>Ga0209930_1000075_pt1 | contig 517565 bp, 473 predicted proteins | sample ThiBiot_500_biof_2_FD_183948 | JGI IMG/M metagenome (GOLD analysis project Ga0209930, IMG submission 183948) | Wastewater bioreactor microbial communities from Cape Town, South Africa - Thiocy_cont_500_biof (SPAdes) | ecosystem: Engineered > Bioreactor > Thiocyanate-remediating >...
ATGGCGGTGGGCGATGGAACGCAGCCGGGCGTGGCCATCGGCCCGATGATCAACGAGGCGGCGGTCCACAAGATCAACCGGCATCTGGAGGACGCGCTGGCCAAGGGGGCGAAGATCGTCACCGACAAGCGCGAACTGCCCGCCGGGCCGCAATATGTCGCGCCGGTCGTGCTGACCGGGGCCACGACCCAGATGCAGCTTGCGGGCGAGGAGACTTTCGGCCCGGTCGCGCCGCTGTTCCGCTTCGAGAAGGAAGAGGAGGCGATCGCGATTGCCAACGGCACGCCCTTCGGCCTCGCCGCCTATTTCTACACGCAAAGCCTGAGCCGATCCTGGCGGGTGGCGGAGGCGCTGGAGTTCGGCATGGTCGGCCTCAACACCGGCCTCATCTCCACCGAGGTCGCCCCCTTCGGCGGCGTCAAGCAATCCGGCCTCGGCCGCGAAGGGTCTCACCTCGGCATCGAGGAATATCTCGAAGTCAAAACACTCCATGTCGGTGGGCTCAACTGAGGCCGCCGGCGATTTCCATCGTCAAGAAACATCGAAGCAGGAGGTGCAGCCATGGCTGCCAGCAAAAGAACCACCCAGGAGCTCCTGGCGGCGCGCGAGAAGAACGTTCCGCGCGGCGTGCTCACGGCCCATCCCATCGTCGTCGACCGGGCGGAAGGCGGCTATGTCTGGGACCGCGACGGCCGCCGCTATCTCGATTTCGTCGGCGGCATCGGCGTGCTCAATATCGGCCATAACCATCCGCGCGTCGTGGCCGCCGTCGCCGAACAGCTCAAGCTGGTGACGCACACGGCCTTCCAGGTCGCCGCCTACGAGCCCTATATCGCGCTGGCCGAGCGCCTGAACGCGCTGGTCGGCAAGGGCGAGAGCTACAAGTCGGCCTTCTTCACCTCGGGCGCGGAAGCGGTGGAGAACGCCGTCAAGGTCGCCCGCGCCCATACCAAGCGCTCGGGCGTCATCGCCTTCCGCGGCGGCTTCCACGGCCGCACGCTGCTCGGCTCGACGCTGACCGGCTTCGCGCAGCCCTACAAGCAGAATTTCGGCCCCTTCGCCGGCGAAATCTACCACACCGCCTATCCCGACGCCTATCGCGGCGTCACCACGGCGGTGGCCTTGCAGGCGCTGGAGGAAGTGTTCGCGACCGAGATCGCGCCCGACCGCGTGGCGGCGATCCTGATCGAGCCGGTGCAGGGCGACGGCGGCTTCCTGCCGGCCCCGGCCGACTTCATGCAGGCTCTGCGCGAGATCGCGACGCGCCACGGCATCGTGCTGATCGCCGACGAGATCCAGACCGGCTTCGGCCGCACCGGGACGCTGTTCGGCTTCGAGAATTCCGGCATCCAGCCCGACCTCGTCACCGTGGCGAAGAGCCTTGCCGGCGGCTTCCCGATCTCGGGCCTCGTCGGCCGCGCCGAGATGATGGACGCGCCTACCCCCGGCGGCCTCGGCGGCACCTATGGCGGCAACGCCGTCGCCTGCGCTGCGGGCCGGGCTGGAGGCGCTCCAGAACGAGCATGAGGGGATCGGCAATGTGCGCGGCCTCGGCTTCATGCAGGCGATCGAGTTCGTCTCCGACCGCGCCGCCAAGACGCCGGACCCGGACCGGGCGCAGCGTGTGATCGATGCGGCGCGCGAACGCGGCCTGCTGGTCATCAAATGCGGCGTCCACCGCAACGTCGTGCGCTTCCTCGCGCCGCTCGTCATCTCGGACGCCGACCTCGACGAGGCGCTGAAAATCCTCGGCGAAGCGCTGCGCGCCTCATAATCGCGCCGATCCGATCGTGATGTGGTTTCGGGCACGAACACTCGTTCGATATAAGCCTCGAAGGCGAGGCGGTTGATTGGGCCGTTAAGCACGAAGGGACAGCGATGCCGCAGCTTCGCTGTCCCACAATGAAGACGGTTGTCTTCCAGCGTCCATGCGGCATGTCGAGCCTTATAACCGCTGGCCGCGCAGACAACACCCCTAACGCCGCGCCGCTGGCAAGCCGCGGCCGACCAGAAATCTGGTTCTGAGACCCGCTTCCTTCAAACGATTGATAACGGCAGCTCAGCCGCGCGCCTTTTTGACGATGGCCATGAATTCCTTGGCCCGTTCCGGGTCGACCGGGTTCCAGGTGTTTCCGTCCACCTTCAGCGACGAGCCGACGATGCAGCCGTCGGCGATCTTGAGGATGTCGGCCACGGTGGCGTGGCGCACGCCGGTGTTGGCGAGCACCGCCGTGTTGGGCAGCACGCGCTTGACGGCCTCGAGGTCCGAGGTGCTGGCCGCCTCGCCGGTGATGGTGCCGGAGACCAGCACCGCGTCGGGGATGGAGGAGAACACCGCCGAGCGGGCGCGGTCGGGCAGGGGTCGGCGGTCGAGCGAATCGGCGAATTCGGCCGAGACGTTGTCCAGCATGACGAGGTCGGGGCGGTTGAGGCGGTTGCGGTAGCGCATGGCCTCGCCGGCGTTGGGCGTCCACGGGCCCATGTCGGAAGCGTAGGTGCCGGTCAGGATTTCGCGGATGAAGGACGCGCCGGTGGCCGCCGCCAGCGCCACCGAGCTTTTCGGATCCCACAGCACGTTGACGCCGAAAGGCTTCTGGATTTCGCCGCGCAGGCGGCCGATGACATAGGCCATGGTGGCGGTGGTGGCGATGTCGACCTTCAGTTCGTATGGGCGGTCGTTCTCGTTGCCGAACATCACCGCGTCGACGTCGGCGTCCTGAAGCGCCTTGAGGTCGCGCCGCGCCGCCTCGACGATGCCCTCGATGCCGGCTTCCGCGTCGTAGAGCGGCGTGCCGGGCATGGGATTGAGATGGACCATGGCGATGATCGGCTTGGCCGTCGGGAAAAGGTTGAAGAACTTGCTCATGGGACGCTCCCTAATGCGTGGCTTTTAGTTCCCGCCCGGACCGTCCGGCGCGGGTGGTCGGTTACAGATATGGGCGCAGGACCGCCGGCAGGTCGGCGTAGCGGTCGAGCGGATGGTCTATGGCCTCGCCCGCCAGCCCGTAGCCGATCACCGTCATGCCGGCGGCGCGTGCCGAGGCCGCGCCCGTGAGGCTATCCTCCACCGCGGCCACTTCCGCCGGGCGCAGGCCCAGCCGGTCGGCGGCGGCGAGATAGGGTTCGGGATCGGGTTTGCCTCTGGCGACGTCGTTGACGCTGATCGAGAAGCGCAGCTTTTCGCCGAGGCCGAGCGCCGCGATATTGGCGTCGACGACGCGGCGGCCGGAATTGGAGACGCAGACCTGCGCCAGCCCCATGCCGGCGACGGCGTCGATGGCCTCCAGCGCGCCCTCTATGGCGCGCAGCCCGGCGGCCTCGGCGATGTAGCAGTCGTGGATGCGCTCCAGCCAGTCCTCATAGGTCAGCGCCGCCGGCAGCCGGCCGTTCAGCCCCTGCCAGACGCCGCGCATGTGGACGCCGCGAAACCGCTCCTCCGGCACGTCGGCGAGGTCGACGCCGAAATGGCTTGTGCCGGCGATCAGCGCGCGGTGGTGCAGCGGCTCGCTGTCGATGAGGGTTCCGTCAATGTCCCAGGCTACGGCTTTGATGGCCATGGTCATTCCCTGAAAAGCGGCTTGAGATCGGCGTAGATGGCGCGGAAGCGGACGTAGCCGGCGTCGTAGGCGGCGGCCTTGGCCGGGTCGGGCGCGATCACGCCGCCGTCCTCGACGAAGGCCCCGACGCCCGACCAGTCCGACACGGCCCCGACGCCGACGGCGGCGGCCCAGGCCGCGCCGAGCGAGGAGCCGGGATGGCCCTTGAGGCGCTGGATTGGGGCTTGCAGCACGTCGGCCGCGATCTGCATCCAGACGCGGCTGTTGGCCCCGCCGTCGGAGGCGAGGAACTGCGTCGGCCGGTGGCCCATGTCGCGAAACACCTCGATATGGTGCCGCGCCGCATAGGCGTAGGCTTCCAGCAGCGCCCGCCAGACATGGCCGACGGTGTGGTTGAGGCTGAGGCCGGTGATCGTGCCGCGCGCGAAGGGATCGTGGATCGGCGTCTTCTCGCCGAGGAAATAGGGCACGATCGCCACGCCGCCGGCCCCGGCCGGAACGGCGTCGGCCAGCCGGTCGAGATGCTGGTGCAGGGTGAGGCCGGCCGCTTCCGCCGCCGCGCGCTCGCCGCCGGCGAAATTCTCCGCGAACCAGTTGAGGCCCGAGCCGCCGGTCGACATGCAGCCGTTGGGCATATAGAGGCCGGGGGCGAGGTGATAGTCGAGGAACATGCGCGCATCGGGCGCGGCCTTGGCGGTCGCCACCAGAATGTCCAGCGCGCCGCCGAATTTCAAAAGCGCCTGTCCCTCTTGCGTCACGCCGGCGGCCAGCGCCGAGGCGATCATGTCGGCGGCCCCGCCGACCACCGGCGTCCCGGCCTTAAGGCCGGTGGCCGCCGCCGCCTCGGCCGTCACCGCGCCGATCACCTCGTGCGAGGCGGCCTTGGGCGGCACGGCGGAGGCGGGCAGGTGGGTCAGCGCGATCAGGTCGGGCGACAGCGCGTCGGTGGCGATGTCGACGAAGCCCGCCTCCAGCGCCCAGTTCTGCTCGATGCGCTTTTCGCCGGTCAGCTTCCAGTTGATATAGTCGTAGGAGCCGAAGACGGTGGCGATCTTGGCGAAAATCTCGGGTTCGTAGCGCTCGATCCAGCGCGTCTTGCTGGCGACGAGCTGCTGGTTGACGCCGTTGCCGGCCTTTTGCAGGAAGGCGCGCTCGTTGATCTCGGCGCGCAGTTCCTCCACCTCGGCCGCCGCGCGGCCGTCGCTCTGCTGGATGCTGGGGCGCAGCAGGCGGTCGTTCTCGTCCAGAAGCACCACGGCCGGCAGCATGCCGGTGACGCCGACGCCGGCGATCTCGGCCGGATCGACATTCGTCGTCGCGATCAGTTCCCCGATCACGGCGCAGCTATTGTGCCACCATTGCTCCGGGTCCTCCTCGGCCCAGCCGGGCCGCAGCGAGGTCAGCGTCACCGGACGCGAGGCGACGCCCAGCACCGTGTCCGGAAGCCGCACGAGGATGCCGATGGTGGAGGTGGTGCCTATGTCGAGGCCGAGGATGCAGGTCATGCGGTTCAGGCTCCGGCGGCGCTCAGCGGCGGCGCGATCTCGACGTCGACATTGGCCTTGGACAGGGCGGCGGCGATGTTCGGCGGCGGCGGCGCGTCGCTGATCAGGAGGTCGATCTGGCCGAAATCGGCAATGCGGATCAGCGACATGTGGTTGAACTTGGCGCTGTGGCACAGGAGGACCTTGCGCCGGGCGCGGCGCAGATAGACGCGCTTGAGGTCGCTGTCCTCCGGCGAATAGTCGAAAAGCCCTTCGGCCGTCACGCCCGACACGCCGATGAAGGCGATGTCGAACCACAGCCGCTCGAACTCGTCGCAGGCCGACTTGCCGCAGATCGACAGCTCCTCGCCGCGGATCTGGCCGGCGGGCACATAGACCTCGCGCTGCGCCTCGCCCAGAAGCTGCGCCGTGCGCAGGCTGGAGGTGAAGAACTTGACGTTGGAGACGCCGCACAGCGCCTCGGCCAGAAGATAGGTCGTGGAGCCCACGTCGAGCGCGACCGTCATGCGCCGTTCCACCAGCTGCGCGGCGCGGGCGACGATGCGCTTCTTCTCGGCGCTGTGCTCGCGCAGGCGGGCGGGGAAGGCCGGCTCGTCGCGGTCGAGAAAGGGCTCCGACTCGCCGTCGCTGACCGCGCCGCCATGGGTGCGCGTCAGCAGCCCCTCGCGCTCCAGCTCGATCAGGTCGCGGCGGATGGTCATCTCCGAGACGCCGAGTTCGGCGGCGATGTCGGCCACCTGCACGAAACCACGCCGGCGGGCGGCGTCGATCAGTTGGTTGTGGCGCATGCGGGGCGGAAGCCGTCTGGCTTCGTGCGCCGCCGCCTCTTTTTCGTTGCTCATCGACCTTCCCCACGGCTTCGGTTTGCGGGCGTTCAAACCCTTCTTATGAAACGGTTTAAACAAAATCAATCGTAAAAAAACAAAACCAAACAAATTTTACCTATTGCAAACATAATCAAACAATGAATATGTTTTTTCCCGATCGAATTGACCGCGCAGGGGAGACAAATGGTGCAAGCGACAACATCGGGCAGATTGGCAAGCGAGCTGGCGGGCAGGCGCGCCGTGGTCACGGGCGCGGCCTCGGGCATCGGCAACGCCATCGCCCGGGCGCTGGTCCGCCACGAGGTCCGCGTGGCCGTCGCCGACATCGACGGCGAGGCCGCCCGGCGCGCCGCGGTCGCCTTGGGCGCGGGCTGCATCGGCGTGGCGATGGACGTGAGCAGACGCGACTCGGTCGAGGCCGGCTTCGACGCGGTGCTGGCCGAATGGAACGGCTTCGAGATCCTCGCCGCCAATGCCGGCGTCTCCACCATGAACCGCGCCGTCGACCTCACCGACAAGGAATGGGACTTCAATTTCGACGTCAATACGCGCGGCGTCTTCCTCACCAACCAGATCGCGGCCCGGCATTTCCTGGCGCGGGGCGAGGGCGGCGTCATCGTCAACACCGCCTCGCTCGCCGCCAAGGTCGGCGCGCCGCTACTGGCGCATTATTCGGCCAGCAAGTTCGCCGTACTCGGCTGGACGCAGGCGCTGGCCCGCGAGCTTGCGGGGGAGAATATCCGCGTCAACGCCGTCTGCCCCGGTTTCGTGAAGACCTCGATGCAAACGCGCGAGGTGGAGTGGGAGGCGCATCTGCGCGGCATGACGCCGGAGCAGGTCATCGCCGACTACATCGCGCAGACGCCGCTCGGCCGGCTGGAGGAGCCGGAGGAGGTCGCCGATCTGGTGGTGTTCCTGTGCTCGGACGGCGCGCGCTTCATGACGGGGCAGGGCGTCAACGTGACCGGCGGCGTCTACACCACCTGATCCGCCCAGCGGCCGAACGACACGCGGCCGGATGACAAGAATTGCGACGGAAGGCGAGCCTGCATGGCCTCAATCGAACTCGAGCACCTATCTAAACTCTACGCCAACGGCGCTTATGGCGTGCGCGACGTCGACCTGAAGATCGAGGACGGCGAGTTCGTGATCTTCCTCGGCCCCTCGGGCTGCGGCAAGTCGACGACCCTGCGCATGATCGCCGGCCTCGAAGGCGTCACTTCGGGCGACCTGCGCATCGGCGGCAGATCGGTCGTGGGCCTGCCGCCGCGCGACCGCAACGTGGCGGTGGTGTTCCAGTCCTACGCGCTCTATCCGCACATGACGGTGCGCCAGAACATGGGCTTCGGCCTCAAGATGCGCGGCGCGCCCGCCGCCGAGATCGCCTCCAAGGTGGACGCCGCCGCCGCCATGCTCGGCCTCGCCAAATATATCGACCGCAAGCCGGCGGCGCTGTCCGGCGGCCAGCGCCAGCGCGTGGCGCTCGGCCGCGCCATCGTGCGCGATCCCAACGCCTTCCTGCTCGACGAGCCCCTGTCCAATCTCGATGCGCAACTGCGCGCCGAGATGCGGCTGGAGCTGGTCAAGCTGCATCGCCGGCTGGGTAAGACCATCATCCACGTCACCCACGATCAGGTCGAGGCCATGACCATGGGCGACCGCATCTGCATCATGCGCGACGGCGTCATGGTGCAGGTGGGCAGGCCGCTCGACGTCTACGCCAATCCGGCCGACACGTTCGTCGCCAAGTTCCTCGCCACGCCGCCGATGAACCTGATCCCGGCGCGGCTCGAAGCAGACGGCGATGGGCTGGCGGTCGCGGGCGACGGCGTGCGGGTGGCCGTGCCGGAGCGGCACAAATCCGCCTACGCCGCCCGCACGGGTCAGGACGTGCTTCTGGGCTTAAGGCCCGAGGATATCCACGAGACGCAAGCCGATCCGTCCTGGTCGCCGCTCGACGTGACGGTGGTGGCGATGGAGAGGCTTGGCGTCGAGACCATCGTCGTCGGCCAGATCGGCGCGGCGAAGCCGATGGAGATCAGCGCCCGCCTCAACCGCCATTTCACGGCCTCGGTGGGACAGACGGTACGGCTCTTCATCGATGCGCTGCCCATGCATCTCTTCGATGCGGCGACGGAGAAGGTGGTACCACGGCCGCCGCTCGATCCCGCGCCGATCCACCCGGCCGCGACGGCGGCATAGGAGGCAGGGATGCGCAGGATCGCCATTCACTTCGGACTGATCGTCGTTTCGCTCGCCATCCTGCTGCCGCTCCTGTGGACGCTGCGCACCAGCCTCGTGCCGGAGCCGATGGCCTATTCGTCGCAGCTCATGCCGCAGTTCACGCTCCAGAACTATGTCGACCTGTTCACGCAGAAGCGCTTCGGCGTCTATTACGTCAACAGCCTGATCGTCTCGCTCTGCTCGGTGCTGCTGGCGCTGCCCTTCGCCGCCATGACCGGCTACGCCTTCGCCCGCTTCAAGACAGGCGGGGCGCTGGCCCGCTTCACGGTGCTCGCCACGCAGATGCTGCCGCCGGTGGCCATCGTGCTGCCGGCCTTCATGCTGTTCCGCTCGGTCGGGCTCACCAATTCCGTCCTCGGCCTCACCATCGCCTACGCCGCGATCAACCTGCCGTTCCTGATCTGGATCCTGATGGGCTTCTTCGAGGGCATTCCCGTCGATCTCGAATGGGCGGCGCAGACCGACGGCGCGACGGCCTGGGGCGCGTTCTGGCGCATCGTCGTGCCGGTCTCGCTTCCTGGAATCGCGGCGGCGGGGGTGCTGGGCTTCATCCTCGCCTGGAACGAATTTCTCTTCGCGCTGGTGCTGAGCGGGCCTGCCACGGCCACGGTGCCGGTCGGGCTCGCCTCGCTGCAAACCTCCAACGGCGTGCAGATCGCCAAGGTCGCGGCGGGCGTCATCCTCGCCATCCTGCCGCTGGTCGTCGCCTCGCGCTTCATCCAGCGCTTCATCGTTCAGGGTTTGACGTTCGGGAGCGTCAAGTAGGGCGTCCGAAAGGGCGTAAAACATTGGCATAACAAAGGGAACCACGGATATGTTCGATCGGAAATGGAAACTGACGGCGGGGGTCAGCCTCGCAATGATAATGATGGGCGCGGGCGCGGCCCATGCCGAGGGCGTGACGTTGCACGCGCTGATGGAGGATGTGCCGGAGACGCATATCATCGAGAAAATGCTGCCGGAATTCGAGAAGGAGACCGGCATCAAGGTCGAGTTCGAGAAGGTCGGCTACGGCGACATGCACGACAAGCTGGCCACCCAGCTCGTCTCGCCCGACAGCTACTACAATCTGCTCGAGGTGGACTTCCTGTGGGCGGGCGAGTTTCCCGCCGCCGGCTGGCTCATCGACCTGAAGCCGCTGGCCGAGCGCGACAAGCTGAACCTCGGCGATTTCATCCCCTCCACGCTCGACCTGCTCGGCCGCACAGACAAGACGATGCCGCTTCTCCCCATGTATAATTATTCCATGGGCCTGCTGTACCGAAAGGACCTGCTGGAGGATCCGAAGCTGAAGGAGGCCTACAAGGCCGAGTTCAAGACCGACCTCAAGAAGCCCGAAACGCTGGAGCAATATGTCCAGATCGCCAAGTTCATGAAGGCCAAGGCCGGCGTGGCGGGGGCGGCGATGCAGGGCCAGCGCGGCGATCCCAACAGCATGGAGTTCTCCAATTACCTGTTCTCGGCCGGTGGATCCTATATGGACGCCGACCGCAAGGTGACGCTGGACAGCCCCGAGGCGGTGAAGGCGCTGACGCTCTATGTCGACGCCATCAAGAACGCCGCCCAGCAGGGCGCGCTGTCGGCGACGCTCGACGACACGATGCGGCTGATGTGCAGCGGCGAATCCTTCAGCATGATCACCTATTGGTGGATGCTGCCGCAGGTGGACGACGCGCAGAAATGCCCGAAGGTCGCCGGCAAGGTGGGTCTTTCGGTGATGCCGGGCGGCCATGGCGAGAGCGGTGGTTGGGGTTGGGGCATCCCGAAGAACACTTCGCCGGAATCACAGCAAGCTGCCTGGACCTTCATCAAATGGGTGCAGAGCAAGAAGATCGCCGTGCAGCGCGCGCTCCAGGGCCACGCGCCGGTGAGCGAGGCAGTCTACAAGGACCCTGCCGTGCTGAAGAAATATCCCTTCTACGCGCAGGCACTGGATGTGGTGGCCTCGGGCAAGTCCTTCCCGATCTTCGCTTATTCGGCGCAGTACGAGGATGTGCTTGGCACGCAGGTGTCGCAGGCCGCCGATGGCGGCACCACGCCGGCAGCCGCGATCAAGGCTGCCGCCTCCGGCTTGGCTGACCTTCTGAAAAAATGACGATTCATGCAGCCCCGCCCGTCGGTGGGGCTGCGCCTTTCCGCATAGACAGGCACAAGGACGCACGCATGTCCCTTTCATCCGGCGCTATCGACCGCACATGGAAAACCGGCTGGGCCTTCTCCCTGCCGGGCCTGTTGACGCTCGCGATCGTCATGGGGCTGCCGCTCGTCTATGCGGTGGTGATGTCCGTCTCCTCCATGACGCTGATGCGCCCGTCGCTGACGCCGCTGACGGGGTTCACCAATTACGCCCGCATCATGGACGATCCGCAATTCTGGAGTTCGCTCTGGCTGACGGTGAAATATTCGATCGTCACCGTGGCGGCGGAGTTCGTCATCGGCCTCGGCATCGCTTTAATGCTCAACGCGGTGGTGAAGGCCAAGCCCGTCTATTTCGCCATCCTCACCATTCCCATGGCCATGTCGCCGGTCAGCGTGGCACTGATCTGGCGCATGCTGCTGCAACCCAATCTCGGCGTCGTCAATCATCTCATGGACGTGGCCGGTCTGCCGCGCGTCGACTGGCTCGGCTCGTCCGATCTGGCGCTATGGGTGATGGCGGCCATCGACGTCTGGCAGCAGACCTCCTTCGTGGTGCTGATTCTGGCCGCAGGCCTCGCCTCACTGCCGCGCGATCCTTACGAGGCGGCGGAGGTGGACGGCGCGCGGAAATTGCAGCAGTTCTGGTACCTGACCCTGCCGATGCTGAGGCCGGTCGCCGCCATCGCCGTCATCATCCAGCTCATCAATGAATTCCGCACCTACGACCTCACCTATGTGCTGACCAAGGGCGGCCCCGGCACCTCCACGGAAGTTCTGAGCTTTTTCGCCTATCGTCGTGCTTTCCTTGGGCTTTCGCTCAACGAGGGTTCGGCGGCGGCCTTCATCCTGCTCCTCATCGTGCTCGCTATCACCATCGTCTTCTTCTGGGTGCTGGAAAAGCGCCGCTTCTCCGGCTGAATCTCAATCGGCAATTGACAGTTCTCATCCGAGCAGGATCGTGACGGCCAAGGCCAGCAGCAAGGCCGGCGGCATCACGAGCATGCCGATCTTGAGGAAAGACCAGGCCCCAACATGCAGTCCCTCGCGCCGCAGCGCGTTCAACCACAGGATTGTGGCGAGCGAACCCGTGACGGAGAGGTTCGGTCCAAGGTCCACGCCGATCAGGATCGCACTGCGCAGACTATCTGGCACGTTCCCCGCTTCGACTGCGCTTCCGGCCAGAAGGCCTGCCGGCAGATTGTTCATGACATTGCATATAAATGCCAGCGCCGTGCCCAATGCGAAGGGGCCGCCGGCCGGATGTTCCCGCAGTTGGTTCATGACCGATGCGAGCCAGATCGTCACACCCGTTTCATTGAGGGCCTCTACCAGGACGAACAGCCCGGCGACCAGCGGGAGGACACCCCAGGAGATGCCCTTCAGGATGGGCCAGGGGGGCTGCCGCTCAAGCGTAAGCGTGCCGATGGCAGCCAGCCCGCCGGCAATGAAGGTGGGCAGACCAAGTTGAAGACCAAGCGCCGAGCAGCCGAGGAGCAGAACGCCGGTTGCGATGATTCCGCAGGCGGCCGCCTTTGCGCCTGTCGAAAGCCGGGGAAGCGGAATATCGGTCGCGATCGGCTGGCGCAGATGAGCGGCTTGGGTCCACCGCAGCACGACATAGGTAATCACGATCGCGACGACCGAGGCCGGTCCGAACCGTGGCAGCCATTGCAGCAGCGTTGGCATATGGGCGCCATAGATGACGAGATTTGCCGGGTTCGAGATCGGCAGGACGAAGGATGCGGCATTGGCAATGAAGGCGCAGATCAAAAGGTAGGGAAGCGGCGATGAGACTTTCGCACTGCGCGCCGCCGCAGCGACGGCTGGGGTAAGTACGACCGCCGTAGCGTCATTCGACAAAAAGACGGTCACGATGACGCCGACGCCATAGATCAGCAGGAACAGCCGGGATGCGGACCCAGCCGCGTGCCGTGTCGCATAGGCTGCGAGCCAGTCGAACAGGCCGTGTTCGCGAGCCAGTTCGGAGAGCACCATCATGCCGATGAGGAAGAGATAGACATCAAGACCTTTGCCTACACCCGCCAGCGCAGCTTCCGGGGAGAGGAGGCGTAGACAGATCAGAAGTACGGCACCTGTCACCGCCCAGACCGCTTCCGGCCAACGAAAGGGCCGCAGGATAACCCCCGCAGTCGATGTCGCGGCGATCACCCAGGTCAGTTCATTCAAAGTCAAGCCCAGGAATCCCGTCATAGAATCATATCTCCGGCGGCCGATGAACGTCTGCTAATACCGACCGATTGCACAACACATGCGGGTTTCACCACGCCAGCGATATTGATCCACAGGACGTTGCAAGCAATTGCTGAAGTAACTTGCGAACTCGCCGCCAACCGGAATTCCCGGGACATAAATATCAATCCGGTACATACGCCCGGAATGACACCATAGAGTTGTTTGTTGGTGCTCCCGCTGATCAACACGCTCGCTGGCGCGATGATCAACATTCCAGCGAGGCCGCCAAGCGTCATAACTGTGCCAATCAGGCCGCTCTGCCAATGATGCTCCAGCCGGAATGCGGCCAATGACCGACTGCCCATTGGCGTGTCGACCGTGAAGAAGCTGAGTGTTTCGAACGCCTGCGCTGGATGCACGAGAAGGGAGACACCTGTTTCGATTGTAATCACTCCGCCTGAACAGGCCATCGCTGCATGAATGGGTAACGTCAAGAGGATATTACCCCAAATCGTACGATTCGACATTCCGTCAGTGCGTACGCGATGCCGGGCACGGGGTGATATCCACATTGGTATTTGCGTTCCATAATCTATCTTATGCGATTAGATCGCGCGCCCAAGGTACGCGCTATACCGAACAGCGACTTTTAAAACGTGGCAGGATGTTGACGAGCAAAAGGGCATCCTGAATGAAGACCCGATACAGCCACCTTACCCTTGCCGACAGGCGTCAGATCGAACGCTGGCGCCAGATGAAGATGAGTGCGACGGAGATTGCTGAGCGACTGGGGCGCCACCGTTCGACTGTGTTCCGCGAGTTACGACGAAATCGGCACCACGACGTCGAGATCCCGGAGCTGACCGGGTATTGGTGTGTTCTCGCTCAGAAGCTGGCGCTTGGCCGTCGTTTCCGGCACCGTAAGCTCGTCCGTTACTCTGAGTTGCGCCAACGGATCGTGGTCTGTCTGAAGGCTGGTTGGAGCCCGGAGCAGATTGCCGGACGGATGCGGTTCGAGGGTGCCACGCCACGCGCGAGCCAGGAGACGATCTACCAGTTCGTCTATTCCGAGGAAGGTCGCGCGGCGGAGCTTTGGCGGCACCTCGCCTCAGGCCGTCGCAAACGTCGTGGCTATCGCCGCCGCAAGCGGCCACCGCCGAAATTTGCGCCTGAACTCAGCATTCTGTTCCGGCCCGATGTTGTCGCAGGACGCAGAGAGTTCGGCCACTGGGAAGCCGACCTGGTTCACTTCCGCCAGAAGTTCGGTCCGGCAAACGTCATGACGATGGTCGAACGGTTGAGCCGGTTTATCGTGGTCTTGAGAAATCCCGAGAAGCGCACCAAACCGATCATGTCACAGATTGCCGCGGCCCTGCGCCCCCTGCCCGTAACCGCGCGCCGCTCGGTTACCTTCGATCGCGGCTCGGAGTTCATCGGCTGGCCCCACCTGCAGGCCGAGCTGGGCGCTCGCACGTGGTTCTGCGATCCGTAATCCCCATGGCAGAAAGGCAGCATCGAAAATGCGAACAAGCGGCTCAGGCGCTTTATATGCCGCGACACCGATCCCGAGGCCTTTACGCAAGACGATCTGCGTATCCTCTGCGCAGGTCTCAACGCAACCCCAAGAAAATGCCTCGGCTATCGAACGCCTGCCGAGGTCTTCCGCGCCAATGTCATCGGGCACGGATACAGAACCGAGAAGCTGTCACGCCGACCAAAGTCGCATTTGGCCTAGCGCGTCCACTGGCTCTACGCCCTTCCCGCCTGCCAGTTGGCGAAGCCGGGCAGCTATGCGACGATGCGCGTCGGCGCCTATGACGTCGTCATCGTCAAGGGTCGCGACAATGAAATCCGCGCCTTCCATAACACCTGCCGGCATCGCGGCTCGATCATCTGCAAGGCGCGCGAAGGACAGGTCGCCAAGCTCGTCTGCCCGTACCATCAATGGACCTATGAACTGGACGGCAGGCTGATATGGCTGGCTTCGCCGGAGGCTTCATTCGTAACAGGGCAGGTCTGGACAATCGACGGAGGGCGGATGGCTAAACTCAGCTTGCCGCAATAAGACGATGATCCTGTTCATTTAGCCGCGTCGGATACAGAGATATTTGTCCCGTTGATTTTATGCACTCGCTGCGGATTGTCAGGAATCGTCGCCACCGCAGCCGGCAAGCGTTGCCACAACAAAAGGCGCTGCCCCGAACGAGAGGCCTCAGCTGCGATTCCGCCCGCTTGCCCGGATTCAATGTCGCATTTTGGTCGAAATGGGGTCCATTTTGTACCGCGTAGCGCGAAAACTTCTTCCAGATTGCTGTCAGGCGGTCCCGTCCAGATCGAGAGTTCAAGTAGCGGCCGAAGCGCCTCATATGGAATTCGATTATCGGTACGCTGGGGAGCGGCCCATTGAAACCGGAACAGAGGATTAGACATGATCTCCGATGCGGAATTGCAGGCTCAGCGGTTCGATGCACTTGAACTGACGAAGAACGGCGCTCCTTCGATCCCCTCAAATCCGTTCTTCGGGGTGGGGCCGATCACGGACGCGACGACGGATGAGGCCGACAGCAGGCTCCGGCGCTTCGAGTTCGACAGATGGATCGAGAGAACCTACCGGAAATTCGATGACACCGGAAAGGATATAGGCGCGTTCACCACCGCAGAACTGTCGCGCAGCATGCATCGCGGATATCCTGCGGACAAGATTCTGCTGGACATGATGCGTGCGATCCATCGTTATTTCGAGTTTCCCAAGTCCAACCGCATCGCAGTCGGGCTGGGCGGCGGTCATAGCGGTTATACGGTGTGCGTCCAGCATCTCCTGAATGCCAACGATCAAAACCAGCGCGTCTATGTGGATACGCCGCGCCCCGAAAGCGGCAGCGCCGGCGCGGCAGGCTTCTTCCGTCAGTCCTGGGCGACCCAGATTATGGAGATGCATCGCTTCGCAGCAAAGGGAGACGAGAACAGGATTTATTTCGCGGACAAAGAGGGGACCATTCCGTCGGCGGCTGCGCTCGCCGATCTCGGCATATCGGTTTTTGTCGGCGTCGGGCATGAAACAACCGGCGCGAACTCCTACACCGATGCCGAAATCCGCGAATTGCTGGCATGGCTGGATGAAGATCCCGAAAACAGGCACGCCGTTTTCGATGCCACATCCATGCTCGGCGCCATGCCGTGGGAGCCCGAAATCGTACGGGCAGTGATGGCGAAGTGCTGCCTGTTCATGCCCTTCCAGAAGGCGATCGGCGGCGTATCGGGCTACTTTGTCGCGTCCTTCACGCCTGCCGCCCTTGCCCTGATCGAGCGCAACCAAGGCAATCCGTCCTGGGCCATTCCCCGGCAATTGAAAATCGCGCCACCCCTCGATCCCCGGCAGCCGCTCAGCAGCAAGCGGTCGGTGGACGCCGGTCCGTTCTACGATCCGCAACAGGACAAGATGCTTGGCGGAGTCATCAACACCTACAGTGCGCTCGCTTTCGCCGAAACGACCTTCGGCCTCCTGCAAACCGAGCGCCGCGTCGGCTCCGTGATCGAACTCAACAAGCGTTCGGCCGCGAACCGGGAAATCGTCAATAAATGGGTCGAGAAGAACCCGCTTTTCAGCCTTGTTGTAGAGGACAGCGAAAAGCGCGGGGCGGCGGTTACGCTTCTCAAGGTTAATGACGGCGACATCTCGACTTCGGACTTGCATGGCAGAATCATCGCCCGGTCAAAGCAAGTTCTGGGATATGAGGGCGTCACCCATCCCAATGGAGACCACGAGATCGGTCGCGATGCGGCCCGCTACGTCAACGCGTTTCCCGGCACGCCGGGCGACTACCGGGCCTGGATCGGCGGCATTCGCGAACCGGAAGACATCGAGGCGCTGCTGGAAAACCTGAAATATGCCTATCTGCGCGCCAAGGTCGTGGTCATAGAAGAGGAACTGGAACGCCGCGGCAAGAAGGTCGAATATGCGGATGCGAGCAACAGTTCCGAGGGAAGCCAGAGAGTAGGCACCTTCAAGGTTCTTATCGCCGACAGCATCGGCTTGCGCTTCGACGCGCAGGGCCGTCCGGATCACGGCGAAGTCGCAGCGTATATCCGCGAGAAAGGCGGCGAGTTCCATTGCGGGTCGATCATGTCCGCGAATATTGTCGACGATGGCAAGATTCATTTCTTCTACCAGCCGCATCTCAGCACCGCCGATGAAATCCTCTCGGAAACCGATCAGGGCCAGTACGATGCGGTGATCGCGGCCGCGACGTTCATTCCATCCGAAGCAAAGTTCGGTCTTGGGGGTGTCCGGATCGGTACCGGGACCGGCAATATGGGATCGGCATCTTGGGGAGGCCCCAATGGCGAGGGCGGTGAAGCGCCATTGATGAATACGCCCGGAATCAATAGCCGGGCGACAGCGCAAATGGTTTTCAAGGCGTTGCTGAAGGTTTTACCGGACATTCCGGTTGACGAATTGCACCTGCGGACTGCCAACAGCAATTTCGATACCGGCAAGAACCTGACCGAATATCCGACCGAAAAACTGGAAGGAAAGAAGATAGCCGTCCTCGGCTATGGCAATATCGGCCGCGAAGTCGCACGGATCGCAAAAGCCTTCCATATGAAGGTCACGGTCTACGCCCGGCCTGCGCACCGCGACAACATCCTGACTGAAGGTTATGAATATGCGGACACGCCCATAAGCGCTGCGGCCGGTGCCGACGTGCTGTCGGTGCATCTTGGCCTCGGGCGGCAACTCCCGGATACGGGCGCGTTCTCCAATGCGGGGCTAGTGGATGAACAAGTCCTGTCCGCCCTGAACGACAGGTCTGTGCTCATCAATTATGATCGTGGAGAGCTGATTGACGTCGAATTGCTCAGGAAAGCGCTGGCTTCCGGCAAGGTTCGTCATGCGGCGATCGATGCGGATATCTTCATAGGTGCGGACGGGTCGACTGGACCGATGAAGCCCTATCTCTCGCTGCTGCCCGAATATTCGGGGCGGCTGGAACTGCTTCCGCATGCTGCGGCCGATACCGACCACCCTACCCGGGTCGCCGGTGCCAGACAGGCCGTCGATCAGATCTTCGACGCAATTCGGCACCGGATTGTCACAAATCCCAAAGGCCGGGTACCGGCCGGCTACATTTCCCAGGGTATCCGGACACCGACGGGTATTGGTCAAGTGACGAAGGCCGATCTGGCCCGTATCGCGGAAGAAACCAGGCTTCTGGAAGAACTCCGCAGCACAAGCGAAAAGATCGCCGCGGTTATCGGCGCGCTGGACACCGTGTGCGATCCGATGCACAGATCGCGAATTGTCGATCGTTATCGTTCACTGCTCACTGAAAGCGTGTTGCGACAACACAATTTGCTGGCGGCAGCGGGCTTGCTTTCGCCCGCTGCGAAGGAATAGCTTCGTCGAAGAAACCGACCATAGGCAGTTTATCAGCATCGGCGTATCATTTTGATATGCCGATCATGGTTTTCGACCATCGTTGCACCGCGTGGTCCCCCACATAAATGCTCTACGTTGAGGTGTTTTCGAAGTTGACGGTCTCCAAATGGAGGCCATTGATGAATCGGGCCTGGTTTTAGCTGGCATTCCGATCCTGCGTGTCGACGGCCTTATCGTTCTGTTGTTTTATCTGTCATGCGGTCCCGTGTTTGATACCCCCACCCAGGGGCACATTCGGAATGACACGGCCGGGATTCATGATCCCAGTGGGGTCGAACAGAGCACCTTCAGCTTGCGTATCAGATCAAGTTCGAGTGGTGCCTTGTAGGCCTGCATCTCATCGAGATGTAATGCGCCTATCCCGTGTTCCGCGCTGAAGGTGCCTCCGAGCTCTACCGCGAGATCATAGATTGCCTTGAAGACTTGGCGCCGTATTTCAGCTTTGTCATCGACAGCTGCCCAGCGAGATTGCTCGAAAATCACATTGTAGTGCAGGTTACCGTCTCCGATATGCCCAACCACAGCGATTTCGGCGTCCGGAAATCTTGTGGGGACAATGACCTCCGCCCGTTCGATGAACTCCGGAATTCGCCCGATCGGGACTGCGATGTCATGCGACATGCCGTATTTCTTGTGTGCTTCGCTAACGCTGTGACGCGCTCGCCAGATGCCGGCTCGCTGCTGTTCGATCATAGTGATGATAGCATCGCGAACTCGACCATCGTCCAGCGGAATGGCAAGGATGTCCTCCAGCATCTCGCCGAGACGGCTGACCGGTTCATCAGTGGCTATATCGACAAGGAGAACCCATATCTTTTGTCATCATCTGACAAAATCTTTTGTGCTTCACATTTTTTCGCGTGGATGTGCTTCAACCGATCTCAGCAATTATCTCGCATTGACAGGCAAATGTGAGTTCAAAAGCTGCCTTCTTGAGCGCTTCTTCTGAAATAGCTTCAACGGTGTGGACTGATAAGAGCAGGAGCACGCCGCCAATAGCGATCCTTTCGACAAATGCTGCATCATATCCCTCATTTGTCGCATCGTTGAGGCGCCAATTTAACCTCGAACTGTCGCGGGCCAACCATCATCTTCTTCTGTTGCTTGGAGACAATTGTGGCGCGAATTGAGCATGGACCGGCGATCACATGATACTGGTCTGGCCTTTGGTAAATTATCTTGGAAATCGGATGTACTGGAACCTGCTCTGCAACCGCCTCAATAATCGCAGTCATTTCTTTGGCACGCTGATAATTTGGCGCCAGTGCCGCGTTGGCTGTCGTTGCGATCATCAGCAATCCGGCAGAAATTGTAAGTTTGATCCGATACATTTTCTCTCCTGAATATTTTGATATCAAAAGCGATTCTTACGCGTGTTCAAGGGGAGATTCGATCTACCACTGCCGGCTTCATATTAGCGCGTGAGCAGCCCCTCTGTATGTTGCAATAACATACGACTGGATTTTAGTATTTGAAACGATTAAATTTTCATTGATATCGCCTTGGTATCTTCCGCTTACCGGCAGGACGAAATTTATGAATAGTGCAGTGCATTTCCTGCATATGCGTGGTCAATCGGCTAACGAGATCAGAAATCTGGATTGGGGCCAAAATCCGATCGGAAGTCCAGAAAACTGGCCGACACCGCTAGTCATCGCGGTTCAGATGATGCTTGCCTCACATTTCCCAAAAGCGATCATCTGGGGTCCGGAATATATCACCTTGTTCAACGATGCGTTTCGTCAGATTCTCGGTGAGAAAGAGAACTGTATGGGAGCGTCCTTTCGTGACATTTGGGCCGAGGCCTGGGGCGAAATACAGCCGATGGTCGAAAAGGCCTATGCCGGTGAGGCAACGTTTATCGAAGACTTTCCGCTGGTAATCGATCGCCATGGATATCCGGAGCAATGCTATTTCACGTTCTGCTACAGCCCTATATATGACGAAAAGGGACGATCTGCCGGCATGATGGATACAGTCATTGAAACAACGGCTAAGGTAGAAGCGGAAAAACATGCCCGCATACTGAATGCGGAACTTGCTCACCGTATCAAAAATACCTTTAGCATTGTTGCAGCTATCGCCGGTCAGACCTTCAATACTCACACAGATGAGGACGTGATCAATACATTCACGAAGCGCCTATTTGCTCTCGGAAACGCTCATGAAGTCCTGAGGCTGGGCAGAAGTTCCGAAGGATCGTTACGCCAGATAGTGAGTGGAATAACCAGTGCTCTGGCTATTGAGAATCGTGTCCAGATTGGCGGTCTGGATGTAATGATAGGCCCAAAAGGAGCGTCCACGCTCTCGCTGCTGATCCACGAGTTGAGCACCAATGCAATTAAATATGGCGCCCTTTCAAATGACAGTGGCCATATACGGGTGGAGACTCGTATTTCCAAGGAGCACACCGAACCTATGCTGTCTCTGTTGTGGACTGAAATTGGCGGTCCTCCCGTCATTAAACCGACGAAAACCGGATTCGGTTCAAAACTAATCGGAATGGGCCTTCTCGGCTCTAACAAGGTAAGGACAGAATACAGACTCGAAGGATTCACCGCAGAATTTTCTGCATCGCTCAGGCAGTTGCAAGGCGAAGGGCGCCTTTTTGGTTCGTCATGATCAAATCTTTTTTACAACCACCCGCCACACAAAAGTACAGCTTCTGACATTGTGCAGTTCTCAGGCGTAGCTGATCATCGCTCATTCCATTTCCGGTCCCTTACCTCCTGAGAGCCGTCGGCTTCCATCCACGCACAAACCCCAACGACATGGCCAAGCTGGCATACTCGATTTCTTTTACAAGAAAGTCACGATCCTTTAGCAGCCCTTCAATTGCGGCCCGCACATCGCCGCCGTAATAGGCCAACACCTGCTCCACCTCGTCATCATAACTTTCTGCGATAGCGTTCATTATGCCCTCCATATCCCGCTAATGTTCCTATTTTGTTCTCTGTGTGAGATAGAGTCAAGAGCGGATGGGATGGCAAGGGCAGCCGAAGCTGCCCTTGATTTGCGTTTAATCCCAATCTGTCCACGAGTCTGGCGGTGGTCCCCAATGCCGGGGAGGAGGAGGTGGTGGCGGTGGTCCCCACCCAGGAGGCGGAGGCGGGGGAGCTCCCCAGTGATGTGGCGGTCCGTCATCCCAGAATCTTGGTGGAGGCCCGTACCTCCATCTCGGAGGTGGGCCCCATCGATAGCGGTGAACACAAACGCCATATCGATCAAGTCTCCAGCCGGGTCCGCAAGGATAATCGACGGTCCGAATGATCCTTGCATTTCCAGATGGATTTTCTGGTAAAATGGGAGCGGATTCTGCAGAAAATGACAAAGCCGTTATGCAGGCAGCTAAAGAAAGCATGGAGAGTTTCATGCTTCGTCTCCTACTATTTGCGTTTGCATGATGGCCTGAAAATCCGAACTGAAGATGGCAGGGCAAATCAAATTGGCTGACATCTGGATATAATTGCTGTTGGGGCTGTTCATCTCAATCGGTTGAATTCGAGGCCGGTCACTGAGACCGCCAACCAGATGATAATCCAAGCGCGAAAGTACAGAGCCTGTTTCAAATGCAGCTAATTTGAGAATTCCGAAGCCACGATTTTCACAATTAAATGCCAACCCCGATCCGAACTGCCGCATTCTTACATTTAAGCGCAAAGCGACAACGGGCAATGTTTCTTGCGGGAAAATTAGCCCCGCCCAAACAGCTCACCGAGTAAGTACGAGGTGAGTCGCCAATTCCGTCGGAACCACTTCCGTCACACGATAGCCGAGGCTTGGCAGGTCGATCCCTTGAAACAGGGATTCACCACGGCCGAGAAAGACGGGCGACATTGCCAGATGCATCTCGTCGATAGCGCCCGCGAGAAGGTACTGGCGAACCGTGGAAACCCCGCCGCCGATCTTTACGTCCAGGTCTCCTGCGGCGGCCCTAGCCTGCGCGAGTGCCGATTCAATCCCGTCGGTGACGAAATAGAAGGTTGTCCCGCCTTCCATCACGATGGGCGCGCGGGCGTGGTGGGTGAGAATAAAGGTCGGCGCGTGGTATGGGGGATTTTCACCCCACCAGCCTTTCCAGTCTGGCCCACCCCAATCGTCACCGGCTGGCCCGAACATATTGCGGCCGAGAATAAAGGCACCGAAGCCTTCCGCCGTGGCGCGGGCGAAGCGATCGTCAATCCCGTCGCCTTTCCCCAACATCGACCGGAAAGTCCGGGTCGGATAGAACCAGTTGTGTAATTCCCTGCCACCTTTGCCCATCGGATGTTCCAAGCTCTGGTCTGGGCCTGCACCGAAACCGTCGGTAGATACCGCAAATCCTCTTACGCAAACCTTGCTCATAGGGTATCTCCGTCTGGTATTGAATTTGTTCGATCGGTTGAATGACTATTCTTATCGAGAAGAAATTCTGCCAATCTGTCGAATGTACCGTTCCAGCCAGAGGAATGACTGACGGTGCTCTTTTCCGACAGGAACCCCGTCTGGCTGAAATGCATCCGCGTGCCTCCGTTCGCCAATTCCTCAAGACAAACGATAACGTGGGTTTGGACTCCCGGACCATCTTCATGGTTCGGAGTCTCCCAGGCGAACGTGAATTCCAAACGTTCGGGCGGCGTTACGACAAGATACCGTCCTGATTGCCAGAGAACGACATCTTCGGCATTGTCTGACTTAAGGCAGGCTCGCCAAGCTCCTCCGACACGGACATCTGCGTTAAATTCGGCAGCTCTATAGAAATGTGGGCCGTGCCATCGGATTATCGCGTCGGGTTGTGTCCAGGCTCGCCATACGCGCTCGCGCGGAGCGTTAAAGTCACGCGTTATGATTAAGGGGCCCGCCATTTTGCCATTCCCGATGCCGGGACAAGCGGCATTATGCTTCGTGTAGCGGTTAATCATCTTCGCGCCCCCGAGGCTCCGGCGTTTCCAGATACGCAGCCAGACGATCGAAACTTCCTTCCCAATGCACGCGGCATTTTTCGATCCAATCCGCCATTTCGGAAAACGCAGCGACCTGAAGCTTTGCCGGTCGTGCGACCGATTTGGCAGGTCTACTCCGTGTCACGAAGCCCGCACGTTCCAGCACCGCCAAGTGTTTGGCAACTGCCGGAACCGTCATATCCAACGGCTTCGCAAGTTCAGCCAAAGTCAGCTCGCTCAGTGCGAGGCGCGCCAACATGGCGCGCCGGGTAGGGTCCGCGAGGGCGGCAAATTTCGCGCTTAAAGGATCACTCATATATAAACCTATCAGTATATATACTTAATGGTATAATCAATACTTACCTTATATGTCAAGATGGGGATTCGAGGGCCAGGCTACGGATGCTGTTGATCGAACTTCCGAACATGAGGTGAACTTGTGCAGGTCTCGGCGATGGAGAATGTGCCTTCTGACAAGACTGGATATGATGAGCGTGTCAGGCGGCTTATCGCATCAGAGACGGAAGCCAGGCAGGCTAGAGCGATTTTATTCCACGCACGCTAGACTTTGCGTGCCGTTCTCTACGAATACGGTCATATCGTTCCGTTGGAGATCAGTCATATCGAGCGTATAGAGGTCATTCTCGAATGAGATTGGCAGCAATCTGCCTCAGCTCGTCCAGAAAGAGTGCCGAGATTTGCTAGCCCAGATTGCGGAGGAGATCGCCAGAATCGATGATACTATAAAGAAAACTGGATAGGTGGCCAAGCAGATGGATATCGCGCGGCGACTTCAGGCCATGCCTGGCGTCGGTCCGATGACAGCAATGGCCGTGGAAGCCTTCGCAGAACCACGTGAAGCCATAACCGTCTGGATGAGCGGAACTATACTTCTGCCACGGCAGCGTCAGCGTTACACCTCCCCCTGAATTGCGTCCGGAGAAACGTTGTCGTTTGCCATCGTCAGAGTCTGTAACACAACCGCTTAAAGTCGCGACGCGATTCACAGGTTTCACACCTGCTGATCGGCAGCCTAATGCGTCAGCACAATCTGCAGCTTGACATCGGCTGGCCGCCCCTCGGCCGCGCGCTCGAACGCCTTGACGGAATCCTTGAAATCGAACGTCTCCGAGATCAGCGGCTTCAGGTCGACCTTTCCCGAAGCCATCAGCGCGATCGACCGCTCATATTGGTGAGCGTAGCGGAACACTGTCTCAATCCCGATCTCCCGCGTCGAAGCGGTCGATATATCGATCGGGACGGGATCGACCGGCAAGCCGACGGCGACGATCCTGCCGCCAGGACATGGCAGGTCCAGAATCGTCTCCCAGGCCTTTGGCGAACCTGAACATTCAAAGACCAGATCGGCGCCCCATTCGTCGGTCAGCCGTCTGACCTCATGGACGAGGTTCGTCGTGCGGATATTCACCGGAATGACGCCCTGATAGCGGGCAGCGATATCGAGCTTGGGCTGTGCCAGATCGGCGACGATCACGCGTGCGCACCCGCCGGCAAGGGCGGCAATGGCAACCATGGTGCCGATCGGGCCGGCGCCGATGACAACGGCGGTATCGCCCGGCGTGATCCTGGCCTTCGCCGCCGCCTGCATGCCAACCGCGAAAGGCTCGATCATGGCGCCTTCGGCGAAGCTGACATTGTCCGGCAGCCTGAAGGTGAAATCCGCCGGATGCACGACATAAGGCGTCAGTACGCCATGGATCGGCGGCGTCGCCCAGAATCGCACCGAGGGATCGATATTGTACATGCCGAGCCGGCTCGCCTTCGAGGTCGGATCGGGAATGCCCGGTTCCATGCAGACGCGATCGCCAGCCTTCAGATGTCTCACGCCTTCACCGACCTCGACGATGGTGCCGGAAGCCTCATGGCCAAGCACCATCGGATGGTTGACGACGAACGGGCCGATACGTCCATGCGTGTAATAGTGCACATCGGAGCCGCAGACCCCGACGGTGTGGATGGCGATTTTCACCTCGCCCGGACCGACATCCTGCGGCAGGTCGATGTCTCGCAGGGCCAATTCATGCTGGCGTTCGAGAACGAGGGCGCGCACCATGGTCATCCTAAATATCCTCCAGCGTAGCCAGCGCAGTCTGGCCGTTCTCTTTCGATAATTTCAAGCAGCCTTCTTCAAGCGATTTTCCTGCGTGCCCTGCTGTCGGCGCGTGTGAATATGGCGGCACCTCGGAGCCGGCGTGACAGCCAATGCAATTGAATTATTTATAATACATCTGTATATTGCCGCTCAATACAAATTTGCTGGTCGTCTGCATTCCGCAAAGGATAAAAAGGGCCGGAAGGAAGGGCAAAGGAAGGAAGCGTCATGGTTCGGTTCTACGAACAGGCCCTGAAGGATCTGGCCAAAGTGTTCGAGCGGCTCGACGAGGATGTCGTCCAGCGGGCAGTGGACGACATCGCCGGCGCAGGCAGGATCGCCCTCTATGGCGTTGGGCGCGAGGGCTTGCAGATCAAGGGTTTCGCCATGCGCCTGTTCCATCTGGGGCTCAAGGCGGCCGTCGTCGGCGACATGACGACCCCACCCATAGGCAGGGGCGATCTTCTCATCCTTTCCAGTGGTCCGGGCTCGTTTTCGACGGTCCATGCGCTGATGGGGGTGGCCAAGGAGGCCGGTGCGCGCACGCTGGTCGTGACCGCACAGCCCGATGCGGCCGACGCGCGCGCCGCCGATACGGTTCTGTTGCTGCCGGCGCAGACTATGGCCAATGATCGCGGCGAAAGCGCTTCTATCCTGCCCATGGGATCATTATTCGAAGGTGCGCAATACATCCTTTTCGAGGGGATGATCCTCAAGCTTCGAGACAAGCTCGGGATTTCCACCGAAGCGATGCGGGCGAACCACACGAATTTGGAATGAACGCTCATTGAACATTTGCATCGGAAGATCGGCGCAGTACGAACGGCGCGAGGCATCCCAAGCCGGAGAAGACCATGGATCTGGGCATCAATCTTTCCTTCTGCGTTAAACGCTGGGTCACGCCCAACCTTTGGGCGCCCCTTGTCTGGGACCGGCTGGGCCTCAACCTCGTCCAGTTTTCCTTCGATCTTGTCGATCCTATGTGGCCGGACGAGATCCTGACCGACATGGCTGCGGAGCTGCGAAAGGCGCAGACCGATCATGGCATCGACATCCACAGCGCCTTCATCGGCCTGGCACACTACACGTTCAACCAACTGCTTCACCCGGACAGGCGCGTACGAGACTACGCCGAGACATGGCTCGCGCGAGCCTATCGCTTCGCCGGCCACGCGGGGATCGCGCGCGTCGGCGGCCCGCTTGGGGCCATACCGGCGCGCGCGGACGCCCGCGAGGAAGAGAGCCTGCCGGCCGTGGACTATGACGATCTCATCGCACGCATGCAGCGACTGTCCGGCCATGCGCATGCCGCGGGCCTGTCCGAACTCTATGTCGAGCCCACGCCGCTTCGGCGCGAATGGCCGTGGACGATCGCGCAGGCGAAACAGATGATGGCCGACATGGAAGGCATGCCGGTTCCCTGGAGGCTTTGCCCCGATTGGGGCCACGCGACCTTCGAGCCGCTTTATGGCCGCTATCGCGCCTCAATGGAGGACTGGCTACGCGACCTGGCGCCCCATATCGGAATGGTCCATATCCAGCAGACCGATTTCCAGTACGACCGCCACTGGGATTTCACCGAAGAGGGTGCGGTCGATCCGAAAGAAGCCAGAGCGGTGCTCCATCGCTGCGGGCTGGACGACCGTCCCGTCTTTCTGGAGGTCTTCTATCCGTTCGAACGCGACGACCATTCTGTTCTTGACGCGGTGAGCGCTTCCGTAAAGATATTGAAACAAGCTTTTGGATGAAAAGATTTTGAACCCGAGCGACTTTTCAAACCCCGAAGCCCTGCAGGACGATACAAGCGACCATATCCGCGCCCGGGTCGCCTGGTATTATTTCGCCGCGGGCCTCACCCAGCAGGAAATCGCCGGTCGTCTTGGGATCACGCGGCTACGCGTCAACAAGATCGTCGGCCAGCTCCGGACCGACGGATCGGTCAAGATCGACATCCGCATCCCCCTCGCCCGCTGCGTCGAACTGGAGGAGCGCCTCAAGGCCCGTTACGGCCTGACCGACGCCCGGGTCGTTCCCTTCGTCAGCGACGGCACGGTCCTGCAGCGCGTCATCGGCGAGGCGGCCGGCACGATGATCGACCCGCTCATCGAGGACGGAATGGGCCTGGGCGTCGGCTGGGGACGGACGCTTTCCTTCGCGCTCAAGAACATCGCCGCGCGCCGCCACGCGCGAAGCTGGGTCGTGACGCTGATGGGAGGGCTGACACGCGGTTCGGGAACGAACACGTTCGAGGTTTCCACCGGCTTTGCCAAGGCGCTGGGATCGGAATGCTACTATCTGGCCGCTCCGATCTATTTCCCCACCGCCGAGAGCAGAGCCGCGCTTACCTCGCATTACGGAATCTCGGAAGCGCTCAGGCACGCGCGGAATGCCGATATTGCGTTCGTGTCATGCGGCGACCTCTCGGATCGTTCCTTGCTGGTCGGGACGCAGACCGTCTCGGAAAACCTGGAAAGCCTGAAGGCGGCTGGCGCGGTGGGCGATCTTCTCGGCGTCTTCCTGGACGCCTCCGGGCAGCCGGTCGATCATCTGCTCAACCAGCGCACCATGGCGATCTCGCCCATGGAACTGAAGGCCATCCCCGATTCCATCCTCGCCTCGGGAGGACTGCACAAGGCGCCGATCATCAAGGCGATCCTGTCCTGCGGGCATGTCAGGCGCATCGTCACCGACGAGGAATGCGCCGCCGCGATTCTCTGACGCTTTCAGAGCAGCCCTCGATCAGAGCATTTCCAGCGAAAGTGCGAAGCGGTTTCGCGTGGGATAATGCGTAAAAACGAATAGATAGAGCGGCTCCACGATTCCGTTCAAATAGGAAACGCTCTAATGCGGAAAGCGCCGGGGGCGCAGCGGCGCAAGATTTTTGCCATCTTTATCGAAAAGATAGCAAAGATCGGCATTGATCCCGACCGAAACTGCATCGCCGCGCTCCGCCGCCATATCGCCGGCGCGGCGCGCGACCAAAGGTTTGCCGTCCGCCAGCGCCACATGCAGGAGGACTTCGCTGCCGAGATGCTCCACCAGCTGTGCCTTGGCGGGCAGCATCGCATCGACCGGCCCGTTGCCGGATGTGACGAGCAGATGTTCCGGCCGTATGCCGAGATCGACGACATCCCCCTTGGCCAGCCCACCCGCCTCGACCGGGATCAGGACGGAACCGGCGCCGGGCAGCTCGACGGTTACACCGCCGGAACCGGCATCGACCACCGGCACCTTGAGAAAATTCATCTTCGGCGAGCCGATGAACCCGGCAACGAAAAGGTTTGCGGGCTGACGATAGAGTTCGAGCGGCGCGCCGATCTGTTCAATCCTGCCACCGTTCAGGACGACGATCCGGTCCGCCATCGTCATCGCCTCGACCTGGTCGTGTGTGACATAGATCATTGTCGACTTCAGCCTTTCGTGCAGGCCGACCAGCTCCGCGCGCATCTGGACGCGAAGCTCGGCATCGAGGTTGGAGAGCGGCTCATCAAAAAGGAATGCGCGCGGCTGGCGCACGATCGAGCGACCAATGGCGACGCGCTGGCGCTGCCCGCCCGAAAGCTCCCTCGGTTTACGGTCGAGCAGATGCTGAATCTGGAGCATCGACGCGGCTTCCTTGACGCGCGCGTCGATCTCCGTCGGCGGCACCTTGGCCACCTTGAGGCCGAAGGCGATGTTCTGTTCCACACTCATATGCGGATAGAGCGCATAGGACTGAAAAACCATCGCCACGCCGCGCCTTGCCGGCGGCCAGGTCGTCACGTCGTCATCGCCGATGACGATACGCCCACCGGAAAGCTTCTCCAGCCCGGCTATAGTGCGTAGCAAGGTCGTCTTGCCGCAGCCGGACGGCCCGACAAAAACAACGAACTCGCCATCGGCGACTGAGAACGAGACGCCGTCGAGCACCTTTACCGCCCCATACGACTTCTGGACTTGTTCTATACGAATTTGCGCCAAGGATCGTTCTCCTGTTTTCCGTCCAGCTACTTTACCGCGCCCATGGTCAGTCCACGCGCCATGTATTTGTGGACGGCAATGCCGCCAATGATGACTGGAGCACAGACCATGGTCGCGGTGGCCAAGACCTTCGGCCACGGCACGACATAACCGCCAAGGTAGGTCAAGGCGATCGTCGGCGCGGTGCGGGACTCTTGGCCCGGCGTGAGGATAAAGGCGTAAAGCAGATCGTTCCAGGCGAAGATGCCCGACAGAATGGCCGACACCGCAAGCCCCGGTGTCACCAGCGGAAGGCAAATCCGCAGGAAAATCTGGAAACGGTTCAGCCCGTCGAGCTGGGCCGCTTCTTCCAGCGCTATAGGAATGGACCGGAACTGGTCGACCATCAGCCAGACCACCAGAGGGATGATGAAAATCTGATAGACGAGGATCAACGTGATCAAATTGTTGATCAGATGCAGCTTCGCAGCTGTCAGGTAAAATGGAATGAGGACGACGACCGGTACCAGCATCCAGTTGGTGACATACCAGAACCAGATCTGCTCACGCCCCCTGAACGTGTAGCGGGCAATGCCATAGGCTGCCGGAACGCCGGCGACAAGACCCAGCGCCACCGCGAGAACGGTGACGATCAGCGAATTCTTCAACGCCGTGAGAACACCGGAATCGCTGATCGCATCGGAATAGGCGGCGAATGTAGGCTTCCAGAGCCATATGGGCGGGATGCTGAAGAGCTGCGTCTGGGTCTTCAGCGATCCGGCGACCATCCAGTATAGCGGAAACAGGATCACCACCAGGATGACGATGAGACCGGCCACATGCAGGATCCGGCCAATGGCTTCTCCGAAGCGGGGCGGCATCACTCGATCTCCCTATAGAAGAGACGGATATAGATCCGCGCCAGCACAATGGACAGCACCAGCATGAGGATCGATTCGGCTGAGGCCACACCGACGTCGAAGCCGCGGAAGGCGAGGCGCTCGATCTGCATGATCGCTACTTCGGTAGCGGTGCCGGGACCACCCTTCTCGATCGTATAGATCATGTCGAACTCCTTCATCGTGAAGGCGGTCTGGAAGACGAGGGCGGCGGTGATGCCCGGCAGAAGATAAGGCAGGCGGATCGCCGAGAAGCGCGGCCACCAGCGCTCCGTCTCGAGAAGGGCGGCCTCGTCGATCTCCGGCGGAACGGTCGAAAGCGCGGCCGATAGAACGAGGGCGACGAAGGGTGTCCATTCCCAGACATGAACCATGATGACGGTCACGAAGGCGCTCGTCGTACCGCCCAGCCAATCGATCGAACCGATGCCGACCAGGCTGAGAAGATAATTGACGATGCCGAGTTGCTGATTGAACATCAATTGCGTCAGCAGCCCGACCACGGCTGGCGTAATCGCAATCGGAATGACGAGGCAGATTTGCAGCAGCCGGCGCAGGAACGGCGCGCGATCCGAATCGAGCGCCAATGCAATCAGCATGCCGATCACGAGTTCCACCGGCAGCGTCACGGCAATCAGGACCAGCGTACGCAAGACGGCGCTGCCGAAATCGAGCGATGTCAGTGCGGTCAGGTAATTGGCGCCGCCATTGAAGACCGGCTCACCCATGCCCATGACCCAATTGTGCAGTGATATCACCACAGTATAGATCGTGGGATAAAGCCCGATCACTAGAAGGAGGATGATGGAAGGGGCGACGAACAGCCAGGGTTCGGCTTTTTCCAGCAAGGTTTTCCGCAAGGGAGCACCACCGCCCGGGATGGCAGTATCAGTCATGAAATCTCATCCCATTGCAAGCAATCGTGAGGAAGGGCATCAGGCCCTTCCTCCATTTTCCAGTCCTCGCGCCTATTTATACAAGGAGATGTATTTTTGCGGCGTGTTGGCCTTGTTCCAGCATCCGGAAGAATCCATGTAGCTGGTCAAATCCTTCGCCATGCTGTTCAGACCCTCCTTTACCGGCGTCTGGCCGAGTTCTATCCGTGAACCCCAGTCCGAAACGATATCGGAGAAGCGTGGATAGCACTGCAACTGCGGACGCCAGTCGGGAACAGTAGCCGTTTCCCAAGTCTCGACCATCGGCTTTAGATTGGGAAATTTCGATTGCGCTGCCGGGTCCTTATCAGCGCTCTGACGCGCCACGACGGCACCGTTCTCGATCAGCGGCATCGCCATCTCCTTCGAGGTCAGCCACTGGACGAACAGCCATCCCGCCTCCTGCTTTTCCTTGGCGACTTGCGAACTGATCATGTAGGCGAAGCCGCCGAAGGCAGCATAGGCACCGTCGGGCCCCTTCGGCTCGGGCGCGATGCCAAGGTCACTTGCGATCGGGCTGGCGCTGAGCGTCGGATAGAAGGCCGACCATTCGGTGATCATCGCCACCTGCTTTTGCGACAGCATCTCGACAACCTGGCTGTGGTCGTCGGAAACGATGCCCGAAGGCATGACCTTGAGCAGACCCTGGCGAAACTTTATTCCCGCCACCGACTTGTCGTCGTTAACGAGCACTTTTTTGTTGGGGATGTCGAGGAATCTGCCGCCCCATGGCCAAAGGAAGCGCGCGAAAGCGTCTGCCGTCTGCGTTTCGCCGCGCGCCGACTGCAGGGCGTAGCCGTAGACTTTCTTGTCCTTGTTGTGCAGTTTTTCCGCATCCGCTTTCAACTCGTCCCATGTCGCCGGCGGATTGGCGATGCCGGCTTCCTTGAACATGGCCTTGTTGTAGTAGAGCAGCCCGGCATAAGAATCGAAGGGAAGCCCATAGAGCTTGCCGTCGACGGTGAAGCTGGCGAGCCAGACGGGGAAGAAATCCTTGAGATCGAGGTTCGGATCGGCGAGCTTCTTGTCGTCCATGAACTGCTTCAGCGGAACCGCCCAGCCGGCGCCGGCAAAATTCACCGGCCAGACCACGTCGGACAGGATCACGTCAAACTGCTCGCTGTTGGCGACGAAGTTCAGCGTCTCTTCCTTCAGAGTATTCTCATAGGGGAAGTTCGTCCACTGGACCTTGATGCCGGTTTCCTTTTCGAATTCCGGCGTCAGCTTTTGCGCCGCCTTGTAACTTGGCCGGTCAAGACCGACGACGTTGATTGTCATGCCCTTATAGGGCGCAGCCGCCTCCTTGAGGCTCCAGGCAAACGCGCTGCTCGACAGCAGACATGCCGCGAAAGCGGACAATACCACGCCCAAGCGACGCCCTCTGCGCCTTCTCACGCCACTGTCCCCCTGCTTTGAGGGCCTTTTCGCATCGATATTCATCAACTTACCTCCCGTCTTTTCCGGTGCCGGCCCAAGGGTAACGCAAGGCGGCCTCCCATCTCGATCATCGAGATATCAAATCGATCAGACAGCGTTTCCCCCAACACTTCGGGGAGAGGCCACCGCTCGCGGGAAACCGGACCGGACTCCGTCGCCCACTCCGGCTCGGGCTCACGCCAGCGAGATGCTTCATCCTTTCAGGAGAGACGCATACTCACGAATTTCCGAAGCAACAGCCGGCTCCTCACCGGAAGCTACCATGCCGACTATACATATGTATTTTTAAATTTCCAATCGAATTCTGACGGGTTTTCGGACATGCGCCGTCCCTGCTTTGCAGAGGAGCGCCGCCGCCAGTCCCTTGCCGACCAGTGATCATGCACCAGTGATGATCGAGGCGCAGGCTGGAGGGATCTGCCGGACGGTTGTGAGATCGTGCCGAACGCCGCGTTTCATGCAATTCCTCGATACTTGATCGTCGCCAGCCGCGGCGGCATTCTCCACTTTTCGGCTCTGCCGCGACGGTTAAGTTCGGCGTCAGTTTTCCCAAAACGGCACACGCGCCAACGATTCGGAAAATGAGCGTTGCGTGATCATTGCAGGCGGCATATGTTTTTATCCGCAGCACGAGGCTGCTTGTTTCAATGAGGATTTAATGGCAAACGGAACCGTAAAGTTTTTCAATCAGGACAAAGGTTTTGGCTTTATCACGCCTGAGCACGGTGGATCGGACGTGTTCGTGCACGTGTCCGCTCTGCAAGGCTCCGGACCGCTCCGGGAAGGCCAGCAGGTCAGCTACGACATTGGTCAGGATCGCAAGACTGGAAAATCAAAAGCGGAAAACGTTCGCGCATTCTGACAACAGCTTTGCTGAATATGGGGCGGCCGCCTGTCAGTCGCGACCGCTGTCAACTGTTCGTACTGGTATTTGCCTCACGACATTGACTTGCGTAGTGGGCCGCCTCAAGCTGCGATTTCGTGAAAAGGCGCAGCCATCTGCTTTTGCAGATAGTCGATAGTCGCGTCCACATCCGATTTTTTGAGAAGACAGCACTTTTGACCGTGCAGACTTGCCGGCTTGCCAGTTTGCATATCCATAACCGACCAGCTACCGTCCGCCTGACTGTCAGCGTAAAACCGAATCTCTGTCATGAGAGCCTCCTGCCTGTCGGAGCGGAGATAGGTGGCGGACACGGGATACTCAAGAGCGCCGTCCAGATTTTTGTCGATCGCTACCGGATGTCGTCTGTTTCTCACCGGTGGCAACGTTATCGACATCATGGACGCGCTGCGCAAAAGCCTTGCTGCCCAAGGCAAAGGAAAACGGGCGTCGCGATGATAAAGTCAAGATGCCGCATTGCCATTCCACCGTACGATGGGACGAGCGTAACGCTTAAATCGGGCCGATGCGCAAGCGAAAGGCGAGCCACGCAACCCAGACGCCGCGATTACGGCTCATTCCGGCGGAGATTGTTACGTGCAGGCCGATTATCATGCTGCGATCTTCTCTGCGTGCCAAGCCGTTTGATGGCCTTTTCGAGCGGTCGCTGGCTGTCGCAGTAATCCTCCCAGACACTTGTCTTTTTCAGAAGCGCCGGAACCGTGCGGACGGTAAACCGCTTCGGATCGAGGTCGGACTTCACCTGCGTCCAGTTGAGCGGCATCGAAACGGTAGCCCCGGGGCGAGCACGTGGCGACAGCGGGGCTACGGCCGTCGCCATGCGGTCGTTGCGCAGATAATCGAGAAAGATGTGCCCGCCCCGCAAGCTCCTGGTCATCCTGATCAGATAAAGGTCGGGACTGTCGTCCGCCATCTGCTGGCAGACATCATGCGCAAAAGCCTTTGCCTCGGCTTATGACAGTGGCTTGCTCTTGTTTACGGCAAGCGGCGTTACGACATGCAGCCCCTTGCCGCCGGTCGTCTTGCAAAAGCTGATGAGACCCAGATCATCCAGCCGGTCGCGCATTTCGCACGCCGCTGTGACCACGGCCAAAAACGGAAGATCCGGTCCCGGATCAAGGTCGAACACCAGACGCCCCGGCACTTCCGGCTGACCGGGCTCGCAGTTCCACGGATGCAGCTCAATGCCACCGCTCTGTGCGATCGCCACCAGTCCCTCAATGCGGTCGATCTGCAGATAGGGCTTCCTGTCACCAGATACCTTTACCAGTTCGAGAAGGTTCGACGTGCCGGGCATCGCATGACGTTGGAAGAACTGTTCGCCCTCGATACCGTCCGGCGCACGGATGATCGAACAGGGCCTGCCCCTGATGTGCTCGATGATAAAACTACCGACGGCTTCGTGATAACGTGCGAGGTCTTCCTTCGTGACAGGCTTCCCGTCGCCGGCATCCGGCCACAATGCTTTGTCGGGGCTGGATACGGGCACACCCATGACTTCCACTTTCACACCGTTGCGGCGGGCGGCCTCCCCTGTCGCGTCAGACGCCGGATCATTCGTTCCGCTCCGCAACGGCGGGGAAGGTTCCGGATTTTTGAGAGCGCGTTTGGAGCGCGTTTTCGAAAGTTTTTCCGTTGCCATGACCGGGTTCCGGCTGCCTGTTGACTGTAGTGGCGATGATGCTGTGTTCTGTCAGAAACCCGCTGCCATTCGGATAAGTTCCCATTCGGAAAGTCGAAACAACGGTAGTTAGCCTGATATATAGGTACATCTCGACGCATCCCGTGCGAAAGTGTCGATGACGATGCAGTGATCAGAAACGCCACGGTCTAAAATTACTATCCCGGAAATGCGATCATGGCGATCGCGGCCGCACCCATGACGGCCGTTGCGAGCCAACCGAAGAATTTGAGCGAGGGTGAGGCTACAAACTCGCCCATGATGCTCGGCCTCGACACGACGATCATAAGGCCGACGAGGACGGGAACCGCAGCGACGCCGTTGATGACCGCACTCCAGAAAAGCGCCTTCATCGGATTGATGGGAGACCAGTCGATGGCAAGGCCCAGAACCATCCCGAGCGTAATGACGGCGTAGAACGCCTTCGCGCGCATCGGCTTTCGTTCCAGACTGGCGTTCCAGTCGCCGATTTCGCAGATGGCGTATGCCGACGAGCCAGCAAGGACGGGAATCGCCAACAACCCGGTACCGATGATCCCCAGGCTGAATATCAGGAAGGCGAGATTGCCCGCGACGGGCTTCAATGCCTGCGCGGCCTCGGCAGCACTCTGGATATCGGTCTTGCCGGCGGCATTAAGCGTTGCGGCGGTTCCAAGGATGATCGCAATAGCTACGACGTTGGCAACCGCCATTCCCGCGAAGGTGTCCCAGCGGATACGGCTGAGCGCATCGGGCGCCCGGTTTCGCTGTTCCTTGAGCGGTTTCCGTTTTCCATTCTGATCCATGTCCTCGACCTCCTGCGCCGCCTGCCAGAAAAACAGGTAAGGGCTGATGGTCGTGCCGAAGATGGCGACAATAGTGGTGAAGGCATCGGCACTGGCGACCCTTGGAATGACGAGTCCCTTTGCCGCGGCGCGCCAGTCCACCTTCACCATAAAAAGCAGTGCGATATAGGCAAACAGGACAAGCGTGAGCCATTTGAGGAAGTTCACGTATCGATGGTACGGAACGAAGAGTTGCAGCAAGAGCGAGACCACCGCAAAGAGAACGGTGAAGCCGTGAGGCCAGCCGCCGGCCACGAGGGCGGACGCCTCTCCCATGGCAGCGAGATCCGCGCCGATATTGATCGTGTTCGCGATAAAAAGCACCGCGATCAGACCGATAACGAGCCAGCCGGGCATGATCTTGCTGAGGCTTTTCCCCAGCCCATGACCGGTCACACGCCCTACGCGGGCACTAACGAGCTGCACTGCCACCATCAACGGATAACAAAGCGTCATCATCCACATCAAGCTGGAGCCGAAGTGGGCACCCGCCTGCGAATAGGTGGCTATGCCGCTCGGATCGTCGTCAGCCGCGCCGGTCACGAGTCCCGGCCCAAGCCGTTTGAGCTTATTTGCTAGCGCCACCAAGCCCCCTTGAGAGCGGCTCGACGCCGCGTTCTTTATGTGATGGGCCTAACGCTTTCAGAATGCAAAGGTTTCCGGCGGGATTCGCAATTCGGACGATTTTGTTCGTTGCAATGCGGACCTGCTTCGAGGTGAAGTGTTCCGGGCATGAATGTGCAGACGCTGGCGCAGCCTCACACGGAATCTGCCCAACCTCGTATCTTACCGCCAATTGTTCATGTTTTAGAGGCATTTGGCCATCGCAGTGTGTCTCCGACAGGCAATCTGATCCGATCGTGCGGAACACCAGAAGCATTTTCCCGTTTATCTCTCCAACACGCGGCTAGAGGAGTTCAAATTGCCGATCATCGGGACCGCTGGCTGGTCGATTGCAAAAACTGCGGCCGATTGCTTTGCCGGAGAGGGAAGCGGGCTCTCTCGCTATGCTTCGGTCTTCAATGGTGTGGAAATCAACTCCACCTTCTATCGCCGCCACAAAACATCGACATTCGCACGCTGGGCCGACTCTGTGCCTGAAGATTTCCGGTTTTCGGTCAAAATGCCGAAAGAAATAACCCATCTGCGGGCGATGAAAGGCATCGCCGATCTGTTCGATGTCTTTCTGCACGACATAGCCTCGCTGGGCAGAAAACGCGGGCCCCTGCTTTGTCAGTTGCCGCCATCCCTCGTCTTCGATCATGCCGCCATCGCAGGCACATTCAAGACGATGCGCGAGATGGACGCGAGCGCGATCGTCATCGAGGCACGACACAAGAGCTGGGCTTGTGATGCCGCGACGTCCCTGCTCCGACAATATTCGATAGAGCCTGTTTTGGCCGACCCTGCGCCGGTCTGGCCCGTCGGGGACTTTCACCGGCCGCCTCGCTATGTTCGCCTGCACGGCAACCCCGTGACCTACTATTCGAGCTATACAGAGGAAGAAATCGGCGCCTTCGCGCGCATTCTGGCCGCCGACAGTTGGTGCATATTCGACAATACCGCTTCGGGCGCCGCGACCGCAAACGCGCTCGCGATGCTCGCCCAGACCGGCGACCACATATTGCCGATTGAAAAAGGAGCACTTCACCGATGAATATTCACTCAATAAGCGAAATGTCCGGCAATCTGCTGCTGATGCGGCTGAACGAAGGCGACAGGCAGAGGCTCCTGCCTCATATGACGGCGTTCAATTTCGAGGCGCAGCATATTCTCCACAAGGCCGGAGACGATGTCGTCCACACATGGTTTCCATGCGGACCGGCGCTCGCAAGCTTTCAGCGCTGGGTGGACCCCGACAACAGCGCCGTGGAAATTGCTCTGATCGGCAGGGAAGGAGCGGTTGGTGGCATTGTCTCCAATGGAAGCCTGCCTGCTTATGCGACCGCGATCGTTCGCAATTCCGGGCGATTTCTACGCGTGAAAACTGCCGCTCTGGAACAGGTCAAGCTGGATTCGATTGCCTTGCGGCACTGGTTTGCCCGGTATTCGGATTGCCTGCTGGCGCAAGTATTCCAGACTGCGGCCTGCAATGCCACTCACACGATCACGCAGCGGACAGCCAAATGGCTTCTGGCAGCGGCGAAACGCACCGGCTCCGATCGGATCGAAATGACCCACGATCAGCTATCGGACATGCTTGGCGTCGGCCGTACTTTCGTGACGCGCACCGTCGGCCAGTTGCGCGACGAGGGCATCGTTGAAACACGCCGGGGCCTATTCATCATCAAGGACGCAGCCGCGTTGCGTCGAAAATCCTGCGATTGCTCCATGGCCATCGAGGAGCACTACGATATTGTTTTACGCGGAATATACGCCTGACCGAAGGTTTAGGGCTTGCATCGTGCGGCGAGGCAATCACGCAGGTCTATTCAAAAGTATGTCCTAATAAAATTCGATCTGAAAAGTTCCAATAAATTTTTAAAATTTTATTTGAAACCAAAATTGTTCCGCTCCGTTTCATTAGCATATCGTAAAGAGAGGAAATTTCATGCTTTGTCATGCTGTTGTTTTCTTTGTAATTGCGATGATTGCCGGAGTGTTGGGTATTGGTGTTTTGTCCGGCGTATCTGCCGGTATTACGCAGGCGTTATTCTTTGTTTTTCTGGCGATCGTGCTTTTGTCTCTTCTGGCTTCGCTTTTCAAGCGCGCCTGAACGAGCAAACACAATTTTAAACCACGGACCGGGAAGGGAGACGAGATATGGATTGGAATCGCGTGGAAGGTAACTGGAAACAGCTCAAGGGTAAGATCAAGGAGCAATGGGGCAAACTGACCGATGACGATCTGGATCAGATTGCCGGCCGGCGCGACCAGCTCGAAGGCAAGATTCAGGAACGCTACGGGCTGGCAAAGGACCGCATCCGCGAGCAGGTGGATGACTGGTATGGGCGTCAGGGTTTCTAAATGGCATCGGCGGGCTGCATGTGGTTTGCGGCCCGCCGTCCTGAGATAGCGGAAGACATTTTCCTTTATTGACAATGCCTTCGTGCGTTTCCCGTAAGTCCACAATGATGGGGATGCTTCGTGTTCCGCAAGATCACATCAGGACGGCAATGGCGCATGAAGGCGGCCACCACCCCCCACTATGAGCGGTTGAACGATCTGATTACCGAATTTTCGATGTTCGGATCGCTTACTGCGTACAAGAATTATCTTTACGCCAGGCTCGCGAGCCGCGTGACATTGGAATCGATGCTGGATATCAGCGATGTAACGGCTCTGCTTCCCGATTGGGAAGAGCGCAAGATCCAGCGGCAACTGCTTGAGGATATTGCCGATCTCCGGGACGAGGCGGACGAATTCGCCCCGTCCGGCATCAGGCGTGTCAACAGGCCGGTGGATCTGCCGACAATCATCGGGACGCTTTGCGCCATCGACGGTTCGGGTGCCGAGGTGCTTGCCGAACGTGCCACCGCACTCGGCCTGACCGCACGGTTCGGAGCACGTCATCTGGCAAGGCAAGTCGAAAATCTCTCAATCCGCCAGTGCGCGATAAGTCTTCTGGACACCGCGCCGTTTGATGAAAGCGACGAGGATCGTTGCATTCAGGCGGCAATAGCTGCTTTCTATGTATTCGAGCGTAATTATCGAAAGTTCTTCGATAATATTAATGATTGATGGAACCTTTATTATATTTAGATGTTTATAATATGTACGGCAATACTGCTTTAAAAGGAGAATATAATGCGTCGTTTTATTATCGCCATGGCTGCAACTGCTGCCCTTGTTTCCTTCGCGAACGCACAGACTGCTGTAACGACGGATACAAAGATTTTCGTAACGGCGAAACCGACCGATGTTCTGAGTTATAACCTGATCGGCCTGAATATCGTCAACAACGAAAATACAACCATCGGCGAAATCAAGGACCTGATCATTTCCGACGGTCGGTTGGCCGGTTACATCGTTTCGGTCGGCGGCTTCCTCGGTATAGGCGAAAAATACGTCATCGTCAGTCCCGCAGCCGTGACGGTCGCCTATTCGGAAGCCGACAAGAAGTGGTCGGCCAAAATGGACGCCACCAAGGATGAGATCGAAAAGGCCCCTGAATTCAAATATGACGGTCGCTGGAAGAAATAATATTCATCTGCTGGGAATGAAGGCCGTCTTTTGACGGCCTTCTTCTATCTTGGAAATAATTTCGTGTAAAATTCTTTATATCGGCGCCGTAAAATAAGTAACATAATCATAATAGCAAATACGGTATCGCACGGAATCTGTATCGTATCGGGACACAATATGAATTTCTCTTTCGTTATTTATTATTCGACAAACTTAAAAATAATTTTGTCTTTCCCGGCATCGCATACTTTTGTTTTGAAAGGATGAGCGAATACCGCATTGCTTTTATCGTATACGCCGGAGATTCCATCCTAATGTCCACAAGTGGACGGACAGCCATGGCTGGCTATGTTACTTTTAGACATAGCTTATCAAACCGCCGCAAACTCGGCGCAGCCTTGGGAGGCGTTTTTTGTGTCTGCTTTTCTGACTTTTCCGGTGAAAAAGCTGCCGCGAGGTCATTGGAGGAGCATACCAATCCGTTGATATCCAAAATCATTTGATCCTTTCACCGGAATCGGCAACGAGCCGCGGGCAGACAACCGTCATCGTTATGCGATTGTCCGGTGCCTGTTCGTGCCGCGAAAGGATCGCGATCCGGTCTTTACGCTGCAAGGCTCGCTCTTTCGGAGAAAGTCCGCGCCACAATCCCTTTCCTCGTATCGGTCCTATGACGACAGCGAATTCAGGCATGAAAGCAAGCTCCAAATTCTACGGGTCGCGAGGCAATCCGGGTCTTGATCTCGGTGTGAAGCTGGGCCTTGCCGGCGCGCTGATATTTTTCGTGGTCAGCGGTTTTGTGAACTACTTCAATTTTCAGGAACTACGCGATGGCAGCCAGAAAATCATACGCACGCATATGGCAATCATTACGCTGGACGAATTGTTTTCGCAGCTTCAGGATGCGGAGACGGGGCAGCGCGGGTTTCTGCTGACGAACGATGAGGCCTATCTTGCGCCTTATCGCAAGGCGGTTCAGGAAATTCCCGTCACTCTCGACGAGATCGCGAAGAGAACCGCGAACAATCCCGAACAGAACGAAAGACTTGCCCTGCTCAGACGGCATGTGAACGCCAAATTGGCCGAACTGGGCGAAACGATTGCGCTTCGCCGGACGCAGGGTCCGGAAGCCGCACTCGCGGTTGTCCGCTCCGATCAAGGCAAGACGGAGATGGATGCGGTCCGGGCGCTTATAAACACCATCGCGCAGTCAGAGAACGACACGCGCAGCCTGCGCCTTGCCGAAATGGATGCCGCGCAGCGGCAAGCGTTGCTTGGCACTTTTCTGGCCGCAATACTCGGCATCGGCCTGACGGCAGCACTCGGCTTTTTGTTCAGAAAGGCGGCACTGGCGCGTGCGCGGGACGAATGGCTGCAATCTGGCCAGGTAGGGCTTGCCTCCGCCATGATGGGCGACCAGCGTGTCGATCAACTCGGCGAAAGCATTCTGGATTTTCTCGCGAACTATACCGGGGCGGTCGCGGGAGCGTTCTTCACCGGCGGGCCGGATTGTTATCAGAGATTCTCTGTCCATGGCGTGCCGGAGGATGCGGAGGTTCCTACGCGCTTTACGCTCCGGGATGGCCTGCTCGGACAGGCGGCTGCGAAGGGCAGCCCCTTAATCGTGGACGATGTACCGAAAGGCTACCTCACCTTCGGCTCCGCCCTCGGCAGGGACAGGCCGGGAAATCTCGTCGTCCTGCCGGGCGCTATCGACGGCAAGGTCAATTCCGTCATGGAGCTTGGTTTCCTGCGCCCGGTTGAGGAACGGGTCGTCGTTCTTCTCGAACGCGCTTCGGAGGCGATCGCACGCGCCGTGCAGGCGGCGATCTATCGCGGCGAACTGCAAAACCTCCTTGAGGAGACGCAGCAGCAATCCGAAGAACTGCAAGCGCAAGGGGAGCAACTGCGTGTCTCGAACGAGGAACTGGAGCAGACCAACACCCAGTTGGAGGAACAGGCCAACCAGATGGAAATGCAGCGCGCCGATCTGGAGCACGCCCACGCTTCCCTTCAGCTCAAGGCGCGCGAGCTGGAGCGTGTCAGTCAGTACAAGTCGGACTTTCTGGCGAATATGTCGCACGAATTGCGAACGCCGCTCAATTCCTCGCTCATTCTGGCGAAGCTGCTTGCCGACAATCCGGATGAGAACCTGACCGATGAGCAGGTCAAATATGCGCGGACGATCCAGGCGTCCGGAAACGACCTGCTCAACCTCATCAACGATATTCTCGACCTTTCCAGGATCGAGGCCGGTCATGTCTCGATCCAGCCGGAGATCGTGCCGCTCGAACGGCTGGCAGGCAATATCCGCCAGCTTTTTCAGCCTCTCGCAACGGAAAGGAAGCTGGACTTCGGGATCAGCATCGCGCCGGACTGTCCTTCCGTTCTGGAAACCGATCCCCGGCGGCTCGAACAGGTGCTGAAAAATCTGGTTTCCAACGCGCTGAAATTCACCGAGCGGGGAGAGGTGCATCTGTCGATACACCCCGCCGAAGGCGGACAAGTCGTGTTTTCCGTGTCCGATACGGGCATTGGCATCGCCGGGGAGCAGCAGCAAAGCATCTTCGAGGCCTTTCATCAGGCGGACGGAACCATCAGCCGGAAATATGGCGGAACGGGCCTGGGACTTTCCATCTCACGACAGCTTGTGCGGCTTCTCGGCGGAACGATCGGCGTCGAAAGCACGCCGGGACAAGGCAGTACCTTCACCGTCACGCTGCCCCGGACAAGCAATCCTGCCCTTGTCGCGCACCCCGTTTCCCCCTCCCCGCGCATGGCGGTCGGGCCGGTACAGGCACGGTCGGAACCGGAGCGCCTGCTGGAAGACGACCGGGATGCCCTGACGGATGGAAAACGTGTCCTGCTGGTGATCGAGGACGACGACAATTTTGCCACCATCGTGCGGGATCTGTCACGCGAGATGGGATTTCATTCCGTGGTCGCGCGGACGGCGGAGGAAGCCATGCGCGTCGCGCGTGAATTCCTGCCCAACGCCATCGTTCTGGATGTCGGCCTGCCGGATCAGTCCGGCCTTGCGGTCCTCGACAGCCTCAAGCATGATGTACGGACCCGTCATATTCCTGTCCATGTCGTCTCCGCCGGCGATCATACCCGGGCGGCCTGTTCGCTTGGGGCGATCGGATATCTGACCAAGCCGGTCAGCCGGGACCAGTTGGTCGGGGTTCTGGAAAAGCTCGAAGCCAGACTTTCCCAGCACATGCATCGGGTCTTGATCGTCGAGGACGATCCGCGCCAGCGCGAGGCGGTCGCCAGGCTGCTCGGTTCGAGGAATGTCGAAACGGTCACCGCGAGCACCGCCACCGAATGTCTCGCCTTGTTGAGCGAGCAGACTTTCGACTGCATGGTGCTGGACCTTACCCTCCCCGACGCGTCGGGCTATTCGCTGCTCGAAACGCTGAGCCGGGAAAGCGTTTATTCCTTCCCGCCGGTCATCGTCTATACGGGGCGGGAGCTTTCCGCCGAAAGCGAGCAGAAACTGCGGCGATACTCGGAGTCGATCATCATCAAGGGGGCGAAGTCGCCCGAACGCCTGCTCGACGAGGTCAGCCTTTTCCTGCATCAGGTGGTTTCGGAACTGCCCGCCGAACAACAGAAAATGATCCGCAAGGCGCGCCACCGCGATGCGCTTCTGGAAGGCCGGCGCATTCTCGTGGTCGAAGACGACGTGCGCAACGTCTATGCCCTCACCAATATCCTTGAACCACGCGGGGCCACTGTCGAGATCGCCCGGAACGGACAGGAGGCTCTCGATCTTTTGCAACGGTTCACGACCGAACCGGCGGCGGCAGTCGATCTGGTCCTGATGGATGTGATGATGCCGGTGATGGATGGTCTCGCCGCGACACGGGAAATCCGCAAGAATCCGCTCTGGAAAAAGCTGCCGGTCATCGTGCTGACCGCCAAGGCGATGCCCGACGACCAGCAGCGCTGCATCGAGGCCGGAGCCAACGATTATATGGCCAAGCCGCTCGACGTCGAGAAGCTCCTGTCACTGGTACGCGTGTGGATGCCGAAGTGAAGCCACCGTCTCACATCGACTCGCTGGAAGACGTGGAAATCCGGCTCCTTCTCGAGGCGCTGTTTCTCAGATATCATTATGATTTCCGCAACTATGCGATGGCTTCCATCACGCGCCGCCTTCGGCAGGCGCGCGAACAGATGGGCTTCGCGACCTTTTCCGCCTTGCAGGAAAGCCTGCTGCACGATCCCGCCATGCTGGCGCAACTCCTGCGCTTCCTTACCGTACAGGTGAGCGACATGTTTCGGGATCCGAGCTATTTTCTTGCGATCCGCGAAAAGGTGTTGCCGCATCTGCGCACCTATCCCTCGCTGAAAGTCTGGGTCGCCGGTTGCAGCAGCGGCGAGGAATTATATTCCTTTGTCATTCTGTTCCGCGAAGAGGGACTGGAAGATCGCACGCTTTTCTATGCGACCGACATCAATCAGGAGGCGCTTCGGGCGGCCGAAGCGGGTGTTTTTCCGCTCGACCGCGTGCAGGTCTTTACCGAAAACCATCGCCGCTCGGGCGGCAAATCGTCCCTGTCGGATTATTATCAGGCAGCTTACGGCCGCGTTTCCTTTGACAAGACCCTGCGCCGCAATGTGGTCTTCTCGGACCATAGTCTTGTGACCGACACGGTTTTCGCGGAGATGCACCTCATCTCCTGCCGCAACGTGCTGATCTATTTCGACCGCACGCTGAAGGATCGCGCGCTGGGCCTGTTCAGGGATTCGCTCACCCGAAAAGGCTTTCTCGGGCTGGGCGCGAAGGAAAACCTGCACTTTTCCCGGCATTCAGGCGCCTTCGCGGATTTCGTTCCCGAAGAAAAAATCTATCAAAGGAGCGTCGCATGAAGCCGGTCGAGCCTGAATGCGTGGTGATCGGCGCATCGGCGGGGGCCTTCGACGCGCTCTTGGCCATCCTGCCAGCCCTTCCTGCCGGGTTCCGGCTGCCGGTCATCGTCGTCGTGCATATACCGCCCGGCAAGCGCAGCCTGCTGGCCGACATCTTCAGAAGCAGGTGCCGGCTTTCGGTTGGCGAAGCCGAGGACAAGGAGCCGATCCGCTCGGGCATGATCTACTTCGCGCCGCCCGACTATCATCTGCTGGTCGAAAGGGACAAAAGCCTTTCGCTCTCGCGAGACGCGCCCATCCTCTTTTCCCGCCCCTCCATCGACGTGCTGTTCGAGAGCGCCGCCGAGGCCTACGGCCTTGCCCTGATCGCGGTGGTGCTCACGGGCGGCAATCAGGACGGCGCGCTCGGGCTTAGCTCCGTGAAAGCGGTCGGGGGAACGGCACTCGTTCAGGATCCGCGCGAAGCATTCGCACCGGCGATGCCCGAAGCCGCCCTACGTGTCTGCCCCGACGCCCATATCCTGTCGCTCGATGCGATTGCCAGATATTTGAGAGAGGTTTGATCAACATATGAAGCCGGTTTCATTTCTTCTCGTTGACGATCTGGAAGAAAACCTTCTTTCGCTGGAAGCCCTTTTACGCCGCGAGGGGCTCGAGCTTCTGAAGGCGCGTTCCGGCGATCAGGCGCTGGAACTGCTGCTCAAACACGAAATCGCACTGGCGCTTGTCGATGTGCAGATGCCCGGCCTCGATGGCTTCGAACTGGCCGAACTGATGCGAGGCAACGAGCGCACCCGGCATGTGCCGATTATCTTCGTAACCGCCGGGCTGGATGGCCAGCGCCGGTTCCGGGGCTATGAGGCCGGGGCGGTGGATTTCATTCAAAAGCCGGTAGAGGCCGATATATTACGCAGCAAGGCCGGGGTGTTCTTCGATCTTTATCAGCAGCGGCAGCAACTCGCCGCGCAACGTGATAAACTGGCCGCGCAGGCCGAAGCCTTGCAGGAAGTGGCCCGCCACAAGGATATTCTCCTGCATGAGATCAATCATCGTATTAAAAATCTCTTCGGCCTGGCATCCGGGCTGATTTCGCTGAGCGCACGGTCGGCAACAAGCATCCCGCAACTGGAAGCCGATCTCCGGTCGCGGATGCAGGCGCTGGCACGTGCCCATGAACTGACGCTTCCCGACCTCGGTTTGGGCGACAGCGCCAGCAAGGCTACATCAATCGTCGCCCTGATCGAGGCGATTGTTGCTCCGCACGATCATGTGGAAAGATATCCGATCGAGATCACCGGATCGGATGCCCGGCTTGCGGGAAACGCTCTCACCTCGTTCGCCCTGCTGCTGCATGAACTGACGACCAACGCGGCGAAGTATGGCGGCCTGTCCACTCCTGCCGGCCGTCTGTCAATCGATATCGCGGTAGAGGAAGAGATGCTGCACCTGAAATGGAACGAATACGGCGCCGTCTTTTCCGATGACAGGCCCGAGCATCAGGGTTTTGGAGCGATCCTCGAAAAGGCAACCTTGCAGGGGTTGAACGGTACCATCGCGCGTGAATGGCAATCTGAAGGGCTTTCGCTGTCGCTCAAGGTTCCGTTGGCCAGTCTTGCGGGCGGTCAGGAATATCGTTCAGCTTCAGCCGTCAATCCGGCGGATTAACCTCATTCCGGGCAGACTGTGAGGAACTTGCCCGGGCCGCGGTTGAACGACGCCAAACGACAGGTTTTGACGAATAGCAACTCTTCATCGAGATGCCGCGCAATTCGCTCTTCGCCTTGTCGCCGCGCTTGGCGCCCAGAACGGCTCCGTCCGCCTGTTGCTGGGCGTTGGATTTGGCAGGCATTTCTTCCCTCCATTGGCTTTATCGTCTGACGCCCCCGTTCAGGCGGGATTCAGGCGAAGCTGTACATTGTTGCCGGTGAGGAGTGCGCATCGGGGCCGTAATCGCCCTTGCCTTCTACCTGAAGAATTTCCAGCAACCGCGTGCGGGCACGGCTTACGCGGCTCTTGATCGTGCCCACGGCGCAACCGCAGATTTCCGCCGCTTCCTCATAGGCAAAGCCGGAAGCGCCGATCAGGATGATCGCTTCGCGTTGATCGTCAGGCAATTGTTCAAGCGCGGCACGGAAATCCTGCAGGTCGAGCGAGCCGTATTGCGAGGGATGCACGGCAAGACGTTCGCTAAAAGCGCCGTCCGTATCCTGCACCTCGCGGCCACGCTTGCGCATCTGCGAAAAAAATTCGTTCCGCAAGATTGTGAATAGCCACGCCTTCATGTTGGTGCCCATCTCGAAGCTGGATTGCTTGGCCCAGGCTTTCATGATCGTATCCTGCACAAGATCGTCGGCACGATCATGCTGCCCGATCAAAGACACCGCGAAGGCGCGAAGGCCGGGCAAAGATGCCAGCAATTCCCGCTTGAAACGGGCACTGTCTTCGCCCGATGAACCTGACACTATCTTCACGCGCGACCTCCTGCCTGCTCGACACGATCCAGCTTTTCCAGAAGATCGAGAAATCGATCCGGTATGGATTCATCCTGAATGGACGAATAAAGCGACCGAAGTTTCAATCCGATTTCCGAGTTCGGTCCCAGAATATCCGTCCGGCTGCGCTGGATCGTCTGGATTCCAGCGCCGCTTACCCGAAAGTTTTGCTTGTTCATCATTTTCACTTCGCTCTGGATTTCCAGAGTTATCCTTCAACACTCCGATATCTGCTTCCTTCTACAATGTGTCATTGCAGGAAAGGTTCCTGATAACCGGTCGTTCATGGAAGCCTTTTTGAAACGGCGGACTGGACCGGACTGAGGCCGTCCGCCAGTAAGCGGCGTGCAATTTGCTCCGGCGACCAGCAGGCTTTCAATCTTTCGATGACCAACAAGCAGATGCCAGCGGAGCTTCCGTGTCCCGGCTCCCAGTCCCGACACCGTAATTCACTGTAATTTTGTAGTAATTCATCCGTTACATGCCAGCCATGCAAGAATTGCACTTCTCAAATCGATTTAGGAAGCGGATGCTTTTCACATGGGAGGAAGACAACCATAAGGGGATACCGTTATGAATCTTCGTGCCCATTACCGCCGCTGGAAGCAATATCGCCAGAACCTGCGTGAACTCGATTCCTGCACGGATCGCGAACTCTCCGATCTCGGCTTCAGCCGCTCTGATATCCGCCGCGTGGCCCGGGAAGCGGCCTTCGCATAAAATCCAGCCGAATGGAGCCGTATCTGCCGGTACCGACCGGAAGGTGCGGCTCTGTCCCGTCAGCCTGAGCGGCAGGAAGTCGCTCAGGCGGCAGACGCTGGGATGATATGGCTGAGCGCGAAACCGCTTTCAAACGGGATGAAGGGCAGGCCCGTGATTTCCGGCAAGCGCGAACATCCAGTCAAATGAGACGCCGCGCTTCGCCCTGACAACGAAACGCGGCGATCACGTTTGGTCACAGATGAGCGCGGGGAATGGTCTGGTTCCACTCGCGGGTCCGTACTGGCTCGCCGTTTTCTTTCGCGGTCAATTCGCCGGAAATATAAAATTTCTCCGCATCGGACGTCATACGCGTGGTGCTGTCGATGTCGATCATCCAGCCCTCGCGCCCGATACGGTAATGCTGGGTCAGGACGTAATTCGCCGACAAGGGATCGTCGTCGCGGATGCGCAGTTCGCGCTTGAGGCTGTGGCTCAACTCCGTGCCGATCTCATCGAACCGCAGGACGCCTTCTCCGAACAGGCCGCCGATACCTTCCGTGACATAAACCATCTCACCGGTGACATGGTCCTGCTTGCTCCAGCGGCGCACGCTGCCCGGGTCGAGTTGGGTAATCGGCGCATCCTTGCCGTGTACCGGCTTCTCGAACGCGACTTCCTCTTCCGTGACGCGCGGGCGCACCGGCAGATCGAGCGCCGATCCGGCGGTGTCGAGCGTCAGGGTGACACGCTTCGGCGATGGCCACACCATCGGCCAATAGCCGGTCGCCACCGAAAGCCTGATGCGATGGCCCTTTTTGAAGCTGTAGCCGCAGGCATTCAGCGTAATGGCGATCTCGTAGATCTTGCCCGGCTCCAGCATCTGCGGCCTGTCGTGGCCGGCGATGTGGTTGAGGTTGAAGACCTGATAACTGACACGGGTGATGCGGCCATCCGGCAAGATGTCGCTCAACCGCAGCGAAACCTGCGCGACCGGCTGATCGACGCTGAATTTCAGCCGCGCGACCGGCGCACCGAGAATATCGAGATCGTCAGTCAGGACCGCCGTGTCGAAATTGAGCGAGCCGCCGTCATCGAGGCGCTGGTCGGTGGGATGCTCGCCGACGCAGCCCGTGCCCATCCATTCGCCACAGGCCTTGCCGTGGCTCTGCGGGGATGAAATCGTAAGCGCGCTGCCGGGCGCACCCGCCTCGCCCAACGTATAGTCCGCGCCGAGCGGGAGGCTCTTCGATGTGATCATGGTCGAGGGCCAGTTCCTTTCGCCAACCCAGTGGCCATTGGCGAAGGTGCGCGTGCCGGTCGGCTCGATGGTGTCGCAGAGATAGGCGCGCAGCATCGGCTCTTCCATGATGCCGGTATCCCTGCCCTTCAGCCAATGATCCCACCAGCGCACGGCCTCCTGAAGGAAACCGATGGCGGGGCCGGGAACGCCGTCCTGTGGATAGATATGTCCCCATGGCCCGATGATGCCCTTGCGCGGCACCTGCAAACCTTCCAGCAGGCGCGGCACGGTGTTGGTGTAGCTGTCGGCCCACGCACCGATGACCAAGACGGGGCACTGGATCGCCGACCAGTCCTCGCAGACCGAGCCGTGCTTCCAGTATTCGTCGTAATGCTGATGTTCGAGCCAGAGGGCCGGAAAGAATGGCAGGCGCTCCAGACGCTCGATCCACGCGTCGCGCCAGCCCTCGCCGACGATGGCCGGGTCGAGCGGGCGCGCCTGATAGGCGAGCATGATCGTGCCCCACCACAGATTGTCGTTGAGCAGCAGCCCGCCCATATAGTGGATATCGTCGCGATAGCGGTCGTCGGTGGTATAGGCGGAAATGACCGCCTTCAGCGCCGGAGGACGGCAGGCGGCTACCTGCAACCCGTTGAACCCACCCCAGCTCTTGCCCATCATGCCGACATTGCCGTCGCACCAGGGCTGCTCCGCGATCCACGCGATGACCTCGACCGCGTCGTCCTGTTCCTGCTGGATATATTCGTCGGCCATGTGGCCGTCGGATTCGCCGGTTCCGCGCATGTCCACGCGGATGGCGGCGTAGCCGTTTTCAGCGAAATAGCCATGCATGGGCTCGTCGCGGCCGCGCGTGCCGTCGCGCTTGCGATACGGAATATATTCGAGCACGGCGGGAACCGGATTCTTTTCGGCGCCCTCCGGCAGCCAGAGGCGCGCACCAAGGCGCGCTCCGTCGCTCATGGTGATCCACAGATGCTCGGTGACATGTACGGTCATGGTCGGTTCCAATATGTGAGAATGCGGAAGGTCCGGCGCGGCGCGGCCGCCACGCCGGCGGATCAGCCGGCGGCGCGCATCCTGAGGATATCGTCCAGCCAGTCGCGGCGCAGCTCCGGAACGGAAGTGATGAGCTGCTCCGTATAGGGTTTGAAAGGCGGTTCGAAAATGTCGTGCGTGGCGCCGGTCTCCACCACCTCGCCCTTCTGCATCACCATGGTGCGGTCGGCGAGGCGGCGCACTACGCCGAGATCGTGGGTGATGAAAAGATAGGAGACCTTCAGTTCGTCCTGCAACCGGCGCAGAAGCCTCAGGATTTCCTCGGCCACCAGCGGATCGAGCGCGGAGGTGACCTCGTCGCAGATGATGAGATCGGGCTTGGCCGCCAGCGCGCGGGCGATGCAGACGCGCTGCTTTTGCCCGCCCGACAGCGCACCGGGCAGACGCCCGGCGAAGTCCGCCGGCAGGCCGATCAGATCCAACAGCCTGCGGACCTCCTCCTCGCGCTGGTCCTCGTTCATGCCGAAATAGAATTTCATCGGGCGGCCGATGATCTCGCCCACCGTCTGACGCGGATTGAGCGCCACGTCCGGCAACTGATAGACGAGCTGAATGCGGCGCAGTTCCTCGCGCGAGCGTTTCCTGTAGCTCGCCTCCAAGCGGCGGCCGTCGAGATTGACGATCCCGCTCGAATGGGGCGGCAGACCGGCAATGATCCGCGCCAGCGTGGACTTGCCCGAACCGGACTCACCTACCACCGCCAATGTCTCGCCGCGCCTGATCTGGCAGGAAATATCCTTCAGCACCAGTTTCCGGCCGTAATAGGCGGTGGCGTTCTTTACTTCCAGCAATATGTCGCCGACGGCGCGGTCGGCGCCCTCGCCGGAAATGCTGGCCTTGCGCTCGGCCACGAGACGGCGGGTGTAATCTTCCTTCGGCGCCTCCAGCACCTCCTCCGCCGAACCGCTCTCCACCATCCGGCCGTGACGCAGGACCATGATGCGGCCGGCAATCTGGGCGACGACGGCGAGATCGTGGGTGATGTAGAGCGCAGCCGTTCCGTAACGCTGGATCAGGCTGCGCAGAAGAGCCAGAACCTCGATCTGCGTGGTGACATCGAGCGCGGTGGTCGGCTCGTCCAGTACGAGGATGTCGGGACGGCAGGACATGGCCATGGCCACCATGGCGCGCTGAAGCTGCCCGCCGGAAACCTGATGCGGATAGCGGTCGCCGAACGTATCCGGCTCCGGCAGTTGCAGGGCATGCAGCAATTCCAGCATCCACGCTTTCGCTTCCGCCTTCGTCATCAGGCTGTGATAGAGCGGGCCTTCCATGATCTGCTGGCCGATGCGATGCGCCGGGTTGAAGGCGGCCGCCGCGCTCTGCGCCACATAGGCAATGCGCGCGCCACGCGTCTTTTCGCGGATCTCGCGCCCGCCGTCCATCAGCGAGACGCCGTCCACGACCACGCGGCCTTCGGCGATCCGGCAGCCGCCGCGGCCGTAGCCCATGGCGGCGAGCCCGATGGTGGATTTACCCGCGCCCGATTCGCCGATCAGCCCCAGCACCTCGCCGCGCCGGAGCGTGACGTTTACATGATCGACCAGCGTTGTACCGGTCGGGGCCTCGACCACGAGGTCCTTGATGGAAAGAACGATATCCGCGCTCATCGATCGGCCCCCTGCACGGCGGTGCGCCCGGCGAGAAGCCAATCCACGACGAGATTGATCCCTACGGTCAGCAGCGCGATGGCGCCTGCCGGGAACAGCGGTGCATAAAGCCCGTAGAGGATGGCCTGCTGGTTGTCTTTCACCATACCGCCCCAGTCCGCGAAGGGCGGCTGTATGCCGAGGCCGAGGAAGGACAGGCCGGCGACGAAGAGAAAGGTGAAGCAGAAGCGCAGGCCGAATTCGGCGATCAGCGGCGGCAGCGTGTTGGGCAATATTTCGCGCCGGATCAGCCAGAACAGGCCCTCCCCGCGCAATCGCGCGGTTTCGGCATATTCGAGCACGTTGACGCCCTGCGCGACGATGCGGGCGAGGCGGAACACGCGGGTGGAATCCAGAAGTGCGATGGTGACGATCAGCACCGGCAGCGAGGAGCCGAGCGCCTGAAGCACGACGAGCGCGGAGATCAGAACCGGAATGCACATGACGGTGTCGACGATGCGCGAGAGGATGGTGTCGACCCAACCACCGAATATGGCGGCAATGAAGCCGAGCGGCACGCCGACGGCGAAGGAGAGCAGCGAAGCCGCCAGCGACACCCCAATGGACATCTGCGCGCCATAGAGCATGCGGGAAAGCATGTCGCGCCCGTTCTGGTCGAGCCCGAACCAGAATTGCGCCGAAGGCGGATCGAACGGCGAGCCGACGATGTCCTCCTGCCCGTGAGGCGCGATCAGCGGGCCGAACAGGAACAGGAACAGCGCGAGGGCGACGATGGCGAGGCCAAGCCACGCCGTGAAGGGAATTGATTTCTTCATGGCGTCACCGGGGATGTCTCAGACGCGGATTGAGCGCGATGGCCGCGACATCGGCGATGATGTTGAGGATGACGTAGGCCGCGCCGAACACCAGTGCGGCCGCCTGCACCAGCGGCAGGTCGCGCTTGGACACCGCGTCCACCATGAAGCGGCCGAGACCGTTATAGTTGAACACGGCCTCCACCAGCACCACGCCGGTGATGAGATAGGCGATGTTGAAGGCCACGACATTGACGATGGGCGCCGCCGCATTGGGCAGCGCATGGCGGGTGACGACGCGCTTCGTGCGCAGACCCTTCAGATAGGCCGTCTCGACATAGGCCTGATCCATCACCGAGAGCACGGCGGTGCGGGTCATGCGCATCATCTGCGCCACGGTCACCAGAACCAGCGTCAGCGCGGGAAGAGCGGTTGCCTGCACCCAACTCCAGAAGCCCATGCCCTCATAGGTGTCGGCAAGGCTCGGCAGCAGGTTGAGACGGATCGACAGGAACAAGATCAGGAGAAGGCCGAGGAAATATTCCGGCAGCGACACGAAGGCGAGCGCCACGATGTTGACGACCCGATCGAACAGCCCGCCACGCTTGACGGCGGTCAGCAGTCCGAGAAGGACGGCGATCGGAACGCTGATGATCGCCGCGAAGGCGGCAAGCGCCATCGTGTTCCAGAAACGCGGCCACAAAAGATCGGCCACCGGCTGCTGGTTGGCCAGCGAAGTACCGAGATTGCCGGTGGCGAAGCCCGCGAGCCAGGAAAGATAGCGCGTCAGCAGCGGCTGGTTGAGGCCGAGATTGTCGCGCAGTGCGGCCAGCGCCTCCGGCGTCGCATTCTGGCCGAGAATGGCGGAAGCCACGTCGCCCGGCAGAATCTGCGTGCCGGCGAATATCAGCACAGACACAAGAAGGAGCGTGAGGAAACCGAGCCCCACACGCTTGAGGATCAATGCGGCCATTATGCTTCCAGCCAGACTTTCTCGGCGAGACGCGCACCCATGAGATTAAACATCGGGTTGGGTCTCACCCCCTTTACCTTCTTCGACGCGGCGTCGAGATAGTCGCCGAACATCGGGATCAGCGCGCCACCTTCATTGCTGAGCAGGGTCTGCAATTCGGCGTAGATTTCCTTGCGCTTGGCCTGATCCAGCAAGGCGCGGGCTTCGAGCAGCTTCGCATCGAAATTCGCGTTCTTCCAGTGCGTGTCGTTCTGCGTCGCTGTGGACAGATAGGCAATCGTGAGCGCCTGATCCGCGGTCGGGCGTCCGCCGCGATAGGACATGCAGAACGGCACCTTCATCCAGACATTCTCCCAGTAGCCGTCGGCTGGCTCGCGCTTGATGTCTATTTCGATGCCGGCCCTGGCCGCATTGGTACGGAAGATGGCCGCGGCGTCGACTGCGCCGGTGAAGGCGGCATCGGATGCCGAGAGCTGAACCCTGAGCTTGTCCTGACCGGCTTTCTTCAGGTAGAATTTCGCCTTGTCGGGATCATAGGCGCGCTGCGGAAGCGCGGCGTCGAAGAACGGATCGGTACTGGGGATCGGATGATCGTTGCCGAGCCGTCCGTAACCGCGCAGCGCCGTCTTGAGAAGCTGTTCGCGGTCGATGGCGTACTTTATGGCGAGGCGGATGTTGTTGTCGGTGAACGGGGCCTGCGTGCAATCCATCAGGAAAGAGAAATGCTGGCCGCCGGACGACTGCACGATATTGAGGTTCGGATTGCGCTTGAGGAGGTCGACGGTCTTGAAATCGAGCTGGTTGATCGCGTGGACCTGTCCCGACATGATGGCATTGGTGCGCGCGGAAACGTCGTTGATGACGATGACCTCAACCGCGTCGACCCAGGCCGTATTCGGCTTCCAGTAGCTTTCATTACGCTTGAAGCGGGCGCGGACGCCGGGCTGGAAGCTTTCATAGACGAAAGGCCCGGTGCCGACCGGCTTGTTGAAGTCGGTCCAGCCGTTGGGCACCACAAGGAAGTGGTAGTCGGAAAGGACATACGGCAGGTCGGCATTGCCGCCGGAAAGCGTAATCCTGATCGTGCCCGCGTCGACCTTGACCACATCCGTGAAATCGGCGGCCAGCGCACGCGCAGCTGATGTGGTTTTGCCGCGGTGAAGATTGATCGAATAGAGGACATCGTCGGCGTCGAGCGTCTTGCCGTTGTGGAACGTCACGCCCTGACGAACCTTGAAGGTCCATTCCTTCGCGTCGGACGACGGTTCCCAGCTCTCGAAAAGTTCGGGAATGGCCTTGTTTTGGGCGTCGATTTCGACGAGGCCGTTCATCACCATATAGGCCTGATTGACGGGGACCCAGTCCAGGAGCAAGCGGGGATCGAAGCTGTCGGCGGTGCTGCCGCCGCCGATGCCAAGCTTGAGAACCCCGCCCTTCCGCGGCTGACCGTCGCCCTGTGCGGCGGCCGTGTCGATTAAACCCGCCATGCCGCCGAAGGCGACGAGGCCGAAGCCCGTCGTGCCGGCGAGGAAAGAGCGGCGCGTCAACTCAAACTGATTTTTGTTCTCTGTCATGTGTTACCCCTTTGTATTTATGAACGGACGTTTGGCGTAGCGCACGAGACTTCGCCATTTCAAGGCTTGACGCCGATCTTCGGGGTATGAATTTTACGCATACCCCCATGCCAAACGGATCTCTTGGCTTTTGCGCCGGCACGAATAAAGGAACGCTCCGCAAGTGACTATAGGAGCGTTTTTCCGGTCGGAAAAGCGCTCCGTGTTTTTTTGAAGTTCGTTGGTCGTGGAGATCGAAATGGGTATGCCGGACATTGTCGGGCTTTTGGGCGCAGCCTTCTATCTGACGGCTTACGCCTTGCTTCAACTGCGTATCCTGACGGTGGACGATTTTCCAATCACGGCGCTTAACATCGCCGGCGGCGTGGCGCTTATCTATTCACTGATATGGAACTTCAATCTCGGTTCGCTGATCTCACAGGTCGCCTGGCTGATCTTCACCGTCGTCGGCTATATCCGATACCGCATTATTTCCCGCAAGTGTGCGGCGCAGCCTTGAGTGGGCGCCAACTGTTCACAGGACGACCGGACCGTTGCTGGCGATCAGCCAGTCCGCCACTTCCCGCACGATCTTCCGTGGATGGCGGTCGGCAGGACGCATGAGATAGAAATAGGCGTCAGAGCGCATGACGTGTTCATGAACGGGCACCAAGGTTCCGCTGGCCAGTTGCTCGCGGATCAGCCATGTCCAGCCCAGCGTGACGCCGACGCCGCGCACGGCGGCGGCAACGCACAGGCCGTAATCGCCGAGCCGCCATTCCAGCGCGCTCCGCGGCGGAGAAAGCTTCGCGTCCTGCCACCATTCCGGCCAGCCCTGCCATTCGCGCATGGCGTCCTCGACCGCGATGAGGACGGGAGCCTCCATGCCCATGATGCCGCCGGTTCCGGGTGTCGCGACCGGAACGACTTCCTCTCGTCCCAGCACCGTGAGATTGACGCCGATGGGACGGTCCTTGCGATAGAAAACGGCGAGGTCGAATTCGTCGAGGCGCAGATGCGCCACGTCGTCGGTGACGCGCAACCTTATCTCGATACCCGGAATGGCCGCCTTGATCAGCCCGATGCGCGACAGGAACCATTGATCCGCGATGCCGCGCGAGCAGGCGATAGTGATCTGCCGGGGGCCAGCCCAAGCCCGCACGCTGTCGGTGACGGCGCTGAGATCGCCGAGCAGGCGGCCGACTTCGGAGGCGTAGTTTTCGCCGATGGCGGTAAGTTGCACGCCGGAGGGCCTCCGGCTGAACAGCTTGGAGCCGATGAAGGCCTCCAGCTTGCCGATCTGGCGACTGACGGCGCTTTGCGTCAGGCCAAGCTCCAGTCCGGTGCGCGAAAAGCTGCCGAGCCGCGCGGCGCTCTCGAAGACGACGAGCGCGTTGAGCGGTGGCATGGATTGACGACCGCCCGTCATTGCGAGCCCTTCATGGATGCCGTCCTGTGGTTATGTGTTTGAATCGGGATCCGCGCGGCTGCGCCACTAACCCGTAGAAATTTCGATACACCATACCGGACGTCCAATCGCGGTGGTCGATGCCCGGGTTTAATCTGGACCGTCAGGCTTGTGAAGCCCATTGCTTATGATCCATTTGGGGGCATTGGTACGGCGCATATGGAGAAAGTCAACCGGAGAACGTCTTCTTTCGGCTGGCGGGCCTCGACGCTGGCTATTTCGTGCGGTAGCTCGAATCGGCTCCGTCCTGCCAAAGGCCTGGCGTATCAATCCGGGTTAAAGGATTGCCGAGGCTCAGATCGCCGCCGCTTGTGATGACCGGACCGAAATCAGGTCGTCTTCTCGGCGCAGATGGCCTGATCATCCTGACCAGCCCAGCGTTCGAACGCCGCATGGTTTACTGCGTTCGCCCAGGCCATGAATCCAGAGGAAGGTCACCACGCGGAAGGCGCAATGACACGAGAAGGCCACCGAACGCCGACTTGTCCAGGTTAAGAGAGCCTGAATAGAGCTCGGCCAACTCTCGCGTGATCGAGAGGCCGAAGCCGAAGCCGGGCGAGCTTTCGTCGAGTCGCTGGCCTGCCTCCATCGCTTTCGACATCTGCTCAGGAGACAATCCTGGCCCGTCGTCCTCGATCATGAGGATAACATCGCGGCCTTGCAGGCTTGCTCTCATGGCAACCTTCGTGCGGCACCACCGGAATGCGTTTTCGAGGACGTTTCCCAGCATCTCGTCGACATCCTGCGGCTCACAAGCCACGACGATGTCGGATGGAAGTTCGTCGATGAACGTGATCGGCTTCTCAGCATTCACCTTGGTGAGGACCAGGCCCAAATCCCGCGCTCGCGAGGCGATTGCGGTTCTCGTCCGTACCGGGCCGCCGATTGCAGCCGACCGCGCGCGTCCCAGATGATGACGGATGCGCCGCTCCATCAACGTGACGAGATCGCGGAGGTCGCTCTCGTTGCGCGCTCCTTTGGGCAACGCAAGGGCCAGAGTTGCAAGAGGTGTCTTCAGCCCATGCGCCAGGTTGGAAACATGCCTGCGCGCACGTTCGAGATTTGCGGCATTCTGCGCAAGCAGCGCATTGAGTTCATCCGCCAGGGGCTGCACTTCGCGCGGCTGTCCGTCAGGTAACCGTTCGCGCAGTCCGGATCGTATGTCGGCGACGGCCCGCCGAAGGTGCTGGAGCGGGCGCAGGCCCAACCGAACCTGAGCCAGCATAGCAAGGATCAACGCGATCGCGAGAAGCCCCAGCGATACGCCGAGCGTCAGCATCGCTTCCTTCAACGGTCCGAGAACGGCAGATCGCGGCGCGGAAGCCACGATCGTTATCGGGAACCCCCGCACGGTAACGTTCTGGATACGGTAGTGGAGCATTTGGCCGAAAGGGCCCATCCCGTCCGCCGGAACCGGCCCGTCTCGCGGAGGCATGTCCTCGCCGATCGGCGGAGTTGGCGGCGGCGGTGGCGGCGGCCTGCCGCTGATGTCGGGCGGGTCGAGATCGGCCCCGTCCAGCGACCGGGACCGCAAGACATTCGCCGGCCCGGAAATTTTCCAGTACCAGCCATGCCGGCGCCGATCGAAGGGCGGACCGTCCACGTCACCTGCAAGCCTTACATTGCCGGCATGATCGGTCGTCAGCATCGACGACAGGAAGAGAATCTGGGCGTCGAGCCTCTGATCTATCTGGCCCTGCACGAAGCGGTGAAGAACGAAGGCGATCATGATCGCCGCAACGATGAGCGCGGCGGTGATGAACACGCCGGCGGCGACCATCAGACGCGCGCTCAACGATGTGTTTTGCGATGTCATCCGGATTTCGCGGAGAGTTTGTAGCCGCGACCCCGTTCGGTTTCGATAGCGTCCTTGCCGATTTTCTGGCGCAATCGCGAAACGATCACTTCCAGCGAATTCGAGTCCGTCCCGACATCGCCTTCGTAAACCTTCTCCGCCAGCAAGCTTCGCTCGACGACCGTGTCCTTGCGCATGATCAGGCATTCGAGAACCCGCCATTCCAGCGCCGTCAGCTTCAGTGGAAGTCCGTTGAGTTCGAACAGGCCCGTCTGCGCCTCCAGGCTCAGCGAACCACATGTGATGCGCGGTGCGGCGTGGCCGGCGGCGCGTCGCACCAGTGCGCGCAATCGCATCACCAATTCCTCGACGCGAAACGGCTTGGTCAGATAATCGTCGGCTCCAGCCTTGAAACCGTCCACCTTGTCGGTCCAGCCGTCACGCGCCGTCAGGATCAAAACAGGGAGAAGGCGTTCGTTCTTTCGCCATGCGCGAAGAACGTCGACGCCTGGAATCTTGGGCAAACCGAGATCGAGGACCGCTGCATCGTAGGATTCCGTATCGCCGAGATGCTGCCCGTCCTCGCCATTTGCTGCGATATCGACCGCAAAATTCTCCTGACGCAATGCGTGGGCGATTTCATGCGCGAGCATACGATCGTCTTCGACCAGGAGAATTTTCATACCGATTGCACCTCGGGTTTGGAACTAGACCCTGAACCTTAATCCAACCTGAACGAAACGGTTCAGGTTGGGTTGTACTCCATCTTCTAAGCTCTTCCCATACCACTTGATGACAGGAGCCAGCCATGAGTGAAAGTAATTCCCTCCAGGATAAGAACCCGTCTCCGCCTCCGCATCGGCATATTCCGCGCCGCGGCTTGCTGGCAGGAGTAGCGATTGCCGTTCTGGCAGTCGGAGTCGCGGCAGGCGCCGGCGGCGTCAAGCTCGCCCAGCGCTGGCAGCCGCAGGATGTGATGCTGCTGCAACCGAGCGCTATCGGCAAATTACAGGACGGAAATCCCGCTGCCGTGAAAGGCACGGTCGCCGAGATATTCGGCAATAAGTTCATCCTTGATGACGGGAGCGGCCGTGCGCTGGTTGATCTCGGACCACAGGGCGAGAACGCCGATGTCGTGGCGAAAGGAGAGACGGTAACCGTCCAGGGCATGTTTGACCGGGGCGTCATTCAGGCCCAATTCGTCTCGCACGCCGATGGCCGCACCCAGGCCTTTGGACCGCCGCCGCCGCCCCCGTCTCCGGGAGGGCCGCGGCAGGCTGGCGCCGATACTCCTCCGCCGCCGCCCGGAGCACCGCCTCCGCCGCCAGCGGATGCTGCGCCGCCTCCGCCTGCACCTCCTGGAACCCCTGCGCTTCCGCGGGCCGACGCGCCGCCTCCAGCGCCCGGATCGCAGCCAATGTAGGAGAACACCGATCACCATTGAAGAAAAGCCGGTGTCGGCTGGTCCCGCTGGCGAATCGAACCCCTGTGCCATTTATCGCCAGTCCATTGTCTGCTGGAACGGTCGGCGCAGGGGCATTCGTGAGACTCGCAAGCAGCGCCGATATTCTGGTGTCGCTCATCATCGGCCAGGCCGGCATATCAGGAATGCCTGTGCATGAAGCCCTGGCCGCCTTGGGTGCAACATCCATGGCGGCCGGCACCACCCTGATCTCGAACGACTGATGGGAAGAAACCAGATGACGCTCGCCCAATCCCGGCAGACAGCGCTCAGGCCGCTTCTTGGGCTGAATTTCTTCATGGCCGATATGCAGGCCGGGATCGGTCCTTTTCTCGGTGTATTCCTGCTTGCCCACGGGTGGCAGAGCGGCTTGATCGGAGCGGTCATGACAGCCGGTGGCATAGCGGGCATGATCATGACGACGCCGGCGGGCGCCATGATCGACGCCACACGCAGCAAGAAACTGTTCGTTATCATCCCCGGCATCTGCACGGTGCTCGCATCGGGCATCGTGCTTCTGTCGCAGGAGTTCTGGCTGGTGGCGACGTCGCAGATCGCGACCGCCATCGCGGGAGCGGCGATCGGGCCGGCGGTCGCCGGCATCACGCTCGGCATCGTCCGGCAGGCCGGCTTCAACCGCCAGAATGGCCGCAACCAGGCATTCAACCATGCCGGCAATATGGTGGGCGCCGCCCTCTCCGGCTGGCTCGGCTGGCTTTACGGCTTCACAGCCGTGTTCTGGCTGGCCGCGGCTTTCGGCGTGCTGTCCATCGCCTCCGTTCTGATGATCCCGCGCGATTCCATCGACGACGACGCTGCCCGCGGGCTCGAACACGAGGGCGCAGACGATGGCCATGCCAGCGGATTTCGGGTGCTGGTCGAGACGAAGCCGCTGCTGATCCTCGCAGCGGCCCTGCTCTTCTTCCATCTCGGGAACGCGGCGATGCTTCCGCTCTATGGGCTGGCCGTGGTCGCCAGCACGCATACCGATCCGGCGAGTTTCGTCGCCATGACGATCGTGATCGGACAGGCTGTGATGATCATGACCACGCTGGTCGCGATGCGCATGGCGGAGAAGGAGGGCTATTGGCTGGTTCTCCTGCTGTCCTTTGTTGCCTTGCCGATAAGGGGCGTCATCGCCGCCTGGCTGCTCAACAAGTGGGGTGTCTTTCCGGTCCAGATTCTCGACGGTGTCAGCGGAGGTCTTCAGGGCTTGGCCGTGCCTGGCCTCGTCGCGCGCATTCTCGACGGCACCGGACGGGTCAATGCCGGTCAGGGTGCTGTGATGACCGTTCAGGGCGTGGGTGCATCGATCAGCCCCGCGATCGGCGGCTGGATCGCGCAGGAGCTGGGCTATCGACCGATGTTCCTGATTCTGGGTGCCTTCGCCATCGTCTCGGTTGGACTTTGGATGCTATTCGCGTCATTGCTCAAACCCGCCTGTGCAGGCAAGCCGGGACATGCCGCGCCTGCAATCACAGCAACCGGCACGGCAGCAACCTGATGTGGGGCATTGCAAACCTCGCAACCCTCGGCGTCATCGCACGCCCATCTAATTTGCCGGGTATATCCCGGCGGCTACCGGCGCCGTGCTGGCTTCAATCGACAATACTTCCGCAATACTCTCGGCACCAAGCAAATCCTGAACCTTCCGTTCAAGCGAAAATAACGCCGCCCTGTCCGCTCTTGCCGAACTCTCAGGTGTCGGCACGCCCGGAAACATGGTCGAGAGCTTTCAAATCCGAAGGCGGAACCGTGTGGTCGTTATCGGGCTCCACCCCATTGGCTTCTCCCCACGCCTTGAGGGCGAGGATCACTGGCTCAAGGCTCCGGCCGCGCGCGGACAGGCTGTACTCCACTTTGGGCGGCACTTCCGGATAGACAGTACGGATCACGAAGCCGTTCGCCTCCAGTTCGCGAAGCTGATTGGTCAGCATGCGCTGCGTGACGTTCGGCAGCCGGCGACGTATCTCGTTGAAACGGAGCGTGCCTTGCAACAAGTGCCACAGCACCACGCCCTTCCATTTGCCGCCGATCAGGGCAAGCGTCGCCTCGACGGGGCAACCGGGGCTGCAATCGAAATGCTCATGGCGTGGACGCGGCATGAAGATGGTATCCTTTTCGATACTATGTGCAATTTATGTGCATTCTTGCGAAGAATACGCCAAGGCGTCATCTATGGCCAAGCACAAAATGGTGCAACCAACAGGAGCCCCCGATGCACGCGATTGGCTACAAGACACCCCTTCCCATCGATGACGACAATTCACTGGTCGATATTGACCTGCCGCGCCCCGCGCCTTCGGGCCGAGATCTGCTGGTCGAAATCAAAGCTATCTCGGTCAATCCGGCCGATGTGAAGGTTCGCGGCAGCGCAAGACCGGAAGGCGGCAACTGGCGGGTGCTCGGCTGGGATGCCGCCGGGGTCGTGGTCGAAACCGGATCGGCCGCGACGCTCTTCAAGCCCGGCGACGCGGTCTTCTATGCCGGATCGATGACGCGGCCCGGTGCCTACGCCGAGTTCCAAGCGGTCGATGAGCGCATCGTCGGCCGTAAGCCGAAGACGCTCGGCTGGGCCGAAGCGGCCGCGCTGCCGCTGACCGCGATCACCGCGTGGGAAGCATTGTTCGACAGGCTGGATATCGCCGGAAGGCAAGTACCCGGCGCAGTCCCCGCCGTGCTCATCATCGGCGGCGCGGGCGGCGTCGGTTCCATCGCCATCCAGCTTGCGCGTAAGCTCACCGGCCTGACCGTCATCGCCACCGCCTCACGGCCGGAAACGAAAGCGTGGGTGACCGATCTCGGCGCGCATCATGTCGTGGATCACTCCCGACCGCTGGCTGCGCAAATCGCCGCTCTCGGCATCGGCGCGCCGGGTTTCGTTTTCTCGACCACGAACACCCACCAGCACCTCCTCGAAATCGTCGAGTTGATTGCGCCGCAGGGCCGCCTTGCGCTGATCGACGATCCCGCCGTGTTGGATATCAATCCGTTCAAGCGCAAGAGCGTGTCGGTGCATTGGGAACTCATGTTTACCCGCTCGATGTTCGAAACCGCCGACATGGCCGAACAGGGCGTCCTGCTCAACGAGGTGTCGCGTCTGGTCGATGACGGCACGATCCGAACGACGCTTGCGGAGAATTTCGGGACGATCAACGCCGCGAACCTAAAGCGCGCCCACCGCCTGATCGAAAGCGGAAAAGCCATGGGCAAGATTGCGCTGGAGGGGTTCTGAGAACATCCGGGCCGGGCCGCCCGATCAGGAGACCTTTCCACGTTCCGCGAGGAAATCCAGCAGCGCCCGAACGCGGGACGGCAGCGGACCGCCCTGCCCGATATAGACGGCATGGAAGGCTTCCCTCTCGCCGGTGTCGAGATCGACGAGGACCGGCATCAGCCGACCGGCCGCGATGTCAGCCCTGATGGTGAACGCGGCGAGACGGGCAAGGCCGACGCCGGCGAGAGCCAGCTGGCGCAGGCCCTCGCCGTCGCTTGCCTGCACGCGGCCCGTCACTGGCACGACGATGGTTTCGCCGCCTTCCCGAAGCGGCCAGCCGTCGACCGTACGCGCATAGCCGAAACCGAGGCGATTATGCGCCTCAAGGTCGGCGATGCTTCGCGGCTCCCCGCAACGCTCCAGATAGGACGGCGAAGCCACGATTGTCAGCGCCGTCTCGCCAAGCTTGCGCGCGACGAGGCTGGAGCTTTTCAGCGGCCCTGCCCGGATCGCCACATCGGTGCGCTCCGCCAGAAGATCGACCACCGCGTCGGTTTGCACGATGTCTAGCGTAACACCCGGATGGATCGCCAGAAATTCGGGCAGCGCCGGTGCGAGGATATGGTTGGCGTAGGACGCGCTGGTGTTGACGCGCACACGCCCCACGGGCTGCTCACCGATGCCAGCCGCGCGCTCGGCATCCTCAAGGTCGGAGAGGATACGCGTCGCCCGTTCGTAGAAGGCGCAGCCCTCCGGCGTGAGCTGAAGCTGACGCGTCGAGCGATTGAGCAGCCGCGCGCCGAGCCGGGCTTCCAGCCGCGCGATCAGCTTGCTGACGGCCGAAGGCGTCATGCGCGCAGAGCGTGCGGCAGGCGAGAAGCCACCGAGTTCGACCACGCGAACGAACACTTCCATTTCGCCGGAGCGGTTTACCTCGGGCCTCGCCATGATGAATCTATCTCACAAGTGATATTCCATAATCCATTCTATTTCATTCTATGCCGAACATCTATGTTTGTCGACGCAACACCGCAAAATGGAATGGAACCATGCCCGTCGCGCTCTACGCCCTGACGGCCGGAGCCTTCGGCATCGGCGTCACCGAATTCGTCATCATGGGCCTCCTGCTGGAGGTCAGCCGTGAACTCCATGTCACCATCGCCGCCGCCGGACTGCTGATCTCGGGCTATGCGCTCGGCGTCACCATCGGTGCACCGGTTCTCACCACCCTCACCGCCCACTGGCCGCGCAAGCATGTGCTGATCGGGCTGATGGTCATTTTCGTTATCGGCAACGCCGCCTGCGCGCTCGCGCCGACCTATGGCTGGCTGATGGCGGCACGGATGCTGACAGCGCTGACGCATGGCACCTTCTTCGGCGTCGGGGCCGTAGTGGCGACGGGTCTGGTGTCCGACGACAAGCGCGCCTCGGCGATCTCCATCATGTTCACCGGCCTGACGGTCGCGACCGTGCTCGGCGTCCCCTTCGGCACATGGCTCGGCCAGCACTATGGCTGGCGTGCAACCTTCTGGGCGGTCACGCTGGTGGGGCTGATCGCGCTTGTCGTCCTCGCCGCGCTGGTGCCACAGGACCGGACACAGCCAGAAACTTCCGACTGGCGGGCCGGCCTGCGCGCGATCATCCGCCGTCCCGTCCTGCTCGGCCTGCTGACCACCGTGCTCGGCTATGCCGGCGTCTTCGCGGTCTTCACCTATATCGCGCCGCTGTTGACCGAAGTCTCCGGATTCGAGGACAGCGCCGTCTCGCCGATCCTGCTGGTCTTCGGCGGTGGGCTGGTGGCTGGCAATCTCGTGGGCGGCAGGCTGGCCGACCGCAACCTGATCCGCGCCATCGTCGGCACATTGGCCGCGCTCGCTCTCGTTCTGGCGGTGATGACCTTCGCCCTCGACAACCAGATTGCGGCCATCGTCTTCACCGGCCTGCTCGGCGCGGCGGGCTTCGCCACCGTCGCACCCTTGCAGATGTGGGTGCTCTCCAGGGCCGAAGGCGCAGGCCAGAGCCTCGCATCGAGCTTCAACATCGGAGCCTTCAACCTCGGCAACGCCATCGGCGCATGGGTGGGCGGCATGGTTATCGAGCACGGGCCGGGCCTCGGCGCGGCGCCGATCGTGGCCGCACTGTTTCCGCTTCTCGCCATCGCTACGGCGCTGATCGCCGTGCGGGCGAGCGCCCCTATTCAGCCAGTTCATGCAATCCAGACGACAGGAGCAAACCACAATGCCCGATAAACGACGCCGACAGCGATCAGTCCGTCCGGCCGTCCTTGCCGCCGCCTTCGCGCTCGCCTCAGCCCTGTCCGGCCTTTCCCCGGCCCGTGCCGGAGATCGCACCTGGGTCGGCACCTGGATGGCCAGCCCGCAGCCTGTATGGGGTTCGGATTTTCCCTTTCCGACCAAGATTCCGGCTTCCGTTCAGGATCAGACCTTCCGGCAGGTCCTGCGCGTCAGCCTCGGCGGCTCTCGGGTACGTCTCGTCTTCTCCAATACCTATGGCGACAAGCCGATGCGGATCGGCGGGGCAAGCGTGGGTCTCGCAGGCGAAAACGGCGCGGCTCAGCCCGGCACGATCCGCAAGCTGACCTTCGGCGGAGAGGACGGGATCACCATTCCGCCTGGCGCGCCCGCCGTCAGCGACCCCGTCGATATGGCCGTCGATGCACGGGGCAGGCTCGCCGTCTCCATCTACCTCCCTGAAGAAACGCCGCTGACCACCTTCCATTGGGACGGGCGGCAGACGGCATGGTTCGGCAGCGGGAACCAGACCGGAATTGAGCGTTTCGCCGCGACATCGGCGACCGATGCCCGCGTGTTCCTGAGCGACGTTCTGGTCGACACGCCGAACGAGGGCGCGGTCGTCGTCATCAGCGATTCTATCACCGACGGGAACGGTGCCACGGTCGATGCCGACACCCGCTGGCCGGACTTTCTTGCCGCGCGGCTTGCCCCTTACCGGATCGCCGTACTGAACGGCGGCATTTCCGGCGGGCGGCTACTTCGGGACAAGATGGGCGTCAACGTCGCCGCGCGTCTGGACCGGGACGTGTTCGCGCAGCCGAACGTGAAGGCGGCGATCGTCCTCATCGGCATCAACGATATTTCATGGCCCGGCACGGATTTCGCCCCGGACCAGAAACGTCCGACCGCCGAGGAACTGATCGCGGGCTATCGGCAGCTTGTCGCGCTGGCTCATGCCCGCAATATCCGCCTGATCGGCGCGACATTGCCGCCGTTCGAGGGCGCGCTGAGCGGAACGCCGCTCGGCAACTACTACCACCCCGACAAGGACGCGCTGCGCCGGGAGGTCAATCGCTGGATCAGGGAAAGCGGCGCCTTCGACGCCGTTGTCGATTTCGATGCAGTGCTGCGCGACCCCGGACATCCCGCGCGGATCAGCCCGGCCTTCGATTCCGGCGATCACCTTCATCCCGGCGACGAGGGCAACCGGGCGATGGCGGACGCAGTCAATCTCAATGCGCTGCTTGGCCGCTGACCCTTCCCCTGCATAACGAAAGGAACATCCCATGGAATATCGCACTCTCGGAAAATCCGGCCTCAAGGTGCCGGTCCTCAGCTTCGGTGCCGGCACCTTTGGCGGCTCCGGTCCGCTGTTTAGCAATTGGGGCCAGTCCGATGCGACCGAGGCCCGCCGCCTCGTCGATATCTGCCTTGAGGCCGGCGTCAACCTGTTCGACACCGCGGACGTCTATTCCGACGGAGCATCGGAACAGGTGCTGGGAGAAGCCGTCAAGGGCCGCCGCGACAATGTGCTGATCTCGACCAAGGCCAGCCTGCCCATGGGCGACAGGCCGAACGACGCCGGTTCCTCGCGCTTCCGCCTGATCCGCGCCGTCGAGGATGCGCTTCGCCGTCTCCAGACCGATCATATCGACATCTTCCAGCTTCATGCCTTCGATGCCTTCACGCCCGTCGAGGAAGTGCTGTCGACGCTCGACACACTCGTCCGTGACGGCAAGGTCCGTTATGTCGGCGTCTCCAATTTCTCCGGCTGGCAGATCATGAAATCGCTGGCCATCGCCGACCGATACGGCTGGCCGCGCTATGTCGCCAATCAGGTCTATTACTCGTTGGTCGGGCGCGACTACGAATGGGATTTGATGCCGCTGGGCGAGGATCAGGGCCTTGGGGCGATGGTCTGGAGTCCGCTCGGCTGGGGACGGCTGACCGGGAAGATTCGTCGTGGGACGCGGCTGCCCGAAGGCAGCCGCCTGCATGAGACCGCCAGCTTCGGCCCGCCCGTGGACGACGAACACCTCTATCGCGTTGTCGATGCGCTCGACACGATAGCGGAGGAAACCGGCAAGACCGTTCCGCAGATCGCGCTGAACTGGCTGCTGCAACGCCCGACTGTGTCATCGGTCATCATCGGCGCGCGCAACGAAGAACAGCTTCGCCAGAACCTCGGTGCTGTCGGCTGGGACCTCACGCCCGAGCAGGTAACAAGGCTGGACGAGGCCCGCAGCGTCACCGCGCCCTATCCTCATTTCCCTTACCGTCGGCAGGAGGGCTTCTCGCGTATCAATCCGCCGATGGCGGGATGACGATCCGAATGGCCGGTCTCGTGGACCGTAGCCCCGAATCTGCACGATGCTCAAAGCCCGGCGCTGTCCGGCCCGGCAGCGCCGCAGGATGTCTCATCTATGCAGAAACAATTCCCGGTGGAGGCGGGGCTGGCAGCGCAGATACTGCGGGGCGGCCTGCACCTGCGCGCCCAGATGCGCCGCAGCGTGCCAGGGCCAGCGCGGGTCGTAAAGCACCCCTCGCGCAAGGGCGACCATGTCGGCGTCGCCCGTCGCCACGATCGATTCGGCATGGTCGAAATCGGTGATCAATCCCACCGCCACCACCGGCATATCGACCGCAGCCTTGACCGCGCGGGCCAGCGGCACCTGATAGCCCGGAGCGACCGGAATCTTCTGCCGTGGGTCCAGTCCGCCGCTGGACACATGGATGGCCGCGCAGCCAAGCTTCTGCAATTCCTGCGCAAACGCGACGGTCTGCCCGACATCCCAACCTCCATCCACCCAATCCGTGCCCGACACCCGGACCGAGACCGGATAGTCTGCCGGAACGGCGGCCTTCACCGCCTCGAAAACCTCCAGCGGAAAGCGCAGCCGGTTCTCAAGGCTGCCGCCATAGGCATCCTCGCGATGGTTCGACAGCGGCGAAAGGAACTGATGCAGCAGGTAGCCATGTGCGGCATGCAGCTGGATCGCGTCGATCCCCAGCCGCAGGCTGCGCCGGGCCGCCTCGACGAAGGCGTCGCGGATGCGCTCCATCCCGGCTCTGTCCAGCGCCTCGGGCGCATGGGTGTCAGGGGTGAAGGACAGCGCGCAGGGGGCGACGGTCTGCCAGCCGTTGGGCTGTCCCGGCGGAATTTGCGCCCCGCCCAGCCACGGCTTTTCCGTCGAGGCCTTGCGCCCGGCATGGGCAAGCTGGATCGCGACCGGGATGTCGGACCATTGCCGGATCGCCTTCAGGACAGGGACCATGGCCGCTTCGGTCGCGTCGTCCCACAGGCCGACATCGGCATAGGTGATACGCCCCTCAGGGCTGACAGCGCTGGCCTCGATGGTCAGAAGCCCTGCCCCCGACAATGCGAGCTGGCCAAGATGGATCATGTGCCAACTGGTCATCCGGCCTTCCTCGGCAGAATACTGGCACATCGGGGCGATGACCACGCGGTTCGGCATTGCAAGGCTGCCTGTAGCGATGGGAGTGAAGAGCTTGCTCATGTTGTGGCTTCATCCGCAAGGATTGAGGGCAAGGGCTTGCAATAACCTAGGAGATCGGCCTTCATTTTGGAAGCCCGGCCGGCTGCTGCCTTCAAGGCGAAGAACTCTTCTATCCAGCAGCGGCAATAAGCATCTGGATGCGGAATCCGAACCATGTCGGCTCCGCCTTTTGACGGCAGGAAACCGATCTTGAATCCGGCCGCCGACGCGTTATTCGACCGACAACCCAACATCTTGCGGGGAAGAAGTTATGCGCGCAGACAACACCATCCAAAGGCCGAGCGTCGCGGCGACACCGCCGATCAGGAACACCGATGAATAGCCGGAGTGGTCGGCCAGAATGCCTACCACCGGAGCGGTCGCACCATAAGCGAGGTCCTGAAAGGCAGCGAAGCCGCCGATCGCCGTGCCGCGCATGTGGGGTGGTACCCGCTTCACGACTTCGGTTCCCATGGACGGAAACACCATCGAGCAGCCAAGGCCGGTCAACAGCGCGCCGGCGAGTGCCGCGTAAGGGCCCGTCGCGAGCCAAAGCAGATATTGCCCGCACGCTTCGACAATCAGGGAGATGAACGCGACACGCGTGCCGCCAATCCGGTCCGGGAGATGGCCGCAGAACAGCCGCACCACAACGAAGCCGACGCCGAAGCATGTCAGGCCAAGCCCCGCATACGGCCAGCCGCGACTGAGGAAATAAAGCGAGAAGAACGCGCCGAGCGCGGCAAAGCCAACGCCCTGCAACCCGACGGCGGCACCCGGTCGCCAGATGCGCCCTATGATCCGCCAGAAGGATTCCCTCGGACCGGCATGGGGTTCCACGGCCGGAAGCCATTGAATGGCGAGCAATCCGATCAGCGGCAGCGCCGTGCAAACAAGCATCAGGCCAGAGAAGCCTAGCCTGTCCAGCAGCAGCAGGCCAAGCGGCCCCCCGGCTGCAAAAGCGCCATACATGCCCATGCCGACAAGCGAAATGACACGGCCGGAGCGAGCCTGACCCATAAGGCCGATAGCCCAGCCCATCATGCCGACCATCGCCACGCTCTCTCCAAGTCCGAGCAGTAGACGACCGATGATGAGCACCATGTAACTTGTCGTGGTGGAAAGGCCTGACCAACTTGCCGCAAGGCAGATCAGCCCCGCCACGGCGTAAATGAGAAGGCCGCGCTGCATGGTGAGTTTGCCGCCAATCCGGTCGGACCAAGCACCGGCACGGCCGCGTGTCAGGATCGTCGACAGGAAGGCAATACCGACTGCCAGTCCGCCATAGGCATTTCCGAGGCCGAGTTGCTGCACGACATGGACCGGCACGGCCGGTAACGACATGGCAACGGTGAGATAGGAAAGAAACAGGGCGACCGTCAGCGCGATGACGCGACGGTAGGCCAAATCAGGCCAAAGAATATTCAGCATAAAAACGCACTCTTTTCAGGTTGATGGGTGCGTTGGTTGACGTAAACGCTTACGGTCCGACGCAGGGAACTGCGCTGACATAATTGCAACCTTGCCGGACTATCCTGCGTAGTAGCCGGGCTGGTCGATATCGGCGATGAGGCTCGGGCCAGCAGGCTCCCAACCGAGAAGTGATCGGGTGCGTGCGCTGGAAGCTGCCATGTCCGCGCCCGCCATAGTCGCGAACCAGCCAAAGTGCTCACGCTCTCTTGGCTCGACCGGCAGGCCAAAACGGCGCCCGATGACTTCCGCGATTGCCCTGAACGGCACGGCCTCGTCCGTGACCGCGTGATAAACAGGTTCGGTCACGCCTCGCTCAAGGGCAAGCCGGTAAACCTTCGCGGCGTCCAGCCTGTAAACGCCGGACCAGCAGTTCTGACCGTCGCCGATATAGGCGGATACGCCTTTCTCTCGGGCAAGACGGGCCACAATGGGGATGAACCCATGGTCGACAAGACCATGCACGGACGGCGGGAGCCGAACGGTGGCCACGCGCACTCCACGTTCCGCCAGTGCCCGTGCGGTTACTTCAGACTTCCTCGGCCCGGCCGGACCGGGAATGTCCGCCTCGGTCGCACCGCGAGGCAACCCGGACAGACCCGAAGTCACGAGAAGCGGGCGCTCGGAGCTTTCCAGCGCACTTCCCAGCACCTCGATCACCCGCCGATCCTGCTCCGCATTCTCGGCGAATCTGGAGAAGTCGTGGTTGAAAGCGGTATGGATTACGGCATCAGCCGCCTTCGCCGCATCGCGTAACGTGTCGAGGTCGTCGAGCGTGGCGAGAACTGCCTGCGCGCCGGCTTCGACAAGCCAACTCGCTTTTTCCCTGTCGCGAGAGAGGCCTGTGACATGATGGCCGGCATCCAGCAATTCACCCACAATGGCCGAGCCGACCCAGCCGGTGGCGCCCGTTATGAATACGTGCATGGTTTTTCTCCGAAGAAAATTCCGTGTCGATGTCGCGGTATAGCTCGATCGCTCAGGCCGCCCGCATGGAAAGCTCGACATCGTCCGCGAACGGCACGGACATGTAGCCTCCTCCCGGTGCGCGCACCCGCTCCAGATATTCCGGGCAGAGGTCGGCGTTGTCCGCGACGATGAGCGCACCAGGTTTCAGACGGTCTTCAACCAGACTCAGGATGTCAGGGTAAAGCGGCTTCGCGCCATCGAGCAGCAGCAGATCGATCGCCTCCGGCAGGTCGGTGCTCAGCGTTTTGAGTGCGTCGCCTTCGCGAATCTCCACCAGATCGGCAAGGCCGCCTTCGGTCAGATGCTCGCGCGCCCGCGCCACCTTGGATGGCTCGAATTCGGTGGTGATGATGCGTCCGCCGCCATTGTCGCGAAGCGCGGCCGCAAGATGCAGGGTCGAGATTCCGAACGACGTGCCGAATTCGACAATGTTTTTCGCGCCGGTGCTGCGTGCGAGCATGTAGAGCAGCACGCCCGTTTCCCGCGAAACCGGCAGCCATAAATCCTTCATCAGCCCGTAGAGATGGAGATATTCCGTCTTGCTGTGCATCAGCCGATCCCGTTCCTCGCGGGAGAACGTGGACATCGCCGGACTGGTCGCCGCATCGGCTTCTGCGAACAGGCGCTCCAGCAGCGGGGCAAGAGGTGCGGTATTCAAGGTGGTCATGAAGAGGTCCAATCCGGGGAAAAATGTTGCTTCGTCTTGCGTCGTAAAATACGATTGATTCATCGCATTTTCTAATCGCATTTCTGGAAGCTCAGATGACGGATCGTCCAACCGCCCGGATTTCCTCGCGAAAACAGCCCAAACAGGCCCGCTCGACCGAACTGGTCGCGACGATCCTGGAAGCGGCTGTTCAGGTTTTGGTGACGGAGGGCGCAACCCGATTCACCACCGCGCGGGTGGCCGAGAAGGCCGGCGTCAGCGTCGGGTCGCTCTATCAGTATTTTCCGAACAAGGCGGCTATCCTGTTCCGGCTGCAAAGCGACGAGTGGCGACAGACGATCGATCAGTGGAAGACGATCCTTGGCGATACGACCAAACCTGCCCTCGAACGTCTGCGGCGTCTTGTTCATGCCTTCATTCGCTCGGAATGCGATGAAGCCGCAATCCGGGCGGCGCTCGATGACGCCGCTCCGCTCTATCGCGACGCCCCGGAGGCGCGAGAAGCGCGGGCGGAGGGCGACCGGGCGATCGCGGCATTCATGCGCGAGACACTGCCCGATGCGACGGACAAGGCACGCGAACTTGCGGGGGACCTGATCTGCACGACATTGAGCGCAGTCGGAAAGAGTTTTTCTGAAGCACCTCGAACGGCGACGGAGATCGAGGACTGCGCCGAAGCCATGGCGGACATGTTCTGCGCCTATCTCAAGACCCTGAATCGCGATCTTTAAGATGGATCGGCACGATCCTGTCCTTCATGCAATCGGCTTGGTTGATGCGCGTGCAGTCATTATCCATCAGGAACAAGATCGGCACTCCGTTAAAATAACAAATACCGTTCAATTGCTTATAATCGCCTTGAAATCCGACATATATGCAAACCGCGCAGGCCTGACCTTACTGTATTTGCTCTCGTCCACCACGAGATAAGACTCCACCGCCCTTTGCATGGCCATCTGCTTGATCGGTACCTCATGAAAATGCGAGCAGGTGACCCCGTGCTTCTGGTCCACACCGCCTGCCGACAGAAACGCCTTGTTGATGCTGATGCGCTTCAGGCTTTCGATACCTTCATCGCCGGAAAAGGACGACGCCTCGGCGTGATAAAGACCGCCAAGCACGATCAGGCGAACATCGTCCCGTTGGGACAGAATCTCCGCGATGTTGAGCGAATAGCAGACGACGGTGACGCCTCGATTGGCCGGTATGCGTAACGCCAGATGCGGAGTGGTCGTTCCGCAATCGATGAACACCGTGTCGTTCGGTTCGATCAACGCCGCGGCGGCGGCGCAGGCCTTTGTCTTGGCGCCGGCGTGGCTGTCTTTTTCAAAAGCGAAAACATAGTCGCTGCCGTTGGCTCCGTCCTGCACGGGGATAATGTATCCCCCCAGACAATTGAGCGCGCCGTCATCGTCGCTGATGTCGCGGCGAACGGTTATTTCCGATACGCCAAGCCGGGCCGCTGCGTCACGCAGACGCAGGACGCCGCTCTCCTCCACCCATGCGACCAACCGGGCGATCCGTTCGTCCTTGCGACTGATCCTGCTCACACATTCCCCACTTTCGCGTCCTCCCGACCATTTATCCTTCCGCCGGTCCCCGCGCAACGACAATACACGAACACTTGACAGGACAAACAGAAATATGAAACGATCCGAACATAATGATCGAATTGTAACATTATAGGCATTCTCGGGAGAAATCGACAACACGAATTCCAGCATGAAGTTGCGCCGCGGCAGCGGGATGACGGCTTGCGCATTCCGGTGAGAAGAACCGGAAGAGCGGGAGACGCTTTCATACCTGCATGCCCGGCGGAGTCTCGGATCGGAAGTCACCAGCCCGTCATGCACGGGCGATACGTTTCAGGGAGGAAACACCAGTGAAGAAATTACTCGCATCCTTGGCCTTGGCGATGTCCATGGTCGCGTCGCACGCCTTCGCCGACGGCGTTGTCGACACGTCCAAGGTCAACAAGGAACTCATCACGACAGCGAACGGCAAGAAATACACCATCGCGACCGTTGTGAAAGTAGACGGCATTGCCTGGTTCGACCGCATGCGGCAGGGCATCAACCAGTTCAAGAAAGACACCGGCAACGACGTGTGGATGGTCGGCCCCAGCCAGGCGGACGCCGCCGCTCAGGTTCAGATCGTCGAAAACCTGATTGCGCAGGGCGTCGATGCCATCTGCATCGTTCCCTTCTCGGTGGAGGCCGTCGAGCCGGTGCTGAAGAAGGCCCGCGATCACGGCATCGTCGTTATCAGCTCCGAGGCCTCCAACATCAAGAATGTCGACTACGATATCGAAGCCTTCGACAACAAGGCCTACGGCGCCAGCCTGATGGAGAAGCTCGGCAAGTCGATGGGCGGCAAGGGCAAATATGTCGCCACGGTCGGCAGCCTGACCTCACAGTCGCAGATGGAATGGATCGACGGCGCCGTTGCCTACCAGAAGGCCCATTTCCCGGACATGCAGGAAGTTGCCGGGCGTCTCGAAACCTATGACGACGCAAATGTCTCCTACAACAAGCTCAAGGAAGCGATGACCGCCTATCCCGATATCAAGGGGATTCTCGGCGCGCCGATGCCGGCCTCGGCAGGCGCGGGCCGCCTGATCGCCGAAAGCGGCCGCAAGGGTAAGGTCTTCTTCTCGGGCACCGGCCTCGTATCCGTCGCCGGGCAATATCTGAAGGACGGCGACATCCAGTACATCCAGTTCTGGGACCCGGCGATCTCGGGCTACGCGATGAACATGCTTGCGGTCGCGGCACTGGAAAAGAAGAACGCGCAGATCAAGGCCGGCCTCGATCTTGGTCTTCCGGGCTATGAAAAGCTGATCGTGTCGGACCCGTCCCGGCCAAATATCCTTTATGGATCGGGCTGGGTCGGCGTAACCAAGGCCAACATGGACAAGTATAACTTCTGATCCATGCTACCCGCCGGGGAGGAGCCTCGTGCTCCTCCCGATTCCCGCAAACATGCGCATTCCATGAGGTGCCATGCGGCCCCTGCTTGCAGCGGACCGCAGCCTTGGGAAGAAATCCTATGAGCGAAAACCTGATCGAGCTACGTCATATCGGAAAACGCTTCGGCGGCGTGAAGGCGCTGGACGACGTTTCCCTCACCATCAAGCCCGGCGAGATTCATTGCCTTGCCGGCGAGAACGGTTCAGGCAAGTCCACCATCATCAAGGTCATGTCGGGCGTCTATACGCCGGAAGACGGCGAGATGCTGATCGACGGCCAACCGGTCGGCAAACTCGATCCTGTCAAGTCCGTGCATCACGGCGTTCAGGTCATCTATCAGGATTTCTCCCTGTTCGGGAACCTGACGGTGGCGGAAAACCTCGCCATCAATACGTTCCTCATCGAGGGCCGCAGAACGGTGGACTGGAAGCGTGTGCGTGAACTGGCGCGCAAGGCGCTCGACCGGCTCGGCGTGAGCATCGACCTCGACGCCGACGTGGACAGCCTGCCCACCTCCGGCAAGCAGATCGTCGCCATCGCGCGCGCCGTCATGGCAGACGCGCGCCTCATCATCATGGACGAGCCCACCACCGCGCTGACCCGGCACGAGGTCGACGCGCTGTTCAAGATCGTGCGCGACATCCAGGCGCAGGGCATCGCCGTGCTTTTCGTCAGCCACAAGATGCGCGAGATGCTGGAGATCAGCGAAAGGCTGACCATCTTCCGCAACGGCAGGAAGGTCGCGGAAGGGCCTATTTCCGACTTCGACGAGTCCTCCATCGCGCGGGCCATGACCGGGCAAGACCTGGCCGAGCAGCGCTATCACTGGTCGCCGCGCGAGGGCGCGGCCGCGACGCCCATCCTCGACGTGCAAAATCTGAGCGTTCATGGCTCCGTGGAGAAGGCCAGCCTTACGCTTCATGCCGGCGAAATCGTCGGCGTCTCAGGCCTGATCGGCTCCGGCCGCACGGAGTTGGCGCTCGCCCTGTTCGGCATGAAGCCGGACTTCACCGGCACCATGCGCATCGACGGCAGGGACGTTCATCCGAAATCCGTGCAGGAGGCCATCGCCTCTGGCATCGCCTATGTGCCGGAAGACCGGCTGACCGAGGGGCTGTTCCTCACCCAGTCCATCGAGCGCAACATCATCGTTACCTCGATCGAAAAATTCGTGCGCGGGCTCTTCATCGACCGCAAGAAGGCGGACGCCACGACGCGCGATATGTTCTCGGCCATGCACATCGTCGCGCCGGGACCGCACACGCCCGTCAACCACCTGTCCGGCGGCAACGCGCAGCGCGTCGTGCTGGCGCGCTGGCTGCTTACCGGCGCGAAGGTGCTGATCCTGAACGGACCGACGGTCGGGGTCGATATCGGGTCCAAGGCACAGATCCATGCGATCATCCGCAATCTGGCCGAGACCGAAGGTCTGGCCGTGCTGATGATCTCCGACGACGTGCCGGAACTGGTGCAAAACTGCAACCGCGTGCTAGTGATGCATCGCGGACGCTTCGTCGACGAACTGACGGGGGATTCCATGACGGAAGACGCCGTCAACGACCGGCTCAAGGCCCTGAACTGAGGAGCCGACATGAAATTCCTTCGCAGCACCGAATTCATCATCGCCTGCGTGCTTCTCGCCGCGATGATCATCATCGGCCTCATCAACCCGGCTTTCTGGTCGCTCGACAATATTTTCGGCCTCCTGCGCTCCAATGTGGTGATCGGCATCATGGCGCTGGGCGTTCTTCTGGTGATGATCTCCGGCGGCATCGACGTTTCCTTCACCGCTTTCGCCATCGCGGGCATGTATCTGACCATCCGCATGATGGTCTATCTCGGCTATGACGGCGTCTTCATCCCCTTCGTCGCCGCCACGCTGATCGGCCTGGTGCTCGGCGCTTTCAATGGCTTCATCATCCACCGCTTCAAGATGATCCCGCTGATCGTGACGCTCGGCACCGGGTCCATCGTGCGCGGGCTGGTGCTCGGCCTCGTCGGCACCAGCGTCGTCAATATCGACAAGATGCCCAAGGCGCTGATCGCCTTCGGCAAGACGAACGTGGTCTCGCTCACCAGTTCTTTCGGCATGACATTCGGCCTCACCGCGATGTTTTTCGTCTATCTGGCGCTGGCGTTTCTCGTCCATCTCATACTTAATCACACGATGATCGGGCGCAGCATCTATGCCTATGGCGGCTCGCCTGAAGCGGCCAAGCGCGTCGGCTTCAACACATGGCGCACGATCTTCTTCGTCTATTGTCTCGCCGGGGCGCTGGCTGGCTTCGCCGGGATTCTCCACGCCTCCATGACCTGGCTCGCCGATCCGCGCGAACTCAGCGGCCTCGTGCTGGACGTCATCGCCGCCGTCGTGCTGGGCGGTGCGTCGATCTTCGGCGGCCGCGGCTCGGTGACCGGCACGCTGATCGGCGTTTTCATACTCGTCATGGTCAAGAACTCGCTCATCATCATGAGGATCGACACCACATGGCAGGGGGTCGTGGTGGGTGTCATCATCGTCGTCGCGACCGCCATCACCGCATGGCGAGACCGCAAGAGCATCGCCTAAAGGGAGCAAGCGACATGAAACAATCCTTCGACATGCGCCGCTTTCTGGGAGGCGACCGCAACATCGTCCAGCTCGTCGTCATCACCGTGCTCGTCTTCGCGCTGATGACATGGATGAACCCGGAAAAATTCCTGCGCTACTATAATTTCGAGGCCATGAGCTACATCATGCCGGAACTGGGCATCCTGTCCGTCGCCATGATGATCGCCATGCTGACCGGCGGCATCGACCTGTCGGTAGTGGGCATCGCCAATCTGGCAAGCATCTCCGCCGGGGTCTATTTCCATTCGGCGGCCGTGCAGGCGGCAAAGGCTTCCGGCTCGGATATGCTGTTCTATACCATCATAGGCGTCCTGCTCGCCATCGTGGTAGGGCTGGTCTCCGGGCTGATCAACGGCCTGCTCATCGCCAAACTGCGCATCACCCCCATTCTTGCCACGCTCGGTACAGGACAGATTTTCTCGGGGCTCGCGCTGGTGCTGACCGGCGGGCCGGCCATCGTGGGCTTTCCCGATGCGTGGAGCTGGATCGGCAATGGCAAGATTCTCCTCGTCGCCACACCCTTCGTGCTGTTTGTCGCCATCTGCGTGCTGGTGGCCATCCTGCTGGCCCGTACGACTCTCGGCGTGAATCTCATGCTCATCGGCACCAATCCGCGCGCCGCCGTCTTCGCCGGTATCCGCAGGGACCGGATGATCCTCTATTCCTACATGCTGACCGGCGTGCTGGCGGCAATCGCCGGGATCATCCTTTCGGCGCGCACCAATGCGGCCAAGTCCGATTACGGCGAATCCTATCTGCTGCAAGCGGTGCTGATCGCCGTTCTCGGCGGCACCAATCCGGCCGGCGGCAAGGGACGCGTGCTCGGCGTCGCCATCGCGCTGATCGCCTTGATGCTGCTCTCGTCCGGCTTCCAGATGATGCGTTTCTCCAATCATCTCATCGACTTCATCTGGGGTGCGTTCCTCATCCTCGTCATCGCGATCAACGCCTCGCGCAATCAGGGCAGGTGACCTTATGCAGGACATCGAATTCCATCTCCGCCGTCAGGACTTCGCCGACCAGCCGCGTGTGATCGCCTGTACCGACGGGCTGAGCGTGACCGCCTTCCGCTATCCGAGCGGCGTCGAGGCGCTACTGGTCGAGAACGAACGCGGCGAGATCGTCGTCCTGCCTTTCATGGGGCAGATGGTCTGGAGCGCCGTGTTCGACGGCGTCGATCTCGCCATGGGCAACAGCTTCTCCATGCCGCGCCCGGCGAACTGCATCGTCGAGACCTATGGCTGCCTCGCCTTCCACAGCGGCGTCCTGCGCAACGGCTGCCCCTCGCCGCAGGACAACCATCTGCTGCACGGCGAAATGGCCTGCGCGGCCATGGACAGAGCCGACCTCGTCTTCGGCCGGGACGAGCGGGGGCCTTTCGTCGAGATCACCGGCGAATGCGAATATGTGATGGGCTTCGGCGCGCATTATCTGGCGCGCCCGAGCGTGCGGCTCCACGCCGGCGAAACGCTGTTCGACATTGTCATGGACCTGGAGAACCTGTCCTCCGCGCCGATGGAACTGATGTATATGTGCCACGTCAATTTCGCCTATGCGGAAGGCGCGCGCATCGTCCAGCCCGCGCCCTTCACGCCGCAGCATGTGCAGGTGCGCACCGCCGTGCCTGGCCATGTCACGCCCAACGACGATTACCTGTCGCTGATCCGCGAACTGGCCGCCGACCCATCGGCGATGGAGACGCTCGACCAGCCGGGCCGGTACGACCCCGAACAGGTCTTCTATGTCCGCGGCCTGCCCGCCGACGCCCACGGCGACACGCATATGATGATGCGGCTTCCCGAGGGCGGCGCTTTCGGGATCAGCTATCCCGTCGCGGCCTTTCCGAAAACCGTGCGCTGGATTCTGGTGAACGGCGACGCGCAGGTCGCGGCCTTCGCGCTGCCCTCGACCTGCGAGCCAGAAGGGTATCTCGCGGAAAAAGCCAAGAACAATATCCGCATGCTGGCATCGGGCGAGCGCGCGGTCTTTCCGGTGCGGCTCGGCTATCTCGACGCTGCCGCGGCCGGAGAATTCGAGACCAGAATCCACGCGCTCCAGACCGCCTGAAATCGAGGGAAATTTCCATGACCAGAAAAATCGGTGTGGTCGGCTCCAACATGGTGGACCTCATTACCTATGTGAACCGCATGCCCGCGCCCGGCGAAACGCTGGAAGCCCCGACCTTCGAAATCGGTTGCGGCGGCAAGGGAGCCAATCAGGCGGTGGCCGCCGCGCGGCTGGGCGCTGACGTGATGATGGTGACGCGCGTCGGCGACGACGTCTTCGCCGACAACACCATCCGGAATCTGGAGCGTTGCGGCGTCGATACGCGCCATGTGCGGAAGGTGCCCGGCAAATCGAGCGGCGTCGCCCCCATCTTCGTCGAGCCGTCGGGCGAGAACTCCATCCTGATCGTCAAGGGCGCGAACGCCGATCTTTCGCCCGCAGAGGTGGACAAGGCGGCCGCCGATCTCAGGCAATGCGCACTGATCCTGATGCAGATGGAGACGCCGGTCGAAACGGTCTATCACACCATCGACTTCGCCGCCGAAAACGGCATCGAGACCATCCTCAACCCGGCTCCCGCCGCAGCCGACCTCGACCCGGAACGCATCCGCAAGGTGACGTTCCTCGTGCCGAACGAGAGCGAACTCGCCATCCTTTCCGGCATGCCCACCGGCACGGACGAGGAGATCGCCGCCGCCGCCCGCTCGCTCATCCACAAGGGCATCCGCACCGTGATCGTGACGCTGGGCGGGCGCGGCGCGCGCATGATCACCGCGCAGGACGTGGTGAACATCGCGCCCGTCAAGGTTGTGCCGAAGGACACGACCGGCGCGGGCGACGCCTTCATCGGCTCCTTCGCCCGCTTCTACGCCGAAAGCGCGGATGTGGAGGCCTCGCTCCGCAAGGCCGCCCTCTACGCGGCCCATTCCATCACCCGGCCCGGCACGCAGAAAGCCTATGCCAGCGCCGGTGAGTTCGAAGCCTTCTGCCGCGAGCACGCCTCTTGGGGCGACCGTTCATGAAACCGATAACGGACAAAGAAATGATCGAAACCTTTCCACGCAATATGGGCACGCCTCTGAAGCCGGACTGGTTCGAGGACGTCTCCGTCAACCGCAGCGCGGCCGAGCGGCGCGCGGCGACCATCCCCGCCCGCCGTTCGGTGAAGAAGGAATACCAGGCGGCATGGCTCATCCGCGCCATCCAGTGCATCGACCTCACCACGCTTGCCGGCGACGACACGCCGGGCCGCGTGCGGCGGCTGTGCGCCAAGGCCCGCCGCCCGGTGCGCGAGGATATTCTGGAAGCGCTGGGCCTCGCCGACGCGGACATCCGGACGGGCGCGGTCTGCGTCTATCCGACCATGGTGCCGCATGCGGTGAAGGCGCTGGAAGGCTCCGGCATTCCGGTGGCCTCCGTCGCCACCGGCTTTCCCTCCGGCCTGACGCCGCTGCCGACGCGCCTCGCCGAGATAACTTACGCGGTGGAGCAGGGCGCGCAGGAGATCGACATCGTCATCACGCGCGAATATGTGCTGACCCAGAACTGGACCGCGCTCTATGACGAGATCGCCGCCATGCGCGAAGCCTGCGGCGAGGCGCATATGAAGGCGATCCTCGCCACCGGCGACCTCAACACACTCACCAACGTCTATCGCGCCTCGATGGTGGCGATGCAGGCGGGCTCGGATTTCATCAAGACCTCGACCGGCAAGGAGGACGTCAACGCCACGCTGCCGGTCAGCCTGACCATGGTGCGGGCGCTGCGCGACTATGGCGCGCTTTCCGGTCAGATCGTCGGTTTCAAGCCCGCCGGCGGCCTTAAGACCGCCAAGGACGCGCTCGCATGGCTGACGCTGATGAAGGAGGAGTTGGGCGACCGCTGGCTGCAGCAGGACCTGTTCCGCATCGGCGCAAGCTCGCTTCTCGGCGACATCGAACGACAACTGGAGCACTTCGTGACCGGGCGCTACTCCGCCGCCAACCGTCACGCGGCTGCATAAGGAATTCTGGAATGCGACCCATCAAGGACATTCTCAAGACCATGGAATACGGCCCCTCCCCCGAAGCCAACGGCGACGTGACGCTATGGCTGGAACAGCATGAGAGCAGCTTCGGCCATTATATCGACGGACGTTTCGCCAAGCCCGAAGGGCGCAGGACGATCGCCGTCGCCAATCCGGCCAATGGCGACAAGCTGGCCGAGATCGTCTGCGGCGACGCGGAGGACGTCGATCGGGCCGTGAAGGCCGCGCGCGCCGCCTTCGGCAAATGGTCGAAGCTTTCCGGCCACGAGCGCGCCCGGTATCTCTACGCCATCGCGCGCCATATCCAGAAGCGCGAGCGCTTTCTGGCCGTTCTGGAGACCATGGACAACGGCAAGCCGATCCGCGAGACCCGCGACATCGATATTCCGCTGGCGGCCCGGCATTTCTACCATCACGCCGGCTGGGCCGCGATGGTGGAGGACGAGTTCCGCGGCTTCTCCCCGGTCGGCGTATGCGGACAGGTGATCCCGTGGAACTTTCCGCTGCTGATGCTGGCGTGGAAGATCGCTCCGGCGCTCGCCGCCGGCAACACGGTGGTGCTGAAACCCGCCGACCTGACCCCGCTTTCGGCGGTCGCCTTCGCGGAAATCTGTCACGAAGTTGGCCTGCCCGCCGGCGTGGTCAATATCGTGCAGGGCGACGGGACCACGGGCGCGGAGATCTGCGGCCATGACGGCGTCGACAAGGTGGCCTTCACCGGCTCGACGCAGGTGGGCCGCGTCATCCGCGAGCAGATCGCCGGATCGGGCAAGAAGCTGTCGCTGGAACTTGGCGGCAAGTCGCCCTTCATCGTCTTCGAGGACGCCGATCTCGACGCCGCCGTGGAGGGCGTGGTGGACGCCATCTGGTTCAACCAGGGGGAAGTGTGCTGCGCCGGATCGCGCCTTCTGGTACAGGAAGGCGTGGCGGAGCGCTTCTATAACAAGCTCCGCAAGCGGCTCGAAACGCTGCGCGTCGGCGATCCGCTCGACAAGTCCACCGATGTCGGGGCCATCGTCTCGCCCGGACAGGTGAAGCGCATTTCCGACCTCATCCGCAAGGGCGTGGAGGAAGGCGGCGAATTGTGGCAGACGGCCAACCCGCTTCCCGCAAAGGGCAATTACATCGCGCCCGGCTTTTTCACCGACGTGGATCAGGCTTCGACCGTCTGTCAGGTCGAGATTTTCGGGCCGATCGCGGCGGCAACCACCTTCCGCACACCGGACGAAGCCGTGTCGCTCGCCAACAACACGCGCTACGGGCTCGCAGCCTCCATCTGGTCCGAGAACATCAATGTGGCGCTGGACATCGCCGCGCGCGTGAAGGCGGGCGTGGTATGGATCAACTGCACCAACCTGCTGGATGCGGGCGCAGGCTTCGGCGGCTATCGCGAAAGCGGCTTCGGGCGCGAGGGCGCGCGCGAGGGGCTTTACGAATATCTCGCCGCCGACTGGGAGAAGGCCCTGCCGGCCGCGAAGGCGGTGGAGCCCTTCACGCCGTCCGCCTCCCCGTCCGGCGAGGGCAGGATCGTCATTGACGGCGTCGACCGCACGATGAAGAACTATATCGGCGGCAAGCAGGCGCGTCCCGACGGCGGCTACAGCTATTCCGTCACCGGCAAGGGCGGCGCGATCATCGGTCAGGCCGGCATAGGCAACCGCAAGGATATCCGCAACGCCGTCGAGGCCGCCGGCAAGGCGGGAAGCTGGGGCGCGGCCACGGCGCATAACCGTGCCCAGGTGCTCTATTACCTCGCCGAGAATCTCGACGCCCGCCGCCCGGATTTCCTCGCTCGCCTCGTCGAAAGCACGGGCATCAGCGAGAAGAAGGCGCAGGACGAATTCGACGCTGCCCTGCGCCGTGTCTTCTATTACGCCGCACAGGCCGACAAGTTCGACGGCGCGGTGCACGCCACCAAATCGCGCCATGTGACGCTGGCCATGAACGAGCCATGGGGCGTGATGGGCATTCTGTGCCCGGACGAAGCGCCCCTCCTCTCCTTCGTTTCGCTGGTGCTGCCGGCGATCGCCATGGGCAACCGCGTGGTCGTGACGCCCTCGCCCCGCCATCCGCTGATCGCGGGCGACTTCTATCAGGTGCTGGACACGTCGGACGTGCCAGGCGGCGTCGTCAACATCGTCACCGGAGAACGCGATCTCCTGGCGAGGACGCTGACCGAGCATGACGACGTGGCGGCGCTCTGGTACTTCGGCTCGAACGAAGGCAGCGCAATGGTGGAGAAGGCCTCGGCCGGCAACCTCAAGGCCACATGGGTCAATAACGGTCGCCTGCCCGATTGGTATGGTGACGCAGCCCAAGGCCGAGACTATCTTCGCCGCGCCGTTCAGGTCAAGAATATCTGGGTCCCCTACGGGGCCTGACGAATATGGAGCAGCCCTTACGATATAGCACGCGGGAGCGTCTTTTCCGTTCATCGGCTTTGTGAGCGGGAAGTCTTGCGTTTTATTGACGGCGATGTTCCATCTGTGGCCGAACTGTTCTTCTTTAGGGTTTCGGGACAGATTGCATTCGAGGAGAAGCCGCAATGCTGCGTGCCGCGATCGAGCGAAAGGTTCTGAACCTGACCGGGCATGCAGTGGGCGGGATCGACTACGACCAGCCTCGCGGAGATCCGGGCCTGTTTGGACCGAACGCGGTGTGCTGGCGTGTCCATGGCGATTTCTCGTCGATGCTGGTCGGAGGAATATCCGCGCTCCTTCTACAGATGCTCCACCCGCTGGCGCTCGCCGGGGTATGGGACCACTCCAACTTTCGCGCGGATATGCTTGGCCGCCTTCGCCGAACGGCCCGATTCATCTCCGCGACCACCTTCGCTCCGAAGGCGCAGGCTCTTGGCGAAATCGAGCGTGTGAAAGCCATCCATCTCGCCGTTACCGGCAAGGATGCATCCGGACGACCGTATGCGGCATCCGATCCCGGGCTGCTGACCTGGGTGCATGTGGCCGAGATGTACAGTTTCCTCAACGCCTATCTTGCCTATGGACCGGTTCCACTGCCGGAGGTCGACAAGGATCGGTATTTTGCCGAGACGGCTTTGGTCGCGGAAGCGTTGGGCGCGACGGACGTGCCGAAATCTCATCGTGACGCTAAAGCCTATCTTCTGAGCAAGAGGGGCTCCCTTCGGGTCGATGACCGGACGATCGACGTCTTCCACGCTCTACTGAATGCGCCCGCTCCGGACTGGCTCGCTGCACTGATGCGGTCTTCGTTCATGGCGGCCGGCGTGGCGAACCTGCCCGAATTCGCCAAAGCCCTTTACGGGAGCGAATTGAAAAGGGCGAGGACGAAAGTCCCGGCTCTGGTTCGGTTGACCGCCCCGATCATCCGCTGGTCGCTCGTAAATAGTGCGGCTGCCCGCGCCCGCCGTCGTGTCGCCTGACCTTCAACCCGGCAGGCCAAGCGGGTCTCATAGCTCTGCGAAGGACGACGGACCGGGATCGCGAGAGCATGGTTGAACCAAAGCCCACATGCTGGCCCGGAATTGTCGGAGACGATCGATCAAGGGCGATCAACTGCGCGTGACCGCCGCTATTTCTGTAACAAGACAGCACCGCGTCTCGTATTGGCCAACGAAAGCAATATCGATCAACTTCGTCGCAGGCCGAACCCATGCCGAATTTCAATTCCGAGCCGTCCAAAATGAATACCGGCAGGCTGGCCGTCGAGTTGGAGCGCTGAACTATGGTCCTGTTCATTCTCGCCTATCTCGCCGGTATGCTCACCATCGTCAGTCCGTGCATCCTGCCCGTGCTGCCTTTCGTCTTCGCAAGGGCCGACCGGTCCTTCCTGCGCAGCGGAATGCCGCTGCTGATTGGCATGGCGCTAACCTTCGTGGTCGTCGCCAGCCTCGCCGCAGTCGCCGGCGGTTGGGCTGTCGAGGCAAATCGCTGGGGACGGTTCACGGCGATCGTGCTTCTGGCACTGTTCGGCCTCACGCTTCTTTTCCCGGGGCTCGCCGACCGCCTGACGCAGCCATTGGTACGGCTTGGCGCGCGGCTGTCGCAGTCGGCGGACCGGAGCGCGGCGGAGAGCAGATCGAGCATCTGGCCGTCCTTGCTCCTCGGGGTCGCGACCGGCCTCTTGTGGGCGCCCTGCGCAGGGCCGGTGCTGGGCCTGATCCTGACCGGCGCGGCACTGAAGGGAGCAAGCATCGGCACCAGTCTCCTGCTTCTGGCCTATGCCGCCGGCGCGGCAACATCGCTGGCTCTGGCGGTCCTCATCGGCGGAAGGGTGTTCACCGCAATGAAGCGATCGCTCGGCGTTGGTCAGTGGATCAGGCGTGGCCTCGGTGCCGCGGTCCTCGCCGGCGTCGCAGCGATAGCACTCGGGCTGGATACGGGATTTCTCACACAGGTCTCGGTCGCCGGCACCAATTCACTGGAGCAGGGACTGCTCGACCGCTTGCATCCATCCGGTACGGGAGCCGGTGTCGCGACGAACGGCAAGTCGACGAAAAATGACAACGACACGGTGGCGATGAAGCGCGGTGCCATTCCAGCCGCCGAAGTGCTGCCGGTCGAAGGTACGATGCCCTCGCTCTCCGGGGCGGTTGAATGGCTGAATTCGCCGCCGCTCACCGCTGCCTCGCTTCGCGGCAAGGTGGTGCTGGTCGATTTCTGGACCTATTCCTGCATCAACTGCCTGCGCGCATTGCCCTATGTGAAAGCCTGGGCCCGGAAATACAAAGCCCAGGGTCTGGTCGTGATCGGTGTTCACGCGCCCGAATTTGCCTTCGAGAAGAACATCGACAATGTAAAAAAGGCCGTCGCCAGACTCGGCATCACCTATCCGGTCGCCATCGACAACAATTATGCGATCTGGAAGGCCTTCAACAACGAATACTGGCCGGCGCATTATTTCATCGATGCAAAGGGCTACATTCGTCACCATCATTTCGGCGAGGGCGATTATGCCGGATCGGAGCGTGTGATCCAGCAATTGCTTGCGGAAGCCGATGGCAAGCCGGCGGCCGGCGGCATCGTCAAGGTCAACGCAACCGGTGCGGAAGCCGCCTCCGATACGAATGACATGGAATCGCCGGAGACCTATATCGGCTACGAGCGAGCCGAGAATTTCATCTCGGATGGCGGGACGGTGCTGGACGCGGCGCACGCCTATTCGGTCGGCACTCCGGAGCTTAATCAGTGGGGTCTTTCGGGACAATGGACCGTCCATGGCGAGGAAGCGACGCTGGACGCGGCGAATGGCGGCATCGTCTTCCGCTTCCACGCTCGCGATCTGCATCTGGTGCTCGGGCCGTCACCAGACGGCAAACCGATCCGCTTTCGCGTGACCGTCGACGGCAAGGCGCCGGGAAAGAATCACGGTGTCGATACCGATCAGGACGGCAGCGGCACGGTGACGGGCCAGCGTCTCTATCAGCTCGTTCGCCAGACTGGTCCGGTACAGGATCGCACCTTCGAGATCAGATTTCTCGATCCCGGCGTGCAAGCCTATTCCTTCACCTTCGGCTGAGAGCGATACCCGAGATCAGGGTGCGGCAAAGGCGAATGAAACCCGCCCCACAGGAGAATTATGGCCTCGGCTCCAGTATCTCCATGGCGGGGCGCACCATTCCTTCCAGCAGGTCGCGTTCGGGGCGCGCGCGAACAATGACGCGAACGCCAACGAGAACGGCCAGCAGATGCCGGGCCAGGACATCGGCCGGCAGATGGGCGGAGATCGACCGGTCCGCCTGTCCCCGTTCGACGCAGCGCCGAAAAAAAGCCTCTACCTCCATAAGGATTCCGGCAATAACACGCTGGAATTCCGGATCATGTGGCGCGACCTCCGTGACCGAGTTGATCAGCATGCAGCCCTTGTGCTGATGATCGGCGAGAGAACGCTCGATTATTTCCGCAAAGAATGCCCGGATGGCTTCGCGCGGCGGCAATCTCCGCTCGAAACGTTCGACCCTGTCGTCGAAGCTCCGGTCGACATAGCGGTCGAGCGCCCGTCGATAGAGCGAGCGCTTGTCACCAAACGTGTTGTACAGGCTGGCGCCGGTGATCCCCATGCTTTCGGTGAGATCCCGAACCGAAGTCGCGCCGTAGCCATCGGCCCAAAAGCGCTGGACGGCGGCATCCAGAGCCATCTCTTCATCGAACTCTCTCGGCCGCGCCATGTCGGTCCTTTCACAAATCGTCGTGAGGATGTTGCCTTTCCTCGCCGTTCGTGCATTTTATATCAAATGTTCTAAAACTCAAATTTACGCGGAAATCCGCCTTCAGGAGAAAAGATGATCCGCTTCTACTTCCACCCGACACCCAACCCCGCGAAAGTCGCGCTTTTCCTAGAGGAAGCCGAACTCCCCTACGAGGTCGTTACCGTCGACACCAGCAAGGGCGAGCAGCATCTGCCGGCGTTCCGCGCCATCAACCCGAACGGCAAGGTGCCCGCCATCGTGGACACCGAAGGGCCGGGCGGAAAAGAGGTGCGCGTCTTCGATTCGACGGCGATCCTGATCTATCTCGCCGAAAAGACCGGCAAATTCCTCGGCAAGCCCGAAGATCGGCCGGAACTTCTCTCATGGCTGCTCTTCATTGCGTCCGGTCTTGGGCCGTTTTCAGGTCAGGCCGTGCATTTCCAGTATGCCGCGCCGGAAGGGCTCGATTACGCCGTCAATCGCTACAGGCGCGAGGCGGAACGCCACTATCAGGTCCTGAACGACCATCTTGCCGGCCGGGAATATATAGTCGGCGATACCTATACCATTGCGGACATGTCGGCCTGGGGCTGGCTCGACCGCGCCGCGCGCGTCATGAAAGGCGAGGCAGAGCCGTTGGCCGCCTTCCCGAACATCAAACGCTGGTTCGAGAGGATCGACGCCCGCCCTGCGGTCGCCCGTGCCCGCGCCGTCGGCAAGGATCATGCTTTCAAGAAAGTAAACGACGAAGAGACGAAACGGGCGCTCTTCCCTTCCAACTATCCTCCGGCAGCCTGAGGCCCATGCAGCCCGCCATGACCAATGCCTTGTTCGATGGTAGGTTGCTATGCAGATTTCCCGACACCGACTCGCGAGGTGTCCGAACATATCACCACTCGCCGCATCTCTTGCGGCGTAACGGCTTCCAACCCAAATCGCATGGAGCACCAAAATTGACGGACACCGACAACTATACGCCACCGAAGGTCTGGACATGGGACGCACCGAGCGGCGGAGCCTTCGCCAGCATCAACCGCCCCATCGCAGGGCCTACCCATGAAAAGGAACTGCCGGTCGGCAAGCATCCGATTCAGCTCTATTCCCTCGGTACGCCGAACGGGCAGAAGATCACGATCATGCTTGAGGAGTTGCTCGCGCGCGGGCATGTAGGCGCCGAATACGACGCCTGGCTGATCAGGATAGGCGACGGCGACCAGTTCGGTAGCGGCTTCGTCGCGGTCAATCCGAACTCCAAGATCCCGGCGCTGATTGATCGCTCCGGCGACAGGCCGATCCGTGTCTTCGAATCCGGCTCGATTCTCGTCTACCTTGCCGAGAAATTCGGAGAGTTTTTGCCGACGGCGCAGCCCGAACGCGCCGAATGCCTGTCGTGGCTGTTCTGGCAGATGGGCAGCGCACCCTATCTCGGCGGCGGTTTCGGCCATTTCTATGCCTATGCTCCAACGAAGATCGAATATGCGATCAACCGCTTCGCCATGGAGGTAAAGCGTCAGCTCGATGTTCTCGACCGTCGCCTCGCCGAAACCAGGTACCTTGCCGGCGACACCTATACGATCGCCGACATCGCGGTGTTCCCCTGGTATGGCGGGCTGGTCAAGGGCTGGCAGTACGATGCAGCCGAATTCCTGTCGGTGCAGGACTACAAAAACGTCCAGCGTTGGGCCGACGCCATCCTTGCCCGGCCGGCGGTCAGGCGTGGACGCATAGTCAACCGCATACGCGGCGAGTTGTCCGAGCAGCTCCACGAACGCCATGACGCCAACGATTTCGAGACGAGAACTCAGGACAAGATTGCGGGAGAACACGCTTAAACCTGCGTGGAAAACGCATCCTCGTCACCGGACGGCGGCAAGCCATGCCTGACCAGCGCCTCAAAGCGATAGAAGGATAGTTTGCCGCCAATGCCGCGGAGGAAGTCGACGATGCGAGCCACGGCGAATTGCCAGTTGTTCACCACCGCAGCAGCTTCCTGCCGATAAGATAGCCGGCCGCGGTTACGATCAGGGTTGCCAGCGGATACCAGGCCATCACGAAGAGCGGACTGTCGTCGTTGCAATTGGCCGCATAGAAGGTCGCGGCTATTCCGCTTGCGGCAAGACCCGCGATCGCACCCGCGCGCCCGGGATTCGATGGGGCCCCGCGCCGGAGTGCCACGAGCAGGCAGGCCAGCGGGCCAATGGCGAGCAGCGGGATCAGCGTCAGGCAGAAGCGTGCGTTATGCCCGATCATATGGGGCATCCACTGGTTTTCGGGCAGCACCATCAGTTCCACGGCCGCGGCGCAGACGATCAGCACCGGCGCGATCGCCAGCGCCGTGCCTCTCCATCCAAGACGGACATCCGGGCGAGCAGCGATGAACACGGCGCTTGTTGCGGTGATGGCAAGCGCGATCGTGATCACGAACTTGAACAGGAAACGGATGCTCGACATCGCCTGATCGATATCGGGGCGAAAGCCGATACCGACAAAGAACATCGTCGCTGCAATGAGAACCCCGCAGGCAATCGCAACCGCCAGCACCTTGCGGAGACGCCAGGGGGACGATGAATCCGCCGCGAGCAGGCCAATGAGATCGTCAGTCTTCATGGGTGCCACTCCGATAAAGGACTGCCAGCGCTTTCAGGGCACGATGCAGGGCCACGCGAACGGCGCCTTCCGTCATCTGAAGCCGCGTAGCCGTCTCCCGGATACTGTCGCCACTGAGCGAAATGGATCGGACGATCTCCCTTTGCTGTGTCTTCAGCTGTGCAAGCAGCGTATCGACGTCATGTGCGGCCAAGTCAAGGGTGTGATCTTCCATCCGAAGGCTGTCGACCACATCGTCGATCGGGATGTTCACGTGCCGTCCGCGCCGCCGCAAGACATCGATCAGCTTGTTGCGGGTGATCGCAGCTACCCATGGACCGACGGGCCGCGATTGATCCCAGGTTCCCCGTTTTAGATGGATTGTCAGCAACACTTCCTGCACAATGTCCTCGGCTTCACTGTCCGGAACTCCAAGGCTGCGGCAGCGTGAATGCGCCACGGCTCGCACATGGGGCGCGACCGATATCAGGAACTGACGGTAAGCCGCGGAGTCGCCAGCCATGGCCGACCGCATCCATCGCGCCCAATCGGCTTCTCTGGATGACATCGTCATCCAATGACCTCTACGTGTCGGAAGCCTCGATTGTTACAGCTCCCCCGATTGTCGAAGTGGCTTTTGGTGGCTGCCATCGTTGCAGATTTCACCGGGTCGATACCCCTCTCGCCGCGCGATTTTTCTAGAGCAGTTGTTATAGAAAGGTCGCGGATTATTCTAGACCTCAAGGGCCTTTCTGCAAGGGCAGTATCCTCGATCTGAACTGCCGTCACAAAGAAAAATGCTTCGCCGGTCCGCCGACCTGTAACAACTCCCGTTCTCCAACCGTATTGGGGCTGTGTAGAAACACTGCACAATGTCAGACCAACGTTTGGAGAAAAGCCAATGTCCACCAAGACCGTTGTGAGTTCTGCCGTTCTGGCCACCGCCTTCGCAAGCGCGATGGCGACAATGGCGAGCGCAGCACCCCTCACCAAGGCGCAGGTAAAAGCCGACCTCGCCGCCCATATGGAGAAATGCTACGGCGTCGCCCTCAAGGGCCAGAACGACTGTGCCGCCGGTCCCGGCACGACCTGCCAGGGGACATCGACAATCGATTTCCAGGGTAATTCCTGGAAGTTCGTGCGCGGCGGAACCTGCACGAACATCGTGGTTCCCGGCGGCAAGCACGGTTCGCTGACCCCGATCAAGAGCTGAAGCGGCTCATTCTTCCCGAAGAAAAGCGGAGACGATCATGAACACCAGTACGCGCAACGGTGACGCACGCCCTGATAGTCGTCTCCGCTTCCCCCAACTTCCGGTCTCCGGGCTTGCCGGGACCAGTTTCAAACATGAGCATCTCAATGCAATCCTGGCAGGGGGCGCCCCGAACGGTTTTTTCGAGGTCCACGCCGAGAACTATATGGGTGCCGGCGGCCCGCCGCATCTCGCTCTGGAACGTATCCGGCGCGACCATCCGGTGTCGCTCCACGGTGTCTGTATGTCGATCGGCGGCCCGCAGCCGCTCGACAGGGCACACCTCGACCGCTTCCGCTCGCTGGTGGAGCGCTACGAGCCGGCACTGGTGTCGGAACATCTCGCCTGGTCGACCCATGAAACCACCTATTACAATGACTTGCTCCCACTGCCCTATACGGCGGAGACGCTCGCTCGCGTTTGCGAGCACATCGACGAGATGCAGGAGGCGATCGGCCGGACGATCCTGCTCGAAAACCCTTCGACCTATATCGCCTTCGCCTCATCGACGATGAGCGAGACGGACTTCATCCGGGAGATCACGCGACGCACCGGCTGCGGACTTCTGCTCGACGTTAATAATGTCTTCGTGTCGGCAACCAATCACGGCTATTCGGCGCTTGAGTATCTGGCGGATTTTCCACTCGCCGAAGTGGGTGAGATCCATCTTGCCGGCCACGCCGAGCAAAGTGACGACGAAGGTGAACTTCTGCTGATCGACAGCCATGACGGGCCGGTCGCCGATGCGGTGTGGAAGCTTTACGAGATCGTCATTTCCCGCGGCGGCGCGCTCCCGACGCTGATCGAATGGGACAGCCAGATTCCGGATTGGCCCGTCCTCAAGGCGGAAGCGACGGCGGCCCAGGCGATCCTCAATCGATTTGCCTCCGCCTGTAACGTGAGGGATGGCCATGCTGCCTGACTATTCCATCCGGCAGGCGAGTTTTTCGGGAGCTTTCGCCCCGGCTTTGACGGACCCGGAACGGGCCATACCGGCTGACGTTGTCGGCCCGCGGGGCAAGGGAGCCGTGAAGCGCTACAACGTCTACCGCAACAACGTCACGGTCAGCCTGATCGATGCGCTCGCGGCGATCTATCCCGCTGTCCAGCGCATCACCGGAGTCGAGTTCTTCCGTGCCATGGCGCGCTTCCATGTCCGCGCCACGCCTCCGGCTTCGCCGTTGCTGTTCGAATATGGCCGCGATTTCCCTGCCTTCATCGAATGCTACGAGTTTGCACAGGATATGCCCTGGCTTGCCGACGTCGCGCGGATCGAGCGGGCCTGGCTCGATGCCTATCACGCAGCGGATGCCGAGACTGTCTTGCCGGAAGCGCTTGCAGCCGTGCCGCCTGACAGGCTCGGCGCTCTCGTTTTCACGCCGCATCCGGCGACACGCATCTTGCGGTCGGTCTATCCAGCGGTAGCGATCTTCGCCATGAACCGTACCGAAGGCCCCGTCACGCCGCTTCGGTCTGCCAATGCGGAGGATGCGCTCGTCACCCGGCCTGCAATGGAGGTCATGGTACGGTTGCTCCCACCGGGAGGCGCTGTTTTCCTGACCAGCCTTGTTGCCGGTGAGACGCTTGCTGCCGCGGCCACTGCCGCCTTCGCCGAAGCGCCGTCCTTCGATCTGGCAGCAAGCCTCGCGGGCATCATCGAGGCGGGTGTTTTCACCGCAGTTCATTTTGGAGACTAATATGACAAAGATCGAGCACGGCATTGTGGTCGAACGCTCAATTGGGCTCATCGACCGGGGGCTTGGAATCATCCGCTGGATCGCCCGGCCATGGCTGGTGCAGTTCGTACTCCGCATGGCCCTCGCAGTGCCGTTCTGGAAATCGGGCATCTTGAAATGGAACGGCTTCCTCCAGCTTAACGCCACGGCTATCGCCTTGTTCACGGAGGAGTTCAAGCTTCATCTTCCAGGCGGCCCTTATGATTACCCCGCGCCGGCAACAATGGCCTTTCTTTCCGGCTGCGGCGAGATCGTCTTTCCCGTTCTGCTCGTGCTGGGTTTTGGAACGCGCTTTGCCGCGACCGGTCTCCTGTTCATGACTGCCATTGTCGAACTGACCGTGCCCGAAGGATGGCCCATCCATCTCACATGGGCGGCAATGGCTCTCGCCATCATGGCCGGAGGGGCCGACCCGCTGTCCATCGATAGTATGCTCGATAGATATTACGGCCGTTCTTCCCGGAGACCCTGAGGCGCGTTCACGCTCGGCAATTTCATGGTCGTGCTCCACACTACCGTCGCCCTCCCAACAGTCTCGCCGATCAAAAAGCATCATTTCGTCTGGGAGAAACATTGTTTAAGCAGAACGATTCGGAGACATCTGATTCTCTATCTTTTACAGTGAATATGTATTTGCATTTAGAAGTTAAGAGACGGCGGCATGATTTTCGTTTTATACAGCCGCCGTCAACCGGATCAGTGCAGGACACCATTTTTCCTTGCCGCCCAGGTGGCAAGATAATCCATCAGGGGCGGATTGAGGCAATCATAAGGTTCCAGACCGACCTCCCTCAGTCTGGCGCGGATGCCGTCCATTTCTGAAGGATCGACGCCGCCTTCGATCACCGAAGACACAAACGCGGCAAATCCCGGTTCGGGCCATTCGACGCTGTCGAACAGTTCCGGATGGATGAACGAGAGGCCTTGAAAGGCATGCTCTCTTTCCACGGGGCCATACATATGCGTGCCGCATTCCTTGCAGGCATGTCGCTGAATCAGCGCATTCGGGTCCACGACGGCGAGTTTGTCGCCGTTCTCGATCACAGTTACATTTTCAGTCGGAGCGACAGCCACAACCGAAAACGCCGCCCCTTCCGGCTTCCAGCACTTCGTGCAGCCGCAAGCATGATTGTGAGCAATAGCGGCCGAGACTTTTACCTTCACGGTACGCTCGGTGCATTTACATGAGAGTACGCCTCCATCGAAGTCGTTGCTTCCTCTATGGAGTCCGTTCTGAATTGCAGGATGAAGCAGTCTGGCACTCATTTTTTCCTCCCGGATCGTTGCGCCGTAGCGCGGGCTATCAACGGTCAATAGACTACCACGAAACGGATCGACTTGCCCTCGTGCATGAGGTCGAAGGCGGTATTGATCTTGCTGTCCATTTACCAGTCGACGATCTTCGGCACTTCGGTGCGGCCAAGCCATGTCGAAACCGTGGGGATGTCTGGTTGTGAGACCTGATTGGCGTAATAGATGCCGAGTTCTTCCTCAAAAGAGATCGCCGCTGGGCAGGGCAGGCCATCTACCGGCATTGTGCGATCCGTTTGAGGGCGGCTGACAACCCCATCAGCGAAAACGTATAACGCGTATGCGTGCCGCGTGCCGAAACCGCGTGGACACGAAGAATTTTGCCGCCACGCATTTCCTTTATAAGGCGCGGTTCGTCGGCGGCTTTCTGCGTCCAGGCGCGGTTGTCATCGCTGAAAAAGCTGAAGCGCGCGCCGTCATCCACCCGCACGTTTAGCGCAGCGCTGGACTTCAGCGGATAGCCCATCGCCAATTGTGGACTGTATTTACCATCGATTCTGGAAACAATGACAAAATTATCACCATGATCTACGTTGGATGGTAGCGATTCCACCGGTGTTGTCAAAGCATAGCAATTGTCTTTCGAGAGACTAGTGTTCCGATAAACACCCCAATTGCTAAAATCACCAAGATAACTGGTCTTTGCAGAAGCCGAAAGAGAACTCGCCGCCAACCCCACCAAAACCAGTACGATCGTGACTATATTGTTCATCATTGCTCGAAACCTCCATCATGTTGCAAAATCACGCAACATGAAAAATTGTTTCATCGCGTTACTATTTCCTTAACAAACCGCTAAAAACTCGTTGAAAATAGGTATCTGGCGGATCGCCGGGTTTTCTGCATTGATCGGTGGTGACGTCGATGAGTTCCCGCAATTCCACCCCTATCTCAGGAATTCCATCTGGTAGGCGGCATGGAACATATGCGAGGAAAAGACACTTCGGGCATCGCAACCTGCCGGCCCTTGCGATGGATGAAGCGCTTGAACTGGGCGCGCCCGGCCAGAATGGACGGAATGCTTTCCACTGGAAGGGATTAACCGCGGATTCGCGGTTCGACATCGTTGGATTTCCGGTTGGGTTACTCCCTGCTCGGCGGGGCGAAGCAAAAATCGCCGCACCGTGGGGCAAATCGCCACCGCCTCCCGCCTATCGGGATTTGTCATTTTTGTGAACAATATCGGGATAATTTTCGGGTTCGCCGTGCAGCGTTCTACGCCGCCGCACGCGTCCGTCCAGAATGGGCCGCCTCCATGCGTACAGGCAACGTTCGGTACATGCAATGTTTTTCGGCTTTTTTTCATATCGGATGCTGCCGGGATGTGGCAGCATGCCGCTTTCATGCGATCGTGCGAATTATATGGCGAAAGTGCTATATCGTTTACAGTGGAACGATTCCTTTCCACTGTCTTACCCACCTTAATCGGCAGGAAACGACCATGACCGACCTCCCCGGATATCCGAGCCGCCGTTCCTTCCTGAAAGCTTCCGCCGCGAGCGTTGCTCTTTCGGGACTGGCGATTCCCGCGCGCGCAGAGCCAAAGGTTCCGCTGGTTCCGCTCGACAAATACGAGCGGAAATATTTCAACGATACGGAATGGGCGTTCGTGCTCGCCGCCGTGGCGCGGCTGATACCGTCCGACGGTGACGGTCCCGGCGCGATCGAGGCGCGTGTGCCGGTCTTCATCGACCTTCAACTGGCCGGGGATTATGGTAGTGCCGGCGACTGGTACATGGTCGGCCCCTACGACCCTTCCGCCGATCCGACACGCGGCTGGCAATCACCGCTCAACCCGGCGCAGATCTACCGTCAGGCCATCCCGGCTTTCAATGGCTGGTGCACCAAGACATATGGCAAGGATTTCGCCTCGCTTGCCGCCGACCAGCAGGACGAGGCGCTGACCGCACTTCAAAAGGGCAAGGTCGGCCTGACGCCTGAACTGCGGGATTTCTTCACCATCCTGTTGCAGAACACCAAGGAAGGCTATTTCGCCGATCCCATGTATGGCGGCAACGAAGGCATGAAGGCGTGGAGCTATATCGGCTTTCCCGGCGCGCGCGCCAGCTACAGGGAATGGGCGCAACGTTATAATGTCCATTATCCGCTCGGTCCGGTTTCCATCAAGGGCGAGAGGGCTTGATCATGGCGCGTCAGGAAAAGAAAAAGGATGTCGTCATCGTCGGCTTTGGGTGGACCGGAGCGATCATGGGCATGGAACTGGCCCAGGAAGGGCTGGAAATCGTGGCGCTGGAGCGTGGCCCCGACCGCGACACGGTCCCCGATTTCAAATATCCGAACATGATCGACGAACTGAAATACGGCGTGCGGCTGAAGCTGATGCAGCGCGCCAGCCAGCAAACGGTGACGGTGCGCCGCACCCCTGACGAGGTGGCCCTGCCCTATCGTAGTTTCGGCGCCTTTCTGCCGGGCGACGGCGTCGGCGGGGCCGGCTCGCACTGGAACGGCCTCAACTGGCGCCCGCAGCCGCAGGAACTGAAGCTGCGCACCCATGTGCGCGATCATTGGGGCGAGCAGATCATCCCGGAAGACATGCTGCTCGGCGACTATCCGGTAAGCTATGACGAGATGGAGCCGTTCTTCGCCCGCTTCGAGCGGATCGCCGGCATCTCCGGCAAGGCAGGCAATCTAAACGGGAAGATCGTCGAGGGCGGCAATCCGTTCGAGGGCTGGCGTTCGAGCGAGTATCCGATGCCGGCCATGCCGACCACGTGGGACGGCAAGAAATTCGCCGATGCGGCCAGGGCCATGGGCTACCACCCGTTCCCGGCACCGGGCGGCATAGCCTCCACGGCCTATGTCAACGAATACAACATGCAGATGGGACCGTGCAATTTCTGCGGCTTCTGCGAACGTTACGGCTGCTACCAGTATTCCAAATCCTCGCCGCAGACGGCGGTGATCGGCGCATTGAAGATGATGCCGAATTTCTCCTACCGCACCGAAGCGGAGGTACTGCGGGTCGAAATGGCCCCGGACGGCAAGACGGCGACCGGCGTCACCTATTACGACCACAAGAACAAGGAAGAGGTGTTCCAGCCGGCGGACATCGTGATCCTGTCGTCGTTCCAGCTCAACAATGTCCATCTTGCGCTGCTTTCAGGTATCGGCCAGCCCTACGATCCGGTGACGGGCGAAGGGGTGACGGGCCGCAATTTTGCCTACCAGATGACAGGCGGTGTGACGCTCTTCTTCAAGAACGAGGCGTTCAATCCGTTCATCGGAACGGGCGCCAACGGCATGTGCATCGACGATTTCGGTGTCAACCAGATCGACTTCGGCAAGGAGGGCTTCATCGGCGGCGCCTACTGGCGCGCAGGCCAGACCAACGGCCAGCCGATCCACACCATGCCGCTGCCGTCGGGGACGCCGGGCTGGGGCGCGGGCTGGAAAAAGGCCATCGGCGAATGGTACGGCCATGCCATGGCGATCGGAACGCACGGTTCCGTCATGTCCTACAAGAGCAATCATCTCGATCTGGATCCGACCTACAGGGATCCGCACGGACGGCCGCTCATGCGCATGAACTTCAACTGGAACCCGAACGACCTGCGCATGACGCAGTTCATGCGCATGAAAGCCGAGGAAGTCGCAAGGAGCATGAACCCCGACCTGATGCAGTCGGGATTCAAGAAGATCGGCACCATGTTCGATGTACGCCCCTATCAGACGACCCATACGACCGGTGGCCACATCATGTCGGACAATCCGCACGAAGGCGTGGTCAACCGCTATTCGCAGGCATGGGACAAACATAACGTGTTCCTGACTGGCGCGGGCAATTTCATACAGAATACGCAGTACAACCCGACCGGCCTTCTGGGCGGGCTCGTCCTGCATACCGCGCACGCGATCCGCACGCAGTATCTGTCCAATCCGCGCCCGCTGATCTGAGGAGAACAGTGATGAAAACTTTTCTTCGCACGATCGGCGCCCTGATCGTTCTGGCGATCGTCGCACTTCTCGCCTTCATCTTCGTGCCGGTGCAGACGACTGGGCCGACCAAACAGCTTGCCGCCGACTGGAAACCGGCCAAGGGACAGGGCGAATACGTCATGTACGCCTCCGACTGCGCGGCCTGCCATACCGCGCCGGGCGGGAAACCTTTCGCCGGAGGCCTTGCCATAGCCAGCCCGATGGGCACCATCTGGAGCACCAATATCACCCCGGACAAGGAGACGGGCATTGGCAACTGGACGCTCGACCAATTCCGCGCTGCGCTCTATGACGGTATCCGCGCCGACGGCTCGCATCTCTATCCGGCGATGCCCTACGAGAATTACCGCAAGCTGTCCGAGGAGGACGTGCGTGCGCTCTACGATTACTTCATGCATGACGTCCAGCCAGTGAACAGCGCCAACCGCAAGACGGCGCTGAGCTTCCCGTTCAATCTGCGTTTTGGCATCCGCGCGTGGAACTGGCTGGCGCTGAACGGCGACGCGGGCTTCAAGCCAGCCGGCAAGAGCGCGGTAGAGGACCGCGGCCAGTATCTGGTGGAAGGCCCGGCGCACTGCGCCGCCTGCCACAGCCCGCGCGACACCTTCATGGCACAGGATGGCACGAAGCTGGGCGACAGGAACTTCCTGACAGGCGGTACGCTCGGCAACTGGGACGCGCCCTCGTTGCGTGGACCGGATTCGGCGCCGCAGAAATGGCCGGTAACGGAACTGGCCGCCTATCTTGCGACCGGCCGCAACGCGCATGCGGTTGCCAATGGCGAGATGGGGCTGGCGGTGAAAGACTCCTTCCAGCATCTGACCGATGCCGATAACCTCGCCATCGCCGCCTTCCTCAAGGGCATGGACGGCGCGAAGGTGAACCTGCCCAAGGAAGCGCATGATATCGTGCCCAACGGACCGTTGGCGCTGCCGGCCGCTCCTGCCGACGCGAAGGGAGAAAAGACGGCGTCGATGCTGTCGCAGGCTGCGCCAGACATGCCGCTCGGTGCGCGGCTCTATATCGACAACTGCGCGGCCTGCCATTTCGTGACCGGCAAAGGCGCGCCCGGTATATTCCCGGAGCTGGCGGGCAATGATCTGGTCACGGCCCCGCATGCGCAACCGTTGATATCGATCATCCTGCACGGAACGCAGGTGGCTTCGACCGCCAGACGCCCGGAGAACCTCGTCATGCAAGGCTATGCCGACCGGCTGAACGACGACGAGGTCGCGGCGCTGGCAACCTTCGTACGTTCTGGCTGGGGTAACAATGCGGGCCCCGTCTCGCCCGCCGAGGTCGCGGCGGTGCGCAAGGCGCAGACTGCCAAGTAATAACGGCGCAGGTGCCGAAACAAAAAGGCCGGCGGAGCCCAGGGCTCCGCCGGCCTTTTTGGGCAGACTGTTGAACACTTCCATGATTGCCCACCGTAGCCTAAGCTTTCCCCGCTCGATAAGATCAGAATCTCCAGAGCAGTTTGACCGAACCCGAATGAACATCAGTGCGATCTCCGAACTGGCCCTCATAATCCCCTTTGAGCGACCAGCCGGTTTGTGAGCGTAATTCGATACCGGCGCCCAGTTTCCAGGTGCCACGGTCGAGCGGTGTAGAAATCATCGCAGGCGTCGCATCGGCTGAAGCTCCGATCAGACTGATCGGTGCTTTAATACGGCCCGTACTGCGATAGGAATAGCCTCCCGTCACAGCAAAGAGCGCGTCCAGACCGGTACCATTCGAATAGTCGTATCCGAGCGTCACCTTCGGCTCGATCGCCCCAATGAACTGCGTATTGGCGGATATACGGGCGCCCAGACCACCAAGCCCACTCTCCTGATAGTCGTCGAGATGCAACACCGTACCCGTCAGGGCAAGCGCTGGATGGACCGACCAGTTGCTGGCCTGTGCCATATAGCCGATCTCCGCCTGAAGCTGGCCATAACTGGAGACCGAACTGGCCTCGCCGTGGGCGGGAGCGAACACATCCATGTAACGTTCGCTATCCAGCCACTGAAAGCCAGCCGTCGCCTTGATACTGAGATCGGCGCCATTTTCCCATTGGTGACGCGCGCCGAAGCCCAGATCGAGGCTATCGCCGTGGGCCTGATAACGACCGCCATTGACGGATATATTGTCGATACGGTTGTATCCGATAGCCCCGGTGACGCTCCAGCCATGATCGAGTTTCTGCTCGACCCCGGTGCGCAGGCTGTAGAACCGGCTCGTCGCACCCCAATAATCGGCATCCGCTTTCTGGTCCATTTTTGTACCGCCCGCATTGGCCCAGACACAGTGGTCGCCCGCCATCCCTTTCCAGCGGCACTGGAACAGTTGATCGCTGAAAATACCCGCTTCCCGATAGTGTGTCTGCAGCGGAGCGATAAGCCCTTCCGGATTGAGTTCGTCGAATATCTTGCGATAAGTCCCTTCCTGCCCCGCGACCAGATTGCCTACTGCTGCCATCAGGCGTCCGATGCCATTGGCGCCACCTTCCTTGAGGGCAGAGTCCAGATGGTTGCCGAGCCGCCTTTCATTTGGCATCAGGAAATCCTGCGAAAAGTGGCTGGCGACGGTCAGATGAATACCCGCGTCGTCTCCAAGCACACCGAACCTCAGCGCCAGCGTATCCGGAACAGTCATGCCTTCATTCACGCCTTTGCCTTCCGTGGCAAACAGCGTGACCGGCTGGTCGTTTTCGAGCCACATCAGGTTGATCGCGGCAGTGCCTGCCACCGTCGCGTCACCAGTCACGTTGACCCTGTCGGATGCGTAGGGGCCGAATGCTACGTCGAATACCATATGGCCATTCGACGTCTGTACAAAATTGCCGTCCAGAGCGACCGTATTGATCACCCGCGCGCCATAGAGCAGGTTCGTGGTCGGGTCGCCTGCATCATCCATATTCGGATACACATAGCCTCCGGCCAGATCCGGGGACCAGCGCGGGCCTTCAAGACCCATCAGAAAGTCGCCGTCATTGGTAAAGGTCGCGGTCGAGCCGGCAGCCATGGCCAGTGGCGCGATTGCGCTCCTCATCATGAATGGCCCCGCAGTGCCTGCCGTGGTGGCCGTCTGGTCGCGCAGACGCATCGTGTTGAACGCCATGTAGGTTGCGCCCAATGCGTTATGGAAGGCGTTGTTGCCACCACCAAGATCGAAGTTACCCACAGTCAAGCCGTCATTTTCAATCTTGTCGTCGCCGGACGAGGTGCGAAGCGCCCAGCCGGAAACGGCGGACAGAGAACCGAGTGTCGTGACCGTATTGTCTGCGCCGCCATCAACAACGATACCGGCACCGGTACCCGATCCGCCGCGAACCATATCCGCAAAGTTCAACGTAACATTCCCGCCACCCAGTAGGCCCGTACTCTGAACGAAGGCGCCAACCGAGTTTTCAGCGGCCGAGAAAACCATGCCGTTGACGTTGAGATCGACAGCACCACCAGCACCGAAGCCGCCGGCCGAACCGGCGAATGCGCCATCGACCCAGCCACCACCACCACCGAGGCTTTGCACGACAAGGCCATAAGCGCCACGCCCGAGGGTGGTAATATTGCCAACCTGATCGAAGGAGATGGAACCGCCAAACCCGCTATTTGCGGAATTGAGCGACACACCGGTCGAGGCACCGGTTCCGAGAACTGCACCGCCGCCGCCGCCGATCGATTGCAGCAAGACACCATGCGCACTGTCGCCTGCTGTCGTTATTGCACCCGAATTGGCAAGCACCAGATTGCCGCCATCACCTGAAACATCATCGAGGCCGCCGAGGACTGCACTTGTCGCTCCCTCGCCGGCAAGGCGCACCTCGCCACCACCACCGCCTACCGATTGCAGCATCAGGCCGACCGATCCCGCGCCGCTCGTTTGAACGCCACCTGTGAAACCGGCCGTAACATCGCTGGCATCGGCGCCATAACCGCCTACCGCCCCGAGAGAGACTTGCCGTTCGCCGTTCGTACCGGAACCCGCAACGTTGACGATCGCCGACCCACCGCCACCGCCGATCGATTGCAGAAGCGCGCCGGTTGCAAGCTGTCCGGTAGTGACTATCTGGCCGGACTGGCTACGGTTGACCGTGCTGCCCGCTTCCTCCGTGGTATTCAACGATCCAAGCCGAATGCCGACATTGCCCATCACGGCACCGGCGTCCGACATGAAATCGCCAACGGCCATGCCGCCGCCGCCGCCAATCGACTGGCTGATGACGCCTGCTGAAAGCAGGCCGGTCGTCACAATGTCTCCGGTTTGGGTAGAAGCAAGCGCGCCGCCGTTATTCGTCGATCCGTCCTGACCGCCAAGTCCGAGTTCGAAGTTGACGGCGCCGGGATTGGTTTGGCTGCTGTCCGCGACCACGCGCGAATGCAGGTTTACCGTACCGCCGCCGCCACCGATTGCCTGCGCAATGTCGCCAACCGACATATCGCCGCCCGCGCCGAATGTGCCGGTAGAATTGACGTGGACATTCATGGCATTCATGCCCTGCGCGCCCTCGGCACCGGCACGCATTGCGACGAGCGAATCGTCGGTTTCGGTGGTGCCGTCGCTCTTTTCCGAGCCTTTCAGCAGGCCGATGATACCGTCCAGGTCCATGGAAATGGTACCACCACCACCATTGATGCTTTCAGCCCTGATCGCCGCCGAACCTTTGCCAAGCACGGTGATGTCGCCCGAATGGTTGACTGTGACTTCGCCGCCCTGACCGCCGCTTCCGCCGCCGACCGCACCGAGAATACCGTTGATCGCACCGGAGACAAGTGCGCTCTTCACATCGGTCGAAAGCGTGAGCCCGAGACCGGCATTACCGCCGCCGCCGCCAATCGACTGGGCAACGATACCGTCGGATTTGTCGCCTCGCGTGATGATGTTGCCGCTGTTATCGACGCGAACAGCGCCGCCATCGCCACCATCCGCACCAAAACCACCCACCGAAAGCATCGTGCCGTCAGGTCCGCTTTTGAGCGCGGAATTGGTGGTCAGCGCCATGCCGCCATTGCCGCCACCACCGCCGATCGACTGGGCGACGATACCATGAGCGCCTACGCCGGACGTATCGATCAGGCCGGAATTGTCGACCGTCACCGCGCCAGCGGACTCACCCTTGCCGCCACTGCCGCCAACCGACAGGGCAACGACGCTGCTGGAGCCGGTGCCTTCCGAACCCTGCTTGTCGACGACGGCCGAGCCATTGCCGCCGCCGCCGCCAATGCTTTGCGCAAGAATGCCATACGCAGCATCGCCCCTCGTGATGATCTGACCGCTCAGTTCCGCCTCGCCAACACGATTGGTGACGGAAACGTCGCCACCCGTGCCGCCTTCGCCGCCGCTGCCACCCAGATTCATCGCATAATTATCGGCGGTGCTGGACGCCGACTTGCCGCTGACCGTGGTTTTCATCGACCCGGCGTCGCCACCACCGCCACCGATGCTGTTGGCGCTGATGCCAATAGCGTTATCGCCAACCGTATAGATAAGACCGCTATTATCGACATCCACACTGCCTGCGGCGGCGCCGGTTCCGCCGGAACCGCCGACATTCAGGATGATGCTCTCGCTGTTGCGGTTGCCTACAGTGGTTGTGTTCTCCGAAGAGCCGCCGACACCACCGCCGCCGCCAATCGACTGGGCACGAATGCCGAAAGACTGCCATCCCTGCGTCGAGATAGTACCAGAATTGGCCACTGTCACCGCATCGGAGCGGGCACCCTCTCCCCCGGAGCCGCCAAGGCCAATTGAAAAGACATTCGCCGTACCATTGCCCTTGTCTTCCTTGATCGTCGTCTTGGCTGAGCCTGCCAGACCACCACCGCCGCCAATCGACTGTGCCAGTATGCCATCGGAGGATGCACCGTCGGTCGTGATCACGCCCTTGTTGGTAACATCGACCTTGTCGGAGCTGGCGCCCTTGCCGCCATTACCCCCCAGCGCCAGCGCAACAGCGGTCGTATCGTTGGTGACGCTTGTGCTCGCTCCACCGGCCACACCGCCGCCGCCGCCGATCGACTGTGCGACGATGCCCTTCGCTTCATCGCTGGCGGTCGCTATCCGTCCGTCGAAATTGACGGTGACCATGCCTGAAGTCGCGCCTTGGCCACCCGCAATGCCGAGCGACAGGCTGGCGCTGGAGGTGCTGGCGTCATCGCCCTGACCCTCGGTTGTCTTGGCACTGATCGAGGTGGTGTCGGACGTACCGCCACCGCCGCCAAGCGACTGTGCGAGTATCGCGCTGGAACGATCGCCGAAAGTCAGGATGTTGCCCTCGGCATCGACCACAACGGCACCGCCGGTGCCACCCGATCCTCCCGCACGACCCAGACTGACCGAGATGGAATTCTTGCTGTCGAATTTGCCCTTGACCTGACTCGACTTGATGTTGCCGCCGCCGCCGCCAATCGATTGGGCGACGATACCGTAGGAAATGTCGCCAAGCGTCAGGATATTGCCGACATGATCGACCTTGACGCTGCCGCCATCGCCGGCCGCACCGGTCGCGCCACCGACGGCAATATTCGTGATCAGCTCGGCATTCTTCTCATATCCGCCGATGATGTTGTTGGCGGCGTTGCCGCCACCGCCGCCGATCGACTGGGCAACCAGTCCGTCGCCACCGCCGCCATCGGTAAGGATAGTGCCGTTGTGACGGACGGAAACCGCATCGCCCGACCCTGCTCCGGCACCGCCGCCGCCGACCGCCATGGACACAGCGATCTGGTTGCCGTCGCCCTTTTTCAGGACACCCAGCACAACGTTCGAGCCGGCATTACCACCGCCGCCGCCAATCGATTGGGCAACGAGACCTTTGACGTCATCGCCATAGACGTCGATCACGCCCGCCGAGGGCGTCTCGACACCATTCACCATCGTGTAGCCGCGCGTCACGTCCACTGTCCCGGCATTGCCGCCCGAACCGCCCGAGCCACCGACGCCAAGCGCCACGGGCGAGCCCTGTTTCGAGACGGCGCCGGTCACATTGATACCGCCGGTACCGCCACCGCCGCCGATCGACTGCGCCAGAACGCCTGCGCCGCCACCGGTGAAGGTCGTATTCGTACCGTCTTCGACCGCCGCCATGATCTGCTGGTTGATGAGGATGTTGCCATTGCTGTTGAAGCTGACATTTCCGGCATCCGCACCCGTGCCGCCGGAACCGCCGATACCCGCAGCGAACGCATAGGAATCCTTGTCGGCAAGCGAAATATCAAGCGCGGCGTTCAGCCCACCGGAACCGCCGCCGCCCGCGATCGATTGGATCAGCGCCCCGACCGCATTGCTGCCGTCGGTCACGATCAGGCCGTGCTGCGTCGCATCGACATTGCCGCTGACATTGCCGGCACCGCCGCTGCCGCCGAGGCCGAATGCGACGGAAGGCTGCGAGCTTTCCTGATCCGCCTGGATGCCTGCAGCCACATTGATCGTGCCCGAACCACCGCCGCCGCCAATCGACTGCGCCATCAGACCGCGTGAGTAATCGCCGTTTGCAAAGAAATCCGCGTCGATATCGGTGACGACATCGCCACCCTTGCCGCCGCTGCCGCCGGAACCACCGATGCCGATGGTCACCGAACCGTCGAGGGCCAGAGAGCCCGCAATGTTTATGCCGCCCGCACCACCGCCGCCGCCAATCGACTGCGCGATCACGGCCGACTTGTTGTCGCCAGTGGCCTGAACCTGAACGCGATCCGTACCCGGAGCATCGACAGTGAGATCGACCGTCGATGCGTCGCCGCCCGCACCTCCGAAGCCGCCGATGCCGATCGTTGCGGCATTCGTGTCGGCTTTCTTTGGCGCACCGATCGAAACACCCATCGATACGTTGAGACCGCCTGTACCGCCGCCGCCGCCAATCGACTGCGCGACGACACCGTTGGAGCCTTCCATCTTGCTGCGCTCGGTCGTGGCCTTTGCCCAGACATTGCCGGTGACATGCGACGTCACCGAACCGGCATCGCCGCCACTGCCGCCAAAACCGCCAAGTCCCAGACTGATACTGGCGGCTTCGCCATTCGTCGTTGCCGAAAGGGCGCCGGCAACATTGATGCCGCCAGCACCACCGCCGCCGCCAATGGATTGGGCCAGAACGCCGTCGGCATTCGAGCCGCTGGTTTGCATATCGCCGACACGGGTGAGAACGACACTCCCGGCCTTGCCGCCCGTGCCGCCGAAACCGCCGACACCCAGTGCAATCGCCGCGGATTCCCCCTGACCGGCCGCGACCGACCCGGAAATATTCATGCCTCCTGCACCGCCGCCACCACCGATCGACTGCGCAGCGACGCCAAAGGCGCCATCACCATGCGTGATATAGGTGCCGGTGACGCTGCCATCGACATTGCCGGCGCTGCCACCACCGCCGCCGAACCCGCCAAGGCCAAGGCTGACGGAAGCCGTGCCGCTTTTGCCCGTCGTCAGGCTCACGCCGCCTGTAATATTCATGCCGCCTGCGCCGCCGGCTCCTCCCAGCGACTGCAACAGCGTGCCATAGGAGTCCGCCCCCATGGTCTCGACATTGCCCGTAAGGAGCGCCGTGACATCGCCCGCATCGCCGGCGCCAGCACCAAACCCGCCAATACCGACGCCAAGATTGCCGGACGCCTGCTGACTGCCTGTTATACCACCCGTGATATTCATGCCGCCGGAACCGCCGCCGCCGCCAACCGACTGGGCCAGGACGGCATAGGCCTGATCGCCCTTTGTGAGAATGTTCCCGGCATAGGTCAGATTGACGTTGCCCGCATCGCCACCCGCCGCACCGAAGCCACCAATACCGACGCCGACATTGCCCGCTGCCTCCATCGAGAGGGAAACCCCGCCGGTGACGTTGAAGCCCCCCGAACCGCCGCCACCGCCAAGGCTTTGATAGGTCAAGCCGAAGCTGCGGTCGCCTTCCGTATAAATATCTCCAGTGACATTGCCTCTGACATTGCCGGCATCGCCACCGGCATCGCCAAATCCGCCGACGCCAACCGCAATATTGCCAGCACCTTCGCTGGCGACTGCAATCGCGCCGGCAACACTGAAGCCACCGGAACCACCACCACCGCCAACAGACTGCGCCAGCAAGCCACCGGAATCGTCGCCAAGTGTGACGATCGCGCCATCGGCATCGGCGGTAACCGCAGCCGCTTTGCCACCTTTGCCGCCCGCCCCGCCAATGCCGACGGCGATATTGCCGGCAACCTCACCCGATGCGCTGATTCCACCGACGACGCTGAAGCCACCGGAACCACCGCCGCCGCCAACGGACTGCGCGATGATGGCCGTGGAATTGTTGCCAGCCGTCGAGGCTGCAAGCTTGACGTTTTCATCGGTGACATTGCCGACAACCGCGAGAGATACATTACCTGCATCGCCACCACCGTCGCCGGTGCCGCCGATCGAAACGCCAATCGTTCCAGCCGCTTCTCCACTGGCCGCGATACCGCCCGTCACATTGAAGCCGCCGTTGCCACCGCCGCCTCCAATCGATTGCGCCAGGATGCCGGTGCTGCTTTCTCCGCCGGTCCGGGTGCTTCCGTCGACGGTCAGCGTGACGTTGCCACCATTGCCGCCACCGCCACCGGAGCCGCCAAGGCCGACAGCGACCACGCCAGCCGCTTCGCCGCCGGCCGCGAGACCGGCGGAAACGTTGAATCCGCCGGAGCCGCCACCGCCGCCAAGCGACTGAGCGACAATGCCGTTCGAGCGATCACCGAGCGTGGTTACATCGCCGTCGACCCCCGCATCCACCGTGCCTCCATTGCCGCCACCGGCACCGGAGCCGCCCATGCCGACGCTGACCGAACCGGCTGCAACCGCTGCTACCGCAATAGAGCCGGAGACATTGAACCCGCCGGAGCCACCGCCGCCGCCAAGCGACTGGGCGAGGAACCCGGTCGCATCGTCTCCTGCCGTGTAGATCGATCGGGCACGCGCGTAAACGTCGCCGGCATTGCCGCCGCCCTTGCCGGAACCCCCGAGGCCAAGCGCCACCGCGCCTGCGGCCTCGCCACCTGCGACCACACCGGAAACATTGAACCCACCTGCACCACCACCGCCGCCGATGGACTGCACGATCATACCCACAGACTGGTCGCCATAGGTGAAGATGGAATCCCCGGCAATACCGGTTGCATTGCCGCCATTGCCGCCGTTATCGCCGCTGCCGCCGATGCCGACTGAAATCGCACCCGCGCCGATGCCGCCGGCGCCCGCACCCGTAACTGTAAATCCGCCCGAGCCGCCGCCGCCGCCGATCGACTGCACCAGCATGCCGTTCGACTGGTCGCCATGGGTCTCGATCACGCCCAGGACATTGCCATAGGCGATACCGCCGCCCGAACCGGGGCCGCCGCTGCCGCCGATACCCAGCGCGATTGTACCGGCACCCTCGCCACCGGCCAGCGCACCGGCAATCGTATAACCGCCATTGCCACCGCCACCGCCAATCGACTGGACGATCATGCCGGAGGACTGATTGCCAAAGGTCAGGATCGACGCTTCAGCGGTTCCCGATGCCGCGGCGCCAGCGCCCCCGCCGCTGCCCGTTCCACCGACAGCGGCAGAAATTCCACCTGCTCCAACGCCGCCCGCAACAGAGCCGGCAATGGCAAAGCCGCCGTTACCGCCGCCGCCGCCAATGGATTGCACCAGCATGCCTGCCGACTGGTCGCCATCGACTTCGATCTTGCTCTTTGCAAGCCCAGTGGCGTTTCCTGCCTTGCCACCGACAGCGCCCGAACCGCCAATACCGGCTGTGATGGCGCCCGCGCCGACACCACCGGCAGCGCCGCCGGTGATTGCGTAACCGCCGTTGCCACCACCGCCGCCGATGGACTGCACGACGATACCGGACGATTGCGTGCCCGTGGTCAGAACGGTGGACTCCGCTGTTCCAGACGCATCGACCGCCTGCCCACCACCTGCACCGCTCCCGCCGATGGACGCGGCAAGCGAACCCGCACCAACGCCACCCGATGCCGCACCGGTGATGGCAAAACCGCCGTTACCGCCGCCACCGCCGAGCGACTGCACCAGCATGCCGCCCGACTGATCGCCATGCGTTTCGATCGCCCCGCCGACCAGAGCGGTCGCTGTGCCCGCATCGCCGCCGGCACCGCCGGAGCCGCCAATGCCGGCCGTGATAGCGCCCGCGCCAACCCCGCCTGCCACCGCGCCGGAAATGGCATAACCGCCGGAACCGCCACCGCCACCGATCGACTGGACAACGATGCCTGTCGATTGATTGCCCTCCGTATAGATACCGCTATCCGCTTCTCCGTCAGCCGCGCCGCTGGCACTCGCAACGCCACCATTGCCGCCAATCCCCGCCGAAATCGAGGCCGCGCCAAGGCCGCCTGAGCCGGAGCCCGTGATCGTAAATCCGCCCGCGCCGCCACCGCCGCCGATGGACTGGACCACCATACCGTTCGACTGATCGCCCTTCGTTGAAATCTGGCCAGCCGCCTTGCCCGCGGCGGAGCCACCTGCGCCGCCACCGCCGCCTGAACCACCGACACCGGCGGAAATCGACGCGGCCACCGCGCCGCCCGATACCGCACCGCTGACCGCATAGCCGCCGGAACCGCCGCCGCCGCCGACCGATTGCACCAGCATGCCGTTCGACTGGTCACCGATGGTCGTAATGGTTCCGTTGACGGTTCCACTGGCGACGCCGCCCGCTCCGGCAGCACCACCGGAACCGCCGATACCCGCCGAAACGGCTGCTGCGATTATGCCGCCTGCACCGGCCCCGGAAATGGCATAGCCGCCCGCGCCGCCGCCACCGCCGACGCTCTGGACGATCACGCCCGTCGACCGGTCGCCTTGGCTGTAAACATCGCCGCCAATCGTGCCGGTCACCGAGCCGCCGGCACCGCCGGCACCGCCCGCACCGCCGATGCCCAGGCTTGCAGCGCTGGCGCCCGCCGAAAGGGCCGCCGAAATACTGAAACCACCCGAACCGCCGCCACCGCCAACCGATTGCAGCAGCACGCCGTTGGAGGATGTCCCGAAGGTCTTGATGCCGCCATCGTAATCGATGTCGACCGTTCCGCCCTTGCCGCCCGCCCCGCCGCCACCGCCTAGCGAGGCGGTAAGAGCGCCGCCGCCGCCGATATAGAGACCGCCTGCGGTCGCGAAGCCGCCTGCACCGCCACCGCCACCGATGGATTGTGCGACGAGACCGTTTGAAAAATTGCCTTCCGTCTGTACAAGACCACCGCCATTATCGAAGGTGATATTGCCACCGTCTCCGCCGATGCCGCCATTACCGCCGATTGCGACCGCAAGCGAAGCGCCGAACGGGCCAACCCCCGCCGTCCCCGCGACAGAAAAACCGCCGGCACCGCCGCCGCCGCCGACCGACTGTAACAGCATGCCTTCCGAGAAATCGCCTTTGGTGCCGATATTGACATAACCATCGGCGGTGATGGTTCCTCCATCGCCACCCACACCGCCCGTGCCACCGATGGCCGTTGCAATCGAGCCGAACATGCCAACGGACCCTGCCACGGACCAGCCACCCGCGCCGCCGCCACCGCCGATCGACTGGGCAAGAATACCACGGGAACGATCCCCTTTCGTGGTGATGGTACCCGCATCCGTCTCGCTATCTGCGAAGGTGAGGTCGACCGTGCCGCCCTTGCCGCCCGCAGCGCCGGAGCCGCCAAGGCTCACCGCGCCGAATACACCCGCCCCGACGGACCAGCCGCCATTGCCGCCGCCGCCGCCGATCGACTGTGCCAGAATACCGTTGGAATCGTTGCCACCGGTCGAAATATCGCCCTTGTTGGTGATGAGGACGCTGCCGCCATTACCGCCACTACCACCCTTTCCGCCGATGCTGACCATGCCAGCCGCATTACCGCCATCGCCGCCGCCGCCGCCAATCGACTGGGCCTCGATGCCGGACGACATGCTGCCCAGCGTGGCGATCGCTCCGGTATTTTCGACAATCAGACCGCCACCATTGCTGAGGACGGTTTCAGAGCCCGTTTGCACATAGGAACCACCGATACTGGCATCTCCGCCTTTACCGCCTGCCCCACTCTTGACGAAAACACCGCCGCCGCTGCCGGCCACGCCGCCGCCGCCACCGACGGACTGTGCGAGGATGCCGCGCGACATTTCACCGGAAGTCGCGATATTACCGCCGTTTTTAACGGTCACCGCGCCGCCGTCGCCGCCCGCTGCACCCGATCCGCCGATGCTGACGAAACCACCCGACGATCCGGCGGAACCGCCACCGCCGCCGACCGACTGGGCAAAGATCGCATCCGAGCCGTCACCGTTCGTTGTGACGTTTCCATCGCTGATAACGGAGACTGTTCCGGATTTGCCGCCCTTGCTGCCGCTGCCGCCGAGTGCAACGAGCCCGCCGGTCGTGCCCGCATCACCGCCGCCGCCGCCGATGGACTGCGCCACGATACCGCGCGCAGCCGTGCCTTCCGTCAAAATGGATCCGCCACTTTGCACCGTAACCGAAACATTGCCGGCGTCACCCCCCGATTCACCGCCGCTGCCCAACGCAACCAAACCGGCAGACGTTTGTCCACTGCCGCCGCCGCCGCCAACCGATTGGGCAAAGACACCCGATGCGCCCGCCCCCTTCGTATGGGCGGCGCCGCCCAAAGTCACATCGATATTACCTGCATTGCCGCCTGCGCCACCTTTTGCACCGAGTGCAACCAAGCCGCCGCTGAAGCCGGCATCACCGCCGCCGCCGCCCACCGACTGGGCAAAAACGGCATGGGAACCGCTTCCGATGGTGCCTATGAAACTAGAACTGTCGGTGGAGATCGTAACATTGCCCCCATTGCCGCCGCTACCGGCGTCGGCACCCAAGGCCACGAGACCCGCATTGAACCCAGCCGTGCCGCCACTGCCGCCTACCGACTGGCCGAAAATGCCATATGAACGCTCTCCGCTTGTGGTGATTTTGCCGCCATTATTGGCGATGGTAACGCTGCCGCCGTCACCGCCCACACCACTGCCTCCGGCGAAGGCGACGATACCGACGGCATTGCCGCCATCGCCGCCCTGTCCGCCGATGCTCTGGCCGAAAATACCGTGCGCGCCGTCCCCTGTCGTTGTTATTTTACCCGAATTCGTGATGTCGACCGCACCACCATTACCACCGGCTCCTGAACCGCCTGCATCGCCGAACAGACCATACGAACTGCCGCCATCACCAGCACCACCGCCGAGAGACTGCACCAGAATGCCATGTGCGCCTTTACCGTCGGTCGTCACGTTCACGCTGTTGTCGAGCGTTGCACTGCCGCCATGGCTGGCGGTCCCGCCCGACCCGCCACCGCCCGTGGCATATCCGGTGCCACCCTTGCCGCCGACACCGGCACGGCTCTGCACGGCGATGCCTACATTCCCGTCGCCATGGGTTGTGACTGAACCCTGGCCGTTTACAGTAGCGACGACATTACCGCCGGCGCCAGCATCGCCGCCGGGTTTGCCGCCGGTGCCAAGATAACTGTTGCCACCCTTACCACCATTGCCGCCAATGCTCGCGATGACGATACCGGGTCCATTCGCCACGATTGAGGGATTGACTGTCTTCGTTGTCGAAAACGACTGACCGTCGGTGCCGTCCTTGCCGGATGTAGCCGGTACGAAAAGAGCCCCGGCGCGCCCGTTCTTGCCATTGGACGCGCGCCTGACGTCGGAATAACCGACACCCGGCACACTATTGCTCGAACTGTCGGTCGTCTCGGGTTCCAACGGGGTCACGACATCGAGCGTCGTCGCGTTGTTGATCGTGGGACTATAGACGATGCTGGTTATCGGATATGTAGCAGTGACGTTGCCCTTATCGTCCGTCTCCTGATAAACGGCCTGTCCATTCACGATCGTATAGGTAGTGACGGTGTTGCCATTGCTGGTCGTAAATCCCGTCACCGTGGCCGTCGCATAGACCAGATGGCCATCCTGATCTTGACCGGTCGGAAGAGAAAGCGTGTCGTTGACGGCAGGAATATCAAGAATCGCATATTCCTTGCCGGAGACATCCACCGCAACATAAGCGCCGGGATTGACTTCGGTAACTGTCAGCTTTGTTCCGTCGGTCTGCGTGATTACGTCACCAACCGAGACCGCAAGTGCATGACCTGTCAGACCGGCAAGCGGGATCAGACTGATCGCCGTTGTCAGCAAAAGCTCCTGTATGCGGCGAGAAAGAAGTCTTGCCCGTAAACGGTTTTCAGTTACAAATTTTCCTGCTGGCACCGCGACAGGTTTCGCGATCTGCGAAGACTTCCCCATTTCCCCCTCCCCCAAGCTCCAGTCATAGCTGAATATTTAAAATTTTCGAGCGACCGCCTCCGACCACTACCTTATTTATTTGCCGAGTACGGCAAGACGATCAAACCCCGTTGCGAACCCTTTGAGCGAGACGGAGAACGTCATCGCCGGACCATCGATACGCTGCGTTCTGATCTTGACTGCCTGTCCCGAACGCAAGACTGCAAGCGTCCTAGCATCGAAAGTCAGCGGCACCAGGCAACCGCCGGGCAGGCAAGTGGAGAAGCGCAGAGCCGGTAAAGCCGGCTTGTCGTCAACTGACAGGATAACCCCCGCATCCAGCTTGAGCCCGAACGGCAGGATAAGTACGCCTTCCGCATTCTGCTGCTTGTTCGACTGAAGCTCGATAGCCAGTACACGCCGGCCATTTTTCTGATTTTGCGTTTGAGACATCGCACATTGCTTGACGCCACGCGTCAACTGGCAATCCACAGTCCAGTCCTGATATGTTTCCTGTAACGACGATGCCCCGCCCGGAAGGGAAGCGGTCTGTTCTGCCAAGCTCGGACTTGCAGCAATAAATATCGTCACGGCTGCGGCCGCTATTGGTATTATCGACTTGATTTTCTGCTTATTGCCCCACATCGGAATCCAATCGAGTTTCGAGGTTGGCTCGCACCATACCGGACGCATTTTGGAAATGTGGGATAAGGCAACGAACCGACCAATAATGATCAATCTTTCCGGAAAGAAAGAATTGCCGTAGACACAACAGGATTTCCCCACCCCAAATCTATGTTAGCAATTAAGCATTTATCTTTGCGTACGACAAGACATAAAAGCTGTGCTTATTTATTTTGTTGATGGTATAAGTCAATTTCTCAGTATCCGTCTCGAACGGGTTGTCACCCCGCGGGCGGATGCACACACTGATCGCCTTATCATGTTTATTTTCCAACGTGCTCATCTGGAAAAATGCCGCGGTAGTATTCGCTTTTCCCGAATCAATGCTGCGTACGAATCGGCCGGCATCCTCCACCGTGTAGATTACAGGTTTGCAACTCGCATACTCCAGTTTGAGCGGACAACCCCGATGTTCAGGTGCTGTCGACAAATCCGCAGCGGGCAGAGAAACGGATGGAGCCCGTATCGCACGGCGCAGGAAAACCGCTTCACTACCCATGACGGCACCGCTGTTCTATCGCCGCTGGCCCGCCCGCTCCGGTAACAGGAAGCCCGGGAGCGCCATCGTGCTAGTGAATCGCGGCCACGAGCACAGCGCAGCGGATCGCGCATCTGATCGATGAACTGGGCCTTGATGATTATGCCTTCTACGGATGGAACGCGTTGCGCCGCGTCTTCTAATTACGCCGCGCAGGCTGACAAGTTCGACGGCGCCATGCACGCCATCAAGTCGCGCTATGTGACATTAGTCATGGGACATAATGGGAATATCGCCTGCCCTCCTTCGCTCGATCAGAACTTCACGCGAAATCGCCAATTTATACCCTACACTGGAGCAGCTTTCGGCCAACTCGCATTGACACAGAAATTTGCCGAAGGGCCGATACTGACCTCTGATATATTGTCCTAGAAGACTTGAACCGGGCTTGTGCTCCATCCTGCCGGCCGATTTATGTGTCTTTCTGACCAAAGTTCAACGCCAGCCGTTACGACATCTGGTCCAACGTAACCGACGGTTTCCGTCGTACCGTGGACCTGATGTGGCGATAGGCAAGTTGTGTGGGGTCAGCCACGTTTAAACCGGGAAATGCCGCATAGACGATGTCAGGCGTGAGGCTTTCAAAATCCGCAAGGAAATGAACCGAGCTCTTCAGGCCGACTATATCAATCTGGCTCGGATCGAGGCCGAGATGCCGCAATATCGCTTGCGTTCCGGCCTGTGCACGATGTGAACCCACAATTACTTTCACGCCGCTATCGGCTACACGTAATAGGGCCATCGGTCCGAAATTGAGTTCGGCATTATTATAATAGGCACCCGTGCCTGCGAAAGATCCGTTACCCAAAGCTTCGACATGGAAAATGCCCTGTAACGGTCGCGTGTCCGCAGAATCGCCCCTGCCGCCCAGATTAAGGGATAATGTCGCTCCCATCCCTGCCGCGTGCGCCTGATGCGCCGCATCCGGATCATGAATGACCGCAACAACAGCATTCGGTGCGTTCTGATCCAGCAAGGCTTCAACAAGCCCCATCGTATCCGACGTCGCGCCGGCTCCGGGGTTATCTTGCGTATCGACGACGATAACGGGTTTTCGGGTTTCTTTCACACGCTGCAATGCATATGCAACAGCCTCGTTTCCCGACCGCAGTCCAATCCCGGCGAAAGCCGGCTCAGCCATAATCGCGGCCGACAGGACCTGTTCCAGAGCCGCATCCGCCCGTTTCTGATCGGGAGCATAGGCGAGAACTGAAGGTCCGCAATCATATATATCGGCAGGCGGAAAACCGGAGAGCAGGCTGGTTACGGCGTCACAGGCTTTGTCTGCGCTCTCCATCACCTTCAGCAGGCCTTTCATGGGCTGGGTCAGGGTGCATTGCGCATGGATCGGAATGAGATAGGGAAGTTGTGCGAAAGCTTTGGCGGGCTTTGTTCCGTTCGCCAGATATCTCAGTGTCCCGGTTGCCGTACGAATACCCGCTTCTCCCATGTCGATATGCGGATAGGTTCGGTAAGCGACGAGAAAATCGCTTGCTTCCACCATCTCCCGGCTGATGTTGCCATGGAAATCCAGAACCGCCGAGACGAATGTTTCAGTACCGGTCGCATGTCGTATGCGATCCAGAATGACGTATTCTGCGTCTTCGATGTTTTCCACCACCATCGCGCCGTGGAGGTCGAGAATGACTGCATCCACCGGTCCGGCAGCCTTGAGAGCGGTGATGATTTCATTCAGAAGTCTCTCGAAAGTCTCGCCTTCCACGATACCGCCCGGTTGTGCGGCGCACCATAGAAGGGGAACGATTTCGACATCTGCGCGGCGCAAGGCATCCAGGATGCCCCCCATGCTGGACCCAACGTCCCTGAAGGTGGACAGTATTTTTTCGCCACGTAAAATCGGCGGCGACGAACCGAACAGGTCAAAATCGGCATAAGTGGTGGGCGTGGGAGTGAACGTATTTGTTTCATGTATCAGTCCGGCGACCGCTATTTTATACCTGCTCATTATTCTGATCCTTAACTCGACTGCCTATACTTTTGTCGCTTCTGATTGATGATCTCGCAGACTCTGGGGCAGAAATCCCCAGAAGGCCACTTCGACGGGGCCGGACAGATGCAATGTACCGTCGGAATCTTCCCTGACCGTCAGATCGCCGCCCGGCATGTGGACCAGCATCGCGCTCGACTGCGTGAGATGCAGACGACGGGCGGCGACAAGGGCAGCGCACGCACCGCTGCCGCAGGCACTGGTCAAAATACCGGGACGCTCCCAGACAACGAGTTTCATGCGGCAATCATCGAGTATTTCCGCAACGCCGACGTTGGCACTCTTCGGTAAAAGGGGAGACTGTTGCAAGGCAGGCGCCCAACGAGGAACATCGATGTTATCAAAATCAGTGATGAAGCAGACAATATGCGGATTGCCCAGGCTGACCGCCACTTGCGCCGTCAGCGGTCCGGAGGTTAAACCGAGGGCCAAGGTGTCGCGTGCCTCGGAAAGCGGTATTGCCTGCCAATCGAAGCGAGCCGCCGGAAGCTTCAGCGTCACTATCCCGTCACCGGCGAAGAAGCCTTCTATCGTTCCGCCCGGCGTACCAATGCGTACCTTTTCGACTCCCATATCCTGAAGCAAAAACCAGGCGACACAGCGGGTTGCATTCAGGCATGTCTCCGCTTCATGTCCGTCGATATTATAGATTCTTAGCCGGATATCGTCGTCGCCGGACAACGGTTGTTCCAGCACGAGCAATTGGTCGGCTCCGATGCCTACATTACGATTGCATAGTGTAACAATGGTTTTGACGTTTGGCCGGAACAAGCGTTCGCGCCCATCGACAATAATAAAATCATTACCGAGACCATGTATTTTTATGAAGCCACCCGGCTGACACAGCACTTCCGCCAATGTTTGAAAAATCATGCTCTGAGGAGCAGCCCCATCAACGGATGTAACGACAGGCATCGGATTTCTCTCTTTGTGCAAATTTCATCATGCAGCTTTCGTGTGCTCCCGGTGTGATGCCAGTCGGCGGATTTGCCGCTCAGAGTTCATCCAGCGGCCAGATCGGGCGCCTTATGTTCCTGAAAGGACGCGCAAAGAAATTTCTGGTTGAGAGCGCCCCGGTATCGACTTCGATGATCTTGCGTGCGATCGGCTCGAACGCCGCACGGAAATGCTGCATCGATTTGACGATCAATGTAGATTTGCGCGTCGGATCGACGCCAAGCGAGGTGAACTGGGCAAGATCGGTCGCCTGCCCGTTATTGGTGATGACCACGATTTCGACGCCATCGATCCGCAAAAGGGCGCTCAGCCCGTAATTGCGCCATGCGCCGCCGCCCATCGGACCATAGGCGACGAAGCGACCGTCCGTCAGCGCAACCACATGGGCTGTCACTTCCAGCGGCGGGCCGCCGACACCGGGATCCACCTTGCCACCCAGTTCCAGATGCACCTTGTTGCCCACTCCGGCTTCCTGCGCTTTCAGCGCCGCCTCCGGATCGCGAATGGCATGAAAGCCCACATTGGTAAGACCCGCATCGAGCACGGCACGAAGCAATGTTGTCCCATCGCCATAGGCCCCCGATCCCGGATTGTCCGAGTAATCGGAAATGATAAGGGGCTTATCGACAGACGAAGGCCTAGCGGCCTCGGCAATCGCCTCATTGAGAGATGTGAAGAAGATCGTGGAATGATGGCGTTGTTGCCAGATATAGTCCATCAGTTCCTCGGCGATCGCCCTGGCGGTGGTCTCGTCTTCAGAGGTAACGGCGATGGACGGCCCGATGTCATGAACGTCCGCCGATGAGAAGCCCGCCTGAATGCTGATCGCGAGCGCCTTGTTGGTTGCCTCCAGCGCATCCGCCCGCCTCAATAACTCCACCATCGGCGCGCATGTCGTGCGTCCGCCATCCAACGCATAAAGAATTGGACGGCGGGCGACGACGACCTTGGGTCTTATATCGCCGGCGATGGCACGGTCGAGCAATTCCGCAGCCTGATGACCCCGCTCATACTGGTCGACATGCGGATAGGTGCGATAGGCAATCAGAGCGTTTGCGTTGTCAGCCATACGTTGCGTCACGGTGGCGTGGAGATCAATCACCACGACGATCGGAATATCGGAACCGACAACGCTCCGCAGGCGGGCCAGAAGTTCTCCCTCACCGTCGTCATGGCTTTCGGTCGACATGGCACCATGGAGATGAAGGAGAATCCCGTCCACTTCCTTTGCTATGGAAAGAAGGCGTGCGGTGAATTCCTCGAAGCACGCATCTGTTACCCGGCCCGAGGGCGATGCCTCGGCAACGAGCGGTGTTACGGGCTGCCAGCCAAACTTCTCCGCTGCCTCATAGCCGGCTCCCATGAAGGTTCGGGTGTTCCGGAATGCTTTGGAGACTTCATTATCGAGATAGAGCCCGCGCTCAAAACATTTTCGATCCGTTTTCTGAACGCTGAACGTGTTGGTTTCGTGCAGGAACTCGGCGATCAGCACACGTACAGGCATTTCCGGCTACTCTCCCGACGGCACGGCATCGACCTTTTCGATGGCTTGAAGTCGTCCTTGCGATGTTTTGCGATTGACTTTGCCAAAGAGGCATACATACTTCAAATATCATGATTTATTGATCTCATAACGACGCGATATGGAATGAAGAAAAATCTGACGCACCGCCAGGTCGAGATTCTCTATGCGGTCATCTCCACGGGCAGCGTGACCCAGGCGGCCGCGGCGCTTCACACATCGCAACCGTCAATCAGTCGGGATCTGAAAGAGATTCAGCAACAGCTTGGTCTCGAACTTTTTGATCGTGTCGGTCGCAGTCTGCAACCGACACCGACCGCGATGCGCCTCTATAACGAAATTCGCCGCTCCTATGTCGGCCTTGGACAGGTGAACAATGCCGTCGAAGAAATTCGTGGCAATCTTACAGGGCGTATCAATCTGGCCTGTCTACCTGCCTACGCGACCACGCTGCTGCCGCATGTCTGTAAAAGCTTTCTCGCCGAGAAGAAGGGAGTCCATCTCTCTGTGCATTCTTTCGAGCAGATTGTGATCGCCAATGGTCTGATGGTGCAGCATTACGACATCGGCATGGTCGAGGCGTCGCCACACCTCAACTTGAAAGCGATGGCCGAAGTAACCGTCGGTAACGAGGTATGTATACTTCCGTCCGATCATCCGTTGGCGTCCAGAAGCATTCTGGAGCCACAGGATTTTCATGACGTAGATTTCGTCTCTCTCTCGGAAACCGATCCGTTCGTGGAAAAATTCGACCGCATCTTCGAACAACATTCGGTCCGCCGGAATCCCGTCGTGGATACCACCACGGCAACGGCAGTCTGCTCTCTTGTCGCCTCGGGCGCAGGTGTCTCGATCATCAATCCCGTCACTGCGCTCTATTTTGCAAATCGCGGGCTGGTGATGCGCCGCTTCTCCATTCCGATCCCTTATACGATCGGCATCTATCTTCCACGCAATGCGCCCAAATCACATCTCACGCAGAGCTTTATCCGTCATTGTGAGAAAATACTGGCAGATGTAACGGATCAAATCAGCTTCGAACTGAGCAAGGTGTGAGGGGTTCGTGCCGGTCTGTCGACCTCAACAGAGGTTTCCCTTCCATAAGCCCGTAAATCAGGCCGGGCCGCTACAGATCTTCGAGCGCCAGCAATTCCTCGATATTCTGTCGACGGCGGATCAGCCGGGAGGATTTTCCGTCAATCAAATATTCGGCGGCATGTGTCCGGCTGTTATAGTTCGAACTCATAGATGCTCCATAAGCCCCGGCATTGTGGAAGACGGCTATATCTCCAACGCTTGCGGGAGGAAGATTTCGTGTTTCGACCGTACCGTCCAGTGCCTGCGTAAAGACATCGCCGGACTCACAAAGTGGCCCAGCAACGACGGTGGGTATGGGCGATTGGCGGCTTAAATCCCGCCCATCCCCCGGAATCAATGAAATTTCGTGATAGCTCCCATAAAGGGCGGGACGCATCAGATCGTTGAATCCCGCATCGATCAATGTGAAGTGGTTTTGCCCCATTTGCTTCGTCGCGCGTATCTCGGCCAGAAGGACCGCGCTTTCCGCGACGAGAAACCGGCCGGGTTCGATCTCCAGCCGCACAGGATGCGCCAGACGCTGCTCGGCGTTTTTGCGCACCTCATCCCACAGGCAGAAATAATGGCGCGTATCGATCCGGCAATCCCCTTCCCGGTAGGAAACTGAAAGGCCGCCGCCAGCCGAGATTGCCTCGAAATCGCAATCCACCTGCGAAACGATATCGGCCATCGCATGGCAGACACGCTCCAGATGAGTGTAATCGACACCGGAACCGATATGAAGATGCAGTCCGACAAGATGCAGACGATGGTCGCGTATCCTTGCCAACGCTTCCGGCAACTGGGTGTGCCAGATACCGTGCTTGCTGTTTTCTCCGCCGGTATTCGTCTTTTTGCTATGTCCGTGCCCGAAACCCGGATTGATGCGGAGCCATACGCGATGATGTGGCGAAACGACCCCAAGCTGGTCGAGCATATCGATCGAGCCGACATTGACCTCGATGTTTTCTCTGACGACACAGTCGAGCGTGGCGCGATCGAAAATATCAGCGGTAAAGACGATTCCTGCCGCCCCCGAAGCATCGGCTTTTTCTGAAAAGCCGGCCTTTTGCGCCCGCCGGATTTCCCCAAGCGAAACTGAATCGACACATACGCCTGCCTCACGCATCAAGGTGAGAATATGCGTGTTGGAGCAGGCCTTTTGCGCGTAGCGGACAACATCGAATTGCGACAGTTCCGAAATGACAGAGCGGATATGCTCGGCATCGTAAACCCAGAGCGGTGTCGAATATTCACGCACAAGCCCGGTCAGAATAGTCGGATTGAAAGGATACTTCATTGAGAAATGACTCGATGTCGTTCGGCGACCACAAGTGTGCCGTACCGGATTTATACCGGTCAGCGATCGTTTTGTGTCACCTGTCAGGTTTGTCGGTTTCGTCAGAGCAGACCTGCAAAACTTATCATGCCAGTTTAGGTCGTCAAATTTCAAACCATGCATCTGGTATTTGTATTTGATATGCAAAAAGCGCCTTAATGCACTACCGAAGCAGGGAGCCCAACCTTTTCGATAAGGTTGGAACCGTTTTCAAGCTGCCATCGGAAACCAATAAAAGCCGGCCCTAAAGGCTGGTTTTCCTTCGCAGCGGCAACGCCGGGCGCTTTTATTCAATCCGGCTGAAGCCGCTCCCGGAGTGAAGCGGCGCATACATATCCACAGTGAATGGAAACAGGTATTAATTGATATTTTACAACGATTATCCAGCTACGTATCGTTTTCTGAAATAATAGAAAGGGAACGATGATGACTGCGCATTTCTCTAAAAAATGGAGATCGAGCACGGCCAGCCTGTTTGCCGCGAGCCTTTTGCTCGGTGCGGCTTTCATTGCGCAGCCGGCCGCTCTGGCCTCGGAACAAACCGTCTTCATGCTCGGCAAAGCCGGAGACCCGGATAATATCGATCCGGCCGTTACCGTTACAAATGACAGTTTTACAGTTATTTTCGCTGCTTATGAGCGGCTCGTACAATATAACAAAGGCTCGAACGAGATCGTCGGAGCGCTGGCGGAAAGCTGGAAAGCGAGCCCCGATGCTCGCGTCTGGACCTTCAAGATCGCGAAAGGCCACACTTTTTCCGACGGGACACCTGTAACGCCGCAAGCAATCAAGTTCAGCTTCGAGCGGATCGTCAAGGTTGCCAAGGGACAGTTGAAGAGCTTTACGCAGATAAAGAAGATCGAAATCCCGGATGCCGATACCATTCAGTTTACGCTCGAAAATCCGTCGGCGACCTTCCTGTCCCTGCTTGCAGGCAGCGGAAGCAGCGTGGTCAATCCGAAAGTCATGGAGCATGAGGTCAACGGCGATTTCGGCCAAGCCTATCTCGCCGATCATACGATGGGCAGCGGTGCCTACCAGCTGACGAGCTGGGAAAAGGGACAGCAGATCGTATTGGAGCCGAACCCGCATTGGAAAGGGAAGCTGGCTCTGAAAAAGATCATCATGCGTATCATAAAGGATTCGTCAGCCCGGCGCCTGCAACTTGAGAAAGGCGACCTCGATCTCGTTGAGGACCTGCCGAGCGATCAATTGGCTTCGCTTCGGGGTGTAAGCGGTGTGAAGGTGGTAGACGAGCCGGGCTTCCTTGTGACCTATCTCTATCTCAACAACACGCACAAGCCGCTGGATAACGTCAAGGTACGTCAGGCAATTTCCTACGCTATGGACTACAAGGGCATTATCGACGGGGTCCTGCATGGCGAAGCCAGACAGATGCGCGGACCGGTTCCCTATGGCATGTGGTCTCACGACGAAACACTCAAGCAATACAGCTACGATCCGGCAAAGGCCAAGCAGCTTCTGGGTGAAGCCGGAATCAGCAAGGCAAACCTGACCTATCTCTATGCGAAGACCGACCCCAATTGGGAGACCATAGGCCTTGTACTTCAACAGACCCTCGCCCCGCTCGGCATCACGCTCGATCTTCAGGAAAACGACTATCCGACCATGCGCGGCAGGATCGACAAGGGCGATTTCGACATTGCCGTTGGCAATTGGTCACCCGATCTTTCCGATCCGTCGGAGTTCGTGAAATGGTGGTATGATTCCCGCTATCACGGACTGTCCGGAAACAGGGCATTCTATACGAATGCGCATGTCGACCAGTTGATCCGCAGCGCTGACGTCACCGCCGATCAGACGGTACGGGAAAAGGCCTACAAGGAAGTTCAGAAGATAGTGGTCCACGACGCCCCTTATGTTCTGCTGTTCCAGCATAATTTCCAATTTGGAATGCGTGATAATGTGAAGGGTTATGTTTATAATCCCATGCTTCTGCAAATCTATAATTTTGCCGACATGAAAAAAGACTGATCGACATCTGTTCCGGACAGGTAAAACTGTCCGGAAAATATGGGAGCATAACGGGATCGAGAGACGGCAATGTCTATTATGAATACCATACGTCGCCGCCTCGCTTTCCTGCTGCTGGTGGTTTTCGGGGTATCGTTGGTCACCTTCGTTATCTCGCACATGATACCCGGCAATCCGGCAGAGCTGATAGCCGGCGACAAGGCGCCGAAGGAACTGGTCGAAAAAATCTCGCGCGAAATGGGGTTGGACCGGCCGATACTGGAACAGTATTTCACATATATCGCCAATCTGGCGAAGGGAGACCTTGGCACGTCGATCCGCACGCAGCGGCCGGTGCTCAACGATATTGTGGTCTTCTTTCCCGCGACGCTGGAACTCGCGTTCGCCGCTCTCTCGATCTCCGTTGTCTTTGGCATACCGCTGGGCATCGCGTCGGCCTTGCGCAAGAATAGAATAATCGATCATATTGGGCACGCCGTTTCCGTAACCGGCATATCGACACCCGCGTTCTGGCTCGGACTGCTGTTCATCTATGTGTTTTATGGCAAGCTCGGACTGTTTCCCGCGTCCGGACGGATCGACAGCGCCATTGCACCGCCACAGCATATAACCGGACTTTATCTGGTGGACTCCATCCTAACGGGTAATTGGGCAGCATTCAAAAGCTCTCTGGAGCATCTGTTTTTGCCGGCACTCACACTCGGCTTCATCAATCTCGGCATCGTCACACGGCAAATCCGCTCGGCCATGCTCGAAGTCATGCGTGAGGATTATATACGCACGGCAAAGGCGAATGGACTTTCATCCCGGCGCATTATCTTCGATCATGCCTTGCGCAACGCGCTCATTCCATCCGTCACGATTGTCGGACTTGCCTTCGGCGACCTGCTGTACGGCGCGGTTCTCACGGAATCGATCTTCGCATGGCCGGGCATGGGCAATTATGTCGTCCTGTCAATCTCGGCGCTCGATTTCCCTGCGATCATGGGGTTCACCATTGTCGCGTCCACCTTCTATGTGTTGGTGAACCTCGCCGTGGACATCGCCTATGCCCTGCTCGATCCACAAATACGGGCCATCGGCTGATGAACAGCAATAATTCTACCCTGACCGCCCGGATATGGCGCATTGACTGGAATGGTGTCTGCTATCGTTTTTCCCGGCATCCGCAGATGCTTGTCGGGTTGGCGATCATCGTCGTCATGGTATTCACGATGATATTCGCACCGTGGATCGCGCCTTACACGCCCTCGAAGCTGGATCTGCTCAACCGTCTTGCCCCTCCGAGCGCAGCCCACTGGTTCGGTACCGACCAGATCGGGCGCGATATTTTCTCGCGAGTCGTCTACGGATCGCGCATATCGGTCACTGTCGGCCTCGGCGTCGTGATCGTGGCCTTGCCGATCGGTGCATGCATAGGCGCTTTTTCTGGCTTGCTGGGTGGCGCGGTCGATACGGCGATCATGCGTGTCATGGATGTGCTGCTGTCGTTTCCGGCTTTTGTCATGGCGATCGCGCTTGCTTCCGCGCTCGGTCCAAGCCTCACCAATGCCATGCTGGCGATCGCTATCCTGCGCATTCCTTTCTATGTCCGTTTGGCGCGGGGACAGGCTCTTTCGCTACGCGAGAGAACATACGTGAAAGCGGCCGAGACCTTCGGCTCGTCACGCATCCGCATCGTCTGGCGCCACATCATCCCCAACGCGATCGCTCCGGTTCTGGTGCAGGCCACGCTCGACATCGGCGCCGCCATTCTGACCGCCTCGGCCCTGAGTTTTCTCGGCCTCGGCGCAAAGGAACCCGAAGCCGAATGGGGCGCCATGGTCTCTACCGGCCGGAATTTCCTGCTCGACCAATGGTGGTTTCCGACATTCCCGGGCCTCGCAATTCTGGTCACCGCGATAGGCTTCAACCTTTTGGGCGACGGGCTGCGCGAGATGATCGATCCGAAATCGCATGCACGCTGATGCCGCCGGCAAACCATATCCAGAATCCAGAGAAGCGCCTGTCATGTCCGATGCTATTCTGAAAGTCGAAAATCTCTCGATGGAGTTCCCGGCACGGCACGGCGCGTTGCCTGCCCTCGAAGACGTCAGCTTTGAAATAGCACCCGGCGAAATCATCGGTCTGGTGGGCGAATCCGGCTCGGGAAAATCCGTGACCGCAATGTCGGTTCTGCGTCTGTTGCCGCAGTTTTCGACAAATTATACGAGCGGCAAAATAGTGGTGATGGCGCGTAATATCCTGAATGCCAGTCCGTCCGAGCTTCAGACGATGCGTGGCTATTCGGTCTCGATGATTTTTCAGGAACCCATGAACGCTCTGAATCCGACGATTCGTATCGGTCGGCAAATAACACAGGTGATCCGTGCCCACGAAAATATAAACCAACAGGAGGCTGAAGGCAGGGCGCGCAAACTTCTGATCGAAATGCAGGTTCAGGATGTCGATCGCATACTGCAAGCGTTTCCCTTTGAGCTTTCCGGAGGGCTGCGCCAGCGCGTGCTCATCGCCATGGCATTTTCGTGCAACCCCTCCCTTCTGATCGCCGATGAACCGACGACGGCACTTGATGTGACGGTGCAGGCGCAGGTTCTGGGATTATTGCGCACCCGCGCGCGCATGCACGGCATGTCCGTTCTGTTCATTACCCATGATCTCGCGGTCGTGTCGCAGCTTTGTGATCGCGCCTATGTCATGTATGCGGGCCGTATCGTTGAACAGGGAACCACACGCGACATTCTCGACCGGCCCCGCCATCCCTATACGCGTGCCTTGCTGCAGTCTTTGCCCGATGCTGCCGAACCGAAACATTATTTGGCCGCCATCCCCGGAACGGCGGCGAGCGCGGCGGACAGGATCGAGGGATGCAGCTTCCGCCCCCGATGCGCTCTGGCAAGAGACGATTGCGCAAAAATACCCCCATTGAAAACGATCGACGGGAACGAATGGCACAAGGCCGCGTGTTGGCGCACCCATGAGGAAGTGAGAGCGGCCCGATCCATCCTGCCTTCCCTGCGCATGGCATCCCCGGCTGAAAACGCGCCGGTGTTGTTGAGACTCAACGGCGTGCAGGTCCGTTTTCCCGTGGGACACACCTGGCTTGGCCGACCCCGTTCGCATGTTCATGCTCTCAACGGCGTCGATCTTGAACTGCGCCGGGGGGAAACGCTCGGCATCGTCGGAGAATCCGGCTGCGGTAAAAGTACGCTTTCACAAGTCGTCATGGGTTTGCAGAAGCCGACAACCGGAGAAGTAATCTTCAACGGACGTCCCCTGGGAGAACTGTCCACAGCGCAGATGAAAAAACAGCGCAGGGATTTCCAGATCGTCTTTCAGGATCCGCAAAGTTCACTCGATCCGCGCATGTCCGTCGAAGCTCTGATTGCGGAGCCTTTGACAGTAGCGGGAGATGTTCCGAAAGCGGAGATCAGGGAACGCGTGCTGGACATGGCGCAAAAGGTCGGGCTGCGCCCGGAGCAATTGCCTCGCTATCCGCATCAGTTTTCCGGCGGGCAGCGGCAGCGCATAGCGATCGCCCGCGCGTTAGTGCTCAAACCCGATCTGGTCGTGCTCGACGAACCGACATCGGCGCTCGATATTTCTGTTCAGGCGCAGATTCTGAATCTACTCGCCGATCTACAGAAGCAGATGAACCTGACCTATCTGTTTATCTCCCATAACGTCGCGGTTATTCGGCATTTCGCGGATCGCGTCGCAGTCATGTATCTCGGCCAGGTGGTGGAAGTGGGAGAGACGCAACAGGTGTTGGAAAACCCGATGCACCCTTATACGCGTTCATTGCTCAACGCAGTGCCACGGCTGGGCGCTGAAGCATCCCGGCTGCCGTCATTCAACAATACCGAACTACCGAGCAACCGCGTCTTGCCACGAGGATGTTTTTTCAAGGATCGCTGCAGCGAAGCAGATGAAAGTCGATGCTCCGGACCGCAACATCTTATGCCGGCAGAAAATGGCCGCATGGTAAGGTGCATAAGGGCGACGGGCGCAAAAAACATCCGGCCTTTTCCATAACAGCTCTCCGGGATCGGCATCGGCTGCAAACCCTGTGCAGGTTCCGGAATGGCGTTCATCGCGTGAACTCGGCTGCAGGTCATCGGCGCCATGCCGATGTGGTTCTTTAGGTACAACCCGCCGACGGGACCAGTTGGCGGACGAGGCTGGATGCGTTGGCCAACATGATGAGTATTCCTTCGTGAATCGTGCAGGCGGGATCAGCCGGTGGCCCGGGCGACGAGCTGTTTGACGGCGAACATATCGAGATGGCCGCCGCCGACATTCTTGTAAAGTGTGATCTGCCCGCCGCTTTCACGCCCGGGATGTTGTCCCTTGCAGAGATCGAACAGGTCGGCGACGATATCCTCGCGCCGCAGGATACCCGCCGCGAGCGGTCCCGCAATATCGCCCGAACCCTCGGCATTGTTGCGGGTATCGACGAAGATGTGCCCGGCGCGGCGGGCGACGTCGTCGTCGGCCTCGCGCATGTCGGGCATATAGGCGCCGATCAGGTCGATATGCGCGCCGGGCTTCAGGAGCCTGCCCTTCACCAGGGGCTCCGTCGCCATGGTGACACAGGAGATGATATCGGCTTCGGCAATCGCATCGTCCAGCGACCGGACGGCGGAGACAGCCTTTCCCGCCGCGCGCAGCCTGTCGGCCAGCGCCTCGGCTTTTTCCAGATTCCGGTTCCAGATCATGATCCGGCGCAACGTCGGCCGGACACTCGCATGCGCCTCGGCTACATGCGGCGCCAGCCCCCCCGCCCCGACGATAAGCAGCACTTCGGCGTCCCGGCGCGCCAGGATATCGACGCCCAGCGCGGAATCGGCCGCCGTCTTGCGGAACGTCAACGCCGCGCCGTCACACGTCGCCAGCGGGCCGCCCGTCCGGCCATCGAACAAGGCAACGAGCCCCTGTACCGAAGGTTGCGGCGGCGTGAGGCCCGTGTTGCCGGGGAAGACGCCGACCAGCTTGACGGCGATGACATCTCCCGAAGCCCAGGAGACGAGCGAAATGAACTTGTTGTCGTCATGACCCGCATCGCTCAGCATATTGACATGCAATTGCGGCATGTCATCGTCGCGGTGGGCGACCCTTAGGGCCTCCACCAAGCGTGGATAGTCGAGAATGCGATTAACCTGTTCGGCATCGAAATGGCGCATGGAATATCCTCAAAGCACCCGGGCTAGGAAGGCACGCGTGCGGCTGTGCTGCGGATTGGTGAGCACGTCGCGCGGAGGGCCGGCCTCGACGATCACGCCGCCGTCCATGAACACCAGATGGTCAGCAACATCGCGGGCGAAGCTCATCTCATGGGTGACGACCACCATGGTCATCCCCTCCTCGGCCAGTTGGCGCATGACGGCGAGCACCTCGCCCACAAGCTCCGGATCGAGCGCGGAGGTCGGCTCGTCGAACAGCATCAGGGCCGGCTGCATGGCCAGCGACCGCGCGATCGCCACGCGTTGCTGCTGCCCACCGGAAAGCTGCCTGGGGTAATAATCGGCGCGATCGCGCAGGCCCACCTTGTCGAGCAGGACCATGGCTTCCTCGATCGCCTCGGTCTTCCTTTTCCGCTTGACGATCATCGGGGCCTCGATAACGTTTTCCAGCGCCGTCTTGTGTGGAAAGAGATGAAAGCCCTGAAACACCATGCCCATCTTCTGCCGCTGCACGGCGAGCTCGTTGAACGACATGCGGTAGAGCTTGTGGCCGCGCCAGCGCAGCCCGACCGGGTCGCCCTGTAGGTAGACGACGCCGGAGGTTGGTACTTCCAGATAGTTGAGGCAGCGCAGCAGCGTGCTCTTGCCCGAGCCGGACGGCCCGACGACGCAGGTCACGTCGCCTGCCTCCACCGTCAGGTCGATCGATTTCAGCACCTGATGCGTGCCGAAGCTCTTGGACAGGCACTCGACATTGAGAAGCGGCATCACGGCAGCAGCTCCCCGCGCCGGAGACCCCAGAACTTGCTCCTAAACAGGTTCCTCGCGATGGCGCGGTAGTCGATAGGCGCGTCATCCTTGAGCTTGTGCTCGATATAATGCTCGATAACGGTCAGCACGGTGGAGAGCACGAGATACCAGATCGTGGCGACGATCAGGAGCGGAATGGTCTGGTAGGTGCGGGAATAGATCATCTGCGCCGAATAGAGCAGGTCGGGCAGCGCCAGCACGCTGACCAGCGAGGTGAATTTCAGCATCGAGATCGTGTCGTTGCCGATCGGCGGGATGATGATGCGCAGCGCCTGCGGCAGCACGATGCGGCGCAGCGTCTGGGCCTGCGTCATGCCGAGCGTGGCGGCGGCTTCGGTCTGGCCGACGCTGACGGCCTGAATGCCGGCGCGGATCATCTCCGCCGCATAGGCGCTTTCGGTGAAGGCCAGCCCGAACAGGGCAGCGCTGAGCGGTGTAATCAACTGGTTGGTCGATGCCGACCAAAGCGTCGGACCGAAAGGAATGCCGATCGACACGACCGGGATCAACAGGCCGAGATTGTACCAGAAAACCAGCTGCACCAGCGGCGGCACGCCGCGGAAGAACCAGATCCATACCCAACTGGTCGCCTGAAACACCGGATTGCGCGACAGCCGCATGATGGCGATCACCGTGCCGATGATCAGGCCAAAAAGCATCGATAGAAACGTCAGCATCAGCGTGCGGCCGAGACCCGCGAGGATTTCGGCGCTGAACAGATACTGCCAGACCACCGTCCACTGGAGATTCTCGTTGGTAACCAGCAACCGGATGAAGAGAATGATCAGCAACAGCACGATGCCGCCGCCGATCCACCAGGACAGATGGAAGACATCGACGGGCGCCACCGTGTGAATATCCGGCCGGCGGGCTGGCGTCTGGGATTGTGAGTCAGCCATGCTGCCTTCTTTCGTGGGGAGGCCCGAACACGCCCGGGCCTCGGACAGTGTCACGGGTTCGGGTTGTCCTTGGTTATCAGCACGGCCTTGTCGAGCAAGCCGGCGCCGTCGACACCCCATTTTGCCATGATCGCCTTGTAGGAGCCATCCTTTATCATCGCTTCAAGCGCACCCTTCAGCGCCGGGCCGAGCGGATCGCCCTTGCGCACGCCGATGCCGTTATAGACCGCATTGGAGACGAAAGGCGCCATATCGAACTTGCCGGTCTGCTTGGCGAGATAGGCAAGTTTCGCGGAGCCGGCGGCGACAATCTCGACGCGACCCGAGGATACGGCGAGTTCGGCGGCGTTCTCGGTGGTGAACTGTTGCAGGTCGATCGGCTTCTTGCCGGCGCATTTCTCGGCGCTGACCTTGGTGAGATACTGGAAGTCCCACGCTCCCGTCAGAAGCGCGATGCTGTGGCCGCAAAGATCTTCCTCGCTATTGAGCTTCAAATCCTTGCCCTTGAGGAAGGCATAGCCCGTGCCTTCCTTACGCTGCGGTACGAAGTCGAGCGCTTCCAGACGCTCCGGCGTGACACCGAATGAGGAGAATCCGGCGTCATAGCGCTTGCTGACAAGGCCGGGAATAATCACGTCGAAACTGGTCCCCTCGAATTTGAAGGGTACGCCGAGACGTTCCGACATCGCCTTGGCCATGTCGACGCTCCAGCCCTTGAGCTGACCGTTTTCGACGAATTCGTCCGGCGGCCAGTCGTTGAACACGGCGACGGTGACGCCCTTGGACTGATAGTCCGCCGGCAGCGCGTCGTGCAGCGCCTTGTCGACCGGCACCTTGTCGACACCTGCGGCATGAGCTGCGATCACGGATGCGGCTAGCGCACCGGCGAGAGCCGTGGCCCGCAGCAGATTCATTTCCGGTTGGTAAGCCATCTCGATTTCCTTCCCCATTTTTTTCGGCTTGGCGTCCTTCAATTCCTGCCCGGATTGCCTTGCACGGAAAGTTGTGCGAACGTTCTCACATTATAGGCATTGCTTTTTCCTTTTCGTCAAGAGAGAAATTCCGGCATGGACAGCGCCAGGCATCCGAAGGCGGAAGACAGGCATATCGACGGGGTATCATGAGCGGACATCGGCAGGACAAGGTCACGATTGCCGAAGTGGCGAAGCTGGCCGGGGTAAGCACGGCGACCGCCGGCCGCGTGCTTGGGGACTATGGCTATTCGCGTCAGGAGATCAAGGACAGGGTGCGCAAGGCGGCCGAGGAGTTGGGCTATCGGCCGAACCTTCTGGCACGCGGCCTGATCACCGGCAAGACCAAGACGATCGGCGTCGTCGCCGGCGATATCCAGAGCCCATTCTATGCCAGCATCCTGCGCGGGGTGGCGGACGTTACCCGTGCGGCTGGTTTTGGCATTCTGCTTACCAACAGCGACGAACAGATCGAGCGTGAGCTCGAAGCGGTGCGGCTCCTGCGGGAAAAACAGGTCGACGGCCTGATCGTCGCTCCGTCCGATCTTTCGAGATCGCCCCACCTGCACGAAGCCGTGCGCGACGGCTGCCCCGTCGTGCTGATCGACCGCAAGGTCAAGGATCTCGCCGCCGATGTCGTCTCCGTCGACAACCGCGCCGCCTCGCGTGAATGCATCGCCCGGCTGATCGAAGCCGGCCACAGGCGGATTGGTCTCGTCGCCGAACTCGAACGCTGGGAGCATGACGGCGTTGCGGCCTTCCTCCGCGCCGTCGAGGCCGGATCGGTGGATTCGTCCGGCCTCTTCCCAAGCTGGCTGCGTCTCTATGGCTATGTCGAGGCTCTGTGCGAGGCGAACCTGCCGGTCGATCCCGAACTGATCGGGCGAGTCGGCATCTATTCGGCCGAAGGGGGCCGCAAGGAAACGCTCAGGCTGTTGCAAATGCCGGACCGGCCGACCGCGCTCTTTCCGGCCGACGGCCTGATGGCGGCGGCGGCCATGGACGTGATCACCTCGCTCGATCTCAGAATCCCGCAGGACCTGTCGCTGATCTGCTTCGACGATCTCGACTGGATGAGCTTCATCAAGCCTGGCATCGCCGCCGTCGTGCAGCCGCTCACCGAAATGGGCGCCGCCGCCGCGCGGCTGATGCTGGCGCGGCTGGCGGGAGAGGACGGCGCGCCACAATTGCTGGCGCTGAAGCCGAAATTCGCACCGCGCGGTTCGATCGCGACACCGGCCTCAGCCTAGCAGATCGGGATGCTGCGCGCGGATGGCCGCAAGGTCGACGTCGATCCCGATCGGCACGCCATGGCCGACGGCGCCGTAATAGCCGCAGGTGCGCGCCGCCTCGATAGCTGCCGAAGCCAGCAGGTCTTGCGGGGCTTCTCCCGCGACTAGTCCGAAAAGCGTGCGCGCTATGAAAGTATCGCCTGCACCGAGCGTATCGACAGGTTCGGTCCTTGTCGCCGGCACCTCGAAAACGTCGTCGCCGTGGCCCAGGATCGCGCCTTGCGAACCGCGTGTCACGAGGCACCATTGCGCGCCCTTCGCGAGCACCTGCTGCATGAGTTGCAGAGCATGTTCGCGCGAGTCCTCCCTCGCCGACAGCGAAGCCAGAAAGCAGAGCGGCGCAATGCGGCTGATCTTCTCATCGGTATACTTGTTGGAGAAATCGTAGGAAAGCGGCCGAAGCGCCGCCACCCGGGCGAGGTGTCCGTCGAGCCCGCTCGATTGGCCGATCTGTACCGCGTCATGCCGGGCGGCGAAGACAAAGTCCTCCTCCGTCGGCTCGAACATGGAAATGCCGAGGTCGAAAGTGACGAACACGCGGTCGGCATCTCTGTGCCCGATAATGCAATAGGCGGTCGGACCGTCGAGCCGGCGCAGATGCATGGTATCGACGCCTTCGTCCGATAGCGCTGCAACGATCGCATCGCCGGCGGGATCACGTCCGATAGCGCCGACATAAGCCGCCTGACCGCCGAATTTACGAAGGAAAACAGAGACATTAAGGCAATTTCCGCCGGGAAACATGGTATTCCGCGCGAGATAGCAATCGACGACATTATCGCCCATCGCAACGATCTTGACCATTCGAGAGCTTTCTGCTTGACTATATGTGAGAACGTTCGCATATCGCATTCACCCTGTCAATGGAAACACAAGGCCGAGATCAAGACATGAAGACCGAGATCAACACCGATATCGCGCAAGCCCTCGCCGCCGTCGGCACCCGGAAGATCAGCCATGTCTTTCTCGTCGCCTGCGGCGGCTCGCTTTCCATCATGCATCCCGGAAAATATTTCCTCGACCGGCACTCCGACGCGCTGACCTCGGATGTCTATAATGGTGACGAGTTCGTGACGCGCGATCCGCGCAAGCTCGGCGAGACCGCATTGGTGATCCTTTGCTCGCAGACCGGCACGACCAGGGAGACGGTCCGCGCCGCAAAACATGCTCGCTCTCGCGGTGCCGTGACCATCGGCATGACGCTCGATCCGAAATCGCCACTCGCCGAAGCCGTCGACCATGTCGTCGCCTATCAGGCGTCCTATACGACCGGCATTCCGATCGACGCTGCCGACAGCAATTACGGCGTGCTCTACATGATCCTTGCCGGTCTGCTCCAACAGACCGATAACGCCGACATGGTGCCGGCGCTGCTCACCAGCCTCAGCAACCTGCAACCCGCGATCGACAGGGCACACGTCAAATTCGCCGACATGTTCGAAGCCTGTGCCGAGCGGTTCAGGGACGCGCCGGTGATCTACACCATGGCGAGCGGCGCCAACTATGGCGCGGCCTACTCCTTCGCGATCTGCGTGCTCATGGAAATGCTGTGGATCAGTTCACAAGCGATCCATGCCGACGAGTTCTTCCACGGCCCGTTCGAAGTGGTGGACAGGGATTCGAAATTCATCTGCCTCATCGGGCTGGACGAGACCCGGCGACTGGAAGAACGCGGTCGCGACTTTCTCCATCGTTTCGGCGCGCCGGAAAACGTGCTGGCGCTCGACGCCGCCGCACTGGATCTCTCCGGCATCGACGACGCCTTCAAGGGCTATCTCGTGCCGCTGATCTTTTTCGACACGCTATGGAAATTCGCCTACAAGCTGGCGGCACAGCGTGGCAAGGTGATGCTCGAAGACCGCCGCTACATGAAGAAGATTTCGGACTACTGACAGGATCTGCCGGGCGAGCGGCTTACTCCCCGCCTGGGACGTGGATTCGCAAATTGAAGATATCCGGATTCTTGCTACGAGGAGATTGGGGGCGGCAAGATAGTGATAAAGCGTCATTCGCGGGCCGTATCGGGCGGGGAACATCCCGCCAGGACGGACCCTGTTCTAAACAGCCATAAAATACCACTGACCGCCCGCCGATCATCGACACGCTCCATACCCCGACTGTTCGTTGGCGGAAGCGGTTCGATAATAGTCCATTCCTGATCGCTTAATGCGTGGCGTCGCATGACACTCTTGTTTCAAGGACGGTGAGCATCATGCGACAGCAAGCGAAACCCCTTTATGGAAACACCACTCAATCCGCGAAACAACTATTGGTGAAATGAGAGGTGTCTATAGGGTTTGATCGGAAAACTTAATAGTGTTCGACCTCGATGTGAGGTTGCTGCGACAGTTCGCAATTGGCAGCTGATAACCGGGCGGGGATTATGCTATCCACACTCGTTCCAGAAGCTCAAGCCAGTTTGTACCGAGGACTTTTTCAATTCTAGTGGCCTTCCAGCCGGCACGCTCCATCGCTTCCGCCAGATTCGGGAAGTCGCGGATGCGCTGGATTCCTTCCGGATTCTTTACTTCACCGAAATCGGTCAGTTTTCGGCCAAATCCCTTATCATGGGTAATCCAGTCGAAAAATTCAACGTCATAGCCCTGCGTGAAATCGGTTCCTATGCCCACTGAATCCTCGCCAACGAGATTGATCACATAATTCATAGCCTGGACATAGTCATCAATAGTGGATCGCGGCCCCTTGGGGAGAAAGGGCGGGAACATCGTCACGCCGACAAATCCGCCCTTGTCGACAATATAGCGAAGTTCCTCGTCGGTCTTATTGCGGGGATGGGCTTTTAAACCCGCTGGCAGGCAATGCGAATAGGCGACGGGCTTGCTCGAAGCATCGATGACATCTCGCGATGTTCTGGGGCCGACATGGCTGAGGTCACAAAGCATCCCCACCCGGTTCATCTCCGCCACGACCTCGCGTCCAAAATCCGAAAGACCGCTGTCCCTGCCCTCATAGCATCCACTTCCGACCCAATTCTGTGTGTTGTAGGTCATCTGCACGATTCCGACGCCGAGGCTTTTCAGTATCTCGACATAGCCGAGTTGGTCTTCGAACGCGGTGGTGTTCTGCATCCCGAGGATGATGGCTGTTTTCCCCGCCTTTTTCGCCTGAAGAATATCTTTGGTGGAACGGGCTTTGACGATGTCGTCCGAACATTCGCGGAACCAGGCGTTCCATTTGGTAATATTTCGGATCGTTTCTTCAAAACCTTCCCAGACACTGCAGGTACAGTTTGCCGCCGTAAGGCCTGCCTCGCGCATTTCCCGAAATATCTCAGGACTCCAGTTGGATATGATAAGGCCATCAATGACAATGGAATTGTCGTAAACTTGTTTCGCGTTCTCGGTCATGATGTTGCGTTCTCCAGATTGAATTCCGATTTCAAGCATTGTCCGATGAAGGACTGATGCGCGGTTCTGCCGACGAGCCATTGAGTTCGATCTCGAACTTGCAGCAGTCGAAACCCATTGCCTGGCACTGCACTTCCTTGCTTTTTATTTCGAGCAGTTGACGACCCTGCTGTTCGAGGACGTAGCGCATTCCCCCGGCGAAAAATCCCTCGAACATGTAACAGACCGGGTGGCTGGTCCGGGTCTTGCTCTCCAGCGCATAAATTGAGTTCTTGAGGGTGATCTCGACGCTGCTTCTGTCGGTATCGAAATGTTCCAGTCTGAACTGGCCCCAGCCTCGTGCGGTTAGGCGTTCCAGATAATGTTCAAAAACGGAAAATCCCGATATTTCAAAGGTCTTCGCCTGTTGTATGCACCAATAATAGGCAGACTGTGCGCCGGATTTATAAAGAACGGCGCGATAGGCGGGACGCCCCAGAGCGGCCTCGACCTCGTTATGGACGTTCACCATGAAGTGTCGTGGAATGTACAGCATGGGCAGACCGTCCGTTTCCCACACGCCGGTCGCTTCGTTCACGTCGATATTTACAGATGGCTGCATGTTTCACCTCGGCTGAATACGCACGAAACTATTGTTGGAATTAGAGTTCTTCAGGAAAGGAGCGTCGGCTGCGAAGAGGTATTCCCTCGGGTGGAGCTAGGTGTTTCCGCTTCCATGTTTCCCTGGAGCGAAATCCTTGACGTCTCGCGAAGACCCAGCCCGCCCACCATTGCAAGAATTGCGATCAAGACGAGATAGAAGGCGGGTGAGAGATTGCTTCCGGTCTGGTCGATCAGCCATGTGGCCATCAGCGGAGCCGTACCGCCGAAAATGGTATAGGAAATGTTGTACGTGAATGCCGAAGCGGTGTATCGCGTTCGCGTCGGGAATGACTCCGACATAAGTGTTGCTGTCACCACATTGCTCGCCAGGGCACCAATTGCGAGCAATATGACCCCGAATACGGCATGGGTGAGCGAACCTGAACTTGCGAGCCAGAATGCCGGCAGGACAACGATGATCACCCATGCGCAGATCAGCCCAATCGATTTCCGGCGGCCGATAAAATCCGAAATCCGACCCGCGACCGGACACGCACATGCAGCGAAAAACAACGCTATCGTAGACACCAGAAGCGACTGAGATCTGGTGAGATTTCCGACCACCTGAAGATAAGTGGCGAAGTATGTCGTAAATGTATAGAACGACAGGGCGGTAAGGGAAATGAAGGCGCCGAGCCGCAGAATTGTGCTGCCCTGGCTTTGGAGTGTTTCACGCAGCGGAGAATGTGTATGCAGGTTCTCTTCCGCCGCCATGGCCTTGAAGGCAGGGGTCTCGGCCATCCGCCATCTCAGGAACAACCCCGCGAGACCGAGGGGCGCTGCGACGATAAATGGAATCCGCCAGCCCCAGCTATTCATGGCCTCGCCGGAAAGACTGCTTTCGAGCGCAAAAACCAACAGCGCGGCGGCAGCGAAAGCAGTGAACGTCGACACCGGCACGAAACTTCCGTACCAGCCCCTGCGATCATTTGGAGAATGCTCCATCAGATAAGCGATCGCGCCTGCATATTCGCCACCGGCGGAGAAGCCCTGCAGGCATCGTAGAGCGGTCAGCAGGACTGGCGCCATGATACCGATGCTGGCATGCGAGGGTAGCAGGCCAATCAGGGTCGTTGCGCCCGCCATCATCAGGATCGTCAATGACAGGATGCTCTTGCGCCCGATCTTGTCGCCAAGAATGCCGAAGAATATACCGCCAAGGGGACGCATTGCAAATGCAACGGCGAAGACACCGAAAGTCTTGATCAGGCCGAGACTGACACTTGAATCGGGAAAGAACTCCTTTGCGATAATCGTTGCCAGAAAGCCGTAGACCGCGAAGTCGAACCACTCCACGAAATTGCCGATCGCCGATGCGCTTATCACGGTCCGCAGCGATCCGGGTACATCTCTATGGTCTGTATGAGTTGCCATGTCTGTAGACTCCCAAAATATGATATTTAGTGAGCTGGCGCTTTATTGAGACAGTTAATACGTCACATCCGAGTGGATTTTACTGTAAATCCATCTTTCGACTATCAACCTGGTCATTTCCAACTACAGATGCGGCCCGCTAATGCGGTAATGCCACAAGAGTTCTGCCATGAAATGCATCGCCAGCATCGTTCCCCATGCTCATGTCCACTTCTTCATTCAGACGAATGATCTGAAGCAGGCTTTTTCATTATTAAAGAGCGTTGTGGCCGCCCATTTTTTATTGGTTAAATTTTCTCGTTGCCAATGATCAAAAAAAAAGAGGCATTTGTAAAATATCGATCAGGACATTATTGATAGTTTCTGGATATTAATGGAGGCTCCTTGTGGGGATCGAATTTCGTCATTTACGCGCATTCCTTGTCCTCGGAAACGAACTGCATTTCGGACGTGCCGCCGATCAGTTGCGCATTGCGCAACCGGCTTTGTCGAAAACGATTCAACAGCTGGAAACTGAAATAGGTACACCCCTGCTACTCCGCTCCACACGGAAAGTGGAACTCACTGAAGCCGGGAAAATCTTCCTCCAGGAAATCTCGGGAGTGGCGGGTCAGGTCGATCTGGCGATATCACGGGCTCGCAAAGCCGCGCGTGGTCTTCAGGGCGAGTTGCGTGTCGGCTATACCGATTTTGCAATCAACGGAAAATTGCCGGAATTCTTGCGGGATTTTAACATGTCGCATCCCGATATTCATCTGGATCTCGTTTTCATGCCGACCGTCCGCCAACATGTCGCCATTCTTCAGAACACGATAGACGTTGGTTTCATATATGGCGAGTTTCACCATCAGACTACGGACAGTCTCGTATTCGACGAGAACGAGTATGTCGTGGTGCTGCCTTCCGACCATCCACTTGCGAGAAAACCGACCTTGACCTTGGCGGAACTGAAAAATGAAAAGTTCGTGTTCGGCAGGGGTGAAAGCTGGGTTGTGTTTCGCCAACAGGTATTTGAGAAGTGCCGTTCGAAGGGTTTTTTTCCTGATATTGTGCTCGAAGCTACCAACACCGACGGGATTTTCGGGCTGGTAATTGTCGGAGCGGGTGTAGCCATCTATTCAAGTTGCATCGAGAATATGGCGCGACAGGGCGTCGCCATTCGTCGGCTGACCGACTTGAGTGAAAAACTGCCTATCACAGCGGTCTGGGGCCGCAGCAAACGCTCAATGGTTCTGGACACGTTTCTCAATCATTTGCGCGATAAATCAAAAGATTAGCGCTTTTCCGTTGGGATCCTGATGAAAGAGGCGAAGGTTGCTTTCAAACCGGACTGACCTCGTCGCCTTCTTCGCGCAATCCGGCATGACGATGAAGCGGATCGGCTTTGAGGCAGACGCTCTGTCGCAGCGGCTTTACGGCGGAATGGTCGAAGCAGGTCTGCCGGTCCCTGCCTGTGGTGATCCCAACATGACCATATTGTATCGCTTGACGGGCCGCCTCCGCGGACGGGTGCTCCGACATAAGGCCTACTTCATATCACAATCCCTCCGCTCTTAGGAAAAGAATGTATTATCAATATGTTAAATTGGAAACCTACCGCGATTTCGGCCTCTGTAGATGGTGCTTGACAAACTAACAGGTCAGTAATTAGTGTAGTGTTCAACAATAGATAAAAGGGCGACGCCGGCATTAGAAGCCGATGAAAGTGTGCTGGGAGGTATGAGCATCCCTTATGGGAGTTGTTGCTCAAACGAGAATCACCATGATTGAACATGATGTGCGGCTTGGACCGTCCACTGCCTTGTTCTTGCCATTTAAGGCAAGTGGTGAAGAGGCGTATGAAATGTTGGCGAGACCTGCCGTATCGTTTCTTCCGGAGGCTCGTGACGGTGTCACGATTTTCGGTGCCATGGAGGAAAGCACTGCTGCCACCTGCAAGATGTGGCAAGCGTCCGACAGGGGCCGGTTCGGTGGAACCGGGGCCGTGTGATGGGGGCGTTTGTCGAACAGACGCTTGACCTTCGCCCTCCGGGCAATATGCGAGAGAGAGCCTATGATAGTTTCATGCGCCGTCTTCTGGCGCAGGAAATTCGTGCCGGCCAGTTCGTGACCCAGCATCAACTCGTCGCTATTACCGGTATGCCGCTCGGTGCAATCCGCGAACTCGTTCCTCGCCTTGAAGCCGAAGGTTTGCTGCGCACGATGCCACAGCGCGGCATGCAAATTGCCCATGTCGATATCAAGCTGATCCGCGATGCCTTTCAGTTTCGAGCTTTTCTCGAAAATGGCGCGGTGGCGGAGTTTGCCCGCAAAGCTCCCCGGGAACTGGTCGTAAGGCTGATTGAGCGCCATCAGGATATAATTGACCGCTGTGTTGCGGTCCACATCGATAGCGAGGCAGCAGAGGAGCTTATCTCCGCCGCCCAGGATATCGACTGGGCGCTCCATGCGGCGATCATCGATTTTCTCGATAACGCCATCATTTCGGAAGCCTATCGCGTCAATTCGATCAAAATCCGTTTGATCCGCCAGCAGCAGACGACCTTGAGCAAAGCCACGGTTCTGCCAACCATGGAGGATCACATGGCTATCCTTTCGGCCATCACCAACCGTGATGCCGCCGCAGCCGTCGCGGCTATGGAAAATCACATCATGAATGCCCGGAGGCGCGCGATGGAAATTCGTTAGCCTTTCTTCGGTGAAGGCGCAGGCGTAGCTCGGCCCGTGAACCAAGAGAGCCATGACAGTTTGGGACCGGCGGTAGCCCAATGGAGGGGGTAGTACGGTCGTGCCTGTGGGAATTCTATTTTGAACGAAGGAGGAAAACCATGCCCCTATCCATGACGAGACGCAGCTTTGTCGGCGCGTCAGGCGGCCTTGCCGCCACGCTGCTCCTGCCACGCCCCACCTTTGCTGCTGGTACAGTGCTCCGTTGGGCAACCGTGCTGTCGAATACGCACCCGTTCGTTACAATGATGAACGACGTGGCAAAATCCGTCCATGACGATACGAATGGCGCGGTCGATATTCAGATATTTCCCGACGGACAGCTTGGCGCATCACGCGATTTGATCGAGGCCGCTTCAAGCGGGGCCATTCAGATCGTCGATGAAGGAGCTGCCCAGTTCGGCCAGTTCGTTGCACCGTTCTCCATTCTCGAAGCACCCTATATCTGGCGCGGCCCAGACCATATTCGCAAGGTCGCGGCGTCTTCCATTATGTCCGATATGAGTGATAAGTTGGTTGCCAATAATGGAATGCGTGTGCTCGGCGCAACCTATTATGGCAAGCGCCATGTCACAACCGGCTCGAAGGCGGTAAAGACCGTTGCCGATATGCATGGCTTCAAGCTCCGCATTCCCGAGGTCGACACGTATCGCGCCATGACCGAGGCATGGGGCGCCAAACCGACGCCTCTCAATATCGGTGAACTTTATCTTGCGCTGAGCCAGGGAGTGGTCGACGGCCAGGAAAATCCGCTGCCTACGATCCAGAGCGCCAAGCTCTATGAGGTGCAGAAGTATCTCGTCCTCACCGGCCATATCATTACGCCCCGTCTCGTGGTGGTGAACGAAAGTGCCTGGAAGGGACTCGATGCCAAGAGCCAGGATGCGCTGAAAGCTGCCTTGGCGAAATTTGGCAAGGTCCAGGACGACAAGATTCTCGCTCAGGAGGCCGAGCTTGCCGAAACCTTCAAGAAGGGTGGCATGACGGTTATCGAACCGGATGTTGAAAGCTTTCGCAAGCCTGTGCTCGCGACGCTTCCCGCGATGTTCGAAAAGAAGTGGGGCAAAGGGCTGTGGGATCGCATCGTCGCCATGTGATCGAAGATCCGGTGCGAGGAGGGACCGTCATGGTATTTATCGTTCGCCAGTTTGACCGGGGAATTGCCGCACTCACCTGTCTGCTTGTCGCATCGCTTTTGTGTTGCGTGCTGGCAGGCGTCATTACCCGCGAATTCGACAATCCTCTGATCTGGACGGATGAGCTATCGAGGTTTCTTATGATCTGGCTCGCCGCCTCCGGGTGGATTCTAGCCACTCGCCATCGCGGACATGTCCGCATCCGCTATTTCCATGATTTTCTGCCACGCCCTGCCTGGCGCGCGGCAGAAATTCTGTTCCAACTCGGCCTGATCATTTTCGGCGTCGCAACGGCTTATTATTCCGTCGAGTTGGTGCGCCGAAATCTACCTCTGGAGGCGACAACCCTGCCGATCTCGATGGCCTGGATGTATGTGCCCATGATCCCTGTCGGCGCCGTGATGGCTTTGCAGGCATTTGCCCAATTGCTCGAACAGGCTCACGGTGAGGGCGACGGTCCGCTCGGAGAAGGGAAAATCGAATGACCAACCTCATGGTCGAAGTTGGTGCTGCCTGGATCATTTGCCTGCTTGGCGGCATGCCGCTTTTCGCCAGCATGGCACTGGCCGCGCTGGCATTTACCGCACTTGGGGGACTGTCTCCTTCAATCGTGCCACAAAAAATGACGCAGGCGATGAATTCCTTTCCGATCGTGGCGGCGCCGCTGTTCATCCTGATGGGCAATCTGCTTTCCGCGTCAAAGATAACAGACCGGATCGTCGCTTTCGCCACAGCGCTCGTTGGACCGATCCGCGGCGGTTATGCACATGCGAGCATTCTGTCGAGCATCGTCTTTTCGGGCATGGTAGGCTCGGCCGTCGCCGACGCGGCCGGGACGGGCAGCGTTGAAATCCGCGCCATGCGCAAGGTCGGCTATCGTGCCGAGACGGCTGCTGCGATCACGTCGGCGGCAGCGACCATCGGGCCGATCCTGCCGCCCAGCCTGCCCATGGTGATCCTGGGCGTCACCGCGAATATCTCGATCGGCGGCCTGTTTCTGGCCGGCGTCATTCCCGGCTTACTGATGGGGGTGTCGCTGATGGTAATGACGGTGTTCGCAGCGCGCCGCGAAGGCTTTCCGCGCCATTCCTTTGTCGGTTTCCGCGGCATGTGGACGGCATTTCGCGACAGCTTCTTTGCCCTTATGACCCCTGTCATTCTGCTTGGCGGCATGTTCAGCGGCATGTTCACCCCGACTGAAGCGGCTGCCGTCGCTTGTGTCTACGCGCTCTTCCTCGGTTTCGTTGTCTATCGCACGCTGAACTTGAAAATGCTGCCGGCACTTTTACTCGATACCGCCGAAACCAGCGGCATCGTGCTTGTTCTCGTCATGGCTGCCGCCGCGCTCGGCTGGTGCATGTCGATTTCGCGCGTGCCGCAGACCCTCGCTCCAGAGATGGTAGCGAGTATCGGTCATCCGTTGATCTTCCTTCTGGTGTGCAATATTATTTTACTCGTCGTCGGATGCTTTATGGAAACGCTGGCGGCGTTGCTGATCCTCATCCCCATTCTCTTCCCGGCAGCGCTGGCATTTGGTATCGATCCGATGCAGTTCGGGGTCATAATGATCTTCAATCTGATCCTCGGAACGATCCATCCGCCGATCGGGGTGGTTTTGTTCGTGACCTCACGCATCGCCGAAATAAGCTTCGAGGCTCTTTCGAAGGCCGTACTGCCTTGGCTTGTGCCTCTGCTCTGCGTCCTCATGGCGATAACCCTATGGCCGCCGCTGACGACATGGCTACCGCACCTGCTGATGAAATAGGTCTTGTTGACACTTTTCTTTGCTGTGTGTCGGCATTTCCGGTGGTTGCCTTTTTGAAGCACGAGAGAAGGCGGTTCAAATCAAACCAAAAATCTACGTGAAAAACCTACTACTCCAAAATCCAATATGGATTAAATCGTTCGACGGCGGACAATGAGCGGCACTATTCTATGCTTGGGCGCGTTGACGCTCGATACGATCTTCCGTATGGATGTATTGCCCCAGACAGCGGGCAAATATCTACCAGGACAGGCGGTGCAGATCGCCGCCGGCATGGCGTCGAGCGCGGCGGCTGCCATTGCACGACTTGGCGGTTCCGTCGCCCTGTGGGCCTCCGTGGGCAGGGACGCCACCGGCGGGCAGGTGGTGGCGGAACTTCAGGCCGAAGGCATCGATTGCAGTCATATCCGCCGGCTTGAAAGCGCACGGACAGCCTTTTCGTCCATCCTCGTCGATATGGCAGGCGAGCGCGTCATCGTGCCCTTCTACGATCCGCGTCTGGCAAGCCCGGCGGAGATGGTGCCGCCTGTCTCGGCCGAACGGTTCTCTGCAGTCATGGCCGATGTACGCTGGCCATGGGCGGCGGAAGCCGGGCTTACGGCAGCCCGCCGCGCCGGTATTCCGGCGATCCTTGATGCCGATACCGCACCGGTGAGCCTGCTCGAAAGGCTCTTGCCACTTGCCACCCATATCGTCGCCTCCGAACCCGCCGCCGCCAGCCTTGCCGGTACCGGCGATCCGGCCGAGTGCGTCGCGGTTCTGGCCAACCGCTACGATGTCTTCACCGCTGTCACCGCCGGGCCGCTGGGCTGCTACTGGACCGAACATGCGGGCCGTCCGGTGCGGCATGTCGGAGGTTTTGCCGTTCCCGTCGTCGATACGCTCTCTGCCGGCGACGTATTCCACGGCGCATTCGCACTCGGGCTGGTCGAAGGCCGTCCGATGGATGCAGTGATCCGCTTTGCCAACGCCGCCGCCGCCATCAAATGCGCGCGTTTCGGCGGACGCAGCGGCTCGCCCAGCCGCGCCGAAGTGCTGGCCTTCATGGAAAGCGGTGTCGTACCCGCTTGAATTTCTGATCCTGTCATTGGCTGAAAAGTCGCCGGAAATTTACCAGTTCTGGATTGACGGCCATCTAACATGTTAGTAAGTTTCAACTTACCGTTCAATCAGAAGGAGGCAGCTTTGCCGCAGCATCATTCGACCGGCGAGCGTTTCGGTCTCTCCGCCGCGCTCACGACGCCGTTTCTGGAAAATGGCGCCATCGATTTCGAAAGGGCGCTTGCACACGCTGGCTGGTGTTTGGGCAACGGCTGTTCCAGTGTGACGCTGTTCGGCACTACGGGAGAAGGCTCGTCCATTGCCGACGCGGAACGTGGCGTATTGATTGATGCCCTGATCGCCGGCGGCATTCCTGCGGACCGGATCATCGCCGGCGTGATGGCGAATTCTACCGCCGACGCCTGCCGTCAGGCGAGTGATGCGTTGCGGCGCGGCTGCAAGGGCATACTCCTTGCGCCGCCATCCTATTACAAGAACCTGTCCGATGACGGCATCTATGCCTGGTACGCCGCGGTGCTGGGCGGTCTGGGCGCGGATGAGCGCGACATCATCCTCTACAACATTCCTTCGGTGACGGCGGTTGAGCTTTCCATCGATCTGATCGGCAGGCTGCGTGCCACTTTCGGCGCGGCGATCGTCGGCGTGAAGGATTCCTCCGGCAACTGGGCCTATACGGAACGGCTTCTGGCGGCACACAACGATATCGCCATTCTGATCGGCGACGAACGCGATCTGGCTGCGGGTGTACGGCTCGGCGGCCAAGGCGCGATTTCCGGTATGGCCAATCTGTTCCCGGAGCGCTTGCTGCCGATGATCGAGCACGGTCGCGACGATCCGGAACTGTGCGCGGCGGTATCCGCGCTCGTTGCCTATCCGGTGACGCCCGCGGTCAAGGCCATGCTGGCGCGCCGCAACGGCGATGCCGCCTGGCAGCGCGTGCGTCCGCCGCTTCTGGCGCTGGACGCTGTCGGCTACGAATCGATCGGTGCTGTATTCGACCGGCTTCATATGGCAAAAGCGGCTTGAAGAACGTGTCTCGTGAATTCGAGACAGAAAAGGAGGAGGCGGACGGGTGGACGATACGGGGGAACGGGTTAAACTACGGGACAAAGCCTATCAAAGCTTCACCGAGCATTTGCTGGCGCGTGACTTTCATCCGGGCCAGTTCGTCTCCCAGAGGCAATTGGTCGCCATGACCGGCATGCCGCTTGGCGCAATCCGCGAACTCATCCCGCGTCTGGAAGCCGAGGGTCTGATAAAGACGGTGCCGCAGCGTGGCCTCCAGATCGCGCATATCGATCTCAATCTGATCCGCGAAGCCTTCCAGTTCCGTCTGTTCATCGAGCGGGAATCGGTAGCGCTCTTCTGCAGGACCGCCTCGGACGAGGAACTGCGGGCATTGCGCCGGGAGCATGAGGAGACGCTGCGCCGCGCGATGGAAGACGGGGAGACGCCGGAACTGGAGGCGCAAGCTCAGGCCATCGACTGGAACCTGCACGACACCATCGTGAGCTCGCTCGACAATGCCATCATCTGGCGGGCCTATCAGACCAACACGATCAAGATGCGTCTCATCAATCAAGAGCGGTTCCGCATCACCGGGCGCGTCATTCCCGTCATGCAGGAGCATCTGGCGGTGCTGGCGGCGATCGAGACACGCGATCCCCAGACGGCCATGGATGCGATCACGACGCATATCGAGAACGCAAGGAAGCTTGCATTGCAGATCTGAGAATGCCTGCACGGCGGGAGGAGCCGTCATGCAGGTTGGGGGTATCAAGGGAGGAGAAAACAAGATGAACCCGCTTCGTCCTACGCGCCGCCAGTTCATGGCGGGGTCGGCGGCAATTGCCGCCACCGGCATGACCGGCATAAGCCCGTCCTTCGCCGCCTCGTCGGTGGACTGGAAGAAATATGCCGGCACCACGCTGGAAGTGAACCTGATCAAGAGCCCGCGCGGCGAAATCCTCCAGAAATATCAGAAGGAATTCGAGGCACTGACCGGCATCAAGGTGCATTCCGAGCAGATGCCGGAACAGCAGCAGCGCCAGAAGGCCGTGATCGAGCTGACATCCGGTAGGCCGAGCTTCGACGTCATCCACATCAGCTATCACGTCCAGAAGCGCCAGTTCGAAAAGGGCGGCTGGCTCGCCGATCTGTCGGGCTTCCTGAAGAATCCGGCCTTGACGGACCCTTCGCTCACGGAGAGCGATTTCGCCAGCGCCGGCCTTGCCTTTGCCAAGGACGGCCATGGCCATTTCGGCGCGCTGCCCTTTTCGGTCGACTACTGGATCGTCTATTGGAACAAGAATCTCTTCGCCGCCAAGGGCATCGAATATCCCACCACGTTCGACGAAATGGTCAAGGCCGCGGAGGCTCTGACCGATCCGTCGAAAAACACCTACGGCTTCGTCGCGCGCGGCATGAAGAATGCGAATGTGCCGGTGTGGACCAGCTTCATGCTGGGTTATGGCAAGGATTCGGTCGATGTGAACGGCAATCTGCTTACCGACACGCCCGAAGCCATCGAGGCGGCGAAGCTCTATCAGCGCCTGATGACCAAGTCCGCGCCTCCCGGCGTCGTCGGCTTCAACTGGGCCGAATGCCAGTCGAGCTTCCTGCAGGGCAAGGTCGGTATGTGGCTCGACGGTATCGGCTTCGCCCCGCCGCTGGAAGACCCCAACAAGTCGCGTGTGGTCGGCAAGGTCGGCTACGGCGTCATGCCGGCCGGGCCGGCAGCGCAGGCCGCGCCCACCACCGGCGACGGCATCGGCGTCACCGCCGCCTCGGACAAGAAGGAAGCGGCCTATCTCTATTGCCAGTGGGCCATTTCCAAGGAAATGGGCGCGCGTCTGCTGCAGACCGGCTCCGGCGTGCCGTTCCGCAAGTCGATCATCGACGACGAGGCAGTACGCAAGGGCGTGACCATGCCGGAAGGCTGGGTCGACGCGTTGTCGAAATCCGCGCCGATCAGCAAGCTCTGCCTGCCGGTCATCGTGCCGGTGACCGAGTTCCGCGACATCATGGGCGTTGCCCTGACGAATCTCGTCGGCGGCGCCGATCCCGCAACGGAAATGAAGCGTGCGACGGAGGAGTTCCGTCCCATCCTTGCGCGAAGCGAGGGTAAATGACCAACGCCGTCCCGATACACACTCCGGAGGGTTCGGCCAGAACACGCAAGACGGGCAAAAGCCGTCTGAGGCCGAGCTACTGGCCTTTCGTCATCCCCGCCCTGGTCACTGTCGGGACGGTGATCGTGTTTCCCTGGGTGTTCACTCTCTGGATGAGCGCCAGCCATTGGCAGCTTGGTGGCAGCCAGAGCTTTGTCGGCCTCGACAACTATGTCCGCCTTGCCACGGATATCCGTTTCTGGCAGTCCATGGGACATACGGTTACCTATACGGTGCTGTCCGTGGCAGCGCCGATAATATTCGGCACCATCGCCGCGCTGATCTTCGACACCAAGCTGCCGATGCGTGGCCTTCTTCGCGGCATCTTCGTCATGCCGATGATGGCGACGCCCGTCGCGGTCGCACTGGTATGGACGATGATGTATCATCCACAGCTCGGCGTGCTGAATTATCTTCTCTCCCTGGTCGGCATTGGCCCGCAGGAATGGATATTCAGCCAGAACACCGTCATTCCCTCGCTGGTCGCGGTGGAAACATGGCAATGGACGCCGCTGGTCATGCTGATCGTGCTGGGGGGCCTTGCTTCCATGCCGCGCGATCCATTCGAAAGCGCGGAAATCGACGGCGCCAACGGTTGGCAGAAGTTCCGCTACATCACGCTGCCGATGATCCTGCCCTTTGTGATGCTGGCGGTCATCATCCGCTCGATCGACGCTCTGAAAAGCTTCGACATCATTTACGCCATGACCCAGGGCGGGCCCGGCACCGCGTCGGAAACCATCAATCTCTACCTCTACAACGTGGCGTTTTCCTATTACGACATCGGCTACGGCTCGGCCATCGCCGTGGTGTTCTTCATTGTCATCATCGCCATGTCGCTGGTGCTGCTCGCCCTGCGCCAGCGCACTCAATGGAACAGCTGAGGTCCGGCCATGGGCAAATCCCTCTTATCCAAGCTTGGCATGGCGATTTTGGTGTTCATCATTGTCTCGCCGGCGATCTTCTTCTTTGTCTGGATGCTGTCGCTGTCGCTCAAATACGAGATCGACAACGGCGCCTATCCGCCGATCCTGATCCCCGAGCGCTTCGCCTGGTCGAACTATACGCAAATCTTCGCGGAGAACGATTTCCTGCTCTATTTCTGGAACAGCCTGCAGGTGACAGGCATGGCGACGCTGCTGGCGCTGCTGGTGGGCGTGCCGGCCGGCTACGGCATCGCCCGGCTCAAGGCGCACAAATCGGCCATCGTCATCATGATCGCCCGCATGACACCGGGGCTTTCCTATCTGATCCCGCTGTTCCTCCTGTTCCAGACGCTCGGCCTGCTCGGCACGCTGTGGCCGCAGATCATCATCCATCTGGTCGTCACCGTGCCGATCGTCATCTGGATCATGATCGGCTATTTCGAGACGACGCCGATGGAGCTGGAGGAAGCGGCGATGATCGACGGCGCATCCTCATGGCAGGTTTTTGTCAAGGTGGCGATGCCCATCGCAAAGCCGGGCATCGTGGTGTCGCTCATCCTGGCGGTGATCTTCTCCTGGAACAATTTCGTCTTCGGCATCGTGCTGGCAAGCCGCGAAACGCGTACCCTGCCGGTGGCGGTTTACAACATGCTCTCCTTTGAACAGGTGAGCTGGGGACCCCTCGCCGCCGCCGCGCTGGTGGTGACACTGCCGGTGCTCCTGCTGACCGTTTTCGCGCAACGCCAGATCGTGGCGGGGCTGACCGCCGGCGCGGTAAAGGGCGGCTGATATTACAGATCGAGGTACAGAATGGCATCCGTTTCCATCAGGAATGCAGTCAAGAAATACGGTCAGATCGGCGTGCTGCACGGCGTGTCGGTGGATATCGAGGACGGCGAATTCGTCGTGCTGGTGGGGCCGTCGGGCTGCGGCAAGTCCACGCTGCTGCGCATGATCGCGGGGCTTGAGGAAATCAGCGGCGGCGAGATTGCCATCGGGCCGCGCGTGGTCAACGACCTGCGCGCCAAGGAACGCGACATCGCCATGGTGTTCCAGAACTACGCGCTCTATCCGCACATGACGGTGGCCGACAATATGGGCTTCGCGCTGATGCTGAAGAACGCGCCGAAGCAGGAACGCGAGAGCCGGGTGGCGCGCGCGGCCGATATCCTCGGCCTCAACAAGCTGCTCGACCGCTATCCGCGCCAGCTTTCCGGCGGCCAGCGCCAGCGCGTCGCCATGGGCCGCGCCATCGTGCGCGATCCGCAGGTCTTCCTGTTCGACGAGCCCCTGTCCAATCTCGACGCCAAGCTGCGCGTGGCGATGCGCGGCGAGATCAAGGGGCTGCACCAGCGGCTCAGGACGACCACCATCTACGTCACCCACGACCAGATCGAGGCCATGACCATGGCCGACAAAATCGTCGTCATGCGCGATGGCTATGTGGAGCAGATCGGCGCGCCGCTCGATCTCTACGACAACCCGGCCAACATGTTCGTGGCCGGCTTCATCGGCTCGCCGTCGATGAATTTCATCGAAGGGCGCATCGATGAGGGCGGCTTCGCGGTCGAGGGCGGCTTCCGCCTGCCGCTGCCGCGCGGCGACTATGCGGCGCTGTCCGGCAAGGCAGTCTATGGCGTGCGGCCGGAACACATGCGCATCGCCGAAGGCGGCGTGCCGGTTACGGTGGATATCGTCGAGCCTACCGGTTCGGAAATGATGGTGATGGGCCGGCTCGGTTCGGCGCCCGTCACCTGCCTGTTCCGCGAGCGCCTGACGGTCAGTCCCGGCGACGTGCTGCCGATCGCCGTGGATCCGGCGACGAGCCATGTGTTCGAGCCGGAAAAGGGCCGGCGCATCAGCGCCTGAACGGAATTTGCGCGCCTGAAACGGGCCGCGTCGACGGCCGAAGCGGAAGTGACCGCACGGGCATCTGGAATATCGGGAGGATTTCATGCAGGACGTGATACTGGTCGCCAGCGGCGATCTGCGCGAAAGCGCCAACAATCAATGCTGGCCGGAGCAGGCGGACATGGAAGCCCGCCTGTCCGCCGCCGTCGGCAAGCTCGGCCGCCGCGTCGTGCGCGGCCATCCGGTCGATCCGGTGACGGGCCACGGCTTCATCGCGACGCAGAAGCAGGGGATGGAGGTTTTTTCGACCATCGATCCCGATGCGCCGCTGATCGTCGCCGAGGCGGTGTGGCAATATTCGCAGAACGTGCTTGCCGGGCTCCTCGGCCATCGCGGGCCGATCCTCACCGTCGCCAACTGGTCCGGCACCTATCCGGGGCTGGTGGGGCTGCTCAATCTCAACGGCTCGCTCACCAAGGCCGGCGTCGATTATTCCTCGCTGTGGAGCGAGGATTTCACCGATCCGTGGTTTCTGGAAAAGCTGGACGAATGGCTGAAGACCGGGCGCATCGCCTCGCACGACGCCAGCCATGTCGCGCCCTTCGATGCCGCCGGCGTGCCCGCGCCGCTGGCCGGGGCGGCGGCGGCGATCGCCGACGATCTGCGGCGCAACCGCTCCATCATGGGCATTTTCGACGAGGGCTGCATGGGCATGTACAATGCCATCGTCCCCGACGAGCTTCTGTTCCCGCTCGGCGTGTTCAAGGAGCGCCTGTCGCAGGCGGCGCTCTACCACGCCGCCATGCAGGTGCCGCCGGAGGAAGCGCGGGAGGTCTATGACTGGCTGCTCGACGCCGGCATGACCTTCCATCTGGGCACCGACGAGGCGCAGGAACTGACCGAGGGGCAGGTGCTGGACCAGTGCCGCACCTATATCGCCGCCGTGCGCATGGCCGAGCGCTTCGGCTGCGAGACCATCGGCATCCAGTACCAGCAGGGCCTGAAGGACCTGCTGCCGGCCTCCGATCTGGTGGAGGGCCTGCTCAACAACGAGGACCGGCCGCCGGTGCGCGGCACGGACGGCAAAATGATCCGCCCCGGCCGGGCGGTGGTGCATTTCAACGAGGTGGACGAATGCGCCGGCCTCGACGCGCTTCTGATCAACCGGCTGCACCGCGCGCTCGGCCAGCCGGTAGAAACCACGCTGCACGACCTGCGCTGGGGCGATATCGACCGCAGCGGCTCGACCGACGACTATGTCTGGGTGTTCGAGATTTCCGGGGCGGCGCCGCCCGCCCATCACGAAAACGGCTATCGCGGCTCGGATTCGGTGCGCCAGCCGCCGATGTTCTTCGCCAAGGGCGGCGGCACGCTGCGCGGCGTCGCCCGGCCGGGCGAACTGGTCTGGTCGCGCATCTATGTGACCGGCGGCGAACTGCACATGGATATCGGCCGCGGCAAGGCCGTCAGCCTGCCGCAGGAGGAGACCGACCGGCGCTGGAACCTCACCAACCGCGAATGGCCGATGATGCACGGCGTGCTCTACGGCGTCTCGCGCGACCAGATGATGGCCCGCCACAAGGCCAACCACATTCAGGTGGTCTATGCGCATGACGCCGACGCCGCCGATGCGGCCATGCTCGCAAGGGCGAGCCTCGCCGACCGGCTCGGCATCGCCGTGCATCTATGCGGCACCCGCGCTAATGGTGCACCGTTACAGAACTAATGCTTTTTATGAAGCTCATCCCGGTAATCTTCAGCGCACGAACAGACCGGGTGCTCCAACGCGGTCTGCGGAGGCGAATCGAATACGCGCGGCATCCCCGCTCCACCGAAACATATCTGATTCCTGCGCCATGCCCGCAGGCTATACACTCTCCGTCGCACGCGTTATATTTATGTGCAGCCGATATTCGACATGCGGATGCGGCGAAAGCGATGTGGACTGAGCGAGGGGGAGCCAGCTTGGGAGGCGCGCATGAATGCAGGCATAGTCGGGCGGCACGCCGATAAGGTTCAGGCGGCGATCGAATCCGATGGCGCGGCCAGATCGGCGGTCGTCGCTTCATGGCGACGCTCGGCGGCGCTGCATCACCTCGACCCGGCCGAGCGCAGCCTGCCGCAGAGATTGTCCGATTCCGAACTGGCCGTCGCCCGCCTGCGCATCGAGCCGCTGCTGCGCGCGGCCGAAACCAGCCTCGACCGGCTCTACCAGGCCGTTGGCGGCGCCGGCTGTTGCGTGCTTCTGGCGGATCGAGACGGGATCCCCGTGGCGCGCAGGGGTGCTACGGCCGACGACGAGACCTTTCAGGAATGGGGCCTGTGGACCGGCGCTGTCTGGAGCGAGGAAAGCGAGGGCACCAACGGCATCGGCACCTGCCTCGTCGAGCAGCGCACCCTGACCATTCATCGCGACCAGCATTTCCACACCCGCAACACGCCGCTTTCCTGCACCGCCGCCCCCGTCTACGATCACGAAGGCAATCTCGCAGCCGCGCTGGACGTGTCGTCCGGCCGGGCGGACCTGACTGAGGGCTTCGTCAATCTCATCGCCGTGGCGGTGGCCGACGCCGCGCGGCGGATCGAGGCCGAGAATTTCCGCCGCGCCTTTCCCGACGCCCGCATCGTCGTGGCACCAGCGGGCGAGAAAGCGCTCAACGCCCTGTTCGCGGTCGACCGCGAGGACCTGATCGTCGGCGCGACCCGCTCGGCACGGACGGCCTTCAAGCTCACGCCGGAGCGTCTCGCAAGGCCCTTGCTGGCTGCCGACGTGCTGGGCGCGGAGACGAGTTTCGCCACCGATCTGCGCGAGGCCGAGCGCGCCATTCTGGAACGCGCCCTTATCCGCTCCGACGGCAACGTCACAGCCGCCGCGCGAGCGCTGCGCATGTCGCGCGCAACGCTGCATCGCAAGCTGAGCAAATACGGCCTGCGCCATACGCATTGAAAGTTTTCGCTCGCAGTGTCGCAAGCTTGCGACAGACCGCGCCAGCCGTCTGCTTCCAGCCGGATGACAGGAAGGCCGCGAGAACCGATACTCCTCACCGGAAGCCGCACGAGCGGCGAGTTCATTGGGAGGAAGAGATGAACAAGGTCGAATTCCATCGTACCGCAAAGAGCCCCTACGCCCCGCAATACGACAATTTCATCGGCGGCAAATATGTGCCGTCGAAATCCGGCAAGACTTTCGACAATCTCTCGCCGGTCAACGGGCAAGTGCTGTGCAAGATCGCGCGCTCCGAGGCGGCGGACGTCGAGGCCGCGCTCGACGCCGCCCATGCCGCGCGCGAGAAATGGGGCCAGACCAGCGCCGCCGAGCGCGCGGTGATGCTCAACCGCATCGCCGACCGCATGGAGGAAAACCTGGCCACGCTGGCGCTGGCCGAAACCTGGGACAATGGCAAGCCGATCCGCGAGACCACCGCGGCCGACATTCCGCTCGCCATCGACCATTTCCGCTATTTCGCCGGCGCGATCCGCGCGCAGGAAGGCGGGATTTCCGAGATCGATCACGACACCGTCGCCTATCATTTCCACGAGCCGCTCGGCGTCGTCGGCCAGATCATCCCGTGGAACTTCCCGATCCTGATGGCGGTGTGGAAGCTCGCCCCGGCGCTCGCGGCAGGCAATTGCGTGGTGCTGAAGCCCGCCGAGCAGACACCCGCCTCGATCCACATCCTGCTCGGCCTCATCGCCGATATCTTGCCGCCCGGCGTGCTGAACGTGGTCAACGGCTTCGGCCTCGAGGCCGGCAAGCCGCTCGCCTCCAATCCGCGCATCGCCAAGATCGCCTTCACCGGCGAGACGACGACCGGCCGGCTGATCATGCAATACGCCTCGCAGAACCTCATCCCGGTGACGCTGGAGCTGGGCGGCAAGAGCCCGAACATCTTCTTCGAGGACGTGGCCTCGGCCGACGACGATTTTCTCGACAAGGCGATCGAGGGCTTCGTGATGTTCGCGCTCAACCAGGGCGAGGTCTGCACCTGCCCCAGCCGCGCGCTCATCCACGAGAAGATCTACGACCGTTTCATGGAGAAGGCGCTCAGGCGCGTCGGGGCCATCGTGCAGGGCGACCCGCTCGATCCCGCCACCATGATCGGCGCGCAGGCCTCGTCCGAGCAGCTGGAGAAGATCCTCTCCTATCTCGACATCGGCAAGCAGGAGGGAGCCGAGGTGCTGGCTGGCGGCGCGCGGGCCGAGCTTTCGGGCGATCTCGCCGGCGGCTACTACGTCCAGCCGACGGTGTTCAAGGGCAATAACAAGATGCGGATTTTCCAGGAGGAAATCTTCGGCCCGGTCGTCTCCGTCACCACCTTCAAGGATGACGCCGAGGCGCTTTCCATCGCCAACGACACGCTTTACGGCCTCGGAGCCGGCGTGTGGACCCGTGACGGCACGCGCGCCTATCGCTTCGGCCGCGCCATTCAGGCGGGCCGCGTCTGGACCAACTGCTACCACGCCTATCCGGCGCATGCGGCCTTCGGCGGCTACAAGCAGTCGGGCATCGGGCGCGAGAACCACAAGATGATGCTCGACCATTATCAGCAGACCAAGAACATGCTGGTCAGCTACAACCCGAAGAAGCTCGGTTTCTTCTGACGCGCGCCTCCCAAAGCGCCGGCGGCGCGGCGACCTTCGCCGCGCCGCCACATCGGCGAGGAGAAATTCCATGCCTGAACCGGCATCCCTGAACAAGGTCACCGCCACGCCCGAGGCCGTGCGGTTGCTCGACGAGATCATCGCCGATCACGGGCCGGTGCTGTTCCACCAGTCCGGCGGCTGCTGCGACGGCTCGTCGCCGATGTGCTATCCGCGCGGCGACTTCATCGTCGGCGACCGCGACGTGCTTCTGGGCCGGATCGGCGACACGCCCTTCTATATCAGCGAATCCCAATACGAGGCCTGGAAAAACACCGACCTCGTCATCGACGTGGTGCCCGGCCGTGGCGGCATGTTCTCGCTCGACAACGGCCGCGAAAAGCGCTTCCTCACCCGCTCGACCGTTTGCGGTGTTTAGGGTGTGGTCCCGGATCAGTTAGAGGGGCTTGATATCCAGCTTGCGACATCGCACCGTTTACCGTCTTGAAAGCACCAAAACGAGGCATATTCCGCCGATCAGCGAGGCGAAAAGCCCGAGCGGAAGATTGTACGGAAACGCCGCCATGCGGGCCAGCCAATCGGTCAGGATCATCAGGAAAGCTCCGATCATCATGGAAGCCAGCAGGAAGTGTCTTGGCGTGTGAAGACCGAAATTGCGAGCCAGATGCGGCGCGATCAGGCCAACGAAGCTGAGTGGACCGACCATCATGGAAGCTATGGCGGTGAGCAGCGCGGAGATCAGCACCACGACCATACGAGAGCTGACCAGCGATAGGCCGAGGCTGCGCATCGCCACATTGCCAAGCGGCAGTATATCGAGCCAACGCGACAGCACGAGCAGGACCACGGTGCTTGCCACAAGCGCTGTTCCGGCGATCCAGAGTTGTGCTGAAGCCACCTGCGTTCCGGTGCCGCTTAGCCAACCCAGCAAAACGAAAGCCTGTGGCGAGCCGGTAGCGATGATCGCCGTCAGGATGGAACTGACCATCGCACCAAATCCAACGCCGGCAAGCAGTAGCTTTTCCGCGCCGAAACCGCTGCGCGCCGCAATTGTGAGAATGAAAACGAGCGCCAGCAATGCGCCGAGCGCGGCACCCGTCCATTGCGCATACAGGCTGGCCGTGCCCGAAGCGAGCAGGACGACCGCCAGTCCCGCGCCTGCGCCGAGGCCGATTCCCAATATCTCCGGGCTTGCCAATGTATTACCGGTCATGCGCTGGAGAACGGCTCCGGCCAGTGCCAGCATCGAGCCCGAAATTATCGCCAGCATCAGGCGTGGCGCGCGGAATTGCAGAAGCTCCTGAAAGAGCGGCCCTCCGGCTATCGTCCAGCCGTCCGGCCCTCTGCCAAGGCAAAGCGCGACGGCGATTGCGGCGGCGATAAGAGCGGTGAGAAAAAGCAGCGACAACACCGGGTGCTTCCGGCGCGCAACGCTTGTCTCCGGCTTGCCGGATGGCCACTCGAACATGCGCAGACGCGGCAGCATCCAGAGCAGCAGCGGCCCGCCGAGGAGCGCAGTCGCCGCGCCCGTCGGCAGCCGGTCGCCTGAAACGTCCTGCACCAGATGTACAAGACCATCTGTGAGCCAGAGCAGGATTGCGCCTATGGCAGGTGCTGCGAGAAGTTTCGTTTTCAGGCGGCGTGCACCGGAAAGCTGCGCCAGCGCGGGCGCGACCAGGCCGACGAAACCCAATATGCCGACTTCCGCCGTAATACTCGAGGCAAGCCAGACGGCGATGGCGATGACGATCAGGCGGCTTGCGGCCAGCGACAGCCCGAGGCTTTTCGCGTTGGCGTTATCGAGGGCAAGCAGCGTCAGCGGACGCAATAGAAAAAAGGACAGGCCGGTCGCCACAAGCACCCGCGGGCCGAGCGACAGGGCTGGCCCCCAGCTTTGCTGTTCCAGCGAGCCGCCGCCCCAGACGAAGAGCGAAAAGACATAATCGCCATTGGCCAGAATGAGCGCAGTACTGGCGGCTGTGGCGGTCAGCGATACGATCATGCCGCACAGGATCACCGAGGCCGGCTCCAGCGTGCGCTTCCAGTTGAGTGCCAGAACAAGGCCGACAGCGGCAAGGCCGCCGCCAAGCGCCAGCCATTCGCGTGCGACGAAAACCGTGGGGAGGTAAAGTATCCCCGCCGTCATGGCGAGTTGCGCGCCCGCCGCGATGCCAAGGGTCGAGGGTTCGGCAAGCGGATTGCGCAGGACCTGTTGCAGCAGCAGACCGGAAACGCCCAACCCCGCGCCGCAGATCAGCGCCATGGCATCGCGGGGCAGCACGACGTCGAAGGCGATGATGCGGTTGAGCGACAGCGCATCCGCCCCAGCCGTCACACTGTTGATGGCGTGACCGAATTCCCACGCGGAAAGAACGGCCGCCAGGAAGGCAAGCCCGCCCCAGAAAATGAGGGCATTTGTGCCGCTATGTCTGCCGGAAGGTTCAGCCACCCGCATGCTCCGGCCAGTGTTGCGTCAGAAGCCGGAGAAATCGCCGCGCCGTGGGCAACCCGCCAAAATGATCGAGTGCGGGCAAGAAGACAGCGCGGCCCTCGCGAACGGCGGGAAGCGCGTTCCACAGCGCGTTTTGCGGCAGCCGCCGCAAGGTTTCCTCCTCGGTAGGGCCGATGACGACGATGGAAGCGTCGGGCGCTCGGGCGAGTTGTTCCAGCCCGACCGGGGCGGCGGCGGAATAGTCCGTGCCCCCTGTCCATGCGTTCTCAAAGCCCAGCCGTTGCAGTACGTCGCCGAAAAGGCTGTCCGGGCCGAAAGCGCGGAAGTGCCGGCTGTCGCCGAGACTGATGAGAAAGGTCTTCCGTTCGGCCATGCCGGAGAACCGCTGGCGGGTCGCGGCGATTTCCGCCTCGCATGCTGCGATCAGGGTTTGCGCTTCCGCTTCGCGCCCAAGCTTGTGGCCCAGTTTCGATGCCGCATCCTGCAGCAGCGGTAAGGAAGGCTGGCCGGGCACGAAGACCGGCAACGCGAAGACGGGTGCCACATGCTCGAACGAAACACGCTCAAATTCATAAAAATTGGACGACACGATCAGGTCCGGCGAGATGATCCGCAAGAGTTCCAGATTGGGCGCGCCGCGCAGGCCAAGATCGGTCACCGATGCGGGCGGCTGCGGGTCGAGTGCCATCTTTCGATACTGCACAAGCTCGGTCGCCGCCACCGGCACCGCGCCGATGGCGAGCGCCGTTTCCAGCATCGCCCAGTCAATGACGGCGAAACGCACGGCGCCCGCACGGGCGGCTCCTGCATGGGCAGAATGTATCGCGGGCGCCAAAAGCACGGCGCCCGCATATCCAAGGAATTTCCGGCGGTTCAGCATGGCATCAGGCTTGGTCTCCGGCCGGGCGCGTGCCTGCTCCCGCCCGGCTCCCTATTGCATGGGCGGCGTCTTACCACTTGGTATGAATCTTGAGCAGCGCTTTGCGGCCTTCGCCATAACTGCACACATAGACGCCCTGACATCCAGACACATAATCCTTGTCGAAAAGGTTGGTGACGTTGAGATCGATACCCCAATTATTCTTTTCATAGCCGAGCTTCAAATCGGCAAGTGCCACGGCGGGAACCTTGAGCGTGTTTTCCTCATCCGCGTAGGACGAACCGACATAGCGCACGCCGCCGCCGACGGTCAGGCCCCGCAGAACGCCTTCCGGCACCTTGTATTCGACGAAGAGGGAGGCCTGCTGTTCCGGCATGAGATAGGGCCGCTTGCCGATCAGCGCTTCGTTCGACTCGTTTTCCTTGACCTTGAGATCATAGGCCGTGAAAGCGGCGGTCACCTTCCAGTCATCGGCCACGTTTGCCTGCGCTTCCAGTTCGAAGCCGCGCGAATTGACCTTGCCGAGTTGCTCATAGGCGAAGCTCGAACCTGTCAGAACGTTTTGCTTGGTGAGATCGAAGATTGAAGCGGTGATCAGGCCGTCGAAGAAGCGCGGCTTGTATTTAACGCCGGCTTCGTACTGGACACCGGTTTCCGGCTTGGCGAAGTCGCCGTTGCCGAGTGTGGCGATGAGCGGATTGAAGAAGGTCGATGCGCTCAGATAGGGCGTCACGCCGTTGTCGAATTCATAGCCGATGCCAGCGCGGCCGGACGCACGGCCTTCGTGATCGCTGTAGCTCGGCAACCCCTTGGCGTCGGTGTTGACATAATCGTAGCGCCCGTTGAGGGTCACGATCCAGCCGTCGCCGAACTCCATGCGATCCTGCACATAGGCGCCAATCTGGTTGCGCTTCAGATTCTGATCGATGTAGGGCGCATACATCGGCCCCTGCGGCGCGCCGTAGACGGGGTCGTAGGCGTCGATGACGGTGGCCGCGCCGGTCTGCTGCATCTGGTCGATGCGGAAATATTTGTATTCGACGCCGAACAGCAGATTGTGGTCGACCGCGCCGGTCGTAACCTTGCCCTCGAGCTGGTTATCGGCAAGGAACGTGTAGACCGTCGTGTCGTGCCTGAAATTGATGCGGGCGAGGTTCGGATCCCCCGCCGCAGGTTGCGCGAGATAGCCTTCGTAGCCATAGGGGTAAAGGCTGTGCTCCTGCACATGGGCGATGCCGTAACGGACATTCTGGCGCACGGTCCAATCGTTGTCGAACCGGTGTTCGAACTCGTAGCCGATGGCCCCCTGCTCGCGGTTATAGGAATCGATATCCGGCTCGGTAAAATTGGCCTTGCGGGAAATCCTGCCGAATTCCGTCGGAACCACGGTGCCGAAATATGGCAGGAAGCTCCCGCCGCCATGCGTCAGATCGAGATGGGTGTAATTGGCGAGGATGGTCAGCGAGGTCGATTCATCCGGCTTGTACTGGATGCTCGGCGAGATGACGCCGCGGAACTCCTTGGAGAAATCCGTATAATTGTCGCCGCCCTGAATCTTGCCGTTGACGCGGTAATTGACCGTCTCGCTGGCCTTGTCGCCGATATCGAAGCCGACATAGCCGTTACCGTAGGTGTTGATGCCCGCTTCAAGATAGCGGATGCGCTCGCCGGTCGGGCGCTTGCTGATATAGTTGACGATGCCGCCCGCGTTGGACCCTCCGTAGAGCGCCGAGGACGCGCCTTTCAGCACTTCGATGCGTTCGAGCCCGAAACTGTCGATGAGAAAGCCGCCGAAGCCATAGCTGAAATTCTGCAACCCGTCGAGATAGGTGCCGCTGGCGGTGGCGTCGAAACCGCGAATGTAGATCCAGTCCGCACGGTTGTCGACACCGAAGGGCTGGGCGAAGACGCCAGCGGTATAGCGAAGCGCTTCGTCGACCTTCTGCGCGCCCGTCGCGTCCATCTGATCGCGGCCGACGACCGATACGGATTGCGGAATCTTTTCGATGGCCACGGCATCCTTGGAGCCGGTGGTGGTCGTCTTGGGCACGAAACCCTTGACCGGGGCAACGCCGTCGCTCTGTTTATTCGGCTTGCCATCGGTCTGCACGACGACGGTATTGAGCTGGATCGCCGAACCGGCATCCTGCGCATGCGCCGGAAGGGCGGCAAGCGCGCTGCCGCCGGCAAGTAGGACCACAAGCTTCTGCTTCAACAAAGACGGCACGCGGGAAGATGACATATGGCTCGAGCCCCTCAGCTATCCGATATGCGCCTGTTTCGAAATTTCCCGGAGAAAAACAGACGCAACAATCACAAGAATGCCGCAAACCGCGGCATGTTAACATGAGTATTTACATCATGATTTGACGGGAAGATTGTCGGATATTTTGCCAAATTGAACGATATTCCGCTAATGTTCAGCACCGGTGGATGCGGCCTGTGTTCAGGCTCATTGCAGATGGCGGCGTATCCATGCCGCCGGGGTGATGCCGGTCAACTTCTTGAAAACCCGCGTGAAATGTGCCTGATCGGAAAAGCCGGTCGCTGTTGCCACATGCGGCAGGGAAACGCGCGGCTGCAACAACAACAGGGTCTGCGCGTGTTCGATTCGCCTCTGCATTTGCCATGCATGGGGCGAGACCCCTTTCGATGCCTTGAAGGCGCTGCAGAAATAGGATTCGGAGAGGCCGGCCAGCGAAGCCAGTTCCTGAAGCCGGATCACCCGCGAATAGTTGTCTTCGATGAATTCCGTCACCCGCCGCAATTGCCGCTGCGACAGCTTGTTGTTGCCCGGGCGCTGCTCGCGGCCGACCTGAAAGAGTTCGGCAACCAGCGCATTGACCAGCCCCTCGCCGTAAAGATCGTGCAGAGGCGTTTGCGACTGGCATTCCTCGGCCAGCAACGCACCGATCTGTTCGATCTTCGGGTTAGAGAAAAAGACGCGCGGCTGCTCAAGAATCCTTCGATCGAGCGCACCACCGAAACGTTGCTGGAGAACGCTCATATCCAGATGCAGATCGAGGTGCTTGAGCCGTCCCGGGCGCATGACGCGGCTGCATATGGTCATGCCTGCGGGAATGTAGCAAAGGCGCTGCTGTTCCGCCGGCGACTTGCGCGTGGACAGGACCCGCTCCTGCTGGATCGCCAGTGCGCCCCGGCTTTCGAGCACGAAAAAAAGACGCGGCGCCTGCGAAATATACTCGCCATGCGCATCGGGTCCGCAATAGACGGACCAGACGTCGGCAATGGCCCCATCCCATACGCGGCAACGAAGATCGTCAAGCAGGCTGACGTCCGCGATGCAGCTTTTCATATTCGGATGGAAACCCAACGTATTTTCTCCACATGGCTAATTTTAACATGTATATATTAGTCATGTTTTGCTATCAACCGTCGAAAAAAGCTGTTTTATGCACTCCGCCCGATCCCGAAACGGAACAAGAACAATGACCGCCGCATTATTCGAGCTTGAAAATGTCAGTTTTTCGGTTGCCGGACGCACCCTCTTGCAGCCGCTGACCATGGCCATTCCGGCGGCGAGCGTGACGGCGCTCATCGGCCATAACGGATCGGGAAAATCCACGCTTCTGAAAATTCTTGCCCGCCAGCAACCTGCTTCCGGCGGTGTCGTGCGGTTCGCCGGCAAGGCGCTGGAGCAATGGGGCGACCGCGAATTCGCCCGCAAGCTGGCCTATCTGCCGCAATATACCGCCGCCGCGTCGGGGATGCTGGTGAAGGAGCTGGTCGCGCTTGGCCGTTATCCGTGGCATGGCGCGCTCGGCCGCTTCGGTGCTCAGGATCGCCGCAAGGTTGAAGAAGCCATTGATCTGACCGGTATATCGCCTTTCGCGGACCGGCTGGTGGACACCCTTTCCGGCGGCGAGCGCCAGCGCGCCTGGCTTGCCATGCTGGTGGCCCAGGATGCGGAATGCCTGCTGCTGGACGAACCGACTTCCGCTCTCGACATCGCGCACCAGATCGAGGTGCTCTCGCTCGTGCGCAAGCTGTCGCATGAAAAGAACCTCAGCGTTTTCGTCGTGCTGCATGACGTGAACATGGCGGCGCGTTTCTGTGACAGCGTCTTCGCGCTGCATAGTGGCATGCTGATCGCGCAATCGAACCCGGCCGGCATCATGGTGCCCGAACGGCTGGAAGAAATCTATGGTATTCCCATGGACGTCATGCAACAGGCTACGACCGGATATTTGATCGCCACGCCGCGGTAAAAAGCGGAGCATAAGGCCCAGTAGGCATTTCAGAAGCGAAAACCGGTTCAATCGTTGATGTTTCAGGTGGATGCATAGCTACGCGAGCGATATGGTGTTCGTGATTGCCTTAAGCGGCTCCGGACACGACTTTAAAACTCAGACAGATCACCACTTTCATGCCGTGACGCCCATGACGAGCGATAGACAGTGGCCGGCATATAAGAATGTTGCTCCCGCAGGGGGATCGTGAGAGAAAACAGTTCGACAAGAACTGAAGGACTGCCTGTCACATGCCCGATGAGACGCCTCGCCACCCGGTCTCCCCATTGCGGATGGGGGACGCTGCTCCGGATTTCGAAGCGCGTTCGACGCATGGGCCGGTCCGCCTTTCCGGATATCGCGGCCGGTGGCTGGTCTTCTTCTCGCATCCGGCGGATTTCACGCCGGTCTGCACCACCGAGTTCGTGGCGCTCGCCAAAGCGCATGAACGATTCGCGGCGCTGGACTGCGCGCTTCTGGGATTATCCGTCGACAGCCTGTATTCCCATTTGGCATGGGCGCGCGCGATCCGGGATCTGTTCTCCGTCGATATCCCCTTCCCGGTCATCGAAGACCCCTCGATGCTGGTCGGGCGGGCCTATGGCATGATCGACGAAAGCGCGGAGAACAGCGCGGGCGTCCGCGCGACCTATTTCATCGACCCGAACGGCATCATTCGTGCGATGACGCACTATCCGCTGACGATCGGCCGTTCGGTGGACGAGATGGTGCGGATGGTGATGGCGCTGCAAGCCACCTCTTCGGGCGAGAAGCTTGCCCCGGTCGACTGGCAACCGGGACAGCCGCTGCTGCTTCCGGCGAACGAGGAAGTGCAGCAGGACGCCGACTGGTTCTGCCGGAGGGAGACATGAAGACTCTGTGGCAATCGCGCACCCAGGCCGACATCGCCGCCGAAAGGCTGCGCAAGCTCGCCCAGCCGCAGCGCCTGATGATCCTGTCGCTCCTGCTCGAAGGAGAAAAGTCCGTCACCGAGATCGACGCCGCGACGGGAATAGGCCAGCCAGCGCTCAGCCAGCAACTCGCGGAGCTTCGCAAGGCTGAATTCGTGACGACCCGGCGTCAGGCGAAGCAGATCTACTACAGTCTGACGGACGATTCACTGATCATGTGCGTTCGCAACATCGAAGCCCTGTTCGGCGTCGGACATCCGACGCCGACCCTGCCCGGTACAGCCAGCCCGGCCGCGCAGGCAGAGCCTCCGACCGCCGTGAAAGGCGCCGCCAATTTCGTTCGCATAGGCTAAATTTCAACCGGGAGAATTCTCATACCGGTTTCGCCCATAGCTTGCTATTCATCTCAAATTCCCCGTCCACCTTAAGCCAGCCTTAAGGTGGGTGTCATCCATTGCGCGCCACGCAGGTTTTCCTGCCCGAAGAGCCAATGAAGGAGATTCCGTATGCCAGCTCTCACGCGCCGCAGCGCTCTGCTCGTTCTCGGCGGCGCTGCCCTTGCAGCCCCCGTCCTGAGCCGCAGCGCCTACGCGGCCAACGCCGACGTCACCAAGGAGATGATCCTGAACGACCCGGCCGCCCCGGTTGCGGGAAATCCGAAGGGCGACCTGACCATCGTCGCTTTTCTCGACTATAATTGCCCGTACTGCAAGAAATGCGAACCCGATCTCGACCGCGTCGTCAAGGAAGACGGCAAGATACGTCTGGTCTACAAGGACTGGCCCGTCATCTGGCCGACCTCGATCAACGCAGCGAAGATGGTGCTCGCCGCAAGATATCAGGGCAAGTACGACATCGCCCATCACGCCCTGATGAGCATTCCGGGCTCCCGCGTGGAACCGGACCAGATGCGTCAGGCCCTGCAAAAGGCGGGCGTGGACATGCAGCGTCTGGACGCCGACATGAAATCGAAGGCATCCGATATCGATGCCCTCATCAAGCGCAACATGGCGCAGGCGGACGCGCTCGGCCTGCAAGGCACGCCGACATTCCTCGTCGGCCCCTTCATGACCTCCACCCTCGACTACAAGGGCTTCAAGCAGGTGGTGGCGGATGCGCGCGCCAAACAGGCCGCCGAAAAGTGAGGCCGTTCAGCCTCACCAGCCCCGATCGCGATGCTTGATATCGATCGTACCGCCCCGCAGCATGTGCGACCAGTAAAGCCACGGTAAAAACCGCGTCTTCAGATACCACATGCTGCGTCGCGGCACGCGGGGATCGAGCGGAAAGCTGGGCGTCACCTTTCCACCGTAGGAGAACTCGGCCAGCACGATCTTTCCTCGGGAGACCGTCAGCGGGCATGAACCGTAGCCGTCATAACCTGCCGGCAGGGACTTGCCGTCCAGTACCGCCAGCAGGTTCGCGACGACGACGGGAGCCTGAAGCCTCACGGCGGCAGCTGTCTTGGCGTTGGTGGTGGAAGCGGCATCGCCAAGCGAAAAGACGTTCGCATAGCGGATATGCCGGAGCGTCGCCGGATCGACCTCGATCCAGCCGGCCTGATTGCCCAGAGGGCTGGCCCGCACCACATCATGGCCGGTCTGCGGCGGCACGACATGGATCATGCCGAAGCGCATCTCCTGCTCGGACGTCTTGCCCTCGGCATCCGTCTTCCTGAAAAGGGCGGTCTTGCCGGGCCCGTCGACGGCAATCAGATCGTGGCGATAAGCGACCTCTATGCCGTATTCGTCGACGGCCTTCTGAAGGCTCGGCACGAAGAACGGCACGCCGAACAGTGCGTCTCCGGCAAGGCAGAAGCGCAGCTTCGCGCTCGACAACTGGCCTCGCTTTCGCAGGATATCGGCCATCATATACACGATCTTCTGTGGCGCGCCGGCGCACTTGATCGGCATGGGCGGCTGGGTGAAAAGCGCCGTCCCGCCACGAAATCCCTGAATCAGCCGCCACGTATATTCAGCGGTATCCGCCCGATAATTGCTGCACACGCCGTTGCTGCCGAGCGTTTCGTTCAGACCCTCGATCTTCTCCCATGCGATCTTCAGGCCGGGGCAGGCGATCAGGTAATCATAGCCGAGCACTTTCCCGTCGCTCAGTGTCAGCCTATTGCGGTCCGGCGAGAAATCCGTGACGGCTGCCCGGATCCACGTCACGCCGCCCGGGATCAGCGTACGTTCCTCGCGCTCGGTCTGGCTGCGGGTGAAGACGCCTGCGCCCACGAGCGTCCAGCCCGGCTGATACCAGTGTTTTTCAGATGGTTCGACAATGGCGATATCCAGATCCCGCCGCTGGCGTTTCAGTTCTGCCGCCACAGTGATGCCCGCGGCCCCGCCTCCGACAATGACGATTTGATGCCTGATATCGGTCTTCCGGGCCATTTCCGGCAGGGAGGCGGTGTTCATGGGGGAATCCTCTCACTTGCAGATTTATATATCTTATTTATTGTAACTATGTAATTGTTAATGGCGGTCGTCAAGAAGGGAGGCCATTATGAAGCTTGTTGCGGTGACGGGAGCATTTTCCGTCGCAGATCAGATTCAGCCGGAGGATTTCGCCGAAATCCGGCACCGGGGCTTTCGGACGGTGATCAACAACCGCCCCGATGGCGAGGACACATCGCAGCCGGGCACCGAAACCGAAGCAGCCGCCGCGAAGGCCGCCGGCCTCGATTACGTCTATATACCCGTTACCAACGCCTCGATGACCGGGGAGGATGTGCGCCGGTTTGCCGATGCGCTCGCCGCCTCGCACGGTCCCGTTCTCGCCCATTGCCGCTCCGGCGCGCGGTCTTTCCGCATGTGGGTACTTGCGGGCAGCGCGGACGCACAGGGCCTCGGCAATGACGAACTGATCGCGACGGCGGCCGAAATCGGCATATCCGCGGACGCGGCACGCGAATGGATCGCCGCCAACCGCCCTCGCGCAATGAAAAAGCCCGATGTAAAGGCCTTCTTCGATCCGCGCACATGGAGCGTTCAATATGTCGTCAGCGATCCCGCGACGAAGAAATGCGCCATCATCGATCCCGTCCTCGACTATGACGAGAAGTCGGGATCGACGGGGACCGCGCATGCGGACGAACTGCTTGCCTATGTCGCCGCCGAAGGGCTTGCCGTCGAGTGGATTCTGGACACGCATCCCCATGCCGATCATTTTTCCGCCGCCCGATACCTGAAGGAGAAGACCGGCGCTCCGACCGCGATCGGCGCGCATGTGGTCGATGTGCAGGCGCTGTGGAAGGATATCTACAACTGGCCGGACTTTCCCGCCGATGGCCGCCAGTGGGACCGGCTGTTCGCCGACGGCGACACGTTCAGCGTCGGCGGGATCGATGCGAAGGTAATGTTCTCGCCGGGACATACGCTGGCCTCGGTCACCTATGTCATCGGGGACGCCGCTTTCGTACACGACACGCTGTTCATGCCGGATTCCGGCACGGCGCGTGCCGACTTCCCCGGCGGCAGCGCCAAGGCGCTGTGGAAATCCATTCAGGCCATCCTCGCTTTGCCGGACGAGACGCGCATCTTCACCGGCCACGATTATCAGCCCGGCGGACGCGCGCCGCTGTGGGAAAGCACCGTGGCCGGGCAGAAACGCTCCAATCCGCACATAGCCGGCCAGACCGAGGACAGTTTCGTGGCCCTGCGCGAGGCGCGCGACGCCACCCTGCCCATGCCCAAACTGATCCTCTCCGCGCTTCAGATCAACATGAATGGCGGCCGGCTTCCCGAACCGGAGAGCAACGGCAGGCGTTACCTCAAGATCCCGCTCGACGCGCTGGCAGGTTCTGTCTGGTGATCGACACCTGTTTCATTCCGGTTGCAGGCGGCGCCCCCATCGCTGCCAGAAAAGGGTAGGATATGCTCGCCAGTTTCGGCCCGGCGCTCGCTTCGGGCGGCCTTGTCGGCTTTTCTCTTGGTCTCGTCGGCGGTGGCGGCTCGATATTGGCCACGCCGCTGCTGCTTTATGTCGTCGGCGTGAGTCAGCCGCACATCGCCATCGGCACGAGCGCCTTCGCCGTCTCCGTCAATGCTTTTGCGAACCTCATCGGACATGCAAGGAGCGGGAACGTTCGCTGGCGCTCGGCCATCGTTTTCGCCGCCGTCGGCTCGCTCGGCGCTCTGACGGGTTCGACAATCGGCAAGCTGGTGGACGGGCAGCGCCTGCTCTTCCTCTTCGGCCTTCTGATGATCTTCGTCGGGGCCATGATGCTGCGTCCGCGAAAAGTCGTCGGGGCGGTCGAGCGCCCGCACGACCTGAACGCCATCCTGATCACCGGCGGCGTCGCCTTCCTGACGGGCTGTGCGTCCGGCTTCTTCGGCATCGGCGGCGGCTTCCTCATCGTGCCGGGCCTGATTCTCGCGACCGGCATGCCGATGATCAACGCCATCGGTTCCTCGCTCCTCGCCGTGGGAAGCTTCGGGCTGGCGACCGCACTCAATTATGCTGCCTCCGGCCTCGTGGACTGGCCGCTCGCCTTCGAGTTTATCGCCGGGGGCGTGATCGGCGGCATTCTCGGCATGATGCTGGCAAACCGCCTCTCGTCCGGCAGGAATACGCTCAACCGGATATTCGCGGCCCTGATTTTCATCGTCGCGGCCTATGTTCTTTACCGGAGCGCGGGAAGCCTGTTTGGCTGATTGCCACGTTTTTGTGAGCTGTTCAGGGTCTTAAGCCTGTCTTAAGCTGGCAGGACGAGTACTCTGGACATGTTTCACATTTGCCGGGAGCGCATCGTTGCCGAGATCACTCTGGTCCATCCTCGTTCTGATGTTCACAATCGCCGGTGCCGCGTTGACGCCCGCCTCGGCACAGGTGACGGCAACAGGCGCGATGCCGCTTCCGGTCGACAAGGCGTTCCGCCTGTCGGTCACGCGTGAGGACGCCAGCCATGTCAGGCTGCAATGGAAGATCGCGCCGGGCTATTATCTCTACAGGGACAAGTTCAGTTTCCGGCAGGGGAAAATGGATATTCCGGCGCCCGCCTTGCAGGGCAGCCCGCAGAGCAAGAACGACCCGACCTTCGGCTCCACCACCATCTTCCACGACGGCGTCGCCGCCGTCCTGCCTCTCGACGACGCGACGGCCGCGCCGCTCGAGACACATTATCAGGGATGTCAGGAAAACGGCATCTGCTTTCCCCCCATCGTCCGCCATGTCGACGCCGCGACGCTGGCCGTCACCGATCCCGACAGGCGTGCGCCGGCGACGCTGGCCAACCAATGGACAGCACCCGAAACCCCGCAGCCCGCGCAGCAGACCGGCGGCATCGCCGTCGCCGCCAGCGACGGCGGCATAATCGGCGGCCTCCTGAAAGACGGCGGCGTCTTCATGGTGCTGGGCAGCTTCCTCGTATTCGGCGTCCTGCTCGCCTTCACGCCCTGCGTCTTCCCGATGTATCCGATCCTGGCGGGCGCGATCGCCCGGCAGGGCGAGAAAGTGACGGTGCTGCGAGGCTTTACACTGTCGCTGGCCTATGTTGCCGCCATGGCCACGGCTTTCGGCCTTCTGGGTATCGTCGCGGCATGGTCCGGCCAGAATCTTCAGATGGCCCTGCAATCGCCGCTCGCCATCGGCGCGGTCTCGGTCCTGTTCGTGATCCTCGCGCTTTCCATGTTCGGCCTGTTCGAACTGCAACTGCCATCGGCATGGGTCAATGCGATCGGCAGGGTCGGTCAGGGAAACCGTGGCTCGCTGGCATCCGCCGGTCTGCTCGGCTTCACGTCCGCGCTGATCGTGGGACCATGTGTCACCGCGCCGCTCGCGGGCGCGCTTCTCTATATCGCGCAGACGGGCGACGTGGCGCTCGGCGCGGCTTCCCTCTTCGCACTCGGCCTCGGAAAGGGCATTCCCCTGATCGTCTTCGGCACGTTCGGCCCGCAGGCCCTGCCGAAAGCCGGAGGATGGATGACGTTCGTGCGGCAGGGCTTCGGCTTCGTCTTCATCGCAACCGCCATCTGGATGCTCTCTCGCCTCATCCCGGCGCAGGCAACTCTGGCCCTCTGGGCCCTGCTGGCCATCGGCCTCGCCGTCTGGCTCGGTGCCTTCGACGCGTTCGGCCCAGAGGCGGACGGAAAGCGGCTCGCGGCGAGAACCATAGGTCTTGCCGCTGCGCTCTACGGCATCATGCTGGCGGTGGGCGCCGCAAGCGGGGCCGACGATCCCCTCCGGCCTCTCGGCAATCTCGTCGCACGACAGGACGGCGCGACCGCACCGGCGGAGACGCTGGCATTTCGCGACGCGGAGACGCCCGACGCGTTCCGCACCGCCATCGCAGAACGCGACGGAAAGCCGAGCCTCGTCTATGTCACCGCCGACTGGTGTGTGACCTGCGCGGTGATCGACCGCAACGTCCTGTCCGACCCCGCCGTCCAGAACGATCTCGCGCGGTTCAATCTCGTCAGGGTCGATGTCAGCGGCAATACGCCCGAACAGCAGAAGATCATGCAGAGCCTTCAGGTGGTCGGGCCGCCGACGATGATCTTCGTCGATTCCGAGGGCCGGGAGACCGCGGGAACACGCCTCATCGGCGACATGACCAGCACAACCGTGCAGGCTTCCGCCGCAAGGACCGAAGCCCAACTATGAACGCTGTCGAAAGGATCAGTTCCCGCATATGACGCGGCAGCGACAGCATGGTGCGGGTCATCATATCCCGCCTTCATTGGGAAAAGGGCTGGAGGCGGCGTATGAGGTCGTCGCTCTGGAACGTGCCGACCGAGCGCGTGCCGGTATATTCCCGGCCGCTCCCGGTATCGACGATGAAGACCGTCGGAGGGCCGTCGGCGTCCAGCGCCTGAAGAAGCTGCCGGCTGGCCATATCCATCCTTGTCACGTCCACCTTGATCAGCCCCACATGCGCCATGGCCCGGCGGACGCCGGGATCGGGCATGATTTTCCCGTCGATTGTTGCGCAGTACTCGCACCATTCGGCCCCGATATCGACCAATGCAACCTTGTAATGCTGCTGGGAAAGACGGCCGAGCGCGAGACGATATTCATCGACGTTCTCCACCCTGAGTTCGGTAGCCGGAGCCATGGAAGGAACACCGGCGCTCGCGGCGATCGCGACTGCGCCGATCAGGAACTGTCGCCTGCCGGCCACCGGGAAGGTCAATCCACTGCGTCTTGAATCGGGCATTGCAGAATCTCCGTTGCCACAGCATTTCCAGCAAAAGCGCGAAGCGGATTTACCTGCTGCTTTTACAGCAACCGCTCAGGGTTCCGTGGAGCAACGACAATGTCTGCCTTAAGGCAGGCTTAAGAACATGCCGGGTTCACGGGTATCTGCCGAGAAGCATCAATCTGCAAATCCACCATGTTGGCCGATAAAAGTGTGCCCATTCTGCAACATCTGAAACTCACAATCTCCCGAATTTCTCGCTGAAGAACCGTTCTTCAGGTTGGCTTAAGCTGGGCGTTTCCTTTGCCTCGCATCCGTCAATGATCGAGATTCAGCATGTCATCCAAAAATTCCGAGCGCCGTTTCAGATTTTGCCCCGCTAACGCTCATACCGGCCGGCGCAATTTGCTGATCGTGGCGAGCGTCCTCGTCCTTTCCGGGTGTGTTTCGAACACGGAGAATGTTCGACCCAAGACGGATGTCGCGGAGTTGAACCAGCCGCAACCCGTACCTCCGATGTACCAGGCCAAGCCTGACGAGAAATACCCGCTCCCTGCCGTCGACACGACAAAGGTTCCACGACAGTTCTGGCGTCAGGAGGTCGATTATCAGACAAACGAGGTTCCGGGCACGATTGTCGTCGATACGCCCAACAAGTATCTCTATTACGTTTTGGGGAATGGCCGGGCCATTCGTTACGGCATCGGTGTGGGCCGCGACGGCTTCGAATGGTCCGGCCGTGCCAAAATCGCCTATAAACGCGAATGGCCGAAATGGACGCCCCCGGACGAGATGGTCGCCCGGCAGCCGGAACTCAGGCAATACAGTGCCAGAAATGGCGGCATGTCCGGTGGTCTGAGAAATCCTCTCGGCGCGCGGGCAATGTATATCTTCAGGGATGGGAAGGATACGCTTTACCGCGTTCACGGATCGCCGGAGGCATGGAGCATTGGTAAAGCGGTTTCGTCCGGGTGTATCCGCATGCTCAATCAGGATGTGATCGATCTTTACAACCATGTGCGCGACGGCAGCACTATCGTGGTGATACCCGACCCGACGAAGGGGCAGCAGACATCGAGCTGATAACGGCGCCGCCGAAACACGATCGGCAGTCTGTTCGGTGATCGGGGTATAACCCGGCAAGGCGATTGTGATCCGAGACCTCACCGGGGAAAAGTGTAGACTTTCAGAAAGAAAATTGGGCCGGCCGCTTACGGAGGTCGGGAATATTTCACATTAATTGCCGGCTTTTTCGACTGTGTGGTATTTTCCGTCGAGATATTGCCACAAGCGCTCGGCCTGCTCCGGCAAAGGTTTAACATGCCTGTAAATGCGGATTTCGGCGGTCAACTCCCACCACGGATCTGCGGAGGCCTTTACGAGTTCCCCCCCACGCAGCTCTTCCTCGATCAGGTTTTCGGGAAGCCAGGCCACCCCCCACCCGGCAAGAGCCATGGCCTTGAGGCTGATGGATATGGTGTTTTCGTGAATCACACGACGTTGAAACGCAGGACCGGACGAAAATTTCCGTGCAAGCGCGGTGCCAAAAAACGAGAAGTCCCCATAGCTGAGATAGGGCAGCGGTTTGCCCGTTTCGATCGCCCGATCCAGCACAAGACCATCGGCAGCCGGCGTTGAAACGGGAAGAAGATTGTCGCTGCCGAGAACAATAGATGGAAATCGTTCCCGATCGAGCAGAATTGGCACGGTCGGGTGTGCATAGGTAAGAAAGAAATGCACCTCACCTTCACTCAGCGGCGCTATATTATCCTCTATGCCGCCCCGGTCCGGGTTGAGGCAGGAACGGATACCTCCGATTTCGTCATCGATCTTTTTCAGCCATTGTGGAAAGAAAGTAACCGTCAAGGTCTGAAGGGATGAGAAATTGATGAACGGCGCGCGAACCTCACTATTTGGCTGAAGTGCCTTGCGCGTGTTGTAGAACTGTCTGACCGTATCCTGGGCAACAGGTAAAAAAGCCTTTCCCTCTTTTGTCAGTTCCGCCGGATAGGTCGCGCGGTTAACAAGCGTCGTTCCCAGCCAGAATTCAAGCTGCTTGATGCGCCGGGAAAATGCCGATTGGGTTACGTGCCGCGTCTCCGCTGCACGGGAGAAACTCGATGTGCTGGCGAGAGCTATAAAATCTTCAAGCCATTTCAATTCCATCCGTTTCAGGTCCTTCCGGATGCCGTTGGGAGGGCTTATATCACCTTATGCAATTTTTGCATAGATATTGAAAAATATAGCATTGGCCAGATGTTTTCTTTTTTTTTAGCCTTCGAACCAATCAAAAACAAAATATAACGAGGGCTTATATTGGCCAAGACAATTTATCTGAATGGTGCCTTTGTCGGCGAAAACGACGCGAAGATTTCCGTCTTCGATCGCGGTTTTCTGTTCGGAGACGGCATTTACGAGGTCAGCGCCGTCATCGAGGGCCGTCTGATCGACAATGATCTGCATCTGACGAGGCTGGAGCGTTCGGTTCGCGAGATCGATATTGTCTTGCCTTTGTCAATCCAAGAAATGCGCGATGTGCAGGCGGAACTCATACGCCGGAACAGTCTGCATGAAGGCGTTGTCTATATAGAAGTGACACGCGGTGAGGCAGAACGCGATTTTGTCTACGCGGATGGCATGAAACCCAATCTTGTCATGTTCACGCAGGCGAAAAATATCGTCAACTCTGCGTCCGTCCGTGATGGCGTTCGGGTGGATCTGGCAGAGGATATCCGATGGGGCCGGCGCGATATCAAAACGATCATGCTGCTGGCCCAGGTAATGGCCAAGAAACAGGCACGCATCAAAGGCTATAATGAGGTCTGGCTTGTCGAAAACGGCTTCGTGACAGAAGGAGGTTCATCTTCGGCCTTCATCATTACCCATGACGACACGCTTGTCACACGGCCCAATTCCCGGGCCATTCTGCCGGGGTGCACCCGGCGGTCAATCATAAAGATTTCCGAAGAAAACAATCTGCGCATAGAGGAACGGCTGTTCACGGTCGAGGAAGCGAAGCAGGCGAAGGAAGCTTTTCTGACCAGTGCTTCAAGTCTCGTGACGCCTGTCATCGGTATTGAAGATCATATGATAGGTGACGGCAAGCCCGGCCCGATCACGCGACGTCTACAGAAAGCTTATCTCGAAATCGCATGCGCGGACTCCGAACCGATAATTTAATCAACAATTGCGGGGCACTCCTGATGAACTCTACCCCGCTGGTTCTTCCGGCAAAAAAGGGTATGACAATGGTATTGGCGACCCACGAAATGGGATTTGCCCGTGAGGTTGCGGACAAGGTCTGCTTCCTGCAAAATAGCAAGATCTATGAGGAAGGCCCGCCATCACAGATTTTCGGCAACCCCCAGAGAGAGCGAACCCAGCTTTTTCTCAAACGAATTATCGACGCAGGCCGCCTTTAAAGCACAGGCACCAGGAAACGCCCGTTCATAACCGGAAAGATCATCATGCCGACTGCACGCGATTGCGGTATTATCTGTGGTGTCATGCAGCAGGGCGCCAGAAACACCATAACGGATGTCCCCGGCGTTCGGGTCGGCCATCTCACTTTACGTGGCGGAAACATAAATACCGGTGTGACAGCAATCGTTCCACACGCGGGCAATATGTATCGCAAGAAAGTCCTTGCTGCCTGCGATGTAATCAACGGCTTCGGTAAAAGCATCGGGCTTGTGCAGATCGACGAGCTTGGCACGCTGGAAACGCCGATATTGCTGACGAACACATTCGGCGCCGGCACCTGTGCGAATGCCCTGATCCGCGAGGCGATTGACGCCAATCCCGGTATCGGACGAACGACGGCGACAGTAAATCCCGTGGTGCTGGAGTGTAATGACGGGCCTTTGAATGATATTCAGGCAATGGCCATCACGGAAGATCACGCCCGGCAAGCTTTGCAGGCCGCTGATGCGGACTTTCAACAAGGTGATGTCGGCGCAGGGACCGGAATGAGCTGTTTTGGCTTCAAGGGTGGGGTCGGCAGCGCATCGAGACAGTTTGTGCTGGATGGCTCCGCCCTGCATCTGGGTGTTCTTGCGTTGACCAATTTCGGCAGAATGAGCGATCTGATTCTCCCGGATGGGCGCAGACCCGGACTCGACTCTGATAACTCACCTGAAAAAGGATCGGTAATCCTGATACTGGCAACCGATGTGCCGCTCGATTATCGCCAGCTCAGACGGGTCACCCGGCGCTGTGGTGCCGGACTTGCCCGTCTTGGCGCATTCTGGGGACATGGAAGTGGAGATATAGCATTGGGCTTCTCTACCGCCGTCACATTCGAGCATGACGAGAGCCGCGATGTGGTATCCACAGCAATGCTCAACGAGCATCGTATCGACACACTTTTTCGCGCTGCCGCCGAGGCCACCCAGGAGGCTGTCCTGAATTCCATGTGCGCTGCGAGGTCCGTGGTCGGCTACAACGGAAGAAAACGAACCTCACTCGCGGAGTGGCTGGCCCGGCATTCGAGTGCAGCATAGCCAAAAAAGCCGCCCGGCTTTATGGCCGGGCGGCAGCGGACTGAAAACAGCCCTTTCATGAAGACCACATGCTGATTGGGAAGCGATTATGTGGTCTTCAGTTCCAATTCAGAATTTTACGTTCAGAGAGGCATTGAAGCCGTTCTGTGTCGTTCCGTTGCCGAACTGTCCGACATAGCTCACGCCGAAGGTCGATGCTTTGGTGATCGCAACATCGAAACCGGCTTCAACCAATGCCGCATCCTTTGCGATAGCAACACCGTCAACCGTAAACGCGTTGCTTCCTGCAAAGAACTGTGTCGATTCAGGCGTGGTATCGCCATAGGCATGACGCCAGCCCAAGGTACCCTTCAGATTGGCCGTGGTCGAACCGAGCTGAAGCGGTGCCGACGCTCTCAGGCCAAGGGTCGTGAAGGTGGTGTTGGTGGTATCGCTGTCAACCGACAGAGCCGCCGCGCCACCCCTTTCGGTGAACCCATCGGTGTGCAGGCTTACATAGGACAGGTTGGCGAAGGGTTCGAACGAGGCAGCAGCCATATCGATCCGATATCCAAGTTCGCCGAACGCCTGCAAGGTGCGGGCGTGGTAATCGGCATCGAGGCCGTCATTGAAGCCGGTATAGGCCACCGAGCGCGAGGAATCGATATTATGCCAGGTCTGGACAAGACCCGCCCTCAAGCCGAGAGGTCCCCACTGGTTGCCGCCATAAATGCCCAGATGCCAGTTGTCGCTGTTTGCCGAAGCATAACGGTCCTTGGCGTCGAGATCGGTATGGCTGTAGCCGCCAACAACACCGAGACGCCACCCCGATGCAAATCCGACGTCGACACCCGACAGGAAGCCACCGGTTGACGTCTTGAGCCTGCCGGCGTTCGCATTGCCGTCGTGATCGACCCACGATCCGAAGCCCGAAGCCCAGGCAGCGTAATCGTAGGATGATTGCGCGGGAGACACGGAATCGAATGGCTGAGATGCACGGCGCCTTGGCGCCTGTGCATAGGAGAGAACCGGAACTTCCTTGGCGGCGACGCCCGCGAAAGCCGAACGCAAACGGTTGTTGATGGCGTCGGCCGTCAGATTGGCGGTGTCTATAAGCCCCGTCTTCACCGACGCATAGGTATCGCCCGAAAGTTGATCGAAGGCCCCGCCTGCTTCGGAAGCATCGAGGAACGCTACGGAGTTCGTCAGCGGATTGCTGAGGCTCAGATTGTCGAGTGCATCGGTGGTCGCGCGCTGATTGGAAGTTTTGGCAACGCTCGAAAATGCAACGTCATTGCGGGCGAGCGTGAGGAAGACATTGTTCGCGTCGTAGCTAAGTGCCGGATCAATGAAGAGCGTTGACCCACCCCAGGAAACATCGCTGAACCTGGTACCTGCAAGGCTGCCAGCAGTCAGAATGGTATAAGGCGATTCGAGAAGATAACCGCCAAGAGAAGATACTTTGACAGTACCCGCAAGGTTAGCCGTGCCGCCAACCTGGATCAAATCGGACTCACCATTGCCATTCACTTCGACATTGTAAACGGAATTTGCATCCAGCGTCAGGTTGCCATCGAGAGCAATCCTGCCGACTGAATTGCCCGGTGCAATGATGCCGGAACTGTCCACATTTCCTGCAATTTGCCAGTTGCCACCCATGAACGATGTCTGATCGACAACGACGCTGCCGCCGACCGTGATCGGCGTGGCCATACTGCCTCCATGGGTGGAGGAGCCGGCGTTCAGCATGACACCACCATCGATGGTCCCACCCGATGGATCGAAGGTAAAGGTGCTGTTCGTTCCGGTAACACCGCCCGCGATCTTGGTTCCGGCTTCGAAGGTGAGATCCGTACCGGATTGGGCGACCAGATCTTTGATACCCTCGATCTTGCCGTTGAAAGTTGCACCTTGTGCGACATTGACGTTCGTGACGCCGCTCGTTTTCGTTGTGTCGGTATCGATGATATCGCCGCTGGCCGTCGAGCCCGCCTGCAAGTTCAGATTCACGATGCCATCACCGCCGTCCGCAGAGCGCGTGACTTTCAGCAAGGTTCCGTTGTTCTGCGTTGCGACCGTTCCATCGCCCAAAGTGATATTCTGCGTCTGCCCCGCTGCTCGCAGGTTGGACGCAAAGGTTTCGCCGTTGGAAACAATGCTGGTGTTATTGAGTGTGACATTGGCGGCGTCCGTCAGGCTGATGCCGATGCCCTGTTCGGACTTCAGTGCCGAATCCGAGATTGTGAGCGTGCTGCCATATTGAACCTGAGCCACATAAGCATTTACGCCGGAAGTGCTTATCGCGCCGTTCTTGAGATCGACTTCGCCGCCATTGTCAACCAGCGCGCCATGGGCGCCCTGTCCGAGCGTATGTATTGTCGTGCCGTCTGCCAGGACAACAGAGCCTTCACCCGACGAGTAGATGGCATAGGCGCTCGAACCGTCGTCGTCCTGTGTTGATTCGCCTGTGTCGTTTATCGTGGTGATGGAGCCGCCTGTCAGGCTAACCTGACCGCCTGCGATGGCGGCCACCCCGTAACCGTACAAGCCATGCGTGGTGATCGAGGCATCCGATAGAGTTATCCGACCGCCGCCCGCAGCGAACGCACCCACACTGTAATATTCGCCGTGCGTCGTGATAGAGCCGCCTGTAACGCTAACCTGACCGCCTGCGATGGCGGCCACGCCTATACCGCTGTTGCCTGCAGTGATGATATCGGTGTTTGTGGCGTTGACTACACCGCCAACAGTGCCTTCATCGTTACCTGCAAGAAGACCAAACGCGAAATCGCCTTGCGTTGTGATCGTCGCATCGTGGAGCGAAATGCCGGAATCGCTTTCGGCAAAGGCTCCATAGCCATAACTACCTGCCGTCTTAATCGTGGTGGTACCGAAAATGGAACCCCCGCCGATTGCGTGGAGACCAGTTGCATAGGCCCCGCTTGTGGTTATGCTGCCGCCGGCCAGTTCGACCGCGCCATTTCCTACACCCGCACTTTCGCCGGCCTGAACGCCATGGGCATATTGGCCGGTGGTTTCAATATTTGCACTGCTGGTTACTTTACCTTCCGTGCCCGCCAGTATGCCATAGGAGCGCTCACCAGTGGTTTTAATGCTACCACCATCGAGTGTAATCGTCCCGCCGTCCTTGGCATAAGCGCCGTATGTCCAGTCCGCTCCGGTTGAAATGGCCATGGCAGCGGCATTTATGACACCACCTGGAGCGCCTTCGGACCTCCTGTCGTTGTTTGCAAGAAGGCCATAGGCGAGACTACCGGCCGTGTCGATTGATCCACCGCTCAGATCGATCGTTGAATAGGATTCCGAAAAAGCGCCATAGCTGCTGGTGCCATTTGTTATAATCTTGGCCGCGCCGGAAATCTTTCCACCGTCGATTGCATGGAGTCCAAAAGAATTATCTCCAGTGGTCGTAACGGAAATATCACCCGACAAATTGATGATGGAATAATCGGTGCCGTCGGCGTTATTGCCATTGGCACCGGCCTGAATTCCGTGCGCTTTCGCTCCGGACGTGGAAACGGTCGTGTTGGACACGTCGACCAGAGAGCCGTTGTAAACGAGCATGCCCCATGCACGGTTCGAAGGAGAACTCGTGGTTGTATGAGCCTCGAAGGTTTGACCGTCCACGGCAGGAGCCGTTCCGCCCGTTCCAAAACGGTACGCGGCATTATTCTCACCCGCTGAAAGTGCAACCGAACTTGAAAGAACCAGGGTTATGGCCGTTGACCCCAAGACACGCGCCAGATCTCTGGATATTACTGACATGATTTGCCCTCTGTATTTGCCCGCAATACAGGCTCTATTGAGTGTAGAAATTCAGGTTTTGAAAGATAATAGCCCTGCACATGCGTTGAGCCTGCTGTCATCGCATCGATCAGATGTCTGACAGTTTCGACGCCTTCGACAACGACGATAGGCGAAGAGCACTTCGCCAAGCCAATCATGTGATAAAGAGAGTTTTGACCGCCCCCAGACTCCTTGATATTCCGAACGAATACCGCATCTATCTTGACGATGTCTATGTCCAGATTCAACAGTTGCGATGGTACAATATTTCCACAACCAAAGTCATCTACAGCGACACGACAGCCGAATTGCCTTGCTTCGGATATGCGCTCCCTTACATTTATAATATTTCCCAAAGGACGCGTTTCGGTAATCTCAAGAACGAGGCGATCAATCAAATGGCGACGATTTTCCAGTTGATCTTTTAGCGGCTGCCAGCTCTGTTCATCGGCTAGGCTGTCGGAGGAAATATTACAGCCGAGAACGACATGCGGGTCGGACGACAGTTCATCGAGCACCAGGCCCAGCACATGACGGTCCAGCATCGGAGTCTTGCCCCAAAGTTCCAGAATGGGAACGAACTCGCCCGCTGTGTGAATATTACCTTCCGGATCGATAAGGCGGGCAAAGCATTCACCGTAGAGCGTCCTGTCCACATCTGTAATGGAATGGACGCCCTGAACCATGATCTGAATACGATTTTCGCTGATTGCTTCGGTGACTTCGGAAATCCAGGCAGCGTCAGCGACATCGAGGTGGTCAAGCAAATGAACCACCCCTTGCCGATAACCAATTGTTTCGGATTCTAGCTTCCGCGACTCTCAGGAAATCTCGTGAATCATATGCCTGCGCAAACGGCATTTCCATACAAACTGCCCCCAAAGCCCCCAGCCAACAGCCCAATTTGTCGGCGAAATAAGTGAATTCAATCCCCGTAACACAACATATCGAACACTGCTAACATAGTGGTTCCATAATATCAAATCCAGGTGACGGAAACGCGGACAACTTTCAGGACGAAACATACGAACTGTTGCTGATTCACCACACAAATGATGCAGCCACAGTGGATAGCGTAGTTCTGGGAGGGCGTATTAAAGTAAAAATTAACTATGCTTGCTTTCCATTGATGATCAAGAACTCAATCTTCAGTTGCATATCTTGCAACAGTCAGGCGGCTAATGAATATGCTTGCATCATGTTCGGCCCCGATATTTGATGGATTGGGCTGGTGCCGCAACAGTTGAAGTCGTAGATGCACGACGCCCCGCGTCTACCACAGCCGTCCATCAGCTTCGTACCCTGAGGGCCGCTTCGATCCTGTCCGCCAAATGTGTAACGATGTAAGCGATGACCATGTAAATCACGACGGTAATCACGAAGGCTTCGAGGTAAAAGTAATTCAGCGCGGCTGTCAGCTGGGCTTGAGCGAAGATGTCGACCACCTCGATTGCGAATGCGAGCGAAAGCGCTTTCATGATGACCATGAACGAGTTGGCGAGGTCCGGGATCGCCGCGACAACCACCTGGGGAAACAGGATGCGCCGGAACAACTGGCTGCTCCTGTATCCCAGTGAATAGGCGGCGTCCGCCTGACCGGTGTCGAAGGAGTTCAGCGCGCCCTTCACGACCTCCGCCTGGAACGCCGCCACACAGGCGGTCAAGGCGACGATGATAATGATCCAGTTCGGCATCGCGTGGGCGTTGAAATTCACTCCGGCCAGCGAAGCACAAAACTGCAAAGCCGAGGGTAGACCGTAATATGCAAGGAAAATCACGATCACCATCGGGACGCCTTTGAAAACGACCTTGTAGGCCACGACAAGCTCGCGGAGCACCGGTATCCGCCGGTATTCGATGAGTGCATACAGGCTGCCGATGACCGTCGAGAAAACGAAGATCGCGAGCGCCATGGCGAGCGTCGAAGGGACTGCGCCCAGAATACTCCACAGGTCAGGAAGAAGAACGTCGGTATCGAACATCTGGATGACTTTCCTGCGTCAGACGCTCGCCATGAGAGTCGTCTTGATCGGGGCGGTTTTCAGCGCATACTTCGATGAGCGAAGCTCGAAGAAGCGCACAATGAGCCATGCAACCAGGCAGAGCAGCGAATATATGACCGCGAGGACGAGATAGGTTTGGAACTGATACTGGTTGTAGTCCCGTTCCATGATCAGATGTGCGGTCGCCATCACATCCGCGGCCCCGATATACATGACCAGCGCAACGTTGTGGATCAGGTAGATGACGGAATTCCCATAGCCGGGCAGTGCGATATGCACGGCCTGCGGGCCGACGACGCGGAGAATCTTCTGTCGAAAGGTATACCCGAGACTGTCGGCTGCATCATGCTGACCGCGCTCGACGGCGAGATAGGCAGGCCGCATCACTTCCGACAGATAACCTCCGTGGTAGAGACTGAGCCCCACCATCGCAGCCACCGTGGGAGACATGAAGTCTTCAATGCCGAACAATTCGAGTATCAAGGGAAGGCCATAGAACGCAACGAACAGCTGAAGAACAACGGGGACGCTTCGGGCATAGGATACGTAAAGGTCGGCCAACTGACTGAGCACGAGAACTCTTCGAACCCGCAACGTCGTCGTGACCAGAGCCAGACAGAAGCCGACTACAAGGGCCGTGAAAGTGATCGCGAGCGTCAGCGGCAATGCCGAAAGCAGTTCGGGAATCATTGCAGAGAGGTTCACTTCGAAAAACTCCTTCTCACATTCACAGCCCCGACCGTCGGCTTATGCCATGACGGTTCCGGATCGAGCCTCGCCTACTTCATGTAAGTGGCGATATCCTCGCCGAACCACTTCTGCGAAAGCTTGCTGATCGTGCCATCGTCCTTCAATTCCTTGAGAACCTTGTTCACATCGTCAGCGAGTTTCTTGTTTTCCTCCGACTTGTGAATAAGAACGTAGGTGTTGTCGATGGAGACCGGTTCGCTCGTCTTGATCTGGAGTTTCTGCTCGTTGATGACGGTCTGCTCGCCCAGATTGGACGGCAGGATCAGCGCGTCGTACTTGCCGTTCTGAACCTCCTTCAGACGATCCGGATATGGGACGCCTGCGCTCGATGCGGTGATATTGATCTTGTAGTCCGGGTTCTGCTTCTGCCATTCGGTGACGAACTTGTAGACACCACCGCCGGCCGTGACGGGCACAATCCGCTTGCCCACCAGATCCTTCATACTCTTGATGTCGCTATCCTTGCGGCTATAGATTTTCATCAGGCTGGCCCCCTCCGGATTGTCCGGGATGAGGAACTGCTTGGCCCGGTTGGGCGATTTGAAATAGCCCCCGACCGCCATGTCGTATTTCCCGGTGGCGAGGCCTGTCTCCTGCGCGATATCCGAGACGCCTTCCATTTCGAACTTGTACTGGGGCAGCTTTGCGTTGATCGCCCGCAGAAGGTCCGGTTCATACCCTTGCGGCTGGACGCCGATCGCACCCCATGCCAAGGGTTTCGATTCCGCCGCCGTCGCGATCTTGATCGTTCGCACGGAACCAGCGGCGTTGGCATGGCTCATCCCCACGATTGCAAGGGCGATCGCCGCGCCACCGGCGACGATGAAGCCGAAGCGACGACGGGACATTGATTGCACTTCAGACATTTTGGGAATCCCTCCTTATTGGGGTACGCGCTCAGAATTGAGGAACTGGGCAAGCCGCGGATTGGACGGCGAGTCGAAAATCTCGGCCGGGCTGCCCTCGGCTGCGACGACGCCACCATCCATGAAGACGATTCGGTTCGAGATGTTCTTTGCGAATTGCATCTCGTGGGTCACGAGAAGCGAGGTAATTCCCGACGAGGTGACGTCCTTGATCACCCGCAGAACCTCGCCGACGAGTTCTGGATCCAGCGACGACGTCGGTTCGTCGAACAGCATGACGTCCGGGCGAACCGCCAGAGCGCGCGCAATGCCGGTCCGCTGCAACTGGCCGCCCGAAAGCTGGGAGGGGTAATGATCCCGCTTGTCGGACAAACCTACCCGTTCGAGTTCGTGCAGGGCGATTTCGCGCGCCTCGTCCTTCGACTTGCGCTGCACCACCACAAGCGGGTCCATCACGTTCTGAATGACCGTCATGTTCTTGAAGACGTTGAACTGCTGGAAAACCATCGCCGTCCGGAGTCGCATCAAGTGTATCGTCGCCTTGTCCGGGCGCTCGTAATCCATGGTGAGTCCGTCGAACGCGATGGTGCCGGATGCCGGTTTGACCAGATAATTGATACATTTCAGCAGCGTGGTCTTGCCGGTACCGCTGGGGCCGATGATCGACACCACGTCGCCCCGGCTGACCGAAAGGTCTACCCCGTTCAGAATCCGGGAATTTCCGTAAGACAGCTTCAGGTTCTTCAGCTCAAGCATTTCTGATCGGCGCCCTTTCAGAGGATCGTTCCGGAAGCGTTTCGGTCTCGTCATCCGCCCATTCGTCTCCGAGAAGTTCGGGCGTGTCGAATGCCTTGAGATCGGCGAAATGGCGCTCGCGGTCGGCGACGAAGAGTTCCCGCACGATGCCTCGCGCGAGTCTGTCGGCGCCTTCGCTGATAGCCGGAATGTCGCCCGTGAGCTTGCCATGGCTCAGCGTGGCGGGAAAGTTGAAGCAATGTATCCGCGCCAGTGCCGGGCAGACACCGGGCTCGATTTCGAGGAACTCGAAGGCTTCTCCGAGGTCGGGCGAACTCTCAAGCTCTTCGTTCCGCATATCCGCCGGAACGGGAAAGCGGTCGCACCAGAGGCGGATGTGGGGCGCCACGGCGGCGAGTTCCGGGCGGTTTGTCAGGTCGATCTTGAAGCCGGTGCCGAAGATCAGGAAGTCGACCGGATAGCGGCCCTTCGGCGTTGTCACCATGACATGGTCGCCCTCCTGCTCCAGCGCCTCGACCGGACTCCCAAGGTGAAGATGGGCCTGCGGGAACGCGCTGACGCGCAGAACGCTGGGGCGAGGCGGCGGCGTTTGCGACCGCATGGCATAATCCAGAAAGCGCCACTTCCATTCGTCGGGGAGACCGGCGAAACCGTGTACGACACCCTGACTGCCGATGCCGGTGAACTTGTTGATGCGCGGCAGTTCCGTCCGGCGCACGAACATATCGAGCCGGGCCGCTCCGGCTTCGAGAGCGGTGGCGGCGTTGTCCATCGCCGAGGCGCCGGCACCCACGACCCCGACCCGCTTGCCGCGCAACGCGGCAAAATCGATCGCATCAGCGGAATGAGCCCAGAATTTCGGATCGATGGTGTCGGCCATCGGCGGCACGAACGGGCCGCCCAGACCGTCGCGGCCCGTCGCCAGCACCACATGGCGCGCGATCGTCGTCTCATGCCGGCCATGTCGTCGGCAAACAACATCGATCAGGCCATCGGCGCGCGGAGTGATCGCGTCGACAATCGTCTCGTTGCGGACAGGCAGGTCGAGCACGCGCCGGTACCAGACCAGATAGTCCATCCATATCTCGCGCGGTGCGCGGTCGAGCACGTTCCAGGCGTCGCGACCATATCTGGCCTCGTAATAGGCGCGGAAGGTGAGCGCCGGCAGCCCCATTGCCGGCCCGGTCAACTGCTTGGGAGAACGCAGGGTACGCATCCGCGCGAAGGTGATCCACGGGCCTTCGTGACCGGCGGGAGCCTTGTCGAAAACGATGTGGTTGTCGACGCCGAGCCGTTTCAACATGCCCGAGGCGACCAACCCGGCCATGCCCGCGCCGATGATGACGACATCCACGACGCGCTGACCATCGGCGAAACGGGGCGGCACCCATGTTCGCGCCGGCAACTCCAGCCAGGCGAGATCCTGCCGCAGGCGCTCCTCGAGCGCATCGAGGCCTTGCGGAAAGGCAGACGGATCGTTCGTCATGACGGCGCTCCTTCCAGCAGCGTGGTCCGCCCATAGACAGTATCCGCCAATGTTTCGTTTCCGCCCGGTTCGTGCAGGCGACAACCGGGCATTGCCAACGCCACCGCGCGTGCCGCGTCGATCGCGGCGGCGACGGTCGGAGTGAGCGGCAGCGCGGCAGGCGAAATGGCCCCAAACAGGAAGGGAATGGTATGGTCGAGCGTGCGCATCACGACTCCTTCGAGTGGAACGCCGCAAATGGTTGCAGGTTCGACAATGGCCACGCCAAGCCCGGACCGGACCATCGAAAGGCCTGTCATGGAGGCATTGACATCGATAATGCGTTCCGGCGTGACGCCGGCTCTTTCAAGGGCCTCATCGACGCGGTGCCGCAGACGATAGGGATTCGCCAGAGTGATGATGCGACGACCGGCAAGGTCGGCAAGGCGCACGACATCCTTGCCGGCGAGCGGGTCGCCGGCGGCGACGGCCGTGACGCAGGGGGCGTCTGCGATCCAGTGCACATCGAGACCGGGATGTTCGAGCGGAAGGCTGGCGATGCCGAGGTCCGCCGAACGGGCCAGAACGGATTGCACCACGGTTTCCGCCGTCATCGCCTGCACATGGAGATGGCGCGGAATGAGGTCCGGCGCGACGGCGGCGAGCGCCTGCGGAACAACGCCGGCGGCAAGCGACGGCGTGGCCGCGATCGTCAGCGGCAAAGGTTCGTTCAGGCCGATGGCATTCGCCCGTTCGCGGATATGGGCCAGACTGGAGAGATGACGCTCCACTTCGGCATGAAAAAGTACGCCGCGCGACGTGGGAGTGATGCGCGGTCCGCTTCGATGAAGAAGCGCATAGCCGACATCAGCTTCCAGATCCTGGATGAGGCGCGTGACCGCCGGCTGCGATCGTCCCAGCAGCCGCGCAGCACCAGTCACACTACCGGCGGACATGACGGCAGCGAAGGCTTCGAGTTGTCGGATATCGATCGAGTTTGAATGCATGAATGACATCAAACATCCTCCATCATATCAGTAAAGCATGAAAATTCTCGAAATGCAGCTCAAAATAGATAATTATTCCGCATCAATGATGGGTCTTCATTGATATTTGACATAATGAAACGGGATGCCTACCAATGTGGATATCGTGACGTACCGAGGAGCCTGTTTTGACACTCATCGAGACCCTCATCTCCGTGAAGCCGAATTCCCCGCTTGCCGAAGCGATTGAGAAGCGCGCGGAGATCTTTCGTCTTAGTCAGGCCGCTCACGATGCCGTGCTCCTGCCACGCAATCCCGGTGGCCTGTCCCATGGGCTCAGAGCGGCGCTCGCCGCCCGCATGGCGCGCCTGAACCGTAACCCGGCACTCGCGCGTCATTACGATACCCTCGTTACCCGTGCGGACGAACCGGCAACGGCCCTGCTCGCCGATCCGCAGACGCAAGCGGATGACAGGCGCATCGCCGAGATCGTCCGTCACGCCGACCGGCTCACGGTCGCGCCGCGTGAGGCCACGCGTGCCCATGTGGACGCGTTGCGCGAGGTGGGCGTCTGCGACGCCGATATTGTCCGGCTCGCGGAACTTGCGGCCTTCGTCAACTATCAAGTGCGCGTCATAGCGGGTCTGACCCTGCTGGGAGAAATGCGATGAGTGAGGTCGTTCACGCCTTTACGACCACGGTACCGCGCTGGCAGCCTTACGTCGTTCCGGTCGATCTCGAAACCGCGACCGAGGAACAGCGTGCGGCCCTCCAGGTGACGCCGTCGAACAAGGGTATTTCGCCTTATGTACTGACCCTCGCGCACGATCCTGAATCGCTCGCGGTTCGTTCTCCCCTGTTCAACCTGATCATGTACGGGAAAGACGGACTGGCGTCGGGCGAACGCGAACTCGGAGCCGTCGCTGCATCCGTCGTCAACCGCTGCGTCTACTGCGTTGCCGTGCATGCCTCGCGATTCAACAACCTCACGAAACGCACCGACGTCATCGATACCGTGTTCGCCGATGGCCTCGATGCTGAACTCGACGATCATCTTCAGGCCATCTTCGATTTCTCGGCAAGGCTATCGACCACACCGCCCACGGCGACGGTAGCGGACGCGCAGGCGCTCGCCGACGTCGGACTCGGCGAGCTGGAAAGTCTCGACCTCATCCTTTCCGCCGCCATCTTCGGCTGGGCAAACCGCCTGATGCACACGTTGGGCGAACCGGTAAGGGACTGAACGACCTTATGGTGCCGGGCAGATCATACCCGGCGTCGAAGGCAATATAAAATCGTCAGAGCGACATAACCGTCAAATGTCCTGAAGAGGAGGAACCGCTCTTCCGGTGTCGCCGATGGATTCGGCTCGACGCCGGAAACAGCAATTCGACACTCCTGCCATCTTGATCATGACTGAAATTGCGAAGCGCGTTACATTGCATGCGTCGATTGCACAAGACGCCTGTGCCTTGGGATTTCACGATGGGAGGAGATGGAATGAAAGCCATATCCGCTGGAATTCTGGAGATCGCCTACAACGAAACTGGACCGGCGGACGGGCTTCCCGTCGTGCTGTTGCACGGCTTTCCCTATGATATTCACGCATACGATGCCGTGGCGGAAATGCTGGGCGCCTCGGGCTACCGCTGCATCGTGCCCTTCCTCCGCGGCTTTGGGGCCACCCGCTTTCTCTCCGAAAGTTCGCCCCGTTCCGGCGAACAGGCCGCCCTTGGTGCGGACCTGCTGGCGCTGTTGGATGCGCTTTCCATCGAAACTGCCTTGCTTGGCGGATACGACTGGGGCGGGCGCGCTGCGTGCATCGTCGCGGCGTTGCGACCGGATCGGGTCCGCGGACTGGTGAGCTGCGGCACCGGCTATAATATCCAGAATATCGCCCAAGCCGGAAACCCCGTCCCACCGGAAGAGGAAGCGCGATACTGGTATCAGTATTACTTCCACTCGCGGAGAGGACGAACGGCCCTCGAAAGGAATCGCCGTGAGCTTTGCGAATTCATCTGGAAAATCTGGTCGCCGACATGGACCTTCGACCGCGCGGCTTTCGACCGCACGGCCATCGCATTCGACAATCCTGATTTCGTGGATATCGTGATCCATTCATACAGGCACCGCTATGGTGGCGTTCCCGGCGATCCTCAATTCGCGGAAATCGAAGCCCGTCTGGCCGAACAGCCGGATATAACAGTCCCGACGATCGTTCTTCAGGGCGCAGACGACGGCGTCGATCCTCCAACATCCATCGACGATGCCAAACCGCACTTCAGGGCAGGCTATGAGCGTCGGATTATCCCCGGAGTGGGTCATAATCCGCCACAGGAAGCGCCGGAAACCTTCGCAGCGGCTATTCTCGATCTGGCGCGTCATTGCTGAAACGGGCTATGCCAGCCCATTGGCTACCGGCGCGGTCGGGAATGCCGGAAGCCTGCTTTCGCGCGGCGATCTCTGTCCTGCCGTCCGCTGTACGTACGGCTATCCGTCGACCCGGTGATAGTGCGCGATACTCGTGTAGTTCTTGCGCGGCCCGTTCACTCGCCAAACCTCCACCAGACTGTCAAAACTCGGAAAGAACAAGCGTCCGATATAATCGTCGTCGCCGCATCGATGATGGAGCCTCTGGGAAGGAGTATCGGATATGAACACGAACGGCCGCAGGTCGTGGAACGCGACCGCGACGCCATCTCCGGTGAAATCAAGGACGTATTTTCTATGACTGCGCAGTGACATATCGCCGGCGAACGTTTCACCATCTTCCTCAAAACGATCCCGGCTGACGACGGCGGTACCGGCAAATCTCACCTTGCGCCCATTCTGCCTGTCGACCACAAGCCGGCGTACTGCCCAGGTGCCGAGGAACTCATCTGATCGAGACGAAGATAACATCCGGCGCTTGGCTCCTGACGACATTCTGTGACCACTCCAGAAGGAAACAGGGCGTCGAAGATAGCCCTGCTATAGCAGGAACACGACACTGAAACCGTGCCACGGACCACGCATGGAGTGCAAGGCACATTCACTATCCGGGAAATCATGCTCGGTCGAGCTTCAGCGAGCATATGATGCTTTTTTATAACGGCGAGTTTCCTGCGGCATTCATAATAACTCGATGCCCTCGATATCGGCGGAGGCGGCAAGAATTGCGATATACTGCGACACGGCGCGAGACCACGTGCTGGCCTCCAGCCAGCCCGCGATCCTGTCGGCGACATAATCGAACGGAAGCAGGGCGCCCTCGATGCGCCGGTCGAGGCGAACGATATGAAAACCGAAACGGCTTTCGACGGGAACCGCCGTGATGTCGCCCGGCACCAGACGTTCAAGCGCCCGCTCGAATTCGGGCACGGTGCTGCCGCGCGTCAGCTGCCCCAGATTGCCGCCCTGCGTGCCGGACGGGCAGGACGAATATTCACGCGCGAGCGAAGCGAAGGAGGCCGGGTCGGCAATCGCCGCGGCGGCCAGGCGGGACGCCGTCGCGCGGGCTTTCTCGCGTTCCCCCGCTTCCGCCGGATCGGCGGCGATCAGAATGTGGCTCGCTTCCAGAATGGCCCCGCTGGTGAAGCGGTGACGGTTGTTCTGGTAAAAGCGCAAGGCTTCCTCGCGCGTCGCTGAAGGCACGGTCACTTCCCGCTCGACCACCATGCGCACGAGCGCGTCCTCGTCGGTTTCGGTGCGCCCGTCCGCATCCTTTTCCGGTTCCGGCCCGATATCCAGTTCCCTCGCGCGCTGCAAAAGCAGTTCGCGCACGGCGAGCGCCCGCGCGGCGGCAAGCAATGCCGCGCCCGGATTTTCCGCCGGATGATTTTGCGCCTCCGCCAGTATGTCGGCCTCGGCGATGGCGACACCGTTCACGGAAACGGCGTCGAAAACCGCTCGCGGCTTCGGCGGCACATGCGTATCCGGCTCCTGATAAGTGGTGTAGCCGTCCGTGCGGGCATGAGAACCGGAGGCGGGTTGCCTGTTGTCGACCAATGTGACCATGACCCCTACTCCGCCGGAACGCGCCGGTGCGCCGGCACGGCCGTATGATTGCGCTCGCGCACGACCTGATAGCCCGGCCGCCAGATATAGCGTACCGGCGCGCTGAGCATATGCACCAGCCGCGTGAACGGAAACAGCAGTAAGATCGTCAGTCCAAGGACGATATGTATCCTGAACACGATGGACGTATTGACGATATAGCTCGAAGCGGCCCTGTCGAAGGTGAGAATGCCTTGCGCCCAGTTCATGAATTTCACCATTTCGAGGCCGTCTATGTGTTGCAGCGAAACCGGGATCGTGCTCAGCCCCAGGAGAAGCTGAATCCACAGCAGGATGATGATCAGCGTGTCGGTGGGACGCGACGAGGCTCGCACGCGGGGATCGAACAGCCGGCGATGCAAAAGCATGCTGGCCCCGACAATTGCGATCAGCCCCGCGATGCCGCCTGTCACCACGGCGAGTATCTGCTTTGCCTCATGGCTGATGCCCATCGCCTCGATGAGACGAACCGGCGTCAGCAGGCCAACGAAATGGCCGAAGAAGATAAAGAGTACGCCGGCATGAAACAGGACCGAGCCCCACATGAGTTGCCTGCGCCGCAGCAACTGGCTGGACCCGGAACGCCAAGTGTAGGGTTCGCGGTCGTAGCGGAATATCGAACCGAGCGCGAGCACACTGAGGGCGATATAGGGATAGATGCCGAACAGAAACGTATGGATATAAGCCATTTCCCGTCTCCTAGATTTGCGTTGGCGTTGATGGCGGGCCGGGCTTGCGGTGCGCCGCGCGCATCTGCATGCGCAACCGGTCCGGTCCGCAGGCGTTTTCGCCCGCATTGCCTCCGAACATCACCACTTCCTCTTCCCAGATGCGATCCAGCGCGGCGAGATCGTCGGGATCGTCCTCCTCCTGCCGCAGCAGTTCACCGACCAGATTCCGGTCCGGTTCCGTATTGGCGATGTGGAGCAGCACCGCGAAGGCGTTGGCATAGACGGAGCGGCGCTTGCGCAGCCGCTCACCGATGGCCGCGGTGATATGGCCGGTCTGGGTCAGGAGATCGCGGATTTCCTCCGGCGTGCGCGTGGAAAGAAATTCGAGGAACAGCGGCAGATAGTCCGGCAGTTCCTTTGCATCGATCTCGAAACCGGCGTCCTCATACATCCTCATGAGATCGACCATGGCCTGTCCGCGATCGCGGCTCTCGCCATGGACATGCTCGAAGATGTGCAGCGAAAGCGACCGCGTGCGGTCGAAGAGCTGCACATAGCGCTCCTGCGCCTCATAGAGATCGCAGTCGCAGACGAAGGCGATCAGGCTGTCGGTCAGCCGGCGCAGGCCGGGCGAAAGATCATGCTCGCTATCCAGCGCCGCTTTCAGTTCCGCCTCCCCGGCCTGCAGTTCGGGCGTGGGATAGGACAACAGCAGCGAAAGAACCTTCAGGGTCTTGTTCATCATGCCTGCTCCCGGAAAATATCGGTCGGGGTCTGGACGACCTTCCGGCGTTTCGCGCCGAACAGGTCTTCCGTCGACGTGCCCCCCGAACAGCCGTTGCCGAAGCTGAACCCGCAGGACCCGCGAACGTCATAGGCGTCTTCCGTGATCTCGCGATGCGTGGTCGGGATGACGAAGCGATCCTCGTAATTGGCGATCGCCATGATGTGGTACATATCCTCGATCGTCGCGCCGCTCATGCCGACCCGTTCGGCGATCGCCTCATCGATGACCCCGTCTATGGTCTTGGCGCGCATATAGGCGCGCATGGCGAGCATGCGCTCCAGCGCCGAGACAATCGGTTCCTCCTTTCCGGCCGTCAGCAGATTGGCGAGATAGCGGACAGGGATGCGCATGGAGCGGACATCCGGCAGCGGACCGTCCATGCCGAGCCTGCCGGACTGCGCGGCCGACTGAAGCGGTGAAAGCGGCGGAACGTACCAGACCATCGGCAAGGTGCGATATTCGGGGTGCAGCGGAAAGGCGATTTTCCATTCCATCGCCATCTTGTAGACCGGCGAATGCTTCGCCGCCTGCAACCATGGTTCCGGTACGCCGTCCTTGCGGGCCTGTTCGATCACGGCAGGATCGTTCGGATCGAGGAAGATGCCGCACTGCGCCTCATAGAGATCCTGCTCGCTCTCGACGGAAGCCGCTTCGGAAATACGGTCGGCATCATAGAGCATCACGCCGAGATAGCGGATGCGGCCCACGCATGTCTCCGAGCAGACCGTGGGCTGGCCGCTCTCGATACGCGGGTAGCAGAAGATGCACTTCTCCGACTTGCCCGAATTCCAGTTGTAATAAATCTTCTTGTAAGGGCAGCCGGATACGCACATGCGCCAGCCACGGCATTTTTCCTGATCGATCAGGACAATGCCGTCATCCTCGCGCTTGTAGATCGCGCCCGAGGGACAGGCCGCGACGCAGGTCGGGTTGAGGCAGTGCTCGCACAGGCGCGGCAGATACATCATGAAAGTGTTTTCGAACTGGCCGTAGATTTCCTTTTCCACGCCCTCGAAATTGTAGTCCTTCGATCGTTTGGCGAATTCGCCGCCGAGAATTTCCTCCCAGTTCGGCCCCCATTCGATCTTTTCCATCCGCTTGCCGGAAATCAGCGAACGCGGGCGCGCGGTCGGAACGGTCCTGCTTTCGCCCACGGTCTGGAGATGGCCGTAGTCGTAATCGAACGGCTCGTAATAATCGTCGATCTCCGGCAGGTCGGGATTGGCGAAAATCTTGGCGAGGATGCGCCATTTCGCGCCCATCTTCGGCTCGATCTTTCCGTTTTTCTTACGGACCCAGCCGCCGTTCCACTTTTTCTGGTTCTCCCATTCCTTGGGAAAACCGATGCCGGGCTTGGTCTCGACATTGTTGAACCAGGCATATTCGACGCCTTCCCGATTGGTCCAGACGTTCTTGCACGTCACCGAGCAGGTGTGGCAGCCGATACATTTGTCGAGGTTGAGCACCATGCCTATCTGCGCGCGGATTTTCATTCTGCTGCCTCCTTCGCAAGCGGTGTCCGCCGGCTTTCTTCGAGCGGACCTTCCATCCAGTCGACATGGTCGAGCCTGCGCACCACCACGAACTCGTCGCGGTTGGAGCCTACGGTCCCGTAATAGTTGAAGCTGTAGGACTGGTGGGCATAGCCACCGATCATATGGGTCGGCTTGGTGATGATGCGGGTGACGGAATTGTGGATGCCGCCGCGCTGACCGGTGGTCGGCGAGCCGGGCGTGTTCACGATCTTCTCCTGCGCGTGATACATGAAGATCGTGCCGTCCTTCATGCGCTGGGAAACCACCGCGCGCGCCACGATGGCGCCGTTGGCGTTGTAGACTTCCACCCAGTCGTTGTCGGCGATGCCCGCCCTTGCCGCATCCGGTTCCGATATCCACACGACCGGACCGCCGCGATTGAGCGTCAGCATCAGGAGATTGTCGGTATAGGTGGAATGGATGCCCCATTTCTGATGCGGCGTGATGAAATTCAGCACCAGATGCGGCTGCCCGTCCGTGCGGGCGCGGATGGCCTCGTTGACGGTCTTCGTGTCGATCGGCGGACGATAGACACAGAACCCCTCGCCGAAAGCGCGCATCCACGGATGGTCCTGATAGAGCTGCTGGCGCCCGGTCAGGGTGCGCCACGGGATCAACTCATGAACGTTGGTGTAGCCGGCATTGTAGCAGACATGCTCGGATTCGATCCCCGACCATGTCGGTGAGGAGATGATCTTGCGTGGCTGCGCGACGATGTCGCGATAGCGAATCTTCTCGTCTTCCTTCGGGATCGCCAGATGGGCGTGGTCGCGGCCGGTGAATTTCGACAGGGCGGCCCATGCCTTGACCGCCACCTCGCCGTTGGTTTCGGGCGCCAGAGACAGGATCACCTCGGTCGCGTCGATATCGGTGTCGATACGCGGGCGGCCCTCGCTCGCGCCCGGTTCCGGCACCGTGCCGTTGAGCCGCGCCAAAAGTTCCACCTCTTCCGTGGTTTCCCACGAAATGCCCTTGCCGCCGTTGCCGAGCCTGTCGAGAAGCGGGCCGACCGAGGTGTAGCGCTTGTAAAGGTTCGGATAGTCGCGCTCGACCACGACGATGGAAGGCATGGTCTTGCCGGGGATCGGCTCCACCTCCCCTTTCTTCCAGTCGAGCACGTCCTTGGGCTGCGCAAGTTCGCCCGCCGTGTCGTGTTGCGCAGGAACGAGCACGACATCCTTCTCGACGCCCAGCACCTCCGGCGCGACTTCCGAAAATTTCCGGGCGATGCCCTTGAAGATTTCCCAGTCGCTGCGCGCTTCCCATGCCGGATCGGCTGCGCTCGACAGTGGATGAATGAACGGGTGCATGTCGGAGGTGTTGAGATCGTTCTTCTCGTACCATGTGGCCGTCGGCAGCACGATGTCGGAATAGATGCAGGTGGTCGACATGCGGAAATCAAGCGTGACCAGAAGGTCGAGCTTGCCTTCAGGCGCTTTCTCACGCCACACCGCCTCCTGCGTTTCCTGTGCGCCTTCCGGACCAAGGTCCTTGCCGAGCAGCCCGTTCGACGTGCCAAGCAGATGCTTCAGGAAATATTCGTGCCCCTTGCCGGACGAGCCGAGCAGATTTGAACGCCAGACGAACATGTTACGCGGCCAGTTGGCTTCATGGTCCGGGTCCCCGCACGACAGGGTGACGGTTCCGTTCTTCAGCGTACCGACGAGGAAATCCTTCACATCCTTGCCGGATGCGGCGGCTTCCGCCGCGATCTCCAGCGGGTTGGTCTGGAGTTGCGGGGCCGACGGCAGCCAGCCCATGCGCTCGGCGCGGATGTTGTAGTCGATCAGCGTGCCGCCCCAGTCGCCGTCCGGCGCGGTCGGCGACAGGATGTCCCGCACTTTGAGCGTCTCGTAGCGCCATTGGTCGGTATGCGCGTAGAAAAAGGAGGTGGAGTTCATGTGGCGCGGCGGGCGACTCCAGTCGAGCGCGAAGGCGAGTGCGGTCCAGCCGGTCTGGGGACGCAGTTTTTCCTGCCCCACATAATGGCTCCAGCCCCCGCCGGACTGGCCGACACAGCCGCACATCACCAGCATGTTGATGATGCCGCGATAACTCATATCCATGTGGTACCAGTGATTGAGACCGGCACCGAGAATGACCATGGAGCGGCCGTTGGTCTTTTCCGCGTTCGTGGCGAACTCGCGCGCAACCGCCACGATCTGCGTGCGCGGCACGCCGGTGATCTTTTCCGCCCATGCCGGCGTGTAGGGCATGTCGTCGTCGTAGGACCGGGCCGAATTGCCGTCGCCCAGGCCGCGATCCAGTCCGTAATTGGCCGCCAGCAGGTCGAAGACGGTGGCGACGACGACCTCGCCCTCCTTCAGCTTCAGGCTCCGGGCGGGAACCTTGCGTACCAGCACGCTGTCGTGATCGGTGCCCTCGAAATAATCGTGCTCGCGATTGCCGAAATAGGGGAAGGCCACATCCACGACCGCGTCGTGCTCACTCTTGCCGATAAGGCTTTTGACGAGTTCGACCTCCGTGCCCTGACCGTCCTTCTCTTCCAGATTCCACTTGCCGTCATCGCCCCAGCGGAACCCGACGGAGCCACGCGGCACGACGCAGGCCCCGGACCTGCGGTCGATAGCCACCGTCTTCCAGTCGGGATTGTTGCCTTCCTTCAGGCCGTCCACGAAATCGGAGGCGCGCAGGAAGCGGTCGGGCACATAGCGCCCGTCCTTCTTCGCCAGCCGCACCAGCATCGGGAAGTCCGTGTAGCGGCGGCAGTAGTCTTCGAAATAGGGCACCTGCCGGTCGAGGTGATATTCCCGCAGGATGACATGGCCCAGCGCCATGGCGAGCGCGGCGTCCGTGCCTTGCTTGGGATGCAGCCACAGATCGGAGAATTTCGCCGCTTCCGAATAGTCGGGCGAGACGACAACCGACTTGGCACCCCTGTAGCGCACTTCAGTGTAGAAATGCGCGTCCGGCGTGCGGGTCTGCGGTACGTTCGACCCCCAGAGCATGAGGAAACCGGCATTGTACCAGTCGGCCGATTCCGGCACATCGGTCTGCTCGCCCCAGGTCATCGGGGAAGCGGGCGGCAGATCGCAATACCAGTCGTAGAACGACATGCACACACCGCCGAGCAGCGACAGGTAACGCGAGCCGGCCGCATAGGATACCATCGACATGGCCGGAATCGGCGAGAAACCGACTACACGGTCCGGTCCATAGGTTTTCGCCGTATAGGCGTCGGCGGCGGCGATGATCTCGTTGACCTCGTCCCATGTCGCACGCACGAAGCCGCCGAGCCCGCGCACCTTCATATAGTCGGCGCGCTTCGCCGGATCCTGCTGGATGGCGGCCCAGGCGGCGACCGGCGTTTTCAGCGCCCGTTCCGCGCGCCACAGCTTCAGTAGGCGGGAGCGGATGAGCGGATATTTCACACGGTTGGCCGAATAGACGTACCAGCTGTAGCTGGCGCCCCGCGAGCAGCCGCGCGGCTCGTGATTGGGCAGGTCGGCACGGGTGCGCGGATAATCCGTCTGCTGCGTTTCCCAGGTGATGATGCCGCCCTTGACGTAGACCTTCCACGAACAGGAGCCGGTGCAGTTCACGCCGTGGGTGGAACGGACGATCTTGTCGTGCTGCCAGCGCTTGCGATAGGCGTCCTCCCAGTCGCGGTTCTCGTTGGTGGTGACGCCGTGGCCGTGCGAGAAGGTGCCGACGTTCTTGCGGGCGAGGAAATTCAGTCGATCAAGGAGCAGACTCATTATTTCATCCTCTCAATAAGGCTTCATGCCGCAGCGGCGACGGTCTTGCGGCGATGCTCCACGTCGTAGAGCAGGCCGCCTTTGCGCGTGTAGATGCCCCATGTGACAGCCAGGCAGGTCACATAGAAGATCAGGAACGCCCATAGTGCTGCTTGCGGGCCGCCGGTCATGCTGATCGAAATGCCGTAGCCCATCGGAATGAAGAAGGCGCCGAAGGCGGCGATGGCCGATGTGAAGCCGGTGATGGCGGCCGATTCCTTTTCCGCTTCGCGGCGACGTTCTTCCGGTGTCGCGGCAGGCATCAGGCGGTTCATCTCCTTCGACATGATCGCCGGAATCATCTGGAAGGTGGAGGCATTGCCGATGCCGGTCGCGAAGAACAACAGGACGAAGGAGGCGAAGAAGCCCCAGAAGGCATAGGGCTGGTCCTTCACGCCCACGAACCACAGCACGCCCGCGACGCCGACCATCATCAGCACAAAGGCCCAGACGGTGACACGTCCGCCGCCATACCTGTCGGCCAGCCAGCCGGAGCCGGACCGCGACAGCGCCCCGACCAGAGGGCCGAGAAAGGCATAATGCAGCGCATTGACCTGCGGGAACAGGATATGGGTCAAGAGCGGAAAGCCGGCCGAATAACCGATGAACGAACCGAACGTGCCGGTATAGAGCCAGCACATGATCCAGTTGTGGCTGCGGCGGAAGATGACGGCCTGATCGGCGAAGGAGGCCTTGGCCGAGGCAATGTCGTTCATGCCGAACCAGTTGGCGAAAGCCGTGACCACGATGAAGGGCACGAAAATGAAGCCGGCGTTTTGCAGCCACAGCGGCGCGCTCCCCGCGCCGCTTGCGACCATCGCCGGAGCCCCGCCCAGCTTGCCGAAGATGCCGGCCGTAATGGCCAGCGGCACCACGAACTGTACGACGCTGACACCGAGATTGCCGAGGCCGGCATTGAGCGCGGCCGCATTGCCCTTTTCCGACCGGGGATAGAAAAACGATATGTTCGACATGGACGATGCGAAATTGCCGCCACCGAAACCGCAGCACAAGGCGAGTATCAGGAGCACGAAATAGGGCACATGGGGGTTCTGCACCGCATAGCCGATGCCGATCGCCGGGATGACGAGCGACCAGGTGGTCAATGTGGTCCACAGACGGCCGCCGAAGATCGGCACCATGAAGGAATAGAAGATGCGCAGCACCGCTCCCGAAATGCCGGGCAGCGCCGCGAGCCAGAAAAGCTGGTCGGTGGTGAACCGGAAACCGACCAGCGGCAGCTTGGCGACGACCACCGACCAGACCTGCCAGACGACGAAGGAAAGAAGCAGCGCCGGGATCGAGAGCCAGAGGTTGCGCGTTGCGATGCGCCTGCCCTTCTGCTCCCAGAAGGCCGGGTCGTCCGGCCGCCAGTCGGTCAGTACCGCGCCGCTCCTGACGGGTGCGGCTTCGACCTTGGCGAGGCCCTGCAATTCAGCGAAAGCGGGCAGCGCTTCCACGTCGCGCCCCTGCGCGGCGCGTTCCATTTGACGGATCGAGACGTGCATCCAAGCGAAGGATACGGCGGCGACCACGAACAGGAGCATGAAACAGCTCGTCCAGAGGCCGGTCTGGTCCAGAAGCACGCCGAACAGGATCGGCAGCACAAAGCCGCCGAGGCCGCCGATCATACCGACCAGACCGCCGACCGCGCCGATATTGCCGGGATAATAGGCGGGAATGTGCTTGAACACCGCCGCCTTGCCCAGCGCCATGAAGAAGCCGAGGATGAAGATGGTGACCGTGAAGCCGACGACGCCCATTTCCGCATGGAACCCGATCGGGCCGTTGACGCTCCGGATCATATAGTCCGTGGGTGGATAGGACAGGATGAACGTCGCCGCCAGCGAGACCAGAAAGGTCCAGTACATGACCTTGCGGGCGCCATAGACATCGGACAGATGCCCGCCGTAAGCGCGGAAAAGGCTGGCTGAAACCGAGAAAAAGGCGGCGAGGATGCCCGCAAGTCGAATATCGACGCCATACACGCGGACCAGATATTGCGGCAGCCAGAGAGCCAGCGCGACGAAGGCGCCGAAAACGAAGAAATAATAGAGTGCAAAGCGCCAGACCTGAACGTTCCCGAGCGGCTCCAGCCCCGCGAGTATGCCGGCCGGCTTTTCGCCCGTGAGGCGCCGTTCGGCCAGAACGGGATCGTCGGCCGTGCCGAAATAAAAGACCAGCGCCATGACGACCATCGCGGCGGCCCATATATGCGCCACCGCATGCCATCCCATCGCGACCATGATCATGGGTGCGAGAAGCGTCGTGACGGCCGAACCGATATTGCCTGCGCCGAAGATGCCGAGCGCGAAACCCTGCTTTTCAGGTGGAAACCACCGCGCGACATAAGCGACGCCCACCGGAAACGTGCCACCCGCGACACCGACACCCAATGCCGCGACCAGCATCTGCGGATAGGTCGTCGCATAGGTCAGGAGCCAGGTGGAGGCCGCCGAGACCAGCATCGTCAGCGCGAAGACGATGCGCCCGCCATAGCGGTCCGCCCACACACCGAGAAGCACCCGGATCAGAGAGCCGGTGAGAATCGGCGTGCCCACAAGCAGGCCGAATTGCGTTTCGCTCAACCCCAGTTCGGATTCGATCCGGACACCGATGATTGCGAATATGGTCCAGACTGCAAAACAAACCGTAAAGGCGACTGTGCTCGTCACCAATGCGGACGTCTGTCCTTTCGGAGTTCCCTTTACGGCTTGGTGCATGGTTATACTCCAGATAGAAGACCATGAATGGCTCTCCTGTATCCATGCACCGGCGGCAGGAATAATACATTGATCTTGATCAATCTATTGCCAGATATAAATATTATCTATTTTTTCTGTATGTTACATATATAAAATAACTTATATTGTGCCTTTCATTGATTTATACATATTGCTTAATTGATTTTTATCAATTAAGCAGAGGGGCCAGAATCGACCATGAGAGCGGAAATCCATGCGCAAAGAAGACGCCGAGGCGCTACAAAGCCTGCCGCTTTTTAGCGGAATGACGGACGCGATGCTGGAGCGCATCCTGCATCCGAGTTTCGTGCAGGCATTTCCGCCCCATACGATCTTGCTGAGAGAAAACGAACCGACCGACTTCCTGTTCGTCATCCTCGACGGGCTTGTCCTGATGTCGGCCAGATCGGCGGGCAGCGAGACCGCACTCGAGATTCTGCATGCCAACGACATATTCATTCTCGCCGCCGTGCTCAATGATGGAGTGTGTCTGCAAACCGCGCAGACCCTCGCGCCGACACGGGTGCTGATGGTTCCGTCAACGCTCGTGCGTGAGTTGATAAGCGAGGATGCCGGCTTCATGCGTGCGGTCGTCTTCGAAATCGCCCGCGCCTATCGGCGGTTGGTCAAGGAATTGAAGGCCCAGAAGCTCAGAAGCAGCACACAGCGCCTTGCAAACTGGATCGTCAGGGAATCCCTGGCAAACAACAATACAGATATCGTGACGATTCCCTATGAGAAGCGGATACTTGCCGCCTATCTGGGCATGACTCCGGAAAACCTGTCGCGAAGCTTCGCCAACCTCGCACCGCATGGCGTGACCGTTCGTGCATCCATGATCAGAATCACGGACCGCAAGAAATTGATGGCTTTTGCGGCTCCCTCGCATCTGATCGACAACGCGGAGCCGCTACGCAGAACCATGTCGTGAGAATCGCTTGCTTGAAGGCATGCTCATGCGCTGAACCTGTCCTGCACAAAGCCGCTCCTCATGCAGGGCAAGATGTATCAGCCGCTCGGACGAGGTTTCTCAGCAAACCGAAAGCCCGGCTTCCAGTCCGGCGATAAGGTCGTCGACATGCTCCAGCCCGACGGAGAGGCGCAGCAATCCGTCGCTGATGCCGGCTTCGGCACGGGCTTCCGCACCCATGTCGACATGGGTCATCGTCGCCGGATGCGCGACGAGGCTTTCGATGCCGCCGAGGGATTCAGCGAGCGTGAAAACGCGCACCGCCCGCACGAAGCCGCGCACGGCCGACACGCCGCCGGCAAGTTCGAAGCTCATCATCGCGCCGAAACCCTGCTGCTGCCGGGCGGCGAGCGCATGGTCCGGGTGATCCACGAGGCCGGGGTAATGCACGCGCGCCACCGCCGGATGCGCGCGAAGCCGTTCCGCGATCGCCATGGCGTTGCGCTCCTGCCCCGCCATGCGGGCGAAGAGCGTTCGCAAGCCCCTCAGCGTCAGCCATGAATCGAAGGGCGCGGCCGTCGCGCCGGTGACGTTGGCCCAGCGTTTCAACGCGCCGGCCTCGTCCTTATCGGCCGCGATCACCGCGCCGGCGATGACGTCCGAATGGCCGTTGAGGAATTTCGTCGTCGAATGCAGCACATAATCGGCTCCGAGAGATAGCGGCTTCTGCCGGGCCGGAGACAGGAAGGTGTTGTCGACGGCGACCCTTCCGCCCGCCTTTCGGGCGAGATCCGACAAGGCGGCGATGTCCACGACGCGCATCAGCGGATTGCTCGGCGTTTCGATCAGCAGCAGCGCCGGACGATCCAGAAGCGCCGCCTTGAAAGCGTCCATATCCGATTGATCGACCAGCCGCAGTTGCAACTGGCCCAGCGTCGCTCGCGCCTTGAGAAGGCGCATCGTGCCGCCGTAGCAGTCGTGCGGAGCCAGAACCAGACTTCCGACCGGAAGCCGCCCGATAAGAAGATCGACGGCGGCCATGCCGCTCGGCGTCAGCACCGCGCCCGCGCCGCCTTCCAGCCTTGCGATCGCGTCCGCCAGCATATCCCGCGTCGGATTGCCGACGCGTCCGTAATCATAGGCGCGCGGGGCGTCGAAATCGGAGAACGCGTAGGTGCTGGAAAGATAAAGCGGAGGCGCAACTGCAGCGAAAGCCATGTCGCTGGCCACGCCGTGCGCCGCGGCGATGGTCTCCGGTTGAAACTCGATCGCCTTTCGCACGGACATCGATACCTACTCCTGTTGTCGTCGCAGGGAAAATGGCCGGGGCGCCTCACCCAGACAAATGAATTCTATTGCATGCTGGGCGCAAGAATTTTGCACTCGGCAATAGAATAAACCGCCGCGCCATACTGAATCGCATATAAATGCAAAAATTTTGCATCGTCCGAGGCGCAGATGGATATCGACCGGGTTCGCACATTTCTGGAAATCCTCCACACGGGAAGCTTTCTCAAGGCCGCCGAACGGCTTCACGTCACGCAGACCACGGTGAGCGCGCGCATCCGCACGCTGGAGGATGCGCTGGGCCGAAAGCTGTTCATACGCACGCGCAACGGCGCGGCTCCGACGGCGGCGGGGCGTGAATTCGAGCGTTTCGCGCAGTCCTTCGTTCAGGTCTGGGAGCGGGCGCGCCAGCAGCTCACCGTGCCGCCCGGCCGCACCAGCGTCATCGCGGTGGGCGGAGAGCTCAACCTGTGGAGTTCGCTGCTTCTCGACTGGCTCGTCTGGATGAAAAAGGAGCAGCCGCATATCGCCGTTCATGCGCAGGTCGGCCTCGCCGACCAGCTTCTGGAACAGTTGCGGGCGGGCGTGCTCGATCTCGCCATCCTCTATGCGCCGAAACTCCTGCCCGGCTTCAACGTGGAGCTGATCGAGGAGGAGAAACTGGTGCTGGTCCGGTCCACCGTCGACCGGCAGGAGGGCCGCGAGCCCGACTATGTGCATGTCGACTGGGGGTCGCAATTCGCCGGGGAACGCGGCTTCGGCCCCATCGCCTTCACCGAGCCCTCCCTCCGCGTCGGCCTCGGCCTCCTCGGTCTCAACTACATCCTGCGCGCAGGCGGCATGGGCTATTTCCGCAAGGGCGTGGTTGCGGCGCATGTCGAGGCCGGAGAGCTGGAACTGGTGGAAAACGCGCCCCAGTTCGTCTACCCCGCTTACGCCGTCTACCCGGAATCGGCGGAAGGCCGCGGCGACATACAGGAGGCGCTGCACGGCCTGAAGCAGGTCGCGCACTGAAATCCGCCAAAAAAACAGCATGGCCGAAAAAGCTAGATCGTCCCACGGAATCCCGCCGCGGCGCAAAATGCAACGCGTCCCGTCTCAACTCCATAGCACGGCTTCCCCGCAATCGATTGACTGCAATTTTTTTGCGTTCAAACCGCAATATCATTCGTTTGTCTGGGATATGCAGCGGCGTCAATAGTTCCGCCGAAACCGTTGAACACGCTGGATTTCCGGCGTCTGGAGGCAGGCGGGCAGATGACTCTTACGGAATTCAACACGCTGGGGCTGACCGAGCAACAATGGGCCTCCGTGCGCTCGGTGGCACAGTCCCTTTTGCTGCAGCAGGCGCTTTGGCTGAGCGGCTATTTCGCCGGCTTCGCCGACGGCGGCAAGCCCGCCTTGTTGCGCAGCCTCACCGTTCTCTATGGAAGCGACACCGGCAACAGCGTGCAAAGCGCATTCGAGCTCACGTTCAGACAGACAAGACTTCTCGCATAAGGGCGGCAACCGCAGAAGTACCAAATCGCTTGGCCGAGCGATTTAGTACTTCCACAGGTTATTATACGCTTACCATTTGACGCGGAAGCCAATCTGGCCCTTGACGGAATAGCTGTCGCCGAAATTGTTGAAGCTCGTATTCACGAGACCTTCGCCATAGATCGAATATTTGTCGTCGTTCCAGTTATAGGAGCCGCCGATACCGAGGCCGCCCCACAGGCGGTCGTTGCGGCTTGCGAAGCTCGTGCCCGCGACATCGACCCTGGTTCCATCCAGAAACTCATAGTAGAGGTTCGCAATGCCATAGACATGCGTACGGTTCAGCATGCCGTTGGCGTTCTGCCATGAGTTTTCGTGATCGAGCGTCAGACCGAGGCGGCCTTGCAGGCTGTCACCCCTGCCGAGGCTGACGCGCGCGCCGAACACATCGGTGAAATCGTCGAAGTCGACATTGGAATAGACCAGTTGCGCCTGCGGCGTGAGCGACCAGCCCGGATTGAGCGCGATACGCTTGCCGCTTTCAATCGACAGCGTGTAGCCGAAGCCGTCATTGCCGTTGACCAGTTTGCTGCCGGCCAGTTGGGAATCGAGATCGCTCCTGTACCATGTCACCTGTCCCTGACCGTCGATATAGAAGCCGTTGTCGCCATACCATGTCAGCGTGCCGCCGAAGCCGTAGCCGTTGGTGCTGATCTCGCCGTCGCCATAGACCGAGTCCGTCTTCGTCTTGCCGTGGACGTAATGCAGCGTGATGCCGCCGATCAGCTTGCCGTTTTCAGTCTCGGCCAGCAGCCCGTCGAGACCGGCCTGCAATTTCAGGATATTCTCGTCATAGGTCGTGCCGGAGGTGGAGAAGCGCGGTTCCATGCTGTTGTGCGCGCCTTCGATGCGGCCCCATACGCCGTTGCCCCCGATGGCGGTGCCGGCTTCATCCGGCGCCGCATAGGGCGAGCCGACCGGATCGGCGCCCTGCGCGATGACCCTGTTGCCATTGCCGGCCCAGTAGCGGTTGCCGACGCGCTGTTGCAGAGTCGGCAATCCGTTGAGGCCCAGAAGCGCCTGCGGATAGGCTTCATAGCTCGGAACACCGGGCTGGTAGAGTGGCCTTTCGGGGCTGTCGGGATCGGCCGGGTCGAGCAGTTCCGAACGCAGATACCAGTCGCCATCGGTCGGCGTGCTCTTGCCGTTCTTGTAGAGCTGATAGGCATAGGCCCCGCCAACGACGGCCTGACGGCCCTGGAATTCATAATCGCCGAGCAAAGTGAAGGTGCCGTTGGAAGCGCCCCCGACATCGACGACCTTGATGCCTTCGTTGGTCGGCGCGCCGCTGCCGTCGACATTCTTCACCGCCAGAACGCTGGTGCCGGAGGTGTCACCTGCGACGACCATCCTGTCGGTCAGGGAAGCGTCATCGCCCAGCACGGTGCCGATCGTCACGGTGCCGCCATTGCCGGTATAATTGCCGGAGACCATGAGCGTGGTGCCTGGCTGAGGTCCGAGATCGACGAGACCGGCATTGGCGAGCGACTTCACCGTCTGGTCGAAATCCCGCAGTGCGAGCGTGCCGCCTTGCGAAACGGTGAAATCGGACGTGTTGCTGAAGACATTTTCACCGCCCGCGGCGAAGGTCCCCGTCTCTACCGAGGTCGCGCCGGTATAAGTGCTCTGCGTATTCAGGACGAGCGTGCCGTCGCCGGTCTTGGTGAGGCTGCCGTCACCGGTAATGGCGGCCGTGTAGTCCAGCGTGGTGCCGCCATCGGTTTCGATGGTGCCGCCAAGCCCTTGCAGCTCGGTCGCGCGGTCGATGTCCATATTGGCCGTGGTGCGCAGCGTACCGCCGTTCATCGACACGTCGCCGGCCGCGCCGCCCAGATTTTCATTGCTGGAAATCTGCACCGTGCCGCCATTGATCGAGGTGCCGCCAGTATAAGTGTTGGCTGCGCCCAGAACCAGCGTGCCGAGATCGCTCTTCACCAGCCGGGAATCGCCCGTCAGTTCGGAATTGATGGTGGCGGTGAAGCTTGCACCTTCCGCCGTGCCGTCGCCGACGCGGACGGTCGTGGAGGGATTTCCGACCAGCGTGATGGCCTCGCCATGGACGACATAGCCGTCGCTTGCGAACTGCATGCCGGAGACCCGGACATCGCCGAGGCTGTTATCGACTGTCACATCTCCTTTCTTGGCCATGAAAATGGCGAAGGAGCTATCGGCGAAAGGTGCATTGGGCGTGCCGTCAATGGTGGTCCAGTTGTCGTTTCCGTTGAAATTCTGCCAGACGCCGTCGCCGCCATTGACCGTGCCGTCGTTTTTCGGGCCGGCGGCGCCGTCCCAGTAATTGAGGGTAAGGCCGCTGGTGTTGACGAGATTGACCTGTTTGTCCACGGAGGTCTGGACATAAAAGCCCGATGCCGGAATCTGGCCGATTTCCAGTCCGTTATTGGTCAGGGAGCCGGAATAGCTGATGACGCGGTAGACACCCGGATCGAAGGAACCACCCGGCGTCGTCTGCACATTGATGGTGCCGTCGAGCACCAGATCGCCGCCGACAATAGTGTGGTCGTTAAGCGCACCGCCGACGACATTGGCCTGACCGAAATTATAGTCCAGCGAAGAGCCACTGTTGAGGTTGAGATTACCGTTGACGGTCAGCGTGCCCGGAATCGTGTCCGGACGGCCGGGCGCAAGCGTCGCGCCGTCGGCGATGGTGAGATCACCGCCGATCGTGCCCACGCCGCCGACCGTCGCGCCGCTTTGCACCGAGGTCGCGCCGGTCGCCGCCGACTGGTTGCCGTTGACGTAAAGCTCGCCGCCGGAAACCGTGGTGTTTCCGGCATAGCTGTTGTCACCCTCCAGATTGAGGACGCCCGCGCCCGCCTTGGTCAGCGCGCCTATCCCGGTGATGTTCTGGGTGATGCTGGTCGTGTTGCCGTTGGTGTCGATGGTGCCGCCGCCAGCGTCGAGCGTGACGGCGCGCGATCCAGCCAGATCGAAGGACTGGTCGAAACGCAGCGCACCGCCGTCGAAGGTCAGGGCGCCGGTTGCCGCGCCCAGAACATTGTCCGCGCCGACCGCGATGGTGCCGTCCCGGATCGTCGTGCCGCCGGCATAGGTGTTGCCGCCCGGCGCGACCGGCGCCAGCGTGAGAACACCGCCACCGGTCTTCTCGACCGCGCCGCTGCCGATGATCTGGCCGATATAGGTGCCGTCGTCGGGCTGCGTGAAACGCACGAGGCCATCATTCTGCACATTGCTGACGTTGTCGGCGGGGTTGGTCTTGGTGGGCAGGCTCTGCGCGCGGGCCTCCAGCACGCCATCCGGCTCCACGATCACATTGCCGGTGTAGCCGCTATTGTTGCCGGTCAGCGCCAGCGTGCCATCCTTGACCGTCACCGTCGTAAAGCCCGTGAGGCTTCCGGTCACGGTCCACAGGCCTTCACCCTGCTTGGTGAGCGTGGTGAAATTCCGCAGCGCGCCTGCCAGCGTGTCGCTGGAACCTGAAACGCCTTGCAGGAACAGATCGTTGGTGCCGCCGCCGCCGTTTATGTCGCCACTAACGCTCGAACCCGGCTCGAATGTGAGTGTATCGTTGCCGCCGGCGAAGCTCAGCCCCCCGATGACCTTGGCACCGGTGCGGTTGGTGAAATTGATGCCCGAACCGCCGCTCGTGCCGATCACGCTGCCCGAACCGCCGAGCTTTTCGATGGTGCCGTAATTGTCGACGACATTCTTTGCGCCCGAAATCTCGTCCTGAAACCAGATCGCGGCGCTGGAGTTCGCCTGAATGAGGCCGCGATTGATGATCGTATTGCCCGGCCCGTGCACATTGATGGCTTCAGCTGAACGGTGGGTGCCGGTCTCGATCACCGAGCCGCCCTGCTGGACGACGAGCGTGCCGTTGCTGCCGAATTCGATCGTGTTGGGTCCGGTGCCGTAACCGCCGGTAGAGCCGGACTGCGCCGTGGCATTGGTGACGCTTGCACCACTGCCTATGGTGATATTCGCCCCGTCACCAAGGCTGATAGCATTGGTGTTGCCCACAGATATGGTCGATCCCGACTGGAAGTTGACGGTCTTGCCGTTATCGCCGCGGCCGGCACCGATCCTGCTCGTCCACGGATTTGGCGAATCGGTATTGCAGGTCGTCGTGGAACCGCTCGCCGAACAAGCCGCATAAGCATCGAAAGAAAGAAAAGAAGAAGCCGAAAAACTGAAAATAGAAAGGACAATTGCCGAACTGGATGAAAAAAGAGCATACTTCCGTGCCTGCATTATAATCCCCCTGACTCTACAAGCTCTCTCCAGATAAAACATAGCACGTCCGGCTTCGAAGAAAAGTGCTAAATTAGTAACTTGTCATTTTTTGTCATGATAAACTGGATCTTCGTTACTGAGTAACCAACCGTTCGGAAAGGATATAGTAGCCCCCTAAAACATGGTTATTGGTGATGGCTTCCAAATTTCGCCAAAACACCGCGTTGCCTCGACATAATTCATCGCTATCCCGTAACATCTGCCGGGAATACCGGCACCGATGTTCACGCCTTTGTTCGTCCTTCGGCGCATTATGTCGGACCGGACAACAAAGCTTTTGTTCCCATCGAACGGCGCGGGGCGTACAAGCTCACTGTCCCCACGCCGCCTGAGGAAACAGCATGACCTACCTCCTTGCATCCGAACTGCCCGCCGAACCGGCGGGGCTGCGTTTCAAGAAACTTCTGGACCGGAAGGGCATACTGCCCCTGCCCGGCGCGCATAACGGCATGGCGGCACTTCAGGCCAAAGCAGCCGGCTTCGAGGGCCTTTATCTTTCCGGCGCAGCCATGACCGCCTCCATGGGCATTCCCGATCTCGGTATCATCACGGTCGATGAAGTGGCTTTCTTCATCCGCCAGATCGCGCGCGCCGCCGGCCTTCCGCTGCTGGTGGACGGTGATACCGGCTATGGCGAGGCGCTCAACGTCATGCACATGGTGCGCACCTTCGAGGAAGCAGGCGCGGGCGCCGTCCATATCGAGGACCAGCTTTTACCCAAGAAATGTGGGCATCTCAACGACAAGAAACTGGCCGATGCACGCGACATGGCGGCTAAAATCTCCGCCGCCGCGAAGGCGCGGCGGCATCTCTACCTGATCGCCCGAACCGACGCGGCCGCGAGCGAAGGCATCGACGGGGCCGTCGCTCGTGCGAAGCTTTATATAGAGGCTGGAGCGGATGCGATTTTCCCGGAAGCGCTTACCAGCGCGGATATGTTCCGCGAATTCGCGCGGCACATGCCCGGCGTGCCCCTTCTGGCCAACATGACCGAGTTCGGACGCACGCCGTTCTTCACGGCTTCCGAGTTCGAGGAAATGGGCTATCGCATGGTCATCTGGCCGGTCTCGTCGCTGCGTGTCGCCAACAAGGCGCAGGAACGGCTCTATGCCACGCTGAAGGCGGAAGGCTCGACCCACTCACTGCTGGGCGACATGCAGACGCGCGCCGAACTCTACGACACGATCGGCCTCGGCGCCTATGAGGCGCTGGACTCTTCCATCGTCCTCTCCGTGGCTCCGGAGCCGGTATCCGGCAGAGGCGAGGCTGCGCCCCCAATGTCGATCCCTCTCCGTTAACGCATCATTTACCAGGCCGCTCTTGTCGAAGCCGGTTTGTCGGAGCAGATTACCGGTTCAACGGAGGTGAACGCATGACACAGGACGTTACTTCGGACTCCGGTATGCGGGGGATCGCTCCCCGCTGGACATCCAGTGCGAAGAGCGGAGTGGGCACCGCGCTCTCGCCGGCATGCCGCATGTGGTTCACGCTGAGCCACGGCATCCTCAACGAAATCTATTTTCCGCGTATCGACTGGGCCTGCACGCGCGACATCGGCCTGATCGTCACCGGCCCGGACGGCTATTTTTCCGAGGAAAAGCGGAGCACCGAAAGCGTCGTCACGACAATCGAGGACGGCGTTCCTGCCTATCAGCTCGTCAATACGGCCATCGACGGACGATATCGCATCGTCAAGCGCATCATCGTCGATCCCGCGCGCAACAGCCTGCTTCAGCAGATATCGTTCGAAGCCCTGCAGGGGTCGGTTCACGATTATCGCCTTTATGTGCTCGCTGCTCCGCATCTGGTCAATGCCGGGGCCGGCAATACCGGCTGGGTCGGCGATTACAAGGGCACGCCGATGCTTTTCGCGACGGGCAAGGGCGGCATCTCGCTGGCGCTTGCCGTCAGCGGCGGCTGGCGGACCGCGTCCGCCGGCTATGTCGGCGTCTCCGATGGCTGGCAGCAATTGCGGGATACCGGAGAACTGGACCCGTGCGTCACCCGCGCCGCCGACGGCAACGTCGCGCTGACGGGTGAAATCGACCTTGCGTCGGGCAGCGACACCGTCCTTGTCTCGCTCGGCTTCGCAAGCGGTCCCGCAGAGGCCGGCTATAACGCGCTCGCCAGCCTGCAAGCCGGATATGGTAATGCCGAGCGGGCGTATGTCGCCGGCTGGCGACAATGGCAGAGCACCCTGCTGCCGCTGGACGAACCGAGGATGCCGCCGCCCGAACTCAATCGCTACCGTATATCGACGGCCGTTCTCGCGACGCACCGGCCCCTGTCCTTCGAGGGACCGGCGGTCGCCTCGCTGTCCATTCCTTGGGGCTTCGCCAAGGGCGACGAAGACCTTGGAGGCTATCATCTGGTCTGGCCGCGCGATCTGGTCGAGACGGCCGGCGGTTTCCTCGCGGCCGGCGCGCCGCAGGACGCGATTCGCATCCTCGCCTATCTGCGCGCGATCCAGGAGGCCGACGGACACTGGCCGCAAAACGCCTGGCTCGACGGCATGCCCTACTGGGCCGGCATACAGATGGATGAATGCGCCTTTCCGATCCTGCTTGCCGACGCACTGCGCCGCGCGGGAGCGCTTACCGACGACGCCCTCCTGTCCTATGTTCCCATGATCGAGAAAGCGGCGCGCTACGTGGTCGTCAACGGCCCGGTGACGGGCGAGGACCGCTGGGAAGAGGACGGCGGCTTCTCCCCCTTTACCCTCGCCGTCGAGATCGCCGCCCTGCTCGCCGCCGCCGATATTCTGGAAATCGCCGGGCAGGATCGCAATGCCGATTATCTCAGGCAGACGGCCGACGCCTGGAACGATCAGATCGAACACTGGACCTATGTCGAAGCCGACGCCGCCAGCGCCGGCCTTGGCGTCAAGGGCTATTATGTGCGCATCGCTCCGCCGGATATCGCGGATGGCGCGTCGCCCGCCGATGGCTTCGTGCCGATCAAGAACCGTCCGCCCGCGCAATCCTATCTGCCGACGTCGCACGTCATCAGCCCGGACGCGCTGGCGCTGGTCCGCTTCGGATTACGCGCGCCCGACGATCCGCGCATCGTCGACACGGTGAAGGTCATCGACGCGCAACTCAAATGCGATCTGCCGCAAGGTCCGCTCTGGTATCGCTACACAGGCGACGGCTATGGCGAACATGCGGATGGCAGCGCATTCGACGGCACCGGCATCGGCCGGCCGTGGCCCCTGCTCGCCGGCGAACGGGCCCACTACGAACTTGCCGCCGGCAGGCCGAAGCAGGCCATTGCGTTGCTCCACACCTTCGAAGGGTCCGCCGGAGCGGGCGGCTTATTGCCCGAACAGGTCTGGGACCAGCCCGACATACCCGACAAGGGTCTCGTTTTCGGCCAACCGTCCGGAAGCGCCATGCCGCTTGTCTGGGCCCATGCCGAGCATATCAAGCTGCTGCGCTCGCTGAAGGACAAGGCCGTCTTCGACATGCCTCCGCAAGGCGTAGACCGCTACATCAGGAACAGGACCACCGCACCCTTCATGCTCTGGCGCTTCAACAACAAGATATCGCGAATTTCCGCCGGCAAGCGTCTGCGCATCGAAGTGATGGCGCGAGCAGTCGTTCACTGGAGTTCCGATGGCTGGAAACACGTAAACGATACTCCGACCTGCCGGAACGGCTTTGGCATCGACGTCGCGGAACTTGCAACCGAACGGCTGCCAAAGGGCACGGTGATCGTCTTCACCTTCTACTGGCCTGATGCCGATCACTGGGAGGGCACGGACTTCGCGGTCACAGTGGCTGACGGCGGCGAACAACGGCCTATCGAAAAAAACCGTACAAAAAGGGGACGCGCGTCATGACCGCCAGATCCAGAACTCTCAATCATCCGAAGACCAAAGCGCCGCGGGACCTTGTGGTGCTCGCGATCGATCTCGGTGGTTCGCACGTCAAGGTCCGCCTCAGTTCGGGCAGCGATCGGCGAGCAGCCGTCTCCGGCGCGGCCATGTCGCCCCGGAAAATGGTCGAGGCGGTCAGAAAGCTCGCAGCGGACTGGCAATACGACGTCATCGGCATGGGATATCCCGGACCGGTCAGCGGCAACAAGCCGGCGCTTGACCCGCACAACCTTGGCCCCGGTTGGAAAGATTTCGATTTTCCTGCCGCTTTCGGTAAGCCTGTCAGGCTTGTCAACGATGCGGTCATGCAGGCAATCGGAGACTATAATGGCGGTAACATGCTGTTTCTCGGACTCGGTACCGGTTTGGGTTCGGCAATGATCGTCGATCATGTCTGCCTGCCCATGGAGCTTGCGCATCTGCCTTACAAAAAGCAGACGTTCGAGGATTTCGTCGGCGAAAGAGGTTTGAAAAAATACGGCAAAAAGAAATGGCGCAAATCGGTAGAGAAGGTCGTAGGCACGCTGCAAGCGGCGCTGCTGCCGCATGACACTGTCATTGGTGGCGGCAATGTCGAAAAGCTTGAGACGCTGCCTGAAGGCTGCCGAGCAGGCGACAACGAGAACGCCTTTCTCGGAGGCTTCCGTCTGTGGCAGAACGAGAACCTGCGTTTCTAGTTTCCGTGGACAAAGGTTGATTGGTGGCTGCTGCCGTCGGGGTGAACGGCGAGATCGAGCGCGCCTCGGCGATGATCCATACGCTGCGTTTCGGCAATCCGTTCCGTAACGCGATTGGCGGCACGAACTATCTTGAGTTCGCCAACACCCGGAGCACGCCTGGGGGCTCTTCTCTCGTTACCAATGATGCACAAGTGTGAAAACAGCCTCCTCATGCATCTTTTTGCGCGCATCGTAAACCTAATCTATCTATTTGTTATAGTTTATATTTTAGAACATCACGTACTAATTCGGCGGAACCGGTTCGCTGTAATTGCGTTCTTCAATTGGTAACAATCCATAGGAGGACACACAATGCTTTATTACGCACTCGTATTTCTGGTAGTGGCGATTATAGCTGGAGCGCTCGGTTTCGGCGGCATCGCCGGTATATCGGCCAGCATTGCGCAAGTCCTTTTCTTCGTGTTTCTCGCGTTGCTGGTGATTTCAGTCATCGCCTCAATCATCCGCAAGGCATGACCGAAAAAGGCGACGGGCGCATCCCGGTTGCGCCCGACTGCCTTCATTGCTTCACTCACGATAGTTCTATGAACGCGCCAGCGCTATTATCACCTCCAACCTCAGCTTCGACAAATGAGTCCGCGGCTTCGAGCAATGCACCACAGGGCACAGAGAGTTTCGCGCGACTGATCGGCTCGCCCGAAGCGCCCATTTCCTCTCGCGCCCTCACCTGCCGTCAGGTTTCCAGCGCGCTTGCAATCGGCGGCGGTGGGTCTTCTCGACTTCATGGCGACCGCCCCAATGCGCCGTTCAGGCGGCGAGCAGTTTTCTGAGCTTGGTTTCCGGCGAAGCCAATGCGGCCGGATCGGGCCGGGAACGGGCGGCGATCAGCATTTCAGCGAGGCGAATATCGCGCGCGATGGCGTTTCCGGGTCCGATGCCACTCGCTGCGATCAGCCGGCCTTCCGCGTCGAGATGGAAGAGGATGAACGCCCCTTCCCCCATGTCCCGCCGGACGGTCGTCATCGCGCCGTCGGCGATGCCGGCGATTTGCATGGTCATGTCGTATTGGTCCGACCAGAACCACGGCACGGCCGAATGTACCCCGGTCTCGCCCAGCATGGCGGCTGCGGCGCGCTGGCCCTGCTCCTGCGCGTTGCGCCAGGATTCGAGGCGAACGCGATGGCCGCCATAGAGCGGCGACGGACAGCAGGCGCAGTCTCCGGCGGCGAAGATATCCAGATCGGAGCTGCGCAGGAAATCATCGGTAGCGACGCCGTTCTCCACGCTCAGGCCCGCGGCCTGCGCCAGTTCGACGTTCGGTGCGGCGCCGACACCCACGACCAGAAGCTCTGCCGCGACGGAGCGACCGTCTTCGAGCGTGACGCGCACCTCGTCGGGCGATTGTGCAACGCCCGTTATTTTGGCTCCGCAGACAATCTTCACCCCCTCCGCCGCATGGCGGGCGGCGACGACACCGGCGATCTCGGCCGGCACGCCGCGCGTGAGAACGCGTAACTGCCCCTCCATGAGCGTGACCGCCGCTCCAAGCGCGCGGGCGCTTGCCGCCAGTTCCAGACCGATGAAGCCGCCGCCGAGAATGGCAACATGCTTTCCCTTCGCCAGATATTCGCGGATATGCATAGCGTCGTCATGGGTGCGCAGCGTCACAACCCGGCCGCCATGGACCACGCCCGGCAAGGGGCGGGGACGCGCGCCGGTGGCGAGCAGCAGCCGGTCGTAAGGGATCGCTGTACCGTCGGCCAGCAATACACACTTGCCGGCGCGGTCGATCTCCAGCGCTGTCCGGCCCAAAAGCAGGTCGATACGCGCCTCGGCGTAGCGTTCCACCGCCGCGACAAGCTTCGGCCCGGCGCCGGAAAGCATAACTTCCTTGGAAAGCGGCGGCCGCTCGTAAGGCGGATGGGTTTCATTTCCGATCAGGGTGATCGTCCCGTCGAAACCCTTTTCCCGCAGGGCGAACGCCGCGCGCGCCCCGCATTCGCCGGCACCGACGATGACGAAACCCGCCATGACGCTATTCCTGCAAATCGATGAAAACCGTGCCGTCTGTAATCCTGACGGGATAGGTCTTCAGGTTGATACAGACGGGCGCTCCCTTCGCTTCGCCGGTCCTGTAATCGAAACGGCCATTATGCTTGGGGCATTCGATGATATTGTCCATGACGAGACCGTCGGCCAGATGCACATGCTCGTGGGTGCAAAGCCCGTCCGTTGCATGAAAAGTGTCTTCCGGGCTGCGATAAATCGCAAAAGTCCGCCCCGCATGATCGAAGCGGATAACATCTTCCTCCTCGATGTCGTCGGCCGCGCAGACCTCGATCCATCTGTCGCTCATCACTTCCTCCCCATCAGCCGAACATTATTCGGCGGCGACCAGTTCCGCGTGGAATTCTTCACGATACGGACGCGCCGTCGGCGGCAGTTCGCGTTTGATGTAATAATCCTCGTAGCGCAATTGACGCAGGAAGGCCGGGATCATCTCCTTATAGCCCGCACCGATCGACAGACACGGTGCCGGCAGGTCGTGCCTGATCATTTCGTGCAGCTTCGGCAGGGCATGGTAGGGCACCATCGGAAACATGTGGTGTTCCACATGATAGTTCATGTTCCAGTAAATGAAGCGGCTGACCGGGTTCATGTAGACCGTTCGGCTGTTGAGCCGATGCTCAGTGACATTGTCGGCAAGACCGCCGTGCTGAAGCAGACCCGTCATGACATGGTGCCATGCGCCATAGAGCCGTGGCAGGCCGATCAGGACGGCCGGCAGGATCGAACCGAACCAGAAGCAGGCGATGATCGTGACGACATAGATCGCCAGCCAGATTCGGGCCACCCGTATCGCTTTGGGTTGCTCCGACTCCGGGATAAATGTCTTTTCTTCCGCGGAAACGATGCCGAGAGAATTCCGGACCATATCGATCATCGCATGATACACGTCCAGAATACCGAAAAAGTTGAGGATCAGCGCGGCAAGGTCCGGCGGGCGCATCACGTTGATTTCAGGGTCGCGCCCCACAATGATGGTGTCGGTGTGATGGCGCGCATGGCTCCAGCGCCAGGTCACCGGATTGCGCATGATCATGAAGCAGGCGATCTGGTAGACGACGTCATTCATCCAGCGGGTTCTGAACGCCGTGCGATGGCCGCATTCGTGCCAGCGGCTGTCGGACGCCGATCCGTAGAGTATACCATAAGCCAGGAAGAACGGCACACAGAGCCATGATCCCCAGAAATAGATTCCAAAGCCGGCAAACAGGACCATGCAGCCGAACCAAATGACGGTATCGCGGATCGCCGGCCCGTCCGAACGCTGCATCAGCGCCTTCATGTCCTTGCGTGGGACTTCGGTATGATACCATTCGGCCGCCGCCAGACCGGTCTCCACCGCGCGGCGGGCGTCCTCCCCGATGAGGCTATAGTCTCTCTTTCCGTGTATCCAGACCATCGACGCCTCCCGGTCTCCTGTCGACGGAGAAAATAAACCGGGACGTTACGGGCTTCAATCCGAGTATGATAGTTTCTATCATTTCTATCATTATATCGGCGGAAGACCGTGATAATTTCCATCACGAATGCCTTGTTTTTCTGGCCAGACGAATCCGCTTCCTGTACAAGGGAGCCATTACTCCAGAATCGGCAGGCAGGCATGAAACGGAGAGCGACCGTTGCGGACATAGCCGCTCTCGCGGGCGTCGGCGTGGCGACTGTCGACAGGGTGCTGAACGGACGGGCTCCGGTGCGCAAGGAGACGGCGGACCGCGTACTCGAAGCCGCCGAACGGCTCGGCTATTACGCGGTGCCATTGTTGTGCCGGCGCGCCGTCCCTCGCCTCACCAATATCCGGCTCGGCTTCGTGCTGCAAAAGCGCTCCGACCCATTTTATCAGAACATCGCCGACGGCCTGCGCGGGGCGCTGGCGGAACGGCAGGACGTTCGCGCCAAGATGGACATCGTGTTTGTCGACGAGATTTCGGCGCAGTCGCTTTCCGAGGCCATTCTGGAGGCCGGCGCGCGGTGCGACGCCCTGGCTTACGTCGCCATCGAGCACCCGCTGATCGTGGCCGCGATTCAGGAACTGCATAGCCGCGGCAAGCCGACATTCTCCCTGCTTTCGGAGGTCGGCGCCAACGGCGCTTCGGCCTATATCGGGCTGGACAGCCGCAAGGTCGGCCGCACGGGTGCGCTCATCACCGCGAAAATGGCGGCCCCGACCGGGAAAATCGCCGTTCTCGTCGGAAGCCACCGCTATCGCGGGCAGGAACTGAGCGAGATCGGTTTTCGGTCCTATTTTCGCGAAAACGGCGATGAAAGCCGGCTTCTCGAAACGATCGTCAATCTCGACGATCCCGAAGTGGCACGCGAAGTTACGGCGAGCCTTCTGAACCGCCATGCCGATCTGGCAGCCATTTACGATGCCGGCGGCGGCCGGAACGGCATCATCGAGGCCATCAGGGACCATGGCGGTGGGCGGCGTCCCGTGGTGGTGTGCAACGACCTCACGCCGGCGACCCGTCTGGCGCTGATCGACGGCGTCATCACCTGTACGCTCTGCCTGCCGATCGACACCTTCAGCCGGACGGCAATCGACGAGATGATCGCCGCCGCCACCAAGAGCCGCCCCGTCACGCCGCGCTCCATCCTGCCATTCGACATCGTTCTGGCGGAGAATCTTCCGGGATGATTCCGCGTTTCGGCAACCCCGACGTGACAGCGACAAAAGATACGCTCAAAAAGCGAACCGGGCGAGATAGATGCCCGGCTCCTTGATGGTGCGCATACCTTATGCCTCCAATTTACGGGACGGAACGGGCGCATCGTCATAACCGCCGTGGACCGACTGGTCGAAGGGGATCACCGCACCGGTCATCATGCCGCTGTCGTCCGACGCCATCCACAGGACGGCGCGGGCGACCTCGACCGGATCGAGGATACGGCCGAAGGGTTTCAGTCTCGCGGCCCGGTCGATGAAATCGGGGTCGCCGGTTTCCGACAATATCAACGCACGCTCGTGGTCCGAGTTCATCCAGCCGATATCCAGTTGATTGACATGGATGCGATGGCGCATCAAAGCGAAGCCCGCATGGCGCGTCAGCGTTGCCAGCGCCCCCTTGGAGCCGGCATAGGGGGCAAGGAACGGCTGCCCGACCAGACCGGACATCGAACCGATATTGACGATCCGGCCCTCGATCCCCTCACGGATCATGACCTTGGCCGCATCCTGCATCAGGAAGAAAGGCGCGCGCGCATTGACCGCGAACATGCGGTCGAAAAGCTCCGGCGTGGTGTTCAGCATATTGCCCCGGTCTGTCAGGCCGGCGGCATTCACCAGAATATCCACCCGGTGGAAACGTTTGTCGGTAGTGGGAATGATGCCGCGCACATCGGCGATATTGGCCAAATCGGCGGCGATCATCTCGACGGGCACGCCTGTGGCGTCGGTGATCTCTTTCGCCACCGCCCGCCCCTTTTCGACACCGCGCCCGACAATGACGATCCCTGCCGCCCCGGCTTTGGCGAAGACGCGGGCGATGGCGGCACCCAGACCCTGCGTGCCGCCGGTGACGACTGCGACCTTTCCATCGATCCTGTTCATTTCACGACCTCATATTTTGCCGCGGCCATGACGCGCAGCAGTTCCTTGTGACCTTTGCGCGCCATTTCCAGCGGCGGATGGGCGACAGGATCCTGTTCGGCCTCGACCACGAACCAACCCTCGTAACCTTTGCCGGCCAGAGCCTTGACGATGGCCTCGAAATCGAGGCTGCCATCGCCCGGTACCGTGAAAGCGCCCTTGATGATCGCGTCGAGAAAGCTTTCCCGTGTCCGGTCGAGCCCATCGATGACGGTCTGGCGAATATCCTTGGTATGGACATGGGTGATGCGCCTGTGATGATTGTCGATCACGCGCATGACGTCACCGCCGGCAAAGGCCATATGTCCGGCGTCGAACAGAAGCGGGACCGACGAATGCTTCATGAACAGGTCGAGCTCGGCTTCCGTCTCGACCGCCGCCGCCATATGGTGATGGTAGGAGAGCGGCATGCCCTGCTTCGCGCACCAGTCGGCGAAATCAGACATCTTGCGGCCATAGGCGGCCATTTCGGCCTCGCTCAGCTTCGGCTTGGTCGAAAGCGGCGCGGAGCGCACGCCCTGAATGGAGCGCGCCGTCTCGCCATAGACGATGCAGGGTGCACGGGCGGCGATGAAGAATTCCATCTGCCGCGCGATGCGGTCCTTTTCCGCCTCGATGTCGCCGTCGAGCAGCAGACCGGAGAACCAGCCGCCGCAAACCGAAATTCCGTATTTGTCCAGAACCGGCCCCAGTTCCTTCATATCCATCGGGAAGCGCCGTCCCGTCTCCATGCCGGTGAAACCGGCGACGGAGGCCTGACGCAGGCATTCTTCCAGACTGACATCATCCGAAAGCTCCGGCAGATCGTCGTTCCACCAGGCGATCGGGGCGATCCCCAATTTCGCTTTCATCTCACACCCCTGTGCGCTGTGCTTCGCGGATTTTTTCCTGCGCCTTGCGGGCGGCACGCACCGTCTCGAAATTCGACACGGCCGGTACGCCCACATCCCAGTCGGCATCGCCCGGCACCCATTTCCAGGCATCCGACACGATGGATATGACGGTCACGCCGTCATTGCCCTGCGCCCATTTCATCGCCTCCTCCAGATCGGCGAGGCTCTCGACCTTGCGTCCTTTGGCGCCCATCGCCTCGGCATGTTTGACGAAATCGACATGGAGCGGGTTTTCGCGGTTCTGGACCCGGCAATCGGTCAGGAGATTATTGAAGCCGGGAACACCCTTGGCCTGCTGCAAGCGGTTGATTACGGCGAAGCCGCCATTGTCGCAGATCACGACGATCATCTTGCGGCCAGTGAGTGCCGCCGAATAGATGTCCGAGTTCATCATCATATAGGTGCCGTCGCCCACCATGACGATCGGGGTGCCGCCGGTTCCGCCCGGCCCTTCCTGCGCCATGGCGCAGCCCCAGCCCGCCGGAATCTCGTAGCCCATGCAGGAGAAGCCGAATTCGCAATCGAAGGTGTCGGGGTTCTTGACCCGCCAGCCCTTGACCACCTCGCCGGGCGTGCCGCCCGCCGCCGCGATCAGCGTGTCCTCGGGCCTCGCGACCGCATTGAGCACGCCCACGACCTGCGCATAGGAGGGAACCGGCGCGTTGGTCGGCTTCTGATGCTCGTCGAGCAGAGCGTTCCATTCGGTGAACAGCGCCTTGGCATGCTTCATCAGGCCGGCATCGGCCTTGTAGCTGCCAAGGGCGGCATCGAGTTCCCGCACCGTCTCCAATGCGTCGCCGACGACCGGGAGCGACCGGTGCTTGACCGCATCGAAGCGCGCCGTATTGACCGAAATGAATTTCGCGTCCTCGGCGAAGGCTGTCCACGAACCGGTGGTGAAATCCTGCAAGCGCGTGCCGATGGCCAGAATGATGTCCGCTTCCTTGGCGAGTGCATTGGCCGATGTCGAGCCGACGATGCCGATGGGCCCGGCGTGAACCGGATGCTCATGCGTCAGCGCGCCCTTGCCGGCAATGGTCTCGACAATGGGAATGCCGCGTTTCAGGGCGAAATCGGCTACTTCGTTCCCGGCCAGAGAATAGCGCACGCCGCCGCCGGAAATGATCAGCGGACGCCTCGCTGACCGAAGCAGTTCCGCGGCCGCTGCAACCGAATCGCGGTCCGGGCGCGGACGCGGGATTTTCCAGACTTTCGGTTCGAAGAAAACTTCCGGATAATCGAAGGCGACTTCCTGCGTGTCCTGCGCCAGACCGATGAAAGCCGGTCCGCAATCGGCCGGATCGAGCATGGTCGCGACCGCCTGCGGCAGCGACTGGAGGATCTGCTCGGGCAGCGTGATGCGGTCCCAGTAGCGCACGACCGGCTTGAAGGCGTCGTTGACGGTAATCGTCGGGTCGCCCCAGTGCTCGACCTGCTGCAATACCGGGTCCGGCAGGCGATTGGCAAAGGTATCGCCAGACAGAAGCAGAACCGGCAGGCGGTTAGCCATGGCGACACCGGCCGCCGTCACCATATTGGCCGCGCCCGGCCCGATGGAGGTGGCGGCGACCATGATCTGTCGCCGGCGCTTGGCCTTGGCGAAGCCGATGGCCGCCAGTGCCATGGACTGCTCGTTCTGGCCGCGCCATGTCGGCAGCCGGTCCTGAACCTGTTCGAGCGCTTCGGAAAGGCAGGTGACATTGCCGTGGCCGAAAATGCCGAACACCCCCGCGAAGAGCGGAACGCGCTCGCCGTCGATCTCCGTGAACTGGTTGCAAAGATAGCGGACCAGAGCCTGAGCCATGGTCAGCCGCACGGTGTTTCTGGTCATCTCGCCTCCTCCTGCGGATGGATATGTCGGAAGATTACGGAATACATATTGACAATGCAACTATCTTGCAATGATTATTGCATAAAATATCGGAGGAGACTTCCATGCTCAATATCGCAGTGCTCGGCGTCGGCCGTATCGGCCGCATGCACGCGGAAAATATCGCAGCGCATCCGCGCGCCAGACTGGCTGGTGTATTCGATGTGCATGCCCCGGCCGCTCAGGAAATGGCGCGAAAACTCGGCGTTCCGCAATTCGAATCGGCCGACGCGGTATTCGCCTCGCCCGATGTGGATGCGGTGCTCATCGCCAGCTCTACCGCCACCCACGCCGGCTTCCTCGAACAGGCAGTGGCGGCGGGCAAGCCAGCGCTCTGCGAAAAGCCGATCGACCTGTCTCTCGACCGCGTAAACGCCTGCGCGAAGAAGATTGCAGGCAGCAACATCCCGATCATGCTCGGCTTCGTGCGCCGGTTCGACAGCGGCCATCGCGCGGTGCGGCAGGCCATCGAAAATGGCCAGATCGGCGAGGTACATCAGGTCGTCATAACCTCGCGCGATCCCGGCATGGCACCGGCGGACTATATCAAGGGTTCGGGCGGCATTTTCCGTAACATGACCATTCATGATTTCGACATGGCCCGCTTCGTTCTGGGCGAGGAGATCGACGAGGTATTCGCGACGGGTTCGCGGCTGGTCGATCCGGCGCTGATGAAAAGCTGCGACGATTACGACACGGTTACGGTTGTCCTCAAAACCGCGTCGGGCAAGCAGTGCATCATCAACAATTCCCGCCGGGCGGTCTATGGATACGACCAGCGCGTCGAGGCGTTCGGCGATGCGGGCATGGCGATCTCCGCCAATCGCACGTCCAACAATCTGCATCTTTATGGAGCCGATTTTACCGATCGAAAGCCCCCCCTGCTGAACTTCTTTATCGACCGCTACGGCGATGCCTTCGCCGCCGAAATCGGCGCGTTCGTCGACGCGGTGGAAAAAGGCGTGAAGCCTGAAGCCGGCTTCGAGGATGGCAGGCAGGCGCTCATTCTGGCCGAGGCCGCGAACCGTTCCATTGCCGAGGGTCGGACCATTCCCGTCCGCGATATTGGATAAGCCATGTATACGAATTTCGGACTCTTCATATCCGGCCGCTGGTCCAAAGGTTCGGCCTCCGGCGAGGTGATTTCGCCGGTCACCGAAAACCCGCTCGGCACCGTTCCGCTCGCCACTGCCGAAGACACCGCGCACGCGCTCGACGCCGCGGCAACCGCCCTGCCCCGGCTGCGCGCCATGGGCGGCTTCGCCCGTGCCGATGCGCTGCACAAGGCGGCGGACGAAATGATCCGCCGCACAGACGAGGCCATGCGGATGATCTCCAGCGAGACCGGCAAGCCGCTGGCGCAGGCGGGCCGCGAATGGGGCCTCGCCTGTGATCAGTTCCGCTGGTATGCGGAGGAGGCACGGCGCATCTATGGCCGCATCGTCGACAGCCGTGTACCGGGCGGGCGTTTCGAGGTCACCCATGAACCGATCGGCGTGGTCGGCGCCTTCACGGCCTGGAATTTCCCCGCCGCGCTGCCGGCGCGCAAGCTGGCCCCGGCGCTCGCCGCCGGCTGCCCGGTGGTGCTGCGCCCTTCTTCGCAGACGCCGGGCGTGGCCATGGTCATGATCGACTGCCTGCGCGCGGCGGGACTGCCTGACGGCGCGTTCAATCTGGTGGTTGGCGACACGCGTTCGACCTATGCGCCGATCATGGCCGACAATCGCGTACGGAAGGTTTCGCTGACCGGCTCGACCCGCGTCGGCCAGCAGATGATCCGCGACGCGGCCGACACGGTCAAGAAAGTGTCGATGGAACTGGGCGGCAACGCGCCGCTGATCATCTATGACGACGCCGATCTCGACACCGCGCTCGACGCCATCGTGCCGACCAAATTCGCCAATTGCGGGCAGGTCTGCGTCACGCCCGACCGCTTCTTCATCCATGACAGCCTGCACGACGCTTTCGTGGACGGCTTTGTGGCCCGCGCGGCGAAGATAAAGCTCGGCGACGGGCTCGATCCCGAAACCGGCATGGGGCCGCTCATCAATGCGCGCCGGCTGGCGGAGATCGAAAGCGTCGTCGCCGACACCCTCGGTGCAGGCGCGACGCTGGCCTATGGCGGCAAGCGCCCGGCCCATCTCAACAGCGGCTATTTCTTCGAGCCGACCGTGCTCACCGGCGTGACCGACGGCATGAAGGTATTCGCGGAAGAAAACTTCGGTCCCATTGCCGCAATCACCCGCTTCCGCGACGAGGACAAGGTTCTGGCCCGCGCCAACGCCTCCGACATGGGCCTGTCGGCCTACGCCTTTACGCGCTCGCCCGACCGGGCGCGGCGCACGGTCGCGGCGCTGAAATCCGGTATGGTGGGGATCAACAGCTTCGCGCTGGCCGCTTCCGAAGCGCCCTTCGGCGGAACCAACCATTCCGGAATGGGGCGCGAGGGCGGTACGGAAGGCATACAGGATTATCTCGATACCAAGCTCGCGCAGATTGTGTTCTGAGGAGGCCCGATGTTTACGAACAGGCTCAGGAAAATCTGGTCTGAAGGCCGCCCTGCCGTCAACGGCTGGCTTTCCATCGGCAACGCTTTCACAGCGGAGATCATGGCGGCGCAGGGCTATGACTCCGTCACCGTCGACATGCAGCACGGCGCGCTCGACTATAGCGCCGCCCTGCCGATGATGCAGGCGATGCGCGCTTCCGGCGTCACCGTCATGGCCCGCGCGCCATGGCGCGAGCCGGGCATCATCATGAAGGCGCTCGACGCCGGCGCGCAAGGGATCATCTGCCCGATGATCAATTCGGCGGCGGAAGCGGCGGAATTCGTCAGCTACATGCGTTATCCGCCCCGTGGCCAGCGCAGCTTCGGTCCGACCCGCGCCGCCTTCGCCTATGGAAGCTACGGTGTTTCGGCCAATGACGAGGTTCTGGCTCTCGCCATGATCGAAACCCGCGAGGGACTGGACAATCTGGAGGAAATCGCCGCGACACCGGGGATCGACGGCATTTATGTCGGCCCGGCCGACCTCACGCTCGGCACGCAGGAAGGCCGCCTGCCACCCGGCTTTGACCGGGAGGAGCCGGAGATGATCGAAATCATCCAGCGCATCCTCGCGGTCTGCAAGAAAAACGGCGTCCGCGCCTGCCTGCATTGCGGGACGCCCGACTACGCCGCCCGCGCGATCGGATGGGGTTTCGACCTCACCACGGTTTCCGGCGATTCCCGCCTGCTCGCCGCCGCCGCTTCCGCCTCGGTGGCGAAATGGCGCGAACTGACCGGCGCGGCTCCCGCCAAGTCGATGGAAGGAGGCTATTGATGCCGCATCTTCTGGTGGCCGGAAAGCTGCATCCTTCAGGCGAAGCCTTGTTGCGGCAGCTTGAAAGCCGGAACTTCACTGTCGATTACGTGGAAGAAATTTCGGAACCCTCCTACGCCCCGCTGATCGGCAAGGCGGACGCGATGGTCCTGCGCACGCAGCCGCTTTCGGCGGCGACGATCGCGCGCGCCGACCGGCTCAAGGTGGTCTCGCGCCACGGCGTCGGCTATGACGCCGTGGACCTTGCGGCGCTGAATGCACGCGGCATCGCGCTGACCATCGTCGGCGACGTCAACTCGGTATCGGTGGCCGAACATGCGATGATGCAGCTTCTAGCCGGGGCCAAGCGGGTGCTGCTCGCCGACCGCGCGGTGCGCGAACCGGGCCGATGGGGCTGGCGCAACCAGCTGGAGCAGCAGGAGATATCGGGCAAGAATCTCCTGATCCTCGGCTATGGCCGCATCGGCCGGCATCTCGCCCGCATGGCCGCCGGTTTCGGGATGCAGGTGCGGGCATGCGATCCACTGCTTGAAAAGTCCGGCTGGCCCGAAGGCGGCGTGACGCCGGTCTCGCTGGAAGAAGGGCTGGGCTGGGCGGATTTCATCTCGATCCACATCCCCAGAAGTGACCGGCCCGTCATCGGTGCGGAAGAAATCGCGAAAATGAAGCGTGGCGTCATCCTCGCCAATACGGCGCGCGGAGGCGTGGTGTGCGAGCAGGCCCTCGCCGACGCGCTGGCCACGGGGCAGATCGGGGCCGCGGGCGTCGATGTGTTCGAGGAGGAGCCGCCTGCCGGAAACTCACCGCTCCTCGCGCGGGAATCCGTTATCCTCTCGCCGCACATTGCCGGCCTCACCGCCGAATGTAGCGAGCGAATGGCGATCGCTGCCATTGAGAACGCGATCAACTTTCTCGCCGGAACCATCGACCCACATCTGATCGTCAATGGGGACTTCGCGCATGTCTAGAAAAGCAATACTCCGCATCGGCCTCATCGGCACGGGCTTCATGGGCAAGACCCATGTGTTCGGCTTCGCCTCGGCGCAAAAGGTCTTCGACCTTCCCTACCGGATCGAATTGCATACGGTCGCCGACGTGACGCAGGATGCCGCCGAACGTGCGGCGGCGGATTTCGGCTTCGGGCACGCGACCGCCGACTGGCGCACGCTGGTCGCCGACCCGGAGATCGACCTGATCGACATTACCGCGCCCAACGCCCTGCACAAGGAAATGGCGCTGGCGGCCATCGCGGCGGGCAAGCATGTCTATTGCGAGAAACCGCTCGCCCCATTGGCTGCCGACGCCCGCGAAATGGCGCAGGCCGCCAAGGCCAGGGGCGTCGTCACGCAGGTAGGCTTCAACTATCTCTGCAATCCGATGCTGCGGCTGGCACGCCAGATGATCGCAGCCGGCGAACTGGGCGAAATTCGCGGCTATCGCGGCCTGCATGCCGAAGACTACATGGCCGACGCCACAGGCCCCTTCACCTTCCGTCACGATCCGGCGGGCGGCGGCGCGCTGGCCGATATCGGCAGCCACGCGCTGGCGACGGCGGAATTCCTGCTCGGCCCGATAACCGACGTCATGGGCGATTGCATCACGATGATCGCCGAACGCCCCGATGGAAAGGGCGGCGGGACACGCAAGGTCGAGGTCGATGACGTGGGCCGTGCTTTCCTGCGATTCGCCAACGGTGCGCAAGGGTCCATCGAAGGCAACTGGATCGCCACCGGCAGAAAGATGCAGCACGACTTCGAAATCTACGGCACGAAAGGCGCGCTCGCCTTCACGCAGGAACGTTTCAACGAGTTGCATTTCTATTCGACCGCCGATGCGTCGGGACGCCGGGGTTTCCGCCGGATCGAGGCCGCGCCGGACCACACGCCTTATGGCCGCTTCTGCGTGGCGCCGGGCCATCAGCTCGGCTTCAACGACCTGAAGGCGATCGAGATCCAGGGCTTCATGCGCGCCATCGCCGGCGAGATTCCCGAACCGTTCGGCTTCGCTGCCGGCCTTCGCATCCAGACTCTGGTCGAAACCATCCAGAACTCCTCGAAAGCCCGGCAATGGATGAGCGTGCCATGCTGATCGTCTCCCAGGGCGAACCGATCGCCTTCTTGCGCCCGGCATGAGCCGGGCGCCCTTTTTATTGACGGATACCGCCTCCTCGCTTGGCTTCCTGCAATATTTATTGCAAAATAAGGACAATGGAGAATTGCATGGCGTCAGGCATCCCCCCGCGAGACTATGAAGAGCTGATCAGGCTCATCCACCAACAGCATGATCAGATGAGCCGGACCTATCAGCGCATCTCCGTTTTCCTGACACAGAATCCGAACGACGTGGCGGTGCAGTCGGTGAACGCCATCGCCGACAGATGCGGAATCCATGCCTCCAGCTTCGTGCGCTTCGCGCAATCGCTCGGCTACAAGGGCTTCAAGGAATTGCAGGTTCTTTTCCAGCGGAGGCTGGCCACTGCCGCGCCCGGCTTCGAGGCGCGCGTCAAGGCGCTGGAGACCGAATTGCGCGACAGCGCAGATCATTCCGAGGTCGGCTTTCTGCGCGAACTGGTGGCGCGCGACATCGCCTCCCTTCAGGAATTGCTGAACGACATTTCGCAGGAAGATCTGACTTATGCCGCCGACACCCTGTTCAAGGCGGACACGGTCTATCTGCTCGGACAGTTGCGTTCCGAACCCGTCGTGGAACTCCTGCGCTATGTCCTCACCATGCTGGGCAAACGTTGCGTGCTGCTCAGCGCGGCTGGCGGCCTCGCCACCCATATGGCGCGCACGATGCGCGACGGGGATGTGCTGGTCGCCGTATCATTTCGTTCCTATGCCAATGAGGTCGTAAACATCGTCGAGGAGGCAGGCCGCAACGGCGTGGAGATCGTCGCCATCTCGGACAGCACGCTTTCGCCGCTGGCCAAATCCGCGCGCGTGCTTTTCGCCGTTCCGGAACACGACTACACATTCTCACGCTCGCTTGCTGCACCCATGTGCCTCGCGCAAGCTCTGGTCGTCGCCGTGGCGGCGCGGGTTCAACAAAACCATGCGGCACCCCGTATTCCGACCGTCACAGGCGTGGCCTCAAGAAAATGATAATGCCCCGCACGAAAGATAAGACGCCCGGTATTTTATTACGCTGGCTTACCACCATCCGTCTATGAAACCAGAATTGGCCGCAGGCCATACCGATCCTGTCAGGCCATGGATCGCGGCCGGGGCGGCAGCTTGAATGTCGCATGCCGGCCCGTCGCCAGCGCTTCGACGATCTGATCGGCGATACAGGTCGCGACCAGCCCGTCCCACGCCGTCGAAGCGTCAGCCGGAGGTGTGCCATTGCGAATGCCGTCGATCCACGCCTGATCCTGAATGCGATAGGCATCGCGGAAACGCGGAATCCAGTTCTCGGGGAAGCCCGCATTCTCCGCCCCGTTGCATCGTGTCCGGGTCAGCGCGGGATGCGCCATGCCGACCGTGCCGCTGGCGCAAACGGCCTCGGCATGGACATGGTAGCCGTAGCCGGCATTCATGAATATCTCTGCCGACACCAGACCGCCGGCTTCCGTCTCGAAGACGAACAACGCCGGGTCCCCCGTTTCGGCACTCTCCGCCTTGCCGGAAATGACCGTGACGGCTTTATATTCCGTCGAGAGCAGCCAGCGGCAGACATCGATTTCATGCACAAGCGAGTTGGTAATTGCCATTGCGCCCGTGAACCATGCCGGTGCGCTGGCATTGCGATGCTGGCAATGCAGAATGCGCACGTCACCGAGCGTCTTGCCGTCTATCGCGGTCTTCATCTCGCGATAAGCCGGATCGAACCGCCGCATGAATCCGGTCTGCACCAGCCAGCGTCCAGACCGGCTCTCCGCTTCCACGATTTCCAGACATTGCGCGGCATTGCCGGCCAACGGCTTTTCGCAGAGGACCGGCTTGCCGGCTTCTATGGCGGCGAGCACCAGCCGGTGATGTGTCGCATCGGGTGAGGCCACAAGTACTGCATCTACCGAGGGATCGTGTATCAGCGCATCCGCATCGGTCACTGCTTTCGCGCCATGCGCCGCCATTTCCGCCCGCCCGATGTCCGCATCGGCTACGCATACCAGACGTACGCCCGAAACCTCGTTGGCAATGATGCGCGCATGCTCCGCTCCCATCACGCCCGCCCCGATGATGCCGATTCCGATACTCTCCATGATCTGTCCTCTGGTGCCGCAGAACGAAACGTTTCTTTTCTCGATGAACCGGAGCGGGGCCCCGATATCTGGCCGCGCGATCCCGGTATCTTGATTCAGCCATCTCTTTCCATGATCCATTGCATCGCCGGATCGGGAACGAACCGCCATTTGCGCAATGGTCCGGCCATCACATTCAGATAATACATCTCGAACCCGTAAGGTGCCCCACAAGGATGATGGCCGCGTGGAACGAGAACGACATCGCCATTTTTTACGGCCATTGTCTCGTCGAGGTCGCCGTTGTCGGTATAGACGCGCTGGACACCGAATCCGTCCGGTGGATTGAGACGGTGGTAATAGGTCTCCTCGAGATATGTGATACGGGGGAAATCGTTCTCGTCATGACGGTGACTGGGATAGCTGGACCAGTGACCGGCCGGAGTGAACACTTCGGTCACAAGCAGGCTATCGCAATAGTCGTCCTGCTCCATGGCGATATTGTTGATATAGCGGGTATTTGTCCCCTTGCCCCGTTCCGTCAACGATATCCCGTCCGGACCGATGCGGCGCGCCTTGTGACCATTCATTCCGGGAGCGGAACAGACTGCAATCGTGCAGTCTGTAACAGCCACAGCCTGCCAGTCTTCCCCGTTCGGGACATAGAGAGAATGTGGGGGCGTCTTTTCGAATACGTTCATGCGATCGCCCAGCACACCCCAATCCAGCCCTGCGGCCGTGAAGGAGGCCTTGCCTTCCACCATGACAAGAATAACTTCGCTGGAGCCTGTGAATTCCCGTACGGTTTCGCCTTCCGAAAGCCGGTACAGGGAAAAACCCACATATCGCCATCCGGCCGACTCTGCGGTTATTTCATGCACCTTGCCATGCGTACCAAGCGGTTTGCGAAGAAGATCGGGCATAACACACTCCCAGACTTTTGCCGTTCATATAGCCGTCAGCGAGAACGGACCGGTTGCGTCCGGTCCACCGTCGGCGCCGCCGCGCCATGCAGCGGACCTAACTCTGTAGTAACTGCGGAGAACATTTTTCCCTTGCCTCATCCCATATCCTGCAAAGCCTGCCGTATCGGCCTGCCATCTCGGAAACCGCGGTTGCTTCGTCGAGCCCGCCTCCGAACCAGCGGCGGGCGACATCGCCGAATATCGTGCGTCCGACGGCAAAACCTTTCACGAGATCATGGGCCGCCGCGACCTCGAAGGAAGCTGCAAGTGTCTCTTCCGAAGCATCAAGACCAAGGACGACAATTCCTCTCGTATGACGGTCATTGCTTTTAATTGCGGCCACGGCATTCGACCACGCGGTTTCGGTTTTCATCGGCTCCAGCTTCCACCAGTCCGGATAGACACCCGTCGCGTAGAACCGCTCGATCAGAACCGCAGTCGTGGTGTCGTCCACCGCGCCAACCTTGGATGGGATGATCTCAAGAAGGAACTCCAGTCCGTTGCGCCGGGACGCCTGAAACAGCCTTTTGACATTTTCTTCCTGCAATCTGCGCATTTCAGCATCATCGTCGGGATGACAATAACACAGCACCTTCACCACGTTATCGCGGGGCCATTCTTCGAGGCCTCCGCAATCAAGGCCTAGTTCCGGTTCAAACTCCAGCGGCCGCGATCCCGGCCATTCGCAGGGTCGTCCGATCCATAGCCCCGTGCCCGACGCTGCGTGAAGCGCGCGGCGTCCAATACGATTATCGCATAATATGCCGTAACCCGGCCGGCCAGCCTGTACCTGCAACGCGGCTTTCAGGCAAAGTTCCTTGAAGCGGCTTCCCCGGTCGGGGCTGTAGCCTTCCATCTGTTCGAGCTGGAGACGATGATCGAAAGCGAACACCCGCATCGTCGACCAGTTTCCCTTCCTGTTGGTAGACCAGTGAAGCTGCTCCATCTCGGCATCGTTGCGAAGATCGGGCCGCACCACGCCACGGCGGAGGAAAACATTCAATTCCTCCAGCGAAGGATAGGCCGGTGTGCATCCGTGGCGGCTGACGGCGAAGGCCCCGCAGGCATTGGCGTATTCCAATATCTTCCCCCATGACTCGCCATCGAGCCACCCTTTGAGGAGGCCCGCGAAAAATCCGTCTCCGGCTCCCAGAACGTTGAAGACTTCGATCGGAAAACCGGGGCCGCTCTCCCCCTGGTCCAGATCGTCAGGGATGGCGCCGGCAAATGCCACAGCCCCTCTCGCGCCGCGCTTGCAGACAAGCGTTGCACCGGAGATATCGCGCACTGTCCGCAATGCCTCGACAGTGTTTGTCGACCCACCCGCTATATGAAACTCTTCCTCCGTACCCACGATCAGATCGAAAAGGCCAAGCGTCGCTTGCAACTTCTGCGTCACCTTGCGGCTTTCAACGAACCTGCTTTCACCGTCGCCATGTCCCGCAACCCCCCACAGATTGGGGCGATAGTCGATGTCCAAGGCGGTTTTGCCTCCATGTTCACGAGCCAGCCGCACGGCCTTCAGGACAGCCGATTCAGTCGCGGGATGCGACAGGTGCGTGCCGGTTGCGACAAGCGCCCGTGCCTCACCGATGAATGCCTCGTCTATATCCTCCTCGGCGAGTGCCATGTCGGCGCAGTTCTCGCGATAGAAAATCAACGGGAAATGCTCTTCGTCTCGAATCCCGAGAAGAACGAGAGCCGTCAGCCGCTGGCTGTCCGTGATCACCCCACGGACATCGACTCCTTCCCGGATGAGTTCCTCACGGATGAAACGGCCCATATGTTCGTCACCGACCCGCGTGATGACCGCGCTTTTCAATCCGAGACGCGCCGCGCCGCACGCAATGTTTGTCGGACTGCCGCCAATGTATTTCCGGAACGATCCCATGTCTTCCAGGCGCCCCCCGATCTGCGCGCCATACAGATCAACGCTGGAGCGACCGATCGTGATTACGTCAAAGGTTTTTTTCATATTTATTCCCTGTCGTTTCAGCGCTGCCACCACTTCAGGCCCGAAGATCATATGAAATATGCGAAGCTTTTATTCCGCGATCAGGGCGCGATTGATCGCGTAGGTTTGTTCCGCGTTACAGCCTGCAATCCACCCACTCGCCGGTCGCGTTAGACTGGACTGCCGCCTGTACGAACTTCACCCCTTTCGCGCCATCGACAACATCGGGATAGGCGAGCAGCCCTTCGGGAAGCGTTCTGCCCGAGCGCCGCGCATCGATTGCCACGGCGAATTCCGTGTAGAGGTTTGCCCAGGCGTCAGTGAGCGCTTCCGGCTGGCCGCGCGGCATGCGTACAAAGCGCTCCGCCGCAGGCATCATGCCCGCGCCATAGCCACGGCTGATGATCTGGGCCGGCGCATCCAGCGGGTTAAACGAGAGATATTCTGGCTTCTCCTGATGCCACTCCAGCCCGGCAAGACTGCCGAAGACTCGGATCCGCAGACCGCAGTGCGTTCCTGCGGCCGCCTGCGACACCATCAGCGTTCCCGGCACACCGCCCTCGAAACGCAGATTCATGAAGGCGGTATCTTCCAGCGATTTGGGTGCGCCGGAAACGCAGAAGAGCGCCCGCACCTGTTCGAGTTCCTTGCCCGTGGCAAAACAGGCGAGATGCATGGCATGGGTGCCGATATCTCCGACCGTGAATGACGCCCCCACTTTGGCAGGGTCAAGACGCCAGGGGCGTTCGCCGTCACGATCCGTCAGGCGGGCCGCCCATTCCTGAAAATATTCGACATGAATCTGGCGGATATCTCCCAGAAGACCGGCGCGGATCATCTCGCGGGCCTGCCGTACCATGGCATGGGACGCGTAAGCATAAGTGACGCCAAAAACCAGACCGCTTGCCTGCTGGCGGCGCAGGAGATCGACCGCGTCATCAAGATTGGTGGTCAGCGGCTTGTCGGAGATGATATCGATCCCCGCATCCAGAAATGCCGATGCGATCGCATGATGCAGATGGTTCGGCGTGGCGATCACAACGGCGTCTATACCGTCGGGGTGCTCCGCCTCGCATCGCGCCATCTCTCGAAAGTCGGTATAGGTACGGTCGTCACCGAGCATCCATGCGCGGCCGGAGCGACGCGCGCGGTCCGGATCGGAAGAAAGTGCGCCGGCACATATCCTCCAGCGGTTGGACAATCGAGCGCCGTTGGCATGCACGGCGCCGATCATCGCGCCATCGCCACCACCGACGAAACCAAGCCGCAACAGGCGGGACGGAGGGGGGAATGCGTATGAAGACGGGATTTCTGCCATGGTGTGACTCTCTCTTACGAAAACGGCAGCGCAAAAGCGGACCGGCGTCTTCATCCCTTGTATCGTTCAAAATTTCCTTTGACGATGCGCGCCCATGCCCGGAGGGAGCCGCATCCGCATGACCGTAAAGTCCGCAACTGCCACGACGAGGATAATTACGCGGGTCATCGTGTCACGGAAACGGGAGTGACGCCCTGACTCTGCAATTCGTGTTCCAGCATAGCGAGGCCTTGCCCGCCCGACATATGGAACATCAGGTTCTCCAGGCTGAGATCCTCGCGTGCGACGTCGAGTTCGACGGTGCCGCGCGCAAGGACCAGAAAGTGATTGCCCACCATATAGGCATGGTGAGGGTTGTGGGTGATGAAGATCACACCGATCCCCTGTTCGCGGGCGGCGGCAGCGATATAGCGCAGCACAAGACCCGATTGCGTCACACCGAGCGCAGCCGTAGGCTCATCGAGAATCAGCACGCGGGCACCGAAATGAATCGCTCTGGCGATGGCAACGACCTGCCGCTGGCCACCCGACAGGGTTCCGACCGGCTGTTCCAGATCATTGAGCTTGATGCCCATCCGGTCGAGCGCGGAACGCGTCTGCTGCAACATCGTCGCGACGTCAAGCCGCCGCAACGGCCCGACGCCGCGCACGATCTCCGACCCGAGGAAGAAGTTGCGCCATACCGGTAACAGCGGCACCAGCGCAAGCGTCTGATAGACTGTGGCAATACCACGATCGAGAGCTTCCCGGGGCGAACCGAAATGTACTTCCTTGCCGTCGACCAGGTAGTCGCCCTTGTCGTGCCGGACGAGGCCGGAGATGACGCTGATCAGCGTCGATTTACCGGCACCATTGTCACCGAGTATACAGGTCACTTCGCCTTGCCGAACCTTGAGGCTGACATCCTTGAGCGCCTGAATGTTGGCATAGCTCTTGCCGATATTTTTCAGTTCGATGATCGGGGGAGTTTCTGTCTGTGACATCTTATCTTCCAGTGCTGGCTCGTGCCCGGATCCAGGTATTGACGACGGTCGCCAGCAACAGCATCGCGCCGACGAAGAACTGGAACCAGTCGGGGTCCCAGTCGGCATAGACGACGCCTTCCGTGGTCATGCCGAAGATGAAGGCGCCGAGGGCCGAACCGACAGCCGACCCATAGCCCCCGGTCAGCAGGCAGCCGCCGACCACCGACGCCGCGATGTAAAGAAGTTCGTTGCCGATGCCCGCGCCGGACTGCACGGTGTTGTAGGCGAACAGCAGGTGCATGGCGAGGAACCAGCAGCCGAAGCCGACCAGCATGAACAGGCCGATCTTCACGCGCTTTACCGGCACGCCGACGGCGCGCGCGCTGTCGCCCTGCCCGCCCACGGCGAAAATCCAGTTTCCGACCTGCGTCCGCAGCAGCACCCATGTGCCGAGCGCCACGAAGATGAACCAGTAGATGATCGCGACGCTGATCTGCACGTTGCCGATCTGGAAATTATAGGCAAAGATCGCCTCTCCGGTATGGAAGCCGGGCATGGCGCTGATGTCGTCCGTGGCGACATTGCCGGTGACGAGCTTGGTGATCGCGATGTTGAGGCCCTGAAGCATCAGGAAGGTGCCGAGCGTCACGAGAAAGCTCGGAAGCTTCGTGCATATCAGCAGATATCCGTTCAGCGCGCCGATGGCCAGCGACAGGACCAGCGCGAATGCCACGCCGAGCCAGAGATCGTGCACGACATGCGTGGCGAAGATCGCCGCCGCAAGGCTCGACGCGGTCACCCCGACGCCGGCCGACAGATCGAACTCGCCGCCGATCATGAGCATCGACACCGCGACGGCCGGAATGCCGATCGTCGCCGACTGGTAGAGAACGGTGGTGAAGGCGGCCAATTGCCGGAAGGGCGGCGCCACCACGCAGAAGAACACGAAAACCAGCAACGCGCCGATAAGCGCCCCGGATTCCGGCCGCCTCAGCAGTCTTTTCCATAAAGGCCGCGATGGCCCCGCCGGCTTCGAAATCGACAGATCGACATTTTGAGACGTCATCCTCGCGTCATCCTCCCTTGTATTATTGACGTAACGGACCCGTTCGCGGGCAGCTTTTCAGTCGGAACGTGGATGAGCCACGAAGCCGCTTCCTCGCCGGCGGGAACATCGGCGGCGGACCGTCAAGGTCCCGGGGAGACCGTTCGGCGGAACGCCCGGTTTCGCTATCCGTCCGGCACGAAACCCGGCCGAATATGAATGCGGGATGCGTTCCGCCGCGCGGAGGCCTCAGCGGGTACCGTTCTTGGCGAATGCGGCCACCGCGTCGATATTGTCCTTCGTCACGAAGGCCGGCCCCGTCAGCACCGGGCCACCGCCGCCGAGCGTGTCGCCGTTGGTCTTGTAGAGCCACAGCAGGTCCACGGCCTCATATCCCTCCACATAGGGCTGCTGGTCGACGGCCCATTGCACCGCTCCCGACTTGATAAGGCCCACCGTCTCCGGCGTGAGATCGAAGGTGCCGATTTTCGCCTTGCTTCCCGCGGCCTTTATCGAATCGGCGACCGTCGGGGCGAACGGCGCGCCGAGCGTCACGATATAATCTATGGTGGGATCCTGCTGCAGTTTCGCCTGCACGCGCGCGCGGACGGTAGGCATGTCGTAGCCGGTCAGATAGAGAACCTGAAACTTGCCCTTGAACGTCTTCTTGATGCCGTCGCAGCGTTCCTCAAGCTGAACGGCACCCTGCTGCTGGTCGACGCAGACGATGTTCTTGGCCCCTTCGGCGTTGAGCTTTTCGCCCACGGCGTTGCCGGCGATGCTTTCATCCTGGCCGACATACATCAGCAGATTGTGCTTCTTCCAGTCGTCGCTGCCGGCATTGAAACCGACGACCGGAATACCCGCGGCCTGCGCGGCCTTGATGCTCGGTCCCTCGGCATCCGGGAATGCCAGCGTCAGTGCAATGCCGTCCACCTTCTGTTGCGTCACATTGGTAATGAGCTGGGCCTCTTTCGTCGCATCCTGATTGGAAAGATAGATCAGCTTCACATTGTCCTTCTTGGCCGCCGCCTCGGCGCCCTTGCGGATAATATCCCAGAACGTATCACCGGGTTGGGCATGGGTGATCATCGCGAATGTGAAGTGCTTTTCAGCCGCGCTGGCGCTCCCGGCACCCATGACCGCTGCCACACCAAGCATCACCCCGACAGAAAGGGCAAGACGGGACTTTTTTATATGAGATCGCATTGAATTCCTCCTCCTTGAGACGTCATTGGCAGCGCCTTGTTACACACTATTTATTGCATATTGCCAATTTTTGCAATTATCGCTGCAATGGATTATGTGTCAAGCATAGAATTATGACGCCAGGGCCGATCTGAATGCCACATGATCGGCTTTTGCTAACCATTCAGGCGCCGGGGATCGACCGTGGTTTTCATATCTGGATTGGAACCGCATGACACGGAGAGATATGGCGGGGCTGCGCCAACGCCGATTTCCTTGCCATGGCGAATGCCCGCCGGATCGATGAAATCCACTGCCAGGGCGCGCAATGCACACACTCCGAGTCAGGCTACGGCTGCGCTCTCGTTAGGCCGCGCCTATCCGCGCGAACTACGCTACATCATTATGCTGTTCGCCGTACGTGACATGGCTCCGCATTGCGGCATGATACCGTGAATGCCGTGATTTCAGGTTCGGTATGGCCCACGGATTTCGCAGATCATCAGCTCATGATCGGACAATGGCGTGCCGTCGTCGCGCAGCGCCGGAACGATGCGGCTCCCGGCCACATCCATCCCACGGATGAAGAACCAGTCAAGCTTCATCCGGCGCGGCGGCGCGGTGGTGATCAGGCTCGGCCGTGTCGTGAAAGCCTCAGCCTCGCCGCCATGTATCTCGTAGCCGCGATCCTGCGCCAGACCAAACAGCGTCTCGGTACGCCAGTCCGCATCCGGCATCTTGTTGCCGGTGTTCATGTCGCCGCCCAGTATCACGGGCATATCGCCCGCCAGAGTATCGATCGCGTCCAGCAGAGCCGTCATCTGTCCGGCCCGGAAATCCTCGAGTGCATTGCTTTCGAGGTGTGTCGAGACGGCAAGGATCGGCCCGGCTTCGGTTTGCACACGGGCCGCGATCGCGACACGCCCTCCGATCCGGTCCTGCTCACCCGCCGGATCGAACCGGAACCAGCGGTCATCACGGTCCAGCCGGATCAGCACGGGCCGTTCCAGTGGGACCGTGGCCAGCACCGCATTGCCATGATGCCCAAGCACATTTTCCGGATCGGTAGCGCGTGCCTTCTCGATCGCCCCACCCAGCGACAGCTCCAGAAATTCGACCCCATAGGCAAAGCTCATGCCCAGTTGGGCTGCGATCACCCCGGTCGTATCGCGTTGCGCCGTCCGCGCCATGCCGTTGTCCATCTCTGACAGAAGGACGAGGCTCGCCCCTTCGCGGGCCAGCATCGCGGCGCTGTCTTCGGGGAAAAGGCAACGTTCCAGATTCCAGGCGGCTACCGTCAGCGGGAAAGCAAGAAAGTTATGAGCCGCGGTTCCGCCGACACGCACCTGCGTCATGCAGGGAGTCGCAGCGAGTGCGGCATCATGCTCCTGTGCGGTGCGGGGCAATGCGCCAAGAGCACGGCGGTCCTCTTGTGAAACCGGCGTCAGAACCGTGTGGGTCTCGGTGAAAAGGGTCTGGGTCATGACAAGGTCCGGCGTCTTGTTCCGTTCAGGCGGGGACGGGTGCGGCAGCGGTATGAAAGGAAGATGCGAGACGGCGGCCGTGTTCGATATCGAAGAAGTGCAGATCGCGTGCCGCAATCTTCAGGCCGACCCGGTCTCCGGGTTGCAGCTCCGTGCGTTCGGATGTCAGAACCGCGACCGATGCTTCATCGATCTGCGTATAGACCACGCGGCCCGCCCCCAGCTCTTCTATGAAATCGACGGTTCCGACGGCGGCCCCGGCCGTGTCTGCGGGGCAAAGCGTGATCATTTCCGGGCGGACGCCGACCGTGACAAGTCTGTCCTCGGCCGCACCGGGCCGGACGGCAAATGACAGGCCACCCAACGTCGTGACATGACCGGCGCCGACCACACCGGAGAACAGGTTCATCGGCGGCGAGCCGACGAACCCTGCGACAAAGGCCGAGGCCGGCTGATCGTATATCTCGGATGGGGTTCCATATTGCTCGATCCGGCCCGCATTCATCACCACCATCCTGTCGGCAAGAGTCATCGCCTCGACCTGATCGTGCGTCACGAAAACCGAGGTCGTACCGAGGCGCCGATGCAAGCGCCGGATCTCGGCGCGCATCTGCACGCGCAGCTTGGCATCGAGGTTCGACAACGGCTCGTCGAACAGGAACACGCCCGGCTCGCGGATCATCGCCCGCCCCATCGCGACGCGCTGGCGCTGACCGCCCGACAATTCGGCGGGACGCCGCGCAAGCAGGTGCTCCAGCTCCAGCGCCTTCGCCGTGGCCAGCACCTTTTCCTCGCGCTCGGCCTTTTTCATGCCGGCGACCTTGAGAGCGTAGCCAATGTTCTGGGCCACCGTCATATGCGGATAGAGGGCATAGTTCTGAAACACCATCGCGCAGCCGCGTTCGCGGGGCTCCAGCCTGTTGACGACGGTGCCACCGATCGAGATCGTGCCCTCGGTGATTTCCTCAAGCCCCGCGATCATCCGCAGAAGCGTCGATTTCCCGCAGCCCGACGGACCAAGAATCACCACGAAGTCGCCCGATGCGATATCGAGGTCGATCCCGTGCACGACAGTCGTCCTGGCGTTGTAACTCTTACGCACGGCCTGAATGGTGATTTGCGACATGGGGACCCTCATTTCTCGGTGGCAACGAGGCCGCGCACGAACCAGCGCTGCATCACGATGACGACGACAAGTGGCGGCAGCAACACGATCAGCGTGCCGGCCATGGCCACGTTCCATTCGGGCGGCCCGCCTTCGCCGTCGGGGATCAGATATTTGAGATTGGTCACCGCAACCGCGTGATCGGGATCGGTGGTCACAAGAAGCGGCCACAGATACTGGTTCCACGCCCAGATGAACATGATGGTGAACAAGGCCGCCATATTCGATTTGGACAGGGGCAACAGCACTTCGATGAAAAAGCGCAAGGGCCCCGATCCGTCCATGCGCGATGCCTCCACCAGCTCGTTCGGGATCGTCATGAAGAACTGCCGGTAAAGAAAGGTGCCCGTCACGGTGGCGACCAGAGGCAGGGTAAGACCGGACAGACTGTTCAGCATCCCCCATTCCATCGAAATGCGGATGCCGGTGATCCAGTTGATCAGCGCGGTGATGCCGGTCAGATCGAGGATCGCCTGATAGGGGCCGAGCACGTTCGAGGCGACGGCATAGGTCGGCACGATACGCACTTCGAGCGGCAGCATCAGCGTCACGAAGATGATCCAGAAAATCGCGATCCGGCCCCGGTAGTTGAAGAAGACGATCGAGAAGGCCGAGATCGCCGAAAGGACAACTTTGCCTGCCGCGACCGCAGTCGCGAAAGCGATGCCGTTGACGAGGCCGGTGGACAGTCTGGCCCGGCTCCAGGCGAGCGTCAGATTGTGCCACAGATCGCTGCCCGGATGCAGCGGCATCGGCACCGTGTTCACCTCCTGCAGGTTCTGACTGGCCGCGATCACGACAAGCGCTATCGGACCAAGAGCGGCAAGAAACCCCAGCAACAGGACGACCTGCGTGAAGATGTCGAAAAGGCGGCTGCGTTCAACCATGACGTGCTCTCACTTGGCCCTCACTTGTAGTGCACGCGGCGCTCGATGAAACGGAACTGAATGACCGTCAGCAGCATCACGAGAACCATGAGGATGATCGACTGCGCGGCGGCCCCCGAATAATCGAGCCCTTTGAAGCCGTCGAAGTAGATCTTGTAGACCATCAGCTCGGTGGCGCGGTTCGGCCCGCCACCTGTCATGATGTCGACGATACCGAAGCTGTCGGTGAAGCTTTCGGTCAGCATGATGATCAGAAGGAAAAAGACGGTGGGCATCAACAGCGGAAGCTGGATGTCCCGGATGCGGCGCATAACCGTCGCCCCGTCCATCACCCCCGCCTCGATCACCGAGCGGGGGATCGCCTGAAGCGCAGCGAGCAGGAAGATGAAACAGTAGCCGACATATTTCCACGAGAAGGCCACAACGATCGCGATCATGGCGTCGGCGCCATCGATCGTGGGGTCCCACAGGCCCGGCCAGATATGATTGATGAAGGCGATGAAGCCCGCCTGCGGCGCCAGAATGAACCGGAAGGCCAGCGCAAGCGCGGGAGCCGCGATGGCATAGGGCCAGATCAGGATCGTGCGATAGAAGCGGTACCCGCGCAGCTGCCGGTCGGTCAGGATTGCAAGGATCAATGCGAAGCCAAGCGAGAGAGCCGTACAGGCGAAGGCGAAGACGAGGCTGAGGCTCACCGACGACCAATAGGCGGGATCGCCCAGTATCTGCTTGAAATTCGCAAGTCCGACCCAGACGTTGCCGCCACCCCACGGCTGCTGCAACGTGAAGGCCCAGTACAGCGCCTGACCCGCTGGCCAGTAAAAAAAGGTGAAGATCAACAGAAGCTGCGGCACGATCATAGCGATGCCGAGCCAGCGAGAGCGGAAATAGGCGCGCCGTTCCATCGGATATCCTGAAAGAGGCGACCGGAGAGACCCGAAGGCTCCCCGGCCGCGGCATCACAAAGCCGGGTTTACGGAAGGGTCTTGCCCGGATAGGTCTTGGCGAAACGATCCAGCGACTCGTTGCCGCGTTTCACCAGCGTGTCGAGGCCGGCCTGAACCGTGGTCGCGTTGGTGAAGATCGCCTGCATCTCATCCGAGAAATCCTTGCGGATCGCGGTGAAGTTGCCCAGACGGATGCCGCGGGTGACATCGGTCGGCTCCGACGCAGTCAGGCTTTCGATCGCAACGGCGCGATCCTTGTAGGGCTGCTTGTCATAGAAGCCATGTGCCTTCATGTACTGATAGCCGGAGTTGGTGACCGGGATGTAGCCGGTGTGCGTCGACCAGAACAGCGCTTGCTTGGGCTCATGCAGCCAGTTCAGGAAGGCTGCGGCACCCGCATATTCTTCCTTGCTGTGACCCTTCAGCGTCCAGATCGACGCGCCGCCGACCAGCGTATTCTTGCGCTCGATGCCGGCATAAACCGGCATCATCGCAACGCCCCAGTTCATGCCCTTCTTCTGGGTCGAAGCGATCGTGCCGTCATCGCCGATCGAGGACAGCGTGAAAGCACAGTCGCCGGCGGCGAATGCCTGCACATAGCCCTGACCTGCCTTGGGCGACTTCAGAACCAGCAGACCATCGTCATACCACTTCTTCAGATCGGTCGCATATTTGACGAACAGGGTCTTGTTGACTTCCAGCTTCGCGCCGAGGCCGTCATAACCGTTGTTCAGCGTCGAAATCGGCTGATTGTGCATCGCCGAGAACTCTTCCATCAACTGCCAGCTCTCGTTGGTGCTGATGTCCATCGCGAAGGGGCAACTCACGCCAGCCTGCTTCAGCGCGGCCATGTCCTTGCCCATCTCTTCGATGGTCTTCGGGGCTTCGGTCTTGCCGATCTTACCCAGGAGATCCTTGTTCCAATACATCACAGCGGTCGACGAATTGAACGGGAAGGACAGCAACTCGCCCTTCGATGTCGCGTAATAGCGCGCGATGCCCGGGAAGAAATCCTTCCAGTCGATCTTGTATCCGGCATCGGCCATCAGCTTTGTCGCGGGCACATAGGCGTCAGAAAGCATCATCGTCGCCGTGCCGATATCATAGATCTGCACCAGCGTCGGCTGCTTCTGCGCGCGGAAAGCCGCAATCGTGTTCTGCAATGTGGCGTCGTAGCTGCCCTGACTGGTGCACTGGACCGCATACTTGTCCTGCGACTTGTTGAAATCGTCGCACATGTTCTGGACGACGCGCGCGATCTCGCCCGTATTGCCGTACCAGAAATCGAACTTCACCTTTTCGGCCGAGGCCGGGGCAACGATGCCGGCCGAAGCAAATCCGGCAGCAACAGCCACAAGCGCGAAATGTTTTAAGAGCATGACAGTCTCCGTTCCGTAACTCTGCGGCGTTTATAGAGGGCGGGAACGACAGTTTCGCGACAGAACCTTATGACTTTTGTGAAAGTGTAGAGCGCTGCAATGAGCGGGTATCGGCTGTGTGAAACCGAATGGCGCGCCTTACGACCGGGTTGCCCGTGAGGGACCGTTTTTTCCAAACCGCAAGAACGTTCTCTCAAACAAAAGTCCGGCAGCGTCGCTGCCGGACTCCATCAGATGACCATTCCGGGAGATCAGAACGTGCGCTGGAAACGGATGACACCGCCCCATGCGTCGTCGTCGTTGGCGCCGGCGCTGTTCACGATGGTTCTCCACTTATTGGCATACTTGGTGTAGGAGATTTCCGGCGTGACGGTGAAGCCCGGGACGATCTCATAGGCGACATTCAGGCCGACAGCAGTCATGCCCCAGTCGTCATGTGCCGCCTGAAAGTTGATGGCCGCCTGCTTGGTTGCCTTGTACTTCAGACCGCCCCAGACAGCCCAATTGCCGCCCCACTGACCATAATTCTGGTCAGGCGTTTCCTTGGACGAATACGCACCCTGCAGCCAGACGGAGAACTTGTTGGTGATGTTCACATCACCGCGAACCTTGGCACTCCAGTCCTCAATGACCGAATCGTAAGCCGCGACACCTGCGATCGAACCCCAGCCGCCCGCATACTTCAGGCCACCGACTATGTGCGGCACATAACCGTCGATCTCATAATCGTGCTTGGTATAACCAGCGGCGCCGACCAACGGCGTAACAATGCCGTCATTGCCGCCTTCTTCCAGGGCAAGTACAGCGGAGAATCCGCTGCCATTGGTGTAGGTGTAGGAAATCTTGGCCGTGGTCTGCGAGCCCCCGGAGATCACATCGTCGTTCAGCATGGACCCGAGATAGCCAGTGAATTCGATGAACTCCGAATCGTCCATACCGACCTTGAGACCGCCAAGCTGGATATAGGCGTAATGCAGGTCCGTGCCGGATGAGCTGCTGCCATAAAAGCCATCTTGACGCGAGTTGCTCTGGCTCCAGTTGAAGCGCGTTTCGGTGAAGGTCTTCAGGGTGCCGAGCTCGGTTTCCGAAGCGGTCCAGGTGCGGAGCGCAAAACGACCGCCGCCGTCCCAGCCCTTTCGGTCCTTGGCGTTATAGACATTATCGCCGCCCAGAAGGTCGTATCGGACATAACCGCCGACGCGCAGGCAGGTTTCGGTGCCTGGTATATAGAAGAAACCCGCGCCGTAGGCGTCGCAGACGCGGACATATTGGACGGCTTCGGGCTCCGGCGCGACAACGGCGTCGGCCGCGTGAGCGCCGGTCACCGCGACTACGGTCGCGGTAGCGCCAAGGAAAAGGCTCTTGATCGTCATGGAGATCTCCAGTCAACGTTAAAACAATCTGGGCATTCTGTTTGGCTGGAAGACAACCGTCCCCATCCCTCAAGGAAAGAGGTTCCCCCAGGTGCACCTCTTTGCGGTTGCTAAATATTTTGCTTTTTTATCGTCTCGATGACAAAGGCTGCCGCACCGGCAGGCTCTTCAAAGCGAGGTCACCTCTGTTGCAAAAAAAACACATTTTTGCCCTACTCGAAGATGACCTTTACAACCATTCTTCACCCCGAAGCGAAATTTCGAAGCCGTTATATATTGAAATAATTCGCTTTTCTTGAAGCACGGCGGTGAAATTCCCTTCAGGGCGAAGCCGGCCCGCATCGTGTCATTTCAATGACAAAAATATGACGGTACGGTCACAGTGGGATGACGGATTCCTGACGAAACGATTTGAATGGTATGGCGGCAGCCAGATTCGACTTTTCTATCTTAGATTGTACTTCGCCGATGCCACGATCACACTGCCGTCCGCAGGGATTATGATGACCACGCCAAATCTCCAAAGGTACGCGGGACATTCATCGCGGCAACGGAGTCTCAACGAGATTGCCTGCTCCGTAGGGTTGCAAGAGATGATTGGAAGCGGATTATCACATACCAATACATCAGGCTTGAAAGGGCGTGGCTTCTGGAGGCAACCGGAATTGCGCCTGCCGGGCCAACCTCGCTATTCCGCGACTTGCCTTTCGGCTACCTCATGATCTGATGTTCGTATGGGATCCGGCGCGAAAAAAGTTGAAGACTGTAGACGCATAATCTTGGGCGGTGATACTAATTCCTGAGTACCTGATATGATCGGAGCGCAGGGAGGCGTTGAAGGTTGTCGGATACAAATACCAAAGTGAAAAAGTCACCCGACGAAACTGATGCGGATGAAATTTTCATTCCGTCCGACCCTGTGGTTGTCCTTCTGAGTGTCCTTGTCGTCCTTGCGATTTTGTGTACCGCCTACGTCGCCGCGGAGATCGTCCTGCCGATCGTTCTGGCCTTTGTATTGAAATTGCTGTTTCAGCCCGGAATGCGGTTTCTGGAACGCTTTAAGATACCAAAAGGCCTGGCGGCCCTGATCCTGATCCTGCTGGTGTTCGGCGCAATCGTCGCAATAGGTGCCGCGGTTTCCGGTCCGGCCGCCGAATGGGCTTCCAAGCTGCCCGCTGGTGTGCAGAAACTTCAGGAACGTTTGAAATTCCTCAATGAGCCTATCGACACGCTGAAAACATTCTTCCATCAGCTGGACGGATACGTGGGTCAGGGATCGGAACCAAGCCGCGGCGGCAGCGGTATCGTAACAGGAATTGCGACCGGGATACTCAGCGGCGGCACTCATTTTGCGAGCAGTTTTTTCGAAACGATACTCATCCTGTTTTTTCTGCTGGTATCAGGCAGCACGTTTCTGAAACGGATTGTAGAGATATTGCCGCGGTTCAAGGACAAGCGGCAGGTGGTGGAGATATCGCTCGATGTCGAGCGGAACATATCCGCTTACCTTGTGACCATTACACTCATGAACGCGGCCGTTGGAATTGCGACCGGCCTTGCGATGTGGGTTACAGGTGTTGGCGATCCTGTCCTTTGGGGTGTGGTCGCATTTTTCCTGAACTACGTTCCCATCATGGGGCCATTGCTCGGAGTTTTTGTTTTCCTGCTTGCGGGATTGCTGGTCATAGATTCATTGTGGCTCGCGTTGCTGCCCGCCGCCCTTTATTTTCTGATCCATATCGTTGAGGGTGAAATTGTGACGCCAATGCTGCTGGCTCGCCGTTTTACGTTGAATCCCGTGCTTGTTATAATGGCTCTCATTTTCTGGTTCTGGATGTGGGGTGTGCCGGGCGCAATTCTGGCTGTCCCGATGCTTGCCATTGTCAAAATCGTTTGTGACGGTATTCGGCCGCTCGCCGCCATCGGACATTTCCTTAGCGGAGATGAATAGCGGCGGCAGCTTTGCGTCCATTACTTCGTGAGACGGCGTTTGCAGGAAGATCGATGGAGCAATGCAATCCTCAAAACCGCATGCTTACGCCCGCGCGGCGCAGCAGCCAGTAGAACAGCACCGTGGCCGCAATACCAACGAACATGGCCCAGAAGAAGCCCGCGTCACCATGGGTGAAGGGTAGACCGGCGGTGTTCATGCCGAATATACCGACCACCAATGTGCCGGGCAACAAAAGAGCGCTCATTACCGCCATGGCCTTGAGGCTCCGGTTCGATTCGTCAGCGAGTTCCGCAGCCATTTCCTCCTGAAGAAGCCGGGCGCGATCGTTGACCATGACGATCTCGCGGTCCAGCCGCTCCAGCCGCGCGGAGAGCTGCCGAAAAACCGCATGGCCTGCTTCCGAGAGCGCCCAGCCTTCGCATTCGTCATCCTCGAATAGCGCTACCATGCCTGCCACGGGGCGATGCAGCGATACGGCGAGCCGCCGCACTTCCTTGAGGCTGCGGCGTTCGTCGCTCAGGCGTTCGGTGACAATCCGATCCTCCACCGCATCGAGACGCCGGCCCGCCGCCGTAAGCTTCCGGCTGGTGTTTCGGCAGAAGCTCGTCACAATGGCCTCGAAAAGCTCGTAGGCCGTCGCAGGCGAAAAACCGTCGGCGAAAGAGCGGCGCACCGTGTCCACCCCCTCCAGCGGATGCCGCCTGCCGGTAACGAGCAGCCGATCGCAAACGGCGAAATGCAGCCGCCCGACGATTGCCGTCTCGCGCTCGAGATCGTGCTGCATATCGGCCACGACGCCGTGTGCCATCTCGGCCTCGTGGCCCAGTATCAAACCGTCCTCATGGCCTTCGAGAAGCGCGCGCGCCGCTGGAGGCAGGGCGCAGCGCGTGGAAAGCCAGCCCTGCATGCGCTGGTCCACCAGATCGACATGAAGCCAGACCCAGCCTTCTTCCGCCGCGAGCGCGGCCTCGATCTCCTGCGGATCGAGCGGTTTCACGCCCATGACAGAGCCGCCCTGCCAAGCGCCGATCAGGCCCGGCAGGGCTTCCCTTGCCGGGACGGTAGCGCGGCTGGAAAGCAGCGGCTCACCCACGACCGATGTGCTTCTCACGGAGAACGCCGGCCCGATGGAATCGGACCGGCGCTCGGGTGTTTCGGTGGTTCCAACCACGTCAAAAGACCTGCCGCAACAGCACATAGAGCATAAAGGCGATGGCAATGGAGGCCGGCAAGGTCAGCACCCACGCCATGATCATGTTGCGCACTGTGGACCATTGCAGGCCGGAGCCGTTGGCGGCCATGGTACCGGCGACGCCGGACGAAAGCACGTGGGTGGTTGAGACCGGCAGGCCGAAATGGTCGGCCGCGCCGATGGTCGCCATGGCCACGACTTCCGCCGCCGCACCCTGCCCGTAGGTCAGATGGGTCTTGCCGATCTTCTCGCCCACGGTCACGACGATACGCTTCCAGCCGATCATGGTGCCCAGACCCAGCGCCAGCGCCACGGCGACCTTCACCCAGGTGGGAATGAACTTGGTCGCATCGTCCACCGCCTTGTGATAGGCGCTGACGGCGGCAATATCCTCCGCCGGCATCGGCAGGAGCTTCTGCTTGTCGATGAGTTTCAGCGCCTCGCCGATCAGATAGATGTCGTTGCGCACATTGCCGACCAGTTGCTGCGGAACCGCGCCGAGGTCGGGATATTGCGAAATCTGGGCGGTGGAGGCGTGGATATAATCGCGCAGCGCCACGGTCGTTTCGTCGCTCCACTTACGGGCCTTGACCGCGTCGGCCACGACCGACTTCGGGTCGGTGACAGTGAGACCGGGTCTGGCATATTTGTTCAGCACCGTCTCGACCTGGGCCGAGGCCGTCTTGTAGGCGTTGAGATAATGCGGCGACGGCGTCTTGTTGAGCGCGAAGGCGGTCGGCACGAGACCGATGAGGATCAGCATGATGAGGCCCATCCCCTTCTGGCCGTCGTTGGAGCCATGCGCGAAGCTGACACCGGTGCAGGTGAAAATCAGGAGACCGCGAATCCACAGCGGCGGCGGGCTGTCCGTCTTCGGTTCGCTGTAAAGCGCCTTGTTGCGGATCAGGACCTTCATGGCGAGCAGAAGCAGCGCCGCGCAGCCGAAGCCGACGACAGGCGAAACCAGCAGCGACAGGCCGATATTGGTCGCCTGCGACCAGTCCACGCCGCTGGTGGCGGTGCCGGCTGGGGCAAGGAACTGGTTGGCGAGGCCGACGCCGATGATCGAACCGATCATGGTGTGCGAGGAGGATGCCGGCAGGCCGAGATACCAGGTGCCGAGATTCCACACGATGGCGGCGATCAACAGCGCATAGACCATGGCAAGGCCGGAGCCGGAACCGACCTGAAGGATCAGTTCGACCGGAAGCAGCGACAAGATGCCGAAGGCCACCGCGCCGGTGGAGGTAAGCACGCCGAGGAAGTTGAAGAGGCCGGACCAGAGCACCGCCAGTTCCGCCGGCATGGAGCGGGTATAGATGACGGTTGCCACCGCATTGGCGGTGTCGTGGAAACCGTTGACGAACTCGAAGCCGAGCGCAATCAGCAGCGCGAGGCCGAGAAATATCCATGGCACGGTGGCGGCATTGGCGAGATCGCGGCTCAGCGCATAGCCGATATAGGCAAGACCGCCCAGAACCACGAGGCCGAACAGGGGCAGGAACCATGTGCCGGCGCCCCCCGTCTCCACCGGATGAGGGATGGTCGCGTCGCGTGAAATGGTGACGGCATCGGCCATCGAACCGCTCCTTGATAACGGATTTCCGACATGTGTGTTCGCAAAATCTATAGAAGGCGGCAATGAAGCTTTTGTGACATGCGCCCGGCGAAAGGGCCGGCCAAACACGGACAACAGGCAAAAGACCCCGAAGGCCCGACGGCAGCTGTGACGCCTGAATTACCGGCTGCGCAACCGCATGATCGGCTCTGCGCTTGAGAGCAACCGTGTTCAGGCGAAGTCTGAAGCCTTCAGAAATTACCCGGTTTGAAGATCGTACCCAAGTCGCGCGGAAGAATTGCTGTCACCATCAGGCGCGGAACATATCGCATGCAAAAAGCTCCGGCGCGACTGTCGATTTTCTGTGTCCGCGATGACCTTGGATGCGTCGGATCAGGAACAGATCGCACCGACGCGGTCGCAGCCGACATAAAGAGGGTCCATCATGTCCCCGTGATCGTTGCCGGTGTCTTCACGGATTGACGTGCGTCGGTTCCGGGCCGTCATCGTCGACCTGAACGCTGGCGGTCATTCCCGCGGCAAGGAAGAGGTCCTTAGGCGCGTCGTCGATCTGGATACGCACGGGGATACGCTGCGCCAGCCGCACCCATGTGAACACGGGATTGACGGTCGCCACGCCCTCGTCGTTTGCCGCCGCGTTGGCCACGTCGATGGCGCGGGCGCGGCTTGCGACATGGCCCTTGAGAACCTTGGGATAACCCATCAGTTTTATCTGCGCGGTGGCGCCCGGCCTGATCTCCGTTATGCTGGTTTCCTCGAAATAGGCGTCCACCCAGAACGAATCCGCGTCCACGACGGAAATCGCGGTCTTGCCGGCGCTGGCAAAGTCGCCTTCCTGCGACCGCAGGTTCGTCACCCAGCCATTGACCGGCGAGCGTAAGGAGGTTCGCGCGAGATTGGTTCTGGCCAGATCGAGCTGCGCCTCCGCCGCCATCACCGCGGCTTGCGCCGCACGCTTCTGCACCTTGAGCGCATCCACCTGTCTCTGCGCCTGTAACAGCGTCGCCTGCGCACCCTGCACCGACGCTTCCTGCTGACGAAGCTGCGACTGATATTGCTCGGCCAGTTGAACGCTGCCGGTCTGTGTCTGGCGCAGCGTCTCGTAGCGTGACGCCTGCGAACGCGCGAATTCCAGTCCCGCCTGCCCCTGATCGAGCTGCGCCTTGTTGACCGCGACCTGCGCCTGCTCGATCCCTATCTGGGAATCGGCACTCTGAACGCTGATCTTCGCCTGTTCCAGCGCCGCCTCGGCCTGCCGCACCGCGATCTCATAGGTCGTCGGATCGATGGTCAGGAGGAGATCGCCCTTGTGGACGAACTGGTTGTCCCTGACCTTGATGGCGGCGATGTTGCCGGAAACCTCCGGCGTGACAGTGGCTATATAGACGCGGACCGTTCCGTCTCGCGTCCACGGGCCTTCCATGTATCGGTTCCACATGGCGTAGCCGAGCAGCGCGGCAACGACGATGACGGCCACCGTCGCCACACGGCCGATCCGAAGCGCCCTGTCGCGTTTTTTTTCCGCCGCCGCGATGCGGTCCGGCGACCACGAGGCTTCTGCGGCTTTTTGCGGAGGAGAGGACGGATTTTCCGGTTGTTGGGACATGATTACCACTAAGCGAGCAGAACGATGAGGGAAAGAACGATGATATAGACGGCCGCAACGACCAGCGGGGGATGCCAGACGTTGTGCAGAAGATGGAAGCGGTCGGCCACCAGCCTCAGGCCGAAGGTGATGATCCACGCCGCCACCAGCATGGCGGCCATGGGCGCGATATAGATTCCGAACAGGTCGATCTCGGAATATCTCATGCGGGTATCCTCCCGGCGAAATAGGCGGAATGCTGCGCGAGCGCCTCGGAAATGACCGCTATCCCGGCGCGCGCACGCAATAATGTCTGCGTCTTCGGCTGACCGGCCAACCAGACGTCGATTTCGCCGAGACGCTGCCCGGCCTGTTCGGGTTTCAGCCGGGCAATGGCGTCGAGCGCGGTCTGGAGAGCGGGAGCGAAGCCCAGATATTCCGCAAGGCGGCGCAATTGCGCAATTTCGCTTCCGACCGAAAAGGCGACCACGAGACTGGCACGCTGCAACGGGCTGGCATGAACGGACATCGCGATCAGGCGGCCGAGAACATGTCCGCTCCAGTCTTCATGAGCCGCGCCGCGCGCGAAGCGGCATACGTCCTTCAACGTCAGCGACAGCAGCCTTCGGGTCCGGTAGGACGGCGTAAGCGGCGGGATGAGCCGGAACGCCATCGCACCCATGAGGCAGCCGGCCACGTTGGCCGGCGTCTTGTTGAGAAGATCGGCGGCCTCGTAGGTCATGGGATTGGTGACTTCCAGAAAAGGCATGAAAAGGACGGCCGAGGTCGCCATTATGCCACCAAGCCACGGGGGCTTGCGCAGGATCATCGACAGCGCGGCTGTCGGAACGATAAAGCAGCCCAGCGCCAGCGCCAGCGCGGGAAAATTCATCGGGATGAGGGGCAGCACGACGAAAGTGGCGATCATCGCCAGAACCGACGACCAGATCGTCGCGGCGGAAAAGGTGAGACCGCCGGCATAGGCTCCGTCGCCCCTGGGAATCTGGGCGACGCTGATAACCAGCGCAAAGATCATGGCCGCCCCGCCATTGGACCAGCCGGTGACGATCCAGATCAGCGCGGTGATGCCGACCGTGAGGAACGCGCGGACGCCGTTGACGATCGCCGGCATGTAATCCGGGACGCGCAGATGGCTGCGCCCCCGCAAGCCGCGGACACCTTCCGGATCGACGACGAGGACAAGCCCGTTGAAAGCATGTGCCAGCCCGGACAGACCTTCGGCAGTCTTGTCGGCGACGAGCCGGAGGGTCGGCGTTTCTGCGTCCAGAGCGGCAAGCTGCTCGGCGCTCGCACGCAACGCATCACGGATGCGGCGCGGATTTTTACGCCATCCCGCGGGGCCGCCGGCCTGAGAAAGATCGGCTTCGACTTGCGAAAACACCGGCAGCACGGCTTGCAGCGCCCGGCGGCGCTCCTCGTCCGGCAAGCGCAGGATATGGATTTCCACGGCCCGCCAGCCCGCCAGCACCGAGAAGAGGCCGTCGGTCATCCGCTGGAGAAGCGGCGAGCTGAATCGTATGCGCGAGGACTCGCCCATGGCCTGCTCCATGATCGGCTCGAGCGCGATCGTGCGCTTGATGAATTCACGTCGAAGCGCCTGTGTACTCGTACCGTCCCGCATATCGGTCGCCAGCGCGTCATGGAAGCGTTGCAGCATGTCGGGAACGAGATCGCCTATGGCCTTCGCGAGACGCTGCTCGGCATCGCCGCGATCCGTCAGGATGCGGATGACGCCGGCACAGACGATGCCGACACAGATTTCCGTGAACCTCCACACAGCCAGCTGGAATACGGTGTCAGCATGCACGCCGCCCGTATCTCCCAGTGCGCCGCCGGCGACGATGGCGGCCGTATAGCCCATGAGCGCGGCGGCATAGGAGGAGTAGTTGCGCAGAAGCGTCGTGCTGAACGCGCTCACTGCGCCCCAGCCGGCAAGAGCGATAAAGAAGGCCGGACGGTTCTGCGCGAAGCAGGCCGCCAGCAACACGCCGACCACCGCGCCGATGCCGGTTCCGATCAGACGCAGCCAGCCCTTGCGCAGGGAAGGCCCGACCTGCGGCAGGCAAGCGACGGCAGCGGAGGTTCCGGCCCAGAACGGCTCGTTGAGTTGCAGAAAAAACGCGACGAACAGCGCCGTACTGACGGAAATCCAGAAACGCAGCCCGTATTCGAGCGGCTTCCGCCAGGTTTTCATCACAGGCCAGAGATCACGCAGACGCTGGACGATCGCCGTCCCGAATTGAGATGCAGATACAATCATTTAACATCAATGACCAGTTATGGAGACAAATACAAGCCGTCCGCGCCTCAGGCAGACTTGCCGGATCGAAACCCGGCGCCTGAGAGAACCGACCGGACGTCAGCCGACTTCCCTGCCTGCCGACGCATCAACGAGCACGCGTTGCAAATCGTTACTCTCACCCTGATGAAACCGGATACGGCCGCCCGCATCCTTCAGCGCACCGGGCATTGCCGGCACAGAAAACACAAGAGGCATCTCCCGCCCCGCCGACAATCGGGATCGCGGCATTGCAAAAGATGATGTGTCATCTTATATAAATGACAGGTCATTCAAGTCAAGACGGTTTCATGACGAAAAAGAGCCCCATCAGAAGCAATCGCTTCAGTTCACAGATCGGATATGTGGCACGGCAATGGCGGAAGACCGTCGATGCGCGTCTTCAGCCCTTCAGCCTGACAGAGGCCTCATGGACCCTTCTCGTCCAGCTCGCACGGGCAGACGAACCCATGCGGCAAAAGGATCTGGCTGCCGCACTCGGTCTGGACAACACCTCCGTCGTGCGACTCCTGAACAATCTCGAAGCGGACGGCCTGATCGAGCGGCAGACGATTGACGACGACCGGCGGGCGCGACTGCTCTTCCTGACGGAACAGGGGGAAGCGACCGTCCGTCAGGTCGAAAGCGTGGCCGACGGCATTGAAAAGGATTTGCTGAAAGGCATCTCCAGCGATGACCTCAAGGTGACACGCCGGGTCATCGGTGAATTAAGCAGGCTGCTGGTCGATCTCAACAGCAAGGACGGGCGCGATGCGTGATTTGCTCATCAGCTTCTCTAGCGAAGTCGTCGCACCGCCGTTCTTTCGTCTTGTCGAGCTTCATGGCGGAACCGAAACATTTGCAGGAGCGGCGGCTTACGGCGAAAACGCCTTTACATCATCTCAGGACGCCGGATCGCCGAACCGTCGCTGAACCGTTCAATTCTGTAAGCTGACGGGTCCACGAAAGGCGTTACATTCGCAACCATCTCGCTGATGAGATGACCGGCGCCGGGTCCGATGCCGAATCCATGACCGCTAAAGCCTGACGCGACCACCAGACCTGATACCTTGTCGATCCTGGAGATGATCGGCACGAGATCGGGCGCCGTGTCGATCGCGCCGCCCCAGGCTGCCGCGACGCCGATGCCTTTCAGGGCCGGATATTCCGCGACCAGATTGGCGAGGCCCTGCCGCACCAGGCCCATATCGGGCCGAGGATCGAGAATGCGAATCTTCTCAAACGGCGAGACCTTGTCGAAATCCCAGCTTCCGGACGCTTCGGGACCATTCCAAAAACTGTTGCCGATACGGAATTTCAATTTCTTGGCCAGTTTGCTGCGATACATCTGATAGAATTTGGCAGCGTAGCGCATGCCTTGCGGCGCAATATTGATGACACCATGGCCCGGCACCGCCAGCGTATAGGAACCGTCGATGCGCCGCCGCAAGGCGAAACCCGGTGTGCTGATGCAGCCGGCCTGCACGACTGCCGCCGCCGGCGTGGTGCGCAACGCTGTTCCGTCCACATTGGCGACGGGCAAGTCGATTCCGTGCCGCCTGCAAAAACGCGAATTCCACGCGCCACCGGCGCAAACCACCGCGTCGGCCTTGATGAATCCGCGCTCGGTCCAGACGCCTTTGACCGCACCCGCCTGTATTTCCAAGCCTCTGGCGGCGCAATTTTGCTGAAGATTGACACCTAACGCCTTGGCGCCTTCGACCAATGCCGGGACCGCCATAGACGGCTCCGCCTTGCCGTCGGTCGGAGACCAGACCCCACCGATCCATTGGGACGCGCCGCCGCCGGAACGTTTTTTGGCCTCTGCGGCACTTAATATGTCGCTGCTGAATCCGATCTCTCGCGCTGCTCGTCCCCATTTTTCCCAGCGGGCGAAGTCGCTTTCATTTTTTGTGCAGTAGAGAATGCCCTCCCGGCGAAAACCGAGATCGCGGCCGATTTCGGTGCCCAGCTCTTCCCAGCGCCGCAGGCTGTGCATGGCTAGCGGAAGCTCGTAAAGATCGCGATTCTGCTGGCGCACCCAACCCCAGTTGCGACTCGATTGCTCGCCTGCCACGATGCCCTTTTCGATCAGAGCAACGGACAATTTCCTTTTCGCGAGTTCGTACGCCGTACTTGCGCCAATGATGCCTGCCCCGATTACGACGACGTCGACGGCGGATGGAAAGGAGGTGCTATCTTGAACTTTATCTACCGTGACAGGCATGACCCAATATCCCGACCAATGGCCATCTCGCGATCGCCAACCCGATTAGAGCGTTTTCAGCCGGCATCGGCCGGCCGAAAATGCGGAACCACAAACCGTTGCCACCGTCCGCCTCCCGACAAAGCAGGCGTCCGTCCGGGGAAACTCTACGACGCGGCGTGCTTATGCTCCAGCGGAGCCACGTCATGCAGCACCCGTCGGAGGAAATCGCGCGTTCTCTCCTCCCTGGGCCGCGTGAGGACCTCCGAGGCCGGCCCCTCTTCCTCGATGCGGCCCGCATGCAGAAAACAGACCCGATTTGCGACCTCGCGCGCAAACTGCATTTCATGCGTCACAATCACCATGGTCATGCCCTCCTCGGCGAGGGAGCGCATGACCTGAAGCACTTCACCGACCAGTTCGGGATCGAGCGCCGAGGTCGGCTCGTCGAACAGGATGGCTTTCGGCTCCATCGCCAGCGAACGCGCGATGGCGACGCGCTGCTGCTGCCCGCCCGACAATTGCGGCGGATAGACGTCGATCTTGTCGGCCAGGCCCACACGGGTCAGAAGCGCTATGGCTTTCTCCCGCGCCGGCCCCGGCTTTTCCCTGTTGACGTAAACCGGCCCTTCCATGACATTTTCAAGCGCCGTGCGATGCGGGAAAAGGTTGAAGCGTTGGAAGACCATTCCGATCTGACGGCGGAGATCGTTGATCTCCCGGCTGTTGGCATCGACGGTCTTCCCCAGAAGACTGATTGTCCCTGCTTCATAGGATTCAAGCCCGTTCATGCAGCGGAGCATCGTAGACTTTCCGGAACCGGACGCCCCGATCAGGCAGACCACTTCGCCCTTCGCGACGGAAAGGGTTATCCCTTTCAGAACCTCAAGATCGCCAAACCGCTTATGAACATCTTTCAATTCAATCATGTCAGCGTCTCCGGTTCTTGCCGAAGCGGTTTTCGAGCCACTTCGTGAAAGACATCAACGGCAGCGTCATGGCCAGATAAATGACGGCGACCAGTGTATAGATAGTGGTATTGTCGAAGGTCGCCGACGCAAGAAGCTGGCCTTGCCGGGTGATTTCCGTGACCGCTATGGTGGAGGCGATGGCGGAATCCTTGATCATCATCACCAGCATGTTCGCGAAAGGCGGCAGCGCGATCCGAAGTGCCTGCGGCAGCACCACGCGGCGCATTGCCAGTGTCTTGCCCATGCCGATGGAGCGAGCCGCCTCCATCTGGCCGCTGTCGACCGCTTCGATGCCGGCGCGGAATATCTCCGAAAGATAGGTTGAATAGGCGAAAGCCAGCCCGAATATCGCCGCCTGCATCGAGTTCAGCTCGATACCGAGATCGGGAATGACGAAATAGATGTAAAACAGGAAGACGATGATCGGCGTCCCGCGGATGACATTGATCATCCAGCCGACAGGCGTCGATATGATCGGCTTGCCCGACAGACGGCACAGCGCCCACAACAGGCCCAGCGGGATGCTCAGCAAGACCGCGCCGACGCTGACCTCGATGGTCGCGACCACCCCCAGCATAAGAAGCGGTAAATATTCCGGAATATGACTCCACGAGATCATGAATCATGCCCCTCTTTGTTTATCCCGACCGCAATCGGATTGGCATGTTTTCATTTTATTGAACACGCATTTTCACGGATGTCAACATAATCGAATTTGGTGCTGCCATCGAATTCGAGGATGCTTCTTTCAGAACCGTGACTCGATGCATTTTACGCGGCTTCGTCGTCATGTTTTAGGCAACATGTTGAATTTTTTAGCAGAAAATCTATTCGAGATGAATCGCCCCGGCGCTTCTTCAGGGCTCGTAACGAGCGCGAAGAAACAAGTTTCGAAGCCATAGCCGCCCGCAATCAATCCAGCGAACCGCTCAGGATGATAAAGACAGCGCCACGCCGAACCAGATGCAATCGGATTGACATAGTGAATTTATTCAATATTCTGAAATTGTTGAGCGGCGAGATGCAGACGCCCAAAAGGAAGCGCCGCCAGCATCCAGACAAGAAAAGTTCAACTCCAGAGGAAGGCGGCCTCGCTGGCGCTCATGGTCTGCACAGCATCGGAGAGGATCGCCTGCAAGCAGGTTCACCATGTTGTCTTTCCACAAGAATGCTTTCATAGCTACGGTCGCCGCAGCAGGCTTTTTCATGGGTATGGCAGCCGCCCAGGCGGCTGTGATTACGGCGGGATCTCCTCCCTCCAGCGCACCCACCACGTTCCTCGATACGAAAACCGGCAAGATCGAAGGTTTCATGCCCGATATCGCCGCAGAGGTCGCCCGACGTGAGCATCTGGACCTTAAATTCGACGCCGTGGCCTTCTCAACCCTTATTCAGTCGGTGATTTCGGGCAAGATCGACATGATCGTCGCCGGTATGACCCCCACGCCGAAACGCGCCGAGGTTATCGATTTTTCACAGCCCGTCACAGCCTTCGGCGAAGGTATCTTCGTTCGCGACGACCAGAAGAAGACTTTCAAATCCGCCAATGACTTCAAGGGGCTGGTCATCGGCGTGCCGGCCGGTACGGATTATGGCCTGAAACTGCAAAGCATGGGGATCGCCAAGGAAGTCAAGTTCTATGACAGCGCGGCGGATCTCGCGCGGGACGTCTATCTGAAGCGCGTAGCGGTGGGCTTGAACGACTATCCGATCCTCAAGGGTCAGCAGGCAGCAGGTTCCATGAAGGGAATGCATGTGGTCGAAGAATACAAGCCGTTGCAGAAATTTGATGTTGCTTTCGGCGTCCGCAAGGGCAACAAGGAATTGCTCGACAAAATCAATACGGCGCTGGACGCCATGAAAAAGGACGGCACGCTGAACAAGATTCTCGCAAAATGGGGCATGTCGAACAGTTGATATTGCAAGACACGCAGCCGCCGGATTCCTTCTTCCGACGGCTGCGATATGTATTGAAACGTATTGAGATGCTTACCAACAGTTCCCACCAAGATGACCGATGAGCACAAGGCCCAATCGTACAGAAAGCACCGCCGGCTTCGCTGTGGACGGCATAGGAAAGCGCCTGCGCATCTTGCGCATGGAGCGCAAGATGACTGTCAAGGATCTGGCGGAAGCGGCTGCGGTTTCGGTAGGCACGATCAGTCAGATTGAAAGAAACCTTTCGAGTCCATCCATCCGCATCCTTGAGCGATTGCGCCAGGCTATGGATATTCCGCTTATGGAATTGCTTGACGCGTCGGAGAAGGAAGTTGAGCCTCAAAACATGATCGTGCGTCGAAGCGCGGATCGTCCCAGAGTGGAACTGGGCGATGGCGCCATCGTCAAGCAACTGCTTTCTCCCGTCGGTGATCATGACATACAGTTCATGTATATCACGTTGAAACCGGGGGTGAGACAGGGCGATGTCCTGATCGGGCCAGGCGAAAAGGCGGGTTTGGTCATTTCAGGAAAGGCGATTCTTGAAGTGGACGATGTCTTTTATCAGCTTGCAGAGGGTGATAGTTTTCAGTTTTCAAGCAAGTTGAAACATTCAATACTGAACGATTCTGATAAAGAAACTAAAATACTCTGGATCATGAACACGAATGTCAGAAAAATAATCTTCTGACATTCGCATGATGCACTGAATGATCGTTCCTGGTGCAAAAAACGGACCGGCTTGTCTCGGAGATCGATAACCGCAGAAAGACCGGAATGCCCACGATGTCCATATTCCGTCATAAGGACTGGCTGGCTCGTGAGTGCTGCTCGATGAAGCTTGTTACCTGTCGAGAGCTGCTCCCTTTTTGACGAAATTTCGTGGTTTGGCTTGGCGGCTTTTTCACTTGGAAATAATAAATCGCCGGGGGCGCCCTTGTAAAATTCGTATGATGGGACTATATGTCAAATATCGATTTTGTCATCGAATGACCCGGCGCATGTGATGCCCTGATTTTTCTTTCAATCTCGTAAAATTTGTAACGAGCGTAAGTTCGTTATTATTCTTCCACGCGAAATTGAAAGGAATTCAATATGGCAAATGGAACAGTAAAATTCTTCAACGGCGGCAAGGGCTTCGGTTTTATTCAACCGGAAGACGGTTCTGCGGACGTGTTCGTTCACATCTCTGCCGTCGAGCGTACAGGATTGCATACGCTCAATGAAGGTCAGAAGGTAAGCTTCGAGCTGGTGGCGGATCGCCGGTCCGGCAAGAAGGCCGCCGACGCTCTTCAGGCGCTCTGATCGAAGCGTCGGGATTCAGGATATTGTCTCCGATCTTTGACCACGGATGTACTGGCACTGATCGTTGAGGCGATTGGAAGGTCGGGGTCGCCCCCGGCCTTTTTTATTTTCATCGCTCGGCAGAGGGAGCGAGCAACCGAAAGCGAGCGCAGCAATGTCCAATTTCGATATCCTACCGCCAACTCAGGAGCACGCAGCCGCCCCTCCAAGCGGATATGACCGTTCTGTCGCGACGGAGCGGGAGCTTGAAGACGCGCATCGTCAAATGTCGCCTCCATCGCAGGACTGGACCGAGTTGTCGAATATTCTGAGGCGCTCCTGCGGCGGTTCGTCCAGGGCGCGCTCACAACGCCAGAGATTCAAATAGCGCCGGAACGGGAGATAAACATGACTGGAGATATCGGTCGCGGATTGACCAAGGACACGCTGTTCAAAAAGCCGATGTCGCGCATGGAGGCCAAGAGCGCGGAGACGGACAGAACCGCGAAGGCGATTTTGAGCCAGGAAAAGGCCGCCGTGGATGCGAAGACGGAGCGCCTGAAAATCGCGCGGCTTGAACGCAACATGCAAGCCGACACCAGTTCACGCGCCGCGCCACGAACATAAGGCGCATCCGGGCGGACGGTACAGCCATGAACCAACGGCACAGCCATGAACCAATTGAGTTTTGGTGATCTCATCCAGGCTGCAAACGCCGTAGAGAACATGCCCCTTGTCGAAAGACGCGATCTTCTTCTGGCCGCCGCGAGCACCCTTCTCCAGTTGAAGGAAGATTTTCGCGAAATGGGGGCGCCTCCGTTCGATGCTATAGCCGAGCTTCACTGCGAACTTACAGCGATAGCCCAAAACATATTCACAACCGACGATAGCTCTGTATCAAGCGCTTTTCTGAAAGCAGCCGAAATTATTATGAATATGCGGGCAGCGCTTGATTAGCTTGAAAATGTAGCGATCCATGAAAGGAGTTAACTTGCAGGTTCTTGTAAGGGATAACAATATCGATCAGGCTCTTCGCGTCCTGAAGAAGAAAATGCAGCGGGAAGGCATCTTCCGGGAGCTACGGGAGCGGCGCGCCTACGAGAAGCCATCGGAAAAGCGAGCGCGGGAAAAAGGCGAAGCCATTCGCCGGGGGCGCAAGGACGCCAGAAAACGGGCGCAACGCGAAGGCCTCCTGCCCAAGCCCAAGAAAAAGCCTGTCGCCGCTCGGCCGCACAAACCAGGTTCGCCATCGGCCACCTCCGCCGCTTGATACGGAACGCAGCGGACCGGTTCGAGAAGCCAGACCGCCGGTTGCATGAAGCAGCCGGCGGCATAGTGGTCTCGATCAGTGCAAGGAAGCGCTGATGCGGCGGAACTTCAACATCAGTTTATCGATGGCACCGGCAGCGGTGATATCCCACGCAAGCTTGCATCCTTTCCGCGGCAGGCGGGATCATCGGCCCGGCCTCGATTTCGGGACGGCATTCAATATCCTTCGGCGAAACCGGCCGCATCGCGGCTGTCCATCGCGCCGTTATAGCGGGCGCCGTTGCCCTTTTTGATTGTCGCAATATCTTTGCCGCCGACCAGAATGCCGGCCGCAGAACCCCAGACCGGCCAATCCGGATCCCCTTCATCGATCTTGTAACCCATATCGACGAGGCGTTTCACCGTGTCCGGCGAAAGCGCATGCGGCTCGGTATAGACTTGATCGGGCAGCCATTGATGATGGATGCGCGGTGCGTCGACCGCTTCCTGAATGTTGAGACCCTGATCGATGACATTGAGGATCGCCTCAAGCGTGATCGTGATGATGCGCGAACCGCCCGGGCTGCCGATCACCATGAATGGCTTTCCGTCCTTGGTGACGATCGTCGGGCTCATTGACGAAAGCGGCGTCTTCTTCGGCGCTATCGCATTCGCCTCGCCTTGGATCAGACCATAAAGATTCGGCACGCCGACCTTGGATGTAAAGTCGTCCATTTCGTTGTTGAGAAGAAAGCCCGTTCCCGGCGCAACGATACCCGTGCCATAGGAGCCGTTGAGCGTGTAGGTCACCGCAACCGCGTTACCGTCATTATCGATGATCGAATAATGCGTCGTCTCTTTCGGCTCGTTCATATCTTTCGGCATCAGACCTTCGGATACACCCGCCTTGTAGGGATTGATCTTTGCGCGAATTTCGGCGGCGTAATTCTTGTCCAGCAAGTGGTCCACCGGGTTGTTCACGAAATCCGGATCGCCGAGTGACGAATTGCGATCGACATAAGCGTAGCGCATCGCTTCGACCATGTAATGCACGGTATCGGCGGAATCATTGCCGAGATAGGAGAGCGGATAGCCTTCCAGAATATTGAGAATTTCGCAGATGATCACGCCGCCGGAACTCGGCGGTGGCGATGAAATAATTTCATAGCCGCGATAGTTGCAACTCACGGGCTTCAGTTCCCGCACCTTGTATTGCTCGAAATCGGCTTTTGCGAGAACCCCGCCTCTGGCGCTCGATGCCTTGACAACCGCATCGGCGACATCGCTCTTGTAAAACGCGTCAGGCCCCTTGTCCGAAATCGCGGCAAGGACCTTCGCAAGATCCGGCTGCACGAGTTTGTCACCGACAGCGTGCGGCTTGCCATCGGCCGTCAGAAAGATGCGCTTTGTCTCCGGATCCCGGCTGAGCCATTTCAGATTATGCTTGAAGGAGGCCACATCTCCCTGATTGAGGACATAGCCGTCACGGGCATAGCCGACCGCTGCTTCCATCACGTCCTTGCGCGGCAGTTTCCCATATTTCTCACGCGCATATTCCAGACCCGCAACGGTGCCGGGTACGCCGATGGCGAGAAATCCGTCGGTGCTCGCCCCTTTGACCACATTGCCCTTGTCATCGAGATACATGTTCTTGGTTGCCGCGAGCGGCGCGCGTTCGCGAAAATCGATGAACGTGGTTTTGCCGTCCTTGGTGCGAATAGTCATGAAACCACCCCCACCGATATTGCCCGCCTCGGGCCATACCACGGCAAGGGTATAACCGACCGCAACAGCGGCATCGATCGCGTTGCCGCCTTTTTTCAAGATGTCGACGCCGGCTTGCGTTGCCCGCTGCTCCGCCGTGACAACCATGCCGTGTTCGGCCTCGACCGGCGCTGGCGAGGCAGCATATGCGCCGGTGAGCGGCGCGCTCAGGACAGCGACAATTCCGGCGAACAACGCCGCACGAATACCGTACATAAGCTCCTCCCTACACCGATGTAAGAACGAAATTCATGTTTCTCCCGCATTGGCAATTAATCGTAACCAACGAAATGGATACCGTCAAAGTATTCATGCAACAATACCCCGGCGACCGGGTTGAAGCAGGGTTTTCCGTTGCGGGATCATTATCAATCTCAGCCAGTCGGCTGACCATGAAACGCAGGCCCGTTACGACATTCAGAACAGACGCAGCTTTCTCGCATGGAACGCCTCGGCATAATTTGCCGGTGCACGGCATTCCATCCCGCGCAGGCGGGCAAGCCCGCGAAAGGTTTCCGGGTCGAACCAGTCCTTGGAGCGCTGCGTACCAAAATGCTTCATCAAGAGGCCGATCTTTCGTTCCATGACGGAAGCGGACAGCGCCGCATAGGCATTGGGCCGGCCGAGATCACCGTCCCATTTCGGAATCTCGTATTCGAGGATCAGTTGATCGCGAAAAAGATTCCACGTCAGCTCGTTGACCGTACGATGGTCCTGATGCGCATCACCTTTGCAGTGGGTGAAGACGATATCCGGCGTACGGCGCTGCCGCTGCGCGGCCAGCCATTCCTTGATCGGCAACGCCTGCACGGGAAAATAACTGTCCTCGAAGGCGGCAAGGCGGATGGCTGAACTTGCAGCACCTTGCAGAAAATCGCGCGCGGATGCTTCCGCCTCCGCGCGCCGTTCCCCGTTTCCCGACAGGACGCACTATTCGACGTGGAGCGGCATACCCGCTTCGATCAGGCGCAGAAGCGTGCCCCCGCAGCCGATCTCGATATCGTCGGAATGCGCGCCGAGGCAGAGCACCTCGAGCGGCTTTGCCGGGTTCGCCAGAGAGCAGAGGTCGATCATAGCGCGATGGCGATATTGGCTGGATGCTGTTCGGCCTTGCGTTTCTTCCAGGGCATGTCGCCCTTCTCCACCATGTCCTCCAGCGTCTGCCAGTCGCGGAGCGTATCCATGGAGCGCCAGAAGCCTTCATACTTATAAGCCATCAACTGGTTGTCGGCGATCAACCGGTTGAACGGCTCCAGCACCAGTTCCTCGCCCTCGCGCATATAGTCGAAGATTTCCCTGCGAAACAGGAAATAGCCGCCATTGATCCAGATATCCGACGTGTTCGACGTCCTGAACGCGCGCACGTCGCCGCCTTCGGCTATATCCGCCAGATGATAGGTCAGGGGCGGACGCACGGCGAGGAAACAGGCGATCTTGCCGCTTGCCTCGAACCGCCGCGTCATGTCGTCGAGATCGACATCGCTCAGGCCGTCGCTGTAATTGGCGAGGAACATCTCCTCGTTCATGACGTGGGATCGCGCGCTCCACAGCCGCTCGCCGATATTGCGCCAGATGCCGGTGTCGAGCAGCGTCACGCTCCAGTCGCGATCCACTTCCTCCAGCAGCCGCACATTGCGGCCGCCGTCCGAAACGACGCAATCGGCGAAGGTCTGCGGGCGGATTGTAAGGAAGAAATCCTTCACCACATTCGCCTTGTAGCCGAGGCAGAGGATGAAATCGTTATGGCCGCAATCGCTGTAATATTCCATCACGTGATGCAGGATCGGCTGGTGGCCGAGCGGGATCATGGGCTTGGGAACATTTTCGGAATATTCGCGGATTCTGGTTCCAAGGCCTCCGCAGAACAGAACGACTTTCATGGCTAGCGCTCCTCTGTAACCAGCGCCGGATCGATCAGGGTGACATGCGGAATGGGAACGATGAATTTCGCGCCCCATTCGACCACATGCTGCATCTGCCGGATGATCTCGTCCTTGAAGTTCCAGGGCAGGATGAGAATGTAATCCGGCCTGAATTCGTCGATTGCCGAAACATCGTGGATCGGGATATGCATGCCGGGCGTGAAGCGCCCGTGCTTGTAGGGATTGCGGTCCACGGTGAAATCGAGAATATCCGTGCCGATGCCGCAATAGTTGAGCAGCGTGTTGCCCTTGCCCGGCGCGCCATAGCCGCAGATGCGCTTGCCCGCATTCTTGGCCGCGATGAGGAAGGACAGGAGATCGCGCTTGGTGCTGCGCGTCTTCTCGGCGAACTGTTCATAGGTCGAGAGGTGGTCGAGGCCAAAGCGCTCTTCCTTGCGAAGGAGCGCGGACACGCGTGACGATGCCTTCTGCTTCGCATCGGCATGAGCGAGATGCACCCGCAGCGAGCCGCCATGGGTCGGCAATTCCTCCACATCGACGATCTTGAGATGATGGCGCTGCGCCATGAAACGGATGGTCAGCAGCGAGAAATAAGAGAAATGCTCGTGATAGATCGTGTCGAACTGGTTGAACTCGATCAGATTGAGCAGATGTGGAAATTCCAGCGTAATGACGCCCTCGGGCGCCAGCAGAATGCGCATGCCGTTGACGAAATCGTTGAGGTCCGGCACCTGGGCCAGAACATTGTTGCCGATGATAAGATCGGCCTTGCGGCCTTCCGCGGTCATTTCCTGCGCCAGCCGTGTGCCGAAAAAATCGACCCGCGTCGGCACGCCCTTGGTCAGGGCCGCCTGCGCCACATTGGCCGCCGGCTCGATGCCGAGTACGGGAATGCCTTTCGGCAGGAAATGCTGGAGCAGATAGCCGTCATTGCTGGCGATCTCGACCACGAAGCTGTTCTCATCGAGCTTCATTTTTTCGGCGATATCCTCGCAATAATTGCGCGCATGCTCGACCCAGCTTGCGGCGAAAGACGAGAAATAAGCGTATTCGGTGAAAATCTCCGCGGGCGAGACATATTCCTTCAACTGCACCAGAAAGCAGTGATCGCAGACCAGCGCATAGAGCGGATAATAGGGCTCCATATGGTCGAGGCGATCAGCGCTTACGAAGCTTTCGCAGGGCGGCGACATGCCGAGATCGACAAAGTGGTGCCGAAGCAGCTTGCCGCACAGACGGCATTTGCTCTCTTCCCGCGTGCTATCCCGTTGCGGCGAGATATCCGGCATCTGGATGGTCATACGTGTCCCCTCTCCTTTGGCCCGGCCTCCCCGGTCCGCGCAAATCAGGCTACTAAGTCGCCGCAGGATTGCCGAGACTGCCATGGGACGTGAGCCGCACATACCATTGAGCGCAGCCGTCGCCCTACGGACGATTCGGTACATATGCGGTTTCTGCGCCATTGGAGGGTGGAAGGCGTAGACGACACCGCCTTTCGGATAAGCCGACCTCCTACATCCGGTGAAAAACATGCATCGAAGTTGGCTCTACCCGAGCGGGGTCAGCCTGTCAGAATCCGGGCGAATAAATGAGGAAGCGGTTCATGCGATTTACGTCACTCGATATAGAGGGCGCCTGGACAGTTGCGCCGGCCCCTTTCAGGGACGAGCGGGGCTGGTTCGCGCGTGTCTTCTGCGAAGAAATTTTCGCCGGGCACGGACTGGAAACGCATTTTCCCCAGCACAGCCTGTCCTGCTCGCGAGACAAGGGAACTTTACGCGGCATGCATTACCAGCGCGCACCGCATGGCGAAACCAAGCTCGTCGCCTGCCTGCAAGGCGCGGTGTGGGATGTTCTGGTCGATCTGCGTCCGCACTCGTCCACCTATCTGCGCTGGACGGGCGTGGAGCTTTCGGTGGAAAACGGCGTGCAGGTCTATATACCGGAAGGCTGCGCGCATGGTTTCCAGACGCTGACCGACGAGGTGCTTATCCGCTACATGATATCGAGCGCCTACGCGCCCGATCATGCCGCCGGACTGCGCTATAACGATCCGGCAATCGGTATCCATTGGCCGGCGGAACCGGTCGTGATGTCGGACAAGGACCGAAACTGGCCGCTGCTTCAGCCTTGAACCAGCAGGCTCGCTGCGCGCAGCCGGTCGGCGGCATCGGCGAGTGTCGCAAAGGGCAGTTTCGAGCGCTCCGCCATGTCGAGAAGCGAATAGCTGCCATCGGCCAGATTGAGCACCCACAGCATCGCCATGGCGGCATCGGCGGAACGCTTGTCGCCGCCCGTCCTGCCGTAAAGGCCACGCTTGCCAAGCTGCGGCTCGCCCTTCGGCGAGGTGCTCACGGGCGTCCAGTTGCGCTCTGCGATCTCGATGGCCTGCATGACCATGCGGAACGACTGTTCGAGATAGCCGGGTTTGATGAAATCGAGATTGTCGGCCGAGGTATGGTATTCCGGAAACGCGCCGTAAAGGCTGCGCTGGAACAGGCCGACCGGCAGGTTGAAGCCGGGCGAGCAGAATTGCCGCTCGTCATAGCCATAGGGCCAGAAATCATGTGCGGTGGCGCCGGCCAGTCCGCAATGCGTCAGCACATGGCCCATGATGCGGTCGATTTCCGCGTCACCCCGGCGGCTACGCTTGTAATTCGGCCCTGCCCCGTCACCGACACAGGAGAGCACCAGCCCGTGGCGCAGCCGGTCGAGACGATCCTCGTTCTGCTTCAGCCATGCGAGCGCGCCGAAGGTGGCCGGGCCGAACAGCAGCCGGTAGGTGAGCCGCGTGCGTCGCTGTCTCAGCGCCGCGCCCGCCAGCGCCAGCAGCGCCAGCCCGGAACAATTGTCGTTGGCGAGCGATGGATGGCACAGATGGGCGGACAGGAGGAATATCCCCTCCTCCTGCCCCTCATGCAAGAACTCGCCGAAGACCAGCGAGCCTTCACGGCGTTCGGCATCGATCACCACCTCGTAATCGCCGTCAGCCAGCGCCACAAACTCATTGTGCGCCATGCAGAAGCCCCAGTCTTCCGCGTGATAACAGGTGCGGTATGGGATAAGCTCCGGCTGGTCAGGCAGCGTATGGATATGGCTTTTCAGCGCCCCAAGCGGCATGGTCGCGCGGACCGGAACGCTGAAATTGACCACATGGAGATTGTGCCGCGCGAAATCGACCACGCGCCGGCCTGAACCATCCGCGATATAGGCCTCGCGGACGGTCCATTCCTGCGGCGCTTTCCAGTCGTAGAGTTGCGTGCCGCTCGGCACTTCATGCACCGTCAGCGGTATATGTTCGCCGATGATGGCGAGCGTCTCGCGCACGCCGTCGCCGGCAAGGCTGCGGCAGAGCGGATAGAGCCGCGACGCCAGATCGTGGATCGCCCTGCCGTCCACGCCCCGGAGCTTCCCGTCCATCATGCGATCGCCAGAAGCGGTTGCGGCACGGCCTCCGTCCGGCGCAGATTCCGATCGAGAACGCCTTCGGCCAGAAGCTTGCGAATATGGGCGATGCGCTGGAAGCGCGGTCCCTCGAATTCCTCCAGCGTCAGAGTCGAGCGGCTATAGGCGGCAAGCAATTCGCGCGCACCCTCCACCGCGTCACAGCGCGGTTTCGCCTCTGGCAATACATGCGCCAGTTTCTCGAAACTGACGCGATAGGAGCGCGTGTCCGGCCCCGCATCCTCGGCGAATTCGATCCGGCAGTCCGGCACATTGTCGGCGACGATGCCCGCTATGTCGCGGATGCGGTAATTGTGCTCCGTCGAGCCGACATTGAACGCCTCGTTCCAGACCCTGTCTTGCGGTGCTTCCATGGCCGCGATAAAGGCGCGCGAAATATCGCGGATATGCACGATAGGCCGCCACGGCGTGCCGTCGGATTTCAGATAGATCAGCCCCTTGGTCACCGCCCAGGCGACGAGATTGTTGAGAACAATATCGAACCGCAGGAAGGGCGATACGCCATAGGCCGTTGCCGGGCGCAGATAGACCGGGCAGAAGCGAGCGTCGGCCAGTTCGCGGATTTCCTGCTCCGCCCGCACCTTGGAGCGGCCATAGGCGGTGACGGGTTTCAACTCACCCGTCTCGTCGATGAGATCGGCATCGCTGATGCCGTAATTGCTACACGACGAGGCGAAAAGAAACCGCCCGACGCCCGCCTGTTTCGCGGCTTTCGCCATGGCCACGCTGGCGCGGTAATTGATGTCGTAGGTCAGTTCCTCGTTGAGATTGCCCAGCGGGTCGTTCGAGAGCGCGGCCAGATGAATGACCGCATCGAACCCTTCCAGATCGCGCGGCGACACGTCACGCACATCCTTGCGGATGGTCGGCACGTCCGCGACCGCCCCGCCTTCCTCGAACAGGCAGTGTTCGTAAAGGCCGATATCGTAGCCCGAAACCTCATGTCCCGCATCGATCAGGAGCGGCACCATGACCGATCCGATATAGCCGCGGCTTCCCGTAACAAGTACTTTCATTTTTCGCTCCCTCACATCCGATAACCCATGTTAGGAGCGGGATTGTAGAGTGACGACCTGACCGATGGCATGTCCGCTTAGGAACAAGCGTCTAGCGCGGCATCGAAACGGCGTAGCGCCTACCGCTTTCGGATAAGGTCGATCCGGTTCGCCGTTCCGGTCAGGAGCAGCCAGTCATCGTCGCCGCCGGCATTGCTGTCCGCCGGCGTTCGGTAGACCCCGGCTTCCGGCGCGGTCGCCTCGGTGGTGCGGCCGGATACGGGATCGAACCAAAGGGCCTTCTCAGCCTGTTTCGTCCGCGACGGAAACCGGCTTCCTTCGCCATAGGTGATCGTGATGGATCCATCCGGCAAAGCGGCGCTGTAAAAGTTCGGACTGCCCTGCCGATCGGGCTGCAACTGCGCCCATGGCAAGGTACGGAACAGGTGTTGCAGAGTGGTCATGGACCGCGCGCCGGGACTGTCCAGCGCAGCTTTCCAGTCCCGATCCGGACTGAACAGGCCTTCCGCGGAAAAATGCCAGATCGGGCTGTTGCCGAAGACCTGCCCCGCCGCGCCCGCCAATAGCGCGCCATAGGCATTGCGGCGGATCGTCTGCACGGTGGTGCCGTGCTCGCCTTCATAAAGCGCCTCGATCAGGACGACCGGCATTGTCGCCGCTTTGGAACGGGCGAGGACGGCCTTATGCACATTGTCGTAATCATAGACCGTGTCGATGGCGAGCCAGCGCGCATCCGGCCAATAGCGTGCCGTATTCGTGCCGCGGTCCGAATGGACGGTCTGGATTGCGTCCGGCAAAACCGCCTCGATCCCTTCGGCAAGGCTTGTCACCAGTCGCCGGTCTGTCGCGTCGAAATCGCCGCCCAGAACCCAGACGATGTTATGATATTTCGCGAACCGTCGCGCCACCGCCTCTCCATAGGCATGCATACGATCCGGCCCCGCTGCCGCAATCTCTCCGTACCAGCCCTGCCCGCCGCCATTGGCGCCGAGATAGGCGGGCGCGAGCAGCACCACGAGGCCGAGCGCTTCAGCCCGCCCGATCACCCATGCGGCGTGATCGAAATAGGCGGGATTGAGTTCTCCGAACGCAGCGCCCTTGAACGGCCTGTCGCCATAGGCGTTGGCGGGCGCACGGCGTGCGAACTGGTGCTCCAGAAGATTGACCAGAATGGTATTGAAGCCGCGCTTCCTGCGGTCTTGCAGGTAAAGCTCCGCATCCTCGCGCTTCATCTCCGCGATCAGCGACCATGCCGCATCGCCGGTCATCAGAAAAGGCGCGCCCGACGCATCCGCGAAATGGCGATGATCCGCGCTCACGCGGATCGGAAACCGCCCGTCGGCCAACGCGCCATCCGGCATGGTGAAGGCCAGCAGGACTGCCAGCAGACCCGCTACAGTCTTGCCGGCGGACATGGTGTCGGATTTTCGTTGAAGCGCCGATAGACAACCTGCGACGGGCGGCCGGTCAGATAAGACTTCACGCCGTCGTTCAGAGCCCGCGCATAGATGCCCAGCGCACCGTCGATCGCCCCCACCGTCCGCGCGATATCCGTGTCGCTATGGGTGTAGCTCACCACCAGCGACGGGGCGAGGATACCACGCCGGATCGTTTCCTGAAGGAACAGGGTGCGGAAAGCCTGCGACGGCGCACCGTCCGCATCGAGCGTCGCATAGGCGAGGCAGCAGGGCCGCCCCGACAGGCGGACATGGTCCTGAAGACCGTGGCGGGCGACTGCCTCTATCACCCCCGCCGCAAGCTTCGCGCCCTGCTCGTAGAGGCGCTCGATCACCGGCTCGTCGCGATAGACGGCCATGTTGGCAATCGCCGCCGCCATGGCGTGGGTTTCCGCGCCGTGGGTGGTGGAAAGCAGGAACACGCGCGGGAAATCGGTCTGGGTCAGACCGCCGAGGCGCATATATTCCGCTTTGCCGGCCAGTGCCGAAATGGCGAAGCCGTTGCCCAGCGCCTTGCCGAAACAGGACAGGTCCGGCACGATGCCATAGAGCTTCTGCGCGCCGCGCGTATGCCAGCGGAAGCCGGTGATCATTTCGTCCAGAATGAAAAGCGCACCGTTTTCATGCGCGATGCGCATGGCCTCGTGCAGGAAATCGTCCTTCGGCTCGTCGGCACGCGCCGGCTCCAGAATGATCGCGGCGATGCGCCCCGGATAATCCTCGAACAGCGCCCTGACGCTGGCGATATCGTTATAGCGAAACGTCGTCGTCAGTGCCGAAACCGAGGCCGGAATGCCGGCATTCATCCTGGTCGTGCCGATGAACCAGTCATCGGTCGAGAAGAAAGGATGATCGGCGCAACAGGCCACCATGTCGCGCCCCGTATAGGCACGCGCCAGCCGCAGCGCACCGGACGTGGCGTCGGAGCCGTCCTTGCAGAATTTCACCATCTCGGCGCCGTCGATCAGTTCCAGAAAGCTTTCAGCGCAATCGAGTTCGATGGCCGCCGGCCGGGTGAAATTGCAACCGCCCTGAAGCGCGTCATATACGGCGCGCAGTACCGGCGGATAGGCGTGGCCCAGCCCGACCGCACGATTACCCATGCCGTATTCGATATATTCGTGCCCGTCGACATCGAAGACATGCGAGCCGGAGCCGCGCTGGATAAAGCCCGGCGCCAGCACCGGATACTGGTCGTCGCCCTTGGCATAGGTGTGGCAGCCGCCGGGAATGAGCGCATGGGCCTTTACGCCCAGCAATTGGGAATTGCGGAATTGCGATGCGAACAGGTTCATGGCGTCATCCTCGACCGGGTTGCAGGCGCGCTGAGTACAGCCGTTCTCTCATCTGGCGCAGCCAGTTCTTGACGGGTTTCGGCAGGCGGCTGCGCAGGCTTGTGTGCAGCGCGTCCGGCATGGACCATTGCGACAGGGGGAGCGGTGCGGCAATCGTTGGCGGCGCTTCGCGTAAGCTTTCCAGAAGGTCGGCATAGGCCTGCCCCACGGCGGCATCGTCGAAGGCGGTGGCTGCTTTCAGCACCGCCGCCCGGCCCATCGCTTCGTGCAGACCGGGATTGGCGGCGAGCCGGTCGATATGGCGTGCGGCCTGCCGGCAATCGCCGACCGGGAACAGAAGCCCGTCTTCGCCTTCGGTGACGATGGTGTCGGTCACACCTGCAATGCGTGAGGCCACCGGGGTGCAACCTTCGCTCATCGCCTCGATCAGCGTCAGTCCGAAACCCTCGAAACGTGACGGCATCAGCATCACGTCATGTCGGCCCATCATACCGGGAACCTCGATGGGCGGCACTGTGCCGGCAAAACCGACCCTGTCGCCGAGAGGTGCCAGCTTGCGGCGCAATTCCGCCAGATCGGGGCCATCGCCCGCCACAGTCAGACGCCAGTCGCATTGAAGCCGGCGCAGAATGTCCGGCAACCAGAACACGCCCTTGGAATTGTCCTCGATACGGCCAAGGGAAAGGAGCCGGATCGGCTGGTCCTGCCTGCGCGGCGATCGCACGCGCGGCGTTTGCGAACCGAAGCTTACCCCGTGGGGAATGACCAGCGTTCGCCCGGCCTCGAAGCCATGGCTACGCACCAGATCGTCGCAGCAGCGCTTGGACACCCCGACCGTCGCATGGACATGATCGCGGATCGCCTGCGCCGCCGCATAGGTACCGGGCGTGATGTTGTGCACGATCATGACACGCAGGATATCCGGCGGCAGATAGCGCACGAGATTGGTCTCGAAACGCTGCGACAGCACGTTGACGAAGACCGCCTCGAAACGATTGTCGCGCAGGAACCTTATGATGCGCCAGGCACGGGTTTCCGCGTCGAGCACACCCATGCCGTCGATGATGTCGCCCGTGCGGGCGGCGTCCTCAAGCCCCTGCCCGTGCGGTATCGCCACCGTGTCCCCCGCCGCTCCCGCCGCCAGCCAGCGCAGTTCGGTGCCGGAGCGGGCAAGGGCCTCGCGCATCCGCGTGAAGACCGAATAGGTTCCCCCGATATGGGGGCGCACAAAATAAGCACACTTCATGGCCCGATCCCTGTTTCCGGTTCTGGTCTGCTGCTGCGGCCGCCTTGCGAAACGGGAGGCTTCGAGGGAGAAAAACTCCCCCGAAGCCCTGTTTCGGTATATCGGGGGGCGATTGATATACCGCTGCCAGTCTATCGAAATCGGGGGCAGGCGTATTTCGGCCATCGGGGGTACGCGCCATCCAACATTGGGGGATGGGTTTCACCCTTCCGCCAGTTGCCCGGCGCAGGCTTGCGAACGTAGTCTGGACAAGGACATCTGGAGACGCCGTATGAAAATAGGTCTTTTTGGCCAGTTCGGCTCAGGCAATCTCGGGAATGACGGTTCGCTCGAAGCCATGCTGCAACTGCTGCGCCGCGTCCGTCCCGACGCCGATCTCCTGTGCATCTGTCCGCGCCCGGACGTCGTATCCCGCAGGTTCGGCATCGCTACCGCCCAGCTTGGCGGGCGGCCCTTTTCCAGCGGCATCATCCGCGCCGTGGACAAGGTGTTCCTGAAACTGCCGCACCGCCTTTCGGGCTTCATCGGGGCGGTGACGGTGGCACATGGCCTCGATCTCGTCATCGTGCCGGGAACCGGCATCCTCGACGATTTCGGCGAAGGCCCGTTCGGCTGGCCGCTGGTGGTTTTGTGCTGGGCGCTCGCCACGCGGCTGGGCGGGGCGAAGTTAGCCTTCGTCTCCATCGGCGCCGGGCCGGTCGCAAACGGCATGAGCCGGCGTTTCATCCGCATGGCCGGATTGATAGCCGCATTCCGCTCCTATCGCGACACGATTTCGCAGGACTTCATGAAATCGCTCGGCGTCGATTCCAGAGCCGATCCGGTCAGCGCCGATCTCGCCTTCGCCCTGCCGCCGGCGGAGGATGAGCCGCGCAATCATGCGCAAGGATGCGTGGGCATCGGCGTCATGACCTATCGCGGCTGGAAGAAGCGCGATGCGCGCGGCCCGGCCATCTACGAAGCCTATCTCGGCAAGCTGGCCGAAATTGCCGAAACCCTGCTGCGGCAGGGGCAGCAGGTTCGTCTCCTGATCGGCGATCTCGGCGATAGAGAAGCCATCGACAATCTTTTGAACCGCATCCATGCACCCGGCGCCGAAAAAATCGTCGTGGAACCGGCGGCCTCGCTCGAGGATGTCATGCGGCAGATCGCCACGACCGATATCGTCGTCGCCAGCCGCTATCACAACATCGTCTGTGCGCTCGCCATGGGGCGCCCGGCCATCTCGCTCGGCTATGCCGCCAAGAACGGCGCGCTGCTGAGCGATACCGGCCTCGACGGCTTTCAGCATCACATCGAGACATTCGATCCCAAGGCTGTGCTCGCGCAGATCGACACCATGCTGGAAAGGCGCGAGCAACTGGCCGCAGACGTGCGCGAGGGCGTGAAGCGCTACCGGCTCCAGCTTGCGCATCAGGAGGAAATCCTGCGCGCCGGCCTTCTGAGAGAACCGCGGGACGCGGCGCTATCGCCGTCCCTGCGTCACCGGGAAGTTCCCCGTTAGGGAAGAGGCCATGGCGGAGAGCCTGCGCCGCGTGTCGGGGCGGTGCAGAAGATACGGCACAGGCGGCAGGAAAGCCGTTTGCAGGCGGCGCGAAAAGGCGAACTTGAAAAGCCGCCAGCCCTTGCGGTCGCCGCGCAGGAGATGCGAGACGGCGGACCAGTAGGCCCGCTCGCCGATGCCCCTTTGCGCCAGCCGCCACAGCGCGTCGCATTGCGGCAGGACGCGGCCTTCATGGGTGAAGAAATATTCGGCCGCATCGGCCGTGTGCATGATGTGCAGAAGATGCGTGTCGCGCAGATCCTGCGAGCGGTTCTGCCCGTGCGAGCGCATTCCGCACTGAACACAGTCGAGTTCCGCCATCCTCCCCTGAAGCGCCAGACACAGCCAGATATGATAGTCGTCGCTGTGCGGTAGCGCTTCGAGATAGTGGCCCGCCGCCTTCTGGGCCGATGTGCGCACCACCATGGACGAACCCGGCAACTGGAACACGCCGAGCCGGCAAAAACGCTCGATGAAGGCCATGCCCGTTTCCACGCGATACGGCACGTCTACGCCCTGCTCCGGCACCGGCGGCACCGGCCCGTCGCCGTCCACCGCGACGTCGCGGCCGTAGGTGACGGCGATGGTGCGGTCACGCTCCATGACGGTCAGGGCGCGGCGCAGCGCGCCGGGCACGAGAAAATCGTCGGCGCAGAGCAGCACGAAATAGTCCGCCTGCGCCCAGTCTATGCCGTCGTTGAAGGAAGCGTGCGGCCCCCTGTTGACCGGGCGCAGCAGCAGTTCGACGCGCGGATCGGCGGCAGCGAGTTCGCGCGCTATCGCCGCGCTGTCGTCCGTCGAGGCGTTGTCGACGATCAGCACGCGCAGGTTCTCCACATCCTGCCCGAGTACGCTTTCCACGCAGGCGCGCAGATAGCGCCCGTAATTATAGTTCGGGATGACGACGTCCACGCCCGGTCGTGTCATGGCTGCGCTCCTCTGTCGTTTCGTTCATTCCGCCGGCGTCGAGGCAGCGGAGCTGCCGCGGCCCATAAAAGGCGGCCGGCCGGCGAACCGGCCCAGCACCGGCGAAATCTCGGCGGCGAAGGGATGGCGCGTGACGAACACGGCGGCGACCCAGCTTATGACCGAAACCACGCCAATCAGCATGCCCCGCGCCCAGTCGATATGCAGCGAGAACCCGCCCGCCGCGATGATGGCGAGCGGCGCTGCCAGCGTCAGCACCGTGACGAGGCCGCTGTGCAGCATCGCCCGGCCCATCACACGCCAGGAAAAAGGCACATGGCGATGCACATAGATGAGCGAGACCACCATCTGGAACGGCGAACTGATGAACTGGCTGAGCGCCACCGCCATCAGGCCGTAAAAGGCCGCGAAGCACAGAACGCCGGTCGTAGCGACACGCGATATAAAATTGGACACGAAAGCATCGCGGTTCGCGCCGAGCGCCATCAGAAGCGGATAGGTGAGGATGACCGGAAACCAGAACATGCTCGACAGGCTGCCGATGACAATGATGGGCGCGGCCTCCATCCAGCCTTCGCCGAGGACGATATGCACCGCCGGAACGGCCAGCATCGCCGTCATCGCCTGCGCAGGCCAATAGACCACCGATATATAGGAAAGCGCCCGCACATAGGACTGACGGATGTCGGCCCCCTCGCGCACCTGCGCGGAGAGCATGGGAAAGGCCACCGTGAACACCGCCGAAAGGAATACGCGGTCCGGCAGGCCGCTCACAGTATTGGCACGGCTGTAGATGCCGACCGAGGAAGCCGACATGAACCGTCCGAGAGTGAGCTGCGGAAAAGTCTCGCAGATCTTGTTCAGCCCGGCGCTGCCGCCGAGATACATGCCGAAATGCCAGGCCGTGCGGATGCTTGCGAGCGACGGGCGCAGCCATCGCACCGCCGGACAAGCGCGAAAGGCGAAGCCGGTCGTGACAAGCGCGGCGGCCAGCATCCCGAAGGCGAAGCACAGATGGCCGAAGCCCCACCAGGCCATGGCGATGGTGGTGCCTGCGCCCACTGCGGAGCCGGCGGTGCGGATGCGCGCCAGCGTGCCAAAAGCCATGTCGCGCCGCAGCAGCGCCACCACAGGCAGCGACAGGCTTTCGATCAGCGCCGCGACGATGGAAATATTGAGGAACAGCATCAGAGAAGGATCGTGATAGGACGCGGCGAAATAATCACGCGCCAGATAAAGCCCGGCGGACAGCATCAGCGTCACGCCCATCAGAAAGGTGAGCGAGGTCTGCACGTCGTGGTCATGCACCTTGTCGATCTTGATGAGGAATTCGGGGCTGGCGAATTCGCGCAGTGAATAGACGATGGCCGCAATCCCGAGGCCGACGATGCCCATGCCTGTTTCGGCAGGCCCCAGAAAGCGGGATACGGCCATTACCGTCAGAAAGTTGCAAATCAGCCCGGCATATTGCTCCAGCGCGGCGATGACGAAGCCCCTGCGATGCGCGCTCATGATCCGCTCCCTGCCGGGAGCGCCGGTGCTTCCGTTTTCACGATACGGCCATCCCCCCAATCACGCCGGACGGCACTTGCGCCGGCTTTTTCTGACCGCTTCAGGATAGTCTTTTGCCACGCATGCGAAATGCCGCCGATGGTGTTAGCGCCCTCCCTGAAAGGGGTATGCCGCTCGCTCTATAGCCAAGTCGTGAGCGGCGGGACGAGGCGTTAAAAATTTCTCCAAGACTGACTTTGCTTGCGTTTTGGAGGAGACATGACAAGTCTTTCCTGGATTACGCTTCTGGCCTTTTTCCTGTCAGTGGCCTTCTGTCTCGGCTTTCGCGAGTTTGCCCGCGAATGGCATCTGATCGACCTGCCCGACCATCGCAAGAAGCACGAAGGCGCGGTTCCGCTGTGCGGCGGCATTGCGATCTTCCTGTCCTTCGCCATCGCCGCGGCGCTGCCGAGCGGCGCAACGGGCAACGCCAATGCGCTCGCCATGCTGCCCGGTCTCCTCCTCATCCTCGCGGTCGGCGTACTGGACGACCGCTTCAATCTGCCGGTCATGCCGCGTTTCGCCATGCAGCTTTTCGGGGGTCTCCTCATTATCGCTCTGGCCGGTGTGCATAGGCTTCATCTGGGCTTCGATCACGCCGACGGAGAAGGCAGCCTCATGCTGGCCGGCCCGCTTCTGGTCGTATTCGCGCTGGTTTTCGTCGTCGGCCTCGTCAATGCGATCAATATGAGCGACGGCGTGGACGGGCTTGCCGGCTCGGCGAGCGCTGCTTCCTTCTTCTGGCTCGCGGTCATCGGCTTCGGCATGGGCGAACACAGGCTCGGCCTGCAAACGCTCGTGCTGATGGCCGCCTGCCTCGGCTTCCTCGTCTTCAACATGCGTCATCGCTGGCGCGTCAAGGCCAGCCTTTTCCTCGGTGACGGCGGGAGCACCCTTCTGGGCGCGTCGCTGGCGGGAACGATCCTCATTCTGTCGAGCGGCGAGACCGCCATCGCCTTCCCCGTTCTGCTGTGGGTCGTCGTGGTGCCGGTGACCGACACGCTGAGCCTCATCGTGCGGCGTATGGCGGCACGGCGCAGCCCTTTTTCCGCCGACCGCCAGCACCTCCACCATCTCCTGATGGATGCAGGCCTGAGCTGTGGCCAGACCGCGGCGGTAGTCATGCTGTTCAATCTCGCCGGCGGCGGCATGGCATGGGCGGCGGTGCGCTTCGGCCTGCCCAACTGGGCCATGCTTTGCATGCTCGTCCTGCCGGTGGCACTTCACACCGCTTTCGTGCTGCGCATGGTTAAAGGCACACGGATCGCCACCGCATCCCTTGCCGAGGCCCCCTCCGCCAAACCCAACATCACCTTTCCCGGAGCCACGTCATGACCGTTTCCGCCCTTATCATGACGTACAACGAGGAGGTCAATCTGCCCGCCTGCCTCGCCTCGCTCGACTGGTGCGACGATATCGTGGTGCTCGATTCCTTCAGCACAGACCGCACCGTGGAGATCGCAACGGCGGCGGGCGCGCGCGTCTTCCAGCATGCCTACGAGACCGAGGACCGGCAGCGCATGTACGGGCTGAAGGAGATCGCGTTCAGGCATGACTGGGTCTATACGCCCGATGCCGACGAGATCACCCCGCCGGATCTGCGCGACGAAATGCTGGCGATCGCCGCCGACCCGAACCGGCCGGAAGTCTTCTTCAAGGCGCGCTACAAGAACATGTTCATGGGGCGTTGGATACGCCATGCGAGCCTTTATCCGACATGGATCACGCGGCTTGTCAGGCCCGACCGCGTGCGCTTCGAGCGTTCGGTCCATTCACGCGCCAGCGGCGGACCGGGCGGCGAATTGCAGGCGCATTTCATCCATTACAGCTTCAACAAGGGGCTCGCCGCCTGGTACGACAAGCACAACCGCTATTCCACCGCCGAGGCCGACCTGTCGGCTTCGAGAATGCTGGAGCGGCGCGTCGACTGGGCCGGCCTTCTGTCGGCCGAACCGGAACGGCGGCGGCGCGCGCTGAAGTCGCTATCCTACAATCTGCCGTGCCGTCCCGCCCTGCGCTTCTTCTACATGTACGTGCTGCGCCGCGGCTTTCTCGACGGCAAGCCCGGCTATCTCTATTGCCGGCTGCTTGCGGCTTACGAGTTCATGATCGTCGTGAAGATGGAAGAACACCGCAGCCGCAACCCGGCAGCCATGCCGCAGATCCCGACACGCCGCGCGCCCGACGTTCCGGAACCGGAGCGGCATATGACATGAAGTTCCATGCCTTCTCCTGCGTAATCCTGATCCTGCTTGCGGCCCTGTTCTTCTCGGCACCGATCCTGACCTTCCGGGACGACGGCAGCCGCGCCGACGTGATCATCGTGCCGGGCGGCGATGGCATGCCCCGCGCCGAGAAAGCGGCACGGCTGTGGAAGGAAGGCCGCTCGCCATACATTCTCGCAACCGGCGACGTGGATTGCCTTGCCAACAAGCGTATCATGATCGACGGAGGCGTACCGCCCTCGGCTATTTTCGCGGAATGCCAATCGGGCAGCACATGGCAGAATGCACTCTTTTCCGCGCCGCTGCTGCAAAAACTGAATGCGAAAAGCGCGCTCGTCGTCACCAACTGGTATCATTCGCGCCGCGCGGTCGCGAGTTTCCGCGCCGCCTGTCCGCTGATGCATATCGGCTCCGCACCCGTGGGCGGAGCGCACCGGGGCGCGGGCTTTCCCCGCTCCGCTCCCGACATGGAACATGTCGCGATGGAATATGCCAAGATCGGCTGGTATCTGGTCTCGGGCCGCATCCTGCCGCGCGACCTGATCGGCAGCGGACCGGATGTCGATCTTTCCGCAGTCTGCAATGCGGAGGCCAACCCATGAATCTGTCGCTGACATGGATTTTCACCGCGCTGGTGCTCGCCTTTCTGGCCACCGGCCTTGTCCGGCGCGAAGCCATGTACCAGTTTCCCTTTCTCGCCGGCGTCATGACCTTCGGATTCATCCTGCCGCAACTGCCCGCGCTCGTGAACGACCAGTTCCTGCCGGAGGGCGCCTATGCGAAAACCATGGTCATGGGGATATTGTCCCTCGCCATGCTGGCGCTCGGCTGGCGTCTCGGCGCACGGCAGCCGATCCGCATGTTCGACGTGAGCTTCAGCGAAAGACGGTTGTTGTGGGTGGCGGTGGGCCTGTCAGCCTTCGGCGGCACCTTCTACTTCCTGCTGAGCCGGTTGCCGGGCGATATTTCCATCGGTACGCAGATGACGGGCATGCCGGTCGTCTATCTCTTCTTCGCCCAGCTCATGCCCTATGGGCTGGGGATCGCGCTTCTGTGTTTCGCACGCAGGCCGTCATGGCTCGCGGCCATTATCATCCTCGTCGATCTCGTCTTTTATCTCGACCGCATACTGGTGACGGGCAAGCGCGCCGAAACGATCCAGCTTCTGCTGATGTTCATGCTGGCGTTCTGGTTCTATCGGCGAATGGTGGTTCCGCGGGTGTTGATGTATGCCGGCATCCTTGTCGGTACGTTTCTCATGACCAGCATGGGCGATTACCGGCAGGTGACGCGCGCAGCTTCCGGCTTCGTACTCGACCAGATTCTGGAGATCGACTACACCGCCAATTTCTACGAAACGCTGGAGCGCGGCGGGCCGGAAATGCGCAATGCCGTGGAGCGCATGGACGAAATCGACCATGAACTGCAATTCGATTACGGCAAATTCCACTGGAACCGCATCGTCTTCACCTTCGTGCCGGCGCAACTCGTCGGTGCGCGTTTCAAGGACGCGCTCTATCTCTCCACGCCATCGCCGAGCCGCAACTACAATCCGCTCAGCGGCACTACCGAGACAGGGCTGATCGATGCCTTTTCCTCGTTCTGGTATTTCGGCGCGCTGAAATTCCTGCTTCTGGCATGGGCGATCCGGCGGTTATGGGAAACCGCGATGAACGGACAGATGATCGGGCAACTGCTCTATATGTTCTCCATCGTTCCCGCCATGCACGCCATTTCGCATCAGACCGACTGGGTGATCACCGTCTGGATTCATATGGCGCTGTTCCTCATTCCTATCCTGTCGTTCTGCGTCATCCGTAACCGTTCCGTCTATCTGCCCGTGCCGCCGCAGCGAAGCGCCGCCACCCCGCAGCATATCTGAGGCTCCCGCCATGACCGACCATAACCTCACCGTGAAAGCCCGGCGGCAGGCGCCGATCCCCGGCCGCAAAGCCGCATCGCGCCCGATGGAAGGCGGCGCGACCTTCACCCTGAAGCATCGCCTGCAACGGCTGTGCTGGCAGGCAACGTGGTTGACGCTCGCCGCCTGGACGCCGTCATTCCTGTGGCGCTGGCGCGGAATGGTGCTGAACGCCTTCGGCGCGAAGATCCACAGGACCGCGATCGTGCGCGGCAGCGCCCGTATCTGGTGGCCGCAGAACCTCACCATGGGCGCCCGTGCGTCGCTCGGCCCCGGCGCGATCTGCTATAATGTCGCGCCGGTGACGCTGGAACCCTTCGCCATCGTCTCGCAGCGCGCGCATCTGTGCTCGGCGGGCCATGATATCGACCGGGCGGATTTTCCGCTGACCTCGGCACCGATCCGGATCGGTCCGCATGGCTGGGTGGCGGCCGAAGCCTTCGTCGGCCCCGGCGTGACTTTTGCCGAAGGTGCGGTGCTCGGCGCACGCGCCGTCGCATTCCGCGATCTCGATGCATGGACGGTCTATGCGGGCAATCCGGCAAAGCCGGTGCGCGAGAGGCGCAAGACGGACTGAAAGCTAGACAGGCAGCGTGCGCAGCCGGTCTCCGCCCTTGAGCGGACCGGCTTTTTTCCGCTCCGTCATGCGGTAGGCGACGATGGTGCGCTCGGCGATGCGCGGCCAGGTGTAATTGTCGCGCACAAGCTTCGTCCCCGCCTCGCCCATGCGGGCGGCAGCGGCGGGGTCCTCCAGAATCCGGCGAAGCCCTGCTGCGACCGCTTCGGCATCGAGCGGCGTGACCACGCCGGCAGCGGCTTCCGCGACTTCGGGAAAATGGCACGCATCGGTGATCGCCACCGGCACGCCGCAGGCCAAAGCCTCGGTGATCGCCACGCTGAACCCTTCCTGACGGCTCGGCAGACAGAAACAGGCGGCGCGTTTCAGCGCGGCGATCTTGTCCGCCCCATAGAGCCCGCCCACCATATGCACCCGCTTTTGCAGCCCATAATCCGCAATCCGGCGGCGGAACTCGTCTTCCGCGCCGCCGTCCGGCCCGGCGACCACCAGATCGGTATCGGGAAAGACATCGGCGATGTGCCGATAGGCATCGGCCAGAATATCGAGACCCTTCTTGTAATGCAGCCGCGACAGGAACAGCACAAAACGCTGCGGCAGCGCCACGGCAACATCCCCGCCGCCTTCCACCTCGCTGAGGAAAACGCCGTTGGGGATGATGAGCGGGGGGGCCTTGAGGCCGAGCGGCCGCATCAACTCGATCTCTTCACTGTTCAGCGCGTGGATGAAGGCCGCGCCGTCGAGCATGCGCCGGAAGCCGAGCTTCAGCGCCAATTTCTTCTTCCACGATTTCTGCTGCATGCTCCACACATCGAGCATGCCGCAGCAGCAGACGCAGTAGGGCACGGAGAAGCGCCGGCAGAGCATCGCCGCGCGCAGGAGATTGACCTCCCACACGCCGTGGATATGCACGAAATCGGCCGTGCGGATAAGCGGTGCCATGGCGCGCGCCGCGCTGCCGCCCAGCACCGCCTCGCGCAAATCGGGCGTCGGCAAAAGAAGCGTCTCGACCCGGTCGAAACCGGGGATCGCGGCCACCGCCTGCGCGGCGCGGCGACCGATCTCGGCGTCGCTGTAGCTCACGATCGTCACCGCATGGCCGAGTGCTGCCTGCGCGGCGGCAAGCCGCACCACCACAGCCTGCGGGCCGCCCTTGGCGGGATCGTAGGAACCGATGACGTGGACGATCTTCATGCTGCCTCTCCCCTGACCTCATCTGTCCGCATGGCGTCCAGCGCCGCCACAAGCCGCTCCCCATAGCGCGCCACGGTGAAATCGGCGGCGCGTTCGCGCGCATTCTCGCTCATGCGCGAAAGCAGCGCCGGATCGCCGGCGAAGCCACGCAGGATTTCGGCGGTTTCGCTCACATCGCGGATCGGCACGATGTGGCCGTCGATGCCATGGCGCACCACGCTGCCGGTATTTTCGGTGCAGATGACCGGCAGGCCCGCCGCCAGCGCCTCATAGACCGCCGTGGCCGAACCTTCGCAGAGCGAAGGCAGCAAAAACACATCCGCCCATTCGAACTGCCCACGCATTTCGCTGCGCGGGATCGGACCGGTGAGTTCCACGCTCGCCGAAAGGGCTGCCTGCGCCTCCGGCAATATCCCGATCGGCCCGGCCATGCGGAACTGCGCCGTGCCCTGCAACAGCCGCGCCACCGCGCCGACATAGGGCGACCCCTTGCGCAGGCCCACCGCGCCCACCGTCAGCACGCGCAACGGCCCCGGCTGGCGCGTGTGCGGGCCGATTCCGAAACGGTCATCGACGCCATAGGGCACCACGACCACCTTTTGCGGCGCGCAGCCGGCTTCTATCGCCGTGCGGGCCACGAAGTCCGACGGGCAAACCACCGCATCGGCAATCGCCCATTCCGCCCGCTCACGCGCGGCGAAGGCCCCGGCATGGATATCGGCGGCGGCAGAGGCTTCCCAGCCGGGATTGAGCAGGTCTTCCTCGCAGGCGAGGCTGTCGACCAGCGTGCGCGGGGCGATCATCTGCTCCACGACGGTCCATAGGCCCCTGGCGCGCGCGGCGGCCAAAAGCTCCAGCGCCTCACCGCTGAAGGCATAGACGCCGCCGGCACCGTGAAAGCCGCTTTCGGCCACCAGTTTTCCGAAGGTCTCACCTGCCCATATCGCATTGGCGGTCGATTGCGGGCCGGTCTGGTTGGCGAGGCGGCGCATGGCCGAGCGCAGGCCGAAGCCGGGAAACGTCGTCATCCGCTCCGGCGGCACGCCCTGCGGCGTACGGCCCGCGAGCCGGCGCACTGCCGTCGGCAGCATGGTCGGCGGCAGCCGGTTCAAAAGGCGCGGCCAACCCTGCAAGGCACAGATATCGGTGTAGAAATGCGCCAGCCTTCCGCGGCTGGCGAAGATGCGCGGCACCGCATAATGCATCCGCGCGCCCAACTGGCTGACGACGACAGGCCCGTTCATCATCCGGGTTCTCCGGACGGGAATTTGCGGTCGAGGACCGGCATGACGGCAGAGGTGTTCTTCTGGCCGAGCCGCCCGATGGCCGCCTGCCACACGGCTGTGCCATATTCGCGCGCATAGGCGGTTTCCATCAGATAGCGCGCATTGTTGCCCATGGTGGTGCGCGCCATCAGGGAGCGCTTCATGTGCAGGATCGCATCGACCAGCGCGCTCGTATCGCCGGGGCGAAGCGCCGTGCCGCACCGGAAATCGCGCACCACCGAGCCGATCTCGCCATCGGGATCGCCGATGAAGATGGTCGGGCGCGCAGCGGCCAGAACACCGTAAAACTTGCTCGGCACGATGCAGTGCTCGAGCTCCGGCTTGAGCGAGACCAGATGCACATTGGCCGCGCCGAGACTTTCCGAAAGCTGATCGGCAGGCTGGAACGGCTTCATCATGACATTGGAAAGCCCGCGCCGCCTGACCTCGCTCTCCACGAAAGCGTGCTGCTGCCCCTCGCCGATCATCAGGAAGACGATGCTCTTCCTGTGTTTCAGCCGTTCGGCGGCGTCGAGCACGGTCTGGAACTCATGCGCACGACCGAAATTGCCTGAATAGCCGATCACGAACTTGCCGCCGAGGCCCCAGGCGCGGCGCAGCGGATTTCCGGCAGGCACCACGGGCGCAATCTCGTCACGGTCCGCCCAGTGATGCACGACGCTGAGCTTCTCCGCCGCCACACCCTTGGTGGAAAGATAGCGGGCCATGCGGTCGATCGGGCAGATGGTCAGCGCCGAGCGGCGCATCGACCAGTTGCGCAGCGCCAGCGCCAGCCGCCCGGAAGCGGTATCGGAACGGACCAGCCCCAGTTCCATCGCGGTTTCCGGGAAGAGGTCCATCACCCAGTTGACGAGCTTCGCGCGGCGCAGACGCACGGGAAGCGCCGCCGAGACCGACAGGAGCGGCGGATCGGTGCAGACCACGCAGATATCGTCCTTGCGGGCATTGGCGGCAAACCATGCCGCCGCCGACAGGTGGAAGGTGGCGTAGTCGATGGCGCGTCCGGCCAGCCTGCCGCGCCCGAAACCGGAGGTGCGGATGCGGTGGACGTCGATGCCCTCGATGGTCTCGCGGGCAGGCAGCGTCTCCTTGCGCCGGTCGTGATAGCTGCGGCTCGCCAGAACCGTCGTCTCGACGCCTTCACGCGCCAGCGTCAATGCGAGGCTCGTCACCATGCGGCTCGTCGCCGACTGGTCCGGATAGAAATAGCGATTGGCAAGGACCACACGCATAGACCCGCCTCCTGTTGCTTGCTGCCGTTTCAAACCAGCATCGCAACAGCGCCTCCCGTCCGGCAAGGAAGCCAAAGGCATGGATCGCACACCCTGCGGGCGAACCGCCTAACCCTTTTGGCGCATGGTTGCATATCCCGCACACGCCCACCCTCCCCCGAAGAGGAACGAAAGACCACCCCGATTGCCGTTTTGGAGCCGTTCCGCGCGCACGGAATCACAAGCATGATCTTCATGGCAAACTTCGGATGGAGGGGACAGCCTTGCAGGAAAAAACGGCATTGATCGTCGGCGTCACGGGACAGGACGGCGCTTATCTCAGCGAGATTCTGCTGAACAAAGGCTATCGCGTGCACGGGCTGAAACGGCGCTCGTCCTCGTTCAACACGGCGCGCATCGACCACCTCTACCAGGACCCGCACGAGGAGGACATCCGCTTCCGCCTGCATTTCGGCGACCTGACCGACGCCACCAATCTGTGCCGCGTCATTCAGGAAGTGCGCCCCGACGAGATTTACAATCTCGGCGCACAGAGCCATGTGCAGGTGAGCTTCGAGACGCCGGAATATACCGCCAATGCCGATGCGCTCGGCACGCTCCGGCTTCTGGAAGCCATGCGCATCCTCGGTCTCGGCAAGACATGCCGCTTCTATCAGGCATCGACATCGGAACTGTTCGGCAATTCCTCGCCGCACGCACAGAACGAGCAGACGCCCTTCGCTCCGCGCAGCCCCTATGCCACGGCCAAGCTCTATGCCTACTGGACCACGGTCAACTACCGCCAGGCCTATGGCTTCCATGCCTCCAACGGCATCCTGTTCAACCATGAAAGCCCGTTGCGCGGCGAAACCTTCGTCACGCGCAAGATCACCCGTGCAGTTGCGGCCATCGAGCGCGGATTGCAGGACAAGCTGCGCCTCGGCAATCTCGACGCAAGGCGCGACTGGGGCCATGCGCGCGATTATGTGGAGGGCATGTGGCGTATCCTTCAGGAAGACACGGCCGACGATTACGTGCTCGCCACCGGCGAAACCCATACGGTGCGCGAATTCGTCGAGCATGCCTTCAAGGCGGTGGACCGCCCGATCGAATGGCATGGCGCCGGCGTGGACGAAGTGGGCCTCGACAGCCGCACGGGCGTGCCGCTGATCGAGATCGACCCGCGATATTTCCGTCCCAACGAAGTGGATTTCCTGCTCGGCGACGCCTCCAAGGCGCACAAGCGCCTCGGATGGCGGCATTCGACCGGCTTCGAAAGCCTCGTGGCGGAAATGGTCGAGTGGGACATGCGCAACATCATGCGGGAGGCCGGGCGCAATGACTTCTACGGATGACGTGAAAACCGGGCCGGTCTGGTCGCTCGCCGGCAAGAAAATCTTCGTCGCCGGCCATACCGGTATGGTGGGCTCAGCGATCCTGCGACGGCTACAGGGCGAGGATTGCGAAATCCTCACCGCCACGCATTCGATGCTGGACCTTACCCGGCAGGGACCGACCGAGAATTTCATCAGCGGCCGCAGGCCCGACGTAATCGTCATCGCGGCGGCGCGTGTCGGCGGCATTCTCGCCAATTCGCAGTTCCCCGCCGATTTTCTCTATGAAAATATCGCCATAGGCATGAACCTGATCCATGCCGCGCACCACGCCGGCGTGGAGCGGCTTCTCTGGCTCGGCTCAAGCTGCATCTATCCGCGCGACGCGGTGCAGCCGCTGACCGAAGACGCGCTTCTGACCGGGCCGCTGGAGCCGACCAACGAGGCCTATGCCATCGCCAAGATCGCCGGGCTGAAATATGCAGAGGCCTGCGCGCGCCAGTATGGCGACCGCTTCATCACCGCCATGCCGACCAATCTCTACGGTCCGAACGACAATTTCGACCTCAACAGCTCGCACGTCCTGCCGGCGCTGATGCGCCGCATACACGAGGCGAAGATAACGGGCGCCGATCACGTCACCCTATGGGGCAGTGGCGCGCCGCTGCGCGAGTTCCTGCATGTGGACGATCTGGCCGATGCCTGCCTGCATCTCCTGCAATTCTATAACGGCACCGAACCGGTCAATATCGGTTCCGGCGAGGAAATCTCGATCAAGGATCTGGCTGTGACCATTGCCCGTACGGTGGGCTATGAAGGCCGCTTCGAGCACGATCCGGGCAAGCCGGACGGCACGCCACGCAAGCGCCTCGACACGGCGCGGATGGAAGCATTGGGCTGGAAGCCGCGCATCAGGCTGGAAGACGGCCTGCGCGCCGTCTATCGCGACTGGCTGCAACAGAATGCCGGAGCCGAGGCCGCCTGACGGCCCCGGCTCCACATGTCATCCGAAAATCAGAAACCGTTTGCGCGATCCCGTTTCATGCAGGGGATTTGCCCCGCAGGTTCATATCGAACTCGATGCGCAGAATGTCGCCGGGTTTGATTTCCGTCCGTTCATTGGCGGATATTTCCTGAAAATTGCCGTTCACATTCCGGCTGATGGTGAGGATCAGCTTGTGACGCAGATCGGACGCGGAAACATTGCCGGAGGATTTGGCGATTTCGGCCATGATCTGAAGCTGCGCCGCGCTGCGCCGTTTCATGCGCGCCAGATTGAGATCGATTTCCTGCATGCTGTTCGCCGCCTCGCTGCGCCGCACCTCCTCCAGATTGGCGATGCGCTGCTGCACGGCAAGCTGGTTCTGGTGTGCGCGAGCAAGGAACGACGCGAGTTCCAGCGCATCGCGCCGCGTGGCCGAAAGGTCGCGCTCCATGTCGCGCAGGCCGGATTTCGCCGCCAGCCCGCGATTCACCAGCGACTGGCTGGCATTGACATTTTCCTGAAGCAACTGGATTTCCGTATCGTGCAGTTTGATGCTTTCCTGCAAGGTGTGGATTTCGTCGCCATAGCTCGCAGCCTGCGCCTCCAGGGCCTGCCTCTCACCCGCCATATTCGCGCGGCGCACATCGAACAGGGTTTTTTCGCCGGCAACCATATGCGCGACCAGCGCCTTGTTGTCCGGTGACTGTTCCGGCGGCGTAAAATCGAAATCGATGCCCCTCAATTCGGCGTCGAACCGCGCGCGGCGGATCGTCTGCGCGGTGATCTGCAATTGCAGATCGTTATATTCCTGCTGGGCGTTGATGAGCTGCATGCCGGCGGTGACCGCCGGCGCCTCGCCCTTGCCCGCACCGCCGCCGAGCGCCATCAGTTCCAGCGCCACCATGCCGGGGCGGTATTCGTATTTGCCCGGCGTCTTGACGTCGCCGACCACGAAAACCGGCGCATATTGATTGATCGTCGCGGTAACGGTGAGGCCCGGAATATGCTGCGACAGGGCACTGCCGATCTTTGCGCTGGCCTCCAGCGTCGTCAGCCCGCCGACGGCGACGCTACCCACGACCGGATAGCCGATATTGCCGTCTGCATCGACCGGATAAAGTCCGGTCAGCGAAGGCTGGCCATAAACCGTGATCTGAAGCACGTCATTGGCGCCGATCCGGTAAGGCTGCCCGCCGGCCAGCGTCAGGGCAGCGCTTCCAAACAGAAGAACGCCCGATAACACAGTTGCCTGCAAATGGCGCGCGATGCGCCGCTTCATCCAGAATTCCGGCATGGTTTCCCCCTATATCTGTTCCTGTACCGTAACCTGGCGCCGCCTCCGGAGCCGGCGCGTCAGACCGGACACGAACCGACGCATTCCGCTCTCCGGCTTCATCCACCCCGTATAGTATGCGGAAGGCCGCGGCGTGACGGCCAGCGCCGGCTTGCGCCCAAAGGAGGCAAGCGTCTGTACCAGCGCCTGATCGGCACCGGCGTCGCGATGGTTGGCGCTGGTGACGAGCAGCGCCGTATCGGTCGCGCAGGCCATCAGGATCGAGTGCTTGTCTTCCTTTACCACCGGCATATCGACCAGAATGACCTTGTGGTCGCCGCGCAACTGCGCGATCAATCCGCTCAGCCAATCACCCTCCTGACCATGACGGTCGGGCGTGACGATATCGATGCCGGACCCATGGTCGTGGATGAGCTGCGCGGCAGTGAGTTTTCGCCCACCCGGCCACTGGCGCGGCATGCCGTCCGGCAGGCCGAAAGCCTCTCGCAGACCCGAACGCCCGCCGGTTGCATCGATGATGGCGACCGGTACACCCGTCACCGCGATCTGATGGGCAAGACCGGTGACGAAAAGGCTTTTGCCGTCGCCGTCGGAAAGCGACACAACGGAAAGCGCCAGCGAATCGCGACCGCGCATCAAAACACGCAGGCGGTCGTGGACGGATTTGATCGCCCGTCCGAATGGGCTTACCGGATCGAGGCCGCCATTGACCAGCAGAGCCACCGACAGACGCGGCGCGATCGGCAGCAGCGTCGCGGCGGGGATACCCGGCAGAGAGAGCGGCGCCGTCCGCACCGGGCGGACCTTGTCGAAGACCTCGCGCAACGCCGTGCCCGCGACCGCGAAAAGCCCGCCAAGCCCAAGCCCGAGCAGCAGCCAGTTCAGGAGCCTCGGACTTGCCTTCACCATTGGCGGCTCGGCCGCGGAGATGAGCTGCGCTTCCGGCCGCGCGATGCCGTCCTGTTCGATCAGCTGCTTGTAGCGGGTCAGATAGCTCTCATAGACCACACGGCTGGCATTGGCCTCGCGATCGAGCTGCTGTGCCTTGACCTGAGCCTGATTGGCATTGGCGAGATCGGCTTCAGCGGATTTCAGCGCCTTTTCCAGATCGGCGCGCCGCTGCCGCGCAATGAGGATTTCGTTGTTGAGACTGCCGATGATCCGATCCACCTGCATGGAGATCTGCTGACGCAGTGCTTCGCGTTCCGCGGTCAGCACCGGGATTTCAGCGCTTTTCAGGGCACCGTTGGCTTTCAGTTCATCCAGTTTACGTTCGACCCGCGCCTGCTCGTTGCGCAAGTTCTGGATCGCGGGCGAAGCCAGAACTTCCGTCAGCGCCGGCGCTTCGTCACGGGCCTTCAGCGCCTGCGCGGTTTGCAGCCGCGCTTCCGCCGTCGAGACCGCACCCATGGCGGCAACGATTTCTGCATTGAGCGCCGCGACGCGCTGTGTCTGGAACGTCGTCTGGCCCCGCTCGCCGGCAAGCCCCGCCTGCTGGCGGAACGCCTCCGCGGCGCGCTCCGCCGTTTCGAGATCGTTGCGCAATGTAACAAGCTTTTCGCCCAGCCAGTCGCTGACCCCCCGTGTCGCCGCCTGCTGCACGTCGATCTGGTGATCGAGATAAGCGGAGGCGAAAGCGTTGGCGACCTTCGCCGCATAGACGGGGTTCGATGCCCGGTAGGAAATGAAGATCGTATAGGATCGTCCGTCATTGCTGACGTGGAGTCCCGACAGAAGCGCGTCGATCTGCCGGCGCTCTTCCACGGCGGAAATGGAGGCCTTGTCGCCTTTCGCCGCATCCGGCCCGGCATCGGCTCCCTTTCCCTTGTCCGTCTGCAACAGCTCCAGCACCTTTTGCGCCATCATGCGCGAATTGATGATATCGAGTTCCGAGCGCAGCACGGGACTGTCCTGCGGCAGCGGCGAAATGGCGGCTTCGTTCGGTAGAGGTTGCAGACGGCGCATGTCGAGCACCAGCACCGCTTCCGAAAGATAGCTCGTCGGCGCGGTCAGATAGCCCGCCACCCCCGCTCCAACGCCGACGACCAGTGGCAGCGTCAGCATCAATTTTCTGCGTTTGATCGTGTCCAGCAGATCGGCAACAGGCTGCCGATCGTTTCCGGATGAAACGTCGGAGATAATCACTTGAATTCTCCCTTGCGGAAAGTCCGGTTTCCCGTGTGGGTGGCCAGAGCGGTCCCGGCTCAATGAAATCGCCAGAGCCGCTCTGTCTGTTCCCTCTCGCTGCATTTCCGAAAGCAAAACCGGAAGCCGGTTTTACCGGAAACGCTCTAGTGCAGATCGGAAAATGATGTTTCCGAAGGGAAAAGTTCGTTGATGATGCAGGCGACTTCCGTACGGTTGGACGCCTTCAGCTTCTTCATGATATTGCGGATATGCACCTTTACGGTGCTCTCGCGGAGCTTCAGTTCGTAGGCGATGATCTTGTTGGCCTTGCCACGCCGAAGCGCATTGACGACTTCGGCCTGACGCTGGGTGAACATGCCTCCCAAAGGCTGCATTCTCTCTCCTCCCCCCTCGGAAGCGTGGCACAATGCCAATACGCTGCTCGCCGGCACAAAGGTTCCTCCCGCCATGGCCAGTCGAAGTGCCTTGACGCAGATCGTCACATTCACCGATGTCGGAATATAGCCCTTCACGCCGTATTCGAGTGCCCGGACAACCTGTGCGATTTCTTCCTTGTCGGCGAGGAGAATGATCGGCGCCGGCATACAACTCGCGACGAGGCTTTTAAGATAATTTCCCACCGCCGGGTCCGACACTTTCTGTCCGCCTATATGATAAAGAACTGCCGCCGCCTTGCGGTTACGACGCTGGTGTTGCCATTGCTCATAGGAACTGAAAGTGGCGATGCTCATGTCCACGCTATTGACGGTCAAGCCATGCGCCAGGCATTCCCGGTCCAATACGCGGCTGTCGATGATGACCAGCAAGGGAGCGTCAGCCTCCTCCGGACGCTCCTTGTCGGCTGTGACAGCGTTTGCATAAATACCTTGCGATCTGATATTCTGTACGTTCAAGCTTTCATCATGATCCTTGAATTGTGGAGAAATATTCATTTTAGCCGCCCTCTTTTATAGACTTTCACGCCTCCCATTGTTTGTTTTGTTTCAACAATGTTTTTAACGGCGCTACTTGATATTTTTTTCTGTCCCCATTTTGTACTCACAGGCTTACTGTGTAAAAGAATATTACACCAACTTCAGGAAGCTGTCATTAACCTGGATTAGCGGAATACGGGAAATATGGCCTGGATATTCCACGAAAAGATACTCAATTAGTGGTAGTTACTACCCCCACCCGCAAATGCCCCTACTCAAAAGCAGCAAAAAATGGTCCCCGCCCTACCGGCAAGAGCGCCGCTTGCCGCCCGACTTTATAATAGCTATTCTGTTCAGCTGAATTCTTATCGGCCGGGCCATAATTCAATAATATTAACCAAGCCACCCTGAGCGAATAGCGGGTAAACGGATGGGACAGAGCTGCGAAGAAACCACGCTGTTTAAAATACTTGGCAGTCCGCCGATCAATGCGGTCCTACACGCTGCTGATCTGAATATTCTGAGGTCTTTGCCCGCTTCACTGCGTCATTATCCTCCCTGTACAACCGTATCGAAACAGGGAGATTGGACGAATTCCATTTTCATCATAGGCAGCGGTTGGAGCTGCATGTACCGCAATCTGCCGGATGGCGACCGGCAAATCCTCGATTTTCCGCTGAAAGGCGATTTTCTAGGCTTCCGCACGGGATTTGGTTTCAATTATTATACACTATTCTCGCTCACCGAGATCTCGATCATCGAAATATCGTTGGGTGCGTTCATCGAAAGCCTTGGAAAATCGCCATCTCTGGCCATGATCTTCCTCGAGTTAATGGCGCGCCAGCGCAACATCCTTTTGGAACATCTGATCAATCTGGGCCGCAGAACCTCGCTGGCGCGCATCGCGCATCTGCTTCTGGAGCTTGGCTACCGCACCAAAGCCAATGGAACCGGTGACGAACGCTGGTTTTATTGTCCGCTGACGCAAATTGATCTGGCGGATGCGTTGGGCCTTACGCCCATTCACGTCAATCGGATGCTACGGGAGCTACGCGAAGAAAGCCTTCTGCTTTTCAGAAACAATGAAGTAAATTTTATCAATAAGCCTGCATTGATACAGCTATGCAGCTTTGATGAAAACTATTTATGGGCAAACAATATTACAGACATTCATATGACTCCAAACTAAGTCTTTGGAAGCAACATAAGTCCGTCCAGCAGACCACGCCGTGCGGCTGATCATCTGGGTCACAACGACCTTTCAGTCCCAGGAGAGCTGGTTGCGCGGTAGTCGGCAGCTTGGGTCGAACACGTTGACGCTGTGCGGCAGATCCTTCCCCCAGCGCCATAGCACGAGGTTCCCGTCATCATCGTCGGCCCCCGGAGCAAAGCTCGGCACAAGGATTCCTGCCGCGCCTCGACCGACGAGCCGATCGTGGATGCGCCAAGAAGGCGGACGCTCGCCATTCGCAAGGAAGCTCATCCAGGCGCAGGCCATATCCTCGAAGGCGATGCCCGCCGCCTCGCGGTCTGCCGGCTTGCGCAGATCGATGATATCCCGGCAATCGACCTCATAGGAGCAAAGCACGCATGGATCGATGCGATAGGCAAAGCCCTGGTTGGCTTCCTTCACAGCCGTCATGACGCTTAGCGCCAGATAAAGTGCCGGAACCCCCTTCGGGTTGAAACGGGCGCCGCGAATGGCCGCACCATCGCCAGAGATCGGTTTGAACGCCCAGCGCGGGTCATGCGCGCGATAGCACGTTCCCTCGAACCTCAAGCGAACCCACCGATCGCGAGGTGATCGAGATAGTCGCGCACGGCTCCGGCCTTGCCCTCCTTAACCAGCGCCTCGGCCGTCCTGCCGCCGAAAGCCGGAATCTGCTGCGAGCGATACCATGCGAGCGCCTGCTGCTTGCCGCCGGCCCATTCCGTTACCGCGCTGATGATCTCGAGCATTTCCCGGATGCGAGCTTGCGTCTTGCGGCCGCGCGTACGATCGGCCTTGTACAGCGACTCCCTGCCGAGTCCGATAGTCTCGGCGAGCTGTGTCTTCGACAGTCCGAAGCTGTCGGCAACACGCGTGATCGAGATTTCACCCGAGCGGTCCATGAAGGTCACGACGAGCGGTGGGTTCATACGCGTCTCCGCCTTGGTCGGCGTTTCACGCCTGATTGCCGTAGCGCCCATATCGGCCTCCTTTGTCTCACCAGTTGCCCTATCCATATGGCATAATATAGGACGATTAATGAGATAATGCAAACCATCCCGTTCCGGTGACGGCCGCGAAATAGCCCGGCATCGATCCCGCTGTTATCGGCCCATATGCCTCAATCTCCGCAGCGATTCCGCCAGCAACGGCTCGTGCCGCAGCATCTCGTGCCTGTGGGCGGCTGCAAGCCACTCAAGCAGGCCATCACCTTTGGCAGTCATGGCGACAAAAACGATGCGGCGGTCGTCAGGGGACCGCTGTCGCTCGACGAGACCGGCATTCGCCAGCCGATCCACCAGTTGCACGGCACCGTTCGGCTGCAAGAGCAGCTCTCTGGCGAGGTCCCGGATCATGATCGCCCTGCCGGGACGCACCCTGATCACCAGCATTGCCTGATATTGTTGCGAAGTGATGCCGGCGGCAGTCAGCACGGCTTCGCTGAAGGCGAGAAAGCGTCTCATCGCGCCGCGAAACCCCGCCAACCCCTCATAGACGCTGTCATCAGGCTGCTTGTAACCGGCCGAATCCGGCATACTGTCTGCGGGACCGATCAATTGCGGGGGCGCGGCTTCCATATGTCCGCGACGGCGTGCCGCACGGTTTTCGCCCGCTGAGCTTCCAGGCACCGATTGTTCAGGCTTTGTCACCCTTCTCAATCCCGTCAAATTATGTCATCCTATGACATATTAGATCATGGTCGAAAATACCAGCGGATTCAACCGGCAGGCGCCCGCTCTTCAGTCGTGGAACAGAGGCGTTGTCGAATTCGACGGTCCTTCATCGATTGCCGGCAGGCAAGCCAACGGCAAGGAGCAACATGTCCGCCTTGAGTAATCCAGAAAGCGCGGCCGGGAATTCGGGGGCTGCTTCCCCTGCCGAAACATTGTCGATCGATGAGGATAACCGGCGCATCAGCCTGCTGTCTCTTTCGCTTCTGGCGCTGGGTCTCGGCATCGTCACCGGATTGGGTGCGGTGATCTTTCGCGACCTGATCGGGCTCCTGCACAATATCTTCTTCAACGGCACGTTCGTCGTCGCCTATGACGCCAACATATTCACGGCGCCAAGCCGCTGGGGGCTGTTCGTCATTCTGGTGCCCGTGGTGGGCGCGGTGATCGTCACGTTTCTAGTCTCCAATTTCGCACCGGAGGCCAAGGGACACGGCGTCCCTGAGGTGATGGACGCCATCTATTACAAGGAAGGGAAAATCCGGCCGATCGTGGCGCTGGTCAAATCGCTGGCTTCAGCCGTCGCTATCGGTTCCGGGTCGTCGGTCGGGCGGGAAGGGCCCATCATCCAGATCGGCTCGGCGCTGGGCTCCACCCTCGGCCAGATCGTCAACATGCCGGTCGGCCAGCGCATCGCCATGGTCGCATCCGGCGCCGGCGCCGGCATCGCCGCGACTTTCAACACACCGATCGGCGGCGTGATGTTCGCCATCGAACTGATGATGCCCGAGGTAAGCGTCAGCACCTTCCTGCCGGTCGCGATCGCCACCGGCACCGCGACCTTTGTCGGACGCTGGTTCTTCGGTCAGCAGCCGGCCTTTCTCGTGCCTTCGTTGCAGGCATTGCCGGCCGGTGCCAATGCGGTCGTGCTGCTTGCCCTCTATGCCGCTCTGGGCGGTCTGATGGGCGTGGCGGCGGCAGGCTTCATCCACGGCCTGCACCTGGCGGAGGACTGGTGCGACAGGATTCCGGGCCGCTATACGCGCCACATGGTCGCGATGCTGGCGCTCGGTGCGCTGATGTATCTACTGTTCGTCGCGCTCGGCCAGTATTATGTCGACGGTGTGGGCTACGCCACAATCGAAAGCATCCTCACGGGTCACACATCCGTTCTCTGGCTGCTGGTCCTGCTGTTCGTCTGCAAGATGCTGGCGACGTCCATCAGTCTCGGCGGCGGGTCGTCGGGCGGCATTTTCTCACCCTCATTGTTCATGGGGGCGACCCTCGGAGGCGGATTCGCGGCATTGCTGCAAGCGATCGGCATCCCCATTCCTGTCAGCATTCCGGCCTTTGCCATGGTCGGCATGGGCGCCATGGTCGGCGGCGGCACGGGAGCCGTCATGACGGCGGTCACCATGACCTTCGAGATGACGCGCGAATACGACATCGTGATGCCGATGATCCTCGCGGTCGCCACCAGCGTCGGCGTGCGGCGGCTGTTATCGCGGGAGAATATCTATACGCTCAAGCTGGTCCGCCGCGGCCGCACCATCCCCAAGGCGCTCCATGCCAATATGTTTCTGGTGCGCCATGCTCAGGAAGTCATGGACGCCGATATCATGATCCTGCCGGCAGAGCAGGATTTCGACGATTTTTTGCGCGAGCACGAGGCGGAAGGACGCCTCCGCCATGTGGTGGTCACAAAAGGCGACCAGATTTTCGGCGTCCTGCGCGTCAATACGGGGCTGCGGCGCGGTCTGGAAGGCACCCGCACGGGAGTAACTCTTGGCGACATCGCCAGCCGGGACTTCACCATCGTTGGCGAAGACGTACTCGTCTCCGATGTGATCGAACGGCTATGGCGCAGAAATGCGTTCATGGCTGTGGTCGTGAAGGGACATGGCGTTCCGCGCGCCTCCGATGTCGTCGGCGCCATCACACGCGAACATGTTGCCAATTCGGTGGCCGATGGCCTCCGGATCTATCCGCGATAGCGGCGGGTCCGGACAAGCAAGCGGCTCGAACATCCGAAAGACCGGCGGATAGCCGGGCAGGAAAGGACGGTCCATGACCGAAGAAACACACTCTGCCGACGAGCAGAAGCCTTTGGCGGAAGGGAATTATTGGGAAACCGCCGAGTGGGGACCCTGGCCCACGCGCAAGAATAATCTGCTTGCGGCGGCCCTTGCCTGCGTTTTCGTGCTCGTGCTTGTCACGGCCGTGACGCTGGTCATGCTCATTCATTATGACGGCGGCGCGCTGACATCGCTCGTGTCGAGCCTCTGAGGGCAATGAAATGCTCGGCGACGCAAAGCGGCTTGTCATCTCCCGGAGGGCAGTTGTGCAGCTTCTCGGGATTGGTCTGGGCGCTGCCCTTCTCGAAGGGTGCGAGGGCAAGACCGCATGGCACGGCACGGATGTCACCGGCACATCGCCGGCGCTCGCCTTCACCATGTCCCGCGCGCCGGACGGTAAGGAAGTGACCGCGGCAGACTATCACGGCAAGGTGGTGATGCTCTATCTGGGCTACACCTTCTGTCCCGATATCTGTCCCACAACCCTTGCGAATGTCGCGGAAATCCTGAACGGCCTCGGTACAGATGCGCAGCAGGTCGCGGTACTCTTCGTGACCGTCGATCCCGACAGGGATACGCTTCCGGTACTCGCGGATTATGTGGGAAATTTCACGCCCCAGACCATCGGCCTGCGCGGCACTCCCGACCAGCTCGCCGCGCTGGCGCGCCGCTACCGTCTTGCCTATTCGGTGACACCGGCGAGCAAGGGCCATCCCTACGAGGTCACCCACAGTTCTGCGATCTACATTTTCGACCGCTCGGGCGCGGCCCGGCTTCTGGTTTCGTCGCTGGGAACGTCGAACCCCGATCTGGCCGGCGTGACCGCAGACCTCAAACGCCTCATTGCCGAAAACCACGCCGCCTGACCCGGACCCGTGCCTGCTTCTATTTGCCTGTGGCGCCACGCACCGGAAAACTTGCCGACAGGGTTCCGCCATCCCCGAACCGGAGCGTGACGGGCACCGAGTTTCCCACTTTCAGTTCCGGCGTCGGAGTCATGCACATCATATGATAGCCGCCCGGCGCGAAGCTGACCCTGCCATGCGCGGGAACGGGGACCGATCCGGCCATCACCATCCGGTCGATGCCGCCTTGATCGATGCTTTTGTGCAGCATCAGCGTTCCACAGGCGGGCGAGGATGCGCCGACGAGTTCGCGTGCCGTGCCGCTGTTGTTGAACAGATCGAAGTAGCCGGCGGCCGGTCGTGACGGGATCACCATCCGCATCCGGGGATTGCTCAACGTCAGTCCCTGCCCGGCCGATGCTGCGGTCGCGCACGCGATCAGGAGCGCCCCTATCATCAGGGCCGGCGAAAGGCTGAAGCGTGTCGCTGTCCTGCGCATCTGGCTGCCGCTCGAAATCCTGTTTTGCCGCATCTTGTCGTTATCCTGAAACCGGTTCCCATTTTCGGGCGGGATGCTTCAACGTCCCGTCCATCGGCTTGAAAGTGCGGCGAGCGCGGCGGCATTCCTGTCAGGCTGCATGGTCGAATCCTCATGCAGCCGAAGCGCATTGAGCACGAGAAGCAGGCCTGCCACGCTCATCATGGCCGGCGGTATCCAGATGATGAGACCGCCGATCTGCTGATCGTTGAGCGCTCCCATCGAGGGGAAAATCCGGCCGCACAGACTGTAATAGGGATAGAGATCGTGCGAAGACAGGCTGATGATCGCGCCCATCACGATTTGCGGGAACATCACGCCCACCGAAAGCGCGATCCGTGTGCCATAGGAGACGCGTGCCGGTGGCTTCGGCCGTGGATCGAGCACCAGCGACCAGAACAGGATGCCATCGAGAACCATCGTCCAGTTCATCAGCGCATAAAGCCGGGGATCGAGCATCGCCCGGAAATGAACCGGCGGAATGAGCCAGAGAGCAAAGGTCCCGGAGAAGATCAGGGCGGCGAGGAACGGCTGTTGCAGGATGCGAACCGCCACGGCGGCGGGTCTGGCCGAGATCAACCGCCTGAGGGGCTGGGGCATTCCCCGCACGATCGGGCCGCCCGCACCGCTCAACGCGATGAGGAACGGCCCCAGATGGTGCATGACCACATGCTGGATGCGGTTGAGAAAGAACATATGCTGGGACCAGTATTCGAAATGGGTCTGCAATACCGCATAGATCAGGCCGATCCCGGTCAGGAACGCGATGCGCCGCCACACCGGCAGCGTGGCCCCAAGCGACAGGCCGCGGAAAAACCAGAACAATACCAGCGCTGTTGCGAGATATTCGGGAATGGAAAAATCCCACGGCGCCCAGACCGGCATGGCCGTCGGATGGTCCTTCGACAGCCAGAACAGCACTACCCCGAGGCAGCCGATCACAGCGTAGGAAGCATAGTCCCACCATGCCCCGGCAGTGCGGGACGAAAATCCTTCCGGTGGCATGGCCCGTTCCATGGCAGAAATGTCTAACAGCCCGGAATCCCGCCCGTCAAGGCGGTGCAGTTTCGGATGTCGCCCGATTATCTCTCCGACAATGAAGCATATGACGGCGATGCCCGGCTGGAAGACACCGCGAGCGTTCACCCGTGAAGATCATACCCCGATGGCGCGACTTGCCAGAGAATCCTTTTGTCCATTCCGTCTCCGATCACGATGCGCCAACGTACGAAAGCGGCTTTATGTCCGCCCGTGGAGACGAGCCCATGCTGAAGAGTGACGACTGCCCCATCGTCAAACGAATTGTCGCGTTTTGCCCTTACCGCAAGCCTCGTATCCATTCTGATAATCGCCCCGAGAGGCGTATTTTCAGTGATGCTGGTTTCGTCCACTTCCACGCGGACCTGAGGAACGATCAATCCTTTCCAGCTAGAGTTACCGGCGCTGGGGAAAAAGCTAAAGGCGTACTGTTCCGACAGAAATACGGCGGCCGGTTCATCGTCGGCGAATCCAACGAGAATGGTTTCGTCATATCGGGTGCATGGCAGGATCAGGCTCAACGGCGCGGCATCCGCCAACGCTCCTACGGTGAATTCATTCGCAGAAAGCATATCGATCTCCCAACTCGGAATCTCGGGCGGATAAGGACATATCGCGACCGCACAGAGGACGGCGCCGCCCGCCTATTCGATCCGCGTGCCGCGCCGGCCTGCGACGATGTCGAGGGCGTCTTCGAGCTTGCCGATCGCGGCGGGTTTCTTCGTTGCGCGGCAGAAAGCGAGCGCCGCTTCCACCTTCGGCCTCATGGAACCGGCGGCGAAGGTTTCGCCGGAAAGTTCCGTGGCGTTCGCCTTTTCAAGTGCGCGGGCTTTTGGCGTTCCCCAATCCAGATAAACGGCGTCGACATCGGTGAGCATCAGCAGGAAATCGGCGTCGACCTGCCGAGCGAGCAGGGAACTCGCCAGATCCTTGTCGATGACGGCTTCCACACCGGCGATGCCGCCGCTGTCCAGTTGAACCACCGGAATGCCGCCCCCGCCTGCGCAGATGAGCGTGACGCCATGCCCGATCAGGAAGGACAGGATTTCCGCCTCCATGATCTCCAGCGGCTGCGGCGAGGCCACGACGCGCCGCCATTTGTCTCCGTCGGGCGCGATCGTCCAGCCCCGCTCCCCGGCAAGCCGGCGGGCGGTCGCCTCATCATACACGGGGCCAATGGGCTTGCTCGGTCTGGAAAAGGCCGCATCCCCGGGATCGACCCGTACCTGTGTGAGCAGCGTCGCGAAGCGCGCATCCGGCATGGCGTTGCCCAGTTCCTGCTGAAGCACATAACCGATCATGCCCGCGCTCTCGGCGTCCAGCACGTCGAGCGGAAACGGCCATGGCGAGGTGGCGGCCTGCAAGGCGAGCAGCCCCACCTGCGGTCCATTGCCGTGCGTTATCACCAATGTGTGGCCGGCCGCCGCCAGAGCGGCCAGCGCCGTGGCGGCGCGCCGGATATTGGCGCGCTGGTTTTCCGAAGTCATCGGCTCGCCTCGTTTCAGAAGGGCGTTGCCGCCGAGCGCTACGACGATCCGCATGGCCTTACCCGCCGATCGTCGCCAGAAGCATGGCCTTGATGGAATGCATCCGGTTTTCCGCCTCGTCGAAGACGATGGAGGCCTCCGATTCGAAAACCGCGTCCTCCACCTCCATACAGTCGATGCCGTATTCCTTGGCGATCTTCGCCCCGACATCCGTTTCCGTATTGTGGAAAGCCGGCAGGCAATGCATGAATTTCGCATAAGGATTGCCGGTAGCGGCCATCAATTCCCGCGTCACGCGATAGGGCGTCAGCAGTTCGATGCGTTTACGCCAGACGCTTTCGTCCTCGCCCATCGAAAGCCACACATCCGTATAGACGAAATCGGCTCCCTCCACGCAGGCCTTCGGATCCTCGTCCAGACGGAACCGCCCGCCGCTTATCCGGTTCAGTTCGGCGATGTGATCGCAAAAAGCCTTCTCCGGCCACAATTCACGCGGCGAGGCGATGCGTAAGTCCATGCCGACTTTGGCCGCGCCGATGGCGAGCGACAGGGCCACATTGTCCCTGCCCTCGCCGACGAAGGCCACCGTCATGTCGGAAAGGTGCTTGTGCGTGAACTCGCGCATCGTCATCAGGTCGGCGAGTATCTGGGTTGGATGCGCCTCGTCGGTGAGGCCGTTATAGACCGGCACGCCGGCATAAGCGCCCAGCACCTCAAGCTCCTTCTGGCTGAAGCCCCTGTACTCGATGGCATCATACATGCGGCCCAGCACGCGGGCCGTATCCTTCATCGATTCCTTGTGGCCGATATGGCTGCCGGACGGGCCGATATAGGTGACGTTCGCCCCCTGATCGAAGGCGGCGACCTCGAAACCGGACCGGGTGCGGGTCGAATCCTTCTCGAAGATCAGGGCGATGTTTCTGCCCTTGAGACGCGGCATCTCGGTGCCGGCCCGCTTCGCGGCCTTCAGGTCCGCCGCCAGATGCAGCAGGTAACGGATTTCCGATCCCGAAAAATCGTCGAGGGTGAGAACATTGCGGCCATGCAGGTTCACAGGCATTTTATCGCTCCTTGGGGGATTCCCGTCATCAGGCCGGATCGCGCGCGATCGGGCAAGTCATGCAATGGCCGCCGCCGCGTCCGCGGCTGAGTTCGGCGCTGTCGATGGTGATGACCTCGATGCCGGACCGGCGCAGCAGCGTATTGGTATAGACGTTGCGGTCATAGGCGATGACCACGCCGGGTTCGACGGCGACGACATTGTTGCCGTCATCCCACTGCTCGCGCTCGGCCTCATAGGAATCGCCGCCGGTGGCGACCGTGCGCAGCGTCTTGAGGCCCAGCGCGTCGCGCACGACCTCGATGAAGGGGGCGGTTTCCTCCCTCACGTCAAGCGCGGTTTCGCCTTCGCCCGGACGCAGCGAGAATGTCCGCACGCGGTCGAGCACCGGCGGATACATCGTCGCCAGATCGTGGTCGCAGAAGGTGAAGACGGTGTCGAGGTGCATGAAGGAGCGGTCGCGCGGCATCAGCGCGGCGATGACGCGGGTGGCCTCGCCGACTGCGAACAGGCTTTTGGCCAGTCCGGCGACCGCCTGCGGCGTCGAGCGCTCGCCCATGCCCACCAGCACCACGCCATTGCCGACCGGCATGACGTCGCCGCCCTCCAGACTGACGCCCGGCCCCGGATTGTCGGGCGACACGAAAGGCACACCACTGTCACGGAACCGCGGATGGAACCGGTAGACCGCCTCCACATTGGTGGCCTCCGGCCGACGGGCGGGCCAGTGCATGGCGCTGACCGAGACCGCCTTGTAAATCCAGCAGGAACTGTCGCGCGTGAAAAGCTGGTTCGGCAGGGGCGGCAGCACGAAATCCTGCGGCAGCAGGGTCTTGCCGGTCAATCCGGTGGGCGAAAAGGGCAGTTCGGCCCGCTCGACGCCGCCGATCAGCAGCGACGCAAGCTGCTCGTGCGGCAGCTCGTCCAGCCAGCCGCGCAATTCGTCCATCATGTCGTAGCCGACCAGCGAGGAAGCCACGCGGCGGTCGAGCAGCCATTTGCGTGCTTCCGGCTGTGCCAGCGTTTCGCCGAGCAATTCCTCGAAGAGGTGGACGGTGACGCCGCGCTCGCGCAGCGTATCCACGAACACGTCGTGCTCCTGCCGCGCGCGCTTGACCCACAGAACGTCATCGAACAGCAGATCGTGACAATTGTCGGGGGTGAGGCGGCGAAGGCTGAGATCGGGACGATGCACGACGACCTCGCGCAGATGACCGACTTCTGAGTGGACACCAAGACCGGACATAGCGATGGTCCTTTCCAATAGGGTTTATCGTTTTGTTTGAAGGTTCAGAGCGGGCTGATCGCGCCGGTCCACATTTCGTAAGCCGCATAAAGACCTGCGGCCACCAGCGCCACGGCGAGCGCCGCCTCGACCGGATGGAAGATGCGCTGCCTGTCCTCGCGGCGCGCCCAAACGTAGAAGATGATGCCGGGCGCATAGAGAATGGCGCACATGAAGAGGTAGGAGAGTCCGGCGGCGTAAACGAGCCAGAGGCCATAGACCGTCGCGAGCCCTCCGCCGAACAATGCGCCGCCACGACTTTCGTTGGCTCCATAGCTTTCGCCGGTGATGGCGAGCTTGGCCGCATAGGCTCCGGAGAAGATATAGGGCACCAGAATGGCGACCGAAGCGATGGAGAACAGCGCCTGATAGGTGCTGTGCGCGAAAAGCGTGATGACGAGGAAAAGCTGGACCAGCACGTTGGTGACGGTGAGCGAGGTCGACGGCGCGCCCCGCGCGTTTTCATGTCCGAAGAAGGACGGCATTGTCCCGTCCTTGCCCGCGACATGCGGTATTTCGGCGGCGAGCAGCGTCCAGCTCAGGAAAGCGCCGATGACGGAAATCACCAGTGCGATGTTGATGAGAACCGCACCCCACGGGCCGACGACGGCCTCCAGCACGCCCGCCATGGACGGGTTCTTCAGTGCGGCCAGTTGCGGCTGGGTCATGATGCCGAGCGACAGCAGCGAGACGAGCGCATAGAGAGCGAGACAGGTGAAGAAGCCGAGGACGGTGGCCGTGGCGATATCCTTGCGCCGTTCCGCGCGGGCCGAAAACACGCTCGCGCCCTCGATACCGATGAACACCCACAGCGTCACCAGCATGGTGCTTTTCACCTGCGTCATGACGGAGCCGAGGCTGGCGTTGCCGAGGCCGGAAAAATCCAGCGAGAAGACGTCCAGCTTGAAAGCGATCGCCACGATGGCGATGAAAAGCACGATGGGCGCGATCTTGGCGACGGTGACAATCAGGTTCACCACGGCGGCCTGCCGCACGCCCGCCAGAATGAGGAAATGGATCGCCCAGAGCAGGATGGACGCGCCGAGCACGGCCTGCCACGTATTGCCGTCGCCGAAGGACGGGAAGAAATAGGACAGCGCGCTGAACACGACGACCGCGTAGGAGACGTTGCCCACCCATGCGCTGATCCAGTACCCCCATGCGCTGTTGAAGCCGACGAACGGCCCGAAGCCCGCCTTCGCATAGGCGTAGGGACCGGCATCGAGATCGGGCCGGCGCGTGGCCAGCGACTGATAGACGAAAACGAGCGCAAGCATGCCGACCGCCGTGATCGCCCATCCGATGATGACAGCGAGAGGTCCCGCGCCTGCCGCCATGTTTTGCGGAAGGCTGAAGACGCCGGAGCCGATCATCGAGCCGATGACCAGCGCCGTCAGCGCGCCGAGGCGCAGCTTCGATCCGGCGGATGTTGTGGTGGAAATCGGCGCTGCGGATGCAGGCAGGTCACTGGTCGTCATGGGAGTTCTCCAGATCCAACTTGGAGAACGATGTCATTCAATTTAAGAGGCCGCTTTGATTTTAATCAATAGGCGATTAATTCTTGCCCATACAAGTATTCCTGTATGAAATCAATTTCTCATTTAATAATCGACTTTAAGCATAACCTGCTGATCCAAACACAGAAAACGACTGTCACTGCCCTGCCTGGGAAGCGCTCAGTTCGACAATTTCGTTTGTCGTTTCCTCCTGCCGCTGACGGCGCGAGGACGCGACGAGACCGTCCAGCGTATCGGAAACATTCTTTTGCGCCGCGACCATGGCGCGCATCCGTGCTTCGTTCTCGGCCGCGAAAGAAAGCACCACCGCCTCGCAGAGTTCCGCGAATATATATTCGTCCGCCAGACGCGCGAGGAGTTCACCGGGAGCGAGCGTGAGCAGAGGCGGCTCGCCGGAACCGGCAGGCGGAAAGCGGCCGAAATCGAAAGGCACCAGCCGCTTCTCCATCATCTGCGGCCCGGCTGTCGCACCGGGCGCGGCGTGGAGCAGCGTCACGCACACGGCAACCCCCGAATCCGCGGTGCCGTCGATGCGGCTGTAAAGCGCGTTCATGACGCGGTTGGCAAGTGCCGCCGCCTGATCGGTTGCGGCGATCATCGGCGCGGTCCATGCCGGCTCCAGGCCGCGCTCGCCCGCCGAAAGCAGGCCGCGATCTCCGACCAGCATCAGTTCGGGTGCCGGACCGTTTTGCCGCAGCGCCTCGAAGCGGTCGAGCATCCGGTTGGAGAAACTGCCGGCGAAGCCCTGTTCGGCACAAAGCACGATCACGATGTGCCGGTAGCCGGTATCCCGACCCCTGCCGTCCGGCCGGCGGTCGGACGGCTGCATGGCGAGCGCCCGGCCGATCGCCATGCCGACGGTGGCGGAATAGGCGCGCACGCTTTCCAGATGTTTGCCGGCTTCCGACATGCGCGCCGCGGCAATGCCGCGCATGGCCGTGATGACCGATGAAAGCTGATTCACCGAGACGATGCGGGCCTCGATTTCCGCCAGCCTGTCGCTCATGCGGGTTCCCCCGCGATATCGGCCGGGGCGGCGGCGATATCCGCGACAAGCCTGCGCACGGCGCCGACAAGGGCGGCCCTGGTTTCGTCGGTGAGGACTCCGTCCGCTGTCACCGCTTTCACCGCATCGGCGGCGTCAGCGTCGAGGCTTGCCGGCAGGCGTTCGCGCAAGTGCGGAATGGCCTGTACCGGACAGGCATCGAATGCGCCCTCGTTCAGCGCCGCCAGAAGCGCCACCTGATCAACCAGCCGAAGATTGGCGAAGCGCGGTTGCGTCAGCAGCGCGCGAATGCGCCTGCCCTGCGCGATCTGCGCCTTCACGCGGCTGTCGGAAATACCTCCGAACCGGGTGAAGGCCTCCAGTTCCAGAAACTGTGAATATTCGAGCCGGATGCGGCCGGAAACGTCGCGCAGCGCCTTCTTTTGCGCCTTGCCGCCGACACGGCTGACGCTCAACCCCACATCGACTGCCGGGCGCTGGTCCAGGGCCAGCAGATGCGTCGAAAGCACGATCTGTCCGTCGGTGATCGAGATCAGGTTGGTCGGGATATAGGCCGAGAGATTGCCCGCGTCGGTCTGCGCGACTGGAAGTGCTGTGAGCGATCCGCCGCCGCGTTCGACCGAAAGCTTCGCCGCGCGCTCCAGCAGGCGCGCGTGCAGATAGAATATGTCGCCCGGATAGGCTTCGCGCCCCGGCGGCTCGCGCGTGAGCAACGCCAGTTCGCGGTGGGTGGCGGCGTGCTTGGTGAGGTCGTCCACCACCACCAGCACATGGCCGCCCCGGTCGCGGAAATATTCGGCCATGGAAAAAGCGGAGAAAGGTGCAAGCCATTGCAGCCCCGCCGAGGAAGAGGCGGCTGCGACCACGAAGATGCAACGTTCGGGCGCGCCATGGGCGCGGACGGCGGCGATGGCGCGCTCCACGTCCGAGGCCCGCTGGCCGATGGCCACATAGACGCAGACCATGTCGGAATGCTTCTGGTTGACGATGGCGTCGATGCCGATGGAAGTCTTGCCGGTCGACCGGTCGCCGATGATGAGTTCGCGCTGGCCGCGCCCGAGCGCGAACAGCGCATCGACCACGAGAATGCCCGTCTCCACCGGCTCGGACACCTGATCGCGCTCGATGATGGCGGGAGCGGGACGTTCGGCGGGCAGACGCTCGGCCGTCCTTATCTCCGGGCCGCCGTCGAGCGGGCGGCCGAGCGGATCGACGATGCGGCCGAGCAGTTCCGGCCCGACCGGCACCGTCACCACCTCGCCGGTGCTGCGCACCTGCGACCCGGCGCCGATGGCCTCGCCCTCGTCGAGCAGCACCACGGAGATGGCATCCGCGTCGAGCATGAGCGCGAAGCCCGTGCGGCCGTTCTCGAACAACAGCAATTCGTTGAGCCGCACGTCCGGCAGGCCCGAGACGCGCGCGATGCCGTCGGCCACCTGTTCGACGCGGCCGATCGGAAAGGCTTCCGGGGCGAGTTTCGTGTCGGCGATGGCGGCACGCTTGCGCCGTACCCATTGCGGCTGCTCCCCGACCGGTTTCGAAACCGCTTTTTTCTGTTTCGATTCAGTCATGATGGCGCAACTCCGCCCTGATCCGCTCCAGATCGGCGCGGAAACTGTTTCTGACCAGCGCATGCGCCGTACCGAGTTCCAGCCCCGCGATCACCGCCGGGTCGGTATCGACCGTGAAGGTCACGCTATGGCCGAGCACGTGCTCCAGCATGACGGCGCAGGCCTTGTTCTCGGCTTCGGTGAGCGGGCGGGGCGCAATAACGTGTACCCCCTCGCCGCCTCCGGCGATGCCTATGCGGGTGGCTTCCGGCAGGCCGGCGATGGCTTCGCCGAGGCCGTCTATGAACCCCGAAACCTTTGCCGCGTCCGGCAGGCGGGCCATGAGCCGCGCGGCAATGTCCACGGCAAGGTCGCCGGCCGCGCTGGCCGCATCCGCTATGGCCTGTTCCTTCAGCGCCGCCGCCGCCGTTTCGGCATCGGCGCGGATCTTATCGGCCTGCTTGCGGGCATCGGCCAGCAGGGCATCCCTGGTGGTTTGCGCGTCGTCCGCCGCCTTTTGCAGCGCCGCGGCGCGTTCGCCGGCAAGACGGGCAGCCTCGTCCTCGGCCTGTTTGCGCGCGGTTTCGGCGGCGGCCTTCGCGGCCTCGGCCTGCTTCAGGACGGACGCCGCCGCCTCCTGACGCTGACGCATGATCCCGGCCACGGGCCGAAAGAAGAAGCGCGCAAGAATCCACAGCAGGACCAGAGCGTTGAGGGTCTGAAGTCCCAATGTCCACCAGTCGATCCGCATCGCCGGGTTACTTGACGAAAGGATTGGCGAACAGGATGAGCAGCGCGATCACGAGGCAATAGATCGCCATCGTCTCGATCATGGCGAGACCGACGAAAAGCGTACGCGACAGCGTGCCGGCGGCTTCCGGCTGGCGGGCGATGGCGTCCATCGCGGCGGCCACCGAACGCCCTTCGGCAAGCGCCGGTCCGAGCACGCCGAATGCGATCGCGAAGGCAGCGGCGAAAATGCTCACGGTTTCAAGGATGTTCATGCTTCATTTCCCTTCTTTGGATTCGGGTCGCCTTCGCCCTTCACGGCCGCGCCGATAAACACCGTGGCCAGTACGGCGAAGATATAGGCCTGCACGGCCCCGGTCAGGAGATCGAGTGCCATCAGCGGAACCGGCACCAGCAGCCCCGCCAGCGACAGGACGATGCCGATGACGAAAACCCCGCTCATGATATTGCCGAAAAGGCGCACGATCAGCGAGAAGGTGCGGGTGATCTGCTCCACGACATTGAGCGGGATCATGACCCAGCTCGGCTGCGCGAAGGTTCTGAGGTAGCCGCCCAGCCCCTGCATGCGCACGCCGTAATAGACGATGGCCACGGCCACGATCAGCGCCAGCGCCGCGTCGGTTTCGATGTGCGCGGTCGGCGGCTCGACGCCGGGGATGATCGACGACCAGTTGGCCACGAGGATGAACAGGAACAGCATGCCGATCAGCGGCCGGTACGGCGCGGGATCGGCCTGCATCGTATCGGCGATCTGGCCGTCCAGCGTCTCCACGACGGTTTCGAGGACCGTCTGGGTCCGGGATGGAACGAGGGACAGTCTGCGGGTGAGCAGGAACGCGCCGATGCCCATCAGCGCCATGATGCCCCATGTCACGACCACCGGTCCGGCGATCGGCACCGGACCGATATGGAACAGCGGCTCGGTCGTGAGCGGCGACGAGATCATCCCGGATTCCTTTCCCGGCTTACGACAAGGGTTCGCACCGCAAGCAGGCTCGCCGCACCGGACAGCAGCGCCCAGGGGCCGAGCTTCGCCAGCGCCACGAACACGACGAGCAGGACGGCGAAGCGCAGGCATTGCAGCAGCAGCGCCCAGCCGAAATTGCCTTCGAGGTAGAAGCCGGCATTCTTCTTCAGCGACAGGAAGTGGAACAGGCCGACGAGCGCGCCTGCACCAATGCCGACAGCGAGCGCGTACGGGGTGGAGAGGGTCCAGTGTGAAAGAAGCGAGGCCATCATGAGCGGTGCATCCATTTCCATGCGGACCACATGCCGACGCCCGCACCCGCCATGATGAAGGCCGCCGTGAAGGTGATCCGGGTCGAGAAGAGACGGTCGAGGCCGTGTCCGATGACAAGCCCGATCAGCGTCGGCACGACGACGGCCCAGCCGAGCACGCCTATCTGGCCAAGCCGCGATCCGAGCGAGGGTTCCGGGTCGTTTCTGCCGGCTTCGTCGCGCGCCGCCGCCTTGCGCGCCGCCGCGACCACCGTATCCTTTTCGTCGGTTTCTCCATTCCGGCCGGAGGCTGTCACGTATCGTCTCCCCATCCGGCCGGGCCGATGCCCCTGTGGTTCGGATGCAGGTAGCCGACCAGCTGGCGCACGGCGCGGGCATGCATCTGCATGCCGGCGGTGCGGGCGCGCCTTTCGGCGTCCGCTTCCTCTTCCTCCATGAGGCGGACGCTATCGGCCAGTTGCGCGAGATCGCCGCCGGATGTGCCCTGACGGCAGGCGATGGCGATGCGCCCGCCCCCGGAAACCGTCATCACGCCGCCGCGCAGCGCGCAATAGCGCGTCGTCCCGCCGGCGTTCTTCCAGCGGACCACCGAGACGGGCAGCGCCGTCAGCATATCGACATGGCCAGGCAGGATACCGAAGCTCCCGCTCTCATCCTCGGCGCGGAAGGAGACCACCGCGCTATCGTCGATCAGCACCTCGAAGGGCGTGGTAACGGTTAGGCGAAGCGTGCGGCTCATGGCGTCGCCCCCAATGGTGTCGCATCGGTCGGCCGGGATGATGCCGACGTCTTGCGCGCGGCCATTTCCTTGCTCCGCGCCTCCTCCAGCGTGCCGACCATATAGAAGGCGTTTTCCTGCCAGTCGTCGCATTCTCCGGCGAGGATGGCCTTGCACCCCGCAATGGTATCGGCGATGGCGACGGAACGCCCCGGCATGCCGGTAAAGGCTTCCGTGACGGTGAAGGGCTGGGTGAGGAAGCGCTGAAGCCGCCGCGCCCGTTCCACCGCAAGACGGTCGGCAGCGCCCAGTTCGTCCATGCCGAGGAGGGAAATTACATCCTGAAGCTCGCGATAGCGCTCGATAGTCTGGCGCACGGCGACTGCGGTTTCCGCATGGTCGCGCCCGACCGTTTCGGCTTCGAGCAGGGTGGAGGTGGATGCGACCGGGTCCACGGCGGGATACATGCCCTCCGCCGCCATGCTGCGTGAGAGCACCACGGTGCTGTCCACATGCGCGGCGATGGTGGTGACGGCAGGATCGGTGAAATCGTCGGCCGGGACGTAGACCGCCTCGATGGCCGTCACCGAAGCATCGCCGACGGAGGCGATGCGTTCCTGCAAAGCGGCCACTTCGGTTGCGAGCGTGGGCTGGTAGCCGACGCGCGAGGGCAGACGGCCGAGCAGACCGGAAACTTCGCTTCCCGCCTGTACGAAGCGGAAGATGTTGTCCATCAGAAGCAGCACGTTCTGATGCTTTTCGTCGCGGAAATATTCGGCGATGGTAAGCGCCGTCATCGGCACGCGCCAGCGCGCGCCCGGCGGCTCGTTCATCTGGCCATAGACCAGCGCCGTGCGCGCCAGCATGCCGGACTGGGTCATATCCTCCAACATCTCATATCCTTCGCGCGAGCGCTCGCCGACGCCCGCGAATATGGAGATGCCCTTGTAACTCTCGATCATGGCATGGATCAGTTCCATCACCAGCACCGTCTTGCCGACGCCGGCGCCGCCGAACATGGCGGCCTTGCCGCCGAGCGGCAACGGAGCGAGCAGGTCGAGCACCTTGATGCCGGTGACGAAGAATTCGTTACTGCCGGTCTGGGCGGAAAGCGGTGGTGCGGCGCGGTGGATCGGCCGCCTCGGCGTATCGGCCGGAAAGGCCGCGCCATTGTCGCGTATATTGCCGCTCACATCGATGAGCCGGCCGAGAACTGCCTCGCCGACCGGAACCATGATCGGGCCGCCTGCCCGCGCCACCCGGTCGCCGCGCCGCAGCCCCATGGTTGCCTGCAAGGCGATGGTCCTGACCGTCGTTTCGTTCAGATGCGACTGCACTTCCAGCACGACCGCATCCCCGCCCGTGCCGATGGTCAGTGCGTCGTTGACGGCAGGCAGAACACCATCGTCGAAGACGGCATCGACCACCGCGCCACGCACGGTGATCACCCGTCCTGTCGCTGCCTGCGTTTCACACTGTCGCGTTGGGTCATTCATCGGTAATCTATTCGTCCCGGAACATCGGGCCCCGTATCCGAAGTCGTCGGACAGACCCATCTTGCCATGTATTCTGAACCAAAGGGGACGGCGGCGCTTTGATGCTGATCAAAGCGCCGAACACAAGGTCGTGAAAATCAGTCTCTTATCGGAACTGCGCCACAACGGCTGTCGGCATCGCCACAGCAGGATGAAACGGCACACGATCGATCATGCCGGGCAGATATCATAGGTCGCGTAGACCCTTGCCGAGCCGCTAAAGTGAAGTAGTATGGGTCTTGTCCTGAATCAGGAGGGCCTCCATCTCCTCTTTTGAGATGGCTGGCGAGAAATAATATCCCTGAATCAGATTGCATTCCTGTTCCGTCAGGAAGTCCAGTTGTTCTTTGGTCTCGACTCCTTCGACAACCACCTTGAAGGACATGACTTTCGCAAGATTTATGATCGCCGAGATCAGATTGCATTGCTTTTCGTCATCGGGAATTCCGGTGACGAAGCTTCGATCGATTTTAATGCAGTCGCAGGGGATTTCCCGCAGATAGGAGAGGCAGGAATATCCCGTGCCGAAATCGTCCAGCGCGATCTGGACACCCATATACTTCAGCTCCTGGAGCAGGGGAGTGACCTCGTCCTCGCGTTCGATATAGGTCGACTCCGTTATTTCGATACAAAGCCGGCCTGCGGGGAAGCCGGTCTGTTCCAGAGTTCTGCGCAAAACGGACGTGAAGCAGCCAAACCTGAGCTGGCTTGCCGATATGTTCACGGATATGGTGATTGGCGTATAGCCGTTTTCCAGCCATTCCCGGCCATCCCGGCAGGCCTTTTGGAGAACATATTCTCCGAGAATATCGATAAATCCCGTTTCCTCCGCCACCGGAATGAAATCGCTTGGAGGAATGACGCCAAGCTCCGCATCTGTCCAACGGATGAGCGCTTCTACACCGTGCAATGTATGGGTCACGGTATCGAACAGGGGCTGATAATAGACGTCGACCTCGCCCGCCGAGAGAGCGTTTTTCAGCTTCAAGCTCAGTTTCATCCTTTTCTGGCTTTCGGCGGTCAGTCTCTCTTCATAGACAGCATACGAGCCACGTCTGGTGCGTTTTGCTTCGTAAAGTGCCGCATCAGCCTCAAGGAGCAGGTCGTTTTCGCTTGCCTTGCGCCGGCTGCTGACCCCGATGGTCGCGGAAGCGATGAATTCCAGGCCATTATCGATACGAATTGTCTGGCTTAAAATCGTCTGGATATTCTCAAGGACGGTCTGGATGAAATCGTTGTCGCCGGAGTGAATCAAAAACGCAAACTCATCGCCGCCGATACGGCACAGGACGTCATCGGCAACCAGATCCCGCTTGCGGATCAGGTCCAGCCGCTCGGCAATGATGCACAGCACACGGTCCCCCACGCCGTGGCCATAGCTGTCGTTGATGTCCTTGAAATGATCGAGATCGAGGATGATAAGCGTATATGGAGTATTCTGAAGGTGGCTCAGGCTTTTGTCGAGCGCGTGGCGGTTGGCAAGGCCGGTCAGATGGTCATGGGATGCGAGATATTCCAGCTTTCCCTGCGTGTTTTTCTGCTCGGTAATATCCGTCAGCGAATAGACGTAACTTTCGGCTCCATCCGTATCCTCACCGGCTGGCGTTATTGAAAGTATGCCGGGCTTTTTTCCGCCTTGGCCGAACATGATCTCGCGGCGCAGCTGTTCTTTCGGGCTTTGCGGCAGGATAACCGGTTTTCCGTCGATCCAGAATGCGTTCGCCAGATCGATGCGCGCGCTGCTTACTTCGACCTCAAGCATTGCCTGGAAGGCGTTATTCGCCTTGAGCACATTTCCTGCGTGATCAACGATGGCGAGGCCTTCGGTGGAATTCCTGAAAACGATATCGCCACGCCGGACATCCTGGTCCTTGCCGGCCATTTCCTTGATCAGTTGCGCGCTGCTGGACGCGAGCAGACGCCAGCGAACGGTATCGACAGCGAGAAACTCGGCGAATGCCTTCCGTTGCCACACCACGAACAGGGTCAGCGGCACGCTATAGGCCACCGCCATGAGAACTTTCCCGCCGAGCCCTCCCAGGACGATCGCGGCGATCTCCGCGCTGATCCCGAAAGCGATGAAAGGAAAGGCAATACCGTCCAGCACAAGGACGAGCACAAATGAGAGAATATAGATAGACGCGGTAACGGCGAGCGGAGGTTTTCTTTTTTTAGTGAACTCGAAGATGAACAGAAGGAGCAGGAGCTCCGCAACGATGAGAAATCCGCCAAGCGCGATCAGAGGCGTTGAAATCTCGAACAGACCGGGCGGTACGCCTTGCGAATTGATGATCCCGCTGGTTTCGAGAATAGAATGGGTCAGGAAGGAAAAGGTGATGTTGAAAATATCGACCAGAACGACAAGCCGAACCAGATGACGAAGGATAAAAGCGTCCTTTTCGATCCAGACGAACATCACGGATGTCATCATGAAGGCGCCATAGCACAAATTGCCGCCGGAGATGACGATACTGTCGGTGATCGGCAGGGAATAGACGTTCCCCATGAAGCCGCCGATCAGAAGGACGAGCGAGATGTAGACGTAGAAATGTACCCTTCGCAGCGGACCGGAAAGCGTAGTGAAATACAATGGAAACAAAGAGAACGCGACAAGCTGCGAAATCAGCAAAAATGCCATGGCAATCGATCCTTTGGTCGCTGTCGCACACGAAGCGGTTATAGAGGCCCAACACCTTTCGGTTGCGTTACTCAGCCTATTCGGATCGATATAAATTTCAGTTACTGGCCGCTCGTGCCTGGAATTGGTCACAGTAAAGCACGGTGGAGGTACTGCTGTTGTCATACCACCTCGATGCGATCAGCATCGGTCGAGCAGATCGCCAGCTGAATTGGCGACTGCTTTCGACCTCTTTGTCGTCGTCCGCAACGCTTCCGGTGCCACTCGATACCTGCCGTTCGTTCAGGAGGAGACGGTCGGCAAACTGAGGCCGACCGCAGTTCGTCTAACTTCGGAGAGGAGTGTGCTGAATCCGCAGCCTCCACCCGAGGCTGAGATCTCATATCAACGTGCTGGATTTCAACGATGAGACTTGCTGGCTTGAACTAATGATGGCGTCACATCATACGACGGGCTGGACCGGGACCACGCCCCAGCAATCCTAACGAGGAGCTTTGAACCTGCTGCAACGATGCGTCGTTATCAGGGAGACCAAGCGGCGCGTCCTTCTACAGACCCAGCGCCCGGATAGCAGCGAGCCGCAAGGTTAGGGATTGACCAGCATGTCAATCGCCAGAATGACTTCCTTGAGAAAACTGATAGTGTCTTCGATATCTTGGCCATTGATCGGCCAACGAGTGTTAGGATACGTGGGGTCTAGGTCTGCCTCATGGGCAATTTTGTTGCGTCGATCTACGATCAATACAACTTGGTCCTTTACATCTTTCGCGGTGCTGCCCATCAAAGAGGCGACCTCATCCCACAATTTTAGTTCGGCAATCAGCCTAACAGCGTCAGCAATCTTGTCTGGTTGTTGAAAAGACAAATAACTGTGTTGCTCACGAATATCCGCTTCGATACTTGATCTTCTTTGGGTGTCCTGGGCGGTAAGGCACCTCATGCTTAGCCTAAATCGATGGTAAGCAGGAGTTGCTGCGCGGCTACCGTCGAAAATCTGCATCATCCCCTCACGAGCAATCTCATGGATGTAATGATCCACAGCGCTCACCGCCATCATATGGCAGGCTCTCAAAATGTCGGAAACGTCGATTGCAGCAGTAGTCTGCCTCTTGAGGTTAGCATGAAGCGCAACCATGGTCGCAACGCGAGCCATGTTATCATCAAATTGCGCTAGGGCAGCAGAGGTCATACGTAGTTGATCAACGTAACTAGACGGTCAGCGGCATCGGAGAAGAGTGTTCGGAATTGTTCCATCGATTTCTTAGTTCTTTCCAGAACTATGCCTGTCTGCTCAAGCTGAGCATCGGTCAATGCGAAAACGGGAGCACTGTGCTTCTGTGATTGAGCTATTAGACCGTTGAAATCTGACATCTGGAGTAGAGGTTGCCCAGGCTTCAATCCGACCGAGGTATAAGCAGCCTCCGGAAGCATCATCCCTTTAGTTTCCAACACCGGTGTTAAAACGGTAGTGACCTTCTTTTCGATCTCATCAATCCATCGTTGAAAAGCTGTCGATGGCGTTGAAGCGCTTCTTAGTCGGTACTTTTGGATTATGGTACCCAGAAACTTAGGCGATACATTTGGTAGAGGGTAAGTCGCGTCTTGGAGTACGCGCGAGCTAAGAGCACGTGAAAGCCAGTCACGCCATTTGGGCAGTACCGTAGCAAGCGAATCCGTTGCCATGACCGAAAAATAATCGGGTGCCATAGGCACCAGGAAATAATCGGAAGTAGAGAGGAGATTTTGGTTAACTGGACCGAGGCTTGGCGACATATCTACCAAGATGATATCGACGTTGTTTTCAGCCGCAGTCAGTTGAAAAAGATAATGCATCGCTCCAGGAAGATTTTGCAGCGTCGGTAGCGAACCTGACAGTTCCTGGGCTATACCAAGCGTCGTTTCGTACTCAGCCAAACCAATATGACCTGGGAGCAACAGCAAGTTAGGCTGTCTTTTCATGACTTCACAGATCACCGGCTTCAGAGGAATCGGCTTAGATTCGAAAGCAGGGGCAAGGCCATCACGTATATTACGAATGCCAGCCTGCTCGTAGACCTTTTCGATCTCCTCAATGCCCGTAAAACCCAAGAACATGCCCGTCAGATTGCATTGAGGATCGCAGTCTACCAGCAGAACCTTATGACCTTTTTCAGCGAGCATGTATCCCAGATTGAATGCTGTTGTAGTCTTGCTGACACCACCCTTATGGTTGAAAAAAGCGATCTGCTTTACCAAAGTCGTTCCCCCAAAGAATCGCGTCGAAATCGTCGATATAGTTGAACACTTATAGGAGAAGCGGAACGGTGGGAAGGACAATGATTGGCGTGTCGGGTCAGAGTGATGCCTTACCAGCGGCACAAGGTGGACGAAGGAGGCCGTAGAAAAAAGGGAACTAGTCGCGACCGTCACCGACTACCACGAACACGAACGACATGCGCATGCCAAACTAGGTGAGTAGCCTTCGGGCCCAATTAAGGGCAGCTTGCCCCGTGGAATCACCCAAAACCTACCGGTCCGTTTCCCACCCCAATTCAGCCGTTCGGCTTCCGATCTCTTCTCAGTCGTTGGCGCCGGAATGCCTAACCCCAAAAGCAGACCTTGGGGATAAGTTCCGTCCCAGGCTCTGCCGCCGAAATCTGATTCAGAATCCAGCGTAATACGGCCAGCAACCTGCTTCACCGAGTAGCATTCAGCAGCCAGTTCCGATCGCGGTTCAGGTTGGCGGCCTTGATGGCAAGCGCGGTCTGGTCGAGGCGGATGTCGACGTCCGTTTGGCCGCCGCAGCCTGATATCTTTTTCCTGACCGGAATTCTGGCCGCCAAGTTCGTTGGATCAGCCTTGACGGCCTGTCTTTCCGTCAAAGCGCCTGAGCGGTGTTCTTCAGCGCGCCGGGGATGGCGGCGTCCTCGCCCAGCATCAGGTGCACCGGGGCGGCGTCGCTTTCCACCATGTCGATAATGACCTGCGCCGCCTTGACCGGGTCGCCCATCTGCTGGCCGTTCTGCGTGGCGTAAGTTTCGTCCATGCCGGCCGTCAGCGCCGCATAGTCGGCGATGCGGGTTCTCGCGCAGCTTGCCCGCGATGATCGAGCTTTCCGCACCGGCGTTGCCCGCGATCCGGCGGGTAGGCGCTTCGATGGCACTGAAGGGCACGGCGGGGTGCACGGGGTTAGTCTTCTTCGTCCTCCGGATCGAGAAGGTCGATGAGGGCGGCGACCCTGGAGCCGGGAAGCGGACGCCCCTCGCCCATCAGCGCCTCGTCGTTTTGCAGCCACGCCCAGGCCTCCCGAAGTTCGCCGAAGGCCGCTCCGGTCGCCATCAGATCGGCGACCAGAATGTCGTCGGTGGGGCCAAGGACGGATATGATCTCTTCTCGCGTCAGCGCCATCGTTTGTCCTCCATTCATGCCGTCTTCGGGGGCAGGCTTCCGAACCCGGCTCATCCTACTGGAGATAGTATCTTCCCCTCTTGAAACAAGAAACGGCACTAACCAGGTCAACAATGCCGGTAGCCGGAACGGAGCAAGCCCACGGACCAATTCGACAACTGGCCTTCCTATGACATCTCAAGACTGGCGAGGACCGCTACCGCATCCGCCCTGCCGTCTGCGGGCGGGGCCGCAGTCTCGAACTGGGGCTGGCCGAATGTCGAGATTTCCGATGGTGGAAAGGACATAAGAGTGACAGCCGAAGTGCCCAGTGTCGAGGAGGACAAGGTGGACACGCGTTTAAAAATGGCGTCCTGACGGTGACGCTGCCCAAGAGCGCGAAATCGCACTCGCTGGTCAAGCGCATCGCCGTCAAAAGCTGAACGAACACAAGGGCCGGCGGCGGGTCAATCCGCCGCCGGCCCTTGGCATCCTGATTACCGGCTATACGATGTGGGGAACGTCATTGTCTCCGCCTGTTATTCCAGGCCAACGCCGCCATCACGGCCATGAGAGCGGCAAGAAACGTACCCTCGATGATGAAATACCAGTAATACATCACGCCCTCCTTATGCTGAAATCTGGCCGCTATTGGAGGTTTTGCCGGCCAAAATGGGAAGAACGTGTTCGGGCTTTTCAAGAATGCCGCGTTTTCTCGCAAAGCCTTCGATCGCATTTTGAGCGGCGGAGGCGGGCTTGAACCCGTTATGCGCATCGCAACACGCCTTCCATGTCATATCGAAGATGACGTCGCGGTCGCCCTCCGGCCACTCCTCGAGAAAATCGATCGCATCACCGACGCAGGCGATCTCGCGAACGAGATGATGGTTTGCCTTTGCGAAAACAGGCTTATCAAACAAAAGGTCGCTCATCAGAACCTCCATTTGATCGAACGATACTGGTTTTGAATGACGATTGCGATTTAGTGGCCGCTTCGCTTCGTTCAAGACGGCGGCGGCTATCCAAACCAAAAAAATTACAGCCGCTCTCACTCCGCAGCCGATACGCGATCAAACAAGCGTGCGGCGGTATACCGGCGTTACGCGGGGCAAGCAGCTTGTCATTCTGCTGGGCAGAAAAAGGTGTTTGCAATAGCGGTGAGAAAAACCTCCGGCAACAGCCGTTAGCCAAGACTATGCGAATGGCTGCTAAGCCAGTTTACCTAATGCCCGGTCTGTCCTTGCCAGCATTCGCGCAAGTTGGGCATTTTCGCGGCGCAGATGCGAGGCCAGCCGACGCTTCAATTCAGCGTTCTCCGTTTCCAGTGCATCGAGTTCCCCGTCGGTTGGCGACATCGCGTGCGGAGAGGTCGATACGATAGGGGATGTTCCGATACCGCTCTTCCTGAGCCGCCGTGTGGGGCGCACGCTTTGTTTTCGTATGGTTTTCGATGCCCCGATTTCCATGTCCGCCAGTTTCTGAACCGGCTCGGTGGCCGACGATGGCCTGGCCTTATCACGGTGGACATCAATCATGGTTGCGTCGACGGAAGGTGCAAGCTCCGCGGGAGAAACCTCTTTCACCGTGCCCGGGATCGCGTCGGAAGACGTTATCTCCGGAACCGCCATGTCGCGCGGCAAGATCTCTTCCTTCACTTCCCGCGCAATAGCCTTGAGGTCGAGATCACCCCACAAGGCGTTCGGCTTGTTTGTATTCCGGGAGCGACGGCCTTTGTATTCAACGATCACGCTTCGCAGCGGGTGTTTCATCCCTGAACAGATTCCCTGATTGCTGACATCGATTTGACAATGAATATGCGGACTGCCCTCCGCTAGCCCGCCTGCCTACACACTGAAAGCAGTTTTTGCAATTGCATCGTTATTAGTGCCATATTGTCGTCCCGAAGAGAAGTCACCACAATGAATGTGAACAGTCGCGTTGAAAACCGTCAATAAATTTTACATTCATTTTGTCCATCATTCTTCACTGATATCAGAGTAACCGGTTCAATTTCCCTGGAGGACGCACAATGACCGATGAGAATCCTGTTCAGACTGAAAAGCAGCAAGCCGAAGTTGTAGGAGAAGCGTCAAAGGCACCAAAACCCCGAGCCCGCAAAAAGGCAGCACCCGCCAAACCTGTGAAAACTGCCACCAAATCCGAGGCACCTGCACCTGCAAGCAAGGCGAAGAGATACTCTTCCGCCGAACGCAGTACTATTCTGGCGTCGGTGGCAAAGAGTGTCGGTGGTGGCAAGACCACACTTCAGGCCGCACTCAAGAACGAAGGTATCAGTGAGCAAACCTATTACAGGTGGAAGAGGGATGCGGACAAGGGTGCACCGGCTGCCCCCACCCCTCGGGGCGACGAGCTTAAAGACCTGCTGGCACTCGAAGCGGAAAACCAGCGTCTTCGCAAGGAACTTGCCGACAGGCTGCGGGCGGAGAATGCCGAGTTGCGCAGGCGTCTCGCCAAGGCATAGTTCCGGCCTGCTACCGCCTGTTTCAGACACGAATGATGCTGTGCGAAGCCTTGATTGGCTCGCACAGCATTTTATTTATCCCGAACCGGCGATGTCCCCATACGTCTGAAGATCCTCCTGTAGTCCCTTATGAATTTGGGGTAGACATAGCTCCATATGCAGTCCGGCATCCGCTACATAACCGCGTCTTTCTGCCAATAGCTTCGCCGGTATCCCTCAAGACCCTTGTACTGTTTTGCTTAAACTGTCAGCATCTCTGCATAGCGACGTGTCAGCACGGACAGGGAGGCCGACCGACGATGAAATCTCTGGGCGAACGTCTTTTCGCAGGACTGAACAAATGGCGATTGCGTCGAAAGATCGCCGCCGCGGACGATAAGTCCGGTCCGGATCGTGTGCCCGACAGCAATCCGGAGCCGTCAGAAACCGGTGTTCAGGCCAAGGTATCCATCAGGATCACGACGAAAGACTCCGAGGAAGAAAAAGACAAAGTATCCCGACACGCTGAACCGAAAAGCGCGTCGGAGGGCTTGTCGTTATCGGAAAAACGGCAAGCATATAATAAATCCTCGGACCATACCGAGGAGCCGAAAACCCCGGATTCAAAGAAACGGGTTTCTCCGGCTGCAACATCCCGATCGTCACGAACACGATCGCGACCCAAAAGACCGAAAACCAGCGATAGCCCGGTGACAGACCGTGAACTGGCGGCTCTGGAAGCGGAAAATATCCGACTTAAGCGTCTTCTGAATGAACGACTGGGATCGAAAGACAATAAATAAAGGTTGAGTTCCTCAACCATATCCGCCGCTATCGCGCCATCGGCGAATGGGACGAGGTGCATCCCGCCTCAGCAAACAACGGGCAGGCGAATGGATGTTACAGCGGTCTGCCCGGCCCGCGAGATCGCAAGTTGGGTTACGCTCGGTCAGACAATCCCCCATGCGCGAAAACTGCTCTTCCCGGTCAGCTCGCGCAAATTGAACTCACCAATCAGATTGAGCGCACCTTGTCGCGATACTTTCAGCGCATTCTGAATCATACTCGTCGAGACGACCGGACGCGAAAGTACGAGGTCGATCAAAGAGGGTAACTTCGAGCTGGCACGGCGGCCACGCAGCACTCGTTCCATCTGACTTCTGACAAGAACCAGACGATCATGCTCCTTCATCCCGGCGACCGCCGCCTCATGGATGGCGCCGATATAGGCGAGCACCCGCTCGGTACGGCGGCGCGCCCGCCGACGCTCGCGCGGAACCGTCTGGACGCCGACATGCAGGCAAGCAAGGTGGTTTTCAGTGACCCCCGCCTCCCGCAGGAGTGCGGCGACCAGCAAGCCGCCAATCCCTTCACCGCGCTTTAAAACCTCAATGTCGGCCCAAGCGTCCAGCGCCAGCGCCGCACGCAACACACCGGGCAACTCTGACGTCCGATTGAGCAACTGTCGCCATTCGGCAAGACGCGCATCTTCATCCCAGTCGATGTCATAAAGGGCCGACAGACGCGCATCCTCCGGTAACGCAGTCCTTGGCGCAACGGTTTCACCGCGGAGCACCTGCGACGAGCGTGCCAGCACCGCATCGATCTCCGCGAATTCCTTGGCCAACCGATCGGTTTCAGACCCATCATCCCATTGGTCGTCGGACTTTGGCGTTGCCGGCTCCCCCTGCCCTTCCCCATCGCGCGTAATTGCGGTCGGCAGCGTTGCGGCGCGTCCGGTCAGTTCACGCAGACCGTCGCGCCCGAGCGCCCAGTTCGGTGTCTGCGCCAGAACCCGGCGGCGCATGCGCACAATGGCATGCGCGCGTGTCAGTTCGTGAGTGGATGCGCGCTGGTCCATCCCCGCATCGCGAAAGACGACGTCCTCGAGATGGACGAGTTCGCCCTCGATCCACAGGGCGGCTACCGCATCATGAAAATGCGATCGCTCGATCCAGCCCTCACGCACCGGCGAATGCGCCAGACGCTCATCGAGACGTACCAAGGCTTCAGTCGCCCGCGTTGCAGGCCCGACGAGTGTATCGAGGGGGAAAGTGCCGATTTCGTAAGCCATTGTTTTTATTCTAGCCGATTTGCAATTATCAAGCTAGTTTGTATTTAACTGGACTTACTGGAGATTTTCTGATCCGGCCATTTGCATCATCAGAAATGGCCGTTTACCGAGCATCGGCAGCTATTTGGAAATCTAACCCTTATAGACTGAAATAGCAACATCTTGCTGTCCTGATCGCGAGAAATCTCCATTTTCGAACCGTGGCTTGCCATGCATTCTTTTTCCGTGCCCAAGCACCCGCCATGTCCGCCCGCGCGGTTCGCTTTGCTCGGCAATTTGCTTCCGACCCCTGAAGACCCATCACTATGGGGCAGCATCTGGCCAATGAGGCCGGGTTGCTTGTCTGTGCTTCAGCAAACAAATGGGCGAGAAGCCCGCCGCGACCTCTCAGGACATTCCTGCCGCCTACCCTTTGGAGTCCAACTCGGACCTCTTTCAAAGAAATCTATTCAATTTTAATCAAAATGATCCCGTATTTCATTCCGACATGAACGAAAAGCCCAGAATACCAGCGCGTTGGCCATAGTTTGAGAAAACCGGGTGCAACCTGTTGTCTGATATAAACCATCAACATGACTGACTGCTCAGACCAAGAGACCGACAGAGAAATTACTGGCGGGTTACACATCATTTCGGAGCACTCAGGCAGAGCGATGATAAGATCCGCTCGAAATTGCCTTATCTGTCGAAGCGCAGCCAATGTGACAAGGGAGAAGACGATTCTGGGTGCGAACTCTTACACTATCGACTATCCTCAAATGCCGAAAACTAGCCTCTTATTGCATGTTTCATGAAACGATATACGGATACTGGGTTACCCATCCTTGCTTCGAGATAACCGATGCCCCAAAACCTAACCAGACCGGTTGCGATTTACCCAGAGAGATTGCCAGCCGTACAAATCGATATTTATCTTTTTATTTCAAATGGATGAGTCACTTGAGCGAAAAAGCCTTGCTGTTGCCCCCCGCTCTACAATAAAGGATCCGCAATAAAGCTGGGCCAGCCAATTCTCCGTTAATCTTTTGTTAACGTTAAAATCCTTGCCATATCCATAGAATCAGAAGATTGTAACGATAATTTGGCATTTTGCTGGAAATAATCGCTACTCAAAGGCTTCCAGAACATGGATATAGCTTCACACGGCAAGAAACATTTTGCTCGAACCATTCTCGCACAAGGTGAGGAGATTTCCAGCCGCCTCGATACCTTGCGCATACAAAAATTTCCTCCGAATGCGCAGAAAACTCTCCGGGCCTTTTCGCTGGCCGAGGTGTCTCATTTTATTGGCGTGAGTCAGAGCTATATCAAGAAACTGCACCTCGAGGGGAAAGGTGGTGTCGAGCCGCAAACGTCATCGACCGGGCGGCGATCATACACCGCGGAGCAGATGCATGCATTGCAGGATTACCTTGAGAGGTCTCCCCGGCGTCAACCGGGCGAGCCACTGAAGATCATATCCGTCGTGAATTTCAAAGGCGGCTCGGGCAAGACCACCACTGCTGCACACCTTGCGCAGCATTTGGCGCTCACAGGTCATCGGACCCTGGCGGTCGATCTCGACCCGCAGGCATCCTTGTCGGCGCTTCACGGAATTCAACCTGAACTGGACCGGAATCTGTCCTATTACGACAGCCTGCGCTACGATGACGAGCGTCGTCCCCTTGTGGATGTCATCAGGAAAACCAATTTCCCGCTTCTTGATATCGTGCCGGCTAATCTGGAGTTGCAAGAGTACGAGTATGACACTCCGCTTGCCATCCAACAGGCCCCTGCCGCAGGCAGAACATTTTACACCCGCATCGGCGAAACCCTTGCTCAGGTTGAAGACCGATATGATATCGTTGTCATCGATTGTCCGCCGCAGTTGGGCTATTTGACACTGACCGCTCTGACGGCGTCGACATCCGTATTGATTACGGTGCACCCGCAGATGCTGGACATCATGTCGATGTCCCAGTTTCTCCTGATGCTCGGCGGCATTCTGACGACCATTGAGGAAGCCGGCGTGAAGGTAGAACTCGATTGGTTCAGCTATCTCGTTACCCGGTTCGAGCCGACCGACATCCCGCAGGCACAAATGGTCGGCTTCATGCAGTCCATGTTTGCCGAGCAGATGCTGAAGCATTCGATGGTAAAATCGACGGCCATATCCGATGCTGGCCTGACCAAACAAACCCTATACGAGGTCGACCGGGCGTCGTTTACGCGATCGACCTACGATCGTGCCTGGGAAGCGCTGGAACTGGTCAATTCCGAAATCACGTCTCTTGTTCACAGGTCCTGGGGGCGCAGCTGAGATTGTCAGCCGTACATGGGACTAAAACGATAATGATTTCAGATCGATAAAACGAATTGGATATTCATAATGGCACGCAAGGACGTACTTCTCGGGATCACAAACCCCTCCCCGGACCGCAAGGATAGCGGCTCGTCTAACTATGCCATGCGAGGCGCCACGAAATCCATGCTGTCCTCCATCGGAGAGTTGGCCTCACAGGCGGCCCGCGCCGAGAAACTCATCGAAGGCGCGGCTGTCGTTGAGCTGGACGCTCAATTGGTCGATGCATCGTTTGTACAGGATCGCATGGATGCGGGCGATCCGGCCTATAAGGAGTTGCGTGAGGCCATCCAGGCAAACGGTCAGGACAGTCCAATCCTTGTGCGTCCACATCCGCAGGACAGCGGCCGGTATATGGTTATATTCGGCCACCGCCGTTTGCGTGTCGCCAAAGAGCTCAACCGGCCGGTTAAAGCTGTCATCAAATCAGTCGATGATACCGCCCATGTGATCGCTCAGGGGCAGGAGAACAGCGCCCGCGATAATTTATCGTTCATCGAGCGAGCGGTGTTCGCACAGAAGCTGGTCGATCTTGGTTATAACCGCGAAACCGTCCAGGCCGCTCTGTCGATCGACAATCCGATGCTCACGCGAATGCTTTCCGTGACAAAGCGGGTTCCAATGGCTCTGATCGATGCCATCGGCTCATCCAAAAACGTCGGACGCGATCGCTGGATTGATTTCGCCACGCTTTACGAGAAGTCGGGTGGAGGAGGGGATCTGGCCGCGTTGATGGAGACTGACGATTTTAATCAGGCTCCGTCAGATGAGAAATTTGCCAAGCTGTACAGCCATCTGAAGAATGCCGCCAGGCCGAAAAGAAAGAAGCTAGCGGTCACCACCAAAAAGTGGACCTCACGTGACGCAACGGTAACATTTGCGATGAACAGAAAACCCAAAAAGGTTGCAATCGAACTTTCCAGCACACGCGCGCCGTCATTCGGCGAGTGGCTTTCGGAGCGTTTGGACAGCCTTTTTGAGCAGTTCGAGCAGTCAGACAAACAGGGAAATGGAGATTAAGCCGCAAAAGAAAAAGGCCCCCTCAACGTTGCCGTCGTGGAAGCCCTTCTCAAGGTTTTAGCAGACTGAGAATCGCACTTCCACGAATCACTGTCAAGAGTCTTAAGCGTCGTTTTGGTGGGTGGGTTTCTTTTGCCTTTTGAAAGGTGAAAGGAAATGCAAGTTCTGGAGACAATCACGTCCACATTTCGTGGGCGAAGGATGTCGTTTGCCCAGTTGCAGGCGTCATCATCGAGAAAATCGAGCGGAAAGCCCGTCGAAAAATGGGCCGTCTACAAGCAGCTTTGCATCGCCAAGCATATCTTTGGCGTCAACGATCGTTGCCTCGCGGTGCTCAGTTCTCTGTTGTCATTCTATCCCGAGAACGAAATCAGCGAAAAGAACGGCCTTATCGTGTTTCCATCCAACCGTCAGCTTTCGCTTCGCGCGCATGGAATGGCCGAATCTACCTTGAGACGGCATCTGGCTTCACTGGTAGACGCCGGATTGATTGCCCGTCGTGACAGTCCAAACGGAAAGCGTTACGCCTACAAGGACAGGGGAGGGGAGGTGGAGGAAGCATTCGGCTTCTCCTTCGCTCCGCTTCTCTATCGGGCCAATGAAATCGCTCAGACCGCCGAGCGCGTACTGGCTGATGCCAAGCTGCTCAAGAGAACCCGCGAGCGGATTACCTTGCAGCGCCGCGATCTGGCACAGATGTTCGAAGCAGCATTAGAAGAGACGCCGTCAGATGAATGGAAAGACGCATATCAGCGTTTTCGCGCCATCGTGAATGCACTTCCCCGACGCGCCCCGATCGGCGATCTGGAGGCTATTCTGGAGCAATTCACCCTGCTGCGTGCCGAAATCGACAACCTCCTGATTTCCATCGATAATGTACAGGATTTGAGCGTCAATGAACGCCAGTATGAGCGGCAGCAATATGAATCCCTGCCTGAATCCCTTTTTGAATCAAAAAATATTCAAAAGATAGATTTGAAAGGGATTCCTACGTCGAAAACAGCTCAATCGAAATGCGTTGTCTCGCAATCGTCTGCGGATAAGATTCCGCTCGACATGGTGCTCAGAGCCTGTCCGGATATCAGGGATTATGCCCCCGCAGGGATCAGTTGCTGGCGGGATCTCATTGAGGTCAGCCGAGTGGTTTCCGGATTTCTCGGTATCGCAAGGTCAGCCTATCTCGAAGCGAGCCAGACCATGAGCCTGGAAGGTGTTTCGGCGGTTGTTGCCTGGCTTCTTCAACGCGCAGGCGAAATCCAGGCGCCCGGAGGATATCTGCGCTCGTTAACGCAAAAGGCGAGGGGAGGGGGCTTCTCCATCGTACAAGTCCTGATGACCGGTTTGAAAGCCAATGCCCCTCGGGCAGGATGATGCGACCGATGCTCGACAATGTGATGGCCGAACAGACTCACCATTCGGTCAAGCCCGAGACCTCCGACCAACTCGGTGCATTACTCGATACGGTGCAAAGGCGAACGCTGGCCTATTTTTGGGAAGGCGCTCATCCCATCTGCGGGCTCGCTTATGATCGGCGGTTGACCTATGGCAAACCCCGCAACGATCTCGTCGCCATAGGCGCGTCGGGATTCTCGTTCATTGCCGTCATCATTGGCGTTTATCGTGGCTGGATCGCGCGTGGGGATGGAATCCTCCACCTTGAAAAAATGCTGGCGGCTCTGGAAAACACCCCTCGGTATCACGGCGCTTTTCCGCATTTCATCCACGGATCCACCGGGGGGACCGTCCCGTTTTCGCGCTTCGATGACGGTGGCGATCTGGTTGAGACCGCACTGCTCCTCCAGGGCATGATCTGCGCCCGCGACTATTTCGCAGAGGCAGATCGGCACGAACAGGAAATCGGCAGGCGCATTGACGCCATCATCGACGCCGTCGACTGGAACTGGTACACGCGTGGCGCGGATACGACGCTGTTTTGGCACTGGAGCCCCAGATATGGCTGGCGGAAAGAACTGCCGATATCCGGTTGGAACGAGGCGTTGATGGCCTATATTCTCGCTCTTGGCGCATCGCAGAATGCGATCGAGCCCTCCGTTTATCATTCCGGCTGGGCACGCTTCGGGCAGTTCCGGAATGGCGGCATTTTCCACGGCGTGAGGCTGCCGCTAGGTGGAGCGTTCGGAGGCCCACTGTTCCTGTCGCAACTGCCTTTTAGCTGCATCGACCCGAACGCAATGTACGATGGATATGCCGACTACAGCGAGCAGGCTCGCGCGCATGCCATGATCAGCTATCGACATTGTGTGCAGAACGCCGAGCGCTATGCTGGATATGGAACCCCATGCTGGGGGCTGACCGCCTGCCATGGACCGAAAGGTTATCTGGTCTGTTCCCCAACAAACGACCACGGGATCATAAGCCCGTCGGCCGCGCTTTCGTCCTTTCCTTTTCTGCCCGCCGAGGCAGAAGCCGCCTTGCGCTTTTTCCTGAAATACAGAGGCGGAAAGCTGTTCGGACGATTTGGCTTCGTCGACGCATTCTCGCCGGCGACGGAATGGATGGCGAGAACCAGTCTTGCCCTCAATCAGGGGCTCACTTTGGCGATGATTGAAAACCATCGCAGTCGGTTGCTCTGGAATTTATTCTCACGATCACGCGAATTCAAAAAGGCTTGCCGGATAATCGGACCCGTCAGCTAGTCAAGCAAGTTAGAATCAGATCCGCACGGATGGAAATCTCTAAAGCCGCTATTTGCCGGAAGAATGAAGGGAGTCGTTATCGATAATGAGAAAGTCCGTACACATCATCATCAGTATGTCAAGTAAATAGGAAGATAGATTGACTATCGAAAATTAGGCATAGACAAAACAACGGCTTACGAAATAAACGCTTTACCTTTGAAGACTCTGATCGGACCCGCTTCGCAGGCGACCGAAGACCTCATGCGCATCGATGAGGGACCGACCATCTTCTCGAGTTGGGCCACCGGCATTGCGCATCTATCCAGCGACTTCGGCCGCTTCAACGCGGCGAAACGTTTCGCCGCCTACGAGGACGGCGGCTAGGCGATGAACGCCCTGCAGGTGATACGTATCGGCCGCTTGGTCACCAGACGTGCCAAACATCTTCGAGATGGCCTCGTGCGCCCCACCGATCTCAAGTGTCGGGTTCGGTTGCAAGGAAGCGATCGAGAACGTTCCGTGTGATCTTCTCCGTGAAGGGTTCTTTCTCCTTCAGGCCCCGGACCCATTCACATGAGCCAGCATTGAAAACCTCTCCCTTTCCGCGACGGAATGAAACCATCATCCCACTTCCCGTGCCGCCCGTTTCAAAGGCCGCTTCGGTCGTTTCTCCACATTTCAGGAAGGTTCTCTCCGCGGCGTCTGCGTAGGCGAGAAAGTAGACCGCTCCGTCGATGTTGCGGTTTGGCTCGTAGTTGATGGCCGGACCCATCGCGATGATCTCCATATCCGTCGGGGCACCGTCCTCGCCCGTAGCGAAGGGCTGACCGGAGCGTATCTCATAGTCCGCCCCATCGACCTCATAGGAGAAGATCTTGGCTTCCTGTCCGAACATGTCGCCGTAGTACAGGTCTGTACCCTGTAATGCCCAATGACGCGGCTTATAGACGATGTAGCCACCTGGCCAACGTGGTGTAGTGGCGCCGACCCGCACATACCCGCCGCTCGTTCCCGAAAGGCCGAAGGTCGTGCCGCCCGGCCGGTTCAGCGTCGCGGAACTCCAGACAGTGGTGAGTTTCGTCGGATCGCTCGTTCTTACCGGATCTTCATCGCGCGCCGCCCATTTGTAGCAGACCTGCGTCGCGCCATCGTTCTCCAGTCGAATCTGCCAGACAAAGTTGCCGGCGAACCTGGCGACTTTGCCGCCATTCTCGATGTAGGCGTCCATGGAGTCACGCATGGCGCCCGACCAGTACTCGTCATGTCCGACAATCACAACCGCTCGATAACCGTCGAGGAAGCCAGGTATTGAATCAAGATCCGATTGCGTGGCCACGTCGTAGTGGTAGCTGTTGTTGTCGGCCCATACCGCGAAGTGCCGTTCGAATTGAGCCCAGCCCGCTGCCGCATAATATTTGGCAAAACCATGGGCCAGGCCATATTCGAAGCTTGGATAGCGCGGTGCGGCGCCCGGCAGGTATTTCTCGTCGCTGGAAAAGCGGGGAGCGCCTTCCGGAAGCCATACCAGGCCGCGTGCAAAGGGTCGCTGATAGCTCAAACGCGGGGAGAACCTGTCGCCGTTCGGCCCATCGATCCCCTCATAGGCATTTGCACCGCCCCAATCGTTATAGGCGCACCAGGTTGCGGTCGAACAAAGGAACAGGAGCGGCGCCCGGGCAGAGGGTTCCATTTCCCGCACCGCAAAGAAATGATGCTGGACGACATCACGCCAACGGCCGGGTATGCGGCATATCACTTTGTAGAAACCGGATCGCGTGCCCTCAGGGATCGTCCAGGAGTGGATGGCCGGCCAACCACAGCCAGAGGCGTAGCAATCCTCCGGAGTGGGCACCAGACTGAGGCCGCTCAACTTCACCTCATGGACCAGTTCCGGCTCGGCGCCGTCCCTAACGATCTGGAGGAAGCATTCGGGTTTGCCGGAACTGACATGGAAGGAAACCATGTCGCCCGCCTGATAGGAAATCCGGTCGGTGTAGCACCAGACTTCCTCTGCGCCCAACGCAATGGTCGGCTTCTCATAGAAATGCTTGAAGATAACGGAGAAATTCTGTTCGCGCGTGATGACCCCCTCCGAATGGTGGTGATCGAATTTCGCTGCGGCCTCTAGAGCCCCGAGAGTTCTGTCTTTCACAGTCCGGCGCCTCCAGCGCATGAATCGAGCACGGCAATTGTCTGCCGTGCGAGTGTGTTCCTGAGTTTTTCAAGGCTCATCGTATCGTCGGTCATGAACAACGTGAACATCATGTTCACGTTGTTGAAGAGAACTTCAGCGAGTGCCGGCAGGTCCGGGACATCCGCAAAACAGCCCCGAGATCTCAGCGTAAGGATCAGTTCCACCAGTTGAATGCCCAGCTTGCGGTCCATCTCGGCATATTGTTGTCCAAAGGAGCTTTCCGGCTGGAGGATGGACATCGCAATCGCGCGGCGCCATGTCTCCTTGTCCATCAGCTTCATCGGCTCGCCAACATAGATGTCGATCAGATCGAGAATCGCCTTCTTCGGTGAGATGCGTTCATCCTCAATGATGGATTGACCGATTTCATAGGTGTCCTTTGCTTCCATCGTGACTATGGCCAGGAGCAGATCGCCTTTATTCTGGTAGTAGTTGTAGATCGTGCCCTTTGAAACCTCGGCGCGTTCCGCGATGGCCTCCATGCTGGCCTGCTCATAGCCGACCTCCGCAAACAGGCTTGCCGCAGCACCTACGATGCGTCGATGGCGTTCCGTCTTCTGGCGTTCTCTCAATGCGACCATAATAATTTTCCTTTCCAGGCATCTTGACTCATTTTGATATTGAGTTCAACTTTAAACTCAAGTTCAAAATTCACTGAACGGATAATTAGGGGAATCGAATGGTCTGGAAGCAGAAACAGTTGAACCGGCGAGCCTTCATGGCCGCGACCGCTGGAATGGTCGTCCTGTCGACGCCGTCCATATTGCGGGCATCGGAAAGGGAGATTTCGGTCGGCACCTTTGGCGGCCTCTTCAAGGACGCCTTCGACCAGCATGTCTATCCGGAGTTTACGAAGGCGACGGGCATCAAGGTCCGCTCGATCGCCTTGCCGAATAGCCCGGCCTGGCTTGTGCAGATTGCCAATGCCGTGCGTGCGGGCAAGGTGCCTGCCGATGTTTCCATGATGGCGGGCATCCCTATTCCGAGCGGTATCCGGCAGGGGCTCTTCCTGCCGCTCGATCTCGCAAAGATCCCGAATGCGGCAAATGTCGCGGATATCTTTCTCGATCGCGGTGCGGACAAGCGGACCTATGCGATCGGTTGCACCGCCTGGTATCTCACGCTTTGTACCAACACACAGGCCTATCCCGAGCCGCCCAAGAGCTGGAAGGCTCTCTGGGACAAGAAGAATGCTGGCAAGATCGGCCTCGGATCGCTCCTAAGTGACATGTTCCTGCTGGAAATGGCAGCCGCCACCTTCTTTGGCGGAACGAAGATTCTGGACACGAAGGAGGGGATCAACAGCGTGCTCGACAAGCTCGCGGAAATGATTCCGAACGTAAAGCTCTGGTGGCGTGATGAGGGACAGTTCCAGCAGGCGCTGAACAGCGGGGAGGTGCCTATGGGCGAATACTTCAACGACGTGACGAGACTCGCGGCGAAGAATGGTTTCCCCGTCCGGTCCACGTTTCCCGTCGAGGGCGGGATTGTCCAGTACGGTTCCTGGGTCGTTGCGAAGACGACAGCTATGCCCGCGGAATCACAGGCCTTCATCAATTTCACCAGCGACCCGCGCATCCAGGCGCTCATCACACGTAATGTCGGTACAGCGCCCATTGTAGACAGGAGCAAGACCGACCTGACCGACGAAGAATTTGCTGCCGTTTCCAGCGACATCCCGCCGATCGCGCCGCGTTATGACGTCCATCTCGACAATGGGCAATGGATCAACCAGCGCTGGTCGACAATGATCGCTGACTGATCCCGCACGAACAAGCGGCGACTCTGCGGCACAATCCGCGGGGTCGCCTGATATCACAAGCCCAGTTGAGCAAGGTTCCATGTCGCGTCTTGTCATTGATGGCGTTTCGAAGTCCTTCGCGGACTTCCAGGCGCTCAAGGATGTTCATCTCAGTTTCGAGGCAGGAGAACTGATCACCTTTCTCGGCCCGTCCGGATGCGGGAAAACCACTCTGTTGCGCATTATCGCCGGCCTGGAAACGCCGACCTCCGGTAAGATCGTCTTCGATGATCGTGACATGACGCGCTTGCCGATCCACAAGCGCGATATCGGAATGGTCTTCCAGTCGTTCGCCTTGTTTCCCCATCTATCGGTCGGGCAGAACATCGCCTACGGACTCAGGCTGCGGGGCGTCTCGCGCGCCGATCGTGAGCAGAGGGTGCGCGAACTTCTCGATCTGGTTCGCCTGCCCGGCATAGAGGACAGGCGTATCCAGCAGCTGTCCGGGGGGCAGCGACAGCGGGTGGCCATTGCGCGGGCGCTCGGCCTGCGGCCCAAACTGTTCCTGCTTGACGAGCCCATGTCGGCTCTCGATGCCAATCTGCGCGATGAAATGCAGATCGAACTACGCCAGTTACAACAGAGGCTCGGCATAACCACCATCGTCGTCACCCACGATCAGACGGAGGCGATGACGATCTCCGATCGTATCGTCGTGCTGGGCGATCGCACCGTCCAGCAGTCCGGATTGCCGATCGAAATCTACAAGCGCCCGGTGAACCGTTTTGTCGCGAGCTTCATCGGGACGAGCAACATACTGCCGGCGCGTCTGACGGGGACGCAGGAGGCCATGATCGGGGAGACGAGGATCGAATTGTCAGAGAGCCCGGCGAAGGCGGTTGCCGGCGACGCGGTGCTGGTGCTCACCCGGCCAGAGGAGATCATTGTCGAGTCCAGAACGGCTGCGCAGGGTCCGAACGTCCTGCTCGGAAAAGTGCGTTTCATCCGCGACATAGGAATGCTTATCGAGATTCTCGTCGAGTGCGACGGGCATTCGCTCATTGCGGTTATGACGCCGAAGGACGCACCGGATGTGCGTGTCGGTGCCGATATACAGGTCCGCATGCCGGCCCAGGCATGCCTTGCGCTGGAAGTCTAGGCCAATGCGAACGAACCCTGCCTTCTTGAGAGGCGTGCTTCTCCTGTCACCGTCGACGATTGTCATCGGCGCATTCGTCGCCATACCCTTCCTTCTTATTTTCGTGATGAGCTTCTCGTCCCCGAGCGCGGATGGAAGCGCCGTCCAATACGGCCTGGCCAACTATCGCCAACTCCTGTCACCGCTCTTTCTGAGGCAATCGGCGCTCTCCGTTGCCCTTGCCGTGCTGGTTTCGGTACTCTGCCTGATCATCACCGTGCCGTTCGCATATTTCCTGTCGGGTTTTGGGCGCAGGCTGCGCACGATCCTGCTGGTATTTATCCTTGCGCAGTCATCCTTGTCCGAAGTGCTGATCGCATTCAGCTGGCAGGTACTGCTGGCCCGCACCACCGGCATATCGAATCTGCTGGTCATGATGGGGCTTCTCGATGCGCCGGTCTCGCTGGTTCCGTCCTTCTGGGCAATGACCATCGCGCTGGTCTATATGGCGGTGCCCTTTGCGGTTCTCATCCTGTTCCCGGCCTTCTCGCGGCTCGATAGAAGTCTGGTTGAAGCATCGCGAACCATGGGGGCTTCCGGTCTACAGGCGTTTCGCGACGTCGTCCTCCCTGTCTGCCGACCGACGCTGATTGCCTGCGGCATTTCCATCTACATTCTGACGCTTGGATCCGTGATCATCCCCCAACTCCTCGGTAATCCAGGCGATTGGACGATCGCGGTCCACATCACCGATCAAGCCCTCTTCCAGTTCAATCCGCCCTTGGCCGCAGCACTCGCTATCATTTTGCTGGGGATCAGTCTGGTCCTGCTGGCGGGATCTTGGCTCGGCTTGAAGAGGACCCGATGATGCGTATGCTCAAAATCTTCTACATCGTGGTCTTCATCCTGTTCTGTGTGACCCCGATCGCAGTGATCGCCCTGATCTCGGTGACCGCATCGAATTTCCTGACATTTCCACCTCAGGGATACTCGCTTCGGTGGTTTGCCCAGATATTCACGGACAAGGACTGGTTTGAGGCCCTCAAGAACAGCTTCCAGATCGCCCTGATCTCGTCGGCCCTCGCTGTGCTCATTGCCTTGCCGATATCCTATGCCGCGTGGCGTTACGGCATCCGCTATGCGAAGTTTCTGGCGGCCGTTGGCATCCTGCCGTTCATGCTGCCGCCGGTTCTCATTGCGCTCGGCTTCCTGCTGCTGTTCACTTTCATCGGGGCCTATGGCCTGTTCGTGAACGGCATCATCGCGCACGCCGTATTCCTTCTGGCCCTCCCGCTGGTGATGATATCCCTCGGCTTCGAAAGCATAGAGCAATCGCTTCTCGAGGCGGGCTCCACCATGGGGGCGACAAACTTCCAGCTGTTCAGAACAATAATACTGCCACTTGTCTTCCCCTATATTATCGCAAGCCTGGCATTTTGTGTCGTGATCAGCCTCAACGAATACATTGTGCTGCTGATGACCATAGGGTTCTCTTATGAAACGCTTCCCATAAAAGTATTCAACGCCATGCGGTACGGATACTCACCAATTCTTGCCTCTATTGCCGTGTTCTTCCTGCTTATCAGCACAGTGGTGTTCGGCCTGATTGCGACCTTCGGCAATCTGCCTAGGATTCTGGGCGCAATCGACCGGGACTGAGGACTTTATGATGACAAACTTTATCCGGTCCCCGAAAAAGGACGGTTACGACTACATCATCATCGGCTCGGGCTCGGCCGGCAGCGTGGTGGCGAGCCGACTGGCCGAAGATCCTGCCCGTACGATCCTTCTGATCGAGGCGGGCGGCTCGGATCGATCCATCGGGATCGCCATGCCCGCCGCCATGGGCCTCCCCCTGATGAGTGACCGCTACAACTGGAAATACACCGGTGTGCCCGAGGGGTCCGGTAAGGATACCGGGGTCTATCAGCCGCGCGGCAAGGTTCTGGGCGGATCGTCATCTATCAACGGCATGAACTGGATGCGGGGCAACCGGGAAGACTATGATAGCTGGGCAGACCTTGGCGTCCAGGGCTGGAGCTATGATGAGGTCCTGCCCTATTTCAAGCGGTCGGAGACTTTCGAGGAAGGCGAAAACGAATATCGGGGCGGGTCGGGGCCTGTCCAGGTAGAGCGCTCAAGGATCGACAATCCGCTGTTCCAAGCCTTCCTGGCTGCGGGTGTGGAGGCAGGCTATGGCGAGAACCCCGATCATAACGGGACGTATCAGCACGGCGTTCACCGCATCCAGCGAAACATCGGCAACGGGCGGCGCATGAGCGCATCGTTCGCCTATCTGCACAATCGGCCCCACCGACCGAATCTCGATATTCTCCTGAATACGCGGGTCATCCGCCTTCGTTTCGAGGGACGGCGCTGTGTAGCGGTCGAGGCGATCCGGAACGGGGTTCGGATGACAATCCCGGTTCTAGCAGAGGCGATCTGCTGTGCAGGTGCGCTGGTGTCGCCACAACTGCTCATGTTGTCGGGGATCGGAGACGCGGAACATCTGCGGGAGGTGGGCATTCCACTCGTCTCGCATCTGCCGGCGGTGGGCCGGGGGTTGAGCGATCATACCTGTTTCTGCCTCGAATATGAGGTGAATGATCCGCGGGAATCTGCTGCCCATACCCTTTCTCTCGGAGGCAGGCTGCGCCTCGGGCTGGAATGGCTGCTTTTTCGGCGGGGGACAGGCGTTTCAAACCATTTCGAGGTTGGTGCGATGCTGTCGACCGATACAGCCGTCAACCGCCCGGATATGCAGATAGAATGCGTCGCTATGCGCGCGGATTTCGGTGCCAGGGGCATAAACATCGGGCCGGGTTATCAGTGTTTTCTCAGCCTTCAACGTCCGACGAGCACCGGGCGTGTATGGCTGGGAAGCGCTGATCCGCTCGCCCCGCCCGCCTTCCGTTTCAACTATCTGAGCACTGATTACGATCAAGAGCTTGCGGTTGCTGCTATCAAGCAGTTGCGCGACCTGATGGGACAATCCAGCATGGCGCGAAAGCTGAAAGGGGAGGTGGGCGATCATGCGGGTCTTCGCAGCGATCGCGAACTTTTGGCCTGGGCGCGCAAAGCCGCCGAATCCAACTACCATCCCTCCTGCACATTGCGCATGGGAACAGGCGAGCAAAGCGTGGTGGATTCATCCGCCAAGGTCCACGGCATCGATAACCTCAGGGTGATCGACGCATCCATCTTTCCGACGATCCCAACGGCCAATCTCAACGCACCCACCATCATGCTGGCGGAGAAGCTCTCCGCGCAGATCATGCAGCCTTCCGCCTGAAGTCGCGCATTCGATTGTCGCGACGACGGCGTTGCTGCTCAATTTCTTGCGAAGGAATATGTGTAGAAATGACGAAACCAATTGCAGCAACCGACCGACCAGCCATGCAAGCATGGCTGAACCATCACGCTCGCAAATTCTTCATCGACGGCGCCTGGGTTGAACCGGTCACCGGGCATCCGCACGAAATCATCAACCCGGCAACTGAGCGGACGATCGCCACAATATCGCTTGGCGCTGAGGAAGACATTGCGCGCGCCGTTGCCGCTGCCAAAGCTGCCTTTCCCGGCTTTTCACAAACGAGCGTGGAAGAGCGGCTGCAACTGCTCAAGCGTATCGCTGTCGTCTATGAGAGCTATGCTGACGAGATGGCCAGCTTGATCACCGCCGAACTCGGTGCGCCGATCGACCTTTCTCGGGAAGCACAGACGGCAGTAGGCGGTATCCACATTCAGGATTTCATCGCGACGCTGGCAAAGCATGTCTTTGATTGCAACATTGCTCCGGGCTTCAGGATCCTCAAGGAGCCGATCGGCGTATGCGGGCTCGTCACGCCCTGGAACTGGCCTGTCAACCAGATCGCCTTGAAGGTGCTTCCCGCGATCGCCGCCGGTTGCACCATGGTGCTGAAGCCAAGCGAACTGACACCGCTCAATGCCTTGCTTTACGCCCGAATCCTCGATGAGGCGGGCATACCGAAGGGAGTATTCAATCTCGTCAACGGAAACGGACCAACTGCCGGAAGTGCCTTATCGCGGCATTCCGATGTCGCTTTGATTTCCTTCACCGGCTCTACCCGAGCGGGCATCGATGTATCAAGAAACGCAGCCAGCACCGTCAAGCGCGTCGCGCTGGAGCTTGGGGGGAAGTCGCCCAATCTCATATTCCGTGGCGTTGATCTGCCAGGGGCAATCGAGGCGAGCGTGGCGCATTGCTTTGAGAATTCGGGGCAGTCCTGTGACGCGCCGACCCGCATGCTGGTCGAGAGTTCGATCTATGACGAAGCCATCGAACTCGCACGCGACGCGGCGGAGCGATATACAGTTGGCGACCCGGCGACACGAGGTGCGCATCTCGGACCGGTCGTCAGCAAGCGCCAGTTTGATCACATCCAGACTCTCATCGGAATCGGGATCGATGAAGGCGCTAGGCTGGTTGCAGGAGGCCTTGGAAAGCCCGCGGGAATCGAAACGGGCTACTTCGTCAAGCCGACGATCTTTGCGGATGTATCGAACAGAATGCGCATTGCGCAAGAAGAAATCTTCGGCCCGGTCATGGTCATCATTCCTTTCGAAGACGAGGAGGAAGCCATCCGCATCGCCAACGATACGCCATACGGGCTGGCGGCCTATGTGCAGTGCGCGGACGCGGAAAAGGCCGAGCGAGTCGGCAAGCGGCTGAGAGCCGGAATGGTCCGATTGAACGGAGTTCCAATTCCCGATGCGGCCCCGTTCGGTGGTTACAAATCTTCCGGGATCGGACGCGAAGGAGGACATTTAGGGCTGGATGAATTCCTTGAAGTGAAGACTCTGGCATTTCCAGTGTGAAGATATCGTACTTTCCCGCCGATGCGTCCCTCGCACGATAGGCAGGGTAGGGCGAGCGTACGGCTTCATCACGAGCGAAGCGGGAATCGGCGAACTTCCACCGGCATATCGGAGGGCATGTATCCCACAGCAACAGCCTGAAGCCGCTCTGGAAGTGTCGCCGGATATGACCGGCGATGCGGCCTCTGGTGAAAATCTTCCAGTGATGCGCTCGAGGGTTATTGTTTTTCTATCGCTGACATCTGCTCGACGATTGCCAGGCAAAGCACGTCCAGAACCATATGCATGGCCAGACGCGCGGGTGGCGATGCGAGAAAGTTGTCCGATTTGCGGTAGGCGTTGAGCGCGATATTCGTGTCGGCCAGATTCGCGATAGGCGAACCTGTGGGTGAGAGCGATACTACCTTTGCCCCGGAGCTTTTAGCGAGTGACACAGTTTCCACGAGGTATTGCGTCAGGCCGGAAAAGGAGATGGCGAATACGACGTCGTTCTTTCCAAGCAATGGGGCGGTAGATCCCTGCACGAGCGGGTCGGCATAGGCAACGGTTGCCAACCCTAGAAGCGACAGGCGATACTGCGCCTCCAATGCAAGAAAGCCGGAGGCACCCAGCCCGTAAATCTCGATACGCCGTGCTTTCGCCAGCGTCTCGGCAGCACGCGCCACCGCTACAGGCTGCATATCGGTGCGAGCATTGCGCAGGGCTTCTTCACTGCGTTCCAGAACATCGTTCATCATAGCTTCGACAGGATCGTCGCCGTGTGCCAGCGTCCGCCGGCGCGGTTGTTGCTGGGCAGCAGCAAGCGCCTGTGCCAGTTCGAGCTTCAGCGCCGGAAAGCCGTTGCATCCAAGTCGCCGGCACAGGCGGATCACCGAAGGATCGCTCGTTTCCGCCAGCTTCGACATTTCCGTGATCGACCATGAAAGAACCGCGTGCGGACGGCTGAGGATAAGTTCGGCCACACGCCGTTCTGTACGCGACAGCGTGGCAAGGGACTCTCGCATGCGTTCGAGGATGGAAGGATGCTGCAATGTGTCTGATCCGTTCGGTTACCGGTCCGATATTTCTATCCGGTTTCGATGCGATTTGTCCATGTTTGAAGATTTTCTATATTCGTATTTACATTTGTAGATTTTTGTCTATTCTTCCGGCGGAAAGGGAGGGAAGGGGAATGCGGGAGAGTTTCGCCGTCATAGCCGATCCGCATCTGCACAATGTGCATGGGAACTACCGCGCTGGCCGGATTGCAGAAGAGTGTCTGCCGGATGGAATGGAACTGCGAACACTTTCCGATACGGTTCAGTCCACCAGGCTTTACAATGAAAGCGAAATGAATTTTCGCGCGGTCCTGGAGGATATAGCCCGGCGCGGTGTGCGCCATGTGATTGTCGTTGGCGATTATTCCGATGACGGACAGGATGAGAGCGTTGCGGCCTCGCTGGCCCTTATGGACGACTATACGGATCGTTTCGGGATACGCTTCTATTCGACAGTCGGTAATCACGATGTTTACGGTTATAGCGGCCGCAATCTTGAGCGCGATTTCCTGCTGGCCGATGGTACGAGTTTTCGCGTTTCCGGCATGCGCGAAGATGTCGGCGATCATCTGGTTTTCAATCCAGCAATGCGCTGCCGTGCCTATGCCGATGGTCTACCGCACGCTCTTGGCTTCTTTCGCCGCGAGGGCGATCTCCATTGGGAGACTCCGTTCGGCTTGTCGGATGTCCTGAAAGACCGGCAATATAAGGTCGCTTCGCCAGACGGGCACAATCTGCGAAGCTTTATCGATGCCTCCTACCTGGTGGAACCGGTGCGCGGGGTTTGGCTGCTTGCGATTGATGCGAATGTCTTCGTTCCGCGTGACGGCGAGGCATTCGCACGCGCCGAGGACGAATTCGATGACAGCACCGATGCCGGCTACAATGCACTGGTGAAGCATCGACCCTATTTGATCGAATGGATCGCGGACGTCGCCAGCCGTGCAGATGCACAGGGCAAAAGGTTGATTTCCTTCGCCCATTATCCGGCCGTCGATCCCTTCGACGGTACGTATGAAGACGAGAACCGCTTGTTCGGATCGACGATCTTCGTGCGTCGCACGCCGCATCATGCTACCTCCGCCATTCTGGCGCAGGCAGGCCTTCGACTGCATTTCAGTGGCCACCTCCACATCGACAATGTCTCGTGCCATGAATCCCTCATCAATGTCGCGGTTCCGTCGACGGCCGGCTATCCGGGTGGTTATCGCCTTCTGTCGCTGCACGACGGTGGCGCGGATCTGGAGACCGTCCGTATCAGCGGGCTTGAAACGAATACGGCTATTCTTGCCGCCTATCGCCGTGAGGTGAAGTATTCCGGCCTCGATGTGGGCGATCTGCTGAATTCGACCGATTTCGACCATTTCGCCATCCGGCATCTGCGTGAAGTGGCTCGGCACCGCTTCTTTGCCAGGGAATGGACAACGGAAGCACGGGAGGCGATCGGCCGCATGACGCTCGCCGATCTGTTGCGCGAAGCCGTGGCTCCCACCGAACCCCCGCTTGCAGCGGATATGATGACAGAACTCGGGAATATCCCGGCCATGCGTCTGATGGAGGCGATCTATATCGTGCGCCATAACGCTGCCTGGCGGCGGGAAATGCCGAACACCGAACGCCGCGTTTTCGAGGCGTTGAGCGCAATATGCATGCCGGCGGAGGCGCAGGGACTTGCGGCCACGCTGCTGCGCATGTTCGCACGCCATTTCGACAAGGAGGATTTCCGGCACATCAGATTCGACCGGAACTGGCGCATCGTCGCAAAGGGAGATGGCCGCCACGCCGCCTGAAAAGATAACCTAAGGAGGAGAGAATGCCCTTATTCAAGCTCAAGGTGCTGGCCGCATGCCTGTTCGGCCTCGGCCTGTCGTCAATTGCCGCACAGGCGGAAGAACTAAATCTGCTTTGCAGCCCAGACGTCAAGTGGTGCGAACTGATGGTGCAGAAGTTTGAGGAGAAGACCGGTATCAAGGTCAATGCCGTACGGCTTTCTGCCGGTGAGGCCTATGCCCGCATTCGGGCCGAAGCGCGCAATCCCAAGTCGGACGTCTGGTGGGGCGGTTCGGGCGATACCTATGTGCAGGCCGCGCAAGAGGGACTGCTCGCCGAATACAAGTCGCCGCAGATGGCCGATCTCCACCCATGGGCACAGCATCAGGCCGAAATCACAAATTATCGTTCGGTCGCGACGGAAAGCAGCGCCATCGGTTTTGCCTACAACGAAAAGATTCTCAAGGAGAAGGGTTTGCAGCCCCCGGCCTGCTGGGCTGATCTGGCCAAGCCGGAATATAAGGGCGAGGTACAGGTCGCAAATCCCAACTCCGCGGGAACGGCCTATTTTGCACTCGCCACTATTGTGCAATTGATGGGTGAGGATCCCGCCTTCGACTATCTTAAAAAGCTGAATGCCAATGTGTCGGCCTATCCGAAGTCCGGTTCCGCACCGGTCAAGGCGGCGGCACGGGGCGAAACCGGCATCGCCATCGCCTTTTCGCACGATATTCTGGCGTTGATCGATGAGGGCTTTCCGTTGAAAAGCGTTTCACCTTGCGAGGGCACGGCTTTTCAGGTGGCGGCCGTCGGCATCGTCAAGGGTGCCCGCCACATGGATGCGGCAAAGAAATGGATCGAATGGGCGCTGTCACCGGAAGCACAGTCCATGGCCGGTCAGGCGAAGATGTACAGCATGCCGTCTAATACCAAGGCTACCGTTCCTGAGGCAGTCAAGAATATGCTGATCGGAAAGACGTTCAACTATGACGGCGCCCGCTTCGGTGCGGCACGGATGCGGAGCCATCTGTTGAAACGCTGGACGGACGAGATCGGCGCCAAGGCGCAATAATAGCAGCGTTCTCCAGGTTGGACGGCCGGCTCGCATACCGGCCGCCACCTTCGCAATCACGTTATAAACAGCGAGGTTGGCCATGAAGCATGGCAATCGCAGGCTTGATATCGTTCTGGGTCTGGGCATCGCGGCGCTGATCCTTATGCCGTGGTATCGGATCGAGGATGGCTTTTTCGCCATGGGCTGGCTTTCGGGCTTCCTGTCGGCAGCGGAAACCGCGCCCGGTCTCTTGCAAATCGCTATCTACGGACATCCGTGGCTGATCGTCGTGCCATTGCTGCTGGTTGTGGCGGGAGTTGGACGCTTGTTGAGCAATCCAATGCAGCGCGGCGGGGTGCTTGCCGTCGCCGGCGCAGCGGGCGTGATCTTTCTGGCCACACAAGGCCTTGCCATCGGCTTCAACGGCTGGAACTGGACGATCAGCGAGACGCTGTTCGGGCCACTCGCCAGCGGACAGCCTTCCATGGGTGCCGGCGCTGTATTGTTGGCGGTAGTGTTCGTTCTGCTCTTCGCCTTCGGTCTTGCCGAACGCGGCGTAATGCGCGGTGACGCCTTCATGGTGAGCGCGGTCACGCTGCTGGCCTTTCTGGTGACGGTATTCGTCCTTTATCCCATCGCCAGCATGTTCATTGGCGGTATGCAGACGGCGGACGGTTCCTTTGATCCATCCGGCTTCATCAACAATCTGCACGATCCCTCGGTGTGGACGCTCGGTTGCCTGACCGGAGGAGAAAGCTGCGGCGTGGCGTGGCGTACACTATGGCTGGCGATCCTTACTGCCTCCGGTGCTACGCTTCTCGGCCTCGCCTTTGCACTGATTGCGACGCGCACGCGCTTTCCTTTCAAGAAGGGCTTGCGGCTGCTCACCGTATTGCCGATCATCACACCACCCTTCGTGATCGGCCTTGCGCTGACGCTTCTTTTCGGGCGGGCAGGCGTGGTGACGCAGGCATTTGCGTCGTTTCTTGGCATCGAGCCGGGACGCTGGCTTTACGGCCTCATCGGTATCTGGATCGCGCAGGTGCTTTCCTTTACCCCGATTTCCTTCCTGGTGCTGATCGGCGTGGTCGAGGGCGTCAGCCCATCAATGGAGGAGGCATCACAGACATTGCGGGCCGGCCGCTGGCGTACCTTTTTCCGGGTTTCGCTGCCTCTCATGAAGCCGGGACTCGCCAACGCTTTCCTGATCGCCTTCATCGAAAGCATGGCGGACTTCGGCAACCCCATGGTACTCGGCGGCAGCCACGGTGTTCTGTCGACGGAGATATTCTTCGCTGTCGTCGGTGCGGAGAACAATCCTTCCCGTGCCGCTGCGCTTGCGGTCGTGCTGCTCGTTTTCACCCTCTCGGCTTTTCTCATCCAGCGTCTCTGGCTGTCGGGCAAGAATTTCTCCACCGTGACTGGCAAGGGCGACAGCGGCGCGCATATCCCGCTGCCGAAAGGGCTATCCATCGCGCTACATGCCATCGTTATTCCGTGGGGCCTGTTCACACTCGTCATCTACGGCATGATCCTTGTCGGCGGATTCGTGCGCACGTGGGGCCTCGACAACACGCTGACGCTGGATCATTACGCCCATGCCTTCGGCATCAGCTACGGTGCCAATGGGCTTGAATGGACCGGTGTAGCGTGGAACTCGTTCTGGACGACGATGGAGATCGCGCTTATCTCGGCACCGCTGACCGCGCTGGTCGGTCTTCTGTCGGCATATCTCATCGTCCGGCAGAAGTTTACCGGCAAGAACCTGTTCGAGTTCGCGCTGATGATGAGTTTCGCCATTCCGGGCACCGTGATCGGCATCAGCTATGTAATGGCGTTCAACCTTCCGCCGCTGGAAATGACAGGAACGGCGCTGATCCTGGTATTCTGCTTCGTATTCCGCAATATGCCGGTAGGCGTACGCGGCGGAATCGCGGCAATGAGCCAACTCGACAAAAGCCTGGATGAGGCGTCGCTGACCCTGCGCGCCAACAGCGCGCGTACCATTCGCAAGGTGATCCTGCCTTTGCTGCGTCCGGCCATTACCGCGGCGCTGGTCTATTCTTTCGTGCGCGCCATCACTTCGATCAGCGCGGTGATCTTCCTTGTCTCGGCGCAATACAATATGGCCACCGCCTATATCGTCGGGTTGGTCGAGAACGGCGAATATGGTGTGGCCATCGCCTATTCCTCGGTGCTGATCGTGGTCATGATGGTAGTCATCGCTATCTTTCAGCTTCTCGTCGGCGAACGGCGTCTGCGTCGTCAGAACCGCATTGCCGGCGTTTCCCGTTCTTCCGCTGCGTCTGCCCCCCTCGGCCAGGAGAAATCCGCATGAACAATATCAAGGCAGGATCGGTCGTTTTTCAGAACGTCCGCAAGACTTTCACCGGCTTCACAGCCATTCCCGATCTTTCGCTAACCATCGAACCGGGGACGCTGGTAACGCTGCTCGGCCCTTCGGGTTGCGGCAAAACAACGACGCTGCGCATGCTGGCTGGTCTCGAACATCCAAGTGCCGGAAAGATTCTGATCGGCGGTAAGGATGTAACCATGCTGCCCGCAAATGAGCGTGATGTGTCGATGGTGTTCCAATCCTACGCATTGTTCCCGCACATGAGCGCAGCCGAGAATGTGGGTTATGGTCTCGAATCGTCGGGCCTTTCACGAAAAGAAGCGCGGGAAAAGGCTGAGGACGGGCTGGCGCTGGTAGGCCTTGCCGGCATGGGCAACCGTCTTCCGGCGGAATTGTCCGGTGGTCAACAGCAACGTGTGGCCGTGGCACGAGCGCTGGTGCTGGAACCGCAGGTTCTTTTGCTCGATGAGCCGCTATCCAATCTCGACGCAAGGCTGCGGCGCAAGGTACGCACTGATATTCGTGATCTGCAACAGCGTCTCGGCTTCACTGCCGTCTATGTCACCCACGATCAGGATGAGGCGTTGGCGGTTTCCGACCGCATCATCGTCATGAAGGAAGGTCGGATTGCCCAGTCCGGGGCGCCGCGCGAGCTTTATGAGGCTCCGGCCTCTGCCTTCATTGCCGATTTCATGGGGGAGGCGAACGTCATCGATTGCGAGGTACTGGGAATAGACGCAGGCAACGCGCGGGTGCGAATAGGGTCCGTCGAACACCGCGTGCCAGCGCGGCAGGCGAAGCCCGGCCCCGCCAAGATAGCGATACGTCCGGGCTCGGTTTCCCTCAAAGCCGGGCGTCACGGTGGTCTCGAAGGCTTTGTCCAGCACGCAGCCTATCTCGGCGACCATACTGAATATGAGGTCGAGACTACCGTTGGAAATTTCTTCGTGGTGGACCATTCCACCGATACGATCTTAAAGCCCGCAATGGAGGTTACGCTGGGGTTCGCCAGCCGGGGCATCGCCTTGCTCGATATATAGATACTGGAATAAGCGTTTGTGTTCGCTAAGGCTACAGAACTTAAAGACGGAAGAGACATAGTGAAATCTCTTCCGGCGTATCTGTGTTGGATGGAGGAACTGATTGACTATCTTGCAGATCATGCACGCTCGGTAGAAACGGCGGGATGATAGAGCAATGTCTCGCGCGGATAGACCCGAAAATACATCATCCGGCTGTGGCAGAGCGGGAGACAACCGCCTGGCCTGCACGCCTCGTGGATCGCCCTTATCATCTACCCTGACGATGGCCCAAGAGCATGACGTGTTCCACCGTCAACAGCCACCGGCGCAGTTTCTTCACCGCCTCAATCCTGATAGCGCAGGCGATGCCCGTCTCGATCTCGGCTAAAGTCGCTGTGGCGGCATCAGAGAACCGCCACAGCATTTTTCAGGCATGAAACTTGAAGCGACGGTGTTCGACGATCACCTCATCCGCAGAACGATCAACCCCTCTAAAGGGACGGCCGGCGGTTTCGGGCGAAAACAGTGTCACGATAAAGGCGATCACCGCGATGACGGTGATGTAGATCGCCGGGGCCAGACGGTCCCCAGTCGAGGCGATCAACCACGTCGCGACAAAGGGCGCGGTTCCTCCAAAAACGGCATAGGCGACGTTGTAGGTCACAGCGGAAGCCGTATAGCGAACACGCGTTGGAAAGACTTCACATAACAGAACGGCCGTTACCACGTTTGCCGTCACCGCACCCAGGGCGAGCATCAACTGGGCCGAAATCGAGGAGACGACGGTCCCGTCAGACGCCACCTGATAAGCTGGAATGGCAAGGCACCCCAGAAGCAGCGCCGAAGCGGCCATAGTTGAGCGTCGTCCGATCCGATCGCAGACCCTGCCGATGATCGGGGCGGCGAGCGCTGCCGCGCTCAGCGCCACGACGTTACTCAGCAAAACTTTGTCCGCGGGCATTCCCACCACCGTACGCAGAAAGCTCGTCATATAGGTCGAGAAGATATAGAACGACAGCGCCGTCAGGCTGATATAGCAACCCAACCGCAGCATGGGAAACCATTGCTCGCGCAGGGTCTGCCGCAGCGAACTATGCTCGGGCGCCGGCGCATCCATGATCTTCTGAAACAGCGGGCTTTCATCCAGTCTGTGCCGGATATAGAGGGCAACCATGCCAAGCGGCGCAGCGATCAGAAACGAAACGCGCCAACCCCAAGCGTGCATCTGTTCCGTCGTCAGCGAGGCCGTCAGCAGATAGGAGCACATCGCCGCGAGGGCGAAGGATGCAAAAGTTGAGGCTGGCATATAGCTAGAATAGCGCGACCGCTGGTGCATCGGTGCATGTTCGATGACATAGGCGACCGCCCCCGCATATTCGCCGCCGGCCGAAAACCCCTGCAAACAACGCGCGACCGTCAACAGAACCGGTGCCCAGATGCCGATCGTCCGATAGTCCGGTAGCAATCCAATGGCGACGGTGCTGATCGACATCAGAAGGACGGTCAGGGCGAGGACACGCTTACGGCCCAGTCGATCCCCCATCATGCCGAAGTAGGCCCCTCCGATGGGACGAAGCGCGAAAGAAATAGCAAAGATGGCGAAGGTCTGAAGCAGACCGACAAGTTCATTTTCCTTTGGAAAGAACGTCACCGCCAGAATCGGGGCCGTGAAGCCGTAGATGGCGAAATCGAACCATTCTATGACCGTGCCTGCGACAGCAGCGCTCGTCACCTTTCTGAGGGTTGCAGGATCAGCCTCGTTCGTCTGTATCATGCTCGTCTCCTCCCTGATGATATCTTCTTTTCGATGCCGGCCTAAAGTGAAACGGCGCCCATTTCGGGCGCCGTCTTGACTTATTCCGCTGCGACCTTGCGCGTGGCGAGACTTTCTACATAGGCCACGCATTCATCGACGGTGTGGACGTCGCCGAACTTGGCGTCGATGTCGAACAGATTCCAGGCCACGGCGCCCGGCACGCGGTCGCCGATCGCTTCCTTGACCGCGATGGTGCGGAAGCCGTCGGCAATGCCGTCGCAGAGCGTCTGACGCACGCAGGCGCAGGCGGTCACGCCGGTGACCAGAATAGTGTCCACGCCGTTGGCCCGCAGTATGCCCGCCAGTTCCGTGCCATGGAAAGACGAGGCGCGCTTTTTCAGCAATGTATATTCGCCTTCGACGGGTGCGATACGGCTGTCGATGGCCCACAGATCCTTGTTTTTCAGGTCCACCACATCGACCGGGATCTTGTTATGCCACAAACCCATATCGGTGAAGGGAGCGTTGCGGTCCGTGATCTCATAGGCCGTGGTCACATGGACGACCGGCAGTTTCGACGCGCGAAAAGCCTTGAGCAGCTTCTGCATGCCGGGGATGATCTCGTTGTTCATCTTCTCCTGATCGCAGGTGAAAGGGTTGCCCGGACGGGTCCAGGCGTTGGCCAGATCGACGCTGACCAACGCAGGGCGCACGCCAAAACCCACGCGACGCTGAAAACCGCGTTCCTTATATAGTTTGCTGGCTGTGTCGAACGCTTCCTGCAACAGGCGGTCGAGTTCCTTGACGTCCACTTCACTCATGATCGTAATCCTCTTGGGAGTGTTGCTTCGGGATGACGATGCAGTAATCGGGTACCGTTATGAATTGACAACTTGGCCTTTCTTGATGCGTAGTATGCATCACCGTCATTTTATGTCGTGGGCCATGTCGTGAGTGATCTGCCGGACAGCAGTCTGTTGCGTTCGTTCCTCGTCCTGGGGCAGGAACTGAATTTTCGTCGTGCCGCCGAGCGGCTGGGGGTCGATCAATCCGCACTCAGCCGCCGTATCCAGAAGTTGGAAGCGGAGCTTCGCTATCGTCTGTTCGAAAGAACGACGCACGAGGTGGCGATGACGCCTGCGGGCCTGGAATTCTATCAAAGCGCGACACGCCTGCTGAGCGATTATCGCAGTGCCATCGATCATGCCGCGCTTATTGCCGAGGGACGCAGGGGCAAGGTACGTATCGGATACATGTCCTTCGCCGCGCCGGGTCTGATGCCGCGGGCCGTCAGGCGCTTCGAGCGGATTTATCCCGACGTTCTGCTAGAGCTTCGTTACCTCCATACGCAAAAGCAGAAGGTTGCGCTCGCAAACGATGACATTGACGTCGGCTATATGATCGGGCCTTACGATAATCCCGATTACCATACCGTGACGCTGAGCCGGGATCGTCTCTTTCTGCTGATGCCCGCGGATCACCGCTTTCTGGTCAGGGAGACCGTCGCGCCGGCGTCGATCGCCGATATGCGGCTGATTCTCGGAGACATTTCCGAATGGGGCGAATACAGGCACCGGCTTGAAGATATGTTCGGCGGTATCGGCATCTCTTTGCGTGCCTCGTTCGAAGCCAGCAACACGCTCGGCCTTCTCGGACTCGTCGCCTCGGGCCTGGGCGTAACGGTCTATCCCGAAAGCCTTCTGGGCTTAATCGGAGACGGGATTCAAGCGCGTCCTATCGATCACCCGGATTTTTCGATCACGACGGTTCTGGTCTGGAAACGCATCAATCGCAGTCGGTCCGTCCGCAACTTTACCGATATAGCCCGGCTTGACGAGGGGGCACGGATTTCGGTGAGTGTCTGAATCATAATGATCGTTGTGTTTTCAAGATTTTGCGAGCCGGCGCTTGAGCATGCATATGCTTGCGATGAAGCCTCATGCTTCAACGGAAGCGATGGTTCGTTCGAAGTCTTTAGCTAGCTGTTCATTCTCGGCATTTGATGGATTGGATCGAGCCGGAATCTTTCGGGCTCCCTTGTCCAGACGGTGCAGATATATTCATACGGTGTGAGGCCCCGAAGGGTCTTGAACCGGCGGGCGAAATTGTATGCCGCGACCACCCGACCGCGCGACTCTTCAAGCGGTACCGCTATGGAGCGCGTGCCCAGGCTCTGGGCATTCACTCGAGAAATTTGCGGTCATTGGTGCGGGGGTCGCGTTTGCCTTTCGTGTCTCCCGGTACGCAGATCATTGGCGCTCAAGCCCTGATCAGGTGATTGCGGAATCGGCCCCGCCCTTTGATGACCAACTGCGCCGACGCCTGCAAATCCTTTGAAAGCTGCGCAATACTGACGACGGTCGTCTCGAAATTCCTTGTTATTCACACTGATGGCTTCTGCTGATCAGCGGCAGTTCATTTGACCCGCCGCCCGTAGAAATAGCCAGCGTTGGTGGTGTTTTCACGAATATTGGCGGTCTCGCCCTGCTCGGCGAAATTGTCTTCGCGTTTTTTCGACGAGATATCCTGTTTGGCTTCAGTCGCGCCGCCCGAGCCTTCCGAAGTACGGTTATTCGCGCATGTCGTTCAAATCCCGTTAGGAGCGGCGCCGGACGTTTTCGGCATCAGCCAGGGCGCGCAGCAAACGATCCTTCAACTCCGTGTTTTCGGCTTGGAGTCGTGCGGTGAACTCGTGCGCATCTTCGGCGGCTCCGTCTATCTTGTGGAGTCCAGTTGTCTCTGTCATGGACCGGCTTTCCCCTTCGTTCGGCCGATCCCGTTGGACTGTCATTTGCCAGGTTCCAAGTCTCAGCCGGACATTCGTGTTCCCTTCAAACGGAACGCAATCGGCGCGCCAGATGAAAAGCCGCGCAATTTCAATGTGAAATAGGCCACCCCCGGCAAGACATGGTCAAGTTGTCCAAGATCAGATGGACAAAATGACCGCTTACAGACGGCTCATAGTCAGAGAACCGGGGCCGTCATGCCCACCGCATTCTGCACCAGACGTGCATGAAATGGCCAAGCCTTGACGGTGTCGAGCGCGACAGGCCTCGAAACACTGAGATAACCCTGTTGTCGCGCTCGAACAGCGGCAGCGACCGTCTCATCTGCCACCAGCATGTTATTCTCGAAGTTGAGTTGCATACTGCGCCGATCCATGTTGGCCGACCCCACCAGCGCGATCTTACCGTCGATGGTGATCGATTTCGTGTGCAGCGGTCCCAACGGGTATTCATAGACATCTACACCACTGGAGAGCAGGTCCGCATAGCAACTGCGGCTGGTATTTTCCATGAACCACGAATCGTTGCGCTCAGGAAAGACGATCGTCGTCGCGACACCGCTGCGCGGCGCGGCGCATAAAGCGCGCAAGACGGCTTCGTCCGGCACGAAATAGGGTATCGTGATGACGAGTTCCTTGCGCGAGGCGTAGATCGCGCCGACCAAGGAATCGGATATCGCATTCCCCGGGGGTCGTCGGCCCGGTACCGTACATCTGCGCTATGCTTCCCGGCTGGAAGTGTTCTGGCGCGGGATGAGCGACCGCCAGCCCCTCCAGTGGTTCGCCGGTTTCAGCAATGCATGTACACAAAAACAAATACTGCGCATGACGCACTACCGGCCCTTCGCACCGGGAGAAAATGTCCACCCAGGGCGCGTATTTTGCCTTGATCCGGAACGCCGGATCTGCACAATTCTGGTTGCCACAATAGGCTATGCCGTTATCGATGATGACGATCTTGCGATATTTGCGCAGATCGACTCGCCCAAGGGCCAGGTGCCCAAAACGGGGAATGTCGTTCAGCGTTGCAACGAGCGACACGCCCGCTTCGCGCAGCTGTCTCCAGCGCTTTCCGCGGATGAAGGCGCGTGAACCCAATGCATCCACCATCACCCGGCACTGCACGCCTCTTTACCGCACGACCTGCTCCTGAACGACGTCGACCGGCATATCCACGAGCAGTTCGTTGACGCAGACGGCTTCACCGACCATGTCTTTGCCGAATGCGCCGTTCTCGGCTATCGATTTACGCCCGTATCCGCGATCTGCCATCAAAGCGGCGGCCCTCCGAGAAACAGGTCGCCGTGATTGACTTTTCCCGTCGTCGCACGGCGTATAGCGAGGCGACGACCGGCGCGTCTTCAGCGGGATTGTCTACGTGATCCGCAACGGACTGCAGTGGGAGGATGCGCCTGCCGGCTCCGACCCGTACAAGACGCTCTGTAATCGGTTTATTCACTGGAGCAGGTTGGTCGTCTTTGACTGTATCTTAGCGACGCTCGCGGGGCCAGGGACCCAAATCGCAACGCATCATGATCGACGCCACGCCCCTGAAGGCACATGGTACAACGGTGAGGCAGCTCAACACCTTCGCGAACTCAAGGACTGGCGGAGCGTTGCGACACGGTGCGACCGCTACGTTCTTATATTCTTCTCCGCCAGATACATCGCCGAGACAGTCATATTCTGGCTCTGATCACTCAGTCCTGAGCCTAATATAAGCGGAAATTATTTCTATAGCGAGCAATCTGCTACTACATCGCTTCAAATCTGGTGCTGTTGGCACAAAAGTTCCTCAGGTCCGTTCAAGGCAAAGTGCAACACCCATCCCGCCGCCGATGCACAAGGTCGCCAAGCCACGCTTTGCTTTGCAGCGGACCATTTCATGCACAAGCGAGACGACGATACGGCTCCCGGATGCGGCGAGCGGATGGCCGAGTGCGATCGCTCCACCGTTCGGGTTGGCGCGCGCGGGGTCCCACCTCATTTCCCTGTGGACTGCGATCGCCTGAGCCGCGAAGGCTTCGTTGACCTCCATTACATCGAGATCATTTACGCTCCAGCCCGCGATCCTGAGAGCGGCGCGCGCGGCGCCTGCCGGGGCCAGTCCCATGTCCATGGGGTCCATGCCGAAACTTGCGTAGGAGGCAACCCTCGCCAACGGCATCAGGCCGAGCTCATTCATCCGCTTTTCCGACGCCACAAGAACGGCGGAAGCCCCATCGTTGAGGCCCGAGGCGTTTCCGGCGGTAATCGTTCCATTTGCCTCGAAGGCGGGACGCATCGCGGAGAGGTGTCGCAGCGTGGTTTCACGCGGATGTTCGTCGGCATCGAGAATCTGCCGACCTTTTCGCGATTCCAGGGAAATGGGTGCAATTTCTGTGGTGAATCGTCCAGCCGTCTGCGCGGCGAGTGCCTTTTGCTGGGAGGCAAGCGCGAATTCGTCCTGCTCAGTACGTGTGATCTGGAAGCGTCGTGCGATCTGTTCGACCGTCACGCCCATATGGACATCGTGGAAGGCGTCCCAGAGCCCATCCAGCACCATCATGTCACGCATGGAGATATCGCCCATCTTCTGGCCGAAGCGGGCTTTCTCAACGATATGGGGGGCGCGGCTCATAGAATCCTGACCGCCTGTGAGGATAAGGTCCGCATCGCCGGCCTTGATGGCCTGCGCAGCCATGTGAATGGACTTCTGTCCCGCGCCGCAAACCATGTTGAGGGTCGAGGCGGGGACATTTACCGGCAATCCGCCGCGCAGCGACGCCTGACGGGCGGGATTCTGCCCCGCGCCGCCAGCCAGAACCTGGCCAATGATGACCTCATCGATGGCGGCGGGATCGACATCGGCCTCCTTTAGGAGATGCGCGATGACCCGCGCGCCGATATCGGCCGCCGAAAGGTCTGACAATGCGCCCCCCAGCCGCCCGATTGCCGATCGCTTCGCCGCGACGATGAACACATCCGATGCCATGCATGCCTCCAGAATTCTTGTCATGATCAGAATATTGACATTCTGGTTATACTCAAAATATAGTCCGAAGTGAAGCAGGGTGACGCCTGAATTTCATGCCCACCCGGAGGAGGACAAGACGAAATGGCGGAAACGCTCTGGAGCCCTCCCGAAGCCATGTCGCGTGGTTCGGGAATGGCGCGGTTTGCACGATTGGTGGGTATCGACCCGCAGGATTACGACGGTCTTCATCGATGGTCGATTTCCGAGCCGGGCGCGTTCTGGCGCGCCGTCTGGACTTTTGCCGGTCTTGCCGGCGAGATCGGGGAGCGTGATTTCGTGCCGTTCCAGAACGCCTGGATGACGGGCGCGACCTTCTTTCCTGACGCCAAGCTCAATCTTGCGGAAAACCTGCTGCGCGGGCCGGGCGAGGCCATTTGCGTCATCGAGACGGACGAGGCGGGTGGACGCCGCGAGGTCACGCGAGACTGGTTGCGTGGTGAGGTTGCCCGCGTTGCCGCCGGCTTGAAACAGGCAGGCGTCGGAAAGGGGGAACGCGTCGCGACAATCCTTCCGAACCGACTGGAGAATCTGGTCACTTTTCTGGCGACGGCTTCCATTGGGGCGGTCTGGACCTCATGCTCGCCGGACTTCGGCGCGGCGGCCATTCTCGACCGCATCGGTCAAGTGCGGCCCAAGGTGGTCTTCGTCCAATCGCACTTTCGTTATGGCGGCAAGGCGCATGATATTACGGAGCGGCTGGGCAGCATCATTGCCGGTCTCGAAGGGCTTGAGCATGTCGTCCATGTCGGCGAGGCAGGATTTTCCTGCGTCGCACCGGCGACAGATTATGCGGATTTCGGAGCACCTGGCGGCCTCGGGTTCCGGCGCATCGGCTTCAACGAACCCGTCTACATTCTCTACACCTCCGGCACGACCGGCAAGCCGAAGGCCATCGTGCATCGCGTTGGCGGCGTCCTGCTCCAGCAGGTGAAGGAACACTTGCTGCACGGTGATGTCCGTCCGGGCGACCGCGTGCTGTGGTATTCGAACACAGCCTGGATGATGTATCATTGGATCGTTTCGGCGCTCGCCTGCGATGCGGTTCTCGTTCTTTACGACGGCGCGCCGATCCTGAAGACGAAGTCAGGGCCCGATTGCACGCCGCTCTGGAGGATCGTCGAACGCGAGCGCCTGACGCACCTGGGCATCTCGCCGAAATATCTCGCAACGCTGGCCGACGATGGTTTCGAGCCTGGCAAATCGTTCGATCTAAGCTCGCTGCGCTGGCTGATGTCTGCCGGCAGTCCGGTCGCGCCATATCAGTTCGACTGGATTTACAGCGCGATCAAGACGGACATGGGCTTTGCCTCCATTTCGGGCGGCACGGAGATTATGGGCTGTTTCCTGCTCGGCTCGCCGCTTCATCCGGTTCGACGCGGCATGTTGACGGTCAAGGCGCTCGGCATGGCAGTGAATGTTCTCGACGAGCGCGGCGCGCCGGTTGTCGGTCGCGCGGGCGAACTCGTCTGCACGGAGCCGTTCCCCTCGATGCCGCTCACTTTCTGGGGCGAGGATGGCGATGAACGCTATCGCAAGACCTACTTTGCCGACCGGAACGAAATCTGGACCCATGGCGACCGCGCGACGATGAACGCCGATGGGAGCGCCGTCATCCACGGCCGTTCGGATTTCACACTCAATCCCGGTGGCGTCCGTATTGGCACTGCCGACATTTATAATGTCTGCGAGCGCTTCGCAGAGATCGAGGATTGCATCGTCTTCGGTCGTCCCGTAGGCAATGACGAGGAAATTGTCCTTTGTCTGAAAATGGCGGAAGGCAGCCATGCGAATGCGGAACTCGCCAGGGCAATCCGGACCGCACTGCGCGCCGAATGTTCGTCGCGTCACATGCCGGCGGCGATCTATACGGTTTCCGATATTCCCTACACGCTGAATGGCAAGCGGGTTGAAGGGGCGGCGAAAGCGGTCGTGTCCGGTCTTGAAGTCAAGAACAGGAACTCGCTGGCCAATCCGGCAAGCCTTCTTGCCTTCGCCACGCTTCAGTCGAAGGTGGCACTTTGACACGGTCCAAGGCAGCACTGATCGGTGTGGGTTCACTGAAACCCGTTCGCCGGACGGAGGGCGAAACGACGCTTGGCATGCTTGCGCGGGCTTCCGCGCTGGCATTGGCCGACGCGGCGCTCGAGAAGGACGCGATCGATGGCCTTCTGGTCGGCCCGCAAGTGGGCGAGACGCCACAGCATGTGCCGGCGACCGTTTCGGAATATCTGGGACTGCAACCGACCATGTCGAACGTGGTCGACCTCGGCGGGGCATCAGGACCCGGTATGATCTGGCGGGCGGCGGCGGCCATCGAAGCAGGCATGTGCGAGACGGTACTCTGCGTCATCGGCAATCACCGCAACCCGGAAGCCCCGCGCAGCCCCAACCGCAATCCGATCCGCGAATTCGACGTGCCCTTCGGCGCGTCGGGGGCCAATATTTCCTATGCGCTGCTGAAGCAGGCGCATATGGCGCGTTATGGTTCGACAGATGAGGATTTCGCGTTGATTGCCCATTGGGCGCGGGCCAATGCACAACGCAACCCGTATGCCATCTTCCACGGCCAGCCGGCCAGCGTCGAGGATGTTCTGGCGTCGCCGATCATCGCATCGCCGCTGCACCTTTTCGAGATTGTCATGCCGGTTGCAGGTGCGGAAGCAGTGATCGTCACCTCGGCAGCTTGCGCCAAGACACTCGGCGCGCCGGCGGTGCATCTTCTCGGTGCTGGCGAAAAGATCACCCATCGCGCCGTCAGCCAGGCACCGGACCTGACATCGGGACCACTCAAGCCGTCGATGGCACGCGCATTCTTGCGGGCCGGTCTGACGGTGCGGGATATGAGCCTTTTGTCGCTCTACGACTGCTATACGATCATGACGGCGACCACGCTGGAGGATTCCGGCATCTGCCCGCCCGGCGGGTTCGGAGCGTTCATGCGGTCGCACGATTTTGGGCCGGAGGGTGATTGGCCGCTCAACACCCATGGCGGCCAGCTTGGCTACGGCCAGCCTGATCTGGCAGGCGGCATGACACATGTCGTGGAAGCCGTACGCCAGTTGCGCGGCACCGCAGCAGGCCGGCAGATCAAGGACCCGCGTTTTGCTCTCGTTACCGGCAATGGCGCAACGATGAGCGAGGCAGTCGCCCTCGTTCTGGGAGCAGACGAATGATCGATCTTGCGGAACTCAAGGTCCCCGGACCGACACAGACGGAGCTGACCCGGCCGTTCTGGGCGGCGGCCAGCGAAGGCCGGCTTCTTATCCAGCGCTGTGACGATTGCGCTCGCGCCGTCTTCTACCCGCGCGAAATCTGCCCGCATTGCTGGAGCGCAAACCTGCGCTGGAGCGACGCGTCAGGGCGCGGTCGCCTGAAATCTTTTTCCACGATCCACAAGCCCGGCCATCCGGGCTGGCTACCGGCGGCGCCTTATACGGTCGGGCTTGTCGAACTGGAGGAGGGGCCGACCATGCTTTCCCTGATCCTCTCCGACGGGCAAGGGCCCCGCGTCGGAAACCGGCTTGTCATGCAGCCAACCGAAATCGGCGGCCGGGTGCTGCCGGCCTTCAAAATCGAAAACAACGGAGATCAGTCATGAGCGAGACCAAAAGCGGCTGGGACGGTGTGATAAAGGGCATGCCGGCGGAAGGTGCGATAGCCGAGCGCAGCCGGACGACGCGCATGGAGGACATATCAGCCTTTACCGATATGACCGGAGACCGCAATCCCGTTCATTACGACGAGGCTCTGGCGAAGAAGACCTCCTTCGGCAAGCTGATCGTGCAGGGCGGCGTGACCACCGGCATCCTCAACGCCTGTGTCGCCGAGGATATTCCCGGTCCCGGAACGGTATTTCTCAACACCAATCTCAATTTCAGGAAGGCGGTCGGCGTGGGCGAAACCATTACCGGGCGCGTCGAGGTGGTGTCCGTGCGGCCGGACAAGCCGATCTGCCAGCTGAAAGTCTCGGTCTATGATAGCGCCGGCGACATCTGTGTCGAAGGCACGGCTGTCACCTATACGATGCCTCTGCAAGGGCTCTGAGATGGCCGACGATGCGCATGACTTCCGTCGCTGGCAGGCTCTGGGATTGATCTGTCTCGGCGTGGTCGGCGCATTGACGACCTGGTTTTCGGCAACAGCCATACTGCCGGATCTCATTCGGGAGAATGGTCTTACGCCAGCCGAGGCGGCGTGGTTTACCAATGCCGTGCAGGTCGGCTTCGTAACCGGCGCTCTCATGACATCGCTGGTGAACCTGCCTGACCTCGTGAAGATGAACCGACTGATCGCTGTCTCCAGCGTCCTGGCCGCGGTTGCCAACGCGTGTCTCCTGCTCGATCCGCCGCCGGTTGCAGCCATCCTCGCGCGGTTTGCAACGGGTCTTGCGCTCGCCGGGGTCTATCCGCCAGCGCTCAAGTTGATGGCGACCTGGTTTGTAAAGGGCAGGGGGCTTGCGCTCGGCTTCTTGATCGGCGCGCTGACGCTCGGCTCCTCCATCCCACACCTGTTTCGAGCATTGATGGATGGTGCCGACTGGCGCACGGTCGTTCTCCTGTCCTCCGGCGCGAGCCTGTTTGCCGCCGGCCTGTTCGGTCTCGCCATCGCGGAAGGCCCCTTTCCCTTCGGCAAGGCAACGTTCAATCCCGCGCAGATTGTCAAGGTTCTGGGCTCGAAGCCGGTCTTTCTCGCCAATCTCGGCTATTTCGGACACATGTGGGAACTCTACGCAATGTGGGCCTGGATTCTCGCTTTCCTCAATGCGGCATCGAAGGGATTGACGATAATTCCGTTCGGCTCGGTGTCGATGTTCAGTTTCGTGGTCGTCGCGTCCGGCTTTGTCGGCTGCCTGCTTGGCGGGATCTTGTCCGACAGGATCGGGCGCTGCTTCACCACGGCCGGAATGATGGCCGTGTCAGGGCTCTGCGCCGTCCTGATCGGATTCGTCTTCACAGGCCCGCCCTGGCTTTTGGCAGTGGTCGCGGTCGTCTGGGGCATGGCGATCATTGGAGACAGCGCGCAATTTTCCGCTGCGGTGACGGAATTGAGCGACCAGCGCCTTGTCGGGACGGCGCTCACGATGCAGATGGCTGTGGGCTTTGCGCTGACTGTAGTGGCGATATGGCTTACGCCGCTCTTTGCCGGTGCTATTGGCGGCTGGCGATGGGCCTTCCTCTTGCTTGTGCCGGGTCCGGTTGCCGGCATTGCGGCCATGCTGATCCTCAGGGCCACGCCGGAGGCGGCACGGCTCGCTCACGGCGCGCGATAGTTGTCTTGCTGTGACAGCTTGAAGTCAGCGAGAGTTCGCTTTAATTCATTTCCCTTGGCCTGCATCGTTTCAGTGAATCGGTTCGGGCGCGCATCCGCAGGGAGAGGACATGGCGACAGAAATACTTGAGAAGCGTGGCAGAGGCAGGCCGCGCAATGTCAAGGAAGACAGTCGCAACGTGGAACTGCTGGCTGAAATCAGCGCTGCCGGTCTCATCGACCGGGCAAGCTCCATACCTCTATGGGTACAACTGAAAAATGCGCTTGCCGACCGGATCGATCGGAAGCTCTTTGGCCCCGACGATCCGTTGCCATCCGAGCAGACGATGTGCGAGCTGTTCGACGTGTCCCGGCCCGTGGTCAGAGCGGCACTCGCGGGCCTTTCGGACGAGGGACTTGTCACCAAGGTTCCACGCCGCGGCATTTTCGTTTCGCGTCCACGTATGGAAACAAACTTCCTGACCTCCAACGTCTCGGTCCACTCGGACCTTGAGGCGCGGGGCCACAAGGTGACTTCGCAGACCTTCGAATTCCGCCGGGCAAAGCCCGATGAGGAGGAGAAGCGTGTTTTCGATTTGCCGCCGAACGGAACTGTCATTCGCGTTGGCCGCATCTACTGCTCTGACGGTCGCCCCATCACGCACACGCTCATCTCGCTACCGGGCCATAAGGTGCCGGAGATGGAAAACATCGATATCTCCGACCAGTCGATATTCCAGATTCTGAAGGACCGATACGGGCTCGTTTCACAACGCGCCGAACGCTGGTTTACTGCCGCTATGCCGCATGAAGACGTCGCCCGGCGCCTTGAGATCGATCCCGGACAGCCGGTCATCTCGATCGAATCGATCGCCTATGATACGAACGACGCCCCCCTCGAATATTATCGCGCCTTCTACAACTCCGCTGTGGCACGCATCCACGTCTCCACGGGCGCCTTCAAGAACTGATTCCAGACCTTTATTCTGGTAATATCCAAAAATTTTTTAATTTATGGTAATAACCAGATTGACATTGGTCCGGTGTCACTGCATCGTACGGACAGGGAGAGAAAACCAACTCCCATAAACGTCATGAACGAAAATCTGGAGCTTCGGGCGGGTCGGCGGGTCGATGTCCGAAGGGGAGGAAGCTTTGCGTTATTCGAGTGCCCTCGATCTGTCAGGTCAGACCGCTGTCGTTACAGGCGGCGCAAGCGGTATCGGGCTTGAATCCGCGCGTGCGCTCGGGCAGTGCGGCGCGGCAGTTGAGCTTGTCGATTCCAGTAGCGAAGCACTTTTCGCAGCCGCAGGCACTCTCGCTGGGGAGGGCATCCGGGTCGAGACGAGCGTTGTCGATGTCACCGATCCGAAGCAGGTCAATGCGGCGGCCGAACGTATCCATGAGCGGGCCGGTCGAATCCACACGCTTCTCAATTCCGCGGGCATTGCCCAGCTTCACACTGCCGTTGATGTCAGCGACGAAGATTGGCGGCGTGTCATGGACGTGAATGTCAACGGAACCTTCTGGTGCTGCCGCACTTTCGGCGCGCGTATGATCGAGGCAGGCGGCGGTTCCATCGTCAACATGGGCTCGATGTCCGGGACGATCGTCAACCGCCCGCAGTTTGCGGCAAGCTACATGGCGTCCAAGGGTGCAATCCATCAGTTGACCAAGGCGCTCGCTGTGGAATGGGCGAAATCAGGCGTGCGGGTCAATGCGCTCGCACCGGGTTACGTCGCCACGGAGATGACGCTCGCCATGCGGGCGCGGCCGGAATTGTTCAACACATGGCTCGACATGACGCCCATGGGGCGACTGGCCGAACCTCGGGAAATCGCATCGCTGGTAGTTTTTCTCGCCTCGGCAGCATCGTCATACATGACCGGTTCGATCATCGCCGTCGATGGCGGCTACACCAGCATTTGAATGAGGCAGGCATGAGCAACTTTTCAACCGGTCCTGAACGCGATGTTCGCGAGGCCATTATCGCGGCTTGTCTCGAGATGAACCGTGTGGGCATTAACCAGGGTACATCGGGAAACATTTCAGTGCGCTGGAATGACGGAATACTGATCACGCCCACATCCATGCCCTACAAGGAGATGAAGCCCGAAGACATTGTCTGGATGGGCTTTGACGGTTCGGTTGCCGGGAACAGGACACCGTCCTCGGAGTGGCGGTTCCATCTGGATATCATGCGCACCAAGAGCGATGTCGGCGCGATTGTCCACGCTCATCCCTATGCCTGCACGACCCTGTCGATCATGGGCAAGGGCATTCCGCCGCTCCATTACATGATTGCCATCACGGGCGGGCATGATGTGCGTTGCGCCCCTTATGCGACCTTTGGCACGGACGAGTTGTCGCGTAACGCGCTTGCCGCCCTTTCAGGCCGGGCGGCCTGCCTGCTCGGGCATCACGGGATGATTGCGACAGGACGAACGCTCGATCGCGCCATGTGGATGGCCGTCGAGATCGAAACCCTCGCAAAGCAATATCTTGCCTGTTTGCCCTTCGGGGAGCCGCCGCTGCTCAGCGTCGAAGAAATTGAGAATGTCATCAGCCGGATGAACGGTTACGGTCACGCCGGCTGACGACGAATGAACCAATTGGCGTCGAAAGGGAGTTCGGCGCCGTTGAATTGATGCAAAAGAGGAGGAGTTCAAATGCATCGTTCCATGAACATGAGCCGTCGTGCGACGGTGAAGCTTGCAGCCCTTGCCGCCGCTCTTTCCGTTCTGCCGATGGCGGCGCATGCGGATAGCGACGAAGGTCTGTCGCTAAAGGGCAAGACGATCGGTATTTCCGCTGTCGGCACCGACCATAATTGGGACCTGAAGGCGTATCAGGGCCAGATCGATGAACTGAAGCGCTTGGGCGCAAAAGTGATCGCGCTCGACGCCGGCCGCAACGATCAGACTCAGGTCAGCCAGTTGCAGACGCTGATTGCGCAGAAGCCTGACGCCATCCTTGAGCAGCTCGGCAACCTCGATGTGCTCAATCCGTGGCTGAAGAAGATCAAGGAAGCGGGCATTCCACTCTTCACGGTCGATACGGCAACCCCGTTTGCCATCAACAACACCACGTCCAACAATTATGATATCGGTGCGGAACTGGCGCTGCAGATGGTTCAGGACATGGGCGGCAAGGGCAAGGTAGCCGTCTTCAACGGTTTCTACTCGGTTCCGGTTTGCAAAATCCGCTACGATCAGCTCATGTATGTGCTGAAGTCCTTCCCCGAGATCCAGGTCATCAAGCCGGAACTTCGCGACGTGATCCCGAACACGGTGCAGCAGGCTTATTCGGACACGACCGATGTGCTGACCAAGAACGGCAAGGATAGCGGCCTCAAGGCCATCTGGGCGTGCTGGGACGTGCCGATGGTCGGCGCCACCCAGGCGATCCAGGCTGCTGGCCGTACCGACGTCAAGACCTATGGCGTGGACGGCAGCCCGGATTATGTCGAAATGGTCGCCGATCCAAAGTCGCCGGCAGGCGCAGTCGCTGCCCAGCAGCCTTACAAGATCGGCGTACAAGCCGCTCGCAACGTGGCTGCCTATCTCAATGGCAAGCCGGTGCCGCCTTTCACCTTCGTTCCGGCTGTTCTGCTGAACAAGGAAAACGTCTCCACGATAGGCAAGGACTTCCTCCCGAAGAAGTGACTGCAAGACACGCACTGCCTTTCTTTTCGAAGGCGGTGCGTGACCTCCTAACATGCGGAAGTGGGGTTTGGCATGAGTGAGATCGCCATCGACATGCGCGGGGTCAACAAGACCTTCGGCCCCGTTAAGGCTTTGGAAAACGCAAACCTGAAGGTTGCCTCAGGAACGATCCATGGTCTTGTCGGCCAGAACGGCGCAGGCAAATCGACAATCATCAAGGTTCTGGCCGGCATCTACGGCCGAGACGGCGGTACGGTTTCGGTCTACGGGAAGGACTTGCGTGCGATCACCCCTGCGAGCATTGAGGAGGAGGGGGTTCACTTCATTCACCAGGACCGGCTGCTCGTTCCAACCGCAACTATCGCCGAGGCGATCTTTCTGCGTAACGAGCCGCGTTTCGGACCGTTTATCAATTACGGCGCGATGAACCGCCGCGCATCTGAATTGCTGAAGCGTTATTTCTCGCTTTCCATCGACCCTCGCACCCTGATTTCCGAGTTGTCGACCGCGCAACAGAAGATCGTCCAGATCACGCGGGCGCTCGCCAAAAATGCAAGGGTTCTGGTGCTGGACGAGCCGACGGCGGCACTGATCAAGAAGGAAGTCGACAGCCTTTTCGTGGTGTTGCGGCGCCTGAAGGCCGAAGGTTTGGCCATCGTTTTCATCTCGCATTATATGTCGGAGATCGAGGAAATCTGCGACACTGTAACCGTGCTGCGCAACGGCACCGATGTCGGCGTCGTTGATCCTCGGGCCGTCGGCATCCAGACCATCGTGGACATGATGACGAACCGCGACACGTCGGAAATGTATCCGCGGCGCAGCGTCGACATCGGCGAACCTGTCCTCGAGGTCAACGGACTGGCATTGGGCGGCTACTTCCAGAACGTGAGCTTCACCGTGCGCGCAGGTGAAGTTGTCGGTCTGACTGGCCTTCTCGGCTCCGGCGACAAGGAGCTCCTGCAATGCCTGTTTGGCCAGAAGCAGCCGAATTCCGGATTCATCAAGGTCGACGGACGCAAGGTGAAGTTCCGCGCGCCGGCCGATGCGGTGGGTAATGGCATTGCCATGATCCCCGAGGATCGTCGTACCCACGGTGTGGCCGTCGGCCTTTCAGTCGGCGAGAACATCTCGCTCGCCTCGCTTGGCGATGTGTCGAGCAAAGGTTTCATCAGCAAGGCCAAGGAAGCCGAGACGATCGACAACCTCATTAAGGAACTCGGCATCAAGACGCCGGACAGGCACACATTGGTGCGCAATCTTTCCGGCGGTAACCAGCAGAAGGTGGTCGTGGCCAAATGGCTGTCGTGCAACAGCCGTGTTTACCTGCTCGATGAGCCGACCGTTGCGGTCGACGTTGGTGCAAAGATCGAAATCTATGGGCTTATCAACCGCTTGGCCTCAGAGGGTAAGGCGCTGATCTTCGTGTCGTCCGATCTCGAGGAGATCGCCGAGATGTGCGACCGTGTCCTTGTCATATATCGCGGCCAGATCATCAATGAATACCGGTGCGGGGAAATTGACGCCGATCGCCTGCTCGCAGCAGCGTCGGGAGCCTCGCAGACCGACATGAGGAAAGCGCAATGACTGTGGTTGCCGAACAAGCTCCGATTGTCACGAAGAGCCGAATGAACTCCCGCTTCCTTGTCAGGCTTCTGATTCGTCTTGGCGCGTTTCTCACCTTCGGCGGGATCATGGTCTATTTCGCTATGACGGCGCGCGGCTTCACGAGCCCGTTCAATATCCTGAATGTCATCGAGCAGTCGGCCATCCTGTGCTTCCTCGCCTACGCGATGACCATCGTCTTCATCGGCACCGGCACGGATGTGCAGCGTGGCGGGATCGACCTGTCGGTCGCCGCCAATGCGGGGCTTTGCGCCGCCATTTACGTGGTGCTCCTCAATCAGGGCTATGGCGACGTGATTGCCCTTCTCGCGGCGATCGGAACTGGTCTTGCAGTCGGGTTTCTCAACGGTTTCGCCATCGTATCACTCAGGATCATGCCTCTGCTCGGCACACTTGCCGTCATGAACATTGCTGCCGGCCTTGAGCTGACGATCACGCAGAACACGGTCATTTCGGCGACCTCGCCGCTTCTCGATGTGCTCAGTTCCGGGCGCTTCCTGGGCGTCAGTTCACTCGCCTGGTGTCTTCTCGTCGCCTCTGCGTTGCTGATCTGGATCGTTCATTTCAGCAGCCTCGGCCTGCGTCTTTATGCGGTCGGCGGCCATATCGAAGCGGCGCGCGCGGCGGGCATATCGACAGGTCGCTACATATACGGAAGCTACATCTTTTCCGGCCTGATGGCGAGCCTTGCGGCGATCCTGATCGTCACGCGCCTGTCTTCGTCTACGCCCGGAACAGGGCTGATGCTTCTCCCTGCCTTGGCGGCCGCGCTTCTCGGCACCGTGTTTTCGCGGCGTTTCATTCCGACGATCGGCGGTACATTGCTGGCGGCACTCTTCATCGGTTTCCTGGCGAACGGCTTCCAGCTGCTCGGCGTCTCGTCCTATTGGGTCAGCGGTGTCCAGGGCGTGCTGATCCTGCTGGTGGTCGCAGTCACCTCCTTTGCGAAAAAGTCTTGAGGCCCATCATGACAAACAGAAGCGCGACGCTCTCCGTGGAAGCCTTTTCCAACTATGCCGTGATCGTGGCCTTTGTCGCGGTGATCATTTTCTTCTCGATTTTTGCTGACGGCTTTCTGTCGGCCGATAATCTGTTCAACCTGATCTCGAACCGCGTCGTGCTGCTCGCCATCGTGGCGCTCGGCATGACCATCGTCATTGCCGCAGGTGGCATCGACCTCTCGGTCGGCGTGGCGATCGACCTCTCGTCCATGGTCTTCATCATGATGATCTCGGCCGGTTACATGGGGCTTTGGGCTGTCTGCGGCGGGCTGGCTGCTGCTTTCTGTGTTGGACTTTTGAACGCCTTCCTGATCAATCGGCTGAAGATCGACGCCTTTCTGGCAACGCTCGGTGTGCTCTTTATTGGCAAATCGGTGCAGCAGCTGGCCACGCAGGGTGGCAACCCGATCTACCTGACACGTGCGGAATATGCCGGCACGTTCGATGCGATCACCCGCACCAGCCTGTTCGGAATCCCGACGCCCATGATTGTTCTTCTGGTTTGCGCTGTTGCGGTCTATCTCGCTGTCCACCGCTCGGTTTTCGGGCGCTACATCGCGGCGCTTGGCGCGCAGCCGGGGGTGGCCTGGTATTCCGGTGTCCGTGTGCAACTCTATCTCTCGGCGGCGTTCATCGCCTGCTCGCTGCTTTCGGCTGTCACCGGCATCCTGCTCTCCTCGACCGTGCGCTCCTACGTGCCGTTTTCGGGCGACGCCTTCCTGCTCGATGCCATTGGCGCGACCTTCATCGGAACGGCCGTTAGTTCAGAGCGCAGGCCGTCGGTTCTGGGAACATTGCTCGGGGTGTTTTTGTTGGCGGTCATGCGCAATGGTCTCCTGCTGATCGGTTGGAACTTCTTCTGGCAGCAGGTGGGTATTGGTGTCCTGATTTTCCTGGTGCTCGGCCTTTCCTTTGGTCTTCGCAAGCGTTTTGAATAGGGAATGAACATGACACGATTTGATGTAAGCGCGGTCGGCTTCGCCGTTCTGGATATTCTGGGACGGCCGGTGACGCGGATTCCCGAAGGCGGGCGCGCGGATTTCATCGAGGAAATCCGCATGACCGTGGCAGGCACAGCAGCAGCCACCGCCATGGATTGCGCAATCCTGGGCCTCAAGACCCGCATGGTCACGAGTGTCGGCGATGACGACATGGGCGATTTCCTCATCGCCAAGATGCAGCGTTACGGCATGAACACCGATCTTGTCCGTCGCGACAAGACTGTGCAGACCTCGTCCACTATCCTGCCGGTCCGCCCCAATGGCGAACGTCCGGCACTGCACGTACCGGGTTCGGCGACGACCTTCAGGGTACATGACGAGGATCTTGAGGCCGCACTTGATGCGCCGATCATCCATGTAGGTGGCACGGGACTTCTGAAGTCGTTCGATGGCGATCCGTCGATTGCCTTCATGCGCAAGGCCAAGGAGATGGGCCGGATCACCACGTTCGACCTCATCCAGGCGAACCCGCATACGGTGGAGCTGGTGAAGCCGCTCCTGCCCTATATCGATTATTTCGTACCCTCGATCGAAGAGGCGGCCGAAATGGCTGGCACCGAGAAGCCGGCGGATGTCGCACGCTTCTTCAAGGAGCGCGGCGTGAAGAACGCGGTGCTGACACTCGGTGGCAACGGCGTCTATGTGTCTCCGGAGCAGGGCGAGGCCTTCACGCTGCCGGCGCATGATATCCAGGTTGTCGATACGACCGGATGTGGCGACAGTTTCACGGCCGGCATCATCGTCGGCCTTTCCAAGGGCTGGGATATTCGGACAAGCGCACGTTTTGCAACGGCGGTCGCCGCCAAGGTGGCGATGGGGCTTGGCTCGGACGGTAAGCTCCAATCTTTCAACGACACATTTGCGGCAATGAACAGTTTACCGCTCAAGGGCTGAGGAGGCAGGCAATGGGACAACTTGATGATAAGGTGGCCTTGGTCACAGGTGCCAGCCGGGGCATTGGCGCGGCGTTAGCCGTAGGGCTGGCAAAGCATGGCGCTGACGTTGCGATCTGTGATCTCGAACGACAGGCCGACGCACTCGCTGAGGTCAGGATGCAGGTGGAAGCCGAAGGTCGCCGGTGCTTTGCCCATCATGTCAACGTATCAAACATGGCGCAGGTGGAGAGTACCGTTGCGGAGATTTCAGCGGAATCCGGCGGCATCGATATCCTCGTCAACAATGCCGGCATTCTGAAGCCGTCGCTGCTGGAAGACCTGCCGGAAGCCGATTGGGATGCGCATTTCAACGTGAATGCCAAGGGCGTTTACCTGATGACCAATGCTGTCCTGCCACAGATGCGGGCACGCAAGAGCGGCCGCATCATCAACATCGCCTCGATTGCGGGCCGCCAAGGCGTCGCCACGCAGGGCCATTATGCCGCGACGAAGGCAACGGTGATCACGCTGACGAGGGTCTATGCTCAGGAAGTCGGCATGGACGGCATCACCGTCAACGCGATCTGCCCGGGCATCATCCTGACCGAGATGGGCAAGAACAATCTCGGCTCGGAAGAGGCGATCCGCCATTGGCAGGAGGTGGCCGCGCTGAAGCGGCTCGGCGACCCGCAGGACATTGTCGGCCCGGCCGTCTTCTTTGCCTCCGATCTGTCTGCTTTCGTGACGGGACAGGCGCTGAACGTCTGCGGCGGAATCTACTTCCACTAGGCGCCGCCATTCGATCGGCTCTCAACGGCGCATTTGCGCCGTTGAGATATCCACATCGTCGAGATAGACCATGAACCAAGTTGCCATCATAGGTGCGGGACCGAGCGGACTTGTCGCGGCCCGGTTCCTGACATCGCAGGGTTTTACGCCGGTCTTGTTCGAGGGACATTCGAGCGTGGGCGGACAATGGGACCACACCAACCCGATGTCCGGAGTGTGGCCACAGATGCGCACCAATACGGCGCGCATGGTAACACGGTTTTCCGATCTGGATCACCCGGAGAATGCGGCGCTTTTTCCGCGCAATACCGAGATGGCGGCTTACCTCCGATCCTATGCGCAGAAATTCGGCTTGCTCGATACTGTTCGTTTTTTTACGCGGTTAGTCGGGCTTGAACGAACGTCGGGCGCGTGGATTCTCACTCTGGAGGACGCAGGCGGCAGGCGAGAAGAGAGCTTCGCCAGAGTTGTCATCGCAACGGGAGCCTATAATCGTCCCGACATACCCGATATCCCGGGTCTCGAAGATTTTTCGGGCTCTGCCGGTGTGGTCCATGCCTTCGGCTACAAGGATCCGGAACTTTATCGCGGTAAGCGGGTGCTGGTTGCCGGCGGCAACATTTCGGCCCTCGAAATAGCCTCGGACCTGGCGATGCTCGGGGCTGAATTCGTCGCTACCGCCATGCGCCGCCAACGTTATGTCATGCCGAAGCTCATCGCGGGGACACCGGTCGAAAGCTACGGGTTTACCCGCGCGGCAGCCTTGAGGCAGGAGAGCGAGGACCCCGAGACTCTCGCCCGTGAAACACGCGCATTCGTGCTTCAGTATGGCGGTAATCCGGCCTGGTTCGGCGCGCCGGAACCGCATGCGGATGTGCGTATCGCCGGGACCACGGGCAGCCAGAATTTCCTGAACCTCGTTGCCGAGGACCGCATTACCTGCTTCCCGTGGATCGCACGGGTCGAGGGACGCCGTGTCACATTCACCGACGGTCGAGCCGAGGGCTTCGATGGCATCATTTTTGGAACCGGCTATCGGCTGAACCTGCCGTTCCTGTCGCGCGCGCTTCGGGATACACTCGAGGTCAGCGACAAGGGCCTCACGCTTGCCGAGCAAACGTTTCATCCGGATACGCCCGGCCTCGCTTTCATGGGGCTTTATGGACAGATCGGCCCCTATCTGCCGGTGCTGGAGCAGCAGGCGCGCTTCCTGGCCTATAGCTGGGGCGGCACAATTCCGCCGATGAGCGCGGCCCAGGCCCGCACGGCCTGCGATGCGTCGCGCCGTGATCGGGGCAAGGATCTCTACCAGCACGTCCAGAGCATACGTTTTGCCCGGCTGGCGCAATGTGACTCGGAAAGCCGGGTCGATGACGATCTCGCCGATCTTCTGGCGCGCAATGCCGTAACCGCGGTGTCATTCCGGCTGGTCGGCCCAGATGCGCTTGCCGATGCGGAAGCGCAGGTGCGCGCAGACGCAGTCCGTTACGGGAGAAAGACCATAACCTGAACATCGAAACCGGGAGGTTCGAATGCAAAAGCTCGATCAGTTCTTTATCGATGGCCGCTGGGTCAAGGCCAGGGGGGAAAGCCGTCATCCCGTTGTCGACCCCGCGACCGAGGAGGTCATAGGCCATATCGCCATGGCGAATGCGGCCGATGTAAATGCCGCAGTCGCTGCCGCTCGCGCGGCTTTCGATGATTGGCAAATGACGTCGAAGGCGGAGCGCTTGGCGTTGCTAAGTCGTCTGCTGGAACTCTACAATGCGCGTTACGAAGAGATTGCAGAGTTGATGACCCGCGAGATGGGCACGCCGCTGCATTTCTCGCGCTCTGCCCAGGCCTGGGTGGGGACTGCACATCTGGAAGCAGCCATCGATGCCCTCAATCGTCTGGAGACGGAAGAGCTTCGCGGCAACACGCTGATTTCGCTTGAGCCCATTGGCGTCTGCGCCCTCATCACGCCCTGGAACTGGCCGATGAACCAGTTGGTGGTCAAGGCAGCTCCTGCGCTTGCGGCTGGTTGCACCGTCGTTGCCAAGCCTTCGGAGTTCTCGCCGCTCTCCTCCATTCTCTTTGCCGAGCTTGTCGATGAGGCGGGTTTTCCGGCCGGTGTCTATAATCATATCACCGGTTATGGCCCGGAAGCGGGGGAACTTCTTTCCCGTCATCCCGATGTCGATATGGTTTCGATCACAGGCTCTACGAGAGCGGGCATAGCCGTTGCGCGTGCGGCGGCGGAGACCGTCAAGCGCGTCGCGCAGGAACTCGGCGGCAAGTCCGCCAACATCATCCTGCGCGACGCCGATCTTCAGACGGCAGTCAAGGCGGGCGTCGAGGCCTGCTATGTCAATTGCGGCCAGGCCTGCCGTGCGCCCGCGCGCATGCTCGTGCCGGCAGAGCGGATGGAACAAGCCAAGGCATATGCGCGTGAAGCCGCCGAGGCGCATAGCGTCGGAAACCCGATGGGCAATTTCTCGCTTGGACCGGTGGTCAACAAGGCGCAATTCGATCGTATTCAGATGCTTATCCAGACCGGGATCGACGAGGGTGCAACACTTGTCACCGGCGGTGTCGGACGTCCCGACGGCCTCTCCCAGGGCTATTATGTCAAACCGACGGTCTTTGCCGATGTAAAGCCCGGTATGACGATCGAACGGGAAGAGATTTTCGGACCCGTGATCGCGCTCATTCCGTACGAAACGGAGGACGAGGCGGTCGCGATTGCCAACAATACAGTCTATGGCCTGTCGGGCTATATCCAGACGTCCGATATCGACAAGGCCCGCCGCATTGCGCGTCGCCTTCGCGTAGGTTCGATCTGGATCAACGGTGCTGATTGGGATGCTCGCGCACCCTTCGGCGGCTACAAGCAGTCGGGCAATGGTCGCGAGCATGGCGAATGGGGCCTGCACGACTATCTGGAAATCAAGTCGACCGCCGGATGGGCTTGAGCCTTTCCGAAAGAGCAAGGCCCGGACACAAAAGACCCCGCCATGCCGGGCATGGCGGGTTTTCTGTTATCTCATCAGTTTCAGGCTGCCAGCGACGGACTACCGGCTCTGGCGCGCGCCTTGATGAGATCGGCTGCCTTCTCCGCTACGGCTACGGTCGGGGCGAATGTATTGCCGGAAATGACCGCAGGCATGACGGAGGCATCGACAATCGCCAGGTTTTCGAGCCCGTGAATCAAAAGCGTGGCCGGCGAGACGACGGCCATGGGGTCCGTGCCCATCTTGCAGGTGCTCGTCGGGTGATACATCGTCATGCAGTTCTGCCGGATATAGGCTGCGATATCATCATCAGTCCGGACGTGCCGGCCGGGCGCGACCTCCTCTCCGCGATACGGGTCGAATGCCTTCTGGCCGGCAATCTTTCGTATGATTTTCATCCCACGTACCATGATTTCCATGTCGTACGGATCGTCAAAGAAGTTGGGGGCGATCAGCGGCGCATCGTAGGCGCTGGCGCTTTTCAACCCGACATGGCCGATGCTCCTCGGCCGCAGCAGGCAGGCATGCATCGCCCAGCCGTGCCCCCAGAAACTGTCGGCGGCCTGCGCCGAGGCCATGGTCGTGCAGAAGAAGAGTTGCAGGTCCGGCCGATCCACATCCGGCCCGGACTTTACAAAACCGCCGGCCTCGCCGGTATTCGAGGTGAACATGCCACGTCTTGCCGAGAACCATTTCAGCACATGCATGACATTCGTATGCATCGTTCCCCAGGAGATGCCGTAAGGCTTGTTGGAGAGCGAGCGCTGTTTCGTCCAGGTGTCAATATGGTCCTGAAGGTTGCGGCCTACGCCCGCCAGTTCATGCTGCACCTCGATGCCGTGTACCTTCAATTCGCGCGGCGCACCGATACCGGACAGCATCAGCAGCTGGGGCGAAATGAACGCGCCCGTCGCCAGTACGACCTCGCGGCGGGTGCGAATCTGCTTCTTTTCACCGTGTACGTCATAGGCCACGCCAACGGCGCGTTTTCCTTCCATGACTATGTTGAGCACACGCGCTTCGGTGATGATCTTCAGGTTGGGACGCGACCTGGCGGGACCGACATAGCTGCTTTCGGCACCCCAGCGCTCGCCATCTTTCTGGGTCAGCCAGTGATAGCCGATTCCTTCCTGGTCCTCACCGTTGAAATCGGCATTGAGTTTGTAGCCCGCCTCGACGCAGGCGTCGAAATAGGTCTGGCACATGACATTGGGCGAGCGCGGCGGCGACACGTTGACCGGGCCGCCGCGGCCATGATAGCGCATGTCGATCTGGTCACGCACCGGCTTTCCGCCAAGAGTGAAGTTCTTGGTCGCCTGCGGGTTTTCGGCAAGAACGAAGTTCTCGGATTTCTTGAAGTAAGGCAATAGGTCGTCATAACCCCAACCGGGATTACCAAGATCGCGCCAGTCGTCGTAGTCCTGCCTCTGGCCGCGGATGTAGATCATGCCGTTGACCATGGAGCTGCCGCCGAGCGCCTTGCCGCGTGGCAGGATCATCTTGTTGTTTCCGAGACCGCGCGAAGATTCGGCTTCGAAGAGATACATCATCTTCGTGCCGCCGAGGAAGGCGAGGTTCGGCATCATGAAGGTCACCATGCCAAGCGGCATGCGTACAATCTGCCGCTTGTTGTTGCCGGAAGTGCCGAATTCCAGCATGGCGACTTTCACATTGGGATCTTCCGTCAATCGGTTTGCAACAACGCAGCCCGCGACGCCGCCACCGACGATGACATAATCGAATTCCTCCATGATCTTTTCTCCTCCCTGACACCTTCACAGCCAAACCATTATAGCCTTGACTTCCGTAAAGGCTTCCACACCCTCCTGCCCCATTTCTCGGCCCCAGCCGGATTCCTTCATGCCGCCGAACGGCAAATTGGGATCGAAGACGCCGAAACAATTGATCCAGACCGCTCCGGTTGCAAGCCCTCTGCCCAATCGATGCGCGGTCGAAATATCGCGCGTCCAGATGCTGGCAGCGAGCCCGTAACGGGTATGGTTCGCCAACGCAAGAATGTCATCGCTTTTGTCGAAAGGCATGACGCAAAGTACCGGAGCCTCACTACGCGCAATCAGAGTTTGACGGTTGCAGATTGAATGACGGACATGTTCAATTCGATCCCCAGGCCGGGCCCATCCGGAACGCGGACAGTGCCGTTTGAGACTTTAAACGGGCTCTTGAGGATGTCGCCGCGCAAAGGCACAGGAGCCTCGTCGCGCAGCATGATGGAAAAGTTGGGCCTGCTCGCCGCCAAATGAAGCGCTGCGGCAAAACCGATATCCGAACCATAATGGTGCGGCGAGAAGGGAAGGCCATGTTCGGCTGCTGCCTCGCACATGCGCACGGCTGCCGTCATGCCGCCGGAACGGCACGGGTCGGGCATGACGAATTGAGCGGCACCGCGCTCGGCAAACTCCCGGTAATCCGGAAGGCGGAATGCATTCTCGCCCCAGGCCAGCGGGATCGACGGAAACTCGCGCCGCAGCGTGAGGTAGCCCCGCAGATCGTCGGAAAGCAGCGGCTCTTCCAGCCAGAAGAGGTTCAACCCTTCCAGTTCCTGCATGATGCGCCGTGCACGCGGCAGGTCGTAAGCCTGGTTTGCGTCGATCATCATGCCGAAATCAGGCCCAACGGCATCGCGCATCGCGCGTGCCTTGCGGATATCGACCGCATCGTCGAAGCCGATGCGCATTTTGGCATGCGTATATCCCTTCGCTGTCATCTCAAGCACACCGGCAGCGGGGTCGGCTGAATTGAACCCGACCGCATAGCAAGGAATCTCCTCGCGATAGCGCCCGCCGAGCAATTGCCAAACCGGCACGCCATAAAATTTGCCGGCAATGTCCCAAAGTGCGATGTCTATGCCGGAAATCGCCTGTGTGATGGCGCCTTCCGCCCACATGCGGGTAAAGGCGCGCGTCGCGCTCACCATCTTGTCGTGGAGCCGGCCAATATCGAGTGGATTTTCCCCGATCAGCAGGGACGCGAGGCCGAGATCGATCGTCGCCCGGCGCTCATGCGCGCACCATGGCGGGAAATTGACCGAGGTCTCGCCGATACCCGTAAGTCCCGTATTCGTTTCCACGAATACCAGACCGAAATTGCGATGCGTCAGGCTTCCGCAAGAAAGGGGAATCGGCGTCTGCAATGCATAGCCGCAAAGAACGAAGCGAACTTGTGTAATCTTCAACGATCTTCCTCCCACCACTTGGCGAAGTGTCGACTGAAAAGCCGAGTTGACAAGTGAACAGATATACTCTTATCTTATGGTAATACCAGTTGTCCAGATGGGACGCTCGTTTTTTGATGAACAGGAAATGCGCACCGGCTGGGTCTGAAAAGTCGAAGAGCGCGCCAGCCAGCGGACAGAACGTTGGTGAGCTTGTGAAATGCAAAGCTTCAATCAGGAGGAAGTCATCAATGAACGACATGCCGATCGTAAAGACCGTGACCATCGGGCCGCAGCAGATTCTGGACGGGGCACCCATGCAGCAGAAGCATGGCGGCGTTCGCGATCTCAAGCTGGTTTATCCGGAAACCGGGCTCGATGCCTGCACGCTCTGCATGGGGCTCGTCGAAATCGATCCGGGTCAAAGCTCGCCGATGCATCGCCATAACTGCGAGGAAGTCTATTATGTGCTTCAGGGCAATGGGGAGCTTGAACTTGAAGGCAAGCGCTATCCGCTGGTCGCCGGCGGTTGCTCCTTGCAGCGTCCCAACGACATTCACCGGGTCCACAATACTGGCAATGAGACGCTCAGGCTTCTGGTGATTGCCGGTATCATGCTGGTCCCGCTCTGGCCCAAATGGCCGACCGAAACGCCTTATGAAGTGTTCGAGGGCACGACGAAGAACGTGGCTGCCTGACCTGCCGGCGCAGGCCGGGTGCGAGGATTTGGGAGGCATTGATGTCAGGGAGGTCGGCAACCCATTGGGGGTTCGCGGAGGTGGAGGTTCGTGCGGGCAAGGTCGTCCGCACGGAGCCCTTCCATCGCGACGAGAATCCGTCGCCCTTGCTCAAGGGCGTTCCGGAAGCGATCCATGCGCCGACACGCGTTCTTTCCCCGGCGATCCGGGAAGGCTGGCTTGAGGGCGATCGGGCGCGGCGCGGGCACGACCGCTTCATTGAGGTGGACTGGCAGACGGCCTATGATCATATCGAGGTCGAGCTGCGAAAGACGCTTGCCGATACCGGCAATGAAGGCATCTTCGCCGGATCTTACGGCTGGGGGTCGGCGGGTCGCTTTCATCATGCCGCCACGCATCTGAAGCGGTTTCTCAATACGATTGGCGGTTTTGTCGACCAGAAGCAGACCTATTCCTTCGCTGCCGGGGAGATCATCTGTCCCCATGTCGTCGGCGACAACCGTATTCTTTTCGGCGGTGAGACAACGACTTGGCCGGCTATTATCGAAAATTCCCGGATCATCCTCTTCTTCGGCGGCATCAACATTTCCAATATGCAGATTGCCGCAGGCGGTCTCGGCAACCACGCAACGCTCGGCTGGATCAAGGCGGCTGCGGAGCGCGGTATCGAGATCGTCTGCGTCAGTCCGAGGCAGGATGACGATCCGCGGCTGCCGCCGCATCGCTGGGTACCGATCCGCCCGGGCAGCGACACCGCCCTGATGCTGGCGCTGGCATACGAACTCGTACGGACGGGACGGGTCGACCGTTCGTTTCTCGCCTCCCACACAACCGGTTACGACAGGTTCGAACCCTATCTGCTCGGCACCGACGACGGACGGCCGAAAGATGCTGCCTGGGCCGCGGAACTGACCGGCATTCCCGCCCAAACGATAGTCGACCTTGCCGCCAGACTGGCGGCGTTGCCAAGCTTTCTCACCGCAGCTTGGGCACTGCAACGGCAGGAAAACGGCGAGCAACCGTTGTGGATGCTCATCGTCCTGTCCGCCATGCTCGGCGAATTCGGCAAGCCGGGCCGGGGCGTGTCCTTCGGATACGGCTCCATCGGCAATCGCGGCGATCCGCGCCCGATCGTCTCGTCGCCGGGCTTTTCCGCCGGGCGTAATCCTCTGGGCCGCTACATTCCAGTTGCCCGGGTTGCCGACATGCTGCTCGGCCCCGGCGGGACCATCCTGTTCGACGGTCAGGAGATTGTCTATCCGAAGATCGATATCGTCTGGTGGGCGGGCGGCAATCCTTTCCATCATCATCAGGACCTCAACCGGCTCGTTTCGGCCTTCCGGATGCCGCGCACGGTCATCGTCAACGAAATCTGGTGGACGGCTACGGCTCGGTATGCCGATATCGTGTTGCCGGCGACCTCTGCTTTCGAGCGAAGCGATCTTTCCGGATCGCCAACCGATCGTTTTATCGCAGCCATGCACAGGCAGATCGAGCCTGTGGGGCTGGCGCGTAGCGAATTTGATATCTTCTCGGGATTAGCCGCGCGTTTCGACACGCTCGCGACTTACTCGGAAGGGCTCGACGAGATGGGCTGGCTGAGGCGCATTTACGACGAATTCCGCACACGCGCCGGTCAGGCTGGCGCCGATCTGCCCGCCTTCGATACGTTCTGGCAGAACGGCTATGCCGAACTGCCGATTCCGAACGATGCCTATACGCTGTTTGAGGATTTTCACCGCGATCCCGTCGCACACCCACTGAAGACGCCTTCCGGCAGGATTGAGATATGGTCGAGCTTTATTGCGCTTTCGAAGCATAGGGACATCGCTCCGCATCCCCGTTGGACACCGCCAGGCGAATGGTTGGGGAGTGCGGTGCAGTCGGAACTGCACATGATCTCTCCGCAGCCTGCAACCCGTCTTCATGCACAGCTTGATGGGGTGGGCGTCAGCCGGGAAAGCAAGGTCAAGGGCCGGGAACCCGTTCTGATCCACCCGGACGATGCCAAGATGCGGGGTATTGCTGATGGCGATATCGTACGAATTTGGAATGGTCGCGGACAGTGCGTTGCCGGAGCCATGCTTTCCGACACGCTCATGCCAGGCGTCGTCGCCCTTGCGACCGGTGCCTGGTTCTCGCCGGGGTTGAATGAAGACCAGCAGGCCCTTGAACTTCATGGCAATCCGAATGTGCTGACGGGAAACTTTCCCACAAGCTCGCTGTCGCAGGCTCCGGCGCAGCAATCTTTGCTTGTCCATATCGAGAAATACACCCGCGCAGACCTGCCCAGGGCCAACGCGACATTGCCAGAGGGGGTGCGAGGAGTTAATCATTCAGACGCGTCGAATGGACGTCAGCATTATCTGGAATCAGAATGACCGAACTGTTTGCGACCATAGAACGAAGGTCCATCTGGCAGGATGTCGCCAGCCAGGTGCGCAAGATGATCGAGGATGGCACGATCGGCCCCGGCGATAAGCTGCCAAGCGAGCGCGACATGTGTCAGCAACTCGGCGTCAGCCGGATCAGCCTGCGCGAGGCATTGCGAGCACTGGAACGTGAGGGTTTCATTGAGGTCCAGGCGGGTCGCGGCGCATTCGTCCGCGCGCATTTCGACCGTGAACGCCATGTGCTTGAAACCTTGATTGGGTTCAATCGTGAGAGCGCCGAGAAAGTGTTCGAACTCAGAATGTTGTTCGAGCCTAATCTCGCCGGTCTCGCTGCGCGCAGCATTTCCCGCGATAATTTGGAGAGACTGCGCGAAACTGTCGAACGCATGCGCGCCCATCTTGAAGATCCGGAAGCGGCCATTCAGGCTGACTCGGACTTTCATCGCGTCCTCGGAGAAAGCACTGGCAATCCGCTGGTGGAGAGTCTCGTACGTTTCGTCATGACCGCGACTGGCTCCGAGAGGCTTTTGACGCTGAATATGCAGAAAGGGGTCGAGCGCGCGCTTTTTGGCCATGAACGCATCTTGGACTGCGTTGCTGCCGGAGACGAAGCGGGCGCTGCCAGAGCGATGAAGCAGCATCTCGATGACGCGGTAGCCTATACCCGCGATTTCTCAAGGGGCTGAAGCTTTGCTTGGACGATAAGCTGTTGTTGGGTCCAAAAAACTGTCGTTTATGTCGCACTGCCATGCCGTTCGGCGCGTCCTGCGCGATTATGGCCACGTCGAGCGCTCCGCGGCTGGCTGATCCATAGAAAATGGTCGCCTGAACCAGCCCACTTATCACTATCCGGCCTGTCGTTGGCGTGCTCTTATATTGGCTATGGCTTCGTGGGAAAAGGCAGCAGCGCTTCACGTTCTGCGCGTGAGCGTGCCAAGCGCTGCCGAGCCTCCGCCAGAATCTCAGCGCGAGCTCGTTCTGGCAGACCCGCTTCGAAAGGGGGGGCAGGCGCGTATTCAAGCATGAGCTGGATTGTCTCTGCCTCGTCCTGTCCCATCAGTTCGGCGATAACAGAAAGCCCAAAGTCGATCCCTGAGGTGACGCCACCAGCCGTGATCACAGTGCCGTCGCGCACCACGCGACCCTGCGTCGGAACTGCCCCGAGCCGTTCCAGCAGGTCCATTGCATTCCAATGCGTCGCGGCCCTGCACCCATTCAGCAGCCCCGCACGACCAAGCAACAGCGAACCGGTACAGACCGAGGTAACGAACCATGCCCTCGCGGCCTTTGTCCGCAGGAAGGTAAGGACATCCTCGTCGTTTAGAAGTGCATTCACTCCGCCGCCGCCCGGGACGCATATCACGTCGAAATCCGGGGCATCCGCGAAGGTCGTTGTGGGTGTCAGCCAGAGGCCGGTCGAAGCGCGGACGGGGGGGAGGGTCTTCCAGACCAGATGCACCTCGGTGTCCCGTGCTGAGGCAAAAACCTCGTAGGGGCCGGTCAGATCGAGTTGCTGTACGCCGGGAAAACAGAGAATGGCGAAGCGAAACGTCATTGGTATCTCCTGTCTTGACATAGCGTGTATGACAGGAAATGATCTGGCCTGATTGCCAAACATCCCTCGGTTCCGGCCAAATATGCCCAGACGGGTCGAAATTCTGCTTTTCCCCGACGCTCAGGTTCTGGACGTAACCGGACCTGCGCAGGTTTTTGCCTCGGTCAATGCTTTGAGTGGAGAGGCGCTTTACGAGACGGCGCTGGTGGCGGAGAACGAGGATGTGATCTGTAATTCCGGGATTACGCTGCGGTGTCGAACGCTTTCGAAAAGCGCGCCATCGGATACGGCGATTGTTGCGGGCGGCAGTGGCGTGAACATTGCCTGCACGCGTCCTGCCCTGATCGACTGGGTGCGGGACCGCGCCGGCAAGGTCCGACGTATGTCCTCGGTATGCAGTGGAGCGTTTCTGCTGGCGGAGGCTGGATTGCTCGACGGTCGCCGCGCCGTGACGCATTGGCGACGCTGTGACGAATTCGCGGCGCGTTTTCCCAAGGTGCATCTGGAGCGTGATCCGATCTTCTTGTGTGATGGGGCGATCTGGACCTCGGCGGGCGTCACTGCCGGGATTGACCTTGCGCTGGCTATGGTCGATGAGGACCATGGCCGGGCCATTGCGTTGGCTGTCGCCCGTGAACTCGTGGTGTTTCTGAAGCGGCCCGGTGGGCAATCACAGTTCAGTGCACCACTGGAATTCCAGAGTACGGATGATCGTTTTGCAGATATTCATGCGTGGGTATCTGAAAACTTGCATCACCGAATGACGCTCGATGTTCTGGCAGAACGCGCGGGCATGAGCGTTCGCTCTTTCGCCCGCCATTATAAGCAACGTACCGGACGCACGCCCATGGAAGCCGTCGAGATCATTCGACTCGAACGGGCGCAGGGACGGCTGGAGGCCGGAGCTTCGGTTGCCTCTACCGCGCGCGCCTGTGGCTTTGGTGCGCCTGAAACGATGCGACGAGCATTTCTGCGCAGGTTGGGCGTCGGGCCGCAGGAATGGCAGGCCAGGTTCAGGGGATGAGAAAGACGTGGTTCTTATGTGAGCGTGAGTCACATGGCTGTCGTCGAAGATTGTAGAGCCGCCTATTTACCGCCGTTTGCACGCCGTAGTACAATGGCACCTAAGTAACTGTTAAAAAAAGAAAAACCTTGACTCTCTTCAGTTCAGGAGCTGCCAGAAACGACCAGCAAGAGGCTGCATCGCCATGCCCGAACCAAACCGTATCATACGCATGAATACCGTTCTTTCCCGTACCAGCCTGTCCCGGTCCACTATCCGGCCGATCGGAAGACGCTTGCCAAGGCCGAGAAGACGATTACAGGCATCATCGCGGCCATTAAAGACAGCCGAACATGAAAGCCCACATGGGCGAGTTTGAGCGGCAGAAAGCCGAAATCGTCGCCCGCAGACGGACCAGCCTCTCGCCGATCCCATGAAACTCATCGTACCGATGCTGATGCTTGATCGATTCATTGCCACGGACGCGATTTAGCAAAGGTGCGGAGGACACGAGATCGATTTCGAAATCTGCATCAACGAGACGCCCTCACGCCTCCAGAGCGCGGGGCCATCCTCGCGAGGCCTTTGTAGACCATCACAGGTTCGGGCAGGCGAAGGCGGTCATTTTGTTCCCTTTTTTCGTTTGGTTTGGGAGCTCTTCATTGCGCTCGATAATGTGTCCAGTTTCCGAACCTTTCTGCGAGGTTCTTCATGATTGTTCCGACATTGTTGTTAGTACCCCGTTCCGGGAGAGATCCGATCCAAGCGACGGAGCCGGTGCAGAAGACCTCACCGCCGCCTGTGTGTCGGTAGATCGTCATATCGGCTCGGCGCAAGGTCTCTCGTTCGGCATCGCCATCGGCCAGCCATATCTCGGGTCTGACTTGAAAGCTGTCGTCGAAATCATCCGCAGTGGCGAGTCTGACGAGGTTCTTGGGCGTCTCTTCCGAACGGATGACGGCGTCGACTTCGTACCCCGCTGCCCCGCCCAATACGGTTCCGCTGTCGCCGATCGGGCCGTCATCCACCTCCCTGAACAGCCAGTCATACTCGCTCCCGAAGCTTGCTTCCAGCCGGCGGTAGGGGCGAGCGGGGCCAAAGCTCATGATCAGGTATGTGACACCGAGATAGGATTGCGGATTATGAAGGCCGCGATCCTCCCAATTGCCGCCAGGCTCGCCGGTGATCGACATGTGGCCTTCGCCTGGTCGCCCGGTCCAGATATCGCTTTTCCCACGACGCAGTTCCATGACCTCGTCCTGATAGGCAACAACCCAATAGAAGCCGTTGCCACCAAGATAGGCGAGGTTTCCGCCCCGGTCGAGATATTCATGCAGCGCCTTCATCATCGGAGTCGACCAATATTCGGGATGGCTTCCCGTCATCAGGCCCCGATAGGTGGCGATGGCGGCCAAGCCTTCGTCGTGCAGGTCCCGGTCGGTGAGGATGTCGATATCCACGCCTTCCCTGGCGTAGAATTTGAGCAGTTGAAGATCGACCGGCAATAAATGTGGGCTATTCGATAGAGGATAGTGGTAATCGTCCCGAAGTGTCGCCCTTGGCCGTCTCGTGGACGTGAGGCTGACCCCGCTAAGGTCGCTGTGAACGTCGTATAGGCACAGCAGATCGTTATCGAACGAAAAGCGATGTCCGCGATCGGTCCCATGCCATGGATATCGAACGGGCGGCAACCGCTCATCCGCATAGGCGAGATAGGTTGATGTTGGCGCAAGAAAGGCTAGCGACGACTGGGGTTGCAGGGGACGAACGAAGAAAGGCAGCTTCTCTGTACCTTCAGAGGTTGAAATCTCGAAAGCAAATATGCCGGAACGTGCGTCAGTTGGAACGTCAAACGTGAAGTCCGCTGGCCAGTCGAAACCGCCAAAGTCGTCATCATGCAAATGAACGGCATCGAAATGAGTCGGTTCCAGCCGCGGATCATGTACTGTTGAGTCGAACCGCGCCGATGCCACTGAGAAGGTTGGCATATTGTGGATTTTCAACTCAATAGCCGGATCCTCAATTGCGGACAAATGCCCCACCGGTCCTCTCGTCGGAAAACGCCAGGAATAAAGAATGGACCCGTCTTGCATCGAAATTCGACCAATTCGGGCGTTCAACGTTTTCGCGGAGGGTTCTCCATCGAACCCGATTCTTGGGGAATACGATTCGTCACGCGTAAACGTTATGACCGCCTCGCCGACTATGTGCCCGGATCGCAGAACGCTGATGGTCGCTTTATTGTCGAAGCCGAACATAGCGATCTCGTACCATTGTTCGTTAGCGACTTGGCAAAGACCGATTGTGTCACTCTCGGTTCGGACCGTTATGTACCCGTTTTCATCTAGCCGGACGCATAACCCTCCAACCGAACATACCGGTTTGACGAAATCGTTCTTCGTCAGAAGCAGCTCAAACCGTAACTCCCAATGAGTACTGTTCCGAATTGCTGGCAATTCGATCCATGAACCTAGTTCGTATTGACGAACAGCGAGAGAAGATGAATGACGCTTGATCTCCCAAGACATTTGTTCAGGGTCGTCACGATCAAGTGAGACGATTCGAACCGATGCATGCGCATCAATACAAGATATAAAGGCATTGGCAGAAGCACCAGCCTTTATCGACCACGGCTCAATAAAGCCTACCGCAGGCATGGCCGCTTGATTCAGTAACCGCTTCACAATATTACCCCTATGTTTTGGCAGGCGCTTATTCAACACGCTTTGAAAAATGCTTAGGCTGATCTATACAGGTTGGTGCGCAATATGACCATTTTACGGCAACCGGACTACCGAAGGTCTATTACAAATGAATGCACCTGAGTTGTATTTACATAACCCCTTTTGTTATTCTAAGATGTAAAACTTCCTTGGAAGGGGCATATACTCCTGTAGGGCGCGCGCCCAGTGTGTTCGCACGGAGCGCAGCGTTGCCAAGCCTTTTCTTACAGCCTGCGATGAGCCGGGAGTGTGTGCTGGTACATGATTCCCACATAGGGCTGATGGTCACCTGAGTGGCCGGCAAGATGTCTAAAGGCGTCCAGCGGTCAGCTGGTGCTGCGGCCGTTTCTTGACATCACGGCGTAGATCAAGATAGCTCGGAATGCAATCATTCGCGCGCTGGCGGCCGTCATCTCCTCCATCTCCTCTCTATATCGAAATGGAACTGGAAGACGGCTACATCGCCGTCTACGAATCCGGTGTGGAATACACCTCCGACGGCGTCGAGAGGTCGCGCAACTCATTGCCGAATTCTCGCAGCTCGATCTTCCCTTTAAATCAATCCGAGCACGGTCCTCGGCGGATGCTTGCGCTGAGCTTCCAACGTGGCCGCTCCTTTACCACGATCTCGGATATTTTGTCTGCGCGCGAATCGACAACCTGTCCAGGCGGCAGCGACTTCTTTTGGGTAACTTATTGATATCCCAGTACATCCGATCTGGCACAGCGATTGCTTTGTAAAACACGCACGGTAGCGCGTCTGCATTATCGGGCGCTCGTCTGCGATCAGGCCAGGCCCTCGTAGCCGAGCACATGTGAACCGAAACCGGTGGACCTCCGCCTCGAAGCGGTTGTCCAACGCATGTTTTGTTGGGCGAAGGCGGTGACAATGAGGGCGTGGTGTCAGATCAGTCAGAAAATAGCGGCACGTACCATGAGACAGCCATCGCGGCTCACTCTGGGCCGCAATATTCAACTTTAGAGGCCTCCGATCCTATTCATCCCTTACATGATCTCTCGTCCGGCATATCGAAGCCGAGGAAAAAGCGGCGGAAGGAAGCCGGCATGATGGGCATCCTTGATGCCGCTGCGAATACCCACAAGGGCAGCTAACGGCGAGAATTCACGCCACGACAACAATTCAATTCATTCACGGAGGAGTTCAGTGACAACAAAAGACGTCATTTTTAATCGCCAGGATCGCGAGAAGATGCTGCGTGGGGTGGCTATCCTTGCCGATTCGGTCAAGGTGACAGTGGGGCTGAAGGGCCGCGTCGACGATGTATTGCATGCGAAACGCGCTGCGGTCGAGGAAGCCATTCTTCCTGGTAGCGGAAGTCGTGCTCCTGAAATCATCCAAAGCGCTCGAAGGATAGCTCAATGAATGCTGAAAAATATACCGACCGGGCGCGTGGCTTCATCCAGGCGGCGCAATCGCTGGCATCGCGGGAAGGGAACCAGCAGTTCACGCCGTTGCACGTTCTCAAGGTGCTTCTCAATGACGATGAGGGACTTGCGGCCGGCCTGATCGACCGCGCTGGGGGCAACTCGCGAGGCATCCTGCAGTCGACCGAAGCGGCGCTGGTGAAGTTGCCCAAGATCTCCGGCTCGGGGGCGGGGCAGGTCTATATGGCGCCGGACACCGCTCGGCTGTTCACCGCTGCGGAGGAACTCGCCAAGAAGGCCGGCGACAGCTTTGTCACGGTCGAGCGACTGTTGCAGGCTTTGGCGGAGGACAAGCACAGTGAGGCGGGAAAATCCTAACACAAGGTGGGGAGCATCTGCATCGTTGATGCTGACGGGGTCGTGATGAAGGAGGCGAAGGTTGCTTCCGAACCGGATGATCTTGTTGCGTTCTTCGCGCAGTGCGGCATGACGATGAAGCGGATCGGCCTTGAAGCCGGCGCTCCCTCGCAATGGCTTTACGGCGGCATGGCCGAAGCCGGCCTGCCGGTTGTGTGCATCGATACGCGGCACGCCAGGGCGGCGCTGTCGGCTACACAACAAAGCTATAGGCGCAGGAGGTTAGCCTCACCGCAGGTGCGTATCACGAAATACAAAAAACTCCGATATCATATTCGGTGAATTCAACTTGGTGCAGCGCGTCGAACATTTTCTCGATGCGGTTCGTCGTCCGAATCAATCAGCGCGTCGTCAGTGATTATCGGGGCCAGGCGGCTATTGCAGGCAAGCGGCCGCTGCACACCATGAGAGCAGCGCTCTCTTCAGCTTCGCTGTTTTGGCTTCCTCGCAACGCACATGATTGTACGCTTGTTTTTGTTGCCGGTCCAGTCGCAAGGCTTGACACGGCATGGAGGTGTGGCATTGTAAAGCGGTTTAGTAAATCGCTTTACTAAACCGCGACCATCAGGGTCAGGTCACGGAGAGATCATGTCCAGCAAGCGTGCCACAAGCCTGAAGGATGTTGCCGACGCCGCTGGTGTCTCGGTGACGACGGTCTCTCGACTCCTTAATGGTTCTCTTCAGCTTCCGCACGGAACCAAGCAGCGTATCTACAAGGCAATCCACGACCTCAGGTATGAGCCGAACCCGCATGCCCGCCGTCTGAGCCGCGGTCGCTCTGATACAATCGGGCTGGTCGTGCCGGATATCGCAAACCCTTTCTTTGCGACTCTCGTCGCGGCGGTCGAACAGGAAGCGGACAAGCGCGGCCTCGCATTGTCGCTGCACGCTACGCTTAACCGGCCGGGGCGCGAGATCTCCTATGTGACGGCTCTTGGGCGCAACCACGTTGACGGACTGATCTTCATTACCAACCATCCTGATGACGGCGAATTGGCTGCGCTGATCAATCAGACCGGCAAGGTAGTCATTGTCGATGAAGACGTGCCAAATGCTATGGTTCCGAAGCTCTTCTCCGATAACGAGCGGGGTGGCTATCTCGCGGGCCGACATCTCGCCGACCACGGACACCGGCGCGTTCTCTATATAGGCGGCCCGCAGGAGATGATCAGCACCCGTCGCCGATTTCAGGGGCTCGAGCGTGCACTCAGCGAACAGGGGGAGCCGTTCCAGATCATTCGCTACGAGGGCAGTTTTACAGTGGAATTCGGCCGTGCGGCCGCGCGTCGTTTCCTCGATGAGGACAAGCCGGCGACAGCGATCTTTGCCAGTTCCGACGAGATTGTGATCGGGTTGATCGAAGTGCTGCGAGCCGAAGGCGTTTCCATTCCCGATGAGGTCTCGCTCATCGGTTTCGACGATGTGGGGCCACTCCATCTTTTCGCGCCGCCCCTGACCGCGATAAGCCAGCCCGTGCGAGCGCTCGGCCAACGCGCCCTGGCGCTGCTTCTGGAAACAAACTGGCAGGAGACCGAAAGCCTCGCTTTCGAAGAACTTCTGCCTGTCGAAATCGTCGTGCGGAACTCCGTTGCACCGCCGTCGAACCATAAAAAGCAACGATAGCGAAACCAGAGGACGAGAACATGATGAACCAGATCAGACGCAGGGCATTTAACACCGCACTCGCTTTTGCCGCGCTTGCCGGCACTATGATGAGCGCTTCGCTCGCCCAGGCTGCGGGCAAGACCTACGCGCTCGTGCAGATCAACCAGCAGGCACTTTTCTTCAACCAGATTAACGAGGGCGCCCAGAAGGCGGCGGACGCATCGGGCGACAAGCTTGTCATCTTCAACGCCAACGATGACGCTTCGGCACAGAACACCGCCATCGAGAACTACATCCAGCAGAAAGTCGACGGCATTATCGTCGTCGCCATTGATGTCAACGGCATCATGCCGGCTGTCAAGGAGGCATCCGATGCCAAGATTCCGGTTGTCGCCATCGATGCCATTCTGCCGAAAGGCCCGCAGAAATCTCAGATCGGTGTCGACAACGGCAAGGCCGGCGCCGACATGGGCGCCTATTTCCTCACCTATGTGAAGAACCACATGGGCGGCAAGGCCAAGGTCGGCATTGTCGGCGCGCTCAATTCCTTCATCCAGAATCTCCGCCAGAAGGGCTTCGAGGATGCAATCAAGGGGAAAGGCATCGAAATTGCCGGTGTCGTCGATGGTCAGAACATTCAGGACAATGCGCTGACTGCCGCCGAAAACCTCATCACCGGCAACCCGGATATGACGGCGATCTACGCAACCGGCGAGCCCGCGTTGCTTGGCGCCATCGCTGCCGTACAGAGCCAGGGCAAGCAGGACAGCATCAAGATCTTCGGTTGGGATCTGACCGCCCAGGCGATTGCCGGTCTCGATGCGGGTTATGTTGTGGCCGTGGTCCAGCAGGACCCGGCAGGCGAAGGCAAGGCCGCCGTCGAGGCCCTTGCCAAGCTGAGCGCCGGCCAGCCTGTCGAAAAGAACATTTCGGTTCCGGTCACGATCGTCACCAGGCAGAATGTCGATTCGTATCGGGCGATATTCAAATGATCGAAGACAACCGGTTGAACCAAGCCGGGGCCGGGGAGGCGACAGCCTCCCTGCAGCTTTCGAGCACACCTGCATCCGTACCCGCAGTGTCGCTGCGGGGGATCAGGAAAACATTCGGCTCGCATCAGGCGCTGCGCGGCGTCGATCTCGATCTCTACCCGGGCGAATGTCTCGGTCTGGTCGGAGACAATGCGGCTGGCAAGTCAACGCTGACCAAGATCATTTCCGGCACCTATTTGCCGGACGACGGAAACATCTCGCTCGAGGGCGAGGAAGTGCGCCTCTCCGGGCCGGCGGATGCCCGCGACCGCCATATCGAGATGGTCTTCCAGGACCTTAGCCTCTGCGACCACGTGGATGTCGTTGGCAATCTGTTTCTTGGTCGTGAATTGACCAGGGGACCGTTTCTCGATCGTGCCCGGATGGTGGAAGAAGCACGCAAGATGCTGGATGCTCTGGAAATCCGTATTCCGCGCCTGTCCGCCAAGGTCGAAAAGCTGTCGGGCGGCCAGCGGCAGGCAATCGCGATTGCCCGTGCGGCCTCCTTCAATCCCAGGGTCCTGATCATGGACGAGCCGACGTCCGCGCTCGCCGTGGCGGAGGTCGAGGCCGTGCTGGCGTTGATCAATCGTGTCAAGGCGAAGGGTGTCTCGGTCGTACTCATCACGCACCGCCTTCAGGACCTGTTCAGGGTCTGCGACCGGATCGCGGTCATGTACGAAGGCACAAAGGTCGCGGAACGCGATATCGGCAAGACCGATCTGGAAGATCTCGTCAAACTCATCGTCGGGGGAGAGAGACATTGACCACCTATACCGAACGCGCCAAGGGATCTGCCTCCGCTGATTTTTTCAACGAACATGCCCAGGTCCTTTCCATCGCCTTCTTCTTTATCCTTTGCCTCGTGTTCTTCTCGCTGACGACCACGACCTTCATGACTGCGGGCAATCTCCTCAACATCGTCCGGCAGGCAGCTCCCATCCTGGTCGTCGCGGTTGCCATGACGCTTGTCATCCTGACCGGAGGTATCGACCTCTCCGTGGGCTCGACTGTGGCACTGATCAATGCGGTTGCCGCGATCACGCTTGCCACTGGCTTGCCCTGGCCGGTCGTGTCAATCGGCATGCTCCTCTTGGGCGGGGTCGTCGGCCTGATGCAGGGCTGGTTCGTCGCCTATCAGGGCATTCCCGCCTTCATCGTCACGCTTGCCGGGCTTTCGATCCTTCGTGGTCTTGCGCTTTATCTGACGCAGGGTTATTCGATTCCGATCAACAACGTTCCCGGCTTTTTCTTCCTGGGTCGCGGCGAGATAGGTAGCTTTCCGGTTCCGGCACTGATCGCAATCCTCGTCGCCGTCGTCGGTTACGTCATCATGGCCGTAACCAAATATGGGCGCCAGGTCGTTGCCGTCGGCTCCAACATGGAGGCGGCGCGGCGGGTCGGCATGCCGGCGAAATGGATCGTCGCTTCGGTCTATCTGGTCTCGGGCGTCGCCTCGGCGCTTGCCGGCCTGTTGATTGCCGCACGCCTCGGTTCCGGCTCGTCGAATGCGGCGGTTGGCTTCGAGCTGCAGGTGATTGCAGCCGTGGTACTCGGCGGCACCTCGCTGACCGGCGGTCGCGGCACGATGATAGGCACGGTTCTCGGAACGATGACCATCGCGGTTATCGGCAACGGGCTGATCCTGATGCACATTTCGCCATTCTTCACCCAGATCGTCACGGGCGCGATCATCCTGATCGCCATCTGGCTGAACACCCGCATCTTTAGCGCCAATTTCCGGTTCATCCGCAAGAGGAAAGGCTGACATGGCGACAGGCGCGCTTTCACCAGGCCATCTGCGATCCGGCAAGGTCATGACAGTTGGCGGTCCGATTCCGGTCGCCGATCTTGGCCTGACCCTGATGCACGAACACATCCTCAACGATTGCCGCTGCTGGTGGCACGCGCCGAAGACGCCGGAGCGGCAATATCTCGCCGACAGTTTTGTCTGCATCGAGATCCTCGGCGAGTTGCATCAGGATCCTTTCGTAAACAGGCACAATATCACGCTGGATGACGAACCGCTGGCGATCGTCGAACTCAAGGATTTTGCGAAACATGGCGGGCATACGGTCGTCGAGCCGACCTGCCAGGGCATTGGCCGCAATCCGCGCGCCCTCAAACGCATATCTCAGGCTTCCGGCCTCAACATCATCATGGGCGCCGGCTATTATCTCGGCTCCTCGCACCCGGCCAAGGTGGCATCGATGACGATCGACCAGATTGCCGACGAAATCGTCCATGAGGCGACGGTCGGTGTCGACGGGACGGACATCAAGGTCGGGCTGATCGGCGAGATCGGTATCTCCCCCGATTTCACCGATCAGGAGGAGAAGTCACTCAGGGCGGCCGCAAGAGCGCAGGTCCGGACCGGTTTGCCACTGATGGTGCATCTGCCGGGCTGGTTTCGCCTGGGCCACAAGGTTCTCGATATCACCGCGATAGAGGGCGCCGATCTGTGCCATACCGTGCTGTGCCACATGAACCCGTCGCATGACGATCTTGCCTATCAGAGCGAACTTGCCGCGCGCGGTGCCTTTCTCGAATACGACATGATCGGCATGGATTTCTTTTATGCAGATCAGCAGGTTCAGTGCCCGAGCGATGAAGAGGCGGCGCGGGCGATCGTCAAACTGATCGAACATGGCCATATCGATCAGATCCTGCTTTCGCACGACGTCTTCCTGAAGATGATGCTGACCAGATATGGCGGCAATGGATATGCCTATATTCTCAAGCACTTCCTGCCGCGACTCAAGCGCCACGGGCTCTCGGATGCTCATCTGGACATCCTGATGCGCGACAATCCGAGATCTGTGTTCGAGGCCAAGGCCTGAATGCCCAGACGACATAGAAATGGAAACGACATGACCAAAAAAGTCCTTCTCGTCGGTGAGAGCTGGGTCAGCTCCGCCATTCACTACAAAGGCTTCGACCAGTTCGGCAGCGTCACCTTCCATCTCGGTGCCGAACCACTGGTAAAGGCGCTGGAAGGAAGCGAATACGAGCTCACCTACATGCCGGCACACGAGGCAGTTGAGAAGTTTCCTTTCGAGATGGAGGGGCTCGAGGCTTATGACGTGATCATTCTCTCCGATATCGGGGCCAATTCGCTGCTTCTCCCGCCGGCAGTCTGGCTGCATTCGAAGACCGTGCCCAACCGCCTCAAGCTGATCAAGGCATGGGTGGAGAAGGGCGGGGGCCTGCTGATGGTCGGCGGCTACTTCTCCTTTCAGGGTATCGACGGCAAGGCGCGCTGGCGCCGTACCGCGGTCGAGGATGTGTTGCCGGTCACCTGTCTCCCCTATGACGACCGCATCGAGATTCCGGAAGGGGCGACGGCTGTCATTACCAAGGTGGATCATCCGACGGTCACGGGGTTGGGCGGCGAATGGCCTTTGCTGCTGGGTGTCAACGAGGTTGAGGTTCGCCAACGCGCCGATGTCGAGGTGGTAGCGCGCCTGCCGGAGGATCAGGGTGGACACCCGCTGCTGGTCACCGGTGCTTTCGGAAAGGGTCGCAGCGCGGCCTGGACGTCTGACATCGGCCCGCACTGGCTGTCGCCGGCATTCTGCGAATGGGAAGGCTACGGCCGCCTCTGGAAGAATATTCTGGGCTGGCTGAGCGAGGCACGCTGAGACTGCGGCGGACTATGTCCCGCTTCAGCGTGCCAGGATCGCCCGCAATTCGTCGCCGGTGGGGAATGCGGAGCGGGTCCCGCGGCGGCTGACAGTAAGTGCCGCGGCGGTTGCTGCATGGCCGATAGCGCGAATGTCGGGTTCGACGCCGCGCAAAGCGGCGGATGCGAGGGCAACTGCCATGAACGTATCGCCGGCGCCGGTCGTGTCTATGGCCTTCGCGGCAACGGCTGGAATGGTGGCAATCGCCGCATCGCGGCCCGCCAGCAGGGCGCCGTCACCGCCGAGCGTAAGCACGACGTGACGCACGCCGGACTGTATGAGGCGCTCGGTCGCTGCCGCGTCGGACGAACCGGTCAGGCTTTGCGCCTCTCCGCGATTGAGGAAGGCGATGTCGACCAGCGGCCATAGGTCGGTGAAATAGGGCCGCAGCGGCGAGGGGTTGAAGGCGGTTATGATACCGCGGTACCGCGCCTCTTCGAGCAGGCTGCGTGTGGTCGCCTCGGCAAGGTTGCCCTGCAGGACGAGGAGGTCGCCTGCAACGGCCGTTTCCAGCGTCGCGATTGCCTCTTCCGGCGTCAGCGAGCCGGCGGAATCAGTGGTGGTGATGATGGCGTTTTCGCCATCCGGCGAGGTAAAAATGATGGAGAAGTCGCTGGAACGACCGGCAAGCGTAACGAGCCTTGCCTCGAGGGGTTCCGGCGCAAGCTGATCGCGAATGGTCTGGGCGCGGAAATCCGCGCCCACAGCCGCGACGAGGGTGGTGGGCAGGCCGGTGCGGGCCATGACCACGGCCTGGTTCGCACCCTTGCCGCCGAGGTCGCGCGTTTCTTCGCGCCCAAGGATCGAAGCTCCGGCTTCCGGCATGGTTGATACGGAGATTATTTCGTCGACGGCGACGTTGCCGATGACATGAGCACGTATTTGGGCAGGCATGGCTGGCCTTTGGAAAGGGAATGAAATGCAGACGATATCGGATAACAATTCAAGCGCCATAAGGGAAATATTCGGCACTGACAAGGCGTTGATCGGTATGATCCATTGCCTGCCCTTTCCTGGCGCGCCGCGCTATCGCTGTGCTGCGATGGACACGATCTATGATGCGGGCATGCGTGATGCCGAGGCATTGATCGAAGGCGGCATGCATGGCCTGATCATCGAGAACCATGGTGATATTCCCTTTTCCAAGCCCGAGGATATCGGCCCGGAAACCGCCGCCTTCATGGCTGTGATGACGGACCGTATTGCGCGCTCGACGGGCATTCCGCTCGGCATCAACGTGCTTGCCAATGCGCCAGTTCCCGCGATCGCGACCGCCATGGCGAGCGGCGCGAAATTCATCCGGGTCAACCAGTGGGCCAATGCCTATGTCGCGAACGAAGGCTTCATGGAGGGCCGGGCGGCTGAAGCGATGCGGTACCGCTCTCTGCTGCGTGCCGAACACATCAAAATCTTCGCCGACAGCCATGTAAAGCATGGAGCGCACGCGATCACGGCCGACCGTACGATCGAGGAACTGACCCGGGATCTCGCCTTTTTCGACGCCGATGCCGTGATCGCTACCGGCCAGCGCACTGGCAATTCGGCTACGGTCGAGGAGATCGAGACGATCGGTGCCGCGACGCATCTGCCGCTTCTGGTCGGCTCCGGCGTCACAAAGGACAATATCGTCGAGATTCTGAAGCGCACCAGCGGCGTTATCGTCGCTTCGTCGCTAAAGGCGGGCGGCGTCTGGTGGAACCCGGTCGAGTTGGCCCGGGTCAAGGCCTTCGTCAAAGCGGCGCGCCCGGCGCTGGAGGGCTGAGATGAGCGAGACGCTTTCCGAACAGATCCTTCGCGAGAACAAGGCCGTTTTCGACGCAATGGTGAATCACCGTTTTGTCGAGGACATCAAGGCCGACCGGTTGCCGGTCGAGGTATTTGAACGTTATCTCGTTTTCGAAGGCGCCTTCGTCGATACGGCGATCTCGATCTTCGCCTTTGCGACAGCGACTGCCGGGACGATCGAACAGAAGCGCTGGCTGATCGGCGTGCTGGATGCGCTCGCCAACCAGCAGATCGCCTATTTCGAGAAGACATTTGCCGAACGGGGCATAGATCCCGAAGCCTTCGACACTTCACGTCCCGAGGTCGCGGCGTTCCGGAACGGGATGCTTTCGATCGCCCGTGAGGGCGGTTATCTCGATACGGTCGCGGCGATGTTTGCTGCCGAGTGGATGTACTGGACATGGTCGAAGGAGGCTGCACGCAATCCTATCAGCGATCCCCTGCTGAAAGAGTGGGTGGATTTTCATGTACATCAGGATTTTGCTACGCAAGCGCTCTGGCTGAAGGCGGAACTCGACGCGGCTGGCGAGAACATGAACCCTGAGGAGCGATCGCGCCTGAGTGGCATTTTCGATCATGTGCAGGCGCTTGAGATCGCTTTCCACGACGCCCCCTATCTCAGAGGAAAAAAAGCATGATCGAGATCGACCGCAATCGTCTGCATGGCAGACTCGAGACTTTTGCGGCAATCGGTGCCACCCGGAAGGGCGGCGTCAATCGCCAGGCGCTGACGGATGGCGACCGGCAGGCGCGGCGCCTGCTGGCCAAGCTCGCGCAGCAGCGGGGCTTTGCCATCTTTCAGGACCCGATGGCCAATCTTTTCATCCGTCGTTCCGGGCTGAACGACGCGCTTCCGCCGCTGGTGATCGGCAGCCATCTCGACAGCCAGCCGAGCGGGGGGCGCTTCGATGGTGCGCTCGGCACGCTGTCGGCCTTCGAAGTTCTGGAAAGCCTCGAAGATGCGGGTATCAAGACCCGGCGGCCGATCGTCGTCGTCGCCTGGACAAATGAAGAAGGCTGCCGCTTCGCGCCCGGCTGCATGGGATCGATGGCATTTGCGTCTGGGGAGATTCCGGCCGAATGGCACGATAAGCGGGCGACCGATGGCGCTGCCTTTGCCAGCGAACTGGCGGTCACGCTCGACAGCCTGCCGGAGGCGCAGATGCTGCCACTCGGCTTTCCCGTCCATGCATATTTCGAGGTGCATATCGAGCAGGGCCCGTCGCTCGAAGCCGACGGCGTTCCGATCGGTATTGTCAGCGGTATTCAGGGAACCCGCTGGCTCAACGTCACCGTTTCCGGCCAGACCGCGCATGCCGGCACGACGGGGCTGCCCTATCGACGTGACCCGCTACGCGCTCTCACTACGGCACTTGCCGCACTCTATGGTGCGGTCATGCCCGGCGATCCGGATGCGCGCTTCACCATCGGGCGGATCTCTGTCGAACCGGGTTCGGTCAATGCCATACCGGAGCAGGCATGTTGTACGGTCGACATCCGCCATCCAGATCCCGTGCGGCTGGATGCGCTCGAACAGATGGTCATTTCGACGATCGGGAAAGAGGCCGACTATCAGCGCTGCACGGTTGCCATCTCCCGCACCTTCGACATGCCGCCCTGCTGCTTTTCGGCGGACCTGCGGAGTTCGATAGAGGACGCGGCGCGAGAAGCGGGGTTCGGAACGCGCCCGATCTTGTCCGGCGCATTTCACGACGCGCTGTTCGTTAATCGTGTCGCTCCAGCGGCGATGATCTTCGTCCCGTGCCGCGACGGACTGAGTCATAACGAGGAAGAATATGTCGAACCCGGCCACGCGGTTGCCGGCTGCATGGTGCTGGCGGCTGCATCCTTGCGTGTAGCTGGATCGGAAACGGTTTGAACAGAGTCAGCGGATAGATTGAAATATTTTCAATTCGGACATTTCCAAGCTTTCAATACCAACGAAAGGCCTGCTTTCATGTCATTTTCGGGAAGATACTGGGTTTAATTGGAATAATTTTTCTTTGACGTCTGAAAAATCCATCCCTACGCTTTGAAGCGTTTCAATCGTTGGGGAAGCGATGACAAAGAGCCGTCCCACCATTACGGATGTTGCGCGTGCCGCCGGGGTTTCGGTCGGGACGGTATCCAATTTCCTGAACGGAACCGTGCCCGTCAGAGCCGAAACGGCGGAAAAGATCCAGGAGGCCGTGCAGAAGCTCGCCTATCGGCCGAGCGTATTTGCGCGATCCCTGCCGATGATGTCTGCGCGCACGGTGCACAAGACCGAGGGCAGTCCGCGGCTGCTCGTGGTCGGCCATATCTGCGTTGATTACCTCTGCCGGGTGCCGGTGCTGCCGCATCGCGACGACCGTGTCGCGGCGAGCCATATCGACAAGGCGCTCGGCGGACCGGCGGCGAACCTTGCCGTAGCAGCCGCCGCGGTTGGGACGCCCTATGGCCTGCATATCGATCTCGCGACGGCGGTCGGTGACGATGCCGACAGCGAGTGGGCGATGGCGGAGCTTCTGTCGCATGGTGTCAACGTGCTGCCGATCCGCCAGCCGGCCAAGAACCGGCTGCCGCGTGCGATGGTGATCATCGAGGCCAATGGCAGCCGTACGATCATTCACGAGACTTTCGAACTCAGCGAGATCGATCTGACTGCCAATCTGGATATCACGCCTGGCCCCGTGCGTTCCTGCCTGCATATCGAAGGCTTTCATTACGAGCGGATGATGCCGTCGATCTCCCGTTTCCACGAGGCGGGCTGGAACGTCAGCCTGCATACGGCCGGTCTGCCGGCGGGCGCGCGCAACCCGGATGCTTTTGCCCGGCTGATCAGTCAAGTGGATCTCACCTTCATCAACGACGAAACGCTGCGGGACATCTTTTCGATCCGCACGCCACTTGCCTCGATGATCGAGGAGGCCGGTCGGTCAATTGCGCGCGTCAAATCGCGTGGCGACGTGGTGCTGACGCTCGGCGAATTCGGCGCGGTCGTCTTCCGCAAGAGCGGCGGCATGCCGATCGAGGTTCCGGCGCTGCCGGTCAGCCGCGTCGATGCCACCGGTGCCGGCGATGCTTTTGCCGGCATCTTCTTAAGCCTTTGGCTGCACGGCCGATCGCTGGCGGACGCCGCACGGCATGCCGCTGTGGGCGCCAGCCTGACGACCACGGCGGAAGGGGCGCAGGGCCGCACGGCCAGCGCTGGGGAGCTGCAAGCGCTTCTATCGGCCGTGGAGGCGAAGGTCGGTTGATTTTTTAGAACAACATGGACCGTACATAAAATAAAAGGAGAACGACATGGTGACGAAGGTTTTGCTGGTTGGGGAAAGCTGGGTCAGTTCGGCAACCCATTACAAGGGATTCGACCAGTTCGGCAGCGTGACCTTCCATCTGGGTGCCGAGCCGCTCGTGGCGGCGCTGCAGGGTGACGAGTTCGACATCACATATATGACGGCGCATGATTGCGTTGAGAAATTTCCTTTCACGCTGGAAGGCCTGTCGGAATACAACGTCATCCTGCTTTCCGATATCGGAGCCAATTCACTTCTGCTGCCACCCGCTGTCTGGTTGCATGGCAAACCGGTTGCAAACCGCCTGAAGATTATCCGCGACTGGACGAGAGATGGCGGCGGGCTGGTGATGGCCGGCGGTTATCTTTCTTTCCAGGGCATTGATGGCAAGGCCCGCTGGCGCCGTACGCCGGTGGAAGAGGCGCTACCCGTTACCTGCCTGCCTTATGATGATCGTCTCGAAATCCCCGACGGGTTCAGGGCCGTCGTTACCGGCGCGAAAGAGCACCCGATTCTCGATGGCGTCGAGGGCGAGTGGCCGCTGCTTCTCGGTGCAAACGAGGTGGTGGTCAAGGAAGGTGAGGGCATCGAGCTTCTTGCAGCCCTGCCCGAGGAGGAGGGGGGGCATCCACTGCTCGTTACCGGCAGTTACGGCAGGGGCCGCACCGTCGTCTGGACCTCGGATATCGGCCCCCACTGGCTGCCGAACGAATTCGTAGCCTGGCCCGGTTATGCGACGATCTGGAAAAACATCCTTCGCTGGGCGAGCCAGTCGCCGGTGAAGGCAAATTGATCCGGCACAGTGGATATTACGATGACTGTTCCATTCCTGCGCGCAACCGGCATTACCAAGCGTTTCGGCGCGCTCACCGCACTGAAGGGCGTCGATCTTGACATCAACGCCGGCGAGGTCCTGGCACTGCTTGGCGACAACGGCGCCGGCAAATCGACATTCATCAAGATTCTTGCCGGCGCCCACTCACAAAGCGACGGCGAATTGCTGGTCGAAGGGGGAGCGGTGCAATTCGCTTCACCCAAGGACGCAGCAAATTCGGGCATCGCGACGATCTTCCAGGAACTGGCTCTGTCGGAAAATCTGTCGATCGCCGAAAACGTCTTCCTCGGGCGCGAACTGAAGCGCTTGGTGTTCGGCATTCCGTTCCTGAAACGCAAGGCAATGCGAGAGAAGGTGGATGGTCTCCTGCATGAGCTCGACGCACATATTTCCGATCCGGAAGCGCCGGTCGGCAGCCTATCCGGCGGCCAGCGCCAGGCGGTCGCTATCTGCCGGGCGCTCAATCTCAATGCCCGGCTCGTCATCATGGACGAGCCGACGGCGGCGCTCGCCGTTGCCGAAACACGCAAGGTGCTGCAACTCACCCGCCGGCTTGCCGAACGCGGCTGCGCCGTCGTGCTGATCAGCCATAACATTGCCGACGTCTTCGAGGTCGCCGACCGCATGATCGTCTTTCGCCGCGGCCGCAAGGTCGCCGAGCGGCACAAGGAGCAGACCGATCCCGAAGAAATCGTCTCCCTCATCACAGGCGCTCATCCCGACGTGCGGGCGCTTGAGCAAAACAGCCAATAAAGCGCGTCAAACCGTTCCAGAGAGGATATCATGTTCCAGAAATTCAAGAGAGTTCTCGCAGTCTCGGCACTAACGATAACCGTCAGTTCCGGCGCCCTGGCACAGGAAAAGCCGAAGATCGCCTTCGTGCCGCAGCTGATTGGCATTCCCTATTTCAACGCAATGGAAGCCGGCGGCAAGAAGGCTGCCGCCGAACTCGGCGTCGACTTCATCTATTCCGGTCCGGTCGATACCAATCCGGTCGATCAGCTGCAGATCGTCCAGAACCTGATTGACCAGGGTGTCAACGCCGTCGCGGTCAGCGTTCTCGACGCGTCTGCCATCGCGCCGGTCGTCAAAGCCGCCAAGGCCAAGGGCGTCAAGCTCTTTACCAGCGACAGTGACGCGCCCGACAGCGGCCGTGCGGTATATGTCGCCCAAGCAACCGACGAAGACCTCGGCACGACGATCATCGACGAACTGGTCAAGCGAGTCGGTGACGATGCCAAGATCGGTATCGTTTCAGGCGAGGCGACGGCATCCAACCTGAATGCCTGGATTGGCTTCATGCAAAAACGGGCCAAGGCGAAATATCCGAAGCTGACCCTGCTCGAGCCGCAATATGCCGGCGGCACGGCACAGCGCGCAGCACAGATCGCCGGGGACCTGATGACTGCAAATCCGGATATCAAGGGTATTATTGCCGTTGCCTCCTCGACCTGTCCCGGCGTCGCGCAGGCCATCGAGACGGCCGGCAAGATCGGTTCGGTGATCGGTACCGGCTATTGCAGCCCGAACACGGCCCGCGCCTACCTCAAGAGCGGTTCCTTCGGCTTCTCGGTTCTGTGGGATCCTGCACAGCTCGGTTACCTCACAGTCTGGGCCGGCAAGCAGTTGGTTGACAACAAGCCCTTCCAAGCTGAGAACACCGTTCCCGGTTTTGCTTCACCGGTAAAGTACGATGCTGGCAAGGGCATCCTCCTGCTCGGACCTCCGGCAGTCTTCACCAAAGAAAATGTCGACAAGTTCGATTTCTGATACCGGGTGAAGAGCGCGATGCGACAGTCAGGTCCACGTCTTCTCAGCCTCGGCGGACGTGAATGTGCGCTGCTTGGCGCCGTCATTCTCGCCTCGATCATCTTTTCTGTCGCCTCGCCTTATTTCGCGACCGCAGGCAATGCCGCGACCATCGTTCGCAACAGCACGGAATTAATGCTGGCAGGGCTCGGCATGACCCTGTTGCTCGCCATGGGCAGCATCGACGTGTCGATCGGCATCCTTATGGGACTTGCCGCGATTGCCGTCGCCCATGCTCTTCTGGCATCGACGGCACCGGCTTTGGCTCTGCTGGCCGGTCCGGCGACCGGTGCTGTCCTCGGACTGGTCACGGCGCTTGTCGTCGTGCTCGGCCGGGTGCCGGCCATTGTTGGCACGCTCGGCCTGCTCGGGGTCTACCGAATGGGAATTTTTGCGATTCTTGGCGGGCAGTGGCTTTCCGGCCTGCCCGTCGGGCTGACGGAGCTGATGACGACGCGGCTGCTTGGCATTCCGGTCTCCGTCTTCATCATCGGGCTTGCTTATCTTTTTACCTGGCTGGCGCTTCGACGCACGCCTTACGGCCCGTATCTGCTTTCAATCGGCAATGCCGAGGAAAAGGCCCGCCTTTCCGGCGTTCCTGTGACCAAGGTGAGAATGGCGACCTTTGTCGTCAGCGGAGCGCTGACCGGTCTTGCGGCAAGTTTCTACGTGGCCAATTACCGCAATGTCGAAATGGCGATCGGTAGCACGCTGGCGCTCGACGCGATCGCCGCCGTGGTGCTCGGCGGCACAAGTATCCTGGGCGGCCGCTGCAGTCTACTCGGCACGGCGCTCGGCGTGCTTTTGCTGCGCATCCTGCAGAACGGCCTGCTTTTGATCGGTGTGCCATCGCTGTGGCAACCAGTGGTGACCGGTGCGCTGCTGATCGGAGTGCTTTCATTCGAATTGCCTGCCTCACGCCTCGGCGCGATGAAGACGAAGTGGATGCAGCGATGAAGAGTCTCCGCAAATCGGCCGGTTCAAGCCGCATCCTCGTCCTGCTCGCCATCTTGTGGATTGCCGTCGTCCTCTCTTTCGCGGTCCTGAGACCGACCATATTCAGCGCTTCCACGCTGACAACAGTCCTGCAGTTCTCCACCATTCTGGCTCTTGTCTCGCTTGGACAATGCCTCGTGATCCTCGCCGGCGGCGCGGGTATCGATCTTTCGGTTGGCGGCATCGTGTCCCTGTCGGTCGTGCTCGCCATGCTCGCGGTCAGGGCCGGCATGCCACCGGTGCTGCTGCCGCTTGCCTGTATTATGTCCGGCCTGTTGCTCGGCCTTTTGAACGGGCTGCTCGTCACGCGGCTGAAAATCCTGCCGCTGATCGCGACGCTCGGCACGCTTTTCGTCTATTCCGGTCTCGCCGTCGCACTGACCGGAGGTGCCGCCCTGTCCGGCGTGCCGACCGGGCTGCTGCCTTGGGGGAGGGGCATGATCTTCTCGCTACCGATGCCCTTCGTGACACTGGTCGTGCCGGTCTTTGCGATCGCCGCAGTGCTGCTCCTCTACAGCGCCTGGGGACGGTGGTTGTTCGCGATGGGTTTCAACGAAAGGTCGGCGCGTCTCGTCGGCATCCCGGTCGATCGCGCGCGGCTCCTTGTTTACTGCCTGAGCGGCCTGCTTGCCGGTCTGGCCGGCCTTTTCTCGCTCGCCTGGCTCGGAAGCGGCCGGCCGAATATCGGACAGAACCTGGAACTGGAATCGCTGACGGCCGTGATGCTCGGCGGCGTCGCCATTACCGGCGGCGTGGGTGGGGTCGGCGGGGTCGCCGCCGCCGTCATCCTGCTCGTCACACTAAAGACCGGGCTTCTGCAACTCAACGTCAACACCGTCTGGCAGGTCGGCATCGTCGGGGCTCTCCTGATCGCCGTCCTCCTCATTGAACGTCTTTCAAAACGCTGGAGTTAAGCATGTCATCCATCGAACAGCAGATCGCCGACCGCGTCGAAGCCGCCCACCAGCGGATCGTTGAAACGCTGAGCGATCTTGTTGCCTTTCCGTCGATCGTCAAGTCAAACCCGAAGGATGCAGGCCCCGGCGAGCGCAATTGCCAGCGCTATCTGCAGAAACGGCTTGAGGCGCTCGGTTTCACCACCGATCTCTGGGATCCGGACGGGCCGGCGCTCTATGCCAAATATGAGGGTCGTCCCGGTGCCAACAAGGGGCGCACATTCGAAGGACGTCCCAATCTTGGTGCCACGCTGAAGGGCAAGGGTGGCGGTCGTTCGATCATGCTGACCGGTCATATCGACGTCGTGCCACCCGGGGCTGCCGAGCACTGGACCACTGATCCCTTCGTGCCAGTTCTGAAGGACGGCTTCCTGCAAGGCCGTGGCACGGTCGACATGAAGGGCGGTGTCGCCTGTATGCTCATGGCAGTCGAGATTCTGAAGGAGACGGGCGTCGAACTGAAGGGTGACGTCGTCTTCACCACCGTGGTGGACGAGGAGATCGGGGGCATGGGTTCACTTGCGATGGTGGATCGTGGCTTCAAGGCCGATGCCGGCATCATGACTGAACCGACCGCAAACCGCATCGCGCCGCTTTGCCACGGCATTCTCTGGGGCAAGATCATCATCGACGGCATTGGAGGCCATGCCGAACTGACACCGAATGCCTGGTACACGAGTGGTCCGGTCGATGCCGTGCAACTCTGCCGCCAGATGCTCGACGGCATCGACATTCTCAACCGCCGCTGGATGTTCGACCCGAAAAAGAACCACCCGCTGATGGATATGCCTAACCAGGTCATCGTCACCCAGATGAGCGCCGGCGAACATCCGTCCTCTATCGCCGGTCGTGCCGAGATCATTATCGACGCTCAATATCTGCCGGGCGAAAAGGACGAATTCGGTCTCGGGGGCCGTGTGAAGCGCGAGATCGAGGAGCATATCCGGAATGTCTGCCTGGCCGATCCCTATCTGCGGGAGCATCCGGCTCGGGTCGAATGGATTCTTGATGCGGATTGCGCCGAAATCCCGGCCGACAACCCTTTCGTTTCGATCTTTCAGAAGGCGGTGGAGACGGCTAACCTGTCACCGGAGCTTTCCGGCTTCGGCGCCCATAGTGATATCGGCCTGCCAACGGGCCTCGGTAACACGCCGACGGTGAATTTCGGGCCGGGTGATCCAGCACAGGCACATCAGCCGAACGAGCGGGTTTCGGTTCGCGACCTCGTCGACTGCACAAAGGCGATTGCGCTTGCAGTGCAGAAGTGGTGCGGCTGACCTGATTACGATTAAAATGATCGTTGCTGTCGCAAAAAGGGTCGCTTGCACTATTCGATGAGCGCGAGAGCATTGGCCGTCGTCAATGGCTGTGCGGTGTGTCAATCGGCGTTGTAACGGGACCCTGTCGACGCCCAAAAGCAACCCCTTCTTTAAATTGTATGCGGTTACCGCGCGGTTCCGGAGCTCTCAATCTGCGCAGGGGCCGCGCAGCGGCTCCCGATCTGTTGGCAAAAGACGTCAGCACGCAAATCGCCGTTGAGCGTTTCAGCTTGTCAATGGAAACTGCAGCAAGACGGTGTTCAATGCTCCATCTCACCTTGGGATCCAGCGCGAATGGCCGCGAGAATTTCTTTTTGCAGGGCGACGAACTCGGCAGTGGCGATCATATCCTGATGACGCGGACGGGCAAGCCCGACGTGGAAGGTCGCGTTGATACGGCCAGGATTGATGCTCATGGCAACGATGCGATCCGAAAGATAGACGGCCTCTTCGACATCGTGTGTGACGAAAAGAACGGTCAGCCGATGCTCTTCCCAAATCTGCGTCAGGAGTTCCTGCATCTGGTGGCGGGTCAGGGCGTCGAGTGCACCAAATGGTTCGTCCATCAGCAGCATTTTCGGTCGATAGGACAAGGCACGCGCGATCGCAACGCGCTGTTTCATGCCGCCAGACAGCTGAGATGGAAACGCATTTGCGAATTTGCCGAGTTTGACGAGCTCGATGTGATGACGAGCAATATCCCGGCATTCAGCTGTCGGAAGTCCCGCTGCCTGGAGTGCGAATTCCACGTTCTGCTGGGCCGTCAGCCACGGCAGGAGCGTATAGGACTGAAACACAACGCCTCGATCGAGCCCCGGCCCGACAATCGGTTCGCCGTCCGTTAACAGCACGCCGCTGTCGAATCCTTGCAGTCCGGCGACGATCGACAGCAGGGTGCTCTTGCCGCAGCCGGACGCTCCCACCAGGGAGACGAACTCGTTGTCCTGAAGTTCAAGATCGATGTTGCTCAGCGCATGGAAACGGCTCTTTCTGCCGCCATACCATTTGTCGAGACCTTCGATTTTGAGTTTGGGCTTACTCATTTCATTGCCTCGAAGCGTAGCGGAAGAAGACACGCTCAAGGGCCTTCATACTCTGGTCGGTGATCAGACCAAGCAAGCCCAGAAGCAGGATGTAGCCTATAATTGTCTGCGTCTGAAAATAACGCTGGGAAACGACGATGCGATAGCCAAGGCCCGAGGTTGCCGCCACGAGTTCTGCAAGCACCAGCCAGGTCCAGGCCCAACCGAGGCTGATGCGCAAGGTGTCCCATATTCCAGGCAACGCCGACGGCAGAACAATCCGGTGAAGGATCCTGGTTTCCGACATGCCGAGCGTCCGACCCAGCCCGACGAAATCGGATGGTACACGTTTGACACTATCCATCACCATCAGCACCTGCTGGAAGAAAGTGCCGATAAAAATGATAACGAATTTCTGCACGTCGCTCGTTCCGGCCCACAGGATGGTCAACGGCACGAAAGCGACAACCGGCATATAACGAACGAAATCGACGAAAGGCTCGATCGCAGCTTCCCACACCTTGAAGCAGCCGATCATAATGCCAATCGGGATCGCAAGCGCGGAGGCGATGAGAAAGCCGACAAGCATGCGATAGATGCTGATCCCAGCATCCGCCCACAGCGTGCCATTCATGGCAAGTTCGACCATCTTCATCCACACAGCCGTGGGGGATGGGAGGAAGATCGGCTTTACCCAGCCGGTGACGGTGGAGAACCACCATATTGCAAAAAGGATCAGGAAGACCGCCACGGCGATCAGAAAGAATGCCTGACCGCTGATCGGATCGCCGATCCGAAAAGCGCTTGGCGGCCTGCCGACGCCCGCGCGCGTCTGCGCGCGGGGTCTCTGCTTTGGTGTCGAGGACGGTTCGGAGCTAGGCATTGCAGTCCCGTTGGAGTCGGAGGTTACTTGTTGGCGGCGTCGACGAAAGATGCATCGATCATGCTGTCGGCCGAAACATCCTGGGTAACGAGACCGGCCTGCTTCGCAGCTTTCAGCACGTCGGCGAAGGTCTTCGTCTTGAAGTCTCCCGCAAATGCCTTGGCGGCTTCCGCCGAGCTGTAGTACCGGACGCCATCGAAGGCGGTCTTCAGGTCATCCGGAGTGGCGCCGACTGCCTTGGCGATAATGGCCCGGTCGGCGTCCGTATTGGCCTTATAGTCGGCAAGGGCCGCGTCCCAGGCCTTGATCATGGCAAGGATCTGTCCCGGCTTTTTTTTCAGCACGTCGTCACGGACGACGAGAACGTCGGATACCAGACCCGGATCCTTGCCGGCTTCAAACAGCAGCTTGATGTTCTTGTTTTGTGCAAGAGCTGCGGAAATATAAGGCTCATAGGTGACTGCGACCGGGACGCGGCCGGCAATCAACGCCGCTCCGGCATCGGCTGCTGGCATCGGCACCTTGACGATGTCGTTGATGGTCATACCATTGCTGGAAAGGGCGTAGTTCAACAGAATATCGCTTGTGGTGCCTTCTTCGAAAGCAATGCTCTTGCCCTTGAGGTCGGCGACACTCTTGATGTCGGCACCAGCGAGGATCGCGTCGGCTTTCAAGCTGAAATCGAGGAGGGAGACGATCTTGACCGGCAGGCCGGCAGCAACCATGCCCATGGCCGTGTGCGTGGCGATGTTGGCGGCATCGAGCTGCCCACTTGCAAGTGCGGCATTGATGTCCTTGTCTTCGGTGAAATTGACAAGCTGGACGTCATCGAGGCCGGCTTTCTTGAAGAAGCCCTTCGCCGCAGCGACATGCCACTGCCCATAGCCAAGCCATGGTTCGATGCCGATCTTGAACGAGCCTGCTTCAGGCTTGGACGGTATCTGGTCCTGAGCGCTTGCTTGGGTCACGGCAAGAATGCCGACAATACCGAGCGCGATTGCTGCGCGGGAAAGCTGCTTGCTGATGGATTTGTAATTCATTGGAACCTCTCTTTTTGATAGTTCAGCAAATGGTTTAACGTTGCATCATTCCAAGTTTCATGCCCGAGCATCAAGCTCTGAAGCGGGCGTATCCGTCGTGACCCGAAATTTCGCGGTCGATTTTCACTTATTCTTGCGTTGGCGGCTTCGAAACAAAGTGCGGGCTTTCTCTCCTGAGTTCTTCAATCGATCCGATGCTCTGGACCCAAAATCGCGACGGTACTCTGCTGCCCTTACGGACGGCATTCTGCCTTGGGCAATATCGGGCAACCACGCCGGCCTTCGACAGGGACTGGTAAACAGGCGTGGTGTAAGCCGCGGCAATCGCTGGCTGGCAACCTCTCGCAGGTCATCGATAGTGATGATCGTCATTGTTTCACCTGTCGGGATCGATAGCGTCGAAAAAGCGTGTCATCATATCCGTGCCCGAAACCGGCTCGGAGCCAGCCATCATCGAAACCGACAAACCGATTAGCGACGATGTCGGATTATGGTTTCCGGCTCCGGCCCTGAGGTTCATGACGAGTGTCGGGCACAGGAAAAGCCCAAGCCGGATTACCTGCCGCCAATCCGACGGCAGCAGGCTTCTTTGCTTCAAGGCCGCCAATAGCGGCTTCCACATCGAAAGCGCCTTCGTCTCGAAAAGAGCCGTGCGGACCGGGCTGAGCGTCCAGTCGAAATCCACGGTGAGACGCCCGTCCGCAAACTTGGCGGCTGCGGCGAAGGTCCGTGCGGCAAGGTCTGGATCGTAAAGCCAGTATGGGTGCGCAAGCATGTTGTGGAAGGTGGTCTTGACCTCGGCGAGAAGGGTCGGGATATGCTCGCCAGCAAACGCCGGATCGAAGAAGGAAAGAGTGGCACCATCGGGCTGCCGTTCGAACCAGACATTGGCGTTGTGGGCATCTCCATGCGCCGTTACGCCGCCGGCATCGGCAAGTCGCGCCGGGGCCAGGCGCTCTTGGGAGGCGTCGAACAACTGGCCGAGCGTTTCGCGGTACTCGATGCCGTTGATGACGAAACGGGCTTGAGAGAGCTCACTCCAGGAAAGGGTCACTTCAGGAAACTGGAAGTCCTTATCGACATAATAGCTTGCCAGGCGACCACCGGGATAAGATCCCTGCGGCGTTGTTACGAGCCGATCGTAGAACAGCCTGTGGACAGGCTCGCGCATCACCTGTTCCGGCGTGACCGGGTGCAGCGTCTTCAGATAGACGGCGAGCACCGCCTCATTGAGCCGGCGTTCGGCGTCTACCGCCTGATTTGCGCTCATTTCATCGTGATGCCCGTCGAGCTCGCGCAGAATGTCGGAGAAGCGCGGATCTGTCCTGCGGCGATAGACGAGGATCTGCTCGCCGGGAAGGGTCGACATCATGACGGGTTGGTCGACAGGAAGACCGGTCTTGGCGAGGATGTCGGCCCGATAATATTCGCCGCTCATCTCCTCCTCGTTTTCCTCCTGGTGAAACTTGAAGAAGTATGGCTTGCCTCCGGCCTCGAAGAAGCCGTTCAGTGAGTTGAGACTGTACTGATCATGGTTGATCGCCAAATGACGAGCGTCGACTTGAAAGAGATCTTGCAGGAGATCGGCAAGCAAGGCCTCCGCGCTGCCGTCGCGTCGCTTGGCATATTCGCGGATCGCCGCGGTCCGGCTGCTTTGTTGTGCCATCGTTTGATCCGATCCTGGCTTGCTACTTGGCCGGCGGCAGATACCTGCTTCCGAGTATATAACGGCTGCCGACATAGGTGAAGGTGTTGACGGTTGCGACGGTTTGGCCCGTCCAGGTCTTGCGGTTGAGAACCAGACAACTGTCGCGCTCGCGAATGTGCAAAAGCTTTGCCTGATGTTCGGTGGCGGGAACGGCGCTGATCAGGTGTTCGACCTCGGTCAAGGGGGTGCTGTGCTGCAGGTAGTCATAGGTCGCGGCCGAGGTGAAGTCCTGGTCGAGATAGTTCTTGACCAGTCCCGGATTGATGTAACGTTCCTCGAGCTGGACGGGTACGTCGTTTTCGTAGTGAACGATCAGCGAATGCTCCACCGGTTGCACCTTCTTGAATTCGAAGGCGGCAAGCAGGGTCTTGTCGGGGCGCTTGATCCTCTCGAGAGCGATCACCTCTGCGCGGTACTTGCTGCCGCGCGCCTTGATCTCGCTGACGATATTGCTGATTTCAATCAAGGTCGATTGCGCCTTGGGCGGCGAGACGAATGTACCGACCCCCTGGACCCGGCGCAGGTGACCTTCGGCCGTCAATTCACGGAGCGCGCGATGGACCGTCATCCGGGAGACACCCAGTGTTGCCATCAACTCGTGTTCGGACGGGACCTTCTCGTTCTGAGTCCAGTTGCCGTTGCCGATATTATCAAGGACAAAAGCCTTGATCTTTTCATAGAGTGGCAGCGCGGTGTTGGAAAGACCGGGCAATTCGTTCTCCGTGTCACGCCAGGGCGTATCCAGATCAATCGGCTATCCGAATGATTGTTTTCAATTTATTCGATCGGCCTTCGAGCAGACGGCGATAGGCGTCAGGAATGTCGTCAAGCGAGGTCAAGACTTCGCTGAATTGCAAGAGCGAGGGCTGCAGCTTTGGCAAGAGCGCGACGGCGTCGGGAAGTTCGTCCGTGAAAGCATGACAGCCAATCAGTCCGATTTCCCGCTCGACAAGATGGTTGGGATCGAGATCGAGCCTTCCGTGACTGATGCCGACCAGAGCAAGCGCGCCGCCGCCATCAAGCATTTCCAGGCCCTTCGCAATGGCCGTCGTGCTTCCGGTTGCATCGACCGCGTAACGAAGTCGTCTGCCGCCGAGTGCCGCTTTCGCCTGCGTCCTATCCAGATCGATTGCGGAGCCGCCGCAAATCCCGGCCACCATCTCGGCGCGATCGGGGTTGAGGTCGCAAAACAGCAACTTGCCGTCATGAAGATGCGAAAGCAACAATCCACAGAGGCCGCCGATCGTTCCGCAACCGATCAGGAGGACGGGTTCGCCAGATGGTGGACGGAGCTGGCGAACAGCATGAAGAGCGACTGCGAGAGGCTCCGCCATTGCGGCAACTGCCGGCTTGAGCGAAGGGTTGTGCTTGAGCAGCAGCCGCGCGGGAAGATTTGCGCGTTCGGCAAAACCGCCGTCGCAAACCTCTCCCACGAAGCCGAGATGTTCGCAAACATTGCTGCGGCCCGATTTGCATGCGTCGCACTGGCCGCAGTAGAAGCGAGAGTCGGCCGCAACGAGATCACCGACCTTGAGATCCTCGACATCGTCGCCGACCGCAGTGACACGCCCGCAGAATTCGTGGCCCGCCGTCGATGGACGCCGGGTAATCCATTGGCCCGTACGGAAGTTATGAAGGTCCGAGCCACAGATTCCTGCGGCGCGAACATCCACAGTCACGTAGCCTACGGGCGGCGGGCCTGGATCATCGATGTTCTCGACCCTGAGGTCGAGCGCTTCGTAGAGCCGCACGGCTTTCATGGGCCTAGCTCCGCTTCGGAAGGTAGGCTTCGCGAACGGCCGAGACGGCGTGGGCGTGGGACGAGAAGCCTTCATATTCCGCGAGCTTGTGGGCTCGCTTGGCGAACTCGGGATAGGCCGGTGCCGTCACATAGCCGATCGAACTGCGTTTGACGAAGTCGGTGACGGAGAGCGGACCGAAAGTGCGTGCCCAACGGCTGGTCGGCAGCACCGCATTCGGGCCAAGGCAGAAATTGGCGATGCTGACCGGCGTATGCGTTCCCATCAGAATTTCAGCGGCCTCGGTGATATGGCCGAGATGGGCAAAGGCATCCTGAGACAGGATCTCAAGATGTTCCGGGGCATAGGCGTTGACGAAATCGTAGCTTTCTTCGATCGACGACGTCAGTACGATGCCGCCCGATTTACCCGACAGCACCGCGCTCGAAAATTGGACACGTTGCTCGGTCATTCGCGACCAATGTTCGGGCAAGGCGGCGAGCGCCTCTTCCGCCACCCGCCGACTGTGGGTGACGAGATAGGCCGACGAATCCGGTCCATGTTCCGCTTCGATCAGCAGATCGAGTGCTGCCAGCCCGCCATGCACGGTGTGGTCGGCAAAAATGATCGCTTCGGACGGCCCGGCGGGAAGGCCGGTGTCGATTATCCCTGCGAGACTGCGCTTTGCCGCCACCACCCAGGGACTTCCGGGCCCGACGATCTTGAGGGCCGGCTTGATCGTTTCCGTACCATAGGCGACAGCCGCGACCGCTTGCGCGCCACCAACCTTGTAGACCGTTTCCACCCCTGCAAGGCGCGCAGCCACGAGGGTTGCTGCATCGACACGGCCGTCCGGAGCAGGGGGCGTCACGATCGCAAGATTGGGAACGCCTGCAACCACGGCTGGTACCGACGTCATCATCGTGACGGACGGGAAGGATCCCTTGCCGCGAGGCACATAGAGCGCAACCGACCTGATCGGCGTGAAACGATCGCCCGCGAAAGCGCCAGGTTTGACTTCCTTCAGCCACATGGCTTCCGGCTTCTGCTCCTCATGGAAGTAACGGATATTCTCAATCCCGAACGTGATGGCTTCGATGACGTCTTCGCTCACGAGCTTGAACGCTTCATCGAATTCGGCTTCGGTTACCTTCAGCGTCGCTTCCGTGATATTCGCCTTGTCGAACTCGCGGCCGAAACGGGCGACAGCGCGGTCACCTTCCGTTCGGACAGCCTCGAGGATCGGCGCCACTTTTTCCATGAAGCCGGAAATATCCGTTTCCGACCGTTGCAGGAGCGCGGCCCTTTCCTCCGGTCCGAGCTTGGAATATTCATGAAAGGTGACGTTGGTCATTGCTCATATCCTAGTTGGCGCATGCAAGGCGCGGATAACCAATCGCCTGCGCTTCGATGGCGCGACGATATCCATTTCTTGCAGGATGTGCTAAAAGGCACCATAGTTGCCGGCCGCCAGAGCACGTCCCTGCAGACTATTTGCATCGAGGCTGCCGGATGCTCGCTCGGCAAAATCCCAGGAAGTCCGAGACTTCGTTCCCGTTTTTGTTTGTCTATAGATGTCTATACATATCCAGACAATAACATCAGAACCAACCTGTCAAGCCTCATCTCGATTTTTCAGATCGATGCCAGGAATCCGCCATCCACGGGAATGCATTGACCGGTTATGTATGCGGATGCGCCACTCGCCAGAAACACGATCGCACCACCGATGTCTGATTCCTTGCCAAATCTCCTCTGGGGAATCTTGTCGAGCATTTTTATGGACCAGTCTTCATTCTGATAGAAGCCCTCGGTCATCGCTGTGCGAAAATAGCCTGGCGCTATGGCATTGACGCGGATTCCATACTGCGCCCATTCCGCTGAAAGTGCCCGCGTCATGCCGAGCAATCCCGATTTCGAGGAACCATATGGCACAGCCGTCGGTATGCCGACGTAGGAGGTCAGTGAGCAAAGATTGATGATGCTGCCCCCGTCGGGCTGCTTTGCCATTCTGCGGGCTGCCCTCTGCGACCAGAAGAAGGCTCCCTTGAGGTTCGTGCCGATGATCTTGTCCCAGAGCTGTTCGTCGACATCGAGAGACGGCGAGACTTCCTCGTAGCCGGCGTTGTTGACCAGGATATCGATCGCGCCTGTCGCCGTCTCAAATGTACCGAACGCGTCATCGATGGAGGAAATATCGGTGACGTCCTGAGCGCGCGTCAGGCAGGACCGGCCCAAAGCCTCGATCCTCCGTCTCGTCTCGGACAGCGATTTTTCATCGCGCGCCGTAACGCAAACATCGGCCCCGGCCTCCGCCAGGGCGAGAGCGATCCACTGTCCCAGACCCCGACTGGCGCCGGTCACGACAGCCACCTTTCCAGAAAGATCGAACATGGCTTTTGTCATTGTGATCCCCTTGCTTTTTGGTGATCAAATCATGCTTGCGCGATATTGTCTATACATGTATCGACAAACTGAAATTTCGTGCATATTCTGCCTGCCAGCACTCTCAGGACAGGGGCAAGGAATGTCGGACGGCAGAAGGCACATCCGCGACGAGGTTATGGGGATTCCTTCTTACAATTCCGGGCTGACGCTCAAGGAGGTGCGAGAGCGCTATCACCCGGCCGTCATTGCGAAACTGGGTTCGAATGAGAACCCCCTCGGTGCATCCGGAGATGTTATTGCCTCGCAGAAGGATTTGCGCGATCTCTTCCGGCTTTATCCCGATCCCAAAGGGCGCGACCTATGTGAAGCCATCGCGAACCGCTTTGGCGTGGATGCATCCGGCATCATCCTCGGCAACGGTTCGGAGGATCTCATCGCGGTGGTCTGCAAGGCTGTCGTGCGGCCTGGCGATATGGTCACGACTCTCTATCCGTCCTTTCCGTTACATGAGGACTATGCCGTTCTCATGGGCGGCAAGGTGGAACGGATCGAAATCTTGCCGGATTTTTCAATCGATACAGCTGCGCTGATTGCAGCGGCCAAGCGCAAGCCGCGCATGATCATGTTCGCAAATCCGATGAATCCAGTGGGAACGTGGATCGGACAGCGCGACTTCGAACGATTTCTCGATGCCGTCGACATAGATACATTGCTCGTCGTCGATGAAGCCTATGCAGAATACGCCCGTGGCGAAGACTATCCCGCAACGCTTGACCTGCTGCGAGCCGGCAACAAGAGCTGGATGCTCCTGCGTACCTTCTCAAAGGCCTATGGATTGGCGGGATTGAGAATTGGGTTTGGGATCATATCCAGCCCCGAGCTTGTCGATTTCTTGAATCGGGTGCGAACGCCGTTCAATACCAACGCGATCGCTCAAGCAGCAGCGATTGCGGCGCTCCAGGACGAAAAGCACATCAGCCGGACGGTCACACTTGCGGTATCTGAGAGAGCTCGTGTCACCGCCGCGTTGAGGCAGTGGGGAATTAAAGTCGCGCCGTCAAAAGGAAATTTTGTTTTTTTTGATTGCGGGGAGGATGCCGCAGCCTTTGCTGAAACACTTCTAATGGCCGGTGTGATCGTCAAACCGTGGAGGCAGGCGGGATATACAACGTTTATTCGCGCCAGCATTGGCTCCATCGCAGAGAACGATCAGTTTTTGAATGTTTTGTCAGTGAACCTGCCAAAGGTGTGATGCAAAACGCCTGCATTGATGAAGCCGTGTTATGGAGCGGGGCTCTTCAGTACAAAGCAGTCCATCCGTAGTGTGAATCACACGAAAGCCGATTTGCGAACTCCACATACCCCAGAACAAAACGCTGGCATAGCCTGGGGCTGACAAGCTTGCCGCAATGCTTCAGAAAGTTGAACATCCGTGCGCTGGTTTCCAGCCACGCCGGTCGGGCAAGAGTCTATTGCCAGCATCCCATTTTTCTTCCTCTCATGTTGTGATCCTGGATACTGGTGACGAGATCGGGATTGGACTGTTCCAATATCTGCGCGGTGCGGGGTTTCAGCGGCACGCTTTGCCAACCAGTGCAGACGGCCGGTATTTTTCTTGTCAGGCCGAATGTGTAAGGCTGCAAAGGCTCCAGCGATATGCAACCAACCAAAAGAAGGACAGCGCCAATTGCGGTTGCAGTTTTCATCATGTTGTTCGGGGACAACATTACCTATCCTCCTCACCAACGTGTATCGAACTTCACCGGTGCTGTGATGGTCTTGTTTACACCGGGCGGCGGAGCCGGAACAGGTGAAGCGCGTCTGACGAGTGAGAGGACTTCGTTGTCCAGTTCCGGATAACCCGACGAACGGGCAAGGCTGGCGGACAGTACATTGCCGCTGTCGTCAATACGAAAGCGCACATAGACGATGCCGGTCTCGCCACGCGATCTTGCACCTGACGGATAGCGCTTTCTGTGCTCGAGTTGCGCCATCAGCTTCGCTTGCCATGTGGCCGGTGTCATCGCTGAAGAAAAGAAGCCAGACGCCGACTGGCGAGCTGCGGTTCTGGTGGATTGCGCTACCTGGACCTGCGCTTTCGTTGCCTGCGGCGAAGCCACGTTCTGCCGGCTGGGCGCCTTCTTGGTCGGCGTCTTCCTTGGCTGATCCTTCCTGACGACCACCTTCTTCGGCGCAGGCGGCTTCGGCCTGATGGCAGGCAAGGGCACCGCGACATTCTCCAGTAACGGTGTCTTTTCCTCGACCGATTTCTGTTCGATTACCGGTGCCGGCTTTTCATGTTCTTTTACCTCCTCGGGTTTGGCCGGCTCGGATGGCTGTTCCTCTACCGGCTTCTCAGGCGAGGGTTCATCCAGTGGCTCGTCGGCCTTTTCCGACGGCGCGCTTTGTGCCGAGTCCCGCACTTCCTGCGAGATATCTGTTTCTTCCGTCTGCGTCGCCTCAGGTGTCTCGGCAAGTTCGATCATGATGGCGGGCGGCGGAGAATTATCGGCCGCCGCCATCGGTTCTTCCTGCGCCAGCCAGAGCGCGGCGCCAGCATATATCGCCATCACGGCCAATGCCGAACCGCACCACAATACAAATTCGCCAATCCATGTCCGTTTCTCGGGCTGCCATTCCAGCAAAGCGCTCATGATGCGGGATGAACCTGCTCAACAGTTGCGGACATGTGAGCAGATTCTGTCTGTATCTTCGAATGCGCGTCGCGGGAATACAATCGGATGAGATCCCGGGAGATGGTATCGAGCAATAGCAGACGGCCTGGCCGTTCAATCGAATGCATAGGCTCGTCCAGTCAGCAACATTGCTCAAACTTGTTTTTATTTTCTCCGGCCTTTGGCCCGACAAGCAGGATCAGGCCCACACACATCAGCACATTGGCAACAAATTTGCCGAGCGGTGGTGCGAACGGCGCTGTCAGCAGGAGTGCAAGACCGGCAAGGGTGTAAGTGACAAGCAAGCTCACGCGCAGACCGAAAGGCAGTCTGGTCATCCAGCACCGGAATGTCAGGCCGGCCCGAGTCAGCCAGTTCATTCCAATCCAGCGACGCGTCGTGACGGAGAGTTGCAGAAAGCAAAGCACTGCACCGAACATGAGAGCGACCGTCAGCGGCACGGGAACCCTGACACTGACGATTGCTGCCGCGAGAAACGCCATTCCCAATGCGATAAAGCCGGCCCGTTGCGCTTCCTCGTCATGATCGCGACCGACACACCTCTCGACATCGCGATCCTGTGTGCCGGCGGTCAGCTTCTGCACCAAAACGAGCGAAAGATAATCTTTTCTATGCCCGGTCGGCTGTTCATGCGTAGCGCTCGTCGCAGTCATCAGGCGTCTGGAGCGCGATTGATCATCTGTCGATATATGTATGACCGTATTCACAACAAACACTCTTTCCCTGTTTGGCAGTTTCGGTAAAAACGGAGTCACCAGAACCGCTATATATCTTTGTTTTTATGTATTGTTTTTATGTATTACGAGACAAGAAAACTCGGATTCCACTTTCAAGTCCGTTGCTCTAGAAATGATAGTTCAATCCCAACTTGAACGCATGCGTATCCAGCGAGCTCGATGCCCTGCGTCCATTTACGACGTTGGATTTTCCCTGGTGCTCCGTCGTTTGATAGACAGGGACTTCGCTGGGATCGCAGAGAACGCCGTATTGACTGCAAAAAAATTGGTCTGGCGGTATGGTGTTCGTCCCTATCTGCTCACTTGTCGTATAATTGCCGCCCGTTCCGGCGCGTCCATTATCGAATTTGAAGTCACGATTGCCATATCGGCTGTAAGCATAGTCGACTTTGATCGACCAACGATCGTTGATCGCATATTCGGCGCCTGCGCCTATGGTCAAGCCTGCCCGCAGGCTGGAATCCTGGTCGATATAAAGTAGGCCGGTAGAACTTTCTCCGCCGTAATAGTTTTCCGCATAATGATACTGGTCACGCAACTCTTTTTCGTGCAGGAACGCCAAACCGGCAGTTCCGTAGACCAGCCATTTGCCATTCAATGCGTAGCCAAGACGCCCGCGAACGGAACCCGTCCAGTCGATATCGTAATGTGTCACCGCCTGGATGCCCATGGCGTCGCTGGCGGGAGCAAGCCATGATTTATCATTCAGGGAAACCTGTGCCCCCCTCATGCGGGTCTTGCTGACATCGGCTTCGATACCCACGACCCAGCGGTTGTTAAACTGATAATTGTAGCCAGCCTGCAAGCCGAACATAGCGGTATTGCCAAAGGTGTGATCGGCAGATTCACTGGCAGAGACCGGATCGGCAGTTCCGTCAAGTGCGGTCGTTACGCCCCAAGTGCGCCCGGAAATCATACCGGCATGAATGCCGGCATAAAATCCAGTCCAGTCAACGCCCGGCAATTCACCTCGAGATCTGGAAAATGGCGACAATCTGGGAAGCTTTTGATCGCCACCAAAATCGCTGGTCAGCCCCAGATAAAACGTTCGGCCAGGTCCAGGTTGGTTCACCAGTCCCAGCGGATCGACATAATATTTGTCGGTCAGGTTTTCGATACGGGCAGTCGCGGTCAGCGCATCGGTAATTTTGTAGTCCGCATACACATCTATCAATGCGTAGGGCTTCCAACGCGTGAGAGCTATGAATTGAGCGGCACCGGTGGCCGTTACATCTCCATGTCCGATAGCTCTCGGACCAATGTAGGATACACGGCCTCCGACAGTCAGGCGATCATCCAGCATTTTTTGCGATACTGTCAGGTCGACGGAATATTTTGGCGGTACAAAATTCGTTCCGTAATCCCCATAAAGGGATTTACTTCCACAGGTTTCATCCGTGCGGCAATACTGGATACCGAGATAATAGTTTGCGGTAAGATCGGCCGTGAATCCATTCGATTCATACCGGCTGGAAAACTCAAGCCCGGAGAATTTGGCGCGATCAATGTTATATACCTGCATGCCAGACCATGTTGAACCATCAGGGTTTTGAAAATCCCTGAATGCTCTGGCGATATAATCCTTCACATCCCAGTTAAAGTAACCGAATTTCACCATGCCACGATCGTCATCCGATAACAAATCATCGTGGGTATAATTTACGCCAATTTCCCAGTTGCTTGAGCGTTCCGGCTTCAAATCCGGGTTCGGGATGATTGTGAAGGCTGAAACGGATTCGAACAGGCTCGGATACCGAAGCGCGTCGGAATAGTTGGCATAAAGTTGCGCTCCGTCGAAGGGCTCCACTGTAACGCCGACGGACGGACTGACGCCACCGGAATTGCGATCCGGTTTTGAATTCAGTTCCTGTTGGCTGATTGCGCTATGGCTTCGATCATGTGACCAGTAATGCGAATAACGCAACCCTCCGTTTATGGTCAGCCAGTCAACCGGTTTGTAAGCCACCTTGCCGTAGGCGCCCGCCTCCTGTCTGTAGGCGTTGCGCAGATTGAGCCAGCCTTCCAGAAAGTCGGTATAACCACTGGGCCTGGTGTCTTCGTTCAAATAGGACAGGCCATATGTGAAATCGACCGAACCAAAACGGTCGAGATCAAACTTCGACGTATTGGACACGTCTCCGCCATACATGATCGTATCTGAACCTGTTCGATACTTTGCCGGCAATCCGATTGAACCGGGTGTGGGCATAGGCGAGCCCCGGCGCACGTTCCGCATTTCAAGCTGCGTCAGCCAGAGATTGGCCTTGAGATCGATCAGATCGTTGTCGTCTGGCTTCCAGCTATAGCGCATCGTGCCAGTGTCAAGCCTTGTGCCCGATGTCTGTTCCTGCTGGGTCGGTTGTCCGCGGTCGCCGGTAAAACGCGAAGCGAGCAAGTCACCCGCTTCTCCCCTGTACCCCGTATAGCCCAGTTGCAGCGTGTGACCGCCGTCGAAACGAAGAGTTGCTTTCGCGAGGTAGGACTCACTCAGAGACTGTGTATTCAGGACCTCCTCGCCGGCACGATAATTTGTAAGTCCACCGTTATCGATATAATTTGGCCAGTATTGACAATATCCGTAGGTGTTGCAGATGTTCTTCGGCCCTAGATTTACGTGGTCGGCAGCCGGACCATGTTTTCCCGCATAATAATTGCCACGTTTACGATATGCGTAACCGGCCAAAAAGTCATAGTTCTCATCCTTTATCGCCGCGACAACGCTGCCAGAACCGCTTGTCGGCGTGAAAAGTGATGGCCGGCCCATACCATCCTTTGATGGAATGGCGACCGGATCGGCGCTTGGCCAATACGGCCATTGGTAACCGCCCTTCGCGCCTGCATGCGGGGTAGCCGAGTTGCCTCCATATTCGCCTTTGATCCGGATACCCCAGCTGTTTCCCGGCTTGATGATGTCGTCCGCGTTGATTGTTCGAATTGCCACATTGCCAGCGATACCGCGCGAAGCGACATTCGACCCCTTGGTTATTTCGACCCCACCGATGAAATCGGGATCGATATAGGTGCGGTTGGACAGGCCTTGATACCCCTGATAAACCGTCACTCCGTTTTCGGCGCCATCGACAGTCGTGGCCACACGGCCAAAACCCTGCATTCCCCGTATATTGACATCAACCGCACCACCATTTCGTGCGTCGCCAGACATGACGCCCGGTGTGCCACGGAAAATATCGGCAGGGCTGGATCCCCTGAAATGATCTATATTTTCTTTCGAAATATAGGAGGTAGGCGCGGCCGTCCGATATGGCGCATCCGTGGGGCTGATGTCTTGCCCCCCAGTGACGGTAATCGTGTTCAGCAGCGTCGAGCCGCTGGCGTCGATCGGCACGCCTTGAGAAGCGGCATCGGTTGCTCTGCCGGCGATCGTTACCGTTTTGGCGTTCGGGAACGAATAGCTGAGACCGGAACCCTGCAGGATCTGCCCGATTGCCTGCGCATGATCCATTTGTCCGGTGGCGCCATTCGTTCGCTTGTTTGCCGCGATCGCCGGATTATAGGTGATCTGCAAACCGGACTGTCGTCCGAATATGGCAAGAGCCCGATTGAGCGGACCGGCAGGGATTGAAAACGCAGTTTTCGTACTGGATTGCGCAATGGCCCTTTGGGAAATACCCCCGACAAAACCTACCGTTGCCGTACCGAGCAACAAGGCTGTCACAAGCGCCTTGTGGCGGCCATTTCTGTTTGTGCTTTCCCCGGACCTGCGCACCATAACCATACCACTCCTTTGAACTTGTCTGGAGGGACTGCGGTGCCTGATCTTTGGGTATAAGCGTCCCTATAGATGAAAACGAAGGAGCCGCCCGGATTTTCGGTATTATTTTTATCTCTTTTCAAATCCTTGAAATAACAACGAGATATGATGAAAACCGATGAATTTTTCCGCCATATGGAAGCACAATGGCATCCAGCGCACCTAGTGGATCGCCAAGATTGAATACGCCGCTGATATATTCGTTTCCAAGCGCCCGATCGGCCATGATGATACGGCCTGGATACCAACGCCCGATTTGCGCGACGACCACTGAAATTCTTTCCTGCTCAGCGACGATCTGCCCGCTCATCCAGGCGGAAATTTGCGCCGCATCCCGTGTTGCCCGGACAACAGAGCGATTTTTCTCGCCAAATGTGATCGAATGGCCCGCGGATAGCTGTGTGTCCCGCTGTTCCACGCCGGATGGCAGTCTTACGCCAACCAGACCGTGGGCGACCGCAACGGTAACGAAGCCCGTGTCATCGCTGACCTCAAAAGCGGTACCGAGAGCCGTAGCAAGGACCTCGCCGGATCGGACTTCGAAAGGCCTCGCGGGATCAGGAGCCACCTCAAAAAATGCCATGCCTTGCAGAAGTTCGATACGACGCACCGTATCTGTCAGATGCAAGGCGAGTGCGCTGTCCGGCCCAAGCGTGACGGCGCTGCCATCCGGAATACGCTCATGGCGAATTTCACCCGTCGTGGTTATGTAGTCGGCTTTGGCTCGCAGGATCGCCCTGGGAACGACATAAGAACCGGCAAGAGCCCCGCCGGCGGCAACCGTGGCGCCAACCATGAAAGTTCTTCTGGAAGGATAGCCGCTGCGACGGGCTGCCTTGCGCTGATCGGTCAGTATTTTGCCTGTCATTCCATGGATTTCACAGGCCTCGATCCATGCGTCTTCATATGCGGGACCACGCGCCCGCCAGCTTCGCGCCATCTCGATCGACAACGGATTATTCTGATCACCCTGCAAACGAATGAGGAGATCAACGGCCTCGTCGAACAGTCGATCCTCTTCTGATAGTTTGTCCTTCATTCGCTTCCTTGCGTTGGGCTGACACGCCGGCAAAATCGACGTCTAGTTACTGGAACGAACGAGCGGGCGAAATTTTCGCCTCATAACCGAAATATCGTCAAATATCGCGCAGTCGCCGTCGAATATGCCGATATGCATCCCGGATCAAGGACCATGTCTGCGTTGTGGACAATCCGATCTGCCGCGCCACTTCCGCAATCGTCTTCCCATCGAGCCGATGCAGCACAAATGCCAGCTTCGTTCTCACGGGAAGCTCGGCGAGTGCCGCCTCTGAAATCAGAAGTCGCTGTTTATCGTAAAGCGCGGTCTCAGCGGAGGGTGTCGGATCGGCGACGGCCACAAGGACTTCTTCTGTAATTTCATCAAAAGGCGCCGCACACCGACGGCGTTCATGATCAATGAAAAGATTTCGCGATATCTCGAAAAGATATGCCCGTGCGTTGCCATCCCTAATTGTTGGCTTGGCAGTGAGCAGGCGAACAAAGGTATCCTGGGTGATATCTTCCGCTACATCCGCGCCAAGTCCCTTGCGGCTCAGGGAACGCCTCAGTTCCTTGGCATGCCGCTTGAACAGGTTCTGAATGTCCCACACCATTTAGCGATCACTCGTCATGCCAACGTAGCTACATGATGGCCGGCAGCCGTGCAGACACGAGAATTTTTCGGCTCCTCCAGAACGCTGCCGAAACAGATTTTTGATATCCCGTCTCAACTCGCCAGCCCTTCACAATACGTCCTGAATAAAAGGCAGTCGTGAAAAGACACCTTTTATATGACTCATATACTCATGTTTTATTCGCCGCCACGGATAATGCAATCGGATATGGCCGTGCTTTTCTGTTCCATTGCGGGTCGTGTCTCTTCGGCCACACCTGCCCGTCAGCCGTTGCTCCATATCCCGCGAGCCGATGTATAGGTCGTGAGAAGAGAAGTATTTCTGTTGGAGCACCTGATCGTCGATAGAACATACAAACGATCCAGCACTGCGTTGGCAGGTCAAGTCTGGCGTCAATGTATAGAACCGCCTGCTTTTTGCGGCCAACCTCAGAAGGGTGAGACCCGACAGAAAATTTTGCAAATCCGGTCCATCAAAAATCCGGGACCAAACAGCGTCAATCGCTTTCCCGTTCCGAACTCGGAGCGAATTCGGGCGGTACCACGACCAGCGGATTCTCACCGGGCACGTAGTTTTCAACAAGCACATATGCTTCGGCGATGATGGCCTCGACATTCTGGCGTGTCATCGTCACGTCGAAGGGCAGGTGAGCTGCAAAGGGATCCCAGTCCGGACACACGATGCTGACGTCACGCATCGCCTGACGCGGGATCCTGAGCGAAAACTGCAAGAGGCCTTCGAAGGCGGTGATCGAGTTGATGAAAAGGCCGTCCGGCGCGCGGCCGAGCGACTTGAAACAGGCGAGGAGAGCTTCCCGCACCGACGATGAGCCATAGCCGCAGCAGAAAACCTCCGGCGTCACGCCCACCGCGCTGGCTGCGATGGCATCGCGAAAGCCCGCGATGCGGCGTTCGGTGGCATGCTCTCCGGCGAAGCCGCCGAGAAAAAGCAACTCACGCGGCGCCGTCCGGCGTTTGAGTTGCGTGGCAATCAGCTTTTCCGTGAGGGCATAGGCACCGGCATAATTATCGGTGACCACCGAAGGAGCATCGCTGCCGGGCAGATCGAGATTGATGCAGGGAGTGCTCGCGGTCCGGCACAGCGCATTGAGGGTTTTCGTGTTGCTTGCGCCGGCGATGAACAGGAACTCGACCTGCTGGGAAAGCAGCGTGTTGGTGACGCTGGCCTCGATCGCCTCATCGCGCTGTGTGCTCACGACGATCGGACACAGACCACGCTGGCGCGCATTGGCCTCGAATGCCTCGGCAAGGCCGGCAAAGAAGCGATTGCGGTAGTGGGGCAGGATCATTCCTGCGAGTCCGGAACGCGACAGGCGTAAGCCCCGAGCCGTCATGTTGACGGAATAGCCCAGATCCTGTGCAGCCTTCAGCACACGGTTGGCGGTTTTTTCCTTGATGCGATAGCGGGCCCAGGCGCCGTTAAGCACGAGGCTCACCGTGGAAGGAGAGGCCTGCGTCGCTTCGGCGATGTCATAGATGTTGGATCTACGTTCGCTTTGTGAGCGCGCCATCTTGTTCCCTCAAGGGCTATGCGAATCGAATTCAAGATTCTCGAAAATCAATGCTAAATCCTTTTAGCTCCCTTGACAATCGGCGCTGAATGGACTTCGCTCATATCAATCGCGGTGGAGGAATAATGCCGCAGAGGGCAAAACGGTCTGGGAGGACTTTTTCATGAAATCACGTTCCAACGGTTCTATCGGTGCGTCGAAAATCGACCGTCGCACCTTTCTCACCGCCTCGGCTCTCGGAGCCGGTGGCCTGCTGATGCCGGGTGTGCTTGGCAGCGCCAGCGCCACACCGGACAAGCCTGTCATCGGTGTGGTGGTGAAGATCGGCGGCATCCCATGGTTCAACGCCATGGAGCAGGGCATCAAGAAAAAGTCCAAGGAACTCGGCGTGAAGGCCTTCATGGTCGGCCCGACCAGCGCCGATCCGGCGCTTCAGGTCCGCGCCATCGAGGATCTGATCGCGCAGAAGGTCGATGTGATCGGCGTCGTGCCGAACGATGCAGCGGTTCTCGAGCCGGTGCTGGCGCGTGCGCTTGCGGCGGGCATCAAGGTCATCACGCACGAATCGCCGAAGCAGAAGAACTGCACCTATGATTTCGAACTGGCATCCGCGAAGGGCTTTGGCGAGGCCTACGGCAAGCGGCTCGTCGCGGCGCTTGGCGGCAAGGGCGAATACGCCGTTTTCGTCGGATCCCTCACCGTGCCGCTCCATAATGCCTGGGCCGATGCGGCCATCGCCTACATCAAGGCGAACGCGCCGGGAATGAAACTGATCGGCGACCGCTATGGCGTGGCGGAGGATGTCGATAAATCCCGCAGTACCGCGCTCGACCTGATGCGCGCCAATCCTGGCATCAAGGGTTTCCTGGCCTTCGGTAGCCAGGGGCCGATCGGCGCCGCGCGGGCCGTGGCCGAGAAACATCTCGCCGGCAAGGTGCTTGTGCTCGGGCCTTTCTCGCCCGGTCAGGGCCGCAAGCTCGTGCATGACGGTGTTTTGACCGGAGGCTTCATGTGGAACCCGGAACTCGCCGGAGAGGTCTTCGTCACCCTCGGCCAGATGGTCGCCAAGGGAGAGACGATCAAGGACGGGCAGAATATTCCGGGCCTCGGGGTAGTGCATCCGGACGGCCACAATCTCATCGTGGACGAACTCGTCGAACTCAACAAGAACACGATCGACGGTCTGGCGAAGATGGGTCTCTGACCCTTTTCAGCCGTTTCACGCCTGGAGCGCGCATCCGGCATGGCGGTCGGGTGCGCGGCCGATGGAGCCATATTCAGCGAGCTTTGAGACGATGGCCAACATCCACGCAAACCCGGAAACGGAGCCGGCGGCCACATCCGCCGTTCCTCTGCTGCAAATCGAGCATGTCTCCAAGAAGTTCGGCGGCATCAAGGCGCTCGACGACGTCAAATTCGACATCATGCCGGGCGAGGTCCTGTGCCTCGCCGGCGAAAACGGCTGCGGCAAGAGTACGCTGATCAAGATCATCACCGGCGTCTACAAACCCGAACCCGGCGCGGAAATGCGCTTCATGGGCCGGCCGATCACCGATCTCAGCCCAGCTGCCGCGCGCGGCCTGGGAATCCAGGTGATCTGGCAGGATCTCGCGCTGTTCCCGGAAATGTCGGTGGCAGAGAACATCGGCTTCGAGCGCAATCTCGGCGGCCGTCCGCGCCTCGTCGACTATAAAGCGATGCGCACCGACGCCGAGAAAATCCTGACGCGCCTCGGCGTCACGCTCGATCTCGACGCGCCGCTGCGCACCCTGCCGATCGCCCAGCGGCAGATCGTGGCCGTCGCCCGCGCGCTGGTGACACGCGCGACACTCGTTTTCATGGACGAACCGACGGCGTCGCTGAGCCACGCGGAGACGCAAGCGCTGCTCGAAATCATTCGGCGCCTCTCGGCCGAGGGCATATCCGTCGTGCTGGTGAGCCACCGGCTCGCGGAGGTGCTCGACGTATGCAGCCGGGTGACGGTGATCCGGGACGGCAAATTGGTGGGAACGTTCCCGACCGCAGGCATGACCCAGACCCGGCTGACCGAACTCATGACCGGCAAAACGTTCGATTATGCCGTGAGCAGCCGTGACCACTCGGCCAGCCGGCCCGTGCTCGAGGTCACCGGACTGTCGCGGGTTGGCCAATATGAAGACGTGTCGTTGACGATCCGTGAAGGCGAGATCGTCGGGCTGACCGGGCGGCTTGGGTCCGGCCGTACCGAACTGGCGTTGAGCCTGTTCGGCATGACACGACCGCACCGCGGGGACATTCGCCTCGATGGCAAGCCGGTCCGCTTTTCCGGCAATCGCGACGCCATCGATGCCGGTGTCGCCTATGTCTCGGAAGACCGGCTGACGCTCGGGCTGATCCAGCCGCAATCGATCGAGGATAACGCAGTCATCTCGGTCCTCGATACTCTGCTCGATCCGAAGCCGCTCCTGTCATTCAGGAAGCGGGATATTCTGGTCAGCCGGTGGATCAAGGATCTCGGCATCAAGATCGGCAAGCCCAGCAACGCCATCTCGACCCTTTCCGGGGGCAATCAGCAGAAGGTGGTACTGGCCAAGTGGCTGTCCACCAATCCACGCCTGCTCATTCTCGATTCGCCCACGGTCGGCGTCGATGTCGGCGCGCGCGCCGGCATCTTCGCCATCGTGCGCAAACTCGCCGACGAGGGCATGGCGATCCTGCTCATCTCCGACGAGATCCCGGAAGTCTATTTCAACTCGGATGTGGTGCTGCACATGCGCGATGGCCGCATCGTCGGCCAGTACCGGCCGCAGGATGTCGCAATCGACACAATTGAGGAGGCCGTCCATGCGTAGTCTTGGTATCGGTTCCACGGAGCGCTGGCTCATCGTCGTGATTCTGATCATGGGCGTGTTCCTCAGTCTCACGACGTCGACGTTCCTGACGCTGTCGAACCTGTTCGATCTTGTCAATGCGAGTTCGGTCAACATCATCTTCGGCGTCGGTCTGCTGGTGGTGCTGATTGCGGGCGGCATCGATATCTCGTTTGCCGTCGCCGCCTCGGTGGTCCAGTATCTCACGGTGCTCACGCTCGGAGACATGGGTGGCGGAAACTGGGCGCTGGGTTTCATCCTCGCGGGCTTTTTCGGCACGGCGCTGGGCTGTTTCAATGCCTTCTGGATCTATCAGTTCCGCATCGTCTCGATCGTCGTGACGATCGCGACGTACAATCTTTTCTTCGGCCTCCTGATGTTCTTTAGCGGAGGATCTTCGCTCTATGACCTCCCGGACTGGCTGACGACATCGATCCCGGTCGTGAGCATGGACACGAGTTCCGGCCACGCTGAGATATCGATCCTCGCGGCAGTGATGGTCGTTTGCGTTGCCGCCACATGGCTGCTTCTCAAGCTGACCAGCACCGGGCGGCAGCTCTACGCCATGGGCGACAACATCGAGGGCGCGCGCCGCGTCGGCGTCAGTCTCGGCGCCATGCATTACCTCGCCTTCGGCTGGCTCGGCCTGATGGCAGGCATAGGCGGTCTGATGCAGGCGCACTACGCGCAGGAGGTTGTTCCCACCGCGCTTTACGGTCGCGAACTCGATGTGCTGGCTGCGGTCGTCCTCGGCGGCGCGCGGCTCGGTGGCGGGCGCGGCTCGATCCTCGGCGTCATTCTCGGCATCATTCTGGTGGCGATGACGCAGAACGGGCTGAACCTGCTCGATATCTCGCCCTATGCCTTCAAGATGATCATCGGCGTGATCATCCTCCTCGCGATTACCCTTTCGAGCGACGGTGTCGGCAAACTCATCGGAAACTGGCGCGGCGCGCCCAGGCGGAGGACAGCCCAGTGAGTGTTCAAACCAATGTGCGGCCGGGCGCCGCCCGGCTTGTCGATCCCGAAATCGGAGCGCTTCTCGCCCTGCTGGTGTTCGTCTGCCTCGTCTTCAGCCTGACGTCTCCGAGCTTTCTGAGCGGCGCCACCTTCACCTCGGTCGCTTTCCAGTTGCCGGAACTCGGTCTGCTGACGCTGGCGATGCTGATGCCGATTATTTCCAACGGCTTCAACCTGTCCGTTACCTTTACCGCCAACCTTTCGGGTCTCGCGATGGCTGCGGTGCTGCACGCATTCGGCGGCGTCGACGCGGGCGCGCTCGCCATCGCGCTCGGTATCGTCGCGGCACTCGCGACAGGTTCGGCGGTTGGCTGGCTCATGGGCGGCATCATCGCCATCACCGGGGCGCATCCGATTCTCGTGTCGTTGTCGATGATGATCTTCGTGCGCGGGCTGGGCGAGTTCCTGACCCATGGTGGCGACATTTCCGGCATGCCCGATGCGGTTCAGGCAATCGGGCAGGGGACCCTGTTCGGCATACCGGCGCCGATGTTCGTCTTCGTCGCGGCGGTTCTGCTCTGGTATGTGGTGATGTCGCGGACCCGCCTTGGTTTTACCACCCGCATGGTCGGCTCCAACCTCGAGGCGACGCGCTATTCGGGCATCTCGACCCGCCGGGGTCTGACGCTGATCTATACGCTGTCGGGCCTGATGTGCGGTATCGCCGGCATCGTCATGCTCGCCCGCTTCAACTCGGTGCGCGTCGGCCACGGTGAGGCCTACCTGCTCATCACGGTGCTGGGCTGCTTCCTCGGCGGCGTGTCACCCAATGGCGGTTTCGGCCGCGTGCTGCCGGTGGCAATCTCGCTCGTCATCCTGCAAGTGATCGCGTCTGGGCTGAATTCGCTTGGCGCCAACCAGCATCTGGCGACCGCGCTGTGGGGCGGCTTCCTGCTGCTGGTCATGGTCGTGCGCTCGATCTGGGCGAACGGCTTCCTGCAATTCATCTTCAAGAGGCGGTGAGCCCATCTGGGTGTGGGCGTTCACCTTGCGCGACGACAACGGCATTTTCCATCGAACCGGAGGCATAAATGAAGTTCGGCATCTATTATTCGTACTGGGAGCAGGAGTGGAGCGCGGACTGCCTGAGATATGTGGAGAAGGTCGCAAAGCTCGGCTTCGACATCATCGAAATCGCCGCGCATCACCTCAACAGCTACAGCCCGGAACATATCGCGGCAGTCGCCGGCGCCGCCCGCGACAATGGCATCACGATCACCGCCGGCCTCGGCCCGTCGAAGGACAGGAACCTTTCCTCCGCCGACCCGGAGGTGCGCAAGGCCGGTCGAGCCTTTTTCGAGGAGACGCTGGACAACCTCGCCAAACTCGACATCCGCAGCATCGGCGGCGCGCTGCATTCCTACTGGCCGATCGACTATTCCAAGCCGGTCGACAAGGCGGGCGACCGCGCGCGCGGGCTGGAAGGCATCTCCAGCCTCGCCGATTTCGCCGCCGACCGCGGCGTCACGCTCTGCCTGGAAGTGCTCAATCGTTTCGAGAACCACGTCATCAACACCGCGCAGGAAGGGGTGGATTTCGTGCGCGAGGTCGGCAAGCCCAACGTCAAGGTGATGCTCGACACGTTCCACATGAACATCGAGGAAGACAGCTTCGGCGACGCCATCCGCACCGCCGGGCCGCTCCTCGGCCATTTCCACACCGGCGAGAACAATCGCCGCGTTCCCGGCAAGGGCCGTCTGCCCTGGCACGAGATCGGCGCCGCGCTGCGCGACATCGGCTATGAAGGCGCGGTGGTGATGGAGCCCTTCGTCAAGATGGGCGGCCAGATCGGCAGCGACATCAAGGTCTGGCGCGACCTCAGTGACAACGCTGACGAAGCGAAGCTGGACGAAGACGCACGCCGTTCACTGGAGTTCTCGCGCTTCGTTCTCGGCTGATCGTTCCACCATTCGGTCGGCGCGGCCCACACCAGCAGCAATGACGCGATGACATCGCTTAGCCAGGGAATATGCGCCGCCTTCATTATCCTCTCAAGGAACGCCTTGCAGTGCCATTTATCCACTCATAATTTCGGCAGCCGCACGACGTACCGGCAGGCCATCGCATCTCAACCTAGCCGGTCGTAAGCCAGATGTCGTTCATTATTTTCTTCCCGGGTCTGCCTGCCGGTCGCCGATATCCTGATGAATGTACAAAGAAAAACGGATACGCGTTAAGCGCAATACGAAGCCCGCGTAATCTGTCTTGAGCTTGATACACTGATCTTCGCTCGTGATGTAGGTCACGCTGCGCCAAGACGCACGAGGCTTTGGCTTCACCGCGATGGACGCCGTTACTGTCGTCGTGGTAATGCTGGCCGGCACAGCAGGAGCGTCCGTCTACCGGTTCATGACCGTCAAGCACCGCTCAGTGTTGACGCTTTTGCGCGGATTTCCGTTATGCGGCGGCGAACCGGGGGCAACTTCATATGCATTTTCCTGAGGAGGTTGCGATGACCATGTTTCGTTTTATGAAGATAGGCAGCTTTTGCGCCGCCATGCTGCTGGCGATTCCTGTCTACATTCCTCCAGCAGCGGCCACGGGAGCGGTACCGATCGGCGATCTCCATCGCTATTGCCGCAAGGTCGGCAACGACGACACGGTCCGGAACTATTCCCATACCCTTTATAAAGAGACGGCCGCAGCGTTCAGGAAGTTATTTCCCGGCGCGAAGCGCCCACAGAACGATTCCGATTTCGTGATGCAGGCGCAGTACCGGTGCATGGGCGGAAAGGTCATGGTCTGCTTCATTGGCGCCAATCTGCCTTGCGGGAAGATGAATGCGTCCCGTGACAATCCCGGAGCAAACGAATTCTGTCGGGAAAATCCTGACAGCGACTTCGTTCCCCTCGCGGCGACGGGACACGACACCATCTATTCCTATCGGTGCCGCAATGGCAAAGCGGAAGTCAACGAAGTTGCGTGGCAGCTCGACAGGCGCGGCTTTGCGAAGAAGCTCTGGGTAAAGCTTCCCAATCGCTGACGGCTTCGTCCTGATCAGGAATGGCCTGTGACCGTGAGGCCAGTTTCACAGCTTGGAAGAAGATCGGATGACTTCATATGTTGTGCTGCTGCGCGCCGTAAATGTCGGCGGAACAGGCAAGCTACCGATGTCCGGGTTGAAGGCGATGTGCGTCGCCGAGGGTTTCAAAAAGGTTCAGACGTACATTGCAAGCGGGAACGTCGTTTTCTCGGCCGACCGATCCGAGCCGGAGGTCAAGGCTGCGCTGGAGAAACGTCTCGAAGACCATGCCGGCAAACCGGTGGGCGTCGTCGTGCGGACAGCAAAAGAGATGGCGGATGTTCTGGACGCCAATCCATTTCCCGATGCGCCACCCAACCGGACGGTCGCCATTTTTCTGGATTCCCCACCCCCTGCCGACACGTTGGAAGCGCTAAAGGGCAGAAAGGACGAAGACGTTCGTTTGGGCAGGTGGGAAATCTATGTAGCCTATGGTGCGGGTATGGGACGTTCGAAGCTGAGGATTCCGGCCGCAGCATATGGCACCGCCCGGAACATCAACACTGTCGCGAAGCTCGCTGAACTCGCAGCCTCTATTTGATGTGCGGAGGCCACAAAGCTGCCCAAACGGGCTATAGACTGTCGGGGAAATACTGTCAGGCTGCGGCGCGGTTTCTGTTTTTCCGCGATACCGCAAGCCCGCATATGCTGGACGATCAGCGCCTTCTCTTTGGTGAGAAGGCCGGCACGCGATAGTATTGAAACTTCACGGATGAGGTGTTCTATCTTGACTGGTGCGTCGATGATCTCGACCACGATGGGCAGATCATGCGACAGGCGCAGGACCTTCGCTGTTCAGGACAGAGTGCTCTGATCCCTAAGAGCTGGATCGTTCATAATTGGAGTTTTCCGCGCTGATTTCCCGGCCGGAAACCATGCTCGGCCGGAGCTGACAACGACACGCTGACGCGCCAGCTCGGCTGTGAGAGCTATATCCGACAAATGATCGGGCAGGCGCACCCATAAGTGCATTCCACCGCTCGGTACGCGAAACAGCAGCGTGTCGCCTAGCTCGGCGCGAAGCGCCGTGACAAGAGCATCCCGCCTTTCCAGCAAAGCAGCGCGGGCCGCCGTAAGATGACGTTTCCATGCTGGCGCGGAAATGACCGAGAGCGCCGCCGCTTGCAGAGGCCCGGATACGAAAAAGTCGTCGCTGTTGCGGGACGCCTTCAGCCGGGAAAGCCCCGCGCCCTTCGCCATGATGGCCGCGACACGTAAGCCCGGAGCGGCGGATTTCGCCAGAGATCGGATATAGACGACATGGCCGTGCTGGTCCTCCACGACTAAAGGTGGCCTCGGAGCCGATCCAAGATAGAGGTCGCGCGCCCAATCGTCCTCGATGATGAAGGCGCGGGCGTGGGCCGCAACGTCCAATACCTGCGTGCGTCGCTCTGCCGACAGGATCGCTCCAGACGGATTTGAGAACGTTGGCTGACAATAGAATGCCGTCGCTCCCGACCGGCGAAAAGCGTCGGCGAGCAAATCGGGCCGCACGCCGTCCGAGTCAGTGGCGACGGGCACCAGTTCCAAGCCGCTCGCCCGCGCCGCCGCGATCGCTCCTGTATAGGTCGGCGCTTCAACCAGCAGCGGGCGGCCTTGCGGTACAAGGGCGCGCAAGGTGCAGGCGATAGCAGCCTGTCCACCGGAGCAAACAATGACCTCATGAGGGATGAAAACACGACCGCTGCCGACTTCGCGCGCAAACCACGCCCGAAGGTTTTCAAGCCCCTCCACCGGCAGGCGGTCCCATAATTCGGGCCGCGCGGCGGCTTGACGGAGCGCGGCCGAAAGGAGGCTCGTCGCCTGAAGATCAGGGGGAAGATAGCCCATGCTGAGTGGGATGCTACCGGGCGGCGGCAGGGTCAGGAGTCCGCTCATGAACTCTCCATCAAACCGGCCAGTGCCAAGAGCGACGGATTGCCATGATAGATCAGCCTGCCCGGTTCCTTCCTCGGGGGCGAGGCGAACGAATGTCCCCTGACCGGGCCTTGCCTCTATCAAGCCATCCTGCGAAAGGTGCGCAAACACCTTCTACACCGTGGTCGGGCTGACGTGAAATTCCTCCATCAGCGTGCGGACGGATGGGAGCTTGCTTCCCGGCCCCGACGCAGCGGCAAGAGCGCGGAGGGATTGAGTAACGACTTCAAGTCTGTTATCTATTTTCATGACATATATAAATGACGCTACTCACAAAAATACGGAAACACTTTCAGCCTCAACGCCTCGGCCAAGAGCGATCACCCCATCGCGCCGGACGATGCCGCAGCGCTGCTTGCCGACCGTGGCTACGATGCCGACTGATTTCGTGACGCTTTACAGGCGAAGTGGATCTCCCCCGCATTCCGGGTCGCAAATCCCGGAACAAGACCGTCAAATACGACAAGCGCCGCTACAAGCGGCGCAATCGGATCGAGATCATGTTCGGGCGTCTCAAGGACTGAAGACTTGTCGCTACGCGCTACGACAGGTGCCAAGGCATTCTTCTCCGCCATCGCTCTCACCACAACCGTAATCTTCTTGCTATCAGCAATGAATCTTGACCTTAGGCTCTCAGGGGCGAAATTCGCAATATCTTCAAGCAAATGAAGATTACGATCGACTTGACGGTTCTGACGCTCGCGCTCATTGATGAGGCCTATGTTCCGCCGAACATGCCACGCCATTTTTCGGCATCTTCACGCAATGTTTGCGTTCAATGGAACCGGGAGTTGTTATGTGATCAATCCTAGCAATATTCCACTGGCGACGTTGAAGACGTTTGAGGCTGCAGCCCGGAACCAGAGCCTGACCAAAGCAGCGTCGGAGCTCCACCTGACCGACAGTGCGGTCAGTCACCAGATTCGGCGTCTGGAAGAATCTTTGGGCTGCAATCTTTTCACCAAGTCAGGAAGAGGTGTGGTCCTGACCGACGCTGGGCGTCTGTTTGCCAGAACCGTATCGTCCGCACTGCAGGATATTCAGGGTGCGGCGTTACGGCTGATCGACGCCGACAATGTCGCGGGTCGGCTGACTATCGCCTGCCCACCTATGTTCGCTAATACGTGGCTGGCGAAAAACCTGATCGATTTCTGCCAAGATCACCCGACCCTCGAATGCCATATCCGTCTTGTCGAGAACCAGCGGGTTCACGAGTTGAGCGATGTCGATGTTGGCATTTCCTTCGGCCCCGGCGGATGGGCAGACAGATGGTCCTCGTTGCTTGCCCATGTTCAAGTAACTCCGGTATGCAGTCCGCTGCTTCTGGAGCGCCTCGGCTCTGCCATAACCCGTCCTGAAGATTTACGGAACGTGCTACTTTTGCACTGGGACGATGGATCGGAATGGCGCAGGTGGTTTTCCGAAATCGGTTCGCCGGACGTCGGCCGTGAGACGCGGCATCTTTATTGCAGCGATTTAGGCATGGCGATCGACCTCGCCCTTCATGGCACCGGCATCGCGCTGGTCAGTGATACGCTTTCTTACGGCGACCTGAAACGCGGCATTCTTTTCAAGCCCTTCACTTTTTCAATTGATGTCTTCGGCGGCTGGCATGTCGTGTGCAATCATGCAAACCTGGAGCGGTCCAGCACGCGCCTGTTCCTGCGCTGGATATTGCGGAGCTTCGGCCGCGACGGAGCACTGAATATCCCGCTCTAACCGCGCGCACTATTCCAAGCGCTGATTTATTTTCACCTATTTACGCCCAATCCGAATATCGTGGCCGCAGGAACCGTATTATTCTCGCATCAATGCAGAGGAATACGACGCGAGCAACAGATTCATGAATCCACGTCATCTATTGCGTGACGATTCATCATTTGCACGATATTCATCATTCCTATAAACAGCTTAATAAATAGGCAAATAAAGATGTCTGACGCTGTCAGGCAAAGGGGACACATGCTCAAGCTCAGCGCTAGGGATATTCACAAGTCCTATGGCACTCACGAGGTATTGAAGGGTGTTTCACTCGACGCCAAGGCCGGGGATGTCATCAGCGTCATCGGCGCGAGCGGTTCCGGCAAAAGCACCTTTCTGCGCTGCATCAATTTTCTCGAACGACCTAGTTCCGGCACGGTTTCGGTCGATGGAGAAGAGCTGAAGACGGTTCGGGCGCGCGACGGCACGCTTCATCCGGCCGACAAACGCCAGCTGCGTGCGATGCGCAGCAGGCTGGCGATGGTTTTCCAGAACTTTTGCCTCTGGTCGCACATGTCCGTGCTGGACAATGTCTGCGAGGCGCCGGTGAGCGTGCTCGGCCTGTCACGCAGGGACGCGGTAGAGCGCGCCAAGGCCAATCTGGCCAAGGTCGGCCTCGATAACAGCGTCCATGAAAAATATCCTGCCCATCTTTCCGGCGGCCAGCAACAGCGTGTCGCGATCGCCCGCGCGCTGAGCGTGAACCCTGACGTGATGCTGTTCGACGAACCGACCTCGGCGCTGGATCCAGAACTGGTGAGCGAAGTCCTGCGTGTCATGCAGGCCCTGGCGGAGGAAGGACGCACCATGATCGTCGTGACGCACGAAATGGGCTTCGCGCGCCATGCGTCGAGCCGTGTCGTCTTTCTTCATCAAGGCAAGGTAGAGGAGGAAGGCGAACCGGAGGCGGTTTTCACTGACGCGCAGAGTCCCCGCCTGCAACAATTCCTGTCCGGCCGTCTCAAACACTGACGGCCGCAGGTCAACTCCCGGCAGCAGCCGGCAAATAATCTCACGAACAACTCCAGAGGACAAAACATGCCTATTCGCAAAGCTCTTGCCGCCGTCCTTTTCCTTGGGCTTTCCGCCGCCACCGCGATGGCCGGGGAGAAAATCAACATTGCGACGGACGCAACCTTCCCTCCTTTCGAATCCATCGACTCCAACGGCAAGCTGGTGGGCTACGATATCGAGTTGATGAAAGCCGTTTGCGCCGCCGCGAAACTCGACTGCAATATTTTCAACGCCGCATGGGACGGCATGATCCCCGGCCTGGTCGACGGCAAGTACGACGCACTGATCTCGCAATTGACCGTTACCGATCAGCGCCGCAAGATAATCGCCTTCAGCGATATTTACGAACACCCGATCTTCCGTTTTGTCGCGAAGAAGGGCGCGCAGTTCGACTTCACGCCGCAAGGGCTCAAAGGCAAGACGATCGCGGTTCAGACCGGAACGCCGATGGACGCCTATGTCACCCACCACTTCCCCGGAGCGATTATCAAGCGCTACGACTCTGGAAGCACGCCCTACCTCGATCTAGCCGCCGGTCGCGCCGACCTTGTCATCAGCTATCAGGCCCAGATATTGTACGGCTTTCTTAAGACCCCCGAAGGCAAGGGCTTCAGTCTCGTCGGGCCTGAGCTGACCGGCAAGGACGCCAAGGAATTCGGTGCAGGGGTGGCCATCGCCATCAACAAGAAGAACACCAAACTCCTCGATGAGGTGAACAAGGGTCTCGCGACGATCCGCGAGAACGGCACACTCAAGGCGATCAACGAAAAATATTTCGGTAAGTGAGCGGCATGGCCGTCGAATTCGCCATCGCAATATTGGCGGCCGGATCGGTTACCATTCAGGTTGCACTGGCATCGCTCGTCATTGCGATACTGATCGGCCTTGCCGGTGCTTTCGCCAAACTCTCGGCCAGCCGCGCGCTACGCGCGCTGGCCGGAATCTATACGTTCATCATACGCGGAATTCCCGATCTGGTGATCATGCTGCTGATCTATTACAGCTTGCCTGCGCTGCTCAACCAGTGGGCCGACGCGCTTGGCCTGAATGTCCGCGTGGAGTTTCCGGCCGCCATCGCCGGCGTGGCGACCCTCGGCCTGATCTTTGGGGCCTATATGACGGAAACTTTTCGCACCGCGCTGCAAAATATTCCCAAAGGCCAGATCGAGGCCGCCCTGTCCTACGGTCTCACGCGCTCACGCATATTTTTCCGCATCATCCTGCCGCAACTGATCCGCCTTTCGCTGCCAGGATTCACCAATAACTGGCTGGTTCTCGCCAAGGCAACGGCTCTGGTCTCGTTGATCGGCCTGCAGGACGTGATGTTCCGGGCCAAGGGCGCGGCGGAATCGACCGGCATGCCCTTCACCTTCTATCTGGTGGCCGCCGGCTTCTATCTGGCACTGACGATCGCTTCGATGGTCCTGCTTTCTTTCGTGGCCCGGCGCTTCAATGCGGGCGTCAAGGAGTTGGCGTCATGAACTGGGACGTTATAGCCGAAAATCTGCCGCTCTATGCGCAGGGCGTGAAGCTGACGCTGCTGCTCGCCACCGTCTCCCTGACTGTGGCCTTTGCCATCGCCATACCGCTCGCCTTCATGCGCAACAGCAGCAACCGGTTCCTACGCTATGGAGTGTCCACATATACCTTGCTTTTTCGCGGCACGCCGCTCCTGGTGCAGCTCTTCCTTATTTATTACGGCCTCGCGCAATTCCAACTGGTTCGCAGTTCCGTGTTCTGGCCATGGCTTTCCAGCCCGCTCGTCTGTGTGCTGATCGCCTTCATCCTCAACACGACCGCTTATACGGTGGAGATTTTTGCTGGGGGCCTGCGGACCGTGCCTGCGGGCGAGATCGAAGCGGCGCGGGCTTACGGCATGTCCGGCTGGACGCAAGCCCGCCGCATCCTGATCCCGGCCATGCTCACGCGTTCCCTGCCGCTCTATGGCAATGAAATGATTATGATGCTGCATGCCACGTCTCTGGCCAGCACCGTGACACTTTTGGAGACCACCGGCGTCGCCCGGATGATTACCCTGAACTACTACATCCAGTTCGAACCATATGTGACGGCCGCGGCGATCTACCTGACGCTGACTTTCGTGCTGGTGACGGGCTTCCAGCTCGTTCAGCGGCGCTGTGCGGGGTATCTGCAGCAAAGAATCGGATGAAAGGTCGGGCACGGTGCCTGAACGGACGTAAAGCCATACGGAAGCCGCGCCACAACCTGCGGCGGGACATGTCCTCACAGCCTCTTGCATGATTTTAACAAAAGGAGACCATCATCATGACCGTTAAAGCCGACCTTGGAACGCTCTTTGGCGCCGCAGCGCGGAACGCAACTTTCCTTGGGCTTGAAGCATGTCCCGATCTCGACGCCTTCGCCGCGCCTGTCGCCATTCTTGGCGCCCCCTGCGCAACGCCTTACGTCTCCGTCGGCGCCTATTGCCGGAACGCGCCGGACGCGCTGCGGCAGGCCACGGGTTCGCTGACCGCCAATGTCGACCGTCACGATTTCGACCATGGCGGTCCGGTTTTTCCGAAGAGCGGCGGTCGCCCGGTCGATTGCGGGAATCTGCCGTTCAACGAGGAAGACGGCTCCGGCAACCGCGCCCTGATCTTCGGCGCCGTGTCGAAGATACTGGCCAAGGGAGCGGTGCCGGTGATCCTCGGCGGAGACGATTCCATTCCGATCCCGATGATCGAAGCGGTGGGCGCCGCCGCGGGCGGACGCAAATATACGATCCTGCAGATCGATGCGCATATCGACTGGCGTGAAATCCATATGGGCGAGCGCCTCGGCCTTTCCTCGACCATGCGCCGCGCATCCGAGATGGCGCATATCGAGCGCATCATTCAGGTTGGCGCGCGCGGCATCGGCTCGGCGGCGACAAGCGATTACGAAGATGCGCTCGCATGGGGCGTCGAGTTCGTTCCCGCCTACGATCTGCACAAGAAGGGTGTCGAAGCCGTGCTCGACCTCATTCCGCAAGGCAGCGACATCATCGTCTGCATCGACGCCGACGCCCTTGATCCGGCCCTGATTCCGGGGGTGATCGGACGTGCGCCGGGGGGGCTGAGCTACTATCAGGCTGTAGACCTGATCAAGGGCGCGGCGGCCAAAGGCCGGATCGCGGCGATGGACTTCGTTGAATTCATGCCCGAACGCGATGTCGACGGCATCGGCGCGCTGACCTTCGCCCGTCTCATCACAACGGCCCTCGGCGTGCTCACGCGCCAGCAGGCCTGATCCGTTTCCAGCGACAACCAAGACAGCCGGAGGGCAAATTGTCCTCCGGCATTTTTGTCGCCGCACCCCGGCTCAGCGGCGCGGCAGATGAATGCCTGCGAGGGTGCAGCGCACCGAGCCGCCCGCTTTCTCGATCGTCGGTATGTCGAGCGCAACCGGCTCCGCGCTTTCTCCGATAACGGCGAGCTGATCCTCCCTCAGCGCCCGCATGGCCGTCGTCGACAGGGCCAGGATGCGGCCTTCTCGCCCCTGAAGCTCCAGCGCATTGCCCGCGAATCTCCTGATCTGGTCGTTGGAAAGCGCGATGATCTGCCGTCCCGAATTTTCCAGCCGCATGACGATCTCGTCGCGCCGTCGCCGGTCCGAGATCATTTCCAGCCCGATCATGGCGAAATGCGTCGCCACGCACATCAGCACATTGGTGTGATAGATCGAGGCGCCGGTTTCATCCATGGCTTCGAAGACCATGGGTTCGAAATTGAAATGGGTCGAAAACCGCTCGAGCGCGATGGGATTCGTGCGGTCGGAGCGCACGGCATAGGCAACCCGGTCGATATGGTCGAGCACCATGGCGCCCGTGCCCTCGAGATAGAGGCCGTCAGGCTCCAGGCCGGAATAATCTATGATGTCCTGCACGCGATAGGCGGTTTTGAGCATCTCGACGATGTCGGAGCGCCGCTCCCGTCTGCGGCTCTCCGCTTTCATCGGATAGATGGCGACGTGACCGCCCGCATGGGTCGAAAACCAGTTGTTGGGGAAAACGGAATCGGGCGTGGAAGTGCCTTCGTCCTCGAAGAGATGTACCCTTACACCGTGCGCTTCCAGAGTCTGCGCGGCATGGGTTATTTCCCGATAGGCCTGCGCGGCAAGATGCTCTCCAGTCTCGCCGGGCGCCTGGAAGCGATTGTCGATGGCGGTTTCGGTGTTGACCGTGAAATGGTGCGGCCGCACCATGACCACGGCGGAGGAGGCTTGAACGGAATAGCTCGCCTTACGCATGATGGTCGTCTTTCCTCTCAATTTCCGGCGCGCCTGAGCATTCCGTAGAGGTCGCGCGGCTCATCCGGGTCGGCAAGAATGTCGATTTCCTGATAGAAATCCGTTCCCTTCAGTTTCTGGCGCACGTAGCGCAAGGCGGAAAAATCCTCGATGGCGAAGCCGACACTGTCGAAGAGCGTGATCTGACGTTCGTCGCGGCGTCCCTGCGCCTCACCGCTCACGACACGCCATAACTCGGTGGTGGGATAATCGGCGCCCATTTGCTGTATTTCGCCCTCGATGCGCGTTTGGGGCAGGTATTCCACGAAGGTATCGGTCCGCAGGAGAATATCCCTGTGCAGTTCGGTCTTGCCGGGGCAATCGCCGCCTATGGCGTTGATGTGAATGCCGGCTCCGACCATGTTGTCGGTGAGGATTATGGCATACTGCTTGTCGGCGGTGCAGGTGGTGATGATGTCCGCACCTTCTATCGCGGCCTGCGCCGAGGCGCATGGCGTGACCTTGAGGCCGCTATCCGCCAGATTGGCGGCGACCTTGGCCGTCGCGCGCGGGTCTATGTCGTAGAGGCGAACCGCCTCGATGCCGATGACGGCCTTCATCGCCAGAATCTGGAATTCGGCCTGCGCCCCATTGCCGATCACGGCCATGGTCCTTGCCGATCCGGGCGCCAGATGGCGGGCGGCCATGGCGGAAGTAGCGGCGGTGCGCAGCGCGGTCAGGAGCGTCATCTCGGTCAGAAGGACGGGATAGCCGGTGGAAACCTTGGCCAGAAGGCCGAAGGCCGTGACCGTCTGAAGGCCCCCGGCCATGTTGCCGGGATGGCCGTTCACATATTTGAAGCCGTAGATTTCACCGTCGGAGGTCGGCATCAGTTCGATGACGCCCTCGCGGGAATGCGATGCGATGCGCGGCGTCTTGTCGAAACTGTTCCATCGGCGGAAATCGTCCTCGATCGTATCGGTCAGTTCAACGAGGAAGCTTTCGAGGCCGATATGATGGACGAGGCGCATCATGTTCTCGACGCTGACAAACGGGATGAAAGCCTTTTCGGATGGCACTTGCGGCATAGCGAACTCCTTGCTTGACAAGGGGAGGCTAGCAAGCCGCAATGTTTGACTGAAATTGCAAAATATTGTTGTTTTCGTGAATAAATTAAACAATATGTTCAATTGTTTTGTCAATATTGTCAACCAATATGAACGTTGCAAAATATATTCCCGATGAGTTGGACCGGCGCATCATCGCCCATCTGCGTGTAGACGGGCGCGCATCGCTCGCCAAGCTTGCGGATGCGTTGGGTGTGGCGCGCGGCACGATTCAGAATCGGCTGGATCGTTTGAACGAGACCGGCACGCTGCTCGGCTTCACCATCAGGGTGCGCGAGGACTATGACGAGCGTGCCGTTCATGCCGTCATGTTGATTGAGGTCATGGGGAAGTCCACCACACAGGTCATTCGCAAGCTGCGTGGCATTGCCGAGATTGCCTCGCTGCATACGACGAACGGCAAATGGGATCTCGTGGCCAATATACGTGCTGAGGGCCTTTCCGATTTCGATCGTGTCCTGCGGGAAATACGCATGATCGACGGAGTCTCGAACAGCGAGACCAGTTTGCTGCTCAGCACCGTATGAAAGCCAAAAACAAACAAATGAATTATGTTATCATCGCCTTTTCAGCTGTCCGGTCGCTGTTCGATCAGGGCGCTAAGCTTCGCACATGCCCGACCTCGCGCAGGAGATGGGTTATCTCAGCGGCGGGCGGAGGCAAAACCACCCGTGTCGTCGAGCAGGCGCTATCGGCTGAAGACGGAGCGACGGCGCTCGTCAACTATACGCGCAACAACGTGCGCGAGATCGAGCTAAAGATATACGAGCATTACCAAGCTGTGCCGGCTCACGTTGAGATCCTATCATGGTACTCACTTCTGCTGCGCGAACTGGCTCGACCCTACCGCTCTTCAATGCACAAGCATTGGATCGGCGGGATTCATTGGGTCGAGGGGAAGTCGGCGCAGTTTGTCCCAGAGATCAAAACCGACCCTCACTATTTTCTCGATAGCCGGCGGATTTACTCGGACAAGATCGCGAAATTTATCTGCGCCTGCGAAGCGAAATCGGGCGGGGCAGTCATGCGCCGCCTTAAGCAGCGGTTCCGCCACATCATTATCGATGAGGTTCAGGGTATGGCAGGCTACGATCTGAATATGCTGGAGCTGATCTTAAAAGCTGGCATCCTTGTCACATTGGTTGGCGACCATGGGCAGGCAATCCTCTCGACCAACAATTCGCCCATGAACAAGAAGTTCGCCAGCCCCGCCATCATCGAGAAGTTTGAAGCGTGGACGAAGGCGGGGCTCGCAGCGATCGAGTATGAAACTCACACGCACCGCTGCAATCAGCCGATCGTTGATCTAGGAGATAGCTTCTTCCTCAACGAGCCTAAAACAATTTCAAAGAATGAGACCGTGACGGGACAGGACGGTGTTTTTCTCGTCTCAAGCGCCAACATCGACGAGTATGTGAAGCGCTTCGCTCCACAGGCCCTTCGTTATAATGCCAAGACCGTATGTGGCGCGCTCGACGCCCTCAACTTTGGCGAGGCTAAAGGCATCTTGCTGCCCTTGGGGACTCTCCTGTCGCTTGGCACGTAATTGTAAGAACGTGGCCGTTTGGTTCAGGCTTGGCATTTTAATTGTGAGAATCGTGGCTACGGGATTCTCAAATTAATTGCATCTGAGACCGTTCGTTCGACCTGCGCGCTTGGGCAATCATCCGCTCGGTGGCCTCGATGAAGTGGACCCGGTTTTCACCCATCATGTGACCATCCAGCATTCGGAGCATCTGCGCGCCGGCACGCCTCATCCCAAGGCGCCTCGTCAATCTCATCGGCAAATGCATCACTCATGCAAAGCTTCGGCAAAAAATACCGGAGCCGGATTCTCACATAAAGTGACAATGCCCAAATCGAATTATCAAATTAAATGCCCATTCTCAAATTAAGTGAATGGGTTATGGACTGATATCATTGAGTCGCGATTCTCGAAATTAAATGGAAAGTGACACCGGTCTCGGAGCCGGTATTGCCGCATCGCGAACTCCGAAAACTTGGCTTTCCCAATTCCGCAGTCTTGTAGCCCATGCCTCCGTCGCAATCGGTTTGTCCTGATCAGGCATCCTGATATCCAAGTTCTTCGATCTCGCTCCGATTTAGAGCGGCTGTGCCGCGGGATCAGGCGAGCGGGTTCAAGGTCACTCAGTCTGTGACGAGGGCACAGCTTATATGCAGGCGCGTCTCTATGCCTTCAGTCAGCTGCGCCCCTCTCTTATGAGTTAGACAGTCAAACCCTTGCGCGCTCTTGTTTGTGTTGGAGATCAATTTATTTATAATAACAGACGCGGTAAGCCCACGCTGTAACTTAAATAGTTTCAAGGAATATGAAAATCTATCGACGTTTCGTGCTGCCAGGAATATTTGTTTCGTCGCTCTTGGGTTTGTCGGCTTTTTCCGCTTTTGCGGAACGCAAGGACGAAGGGGCTCTCATATCTGCGGACGGTACCCTTTCCTGCTCAAGCGCCCAGTACGATGAATACATGAAAATCATGGTGATCGCCGGGGAGATGACGATCGGCCAGGTTCCGCCTTTCGGGGGCCTGGCACAGCAACGGAAACTGCTCGACGAATTCGAAGCGCTTCGGCTTCAAGAGGATAAGACGGTCATAGCTGTCGGTCATTATCCGACGGGCAAGGTCTACACGAAAACGTGCAAGGAGGAGCGTTGTACGCATCTCGAAATGGCGGAACCGGAACATGCTTGCCTGACGGAGTACTGGAACGACTGCACCTATATAGCGATGCAGTTCAGGTCGCGGAAATACTGCTTCCTTGAACCGGCCGGGCGCTGATTTGCAAGATCTCCGTGGCCGGCCCCGGCGACGATGTGCCTTTCCAATGGGACAGAACCGGCGGAGCAGGCAAGATCTTTCGGCGAAAGACCAATCAATTTGTCACAGTAGCCTTGCAGACTGGAAGCCCCTCATGATCGGGAAGCATCTGCAACCCGGAGGGATTCCGTTTAAGCCAGGGGTTTGCCCACATGACTTCGCGTTACTTCGTGATTGTTTCGGCTCTGTCCGCCCTCGCAATATCGGCTCCCGCCGCCGCGCAGCAGAAGGTCGACAGACTGAAGCTCAACTATCTGTCGGGGCGCAATCAGCTCGGCATCCTGAGCTACTGCCTGGAGAAGGGCCACATTGACGACCGGGCGGTCACGATCCAGACGAAGTTGATTGCTCGGATGTGGAAGCCGACGGATCTGAGCGGCGGAGACAAAGCCGAAGCCGCAGGTCGCAAAGCCAGGATCACAAATCTCGTGGATGTCGATTCGGACATCGAAACGGTGTCCAAGGCGCAGAATATGAGCGAGAAGGAATACTGCCAAGACCTGAGCAACACCGTCAAGGAATACGGCTATCTGGTGCAGTAGCTAACGTCTCGGCACTGGGCAATCCGCCCTATGCCAGCCTGTACGCGTCCGCGGAGCCCTGCATGGAATCGCCGCTGAAGAGTTTTCGGACAGTCTGCGGACCTTTTGCGAAGGAATGACGGTAAATATCCTGGTCATCGGCGGCACGCGGTTCATCGGCGCGCATGTCGTGCGGCGTCTCCATGACGCTGGCGCGGAAGTCACGGCGCGGACCAAGCGGCTGGTTCTCGTAGAGCGGTTCTGGCAGCGTTTCTGTCAGGACCGGGACGCACCTATGCGACGTTGGAGGGACGCATCGAGCCGGACAACGCGGCAAGCCTCGCTTGCGCCCGACGCTGCGGGTTCAAGCTTCTGCCGGAGCCGGACGCAGATGGCCTGCTTCCAGCGATCTATCGTGCGGCGCATAACTCCTAGACATCGATTCTCTCTCGAACGACAATCTTAGGATTGCGGAAGCCCATCGCGATCCATGATCGCAATAGCTTCGCGTAGAATGAAACCGACTGTGTCTTCAGATTGGAAATGTCGTTCGGCAGATCCGAGGGATCGGGCAGGTCTCCTACCATGGTTCACACTGCGGCCTTGGGCCGGGCAGCTTCGGACCAGAGGTGTAGATAAAGGTCCACCCGGTGCGCCCCTTCATTTCCATGAGCATTGGCGTGTTGCAGCAGGTGGTGGCGACCAGGCAACGGGCTCCTGCGTCGGTAGTGAGCCGGAATTCCGCCAGATTGCTCGCTCCCGAGACGATCCGGACGCGATCCTTGCGGTATAGCGCGGAGCCGTCGCCTCATAGGGCGTAAGCATGCTTTTCGCATCCCCGATGCGTGGTGAGCCGAGCCGCGGCGGCCCTGCAACCGTGAAACACGCATTCGGTAACGGTGATCGGGTCGCCCGACATTGCAAGTCGGGTCGACCCGCAGCCGCAGCCAATATCGGTAGTTCTGCTCATGATGCTTTACTGTCCGGAATTTGAAATAGCTGCCGGATATAACGGTCGAGACGGTCGAGGCTTTTTGCGGTCCAGTCGCCCTCGATCCTGTGTTCCCGCCGTGCTACTTCGATGTCGCTGCGTGGCCGAAGATGCTGCGGCCGTATGCATCGCGAATGGTGGGTGAACTGATGTAAATCTCTTGTGCCAGCGTGCCGACAAGGCAGGTGACCTCGGCGAGATCCCCGACGATGATTGCCTTGCGGAACGCGACATAGGCGAGAACGCGGTCCAGCGGATCGGACGGTTCATGATAGGGGGCTGCCGCGAAAAAGGCGCTCGTCCCCCGCCCAGAATTCGGCCGCCGCGACGCCCAGTGCTCCCTTGCTACCGAACTGATGAAAGAATGCGCCCTTGGTAACGGCGGCTGCGGCGCAGAGATCCTCCACCGTCGTGGCGGCATACCCCTCCGAGCCGATGATATCCCGCGCAGCTTCGAGAAGGCGGAGTCGGGCCGCGCCACGTTCGGGGAGAATTTGGCTGGTCTCGTCATATGTCGATACATACCATACGGTCGGTATAAATTAATGGCCCTTGATAGGAGTCCTCGCAGGCTTAGACTTGGCACTCCGGGATTCTCAATTTGCGGACAGCCATGTCGCCGGCGTTATGCAGGCAGCCCGGCGCGCGGGAAGAGGGCTGGCTAGGATGCCCGCCAGGGCGGCCATTGGAGCTATGACGTCAAGCGGTAGCTGCATGGAACTGCCTCGTCGCCTCATCGAGGAAGGCCTGATGAGCGACCGGTAGATCGTAAATCGTCAGATCACACCGCGACGACCTCGATCGTAAATACGGCGCAGCTTGGCAAGGTGCGGCTCGGGCGAATGCGTCTGTGGTGGTTGATACAAACCCTTGCTGTTGCTGAACACGCGTAAGCGGCGAGTGCATCGATGATCGGTGTGACGATCGCACTGGGCGGCTTCGGCCGCCCCTACGGCATTCTGACAGCAGATGGTGTCGGGTACGCGCTGATGGGCCGCAAGGCCCGGCTCCGGCAGTGTGATATTCGCAGAGCGGCCGGGTGTTCTGCCGAACCGAAACCGCAAAGAAGCGATAGAGTTCGACCAGTGCGGTATTGCGGGTCGCTGGCGCGATCGCGATATGGAACGCGGCGTCGCGTTCGACGAAACCGTCAAGATCGGCCTCTTGCGGGACATCGCCGCGCTGTTGGAGCAGTCGGTCATTGGGGCGCCGTCTTCGTCGGTCCGGCGCAGCTCCGCCATGCGCGCCGCTTCCGTTTCCAGCAGCGCGCTGAGCTCAAATGGTCGCGCAGGTCCGCATCGCCCCGGCCGGATCGACGATCGTTCTATGAGGGAGGGGCGCAGCCTACATGCAGGCGCGTCTCTGCCCCTTCGATCAGCTTCGGTTCCGTGGCGAGGACGAATATCTTCCGGCCTCCAGACCTCAGATCGATCAGCCCCTCCTGAAGGCGTTCCGAGGTGCCGCCGATTTCAATCGTGCTTCGATATATGGCCCGGGACGAAAAGCATCCGCACGCACCGATCGGCTCCCGCAGCCTCGTGTCGGCCATCGCGGTCACAGGGCCGGATCCATTCGAGATATCCGTCACGCTGACGGACAGGCAGTGGGACAGGTTGTTTTGAACAACGACGCGAGGTTGCTCCCACGCGCCGCAAGGCTGTGTCGCCACAAAAAGGGATGGAAGGGCAAAAATCAGGTATCTCATACGTATCCCGTTCGCGACATTTGTGTACCTTTCGTCATAGCCCGCCTCGAATGCAGTCTGCCGCTCTTTCGCGGCGATGGCGGCCCGATCGCGGCATATCGGCCTCGTCGCGCGGGCATTGTGGAAAATGCGGTAAAGACGATATACCCGGAACGTGACGGTCATGCATAGTCACATCCGTGAGCGTTTCGCAGTGGCATCGGGAGTGGTTCGTGCAGTTCATCGCGCATCTATTTTATCAACTCAACCAGTGGAAAATAGCCGTTCTTGTGGCCCTCACCTTCGGATCGGCCTTGGTTCCAGTGGCGCTGATCGCGTTGAACCGCGATCCGGGCAAGGAAAAACGCCTCATCGCCTGGGGATTGGGCTGCACTTTCGGTATCGGATTTCCACTCATCTTCGGCTTCGCGTTTCTGGGCAGCGCTATCGCAACCAGCCTGGTCCATCGTTACGGCGTCGATGGAGAGGGGGTCGTTACCGGCCGCTTCGATACGGGTGCGATGTATAATGACGAGCCGGTGCAGGGCTACCGGGTGCTTGTCCGAACCCGAGGGGATCGGACAGTCCAGACGGGTTTCCGGTCCGACACCTTCAATGTCTACCCGCCCGAGAACGGCGTTGCCTATCCATTGCCAGGCGTGCGCTTCACCGCACGCTATCTACCCGACTACCCCGAGGATTTCGTCATCATCGCCGATGACGAATCCCCCTGGGCGCACAGCCTGCGCTGCTCGAGGATCGAAGGCCGGGCGCGGGAATTGACGGTGAAGCTGCAGTTTTCCGCCACGGATCCGACCTATCGCCGCGAATATGATGAAACCCTCGCTGCCGTACGTGCGGCCCGCTGCAACGTCGTTTCGACAGATTGAACGAGATGGCCGGCGACGATTGGGTCGGCGACCCTAGGGACGGTTCTCGCGAAGGGGATTGCGCAATTCGATCCAGCGCCGGCACTCATAGGTGCTGTGCTCGCCGAATGGAGGCACTGGCGTGAAGGTGCAGTCATACCCGCCACGGCTCTTGCCCTCTTCGAAAGGCAGGGCGAAGTCGTACCGCGCGGGAATGACGATCTTTCCGCATTCATCGAAATAGCCGTACTTGCGGTCCTCGACATAGCGCGCCAGGCCCTCTCTGAACGGATCGGCGCCGTTATCGAAAAGCATCGGCTGCAGCAGCGTCTCTCCCTTGCGGTTGATGATGCGCGGGCCGCCGTCCGTCAGCACTGCGGCGATGCCGCAGGCGTTGAAGGGATCTGCGGCGGTCAGCGTCGCTTCGATCCCGACGGTCCCATCGCAATTGCGATAGCCGTAAGCCTGCCTACCCTCATCGTAGAACGGGCCGCAAAGCAACGTTGCCGATGCCGTCGCAGTGATCAGAAAAGACATGGCGTCCCACCTTGCAGTCCTGTTTCAGGCCGCCTGTAAACGAAGGGTGTAAGTTTACTGGATTCGACACCGCGGAGCGAGCCCCATCTGCGATCATCCGCCTTTGATTTCGAAGTGCCGGCCTGTCCGCGTCTCGCAGCCGCCGTCTTTCTGGTCGCAGTGTCTATTAGTTCGCGCTGTGCCATTGCGGTGCGGACGACGGTGCGAGTGTCGATCTCGCGGCGGCCCTTCGCCAGCAGGGTGCGTCGTACAGTTAACGCCTCGTGCAGGGTGCTCAAAGGCAACGTTGCGTTGGCATAGCGGCTTCTATGAAGTTTACTGAAGTCCGTCGAATGAAGATGCGGGACATGTCGCGTGGATCGTATTTTACGATCAGCCGCCGGGCTGAACGCCCGACGTCGGCGCTCAGCGCTGCCGACCAATACCGCAAGCCGAATAGATAAATGCCAGTCGGCCGCAAGGTACGCTCCTGTTCAGGCAGAAATGTCAGCCAGAAGCGCGGGCGATGCCGGAACGCACTGAAAGGAAACGCATTCAAAGATGTCGAATCGCCACACTATGAGTTCCACAAATCGTTAGAGGGGTTTTGGGATCAATACCGATGGGTGCGCGCTTGAAGGCGAAATCTCGACAGTAGGTGAATATGATACGGCATTGCGCCAAGCCCTACGAGCGAGCGGCTACACGTCCTCGCAAGTTGATAGCCTAGCAGGTCTGGCCGCGCAGAACCGAGCCGCATACGGCTTGAGCGCCGATAATCTCGTTGCTAGAATACTAGGACGTATAAATCCATCAAAGTAATCAGGAGGAGCCTCTTGTCTGATCCCAATTCTCGTACAATGGCAACACTTGACAAATTGGATTCTGTTGAATGGTTCGCAAGTGTGGGAAGGCTTGATCAGCAGCAAGTGGAGTTTTTACACTCTTGGGATGAAGCTATGGAATCTTGTACTTCATCTGATTGGGAAAGCCTTACTTTGGAGGCCGCGAATCAGTTGCGGGAGAGGATCAGAGATAAAAGCAAGGAACGGCTCAATCAGTGGAATTCCATCCTGAAGGTGGTCAAGCCGTTTTCCGATGCTCTTGTAAAGGATAAAACAAAATCTATTTTAGAAAATAGTAATCTTGGTGAGGAATTTTTGAAGTGTGTTCGATGGGATATATTTCATTTATGCATGGAGGCGGAATATTCTGATATAGTGGAGCCAGCATTCTTTTCATCTCTTTCGTATTATTACTTTTACGGTCATTTTCCATGCGGATTTTCCGGGAATTTCCCGCAGGGCCGCTTTGTTATCTATTGACGCATTCGCCAAGGTTTGCACACTTTTTAAGTTTTGGGAGGCTATGAAGTGTGGACTCTTAGGATTCCCAAACTTTTGCTGATGTGATTGAAGGCTGCCTTTTGGAGGCAGGCATGGGTGTTCCTGACCGTCTTATTCTTCGTGACGACCCCGTGGGATCGTATGTCGCGACACATCATCGGTGATGATCGCACGCGTGGTTCCTCTGGCGGGGACAATCGCATGTTCGTGGAAGCGGTATTGTGGATTGTGCGCACAGGCTCACCTTGGCGCGATCTGCCGGACGTATTCGGCGATTGGAACAGCGTGTTTCGCCGCTGCAGCCGCTGGAGCCAAAAAGGTGTCTAGTGGCGTCTTTTCGAGGCGATATCAGATGATGGCGACTTCGAATACCTGAGATCGTCGACAGCACCCTCATCCGTGCTCACCAACATGCTTCGAGCGCAAAAAGGGAGTTGAAGAGCAGGTCATTGGCCGTTCTCGTGGTGGTGTGAGCTCCAAAATCCATCTTGCGGTGCGTGGTCTTGGATGCTCATTGCACTTTGTGCTCACCGCCAGTCAAAAAGGCAATGCACCGCAAGCCGAGGCTTTGATCGAAGAACTTTCCCGTCGAGCTCGTCATGGCCGATACAGCCTACGACAGCGACCGAATCCGCAAAACCATCGCGACCAAGGGGGCCAAAGCCGTCATCCCCAACAATCCGTCTCGCGCCCTAAAATACCCGCTCGGCAAGCAACTCTACGCTCGCAGGATAAATCAGATCGCGTTCAGTGCTGCCGCAAGCCCGGAAAGTGGCGCGCGGAAGGACAGGCCGTTTGCGGAATTGCCGAATTGATAGCTGATGCCCACGGTACGCCCCTTCTTGACCGCCTCGCGCACGCGCTGCACCACCGGCAGATAGCCGATGCAGACCTGCGCATCGCAGCCCTCGATCTTCACCGGCACCGTGGCGCCGCCGTCGCCGAGGTTGATCTTGATCGCGTTGTCCCTGCCAACATTCGGCGGCACCCGCATGATGAAGAACGGCATGCCGTTCTGTGCCGCGGCCAACGACCAGCTGAAGATCGTCGCCCCCGCCTTGTCCACGATGGTCTGCGAGATATTGCAGACCTTCTGCTTCTTCGCCAGGTTCTCGTCGCAGATCAGCGTCCAGTTCGGAAACGGGCGGATCATGCGCAGATATTTGCCCAGAGGCACACCGTCCGGTACCGAAACCTCGGAAGGCTTCACGCTGAAGCCGGGGGTCAGCGGCTCGGGTCTGGAAGTCGGCGGGGCCAGCTTTGTGATCGGGGGAACCTGCCCCACCTTTTTATGTGCGGCAAGGGCAGAGGGCTGACCACCGCACAGAGCCGCAGAAACCAGAATGAAAAGTCTGCACAGAGTGGAGCTTCCGGTTCCTGCGAACATCGTCATTCAACTGACCAATCGCCTGCTCAGTTGAAGGTATAGCTCAGGCCTGCACCCGCACCGACGTGACCGCCGGCGGTGGTGCCGCTGATATTGGCCCGAAGACGCCCGCTTTCACTCGTGTAACCGACACCGAAGGCGAACGCGCCCTGATCGCGCCAGTAACCACCGCTAATCGCCGCACTCAGCTTGCCTGGACGGTCGTCATAACGCAGCGAGGCGGCGGCGAGGCCGATCGCGGCGGCCTGACGGGCCTCCTTGCGTACGTCACCGATCTGGCTCGACAGATTGCCCATCTGCTGGTCAAGCGCGTCGAACTTCTGGTCGGTATAGGCGTTGGCGCTCTTCAGCGTATTGCCCGCCGTCGTATCGGTGTAGGCCTTCGACTGGTCGACAGCCCACTCGGTTTTGGTGTCCGTGTAGGTGTTGGCCGAGGCGAGCGTCTGGGCGTTGCCGTCCTTCAGCTGCTTCACGTTGACCGCGTCGGTGTCGTCCGTACCGGTGCCGACATTCTTGAGCACCACAGGCGCATTCGCATCCCCACCCTGCAACGTGACGGTGTTGGCGCGGGTGCCATTCGGGTTGGTGTCGTACTGCACGGAGTTGCCAGCCGTTTTCTCCACGTCCGCCAGTTGCTGGTTGGTGTCATAAAGCTGCGAGCCGTTGACGGCCTGCTTCGATGTGCCATTCACCTCGCCATCGGCGACATTGCCCAGCGTCTGCGCCGCGCCCGGATTGGCACCCGTGCCGCCCGGAGCGGTCAGAACGGTACCGTTTTCACCCGAGCGCTGCACCACACCGGCCGTACCATTTTTCAGGGCCGTGACGTCACCGCCGATACTGTTGACGGTAGTGCCCAGATTGGTGATGTTGCTGTCAACAGCACCGAGCGCGCTGCCGACATTGTTGTAGGTATTGCCCTGCACGGTGTAGCTCGGAGCCGAGACGGTACCATCGGAATTGACCTTCGAACCGCCGCCCAGAGCCGACGCTACGCTGTTCGCCGTGTTGTGGAGCTGGCCACCGTTGACTGCGTCCTTCGAGCCGGCTGCGACCGTTCCGTCCGCCACATTGGTGACCTTCTGGCCGCCGGCATCAATGCCGGAGGACGTTACACTCGGGCCGTTCTGGATGGTCAAGCCGCTATTGTTGATCGTCGTGTTGCCGGCGGTCAGGCTGTTGGCAGTCAGATCGGGGGCGGTGGCGATGGTCAGGTTCTCACCGTTGCGAGTGATCGCGATGTTCTGGCCATTGGTGAACTGCACCGTGTCACCCGGCTTGACCTGCGAGGCTGTGTCACCGTTGGCCTGGAGGTTCCAACCCGCGCTCGCAGCCGTGTTCGCAGCTTGGATAGCATCATTGATGTTGTCCTTGCCTGTGCCGCCGATATTGCTCATCGTCATGCCACCCGTCGTCGTATCGTAATGGGCATTGCCGCCGAGCACGCTCTGCATGGTCTGGCCAAACCCGCCGGCTCCGTTCAGCTGGTTGCCGAGCGTCATGAGCCACTCATTGGTGGTGAAGAGCTGCGAGCCGTTGACGGCATCGGCCGACGTGGCGGTCAGGTCGCCAGCCGCGACATCGGTGATTTTCTTGCCGCCCGCATCGATGCCCGAAGCCAGCACACTCGGACCACCCATGATGGTCAGCCCGTTCGTGTCGATCTTCGTGTTGCCCGCCGTAAGGCTGTCCGCCGCCAGGTCCGGCGTGGTGGAAACGGTCAGCTTCTCGCCGTTGCGGGTGATCGCGATGTTGTGGCCATCGGTGAACTGCACCGTGTCACCCGGTTTGACCTGCGAGGCCGTGTCGCCGTTGGCCTGAAGGTTCCAACCTGTGTTCGCAGCCGCGTTTGCCGCCGCAATGGCGTCGTTGATGTTGTCCTTGCCAGTGCCGCCGATGTCGGTCGGTGTCGTCAGCGTGCCGGTGGCCGGATTGTAGGTCGAACCGCCGCCGATCACGGTGGCCGTGTTGTCGCCGAGTGTGTTCAGATTATTGTTGACCGTGGTCACCGTCTGATTGGTGATGAAGAGCTGCGAACCGTTGACGGCATCGGCCGACGTGGCGGTCAGGTCGCCGGCCGCGACATCGGTGATTTTCTTGCCGCCCGCATCGATGCCCGAAGCCAGCACACTCGGACCACCCATGATGGTCAGCCCGTTCGTGTCGATCTTCGTGTTGCCCGCCGTAAGGCTGTCCGCCGCCAGGTCCGGCGTGGTGGAAACGGTCAGCTTCTCGCCGTTGCGGGTGATCGCGATGTTGTGGCCATCGGTGAACTGCACCGTGTCACCCGGTTTGACCTGCGAGGCCGTGTCGCCGTTGGCCTGAAGGTTCCAACCTGTGTTCGCAGCCGCGTTTGCCGCCGCAATGGCGTCGTTGATGTTGTCCTTGCCGGTGCCGCCGATGTCGGTAGGCGTGTTGAGCTTGCCGATAGCCGGATCATAGCTGGAACCACCGCCGATCACCGTTGCAATACCGTTGCCCTGATTATCCACCTTGGTATCCAACGAGGTCAACTGGCTCACATTCACCGCGTCGGTGGCATTCGCGCCCGCTGCTACATTGGTCATGCGGCGCTCTTTGCGGCTACTGCCTATCGAGACCTCACCGACCGGGGAAATGCCGGCCAATATAGCGCTGCCAGGATTGTAAGCGGAAGCCGACAGTGTGCTGCCGTCAGCGGTGCTGTTCGCGCCCATTGCCACATTGGTGTCGGTGCCGGTGCTGGAAATCGAGGCACCGTTGCCGATGGCGACGCCGTTGGCCGCGCTGGCGGTGGTTTGAGCGCCGATGGCGACCGCACCGCTCGCAGAGGCATTCGCGCCTGCTGTGGCATTGCCGCCGATTGCGATCGCGTCGGCGGCGGAAGCCATCGCGGTGCGGCCCATCGACACCGTATTCTCGGCTGTAGCCTTCGTAGACGGGCCGATAGCCAGCGCGTAACTGCCCGTCGCTGCTGTGGCGGGCGCACCGGCGTTGCCACCGAGCGCCACGGAGTTGAAGCCCGTTGCGGCGGACTGATCACCGATAGCTATCTGCGAACCCCCTCCTTGAGCATTGGCGCCCCAGCCGATGGCCACCGGCGAGCTGCCGCCGGTGGTCATGGCGTTGGACTCGGTGCCGATGGCGACACCTCGACCGCCACCACTGGCATTTGGAGCCGCGCCGGACTTGCTAGCCACACCGATGCCAATGGCGCCCCCCGTATTGACCGATGCCCCGTTGCCGAATTGCAAAATACCTCCATTGATAATGGTTTTCGACAGATTGTTGGGATCGCCCCACCGATCGCCAATAATCACGTTGGTCAGCGATGTGGTCGAGTCCACGTATCCTGTAAAGAAGTTTCTGTATCGAGGCGTGCCTTCGTTGGGATCATTTACCGTGCCCTGAAGGGTTAGCACATCATTGCTTCCCGCCGGGGCGGATTGATCCGTGTTGATGGTCAGGATAATATTTCCCGGATTGGCTGCGCTTAGTGTAGAGCCTTGGGAGGTAGGGTTCGGGTTGGCGCCCTGCACGGTAGTGGATGTTGATCCTTGCTGCGGCGCAGTCGTTTGCATCGTGGACGTTACAATTGGGGCGACATCCGCCGTCATGGTGGTGAAGCTCCATTGGTAGTTCCATCCATCCCTAGGAATCGTCTGGCCCAAGGCTTCGCTGGCTCCGGCCAGGATGTAAAGGGTAGGAGAAAGCACCACCAATGCAATGCCCGCGAGACGAACGCAGCCCTGACCGAGAGCACCCGTGCCCGGATTGTCGCGCTTCAATCCCAACACGCGGAAACAACGGCGGAGTGATGCCATGATCTGGCGCCGCTGCGAACTGCTGTATCCTATCAGCGGCCCGCCGCCACCGTGCCTATTTGCCCCCTTATTCATGTGTATTTCCTTCCTAGCTGGCTGGATGAACATATGGAAAACTGGCGGGTCGCCATGCCGGATGGTCCGTGCCTTCCGCGCCAGTAGGCTGCCCATAGCGATGCCATCGGAAACGGGTCGCCAGTCGGTCATGCGTTAGCGCCCCGCTCTCGAGCTTTCAGATGCTGCAGTCTGCGCCGGGCCCGTCCAAGTGGACGGAACAGCGATGTGATAGCCCTGCACCCATGCCGCACCGGACTGGATCGCGGTTTCATATCCGCTTTGATCTTCCACACCCTCAATAACGACTTTTTCAGCCAGCACATCGCTCAGTGCAACCAGTCGCACCAGCAACCGGCGAGCTGCGGCGTCTTCCGCATTTCGTGGCAGGAAGCTGGCGTCGATCTTGATGAAATCGGGATGCGACTGGCGGGCAAAGTCCACCGAATGAAAGCCTTTGCCAAAATCGTCGAGCGCGACACGGCAGCCAAGCCGATGCAGCTTTTCGATCAGGGAGCAGGCGCTCGCTACATCCGGAGGGCTGGCTGTCTCTGTGATTTCCACGACCAGACGCGCCGCCAGCGAAGGTTCGTTCGCCAGATCCGCTAAAATGAACGACCACCATGCGTCGTCTACGGCGCTCAATGCCGAAATATTGCAGCCAAGAGACATAGCTTGCCGCGTGCGCAGCATATCCATGGTCCAGTACATCATGTTGGCGTCGAAAAACCGGGTAAGCCCAAGCCGTTCCAGCGCTGGAATGAAAACGACCGGCGCCAGTATCCCGCCTTTTTCGTCCATGACGCTCGAAAAGCATTCCCAGTAAAGCGTGCCCGCAGATTCGGTCGATTCCACCGGCTGCATCAGGAAATGGACGCGGTCGCGGAACACCGCTTCATAAACCCGCGCAGCAATCGCCATATCGGCGCGATAGAGAGCTGCGTCGAAAGACACCATCTGAACGGACGGCTTCTCAGGCGGAACGTCCTGCGCCGGCACAAGGCGCAATGCCATCACGACATGCGTTCCGCCCGCTTGCACCGGCATGGTTGTAGCCGATAAAACGGCCATCACATCCCGCTCCGTGCAGGAAAAAAAGCGGACACCGTCCGGGGTCATTGCCACGTAATGCGCTGACAGGCCGAAGATTCGCTCCACACGCAGGCTGAGTTCGACCAAGATCTCTTCCGCTGCGGCCTCACCATAGGCCGATGCGATGCAGGATAGATTTTCAATCAGAAGTTCATGTGAACCTTGGAGGTTCCGACGCTCCACCATGGAATACATACCCGTCATAGGATCAACTCCGGTGCAACGGGCCCTGCATCCGGATCAGACAACTGCAGAGGGATCGGATTCCTCTTATTTACCTGTACTGTCCCTGCACTCAGCATAGCGATCCTTCTCCTGCTCACAGAAAGGCCTCCCGCCCAGCGGCGAACCAATTAGGATGCCGAACAATGCGCCCGCTGCAATGAGGCCTTCCCAGAACGGCGAAATAGCGAGATCGGCAGTCATTTTGCTGGAGACCGGACCGACGATCCCGAGGATGTAGCCGTCCAGGAACATACCGCCCGTCATGACGATGATCATTCTCAGCATGAAGCGCTTCTTGAACGCTGCTGATTTTCTCTCTTCGTCGGCTTCAACCGAGACCGTCGCTATCTTCTTCAGTGTTGACATAGATTCTCCTTGTTTCCCCTTGGGTGGTGACTGGATGTCTCCAATTCCTCTCCCTGAGGGATGACGCCATTGACGTCGTCTCAGCTTTAGGCATCGAACAATGCGGCTCGATCTGCTGGCGAGGAATTAAAGATAGTCCTCCGTCATCCTTTTCACATTGCGAGCAATGTTTAGGGCCTCAAAATTCCTTATTGTATGGCATCACGAGATGCGGCCATCAGCCCATAACAAGACGAAGAAGCGGCCGTTGAGATGCGGCAAGAGCACTGGTCTTCAAGATAATGCCTCCTCAATCAATGGCTGGCCGATAGCTTGTCAGCTATCAAACATTCAGATTTTCTATGTTCCCTTTAGATCAACAACTTGATAGCATGTTTCTGTCATAAATTGCTTGTGCAAAAAATTTACCTGCAAGATAACCTAAATGCATCTGGACTTGCGGTCATAAAGAACGTGAGAATGCAATAGCGAAAAGCTCAAGTCCTGGCGGTTCTTCCTTTATGTCTGTGATTGAGCGGAAGCATTCTTGCCCTCATCAGCTCTGGTCCGGTGCAACCGTACATTGTTTGCTTTAGCATTTGGAGACGATTGAACTGCTCTTCGGCGTGACCATTGCTCCGGGGAAACTCGATTGCATTTTTAACGGCATCAATATCCCGGTGCAAAACTATGGCAAAACGCATGATTGTCGCGAGTTCGGTGTCAATGGCACTGTCGATCCCTTCATCCAACGTCTGCGAACTTTGATTTCCCCTTCAAAAGTGGGGGCTTTTGTCGGACAGGACTGACAGGAAACCTCGAATTGAAACAGTCAGCCGCACCAGGTTTTCGTTATGCAGGTTTCGCCACTGCGCTTCGATGGGCGCCATACATATCATACCCTCAGAATAGCGTCGGTTTTCCTCCGCGGGTCGACAGCCGCGCCCTCCTTCGATGGGTAGAAACTGACTGATACCGCCCATTCCTCGACCGTCAGACCTATCCGTTCGGTCAAAGCAGTCTCCAATTGGCAGCCCTGAACCAACACGTCGTGATCCAAACTATGCGGATTGAAAGCTCGTGGGCTACAGGCAAGAATTTGTTCTTTGTCTCGCCCATATCAGCTCCAGTCTCTCATGAGTTGATGCCTGTAGAAAATCCGGTACGGTTGAATACATGCATCACCGTTCAACAAGATAGAAGCGAACGGTCGGGACTATGTCTCACGCTCTTCGGAAGAAATTTCCCGTAACCAATTGCGCAACAGCTCTGCGGCCGGTGACAGCGAACGATTGTTGTTCCACGTCAGATAGTAACCACCCGGCGCGCGCAATTCCAGGTCAGTGAGTCTGACGAGCTTGCCCTCGGCGACCAATTGCCTAACAATGCGGTGCCACCCTATGGCTACGCCCTGATTGGCCTGAGCAGCCTGTAGGGCGACGAAGACTTTGCCGAATCTTCGACCACGGAGAGGCCCATGTGTAATTCCGCAACGACGCATGATCTCGTCCCAACTTGACCAGTCTGGATCGACCCAATCGACATGTAGGAGCGGTAGGTCGGGAAGGGATTCAGCAGTCACGCCGCAGTGCTCTTGAGCGAAGCTAGGACCACAAACTGGGTAGATCAGTTCATCGAACAGCAACTCTACGTTTTCGTCCGGCCAAGAGCCCATTCCATAGCGAATGCGGAGTTCGACTTCAGAGCGTCTATAGTTGCGCCAGTCGTCGGAGATGAGATGGTCTACCGTCACGTCGCTATATTGGTTCCAAAAGCGAGACATGCGGGGGATAAGCCACATTGTGGCAACTGCATCGGAGCAGGCTATCGTGACGTTCCTGGAGCGATCGCCGCGTCTGATGATTCTGACAACATCGGCGACCCTCGAAAAGTTACTCGCCAAAACACGGTAAAGGTCTTCGCCCGCATTTGTGAGCATAACCCCGTTCCCCAGCCGTGCAAAAAGAGGAACACCAAGATCATCTTCAACCGATTTGATCTGGCGGCTGACGGCACTCGGAGTCACATTGAGTTCGGCAGCCGCCAGTTTGAACGAAAGATGCCTCGCCGACGCTTCGAACACAACGAGTGATGTCATTGACGGCAGATCATAGTAACGACGAACCATTTGATACACCATCCGGTTCTTTGGCTGCACCATTCGAGACGGTGCCTTGGTGGCTATTTGAGTTCGTGCTTTGCGGCACGATGAATCCAAGCCTAGTAGGCATTGGATTTGTATCCTGCGAAGGGTGTGGCTAATCAAAAACTTGAATCAGGTCCTTCCTGTTGTTTCAAATTCGACACACAAGATCGACGAATGAAAAATTACGGATAAGGTTAATGCGAGAAGCCGGCTGCGGTTTCACTGAGACTCTTGCCCTTGGTCTCGGGGGCCAGCCATTGCGACAAGACAGCGCCAACGCTGGCCACGGCTGCCGCGATCATTATGGTCGCCGATGTGCCGAGATTGGCCATGGACCACGGCAACAGGAAGGTGCCTAGGCCGGCTCCGACGCGACTGACGGCTGCGGCAAAACCAGTGCCGATCCCACGGATCTCGGTCGGGAAGACTTCGCCCGGGTATATGCTGGTCAGCGTGCCGTAGCCCGCATTGAAGAAGGAGAAGGTGAGGAACAGGACCAGCACGACCATCGGTGGTGCACCCGTCCACAGGCCGAGAACCACGAGCAGCACCGTGGCTATCCACTGCGGCGGTACAGTCAACGCGCGACGGCCCAGCTTCTCGATCAGTAAAACCGTGGTAATGCTTCCGGCCAAAGCCACCGCGGAGAGTGCTACCCCACCGGCGAGCCCGCCAGCGAGGCCGTATTTCTGCAGAACGCTATCAGCGAACGTGGCGATCGCGAAGTAGGGCGTGACAGCGCAGAACCAGAACCCCGACACGAAGAGAGTTGCACGCCAATAACGGCCAGAGAACAACATGCCGAAGTTACCTTTTTGATTACTGCTTTCATGCTCCATGTCGGTCGTATCGGCGGAACTTTCCAGATAACGGTTGGCAATAGCGCGAGCATGTTCGGCGCGCCCCTGGTTCCACAGCCAGCGCGGAGATTCCGGCATGCCGAGCCGTCCGAAGAACAAGGCGACTGCGATCAGGCTGCTCGTGCCGAGGATGAGGCGCCAGCCGAGATTCGTATATTCGTTCAGCAGATAGCCCACGATGAAGGCGATCATGAACCCAGCATACCAAGCGATGAGGGTCAGGCCCATAAGCCGTCCGCGCAGTCGGGCCGGCGCAAATTCCGACATCAGAGGCCAGCCGACGGAGTATTCGGCCCCGATGGCGATACCCATCAGCAGCCGCACAACGAACAGCTGCATGGGCGAGTCCACGAACAACTGAAAGGCGCCGACGAAGAGCTGCATGACCGAGGAGGCTAGGAACAGCGCCATGTCAAGCATGAACAGCGGTTTACGGCCGTATTTGTCGCCCGCCCAGCCGCCCAGCGGCGAACCAATTAGGATGCCGAACAATGCGCCCGCTGCAATGAGGCCTTCCCAGAACGGCGAAATAGCGAGATCGGCAGTCATTTTGCTGGAGACCGGACCGACGATCCCGAGGATGTAGCCGTCCAGGAACATACCGCCCGTCATGACGATGATCATTCTCAGCATGAAGCGCTTCTTGAACGCTGCTGATTTTCTCTCTTCGTCGGCTTCAACCGAGACCGTCGCTATCTTCTTCAGTGTTGACATAGATTCTCCTTGTTTCCCCTTGGGTGGTGACTGGATGTCTCCAATTCCTCTCCCTGAGGGATGACGCCATTGACGTCGTCTCAGCTTTAGGCATCGAACAATGCGGCTCGATCTGCTGGCGAGGAATTAAAGATAGTCCTCCGTCATCCTTTTCACATTGCGAGCAATGTTTAGGGCCTCAAAATTCCTTATTGTATGGCATCACGAGATGCGGCCATCAGCCCATAACAAGACGAAGAAGCGGCCGTTGAGATGCGGCAAGAGCACTGGTCTTCAAGATAATGCCTCCTCAATCAATGGCTGGCCGATAGCTTGTCAGCTATCAAACATTCAGATTTTCTATGTTCCCTTTAGATCAACAACTTGATAGCATGTTTCTGTCATAAATTGCTTGTGCAAAAAATTTACCTGCAAGATAACCTAAATGCATCTGGACTTGCGGTCATAAAGAACGTGAGAATGCAATAGCGAAAAGCTCAAGTCCTGGCGGTTCTTCCTTTATGTCTGTGATTGAGCGGAAGCATTCTTGCCCTCATCAGCTCTGGTCCGGTGCAACCGTACATTGTTTGCTTTAGCATTTGGAGACGATTGAACTGCTCTTCGGCGTGACCATTGCTCCGGGGAAACTCGATTGCATTTTTAACGGCATCAATATCCCGGTGCAAAACTATGGCAAAACGCATGATTGTCGTGAGTTCGGTGTCAATGGCACTGCCGATCCATTCATCCAATGTCTGCGAACTTTGATTTCCCCTTCAAAAGTGGGGGCTTTTGTCGGACAGGACTGACAGGAAACCTGGAATTGAAACAGTCAGCCGCACCAGGTTTTGCCGGGGCTGATTTGGGTTAGTTGCGGGGCCATGTCTTCCGTTTCCAGAGCCGCGTAGAAGTTTGCCTCTGCCTCCGCGAGTGGAATGTTGCCGATGGGCTCGAGCAGGCGGCGGTTGTTGAACCGGTCGACCCATTCGAGTGTGGCATATTCGCCGGCCTCGAAGTTACGCCAGGGCCCGCGTCGATGGATGACCTCGGCCTTGAACAGACCGTCGATCGTCTCCGTCAAGGCGTTGTCATAGCTGTCGCCGTCGTTGCCAACTGAGGGTTCGATGCCCGCCGCACCCAGCCTTTCGGTGTATTTGATCGATAGGTATTGGGCAGATTCAACCGGTCGCCGCAACACCCCAAACCAGAAGGTGTGAATGGCTACGGAAAGACGGAAATCAGAGCGATCAACGCGCCAGAAATTATTCTCGCCAGGTCGGCCACCGGTATGGCAGCGTGAGAATCTGTGTCGGTTCTGGCGAGTAGTGGCGGCGGGCTTGTCTAGCAGGCTTGCCGGATTGTCTGGCTCGATGCGTCCCTCCAATGTCGCATAGGCGCGTCCTGATCCCGACAGAAACACTACAAGAATCGACGTTCCAATCCCTTGGCCTTTGAGATCGGGGCGCACGGCAAGGTCAAAACAACTTTGTTTGGATTCGTCTCGGTCAACCTGCACTACGGCAACGGTGCTGCCGGCGTCCAGTGCCACCCAACAGCGGGAACCGGCCCCAGCCATCACATGGCGAACCATTCATCGGTCGGATAGGACATTCGCGACGAGATCGCCAGCGCCGAGGTCGAGGCCGTCATCCCTTCAAAAAGCAACAGGCGCGAGCCGATCGCGCACGATAAAGCCAAATACAAATGGCGCAACCAGATCGAGCGCCTCTTCAACAAGCTCAAGAACTGGCGGCGGGTCGCCACCCGTTACGACAAGATCAGGCAATCCTACCTCGGCTTCGTCGCAATCGCTGCTGTCAAACTATGCATGCCCTTTGTCCACGAGCGCTAGTATTTTCCCGCAGGTGTGCTTCGGCCTTCGGGATACGGCTGCGCTCGATACGGTAAAAAGTTTTCCTTGTAAGTTCCGCCGTTTCGGCAAGGTGGGTTTTGGGCATCCCGAACCCGTTCGCCAATCGCTTACTCGCAATTCGACTGGTCTGGTCTATATATGACAGAATCAAGGATTCCTTCTGCCTTAGAGTTTTGAAGTCAAATGGGGCCACGATTCCGGCCGGAACTTTGATAGCGACGACGCAAGCTGCTCGACCGCATTGGCCATCGCGGCCACATCCATGTCTGGGCCGACTCCGTCATGCCTTCGGATCGACCCAGCCGCCGGCCGGCTCGAAACCGTTCATCGCCTCCGTAGGCCCCCAGCTGTGCGGCGCATAGGGTGCGGGCGGGGTTTTCAGGTGCAGCACCGGATCGACGATACGCCAGGCCAGCTCCGATGCGTCCCGCCGGGTGAACAGTTGCCGCTTGCCATTCATGGCATCGCCGATCAGACGCTCGTAAGGCAGCATGTCGTCGGTCGTGCTGTCGACAGCCGCCAGTTCCGCGTCTTCGCCAACCATTTCGCTGCCGGCGGCCTTGCGGCGTGCGCCGATGCCGATCAGCACCTGTGGACCGACCCGGAAGCGCACGTAATTGGCGTCGGCGGCATCGATCTCGTCGAACACCGCAATCGGCGGGCGCTTGAACCGCACGACGACTTCGGTGATGCGCACCGGCAGGTTCTTTCCGGCGCGGATGTAGAAGGGAACGCCCTTCCAGCGCCATGTATCTACGAAAAGCCTTACGGCGGCGAAGGTCTCCACGGTGGAATCCGCGGCCACGCCCGGCTCGTCACGATAGCCGTCGAACTGGCCCCGGACCAGATCCTTCTCGCTCAAGGGGCGAATGGATTTCAGCACCTGGACCTTTTCGTCGCTGAGGTCGTCGGAATCGCCCGTCGCGGGCGGCTCCATGGCCAGCAGGAGCAGCACGTTGACCAGATGGTTCTGGATCACGTCGCGCAAGCAGCCCACCTCGTCGTAGAATTTGCCGCGACCGTCGACGCCGAAATCCTCGGCCATGGTGATCTGCACGCTGTCCACGAAGTTGCGGTTCCAGACAGGCTCGAGGAAAGCGTTGGCGAAACGGAAATAGAGCAGGTTCTGGATCGCCTCCTTGCCGAGAAAATGGTCGATGCGAAAGACAGACCGTTCATCGAAGATGGAGAGCAACTCCTCGTTGAGCGCCTGCGCAGAGGCGAGATCCCGGCCGAAAGGCTTTTCCACCATCAGGCGGGCGTGACCGGCGATGCCGGCTGCCTGCAGGGCCTCTATCACGGTGCCGAACAGAGATGGCGGTATGGCGAGATAATAGAGCGGCCGGGTCGCGCCGCCGAGGGCGTCGCGCAGCCTCTCGAAGGTCGCGGCGGTCTTGTAGTCACCACCGACATAGTGCAGCAGGCTCTTGAACCTTGCGAAGACGGCTTCGTCCACCGAACCGAACTGATTGACGATGCCGTCGCGGGCGCGCTCCGCCAGCTTGTCCGTGTCCCAGTCGTCGAGCGCGACGCCGATGACCGGTTCGTTCAGATGGCCTCGCCGCACCATCTGGTACAGCGAGGGAAGGATCATCTTGTGGGCGAGATCGCCGCTCACGCCGAAAACCACCAGTGCGTCCGATCTGTCCTGGCTCATGGCCGTCTCCATCCGCTCGGTTTATTTCGCCTTGCCATGTCCGCCGAAGGCGAAGCGCATGGCCGAAAGCAGCTTGTTGGCGAATTCGTCGTTGTCGCGCGAGCTGAATCGCGCGAACAGCGCCGAGGAAAGAACCGGCGCAGGCACGCCGGTCTCCACCGCCGCCTGCAGCGTCCAGCGCCCTTCGCCGGAATCGGAGACGCGGTCGCTGAAATTGGCGAGCGTCGGGTCCGTCTTCAGGACGCCGGCCGTGAGGTCGAGCAGCCATGAGCCGATGACGCTGCCGTGACGCCACACTTCGGCGACGGCGGCGAGGTCGATCTCGAACTTGTGATATTGCGGTTGGTCGAGGGGGGCGGTTTCCGCGTCGGCGGCGCGCTTCTCGTTGCCGGCATTGGCCGCCTTGAGGATGTTCAGCCCTTCGGCATAAGCGGCCATCATGCCGTATTCGATGCCGTTGTGAACCATCTTGACGAAATGGCCGGCACCGGACGGGCCGCAATGCAGATAGCCTTGCGCCGCGGTCTGCGCGGTGCCGGGTTTTCCGCCCGATCCATCCGCGCCCGGCGCCAGCGCCGCGAAAATCGGGTCGAGGCGCGCGACCGCGTCGTCGGGACCGCCGATCATCAGGCTGTAGCCGCGTTCCAGTCCCCATACGCCGCCGCTGGTGCCGACGTCGACGAAGGACACGCCCTTCGCGGAAAACTCGGCGGCAAGATCGACCGCGTCATGATAATGGGAATTGCCGCCGTCGATCAGCGTGTCGCCGGCCTCCATGCGGCCTGCCAGATCGCGGGCGATGCCGCTCGTAATGGCGGCCGGCAGCATGAGCCAGACGGCGTGCGGGGGAGAAAGTTTGGCAACCAGGTCGGCCATGCTTTCTGCGCCCGTCGCGCCTTCGGCGACCAGCGCCGCCACGCTTTGCGGGTTGACGTCGTAGACGACGCATCGATGTCCCGCCTTCATGAGACGCCGTACCATGTTTGCGCCCATGCGGCCCAGTCCGATCATTCCCAATTGCATATGGCAGCTCCGTTTCTGATGTTCATTCGCTCGGAATCCGAATTCGTAGTCTACATTTTTCCATCGCTGCTGCGAACCCGGCCACGGCAAAGTGAATGGGATGGAATGGCCGGACCCGAGATATCGGTCGGCAGGTCCGCCCTATCGGCGGCGAAGGCGGTCTCGCGTCTCGCTGTCGTTGGTCGTGCTCCGGTGTAGGCGCGCCGGTGAATTCAGTTCCAGATACAGGATCTGCCGCGCGGAATTGTCGCGATCCTATTGTCGGGGCGCTGGATGCGCAAGGCCGCGGGCGTCTGGCGCCTGATGTAGAGGTCGATCGTTTGCGGCGGCATGACGCTGCCGGCCATGCCGGGAGCGGGTTTCGTTGTGGTCAAGACAGGATTCTTTTCTGGCGGTCTCGAAAGTGTCCTCGATCGCCCAAGTCGATGAACACGCGGAGCCGACGAGCGAACCTCCGGAAGTCACGGCCACATTTTGACCGCCGGTTTCCGGGTCGGTTACGAGCGCGGCCGTCATTCAGGGAAAGATGAAATTCACAGATCAGCGCGTACCCTTGGCGATGCTTTTCGTCTTCCTCGCTCTAGCCGGCTTTTTAACCGGCGCTTCAGGTTCCAGCGGTTGATCGGCTTTTGCCTTGGCCGCCTCAAGCTGCTCCCCCGCTCTTTGCCAATGTTCAAGATGGTGTCCTTCCGGCCGCCCTTCGTTCTCCCAGATCTCGTAGGCTCGCTTGCGGCGTTCTTCGTCGTGGTCCATGGAATTCGCTCCCTTTCCACAGCAACTCGATAGAGTGCAGGAAGTTCCACAATGACAGAAATATCGCGGATAGAATGACGAACTGAATTCCGGCCGTCCATGCTTCCCGGGAGCGCAGGAGCGCATGAGCATGGCTCGCAGGCCCTTATTCTGGGGTCGACGAAAACAATATCAGGATTTTGCATCCGAATGCATTTTTACGAAAATCGAATTTTTCTCGACCTAATAACGGAACATCTGGCGATCGCAAGTGCCAGCCGCATTAAATATTTTCCTCGAATTTAATATAGATATAACATATGGATAATAACATGGTGGTCAGCGGGAGCTTGCAAATTTTCCCGAATTTGCCTTCAGCGCGCTTGCAAAATCCAGCCTGCTTTGATAATTTGCATACGAATGCAGGAGGAGAGCATGGAAACGGCTACGAGGCCCGCGCCAGATACTGGCGGCGTGCCGCTTTACGAAGCCCGTGACATCGTAAAACGCTATGGACATGTGGAGGCGCTCAGAGGCGCTTCCTTTGCTGCGTATGCTGGCGAGGTCACGGCTCTAATCGGAGATAACGGCGCCGGAAAGAGCACGCTGGTCAAGATTCTTTCGGGCGCCGAGCGGCCCGACTCCGGCTCGTTGCTTCTCGATGGCAAGCCGATCGCGTTGTCCTCGCCGCAGGATGCCCATCGGCATGGCATCGAAACCGTATATCAGGACCTTTCGCTTGCAACGGATATGGATCCGGCGGCAAATATCTTCATGGGACGGGAAATCCTGCGCCGCGGTCTGCTCGGCAAGCTCGGCTTCATCGACAAAGGTGCGATGCGGCGACAGGGCATCGAGACATTTCAGAATCTGAAGGCCGATATCAAGGACGCCGATGCGCCGGTAGCCGCTCTTTCCGGCGGTCAACGGCAAAGCGTCAGTATCTGCCGCTCTTTCCTGTGGGCGCGTCGGGTGATGTTCATGGACGAGCCGACGGCCGCGCTTGGGGTCGTCCAGACACAGCGAACGCTCGATCTCATTCGGCGAATACGCGACACCGGTATCGCCGTCGTCTTGATAAGCCACAATATGTCGGACGTGACGAAGGTTGCCGACCGAATTGAGGTGCTGCGGCTTGGCTGCCGCGTCGCGCGGTTTTCCAACGCAGACACAAGCATCGAGGAGCTTGTGGGCGCGATGACCGGGGCGATGGGCGATGGCTCCGAGCCGGTGAACAAGGAGGCGAGGGCATGAGCGGAAACGCCAATCCGGATCGTTTGATGTCGACAGCGCCTGCCTCGCAGGACGGCGGCAGGAGCCACCCGCAGCTTCGCATGCGGCGGCTTCTCAACTCCTCCCCCGCCTATATGGGCGTCATCCTCCTGATCCTGGTCATCTTCTTCTCGTTGATGACGCCTGGAACGTTCGCGAGCGCAATCAACGCGCGCAATATCCTTCTCGACGCATCGATGCTGCTCGTCGTCTCGGTGGGTATGACCTACGTCATGATCGGCGGCGGCCTGGATCTTTCCGTCGGCTCCGTGCTGGTCTTTGCCGGCGTCTGCGCCGCGCAGACAATGACGGCCATCGGTACCGATAATGTCTGGACGGTTATCGTCGGAACGCTCGTGGCGCTTCTCGCCGGGCTTGCCTGGGGGCTGTTCAACGGTTTGTGCATCGTGAAGCTGCGCGTACCGCCGCTCATCACGACACTCGGAACGATGGGGGCCGCGCTCGGCTTCGCGGAACTCCTGACGAACGGTAACGATGTCCGCGGCATCCCGATGACGCTGATGAGTCTCGGTACAAGCAATGTCGCCGGCGTCCCGTGGATCGTGGTCATAGCCGCCATTGTAACGGTCATAGGAGGAGTCTGGCTGCACCTGACGCGCTTCGGCCGCCATACCTATATCCTCGGATCGAACGCCGAGGCGGCGCGGCGCGCAGGCATCAATGTCGTTCGCCATCAGTTCATGCTCTACGCGATTACCGGCACGCTCTCGGGGCTTGCCGGGATGCTGTCCCTGGCGCGCTTCGCGACGACGACGATCGAAGGTCACGGTACCGACAATCTTCAGTCGATCACGGCAGTGGTCCTCGGCGGCACAAGCCTCTTCGGCGGCGTCGGCTCGATCATCGGAACCGTATTCGGCGTCTTCATTCCGTCGGTGCTTCAGAATGGCTTCGTCATCATGGGCGTGCAGCCCTTCTGGCAGGCGGTCGTGATCGGTTTCGTGCTGATCGGTGCCGTTTATCTCGATCAGATCAAGCGGCGCAACCGCGACCGCGGCTAACCTGGAATAATGGGAGAGATCACATGGTTTGCACAATGCTGAAGAACGGCAACGCGCTGCTGGGGGGAATGGCCCTGGCCCTGGCCATGGTCGCCGCCGGGCCGGCGCTCGCCGCAGGCTCGTCGCCCTACAAGGTCACCTATATTCAGGGCGTGACCGGCAATCCGTTCTATATCACGGTCGCCTGCGGCGCGCAGGCCGAGGCGAGAAAGCTCAATGTGGCGTTCTCGACGACCGGGCCGCAGCAATATGACCCCGCCATGCAGACGCAGGTACTGGACGCTGCGATCGCCTCCCGGCCGGACGCAATCATGATTTCGGTCGATGATCCGGTCGCGCTCATACCGTCCCTGACGCAGGCCAAGGCGGCAGGCATCAAGATCGTCATGATTGACGGCGATCCGAAGGAAAAAAGCCTGGCCGTCACGAACATCCAGTCGAACAATGCCAAGGGAGGCGCCATCGCCGCCGACCAACTGGCGAAGCTGATCGGCGAGAAAGGGACCGTAATGGCTCTTACGCACTTTCCGAGCGGCGGCGTCACCGGACAACGCCTCGACGGGTTTGCACAGGAGATCAAGAAGTACCCCAAGATCAAATATCTCGGTGTGCAGTACTCGCACAACCAGACGGCAAAGGCTGCATCCATCGTCAGTTCGACCGCCGCCGCCCATCCGGACCTGAACGGCATTTTCACGGTCACGACGAACAATACGGAAGGTGCTGCAACGGGCATTCGCGAGGCCGGCAGGACGGGTAAGATCAAACTCGTGGGCTTTGATACGTCGGACCCGATCGTCAAGGACATCGGCCAGGGAATCGTCGATGCCGATGTGGTCCAGTATCCTTACAAGCTCGGCCAGCTCGGCCTGCAAGCCGCAGTGGACGCCCTCGACGGCAAGACCGTCGAGCGCGAAATGGCTACGCCCTTCGTCGTCGCGACACCCGGCAATATCAACTCAGCCGAAGTGGAGAAATATCTCTACCGATCTTCCTGTCCGAGCAAATAAACACAGTCGACCTCGGCGGCGGTGCTTTTCGCGGCATTGCTGCCACCTGATGGAAAGCCGGCAACGGCGCGATTATCGGCAAAATGGAAATCGCCGCTCTCTCGCATCTCAAACGGCAACGCGTGAACATTAAGCGGTCATGATGGAAGAAAGGGGCTGCCGCCGGAATCTTGTCCCAGGCAGCGCTTCGAGAAACAAACACAGGACCCGACATATGACGATCGAATACCTGAAACGCGGCAAGCCGGAAAATGAACGGTCCGAGGACGATGCCAGGGTGCGTGGCGTCGTCGAGCAGACGCTCGCCGATATAGAAGCGCGCGGTGACGTTGCCGTGCGTGAATTGTCAGAGAAATTTGACGGGTTTTCGCCGCCGTCCTTCCGGCTCGATAAGGGCGAGATCGAGGCCTTGATGAACCAAGTCTCGGCGCGCGACATGGCCGACATCAAGTTTGCCCAGGCGCAGGTGCGGAATTTCGCGCAGGTCCAGCGCGACTCGATGAAGGACGTCGAAATCGAGATCATGCCGGGCGTCGTGCTCGGTCATAAGAACATCCCGGTGCAATCGGTCGGCTGTTATGTGCCGGGCGGAAAGTTCCCTATGGTCGCCTCCGCCCACATGTCGGTGGCGACCGCCTCGGTCGCCGGCGTGCCGCGGATCATCGCGGCCACGCCGCCGTTTAAGGGAGCGCCGAACCCGGCCGTCGTCACTGCGATGCACCTCGGCGGTGCGCATGAGATCTACGTTCTCGGCGGCATTCAGGCAATCGGCGCCATGGCGCTCGGCACCGAGACGATCGATCCCGTCGATATGCTTGTCGGTCCGGGCAATGCCTTCGTCGCCGAAGCCAAGCGCCAGCTCTTCGGGCGTGTCGGCATCGACCTCTTCGCCGGGCCGACCGAGACGATGGTGATCGCGGACGAGACGGTCGACGCCGAGATGTGCGCCACCGATCTGCTCGGCCAGGCCGAGCACGGCTACAATTCGCCCGCGGTGCTGGTGACGAATTCGCGCAGGCTCGCGCAGGCGACGCTGGCGGAGATCGACCGGCTGCTCGGAATACTGCCGACCGCCGGGACCGCATCGGTTTCATGGCGCGATTACGGCGAGGTGATCGTCTGCGACAGTTATGACGAGATGCTCGACATCGCCAACGAGATCGCCTCTGAGCATGTTCAGGTCATGACCGATCGTGACGACTGGTTCCTGGAGAATATGCAATCCTACGGCGCGCTCTTCCTCGGTCCCCGCACCAACGTTGCCAACGGCGACAAGGTGATCGGCACCAATCATACCCTGCCGACCAGGAAAGCCGGGCGCTACACGGGCGGGCTCTGGGTTGGCAAGTTCCTGAAAACGCATAGTTACCAGAAAGTGCTCACCGACGAGGCCGCCGCCTATATTGGCGCTTATGGGTCACGGCTTTGTATGCTGGAAGGTTTTGTCGGCCATGCCGAGCAGTGCAATCTGCGTGTTCGCCGCTACGGCGGGATCGATGTCCCCTATGGCGAGGGTGCGCCCGATGCCGGGGTCAGGGTGCCGACATGACTTACCGGCCGCGCACCCCATCCTTCCGGCTTGACGGGAAACGCGCACTCGTGACGGGAGCTTCGTCGGGCATCGGCGTGGGCTGCGCTTTCGCGTTGGCCGAAGCCGGCGCGCATGTCGTCATGGCAGCACGCGGCCCGGACCGATTGCAGGACGCTGTGGCTGCGATCAACGCCGAAGGGTTCGACGCCGAACCTGTCGTTCTCGACATCTGTGACGTGGCGGCGACGGCGGCGGCGGTCGCCCGACATGGTCCCTTTGACGTTCTCGTCAACAGCGCGGGATCGGCGCGCCATACGCCGGCCGTGCAGACGACGCCTGAGGACTTCGATACCGTTGCAGCGGTCAATATCCGCGGTGCGTACTTCGTCACGCAGGCCGTGGCGAAGGGCCTGCTCGCAGCCGGGAAGCCGGGCTCGCTGATCAATATCTCGTCGCAGATGGGCCATGTCGGCGGTGCCGATCGTGCCGTCTATTGTGCGACCAAGCACGCCGTCGAGGGTTTCACGAAGGCGATGGCGATCGAATGGGGACCGCATGGAATTCGTGTGAACACGATCTGTCCGACATTCATCCGCACACCACTGACGCAAGCGACTTTCGCCGATCCCGAGCGCGTACGCTGGATTGCAGACAAGATCAAGCTGGGCCGTATCGGGGAGATCGAGGACATCATGGGAGCTCTAACCTATCTTGCATCGGACGCATCGAAACTGGTGACGGGCACGCATGTGATCGTTGACGGCGGCTGGACGGCAGAGTGATGGCGAACGATAAGATCACCTCCCTGGACGTCGCGAAACTGGCCGGTGTCAGCCAGTCGGCAGTTTCCCGCGTCTTCACGCCCGGTACGTCGGTATCGAAGAAGACAGCGGAGAAAGTACGCCGCGCGGCAGCCGCGCTCGGCTATCGGCCCAACGTGCTCGCCCGCTCGCTGATCACCGGCAAAAGCAAGATCATCGGTCTCGTGATTGCCTATCTGGAGAACTATTTCTATCCGGAGGCTCTGGAGAAGCTGTCGAACGCCTTGCAGGCCCAAGGCTATCACGTGCTGGTCTTCATGGCCGGGCAAGCAACCCCCAATGTCGATGACGTCCTCCAGGAAATCCTGGACTATCAGGTCGACGGAATCATCATGGCGTCCGTCGGCGTCTCTTCGGATCTCGCTTCGCGTTGCCAGCAGGCCGGAATTCCAGTCGTTCTGTTCAACCGAAAACAGGATGACGAACGGTTATCGGCCGTCACATCGGACAATTTCGCCGGCGGACGAAAGGTCGCCGAATTCCTTCTCGCGGCAGGTCATCGCCGCATCGCGTATATCGCCGGCTGGGAGGGTGCGGCGACACAGCGCGATCGTGAAGCGGGCTTCCGCGCCGGTCTTGAGGAGGCGGGTCTGCTGCCGGCGGCACGCGGCGTCGGCAATTTCGATTTCGGAGAGGCCGCCGGAGCGGCCCGCGCCATCATGAAGCAGCGCCCGGACATTGATGCGATTTTCGTCGCCAACGACCACATGGCGTTCGCGGTGATGGACGTGCTGCGCTTCGAGCTCAAACTGCGGGTGCCCGAGGACGTCTCGGTTGTCGGCTATGACGACGTACCGCCGGCGGCCTGGCCTTCCTACAACCTGACCACGGTTCGCCAGGCGGCCAACCAAATGGTTGCGGAGACGGTTCGCATGCTTCTCGAACGGATCGAGAATCCGACGACGACGCCCCGCCATGTGGCCATCGATGCGCCCCTGGTCGTGCGCGGCTCGGCCAGAAAAGCGAAAGGTCCAGACGAATGAACGACTCAGGCCCGCAATCCGAAATCGGGAGTATCGCCGCGGCTTCCGCATATGCGAGCCGGCCCCGCATTTTCGATGAGCCGCCATTTGAACGCGAACTGAACTCAAGATGGGATATCTGAAATGACCCCTGACGAAATGGAAGCACGCATTGTCCGCTACGGCGACCTGAAGCCATGCCGCACCGCCTTCATCGATGCGCACACACCGGGCTCGAACCAGAAGGAAAACTTCACGATCATCGGCGGCGGCGTTTCCGAAAGCCCGGACCAGCACGTCCACATCAAGGAAACGCCGGGTTTCAACATCGGCGCGGCCGGCCAACCGCCCAAATGCCGCAACTCGCTGCATTCGCACCGCACGGCGGAAGTGTTCTTCGTTCTCAAGGGCCGCTGGCGGTTCTTCTGGGGCCGTCATGGCACGGCCGGCGAGGTGGTGCTCGAAGAGGGCGATATCTTCGACATTCCAACCGGGATATTCCGCGGCTTCGAAAACATCGGCACCGACTACGGAATGATCATGGCGATACTCGGCGGGGACGATGCGGGCGGCGGCGTCATCTGGGCGCCACAGGTGATCGAGGATGCCCGCGACCACGGCCTCGTTCTGGGTGAGAACGGCAAGCTCTACGATAGCAAGAAAGGTCAGAAGCTGCCGGAAGGCATCCGCCCGATGCCTCTGCTGACCGAGGAAGAACTCAAGGCCTTTCCGGAGATACCGCCGCAGGACGTCGTTCCATACTATGTCGCCCGCTACTGGGATCTCATGTCTCTCGCCCAGCATGCTCCCGCCAGGGTAATCGGCACAGACGCCCTTCTGAAGGACCGGCCCGGTTTCGAAGTCGAGTTCCTGACCCGCGGTTCCATCCCCGAAACGCCTTACAAAACCGATCGCCATGAAATCCTGATGACGATGCGCGGACACTGGAAGCTCTCGTGGGCCGATGGAGAAAAGACGTTGGCGCCCGGCGATACCTGCGCCGTTCCGCCAGGCCTCGTGCACAGCCTTGCGCCCGCGATGACCGGTGAGGCGAGCCTCTACAGGGTCACCAACACCGACGACCCGGCCGGTGCCACCTGGAAGGACGCAGCATGAGACGACCACGGCTTGCGACCGAGCGCATCACGCGTTCTACCCCCGCTCTGACTGAAACATCAGAACTTGCGGGGGTGGATTACGGCCTGGATACGTTCGCCGGCTTCGGCACAGTCGATATCACTATCGACTGTGCCGGGAATAACGCGTTGCGTAAGGATGTACGTATTATTGGCGATGTGCTGTGACGCCACTCGTTTTTGTCCCCGGCATGATGTGCGATGCACGCCTGTTCACACCGCAGATCGCTGCGTTTTCTCACGAGCGCGCAATCCACATCGCATCGATCGGAGCCTGCGATACGATCGACGGACTTGCCGCTGATCTTCTCATGAAAGCGCCACCACGTTTCGCCCTGGCTGGCCTTTCCATGGGCGGCATCGTCGCCATGGAAGTCTTGCGGCAGATGCCCGAGAGGGTCGAGCGGATCGCACTTCTCGACACGAATCCGCTTGCCGAGAGGCAGGAGGTGAAAGATGCGCGTGAGCCCCAGATTATAGCAGCACGAGAGGGACGGCTGCTGCAAGTGATGCGCGATGAGATGACACCGCGTTACGTGGTCGACGGGCCGCAGAAGCGAAGGATCCTTCATCTGTGCATACAGATGGCGCTGGACACGGGCGCCGATATCTTCATTCGTCAATCGCGAGCGCTTCAGGCCCGGCCCGATCAGAGCGAAACGCTGCGCCGTGCGAAAATTCCGGCGCTCGTGCTGTGCGGCGCAAACGACGTGCTGTGCCCTCCCGAACGGCATCGGTTAATGCACGACATGATCGCTGGCTCCCATCTGGAGATAATCCCACAGGCAGGACACCTGCCGACGCTCGAACAACCCGATATCACGAACGAAGCGCTCAGGCGCTGGATGGAGACACCATGATCGATGAAGCTCTTCTGAGACTGTTGCGCAAAGTCGACACGCCGACGGTCTGCAATGCGATCGAAGTCGCCCAAGGAAAGCGCGGCTTCAATGCGTTCACACGGGGCACCGTGCTGTGCTCGGCACCCGGAGCCGGTGCCGCCGTCGGTTATGCCCGCACCGCCCGTATCGCCGCCGCGAAGCCATCGGTCGAAGATCCAGCCGTGATCAGAAAGCGGCGCATGGATTATTATCGCTATATGGCTGAAGGAACCCGCCCGGCGGTGGCGGTGGTGGAGGATCTCGATTTTCCGAATGCCGTTGGCGCGTTCTGGGGTGAAATCAACGCAGCCGTCCATAAAGGCTTCGGCCTTTCCGGCGTGCTCACCAACGGGGTCATGCGCGATCTCGGAGAGATTCCCGATGACTTCCCGGTGATTGCCGGCTCGATCGGTCCGAGTCACGGTTTCGTGCATGTGCGCGATTTCGGTGAGACTGTGAGCGTCTTCGGACTTACCGTCGCCGACGGCGACCTCCTCCACGCTGATCGCCACGGCGCGGTCGTTATCCCACCGGAGGTTATCCCGCATCTGGCGAAGGCGATCGAACAGTTGTTGTCGACCGAGCAAATCGTCCTGCAGCCGGCGCGCGCGCCCGGTTTCGATTTTGCCCGCTTCGAGGCAGCATGGAAAGCCTTCGAGGAAGCAAGGACTTGATCCGGTTCCGCCAGACAATCCGCTAGACACTTTTGCTGGAAATGCTCAAAGGCCTGTGGGATTCATGGAGACTATGCGCCGTCCGGCGTCTTCACGGATGTATCGAAACTGTGCTCCCGCGTGGCGCAGCCAGTTCGATCGCCAGGACGCGCTGACCGTTCTGCTGTGTCTGTTGCTGGGATATGGCGCATAATCTGGTGCCATTGGCGATCCGGCAGGCGACCTGCCAGTCCTGATAGGTTTCCTGAAGCGACGAGGCTCCGCCCGGCAAGAATGGGGTCGCTTGCGCCAGGGCCAGGGGCGGACAGCAGGGCGCAGGAGAAGAATACGGCGGCGATCGAAGTGATCGCCTTGAAATCAGCTTTGCCGGTCATGCTCAAAACCTGATCGCGAGGTTTGCCTTGAAACCGTGATCATGTGCACCGGAGGCGAGTTGGCCTGTGTAGGAAAGACCGAGCGTAGCCGACGGCGAGAGGTTGAGGTCCAGCCCGGCCTCGACAACGGCGCTGTCCCTGGCGATCGGCACGCCGGCGATGGTAAAGCCGCTCGACCCCGAGAATGCCTGCGTTGCGGTTGGAACGGTATCGCCAAAGGCATGACGCCAGCCGAGCATTCCGCGCAACGTCCCTGTGGTGCCCCAAAGCGAGAAACCGGTTTCCGCGCGTGCTCCCAATGTGGTGAAGGTAACCCCGGTGGTATCGCCCCGACCGGTCAGCGCGGCCGCGCCACCGTGTTCGGCGAAATCGCCCGTATACAGATTGACATAAGCGAGGTTGGCGAAAGGCTCGAACCGCGCAGGGCCTGCGTTGATGCCGTAGCCGAACTCACCGAAGGCTTGCGCGGTGCCACCGTTGTATTTGGCGGTCGGGCTGTCGCTGAAACCGGGAATGGCGACTGAGCGCCTTATGTCGAGTTGGTGCCATGTATAGGCAAGACCCGAGCGGAAGGCGAGATTGCCCCATTCGGTGCCGCCATAGACCCCGACATGATAGTTGTCGCTGTCGCCTGACGAGAAGCGATCGCTCGCGCTGAAGCGGGAATGGCTATAGCCGGCCATGAAGCCGAGACGCCAGTCGCCGGCAAGACCGTCCATGCCGAACAGCAGTCCGCCGGTCGAGTGCTTGAGAGCCGCCGCGTTGCCGTCGCTGCCGATCGAGCCCCATGATCCGAAGCCGTAGCTCCAGAACACCGGGCCGGCATAGTCGGGCGAAACCAGAACCGGTGTCTCCCCGGGACCATAGGACAGCACCGGTGCACGGGCGGCGCCCGGCGTGGCGAAGGCAGCGCGAATGCGATCATTGATGGCGTCGCGCACGAAGCGGCTGTCGTCGATCAGCGCGGTCCTGGCCGAAGCGTGGATCTCGCCTGAAAGCGCATCGAAGCTCTTGCGCACGATATCCGGATTGCTGGTCAACGCGATCGAGCGCCAGAGCACGTTGCTGCTGCCGAGCGTATCGATTGCGGCGCCGGTCGCGATCTGGTTGCGGGTCTGCCCGACGCTGGCGAAGTCCAGGTCGTTGCGAACCATCTTCAGCGTCACGTCGTTGCCGTCGCCACCATCGTAGGCGAGTTGCGCATCGAGAAAGAGCAGGTTCTGCGTTACCGTGCCGAAGGTTCCGGTTACGGTCCCGGCGCTCTGCTTGTCGATGATGGTGAAAGGGCCGTTGAAGACGTTCCAGCTTGCCGCATTGGTGGGCGACAGCACCAGATCGAGCGTCGCGCCGGTGATGTCGACGCCCCCGGCGACAACGATCCTGTTGGCCGCCGTCGGACTCGCCTCGATCTGGAGGGTGCCGTGATTGACGTAATCGCCCAGGACGGCTTGGGAAGCGCCCGGCGCGTGAACGCCACCGGCGGCGATGGTGACGACCGAGCCCGGTGAGCCGAGGTTGCCGGTGCCGCCGAGCGAAGCGCCTGACAGGACATTGACCGTTCCGCCGAGCGCGCCCGATCCGCTTTGTCCGGCGTTCAGCGTGCCGCCGGAAACCGAGGTCGTTCCGCCAAAAGCGGAACTGTCACCGGTCAGCAGGACATTTCCGCTGCCCGTCTTGACGAAACTGCCGGTGCCGGAGAGCACGCCGGCATAGGTGCCGCTGGTCGTCTGATCGAAGGCGAAGGAAGCGCCGCTGCTGATCGCGGCGTTGCCGCTGAAGCGATCGCTGGCCGAGACCAACCCGCCGGCCTCGATGGACCAGTCTAGCGAGGACGTGCCGCCGAGCGTCAGGACACCGGCGCCGCGCTTGGTCATCGTGCCGTCGATGCCGCCGTAACCGGCGATGTTGCCGCCGAAGCTGGCATTGCCGGCCTGGTCGAAGATCACCGAGCCCGCGCTGGCGAGATCGCCCCGGATCGACGCCGCATTGCCGACCACTGTGCCCGCCGCGACAGTCGTGCCGCCGCCGTAGCTGTTGGCGCCGCCGAGAACCAGCGTGCCGGTGCCTTGCTTGAGCAGCGTGCCGCTGCCGCCGATCGCGCCGTCGAGCCCCAGCGTGGTCGCGGCGGCGACGTCGATCGTGCCTGCCGTGTCGAGCGTGACCGCCCGGCTGCTGTCGAAGCTCGCCGTGTTCGCCAGCGTGCCGCCGTTGAAGGTCAGTCCGCCGCCGGCCGCGCCGAGATTGGCGTCGGCCGAAACCGACAGCACCCCGCCAAGCAGGCTGGTGCCGCCCGTGTAGCCGTTGGTCCCCGACAGGACCAGCGTGCCGGCCCCGGTCTTGCGCAGGGCCGAGCCGGCGCCGTCCCCGATCGACGAGGCGACCGTGGCGAAGATGCCGCTGTCGATGTTGAAGGTACTGCCGCCGGCCACTCCGATCGCCAGGGCGCCGCCTTGCAGCGTATAGCCGTTGGTCGAGAATTGCAGCGTGTCGAAGCTCTGCGTGCCGGCGACGGTGACGGCGCCGCCCGCGGCGCCCGCAAAGACGCCGACCGAGCCGCCCCAGGTGCCGTTGATGTTGGCTTCGCCCGGCCGGCCGGTCCAGTTGGTGCCGGCCGCGCTCCAGGTGCCGGTGCCGCCGTCGACGACGCCGTTGCCGACCGTATCGGGGCCGTCCCAGAACTGCATGGTCTGGCCGGCTGCCAGCACCGACAAATTCACCTGATTGGGAATGCCGTACTGGATGTCGGGATTGTTGGCTGCCACCGGCACGAAACCGCCGGTGCCCGTCAGCGTGCCGCCCGAGAACGACCCGGACAGCGTGCCGCCGTAGTTGAACAGCCGGTAGTAGCCGGCCGCCGCGACATGCGCGGACAGCGTGCCGGCGAGCGTCAGGTCGCCGGCGACGACGACGAGGTCGTTGCCGGCGGCGCCGGTGCCGCCGACGACACCCGGACTGTTCAGTTCGAACACCGAGGTCGAGGTCGCATTTAGGGTGAGGTCGTTGGCGAAGGTCAGCGTGCCGGGGCTGTTGCCCGCCGACAGCGTGCCGTCGATCGTGGCCGCTCCGAGGATGGTGCCCGATCCGCCGAGCGTGCCGTCCGCGCCGACATTGACACCGCCGCCGAGCTTGCCATTGCCGCTCTCATCGCCCACCAGCAGCGTGCCGCCGTAGACCGTCGTCGTGCCCTGGAAGCCGGAGGAATCGCCGGTCAGCGTTGTGGTGCCGGCATAGTGGTCGAGCGCATGCGTGCCGCTGCCGGTGCTGGTGAGCGCCGCCGCGAAGGTGGTGGCGCCGGTGTGGTTGAAGACGAGCGTGCCGGTGCCGTCAACGAAATCGACGGTCGGCACGTCCAGCGTGCCGGCGGCGACGGCGGCTTCGCCTGCCGCGGCGCCGATGTTGATGGTGCCGACGCTGCCGGCATTCTCCGCGAGATCGATCCCCGACGCGCTGGCCCTGGCGCCGTTCGCGATGGTCAATGTGCCGTCGCCGTAATAGCCGACATACAAGTCGCCGGAGCTGTTCCAGGCGGAGGCGTTGCCGCTGCCGTCGGTGCCGGTGACCGTCACGGTGCCGGTATTGTCGTAACCAATCAGGCCATCGCCGTTCGAAACCAGGCCGCCGTCTTCGACGGTCAATGTGCCGTCGCCGTAATAGCTGACATACAAGTCGCCGGAGCTGTTCCAGGCGGAGGGGTTGCCGCTGCCGTCAGTGCCCGACACCGTCACGGTGCCGGTATTGCCGTAGCCGATCACGCCATCCACGTTGGAGACCACGCCGCCGGCCTCGATATTCAGCATGCCGGTGCCCCAGACGCTGACGTAGAGGTCGGCCGAACCGGCCCAGGTCGAGGCGTGGCCGTGGCCGTCCGTGCCGGAAACCGTGACCGTTCCGTTGCCGGTTCCGGTGCTGTCGGCGAAGACGCCGATATAGCCGTCGTCGGCGTTCGAGACGGTGCCGCCGCCCTCGATATTCAGCGTGCCTTTGCCATAGCGGCCGACCATCAGTTGCCCGGCATTTTCCCATGTTGAAGCATTGCCGTCGGCATCGGTGCCGGAAACCGTCACGGTGCCCACGCCGGCGTAGAATGTGCCGATGATGCCGCTGACGGCGGTATCGGTGTTGGACGAGCCGGGCACGCCGCTATAGACATAGCCGCCGTCCTCTATGGTCAGCGTGCCGGTGCCGGTATAGGCGGGAACGCCACCGTAGCCGATATTGACGACGGAGGAATTATGCCAAGTCGAGCCGGAGCCGCTCACCGTGACCGTGCCGGTGCTGACATTGCCGACATAGGCGCCGTTGTCCGATACCGAACCGCCTCCTTCGATGGTCAAGGTGCCGGTAGCCGTTAATCCGACATTGAGGTCCTGGGTGGGGATCGACCACGTCGTCAGCGGCGGCGTCGGTAAGGGTGTCGTCGTCGAGCCGACGGCACCATAAACATTCCCGCTGCCAGTGACCGATTGCGCCCGGGCCGGGCCGGCGCCCGCACAAAGCACGGTGGCGAGCGCCGTGGAAAAATACAGGGATCGAAGATACCGGCCGGCTACGGGCCGCCTTGCCCGGCCTGATGTCGTCGGGTGCCACGCGCTACGCCGACGCCGCACGATCTCGATAAAAGCGTCCGCGCCCGATCCCATCCCTGTCACTGCCCCTCACTCCCCCGACCGACCGGCGTTTCGCCGACGTTATCTGCGCGCTCGCCTTATCCGGCGCTTTGAAAATCGGTTAGCAGAAGATTGTTGGGCCAGTATTTGACAGCGGCGATTTTTGAGCGCAATTTCGAGTTGCAAGATGTGTGACTTTGATCTTCGTCGGAAGCATGGTCGATCTATGAGTGAAAGACGGCCGTTTTCTCTGGGGACTTTGCTTTGCCGCGCTGCCGATCGCAATTATTTGCCGGCGGGCGTCGCGATGACCATGGGCTTGGGAGAGGCCTCGCCGTGAAGAGAATGCGCTTCAACGATCTGACGTTTGACGACGATATGTTATCGGTCAGGCGTAACGACGGGACCGAACGGCGTTTGACGCGGCAGGAACGCGCGCTGCTTCTGCATTTTACCAACAATGTCGGAAAGCTTTTGACGCGATCCCGGCTGGTCGAACTGATGGCGCGCGATGCCGACGAGACGAGTGAGCGCAATATCGATTTTCTCGTCAATCGCTTGCGAAAGTTGTTGGATGATAATGCACGCCAGCCGCGTTTCATCGCCACGCAATATGGCGAGGGCTACGTGTGGATCGCGCAGCCGGACGAAGCGATGCTTCGTTCCGCCTTTCTCCTGATCGGCCCGGTCTACGGCCTGGGAGGAGAAAGCGGGCGGGAACGGGCCATCCTCGCCAAGCTGACCGTCGCGCTCGACGCACGGATCGGAATGGGCCGCAGGGTGTGCTGTGCGCCAGATCAGCGTCCCGGCAGCCGGATGCCCGACGATGTGTCCTACAGTCTCGATGTGAGCTTTCATGCGGAGACTGACATATTGCACGCGGCATTCGTATTGCGTCACGCCTTGTCCCGATACGCCATTGGCGCGTTTCGTGCCCGGTTCGACAATGGCAATGCGACAGGCGCGCTCGACAAGCTTGCCGCAGAGGTGAGGTCGGCAATCTGGACGCACCTCGCCCTGCCGGTCAGTGCGGTCGCCGCCTCCAGCGACACGCCGCTTGAGGTTCGTCTGTACGATGCAGCCGACATGCTCTCGCGAACTCCCGAGATCTGGCGCGAGAACGAGGCGCAGCTTGCGCGCGCGCGCGCCGAACGTCCGGACGATCCGACGCTGGCGATCATGTGGGGGCTGAACCTCTACGCCCGGTTGCTCAGCCAGGCGCTCGACAGCGGCGAGATGATGTCGGCCGCCGAATGGTCGGCCGTCGAGGACGAGATGGAGGCGCTGGCTCTCACCAGTCTTCCCAAGGTCCAGGACAATCCGCTTCTCGTGCTGGGCGTGGCGAAACTCCTGTTCTTCATCGACCGCGGGCATTCGGAATTGGCCGCGCAACTGGCGGATGAAGCATTTGCGAACAGTACGGCGTTTGCCGCCGCGTTCGCCCTGCAAGGTCAGATTCGCATGTGTTGCGGCAATATTGCCGACGCTGTCGTCTTCTACGACAAGGGAATCGAAATGTCCGAGCCAGGGTCGGCGTTTCATCGCTATTTGCTGGTGCTCAAATGCACCGCCCTGCTGGCGGCGAACCAACGATCGGCACTGGATCGGGTCTGCGCCGAACTCTATGCCATCAAGCCCGTCACCCGTCAGGAACTCGGCATCCTCATGGCCGATCCGAAGGCGCGCAAACTGCCGCCGGATATCGAGGTGGTTCTGTCGATGCTGGCGGAGGAGCGCGCCCGCAAATTCGTGGCGTATTTTTACAATGTTTTCGCGCGCCGCTTTCAAAGCCACGAGCACCGCCGCAACGTCATGCGAGGTATGGTGACGCATATGGTGCGTCACTTCGGAAGAGATATCGTTCCCGAACGCGTCTCCGATATTTTTGGCTGGCGCGTCGGTCGACCGATCACGCAGAAACGTCACTCGTAGAAATTGATCGCAACTGCCAATGGAGCTAATTATGGTGCAACAAGGATGGCTACGGCTGTAACGGTAGAGGAACTCATTTGCGGCACTGTTTAAAGGCCAAGCTCTCGTTGCTGTAACCGGCAGCCACGGGACAAGGGCAAACTCCTGCGCCCTCTCGACGATGGCGAACTTGCCGCTCGATAGCTGCACGGTGCCGGTGAACTAGCCGCTGCTGGGTTCTCGGCCTGCATCCTCAACTGGTCGGCGAGCGTGCTCACGAGATTGGGCTATGGGAGGAATTGCTGCCGCAACGCGATGTGTTGGCTAAGTCGTCTTGGATGCCGGCCCACGGTTCTGCAAATCGTTCGAGACGCATAAGGAGATTTTTGGGGGTCGTTTGCGGGAGAGGGCGGAATCCTAAGCTAAGGCTTTGGCCAACGATATTCACCGGTGAGATTGATGTGCTCCCAGCCAGAGGGATGATACATGGGCTAGCACATCGGGAGACAGGGGCTTTCCATCGCGTTTCCGGTTGGTGACGACTTCGCCGAGTTTCATGGTACTCCAGAAGATGAACCCCGGCATCGGGTAACGGAATCTCTCGAGGTTTGAGCTTGCGCGCTGGCCGCAATGATCGCTCTCCATCGTGAATCGAATACTGGGAAAACTTTATAGCATATGTTGCTATCGGGAACAGCTTCCCTCCTTTCATCTCCGCCGGCCATCGCCGGACGGCTCAAATCGCTCCGCCTCCGCGCGCCAAACGCCTGTCCCCCTGTTTCAACAAGGCTGAAGTAACTCAACTGTGATTATAGCATGATCTATACTCCATGATATGATGACCATTAGTTAGTTTGATATAAATTTCTCAGGGTTGGGTTGCCTTGTTATGCGAAACGGAATGGAAAAGTGTGATGGCAGATAATGCAATCAACCACAGACGAACATTGTCAGAACGTACCGATACCCGAATTCGCGAGGTGTTAAGCGGACAGCGTCGAGGTGGTCTGTCATTCCTGCTCTTTGCAGGGCCGGCTGTGATTGCCTCGATCGCCTACATGGATCCCGGCAACTTTGCCACGAATATCCAGGCCGGTTCCGGCTATGGCTACACATTGCTGTGGGTTGTGCTGATGGCGAACCTGATCGCCATGCTGTTTCAGGCGCTGTCGGCCAAACTCGGCATTGTCACAGGCCGCAACCTTGCGGAAGTCTGCCGCGATCACGTCTGGAAGCCGCTCGGCATCGCCATGTGGATCGTAAGCGAAATTGCGGCGATGGCCACCGATCTGGCGGAGTTCCTTGGCGGGGCGATCGGTCTGTCGCTGCTCTTTCATATGCCGTTGCTTGCGGGAATGGCTGTGACCGCGGTGGTGACATACGGCATTTTGTTGTTCGAAGGACGTGGCTTTCGGCCGATGGAACTCATTATTGGCGCTCTCGTCGCGGTCATCGGCTTGTGTTACGTCATCGAGATGTTCATCGCACCGGTCTCATGGAAGCAGGCTGACCTTGGCATGATCCTGCCCTCGATGCCCGACGCCACGGCCCTCACGATCTCCGTCGGTATCATCGGCGCAACTGTCATGCCGCATGCCTTATATCTCCATTCCGGCCTGACGCAGCATCGTGCCCCGGCCCACGACAAAAATGAACGCTCCAAGTTGGTTCGTTTTTCGAATTGGGAGTGCGTTATCGCGCTTGCGATCGCCGGCGCCGTCAACATCGCCATGGTGATCATGGCTTCCGCCGCCTTTCATGCCGGCCACCCCGACGTTTCAGAAATCGAGAGCGCCTATCACACCCTGACGCCGCTGCTCGGCGGCGCGGCGGCAGCGGTGTTTCTCGTTTCCCTGATGGCTTCCGGGATTTCCTCGTCGGTGGTCGGCACCATGGCCGGACAGATGATCATGCAGGGGTTTGTCGGCTTCCATATTCCGATCTGGGCACGTCGTCTGGTTACGATGATACCTGCTTTCGTCGTAGTGCTGATGGGAGCGAACACGACTGATGCGCTCGTTTACAGCCAGGTCGTCCTGTCTTTCGCTCTGCCAATTCCAATGATCGCTCTTGTCGTGTTCACGCGCAGCCGACCCATCATGGGCGATTTCGCCAATGGTCGGCTGACAGACATCGCCGCGATTGTCGGAACGATCATCATCTTATGCCTGAACGTCATTTTGCTTCTCCAGACTTTCGACGTCCCGATACCTGGTCTTGGCTAGATTCAATGTGTCGCTTTGCATTTATAAGAGTACGGCAGTTTTGCTCGGGATGGGCATTTAATTGCGAGAATCGTAGCTTCGGGCTCCTCAAATTAATTGCATCTGAGACATTCAAGACGAGCGAGGATCGTTGTGCGATTCGGCGTCTTCAACTTTTGCCGCCGTCGTACCGCCAGTGTCACGCGCCAGGAAGCTTCGGAACATCGTTCAGCTACCGTCCTGGGTTTCGTTCCTACCATCGGCAGGAGCGCTATGCTGTACGATCAGCGCTTTCTCTTTGGTTATAAGACCGGCACGCGATAGTTTTAACACTTCAGGGATGAGGCGTTCTATCTTATCTGGCGCGTCGATGATCTCGATCACGACGGGCAGGTCCTGCGACAGACGCAGGACCTTCGCCGAATGGAGCACGGTGGAATGGCCGAAACCGAGTACACCGCGCAAGACGGTCGCACCGGCGATCTGCATTTCGCGTGCTTTGACAAGGATCGCTTCGTCGAGGAGCTTTCCGTCCTCCGTCTCTTCCTTCTCACCGAAAAAGATGCGTAGCAATGTGCATTCTTCAGGTAGTTGCATCGTCTTTCTCCCATTTACCGGTTAACGCGCTGCGCGATGAGATATCCGGCTGCCGCAGCGAAAAGCGAAAAGAAAATCACCGCGCATAGATAGAATATGGCGAGGGGAGTATTGCCCTTCAAAACAAGCGTGAACGTGTCGAGGCTCATCGACGAAAAGGTGGTGAAGCCACCACAAAGCCCTCCCATCACGAATTGCCTCTGTGCGGGCCGCAGGAACCAGCGCCCGTCCGGTCCCGTGAGCGTGGCAAAGAGCATGATGACGAATGAGCCGACCACATTGACGAACGTGGTGCCCCAAAGCGAACTCACGCCCAGCACCGCAACCGCGCACCAGCTGGAGAGGAAGCGGAAGAAGGTTCCGATCGCCGCTCCGATGCCCACGGCGAGATAGACCCGCGTGTTTTCTCTCTGAAACCAGTTTTTCATGCCCCGCCTCCCGCGATCCAGAAGACCGCGCCATAGCCGGCGGCGACGGCGAGAACACAAAGCAGACCCGATGCCACCACGTTGAACAGCGCTCCGCGTCGTTCTCCGTCCAGCACCAGATTGAGGCTCTGGAGGCAGAACGAGGAAACGGTCGTATACCCGCCGATAATCCCGACCATCACGAAATCGCGGAACATGTCGGTGGCGAAGACCCCGCCCAATGCCGCGCCCAGCCCGGCCATCGTGCCGATGGCCAGCGCGCCGCTCACATTGACGATGAAAGTACCCCAGGGAAAGGTTTCACCGACCCTGCGTGCCACCAGACCCGAAATGAAGAAACGCAGGGTTCCGCCGATGAAGCCGCCAAGAATGACGAGAAGACAGATTGCAAGGCTCATGGAACGGCGATCTTTATCAGGAGTGGGGAGGTCAGGACGGTCGGAGTCTTTCGCGTACGCAAATCAGTGAGTCGATTGACCGTGTCCTTGAATCTATGCCTGTGTAATACCATCCAGCGAACTCGGTATATGGTTTCGGCCAGGGAAATCCTGTGGCTGTTGTCATATCCTGTCATCAGGTACGCCTTACAGCACCTTTCGCCGCGCTGGTTGTCATTACGGCGTATGCTTTGAGTGCGGTGGAGAGCCTGCGGTTGCGGTTCTCCGCCGACTTCCAGCCCTTGGCCTCCTGCGCGGCATGGCGCTCGGCGAGCGTCGCGTCGTCCACCGCCGCTTCCGGCGAGACATGGCAGATCGAAATGCCTGCCGTGCGCGGCGGCTCGATGACGGGCGCACAGAGCATGCGTTCCATCGCCAAACCACATCGACCAGACGATGCCAATGGTCAGCCCCTTTGAGAATATGCCGGACAACTGCCCGAAAGGAGACAGACGGCTCTCGATCCAGTCGATAACCACACCGATCATGGCCGCCACGGCAATATGGGAATACAAGAGCAGGATCGGAGCCGCAGACCATGCACCAATAAGCATGCCTAGCCAACGCGGGAGGAACCATGTCCAGATTTTTCCACCGAGTACCTCGGTGGAAGCTGTAACGAACGTCATACTGTCTCTCACCTGGAGAGCTGAAGTTCGGACGTTCAACAGTAAATGAATACATCCTGCCGCGACCAAGCTTTTGCTCTTCAACAGCAGGAGCCATCAGCCGACAAGGCGGTTACCAGGAGAGCTCCATCTCCTTGATTATGGATATAGCGGCGTGACCAAGCGGTGTCAATCTGGGTCTTTGGTACAGTAGCCACCATGACTCCGAGGGGTATCCGCTTCGTGGCCTTCCCTCCGAGAAGTGATCCATTTTGAGGGTTAGAGTTTCGGCTATTTTGGGCTTTGAAAAGAGCGAGGAATGGCACGGAAGACCTATACGGCCGAGCAGATCATCGGGATGTTGCAGGAAGCGGAAGTGCGGCTGTCCAGCCCGGCAAGCGCGATCATGAAGGAGCCGAGGGCGAGGATCAGCCCGCCGCCCAGAATATCGCCCATGTCGGACAGGGGCAGCGGAAAATTGGTGAGGACGGGGATCAGGATCGGCACCGTCAGCGTCGTGGTGAAGGCGACGATGAGTGTGATCCAGTAGAGCCAAGAGACCGTTTCGGGCACCACGATCTGCTTGTGGAACAGCTTCCAGAGATCGCGATAGGGTTGGAAGATGCCGAGGCCCTGCCCGTGCTGCACCCTTTCCTCAAATTGATGGATGACGCCCTGTAGCAGCGGCGCCAGCAGAAGTGTGGTCAGAACCTGCGCACACTGAAGCGCGATGTCACGCCAAGGCATCGCCCCTCCCGTCATGAAGACGCGCCGGGACGATTCCTGAAGATATCACTTGAAAAAGAAACGACACCTTCAAGGCAAGCACCTCCGTTTGCCAAACTGGCGAAACAGGAGTCATCAGCCTCGAAGGCAGTTAAAGGTGAACTCCATCACCTTGCGACAAAGGTGACCCTTCAACCTTTTCTTGTCAAGGGGATGATCGAACCGCAAGCACTCGGGCTTTGAGCAGATAAGAGGATGTTTCCAAGAAATTGCTTAGCTTTCGCCCGTCTCGCACCACCTCTTCCAGCCATGTCTGCCTTCAAACTGCGTCAGCTAAAAGGCTGAAATTGGGGCGCGTTATGGTCGAAGCGCCGCGGTCACAGCCATTCGACCTGCTCGCTTGGGTTATCGACAAGTCGGTAGCGAGTGATCTGCAACTTTTGACGTTGTCGCACCTGTAGGGGTTACGCCACCGAAAGGGGTGTATTGCATCCGCGCGACAGCACGCTTTATCGCAAAGCGTCTCATTAATCTTCTCGGTAAACGGATTCTAAGCATGGATAGCGAAGGCATGGCGTGTCCTCTGTTATCCATCGAGTCCAGGAGAAATCTTCGACAAGGATCGCCTGGCCGTCGCCTCTTCGCGTCCTAACCTGTTGGCAACCGGGTTGTTAAAAAACCATAATTGTTCCATATCGGTGCGGCTCTTGTAAAAACGGAGTCACCGGAACACTCTATCTCTGTGTTTTTCCGCATTTCCGAATGCAAAACCGCTTCGCACTTTTGCTGAAATGCTTTAGATCATAGACCGAACACGCAGCGCTAAGGATCGGGCCGCACCTTGTTACGCATAAGATATGGTTTTCTTTGCCTTTTCCTGGCAATTGCTTCACCCGCATATGCTCTGGATGCCGGCTCCCCGCCCGTTTTGACGCCGCTGCCGCAACAGATGCAGGCCGCTCATTTGACGGCGGACTTTCTCAGCCGCTTCCATTATGAACCTATTCCCCTGGACGACGTATTGTCGGCCCGGGTCATGGATCGGTTTCTCAATTCCCTGGACCCGGACCGCGTCATCTTCCTACAGTCGGACATCGACAGGTTCATGGCCAGCAGAACGAAGATCGATGATGCCATCAAGCACAACGATCTGAGCATCCCGTTTTCGATTTTCAACCTTTATGAGCAGCGCATCGTCAATCGCATGACTTACGCGCGCAGCCTGCTCACCCACAAATTCGACTTCAGCAAGCAGGAAGACTATCCCCTGATGCGCGACAAAGGGCCGTGGCCGCGATCCGAAGCGGAAAGCGACGACCTGTGGCGCAAGCGCGTCAAGAACGACTGGCTGCGTCTCAAGCTGGCCGGCAAGGATGATGCCTCCATTCGCGACACGCTCGACAAACGCTACGAAAACTCCATCGAACGCGCCCATCAATACAAGAGCGACGATGTATTCCAGACGTTCATGGAAGCCTATACAACGTCGATCGATCCTCATACCGAGTATTTCAACGCAGCCGCTTCGGCTGAATTCGATATTTCCATGAAGCTTTCGCTTGTCGGCATCGGCGCGGTGCTGCAGGAAAGGGACGACTACACGACGATCCGCGAACTCGTCGCCGGCGGCCCGGCGCAACTGTCGGGCAAACTTGCCGTCGGCGACCGCATTATCGGCGTCGGGCAGGGCGAGGACGGCCCGATAAAGGAAGTCGTCGGCGAACGCCTCGACGACATCGTGAAATTGATACGCGGCACGAAGGGTTCCGTCGTGCGGCTGAATATCCTGCCGGCGGATGCCGGAGCGGACGGGAAGCATCGCCTCATCAGTCTGGTTCGCGACAAGATCAGCCTCGACAAGCAGGCCGCCAGCAAGACGGTCCTGTCGGTGAAAGAGGGAAATGCCGTTCGCAGGATCGGGGTCATCACCCTGCCGGCGTTCTATGAGGATTTCGACGCACGGCAAAAAGGCGACAAGAACTACCGAAGTGCCAGCCGCGACGTCGCCAAGCTTCTCGGCGAGCTTAAACAGGACAAGGTCGATGGCGTTCTGGTCGATCTGCGCAACGATGGCGGCGGATCGTTGACCGAAGCGATCAATCTGACGGGCCTGTTTATCGGCAAGGGTCCGGTGGTTCAGCAGCGCAACGCAAACGGCGCGGTCGAGGTGGAGAGTGATGAAATTCCCGCTCCGCTCTGGACGGGGCCGCTCGGCGTGCTCATCAATCGCGGCTCGGCATCGGCGTCCGAGATTTTTGCCGCGGCGATACAGGACTACGGGCGCGGCGTGATCATCGGCGAACCCAGCTTCGGCAAGGGCACCGTGCAGACCGTGGTCGATCTCGACCAGTTGGTCCATAATCCCAAGCCGAAATTCGGCGAGTTGAAATTCACCATCGCCCAGTTTTTCCGGGTGAACGGCGGCACGACGCAGTTGCGCGGCGTGACGCCGGATATAAGCCTGCCGGGGCTTTCCGACCCCAAGACCTTCGGTGAATCGAGTTTCGACAATGCCCTGCCGTGGAGTCAGGTGAAGGCGGCAAATTTCAAGCCTTGGGAAGACATGAAGGCGCTGCTGCCGCAATTGCAACGCATGCATGATACGCGTGTACGGAACGATCCTGAATTCCAGGATTTCGTGAAGGATGTCGCCGACCTGAAGGCGCAGCGCGAGAAACCGTATATTTCTCTCAATGAAGCCGAACGTCGCAAGGAACTGACCGCTGAGGAAAACCGCCTCAAATCGCGCGGGAAGTTCAACGATGGCGTCGAAATGGTCAAGGACGATGGGCTACAGTCCGACGAGCGGAGCCTGAATGCCGATATGGCTATCGACAAAGCCCGCAAAAGCGCAAAGGATATTCTTCGGAATGAGGCGGCCTCCATTGTCGCCGATCTGGCGGGCCTGCAGCCGGGTATGCCGAATACCGCCGCACAATGATCGGCCAGTCGGAGGGCGGAAATCGTTCGCTCGATTCAGCGCATCTGGCGCAATGCTTGAGCGGGGCCGCTTTGCCTTGTTGTCGCCGATAATCGTTTCAGCATGGTCGCCATCAACGTGGAGAACAACCCGATAGGTGTTGGCTCTGCCGGCATCTGGGCTGGCAGAGCCGAAATGATCTTGTGGTCTCCGTCATCGGACGATCGCTGCGGATAATGACGCTGGAACTTCTCCGCCATCATCGTCTTGTCATCTGAGTGGTGAACGCGGTGCCGCGGTCGAAAGCGATGGAATGAAGGGCTGAAACCTACCGCGCCTTTTCCGGCGGCAGGCTTTTCTCGTTGCTGGAATAGACGGGGACGACAGCCCGGCGGCTTCGGCCTTCGGCCTCGAAGGTCACGGTCCGGACCGCAATGCCGTAAAGCCGCGCCAGCCGTTCGTCCGTGATCGCTTCCGGGCAGGGACCGAAGGCTGCCGGTGCATCAGGCAGCATCAGCAGCACCGTATCCGCCACAGCGATGGCGTGGTTCGGCTGGTGGGTGGTGAAGATCGCCGCCAGACCGGAATCGGCGAGCCGCCGGATCAGGCCCAGCACCCTGTCCTGATTGCGCAGGTCGAGCGCAGAAGCCGGTTCGTCGAGCAGATGCCGGCATTCGCCGCCGCCGCCACATTTCCCATGCCCGTGTCCGGACGTTGGGAGGGAGACTTCGACCTGGGTGCGGCCGTTCTGGCAAGATGCTTCACAATTTTGCACGTGCGACACATGTGAAAGGCTCGACCGGGCTCCAATTCGCAACAAGCAGACACCTGCCGTAAGTCTCTCTGAGAGAACCGGGATCAAATAGAGATACAAAAAATTTTACGATTTCGGCGTGGGGGTCTTGTATTTGTGAGCTGGCAGCGCTGGATCTTTCGACCGTTTTCCCAAGCCCCTCACGATAGTGGCCGCTCAGAGTTTCTCGAACCGGAAAAGTATCTTTTCGTTGTCATTATAGGTCAGGGCATCCATGATGCCGGGGTGAAATTTTCGATTGACCGGTGGTGGCACAAAGCCGCAGAAACCGAATTTCCGCAAGGTGACCGCGAACCCATTCTCGGCAAACGCATTGATATAGTCGTCTGCCGAATAGCTCTGTACCGGAGTGTTGCTTGATGCGGCGATCACCTCTTTTCGTCGGTTCCACAGGGGACTTTCTGTATGGCAGCCGGTCACGGCGTAATAGATGCCGCCCTTGTGTAGCGATGCACCAATCTGGCGGGCGTGCTCACCAAGATTTGGCAGAAGGTAGATCACCTCATAACTGAAGGCGAGATCAAATTCGATCCCCATACGGGCAGGATCGCTGTCGACATGGTAGCTCAGCGGCCGGTCGCCCGCAGCCTTTTTTGCCTCTGCGATCGATTGCGAAGCGATGTCGAGCCCGAGCCCCTGACGAAAGGGGCGGGTGTCGTAAAGCAGTCGGAGAAATCCGCCGCGGTTGCAACCAAAGTCCAGGACAGTGCGGTCAGTGAGGTCTTTTTCGGGAAGGACTTCAATGAAATGCTGCCAATATGGCGTGTGAATGTCGGCCATAGCGACCTCGCCCGTAGAGTTCCGGTGCCATGTTCCATAGGTATTTTCGGTTTCTGATGTCATGGCTTTATCTGGGTGCCGAAACAAAATCTGCTTGCCGCCGTTGGTCGCTATTTCCGACATCTTGATGTATCTTCACTTGAAGCAGCGGGGATGATCCTTCTCGCTCTGCCGTTGTTAGATCCTGGCAACGACGAAGGTGATTTCTACAAGCGTTCCGGTGGCCAGGGCGACGCCGACGGCAGCGCGCGCGGGCAGATTCTGTGGTTCGAAATATTTCGTCCAGACTGCGTTAAGGTCTGCCTTCATTGATAGGTCGGTCATATAGATCGCTGCCTGAACGACGTGAGAACGATCGCTTCCAATCTGGGCAAGGAAATCGTCGAGCTTGGCCAGGATCTGCTCGGTCTGGCCGGTGATATCTGCGCCCTTATCGTCGGCGGTGGTGCCGCCGATGAAGACAAGGCCTCCAGCTTCGACGAGTCGGTTCATGATCGGGGTTTGAATGTGGCGTGTCACGGGCATGGTCGGTTTCCTTTCATGGATCATGCAGGCGCTGCCTGGCGTGTTTTTTTCTCCAGCTCGTAGAGGATTGTGTTAAGGTCATCCCAGAGGTCATCTGGGTCCTCCAATCCGATACTGATTCGCAAATAGGTGCTTTCGCAGATCTGTTCGTTGTTCCTCGACAGCAATGTGATTGGCGCAATCAGGCTCCGGGTCCCGCCCCAAGAGGCGCCGATTGCGAAGTATTTCATCTGATCAAGCGAACTGGCTAGAAAAGGCACAGATTGGGGCGTGAGCCGGATGCTGAACAAACCACTCGGTCCTTTGAAGTCGCGGCGAAATTGCCAATGGCCCGGATGGTTCTTGAGCTCGGGATGCAGGACGGTTTCGACGGCCGGCGAAAGCCCGATACGCCGGGCGATCGACAGGGCGATCCGGCCAACATGGGCGATCCGGATACCCATCGTCTCAAGTCCGCGCAGGACCAGGGAGCAGTCATCGGGCGAGACTCCAATGCCCATGGCTTTAAGCCAGGAAAAGAGGCTTTCGGCGTGATCTTCTGTTGCGACCGTCACTGATCCGAGCAGGACATCAGAATGGCCGCCCGCATATTTCGTCAGGGCTTCGACAACGAAGTCAGCGCCGAGCGCGAGCGGCTTGCACAAGAGCGGTGATGCCCAGGTATTGTCGCATCCGACCAACGCGCCTTTCCGGTGCGCGATCTCGGCGATGATCGGCATGTCCTGAACTTCAAGCGTGGTCGAGCCGGGGCTTTCAATCCATACAAGTTTCGTATCGTCATCGATCAATTGCTCAATGCCGGATCCGATCATAGGATTATAGATGGCATGCGTCACGCCCATGCCTGACAGAATGGACTGGCAGAAGGCGATAACCGGCGGGTAGACGCTGCTTGGAACGAGGACCTTGTCGCCCGGTTTGAGCATTGACAACATGACCCCGGCGATCGCCGCGTGCCCAGACGGAAACAGGAGGGTCGCATGGCCTGCGTGCAGCCCGGTGATTTGCGCCTCCAATGTTCTGCTCGTTGGAGTGCCGTAGAGACCATAACTATAGCCGCTGCGACCAAGCTCATGCCTGCCCGTATAAGCTTGCAGACTGTCAAATACGATCGTCGATGCGCGATAGGTGGCCACCCCGAGGCTTTCAAAACCTTCGTGAGAGACGGCCGGATGATGTGCGCATTGGGTGTGATCGTACATGAGAGAGATCCTTCGAACATGTACTCTAAGAGCCTACTTCAGGGTATGATTTCAATTGACCGTTTGTTCTTGCTCCATGCATTCTGTTTATAGGATTTCTGGCTCTTCAGTCTTAGGAACACTGGGAGCGTCTGTTGGAGAGAAAGCGTCATGAACTATCGACAGTTGGAGATATTCCGCGCCGTCATCACCGGGGGTTCGGCGTCACGGGCCTCTGAACTCCTGGATATTTCGCAACCGGCCGTAAGCCGTTCGATCAGTGAACTGGAGGCATCGATCGGTTTTCAGCTATTTGATCGTGTCAGGGGGCGTTTGGTCATCACGCCCGAAGGCAAACTGTTTTCGGAAGAAGTCGCGACCGCCTTTCTGGCGATGGACCGCCTGAAAGTCGCCTCGCTGAAGATTCGTGATTTTGGTTCCGGCCACATCAGAGTCGCCAGTCTTGCCGCGATGGGCGCAACCCTGGTACCGCGGGCCATCCGGCTCTTCCAGGAGATGTACGGAGATGTCGCTGTCACATTACACACCGATTCATCGGCCAATGTGAAAGATTTGGTCGCGCGCGGGCAGTTCGATATCGGCCTTGCGGCAGACGAGATCGATCTCTCCGGCGTGGATCACAGACGTTTCGCGAATTTCAAGGCGATCTGCGTGCTGCCTCCCTGGCATCCCCTGACATCCCAGTCTTCAATCCGACCCGAATACCTTCACCGGGAGCCATTTATCGCATTATCCTCCGGCGATCGCACACGTGAAGATATCGATGCCGTTTTTCGGGAACATGATACGGTTCCGCGCATTCTGGTCGAGACGCCGAATTCAGCGACCATCTGTGCTCTGGCTCTCGAAGGTGCCGGCATCGGCATTGCCAATCCGATAGCGGCCGACGGATTTGTCGAACGAGGGCTTGAAGTAAGACCTTTCAACGCAGAGATTTACTTCAAGTCCCATCTTCTCTTCCGGCCAGACGTCCAAAGATCACAGATCGTCAACGCGATGGCGTCAGCCCTGATGAGAGCGAGGATGTTGCCGCCGACCGGCGCCAAAAGCTTGCGGCATGTGATTTGAGCGTTTTAGGTCCCCAACGCATAACTTGAATTTATCGAGTGTTTAGTACCGATCAATTGCCTTCCCTTGATTAGCCTTTATGGTTTCGTCCGTTGTCATGGGCTCATTTCAAACCGGCCATGACTGCGGCATCATAATAAAAGGGGTTCCATCATGAAGCATATCCGCAGTTTAACCTCCCTCTGCATACTGGGGGCCGTGGCGTTTTCGATGGTGAGCACGCCGTCCTGTGCAGAAACCACGAAAGAGAAGATTCTCGCCTCCAAGACCGTGACGATCGGGATTCACAATCGCGTCCCCTGGGGTTACCGCGATGCCAATGGAAACGTCGCTGGCCTCGAGCCTTCGATTATCAAGGCGGCACTCGCTCCCCTGGGCATAACGAAATTCAATTTTGTCATCGGCGAATTCAGTACGATGATTCCAGGTCTGTTGGCGGACCGGTTTGATATGACCGCCGCCGGGGTCGCGATTACCCCGGCGCGCTGTAATGCGGTCATTTTCAGCGAACCCGATCTTACAAGCGGCGACGGTCTGATGGTAGCGGCCGGGAATCCAAAAAACATTCACAGCTTCGAAGACATCAAGAACAATCCTGATATCAGGCTGGCCGGTGCACGCGGCTCCGCCAATGCGGGCCATGCCATAACGGCAGGCGTTCCAGAGAGTCAGATGCAGCTCTACCAGGATGACGAGTCCGCCATTTCCGCGCTTGTTTCCAAACGAGTGGATGCCGTCGTGATGTCGGCCGGCACGATTGTTGCGACGTTGCAGGATCCCAACATGAAGGGCTTCGAACGCGCCCACCCGTTCCGCGGTTTGAAGGACGCGCAGGGCAACGAAGTCGCCTTGTATACGGCCATCGCTTTTCGCCCGCAGGATACCGGCCTGCGTGATCTCTACAACGAACAACTCGCAAAGTTAAAAGCCAGCGGCGAATTGAACAAGATTATCCTTGCAAACGGCTTCTCGGAAGAGAATTTCCCGCCCAACAAGACGGCGGCGGAACTCTGCGCGGCGCCGGAGCCGAAGAAATGAGCTTTTTCGACATTCTTGTCGGAATATCCGCTGGGCTCAACGTCACCTTCGAGGTGACGTTGTACGGCATGCTATACGCGGTGCCTTTCGCCTTCGTGTTCGGCATCGCACAGCATTTCTCCAGAGGGTTTATCCGGCTGGTCGTCACCTGCATCATTGAGTTCTGGAGAAGCTCACCCGTTGTCATCCTGATCTATGGCTTCTATTTCTCACTACCGAGCTTTGGTGTGCATCTTTCGGCGATGACGGTGGGCGCCATGGTCTTGGGACTGAATATCGGCGGCTATGGAAGCCAGGCCATCCGTGCTGCCCTTCAGTCACTCGATCGCGGACAAGTCGAGGCGGGCTATGCACTTGGGTTCCTGCGCCTGAAAATTCTCGTGCTCATCGAATTGCCGCAGGCATTGGCCGCCATGATGCCGACCTTCATCAATCAGTTCATCCAATTGGTAAAAGGCACCTCGCTTGTCTCGCTGGTCACGCTTGCGGATATGACATTCCTTGCAAAATCGCTAGCGCAGATTCAATTTGAACCGGCAAAGATCTATACCGCGCTGCTCCTCGCCTATTTCGTCATTTGTTATCCCGCAACCATTCTGGGGCGCATCCTCGAGCGGAAGGTCAACAATGGCGGAGGTACACCGCATGAGTTTTGACGTAAGCTTCGCCATATCCATTCTGCCGCGGATACTGAACGTCTTTGGGACGACCGTGATAGTGACCGTCGCAGGGTGTCTCGGCTCCACCTGTCTCGGCTTGTTTTGGGAGATTACCCGCCGGTCGAACAGGCTTGCCAGCTATGTGATGCGCTTCTTCATCGACTTTCTCAGATCGACGCCGCTTCTGGTGCAAATCTATTTCATGTTCTTCGTGCTTCCCGAATATGGAATTACACTGCCGGGATCGGTCGTCGGCGTCATCGCGCTCAGCCTCTATTACAGCGGCTATCTTGCCGAGGTCTTCAAAGGCGGCATCGACGCTATTCCTGCCGGCCAGTTCGAGGCGGCCAGAGCACTCGGCCTGTCGAGGTTTCACATGATCTGGTTCATCGTGCTGCCTCAGATGTTCCGTAATGTCGCGGCGCCGATGGGCAATTACTTTGTGTCGCTTCTCAAGGCAACGCCTTACCTCGCCATCATCGCGGTTCCCGAAATGCTTTCGATCGCGCTCGAGATCGCCTCTGATACGTTTCGCTATACGGAGCCGATGGCAGTTGTCGGTGCGATTTTCTTGGCGCTGGCCGTGTGCTGCAGCGCAATCGTGAAAGTGATCGAGCGGCGCCTTCATCTGTCCGCGAAAGGAGGTTGAATCCATGCAATCCAGCGAGCCTCATGTTGCAGTATCGTTTAATGACGTCTCCAAGTGGTACGGCGCCTTCCAGGTGCTGAAGAGTATCAACCTGCAGGTCTCGCAAGGCGAGAAGATCGTTATCTGTGGTCCATCGGGCTCCGGAAAATCGACGTTGATCCGCTGCGTCAACAGACTTGAGGCCCACCAACAAGGCGCTCTCCTGGTCAACGGCGTCGAATTGACCGAAAAGATGGCGCACATTGACCATGTGCGCCGGGAAGTGGGAATGGTCTTCCAGCACTTCAATTTGTTCCCGCATCTGACTGTCCTGCAAAACTGCATGCTGGCTCCGAAATGGGTGCGAAAGGTTTCCCGCCGCGAGGCCGAAGAAACTGCGATGGAGTATTTGAGACGCGTTCGTATACCCGAGCAGGCGCATAAATATCCCCGCCAGCTTTCGGGTGGCCAGCAGCAGCGGGTGGCGATCGCCCGAAGCCTGTGCATGAACCCGAAGGTCATGCTTTTCGATGAGCCGACTTCGGCTCTCGATCCGGAAATGGTGAAGGAGGTCCTCGATACGATGACGTCCCTTGCCAAGGACGGTATGACCATGATCTGTGTGACCCATGAGATGGGGTTCGCGCGCCAGGTCGCCGACCGCGTGATCTTCATGGACAGGGGCGAAATCATCGAGCAAGGCAAGCCTGAGGCCTTCTTTGCCCATCCGACGCACGAACGCTCGAAACTGTTCTTGTCCCAGATCCTTCATTAGCAACACGACAAGGTTTCGGAATCCGGAGGTCGCCTCCCTATCCAGGGCGCCAGAGGCATGAGGTATATTGTGAAACCTATCCTTGATCTGGCACGCGACCTGCGCGCAGGCGCCGTTACCAGTCGAAAGCTTGTGGAAGAAGCGCTGGAGCGTATAGAAGATCCCGTTGGCGAAGGATCGCGCACCTTCATCACCGTCTGGAAAAGTCGGGCGCGGGCGACCGCCGACCACATCGACAAGTTCCAGCTCTGGCGCGACAGTGACGCGGTACTCTGCGGTATCCCGATTTCCGTGAAGGATGTCTTTGATATCGCCGGGGAAATCACGCGTGCCGGTTCCATCGCGAGGGAGGACGAGCCGGCTGCGGCTGCCGATGCGGCCGCAGTCACAGCCCTCCGCAGGGCTGGCGCCATCCTGATCGGCCGCACCACGATGTCCGAGTTTGCCTTTTCAGGCATCGGTCTCAACAGGCATTTTGGTACGCCGCTCAACCCCTGGGATCGGGCAACACAAAGAATTGCAGGAGGGTCCTCGTCGGGATCGGCAGTTTCGGTCTCCGATGGAATGGCAGCCGCGGCCTTGGCATCGGATACGGGCGGATCGATCCGGGCGCCCGCAGCGCTTTGCGGGCTGACCGGCTTCAAGCCCACCGCCGGTCGTGTATCGCTGAAAGGCGTGTTCCCGCGGTCCTACAGCCTGGACACGGCAGGTCCCATGGGACGTTCGGTCTTGTGCTGCACGGCATTGGACAAGGCCCTGTCGGGGGCGGCCCGGCTTGATCTCGACGCCGGTCCGGCAAGAGCGCCGCTCAGGCTGGGTGTCGTTACAGGCGAGCCTCTGGAACGCCTTTCCCCCGCGGTGTCCGAAGCGTTTGTCTCCGCCTTGAGGACTCTTTCGCAAGCTGGTATTCCGATCATCGACTTTGCCATGCCGGAGATCGCACGTATACGTGCAGTCACCGGCGGTGGCGGAATCTCGCCGCCGGAAGCCTATTCCATTCATAAGCGCCTTGTCGAAGAGAGCCCCGATCTTCTGGATCCCATCTTTCTTGCACGTCTCCTCAAGGGGAGGGACGTCAGGGCTTCCGATTATATCGAAGCCCTGCGCGCCAGGAAAGATATCCAGAAAAGTGCCCGTGAGACGACCCGGCCCTTCGACGCGATATTGATGCCGACCTGTCCCGTCGACGCGCCACCGATTGCGGACGTACAGACGCCTGCCGCCTTCGAGGCTGTGAGTTCCCTTATCCTGCGAAACTGCAATCTGGCGAATTTCCTCGATCGCCCGGCTATCACGCTTCCCATCCATCGCCCCGGCGATGCGCCGGTCGGACTGATGCTGGTTGGCGCGCATGACAGGGACGCCGATCTGCTCGCGGTGGCGCAGTCTGTCGAGCATATCTTGGCATCTGACAGGCTATAAGTCGAATGCATAGACCGATACACAGGAGCGCATTGTTCACATGTTTTCCGGTCGCTAGACCATTCTCAGATCTGATCCTCGTTAGCGATCGGACAGCAGCAGGCGGATAGAACATTGTGACAAAGTACAAGCTAAATGAGCCGGATACGGTCGTTATCGGCGGGGGTATCGTCGGTGCGTCGCTTGCCTTCGGTCTTGCGCGTGCCGGTGAGCGCGTAGCGCTTCTGGACGAGGGCGATGTGGCCTTCAGGGCGTCACGCGGGAATTTCGCTCTTGTCTGGGTTCAGTCCAAGGGTCTTACATTGCCGGCCTATTCCGCCTGGACCCAGAAATCGGCCAAGGACTGGCACCAGCTTTCAAAGGTGCTGCTCGACGAGACGGGCATCGATGTCGGCCATACCCAGCCCGGCGGCTTCACGCTCTGTCTGTCGCAAAAAGAAGTCGACGCACGACTCAGCAAGCTGGTCGCATTTCACAACCAACCCGACACGCCGCATTTCCCTTACGAAATCCTCGACCACAACGAAGTCAAGCGACGCTTGCCGGCGATCGGGCCGAAGGTTGTCGGCGCGGTCTACAGTCCGCTCGACGGTCATGCCAATCCGCTGCTGCTCATGAGGGCGTTGCATAGTTATCTCAACCAGAAGGGTGGTGAGTATCGAACCGCCCACACGGTGGACACCATCACGCGGGAGATCGACGGCTTCCGCGTCAAGGGCCAATGGGGCGAAATCCGGACCGGCAAGCTCATCCTTGCCGCGGGGCTCGGCAATGTCAGGCTGGCGCCGATGCTTGGTCTCGAAGCACCGGTGAAGCCCAGCCGTGGACAGCTCATCGTCACGGAAAAAACCGCCCCGTTCCTGCACAATCCAATGGTGACGATCCGTCAAACCAACGAGGGCGGTGTTCTGATCGGTGACAGCAAGGAAGAGGCAGGCTTTGAAAATATCACGGGGACGGGCGTGCTGTCTGTCATGGCAGACAGGGCGATCCAGATGTTTCCGCGCCTGGCACATTTGAATGTGGTTCGGACCTGGTCTGCACTTCGGGTCATGAGCCCGGACGGCTTTCCGATCTACGACCAGACGCTGTCTGGTCCGCCGGCCTTCGTGACAAGCTGTCATTCCGGGGTCACGCTCGCCGGGGTTCACGCGATGACCTTGGCGTCTGTTCTGGCGCGATCGGGCCGCCTTCCCGAACTCCTTGCTGCATTCACTCCAAAGAGGTTCCATGTTCACACCAATTCGTGACCGTTCCGCTATCGTGAAGAAGGAAGGCGCCGTACGCGCCGGTACCCCTGTGAAATTTACCTTCGACGGGCGTCCCTTGACCGCACGGCGTGGCGACACCGTCGCAGCCGCGCTTCTCGCCAACGGTATCATCAGGCAGCGCGAAACACCGATCTCGAATGCTGCTCGGGGTCCGTATTGCATGATGGGTGTGTGTTTCGAATGTCTCGTGGTCATCGACGGAATTGGAAACAAGCAAGGCTGCCTTACCCCGGTGATGGATGGAATGGTGATCGAGACGCAGCACGGGCCCCGTTCGATCGATGCTCTGGAGAATTCTTATGAATAAGCTGGATCAACTGGACGCGCTCTCCGACGAGTATGATCTCGTGATCGTCGGTGCGGGACCGGCAGGTCTCGCCGGAGCAGCTAAGGCCGCCAAGCTTGGTCTGAAGGTTGTCGTCGCCGACGAGAACCCGGCGCCGGGCGGCCAGATCTACCGCGGCATTACCAACAGTCCGGTCGCGAAAAAGGACATTCTCGGAAAGGCATATTGGCAGGGGACCGAACTCGCTCGGGCCCTGCAGGCATCGAACTGCGACTATACCCCGCAGACGACCGTCTGGTCGGCGGAACAGACGAGGGATGATGCAGGGGCTGTCGCCAAGCCTGCAACCTTCGACATTGGCATGTCGAAAGGCGGCAAGACGCGTCTGATCCACGCCCGCCGGCTACTCCTTGCGACCGGCGCACTGGAGCGTCCGTTTCCGGTGCCTGGCTGGACGCTTCCGGGAGTAATGACGGCCGGCGCTGCTCAGATCATGCTGAAGACATCTGGCTTGGTGCCTGCGGGTCGAACGGTCCTGGCAGGGAGTGGTCCCTTGCTGTTACTGTTGGCAGACCAGCTCAAGAGGGCAGGCGCGAACATTGTCGGCGTCCTCGATACGACGGCGAAGGGAAATGCCCGCAGCGCATTGCCACATCTTCCCGAATTCTTGTTCTCGTCCTACAGCCTGTATGGGCTCAAACTCTGGGTCAAAGGTAAGTTTTCGCTACCGATCGTGAATTCGGTCAGCAACCTGCGCATCGGTGGAACAGACAAGGTGGAGCGGATCTCGTTCCTGGCCGGTGCCAAAGAACAGGTGCTCGAATGCGACCATGTCCTTCTGCATCAGGGGGTCATTCCAGCCATCAACATGTCGAATGCACTGGGTTGCGCTCATCGATGGGATGAGGGTATGCATGCCTGGGTCCCTGTCATCGACGATCTGTTCCAGTCTTCGGTGCCCGGCATCGCTATTGCTGGCGATGCCGGCGGTATAGCCGGTGCGACAAGCGCGGCCGTCAGTGGTCGGATAGCCGCGGTGGCGGCGGCCCAGGCACTCGATAAAGTCGATGCCCGCACGGCGTCCGCAATGCTGGACTCGCTGGTAAAAGAGGCAAAGCGTCTTGGCGCCGGCCGGAAATTTATCGAAGCGCTCTATCGACCCGCATCGCGCTTGATGTGTCCGACCGATCCCTCGACGATCATATGCCGCTGCGAGGAAGTCACCGCCGGACAGGTTCGCGAGACCATTCAGAAACTGGCCGTTCTCGGTCCGAACCAGCTCAAGGCATATCTGCGCACCGGTATGGGGCCATGCCAGGGCCGTATGTGCGGACCCTCGGTCATCGAGCTGATTGCCGAAGAGCGCAACGTCCCGGTCGAAGAGGTCGGCTATTTCAGGCTTCGAATGCCTGTCAAGCCAATAACGCTACAAGAACTAGCCTCCGTTCCGCAGAGCACCGCATCGAAGAACGCGGTGATGAGATAGTCGATGAAGGAACTTTTGGATTCTTATCTTCGCCGCATCTCACAGGCAGACGACGAAGCAAGCTTGGAGAGTATCCGGCTCGAAGCTTTGGGAAAACAGGGTATTGTCACGAACCTGCTGAAGAAGCTCGGCCAGCTTTCGATCGAGGAACGTCGCTTCCGTGGCTCCGAGATCAATTCGCTCCGCGACGCGGTGCAGACCGCACTGGTCGGACGGAAGCGCCAGCTTGTTGTTGCCGCGCAGACGGAGAGACTTGCGCGCGAGACGCTGGACGTCACATTGCCTGTGAGGGCAACACCGGTGGAGACGGGAAGGATTCACCCCATTTCGCAGGTCATCGACGAAATAACGGCCATCTTCGCGGACATGGGGTTTTCGGTGGCAGAGGGGCCGGACATCGAGAGTGACTATTACAACTTCACTGCCCTGAATTTTTCCACCGGCCATCCGGCGCGAGAAATGCACGACACCTTTTTCTTGCCTACGGACGAGAACGGCGAACGAAAAGTCCTTCGAACCCACACATCTCCGGTGCAGATCCGGACGATGAAATCGGTCGCGCCTCCAATCCGCGTCATCATACCGGGGCGGACCTATCGAAACGATTCCGACCGGACCCATACCCCGATGTTCCACCAGGTCGAAGGGCTCGTCATCGACAAGTCATCTCATATGGGGCATCTGAAATGGGTGCTCGACGGCTTTCTCAGAGCCTTCTTTGAGATCGACGAACTCAAGATGAGGTTTCGGCCATCCTTCTTTCCTTTTACAGAGCCATCTCTTGAGGCCGACATTCTCTGCTCCATGGAGGGCGGAGAACTTCGCATCGGCGAAGGCAAAAAGTGGATGGAAATCTTGGGATGCGGGATGGTGCATCCGAACGTCCTGCGCAATTGCGGCCTGGACCCAGACGTCTATCAAGGTTTCGCCTGGGGCATGGGCATCGACCGGATCGCTATGCTAAAATACGGCATGCCGGATCTCCGGGCTTTCTTTGATGCTGATGTGCGCTGGATCAAACATTACGGGTTCAGGCCCCTCGACATACCAACGCTTTTTGGCGGGATTTCCAGCGCTTGATTAGCGCACGTGGACAAAGCTTGACTTGGGAATCTGATTTTGAATCAAGGCTTTCATTTGGGAGTAGTCTTGGGCGAACGGATTGGTTTGGCGGACGATGAATGAGCGGTGATCGGCCCGCTTCTGCCAGCAGAGCGAGGGCGAGGATGTCGTCCCGCCCAGGACAACCGACGCTCAACCTCACGCGCGGCGGCTTCACCACCAAGCTCCATGCCCGATGCGACGCCAAAGGCCGTCCGCTCGGCTTCATCCTGACGCCTGGGCAAACGCACGACACACGAGGCTTTGCACCTTTGTTCCGGATGATCACCGATCGGATCGAGGTTTTTCTCGCCGACAAGGGCTACGATGCCGAGGCCATTCGCGACGAGATCGCCAGCGCCGAGGTCGAGGCCGTCATCCCTTCAAAAAGCAATAGGAGGGAGCCGATCGCGCACGACAAAGCCAAATACAAATGGCGAAACCAGATCGAGCGCCTCTTCAACAAGCTCAAGAACTGGCGGCGGATCGCCACCCGTTACGACAAGACCAGGCAATCCTACCTCGGCTTCGTCGCAATCGCTGCTGTCAAACTATGCATACCCTTTGTCCACAAGCGCTAATGATAATCGCGATACAGAAACGATAAAAACTTCTTGAGTGCTCCCGGTCTATTTTCAGTAAATGTGATCGACTATCGGGGTTATTTATTCTGCCCGCGCTGTCGTAATCATGAATCGCTGTAATCACCCACCTAGATACTCCATCTCGACACGTATCTGGTCACAGGTAAGCTCCAATCCCAATAGAACTGATAACAAGACACGCGCCTTTGGACCACTGAGATCACCTGCGAAAACAATGCCTCTCTCCGCTAATGTCTTGCCGCCGCCATTGCCGTAGATCGGCTTGACGCGGCCGCGCTGGCAGCGGCTGGTCATGATGACGGGAACGCCCATCTCCACGATGTCGGAGGCGGCGGAGGTGACGGCCGGGGTGGCGTTGCCGCGCCCGAAACCCTCGAGCACCACCGCCTTGGCGCCGGTTTCGGCGGCGAAGCGGATATAGCGGTCGGTGGCCCCGATGGTGAGCTTGACCAGTTCGATGTCCGCGGCGACCCGATCGACCGGATAGGTCCGCCGCAGCACCGGCTTGCGGTGAACGACGATCCGCTCGCCGTCGACGTCGCCGAGCTTGCCGTGCTCCGCCGAAAGAAACGTGTCGGTGCGGGATGTGTGCGACTTGGTGACGTCCCGCGCCGCGTGGAACTCGTGGTCGAAGCAGATCACCGCGCCGAGGCCGCGGGCGGCATCGGAGGCGGCGAGGCGCAGCGAATCCATCAGGTTCTGCGGCCCGTCGGGGCTCGGCTCGTCGGCGGCGTGCTGCGCGCCGGTGAACACCACCGGCTTGTCCGACGGCACGACGAGGTCGGCCATGAACACGCTTTCCTCCATCGTGTCCGTGCCGTGGGTGACCACGACGCCGTCGAAGCCCTCGTCCAGCCGCTGCGCGATATGCCGGGCGAGCGCGAAGCTGAGCGGCAGGTCCATGGCGTAGCTGCCGACCTTGCAGAACTCGTCGACCGTGACCTCGACGCCCTCCAGCGCCTGCGGCAGCATGCGGCGCAATTCCGCGCCGTCGAGATTGGCGGTCACATGACCGCTGTCAGGCTCTTTCCGGGAAGCGATGGTGCCTCCGGTCGTGATCAGGCAGATTTTGCGCATTCAGCAGCCTCGTCGATAATCCGGATTGTTCAGGATGAAGATGTCGTCGGCGCCGTCGTCGGCGCCGATGTGATCCATGGCCCTCAGGACGTCCTGTCGGGGCGGTTTCGGGACGAGTCGCGCACGACAAGGTAAGGAGTGAGCCTTCGCGAGCCGACGGGCTCGCCGTTCATGCGCGCGACGATCATCTCCACCGCCGTGCGGCCCATCACGTCGATGGGCACCCGCACGCTCGAAAGCGGCACCACGAGGTCGTTGGCGATGGTGATATCGTTGTAGCCGACCACCGCTATGTCCTTGCCGACCTCGAGTCCCGCGTCGCGGATGACGCCCATGACGCCGATGGCGGAATAGTCGTTGACGGCGAAGATCGCGGTCGGATGCGGGCGCATCGCCAGCAATTCCTTGGCGGCGCGGCGGCCGGCCGCGGCGTCGAAGCCGGCGTTGATGATCATTTCCGGCGGCAGGACGATCCCTTCCTTGGCCAGCGCGTCGACGAAGCCCCGCGCGCGCACCGTGCCGGAGCTCGCATGCGGAGGCCCGTTGACGATGGCGATGTGCTCATGGCCGAGATCCATGAAATGCCGCGCCACGATCGCGCCGCCCAATTCGTCGTCCCACGTCACCGACGGATGGTCGCCCGAGGAGCGGTTGAACAGGATGAAGGGCACCTCGCGAGCGCTAAGCTCGTCGAGGAAGGGCGCGTGGAGATGGGCGTCGCCGATCAGGAGCCCGTCCACCCGGCGGTCGAGATAATGCTCGATCCTGCGCCTTTGCTCCTCGGGATCGTCGCGCGACGAGCCGCCGATGGCGAGATAGCCGCGCGCCTGCGCATATTCCTCGATCGATTCGTAGACCGAGGCCATGACCACGTCGGTCAGCCGGGTGACCACCACGCCCAGCGCGTTGGTGCGGCGGCTGCGCAGGCTCGCCGCCCATGCGTCGGGGCGGTAGCCCAGTTCCTCCGCCAGCCGCCTTATATGCTGGGCGGCCTCGCTATCCGTCTCCGCCGGCCGCTGGCGTAGCACGCGCGACACGGTGGAGACGTTGACCTTCGCCATCTCGGCGATCGACCGCATCGTCGGCCGCGCGTCCTTGTATTTGCCCTTGTTGTCGACCTTGTCGATCGTCATCAGACCCTCTCCCTCGCCTGTTTCCGGCCGTCTCGCGACGGGGCATTCCTCCCGGCCCGCGCATGGTCTTCGCCTGTCGCGGCCTCAAAAATGCTTTGGCTTTTCGCCCGTATCAATAGGTCCAGATCGAAACTGCAAATCATTTGTCGCCCAACAGGTTAGAGGCTTTCGCCGCCGCGGGACCGGCGTCCTGGCGCCGCAGGCGCCGATCCGGGGGCAGCGGAATTGGCGAAAGAGGGCCTTGACAGCGATCGTCGGACTCTTATTCTAACGGTATGCAAACGATTGCGCAACCGTTTGCATATCAAGTTCAACAATCGCCGACGGGAACAAGGCGAGCGCGAATGAGAGGACATCATGCACAAGCGTCGCATCACCACGGCCATTGGTTTCATTTTGGTCAGTTCGAGTATTCTGGGCGGCATTCAGTATGCTTCGGCCTCGGAGCCGGCGAAAAAGGTCGTCATCGGTTTCGCCGTACCGGTGCTGGCCAATCCCTTCTGGAAGCAGGAAGTCGACTTCGCCAAGCACGTGGCAGACCAACTTGGCGGCAAGCTCGTCGTTGAGGACGCCAGCCAGGACGAAGCCAAACAGTTGCAGATCATGGACAATTTCGCATCCCTCAAGGTCGATGCGATCATCACCGCGCCGGTGACGACGGCCGTGGCGCCCGCCCTCATCAAGGCGGCCGACCGCGCCAAGATCCCGATCTTCTTCGCCGAGCGTACGCCGGGCTTCAAGCCGGACCCGCAGAAATATCCGCAATATATCGGCTTCGTCGGCGCCGACAGCCATCGGGGCGCGTTGGCGACGGCCAAGGCGCTCTACGACGCCGGTGCGCGCAAGATCGTCGCCACCACCGGCACCAAGGGCAGTTCCATCGCCGAGGATCGGCTGGGCGGCCTCCAGGAATTCGCCAGCAAGCATCCCGACTTCAAGGTGCTCCAGGTCCAGTACGGCGTCGAGCTACGCGAGGACGGGATCAAGGCGACGGAAAACTATCTTTCGGCCTATCCCGGCCCAGGCTTCGACGGCATCTGGAACTATGACGACGGCGCGGCCATCGGCGCCGCGGCGGCGTTGAAGCAGGCCAACCTCACCGGAAAGGTGCACGTCACCGGCTTCGACGCCGAGGCCGACGGCGCACAGGCGATCAAGGCCGGCGACATCCTGGCGGATTCCGGTGGCCAGTTCGTCGATGGCGGTTTCACCTACATCATGGCCTTCGACTATCTCAACGGCCACAAGCCGAAGAATCCTTACGTCGTGATGGACTATCTTCTCGTCACCAAGGACAATGTCGACAAATATATCGAGCAGTTCGGCTCCGGCATGCCGCCCTATGACGTCAAGAAGATGTCGGTGACCTACAATCCGAACGCATCCACGGACGACTTCAAGATCGCGATCCAGTGACAGTGGCGGGCGGTCCGTGCCGCATGGCGGGATCGCCCGGATCCGCAAGAAAGGAGAGACGATAATGTCTCACGCTGCGCGGCTGGCGCTCAGGGATATACGCAAGACCTATGACGCCGCCACGGTGCTCGATCTGGCGGGAGGCGAGGACGTTGTCTTCCGCCGGGGCGAGATCCATGCGCTCGCTGGCGAGAACGGCGCCGGCAAGTCGACGTTGGTCAAGATCGTCTGCGGGCTGGTCGATCCGAGCAAAGGCTCGATGGAGCTCGACGGCGAGCCTTATGCGCCGGCGACGCTCGCCGGCGCCCGCGCCGCCGGGGTGGAGATCGTGCTGCAGGAACCGGGCCTGGTTCCGGGCCTGACCGTCGCCGACAATCTGTTTCTGGGGCGCGAGCGGCTCTACACCCGGCTCGGCGTTCTCAACGGCTGGCGGCGCGACCGCCTGGCGCGTGAGGCGCTGGAGCGGGTGGGCGTGAACGTGTCCCCGGACGTTCGCGCCGGGGATCTCGATCTGGAATCACAGAAATTCGTCGAACTGGCCCGCGCTCTGGCCTTCGGGCCGCGCGTCCTCGTCGTCGACGAAATGTCCGCGAGCCTCACCAAGCAGGGCGTGATCCGCATGTCGAAGGTGCTGCGCGAAGTCGCCGCCGAGGGCGTTACGATCCTGTTCATCTCTCATTATCTCGAGGAGACCTTCGATCTCTGCCAGAGCGTGACCGTGCTCAAGGACGGCCGCCATGTGCGGACGCTGCCGACGGCCGATCTCGACGAAAGCCAGCTCCAGACGCTGATGGTGGGCCGCTCGCTGATCAGCGAACTCTATCACGACGATGCCCGCGCGCCTTACGCGCAGGACGGACAGCCGGTGCTGAGCCTCTCCGGTGTCGATACGGGCGGCGTGGTGCGCGGCTTCAGCATCGAGGTGCGCGCCGGCGAGATCGTCGGCCTGGGCGGGCTGGTCGGCTGCGGCTGCGAGGACGTCGCCCATGCGATCTTCGGCGTGGCGCGGGTGACGGGCGGCGCAATGATGCTGTCCGGCGAGGCTTACGCGCCGCAAAGCGCGCGCGAGGCGATCGACAGCGGCGTCGGCTTCGTCTCCGGCGACCGCGAGGCGAACGACCTTCTGCTCCAGGCCGCCATCCAGGACAATATCGCCCTGCCGACCTTGCCGATGCGGTCGAAATGGGGCGTCACCTCGCGGCGCGACGACGCGCTCCAGTCGAGCCGCATCATCGAGCAACTGGCGATCGCCTGCCGCGGTCCGGCCGATCTTCCCGCCAATCTCAGCGGCGGCAACCGGCAGAAGGTCGTGCTCGGAAAATGGATGCTGCGCCGGCCGCGCCTTCTCGTGCTGCAAAACCCGACGCGCGGCGTCGACGTGGGCGCCAAATCGCTCATCTACCGCACGCTGCGCGACCTGGCGGGGCAGGGCACGGCGATCCTGCTCATCAGCGACGAATTGAACGAGCTGCGCGGGATGAGCGACCACATCGTCATCATGCGGCGCGGCGCGGTCACCGGCCAGTTCGACGCCCATATGAGCCCGAGCGAGGAAGACCTCGTCGCATGCATGGTTTGAAGGAATAACGACATGTCACAGAACGCCATTGGCGCCAGCGGATCGAAGCTGATGGGACGGAGCGGACGCGAGATCGCGCGCAAGTTCATTCCCTTCGTGGCGCTGCTCCTGCTTATCGCGATTTTCAGCGCCGCTGCGCCGAACCGTTTCGCGACGCTCGACAACGCCCAGACCGTCTTCGTCCAGACCGTGGTGCTGGCGATCGTCGCTTTCGGCTCGACGCTGGTGATCACCTCCGGCTCGATCGACCTTTCGGTCGGCTCGGTCGCGGCGCTGGCCAGCATGGTCGGTGCGCATGTCGCGCAGGACGTGAGCCCCGCCGCGGGCTTCCTCGCGGCGATGGTCGTCGGCGCGCTCGCCGGCGCGGTCAACGGCGCTGGCCTCGCCTATCTCAAGATACCCTCCTTCATCATGACGCTCGGCATGCTGTCGGTGGCACGGGGCCTGACCCTGCTCTATTCCGGTACACAGCCCATGATGACGCCGACGGAATGGGACTGGATGGGCGTCGCCCCCGGCATCTACGTACCCGGCCTCGTGGTCTTCGTCGTCATGTTCTGTTTGTTCCGCTTCACCGCTTTCGGACGCTACGTCGCGGCCGTTGGCGGGCAGGAGAAGGTCGCCGCCATGTCGGGCGTGCGCGTGAGCCGGGTGAAGCTGCTGGTCTTCATCATCTCCGGCGTCACGGCGGCCATCGGCGGAACCGTGCTCGCCTCGCGCGTCGGCGCGGCGACGCCGACCGCCGGAACCGGTATGGAGCTGACAGTCATCGCCGCCGTCGTGCTCGGCGGCACGCCGCTTACCGGCGGCACAGGCAGCCTCGTCAACACAATCGTCGGCGCGCTCATCATCAATATTCTTCTGAACGGCCTCGTCATTGTGGGCATCGGCGCGGAATTGCAGATCATCGCCCAGGGCCTCGTCCTGGTGGCGGCGGTGCTGGTGTCGCTCGACCGCAAGAAGATCGGCGTGATCAAATAAGGGGCCGGCTTCGGCCCCGCACGGAAACAAGACGCGGCCGCTCGCGGACGCCGGAACGAAATCGAGAGGAACGGAACCATGAAACAGTCAGTCATCATCACCGGCGCTGGCATCGGCATCGGGCGCGCCACCGCGCTCGGCTTCGCCAAAGCGGGCTTCCATATCGTCGCCACGGACGTGCTGGAGAATGAGGGGCGCGGCGTAGCCGAGGAGATCGTGGCCGGCGGCGGAAGCGCCGAGTTCCATCGGCTTGACGTCACCAGCACCGAGAACGTCAACGCCGTGGTCGAGCAGGCTGTCGCCGCCTCCGGCGCGCCGCACGCCGTTATCGCCAACGCCGGCATCGCCCTGCGCGAACCTTTCGCGGAGATGACGGACAAGGGGTGGCAGCGCACGCTCGACGTCGACCTCAACGGCGTCATGCGCCTGTTCCGCGCCGCCGCGCCCAGTATGCGGGCGGCCGGACGGGGCAGCATGGTGGCGATGTCCTCGATCATGGGCATCGCCTATGGATGGGACGAGCACGCGCATTACTCCGCCGCGAAGTCCGGCGTGATCGGCCTGGTGCGCGCGCTCGCCGTGGAGCTTGCGCCGGAGGGCGTGCGGGTGAACGGGATCGCGCCCGGCTATATCCGCACAGCGCAGGCGCTTTCGGTCGACCATTCGCTGGGGCCGGACGGTCTGGAGGCCGCGGCGCAATATATTCCGATGCGCCGGGTCGGCGAGGCGGACGACGTCGCCGACGTGGCGGTGTTCCTCGCCTCCGCGCAGGCGCGCTATATCACCGGCCAGGTGATCACGGTCGACGGCGGCCTTCTGGTCGGGCGCTTCTGATCGCCGGTTTCGTCCATTCGGTCGGTCCATTCGATTCAGGGAGCAAGTCATGAGCAAGAAAATCTACTGCGCGTTCGGCACGGATATCGATTCCGTCGCCGGCTGGATCGGGTCCTATGGCGGCGGCGACAGCCCCTCGGACATCCAGCGCGGCATATTCGCCACCGAGGTGGGCGTGCCGCGCCTTCTGCGGCTTTTCCGCAAATACGACCTCCGCACCACCTTCTTCGTCCCGGGCCATTCGCTGGAGACGTTTCCAAAGGAAATGAAGATGATCGTGGACGCCGGCCACGAGATCGGCGCACACGGCTATCTGCACGAGAACCCGATCGCGATGACGCCGCGGCAGGAGGAGGACGTGCTGGTCAAGTCGATCGAGCTGATCGAGAAGCTGACCGGCAAGGCTCCGCGCGGCTATGTGGCCCCGTGGTGGGAAATGTCGGCGGTCACCGCCGATCTTCTCCTGAAGCACGGCTTCAGTTACGACCACAGCCAGGGCTATCGCGACTTCCAGCCCTTCTACGCCCGCGTCGGGGACGAGTGGAACGTCATCGATTACACCAGGCAGGCGGCCGAATGGATGCATCCGCTGAGGCACGGCAAGGAGATCGACCTCGTCGACATCGCGGCCAACTGGTATGTCGACGACCTGCCGCCGATGATGTTCATGAAGAAGGCCCCCAACAGCCACGGTTTCGTCAGCCCGCGCGACATCGAGCAATTGTGGCGCGACCAGTTCGACTGGGTCTATCGCGAAATGGATTACGCCGTCTTCGCCTTCACCATCCATCCCGACGTGTCGGGGCGTCCGCAGGTGCTGCTGATGCTCGAGCGCCTCATCGAATATATCAGCGGCCATGAGGGTGTCGAATGGGCTCCCTTCGAGGAGATCGCCGCCGATTTCCGCAAGCGCTATCCCTTCGCGGGAAGCGAAAGGCCGGAGGTGGTCTGAACCGTGTGCAGCGCCTGCGGCTTTCCGTCCAGACCGGGCCATTGGACCGACGCCGGGGCCGCGACGCCGGGCGACCGGCTGCGGCTGCGCTATATGCGGCTGGCCTATGTCAACCGGCTGCTGGCCCCCTACAGGCTCAGCGCCCATGACGACGGCGCGACGCCCGGCTTCCAGTTGAGGGCTGCGGACGGGGCTTGCGTGCTTACGCCCGACCTGGAGACGCTCTGGGCGGAGGCGGCGCGCATGGCGGGAGCGCCCATCGATCCTCTTTCCGCGCGGGCGCTCGGCGATGACTGACGGTCCGCGCCCCGACGGCCGCATTCCGCTCACCATCGTGGGCGGCTTTCTGGGCGCGGGCAAGAGCACGTGGCTGCGCCACCAGTTGCACGAAGGCCGTTTCGGGACGGCGCGCCTGCTGGTCAACGAGGCCGCCGAAACGCCCGTCGACAATCTCCTCCTCGGCAAGGCGGGCCGGATCGAGATTCTCGCCGGCGGATGCGCCTGCTGCGAGGGCAGGGCGGCGCTGCTCGCGGCTTTGCGCAGGCTTTTGGCGGAGCGCGACGCGTCGCCGGCGGATGCTGCCGGCCGGTTCCTGCTGGAGACGAGCGGACTGGCCGATCCCGGCGCGATCGCCAATACGCTCGCGAGCGACGCGATGCTGGCGCGGCGGCTTTTCGTCGACCGGGTGATCGTGCTGGTCGACGCCCTGCACGCGCCGTCGCAATTGGCCGAGGACGAACTGGCGCGGCGGCAGATCGAGGCGGGCGAAACCATCATCGTCACCAAGCCGCGCGAGGCGTCTCGGCCCGGCCTGGCGCGGCTGGTCAGCACCTTGCGCCTGCTCAATCCCGGTGCGCGGATCGAAGGAGCGGAGCGCGGCGTGCGGCATGAACTGCCCGAAGATGAGGCCGAGCCCTACGCGCTTCCGGTTCTTCCCTCCGCCAGCGAACCGATCCGCCCCTGCCGGCTGGATGTTTCGCAGGGCGGAGGCTGGGCTAGCTTCTCAGTCTGGCTGTCCGCGCTTCTCGCCGCGCGCGGCGACGACATCGTGCGGGTGAAGGGCGTGGTGACGAGCCCGGCGGGACGCCTGCTGCTGCAATCCGTGCGCAAGGTCGTGCAGCCGCCGGAAATCCTGCCCGAACCGGCCGAAGATGACGCGCCGCCGGAGGACGACCGCGTCGTGCTCCTCGGCCGCGGCATGGACGAGGCCCTGCTCAGCCGCTCATTGCGGAGATTCGCGCAGGTCTGGCCATGACGCCGGAACCCGCTAGAACGCGTAGCCGTCCAGAATGTCGCGCTGGATTGCGGTCACCGCTGTCTGAACATCGCGGGCGACGATGGCTTCATAGACGTCCGTGTGTCTCCGCGCCGCGCTTTCGAACAGCGCCCGGTTCGGCACTGACCGCCTGATGGAGGGACCGATATGCATCCACAGCGGCTCCAGCAGATATCCGATGAAGCTCAGCCGGCTCATATCGGCGATCAACATGTGGAAATGGTAGTTCGCCTCCAGGAAAAGGTCGATGTCGTTCGTGCGCTCCGCGCGGCAGATGTCGTCCACATAGGCCCGGAGCGTCTCCAGCTCCGCCTCCGTGCGCATCACAGCGGCGCGTTCCGCCGTCGCCCCCTCCAGCACGGTGCGCAGCACGCAGATGTCCTGAAGCTCCTTGGAGCTGAATTCCGGCACGACCATCGTACGGTTGGGCAGCGAGGAAACGCAGCCCGTGCTCTCCAGCCGCTGCAGCGCGTCGCGCACCGGCATCAGGCTGGTTCCGAGGCTTTTCGCCAGTCCGCGCAGCGGAAGCTTCTGTCCCGGCGTGAAGCGCCCCATCATCAGGTTGCGCTTGAGGCGCTCGTAGATCTGCTCATGAAGCACATCCCGCGACACGGGCGAAAGATCGGGTTCCTGAGAGGCCCGGCTCGGCGGTTCATTTTCGAGATTCAAGGTTCGATTCTCCTCCAATCAGAGCAAAATCGTTATAACACCAGACGGACCTATTGACAGTAAAATCGGGGCAGGGCACATTTGCCTAAATCGTTATAACACTAGACGGATCAAGGTCGATGACGGTTACGTTGAATTGCGACATGGCGGAAAGCTACGGCAACTGGCGGTTCGGCGACGATGCCGGCATCATGCCCTTCATCGACTGCGCCAACATCGCCTGCGGCTTCCATGCGGGCGATCCGATGACCATGAGCCGCGCCGTGGAACTGGCAATCAGCCACGGCAAGAAGATCGGCGCGCATCCGTCGCTGCCGGACCGCGAGGGTTTCGGCCGGCGCGAATTGCGGCTCACGCCCGAGGAGCTGCGCGCCGCCTTCATCTACCAGATCGGCGCGCTGACCGGCTTCCTGCGCAACGCCGGCGCATCGTTGAGCCACGTCAAGCCGCACGGGATCATCTACGGCATGGCCGCGCGCGACATCGCGCTCGCCACCGCCATGGCCGAGGCCGCCAAAGCCTTCGACGTGCCGCTGTTCGGCATGGCCGGCTCGCTGCATGAAAAGGCGGCCAGGGCGGTCGGCGCGGCCTTCGTCGGCGAGTTCTTCGCCGATCTCTCCTATGGTCCTGCAGGCGAGTTGATCATTCCGCGCACCCAGTCGGCGGTCGACGTAGAGAAGGCGGCGGCCCGGCTCGACCGCGCCGTGCGGGAAGGCAAGGTCGAGGCCGTCGACGGCACGCTGCTCGACATCTCGTTCAGCACCGTCTGTATCCATTCCGACCCGCCGAACGCGCGGGACGTGGCGGCGGGCATGCGCCGCGTGCTTGACGCCGCGCAGCGGTGATCCAATCGGGCGAAGACCCGAGGCAAAGAAAAAAGCAAACCCTTACAGAGGACAGGAACATGAGAAAGAACATCATGAAGGGCGCGTTCGCGCTCATGGCGGGCGTCGTCTTCGCAGGCGTGGCGCACAGCCAGGAAGGGCCTTCCAAATTCGAGGTCCAGCTTGTCGACGGCGGAAAGAAAACTGACGCGGAATGGACGCTCCTGAAGAAGGAGGAAGTCACCAAGCCGTGGAACATCTGCGTGCTGTTCCCGCATCTCAAGGACAGCTACTGGGTAGCGGCCGATTACGGCATCGCCGACGAGATTCACCGCACCGGCACGGCGATGACGCTCTACGAGGCAGGGGGTTACGGCAACCTCTCCACCCAGCTCAGCCAGATGGACAACTGCATCGCGCAGAAATTCGATGGCATCATCCTGGGCGCGATCAGCGCCGACGGCGTCGGGCCGCTGGTCAAGAAAGCCAAGGACGCCGGAATTCCGGTGATCGACTTCGTCAACGGTGTCAACGGCCCGGACGTGGCGGGCCACGCGCTCGTCTCTTTCTATGACCTCGCCTACGAGACGGGCAAATATATCGTAAAGCAATCGGGCGGAAAGCCGACCGTGGTGGGTTTCTTCCCCGGGCCACAGGGTGCCGGTTGGTCTGACGACGCGGTACGCGGCTTCAATGACGCCATCAAGGGTTCTAAGGTTCAGATCGCCGTCACGCGCCGCGGCGACACGGGCCTCAACGTCCAGCTCGACATGATCAACAATGCGCTGCAGACCTACGACAACCTCAACTGGCTGGTTGGCGTGGACATCGCCGGGCAGGCAGCGGCTGTCGCGGTGCGCAACGCCAACCTTTCCGGCAAGGTGGACGTCGCGGCCTTCGACATCATCCCGCCCGTCTATGACGACATCGCGGCTGGCGCGACCAAAGCCTCGCCGACGGATTTTACCGTGCTCCAGGGCCGGCTCGCGGTCGACATGGTCCTGCGTCTGCTGCAAGGCCAGAAGCTGCCGGCCAAGCGCGCCGGTCCCAAGCCGGAAATGGTGACGACGGAGACGATCAAGTCCTTCAACAAGACGGATATGTTCGCTCCTCCCGGCTACAAGGTCGAGTTCTCCATCGAAGCGACCAAGAAATGACCGTCGCCGTCCACGTGCCGGAGGGTGAGGTTTTTGCATCACTCTCCGGAGCATCCAAATTCTACGGCAGTTACGCCGCGCTCAAGGACGTCAGCATCGCCCTGCGCGCCGGCGAGGTGCATATGCTTCTGGGCGAGAACGGCGCTGGCAAGTCGACGCTCGTCTCCCTTCTGACCGGCACAAACCGGCTGGACGAGGGCGAACGCGTGCTGCGGGGCCAGCCACGCCCCAACCTGACACCGCTCGAGGCGCGCGAATGCGGTGTCAACACCGTGCTCCAGGACTTCGGCCTCGCCCCGTCGCTGACGGCGGCGGAGAACTACGCGCTCGGCCGCGAGAAGACCCGCGGCGGCTTTCTCGACAAGGCGGCCATGCGCGAGGAGATGGTGCAGTCCATGCGCCGTCTCGGCGTCTCCATCGATCCCGACGCCCGTGTCGATACGCTGACGCGCGCCGAGCAGCAGCTTCTCGAGATCGTGCGGGCGCTCGGCGGCAAGCCGGGGGCCCTGATCCTCGACGAGCCGACGGCAACGCTCAGCCACGACGAATCCGAGCACCTCTTCGCCACCGTGGACGTGCTGAAGAAGGAAGGCTGGGCCATTCTCTATATCAGCCACCGCATGGAGGAGATCCGGCGGCTGGGCGACGTGGTGACCATCCTGCGCGACGGCCGCTTCATCGCCTTCCATCGGCTCGCCGACGTCACCAACGAGCGCATGATCGCCGACATGGTCGGCCGCGAGATGGCGAATTTCTATCCCGACATTCCGCGCAATCCGACCGGGACGGCGCTGGAGGTCAAGGGCCTGTCGTCGGGCCGCAAGGTCAACGGCGTATCACTGAAGCTGCGCGGAGGCGAGATCGTTGGCCTGGGCGGCCTGGTCGGCTGCGGCAAGGCAGAGGTGGCGCGCGCCGTCTTCGGCCTCCAGGAGGTCGACGCCGGCGAGATCGTGCTTTCGGGCGAGACGATCGCCGCGCCGTCGCCCGCCGCCATGCTCGACCGCGGCCTCATCTACCTGCCGCAGGACCGGCGCGGCGAGGCGCTGGCGCTCAACCGCTCCATCGCCGAGAACATCGTGATCGAGGTACTGGGCGAGCCCTGCGCCGCCCGCGCCGGCTTTATCAGGACCTCGTTCCTGGGCCGACTGGTGCAGGACCTGCTCGTTCGGCTCAAGGTGCATCCGGCCGACCCGGACAAGCCCGTGCAGGAACTGTCGGGCGGCAACCAGCAGAAGGTCGTGCTCGGCCGGGCGCTCAGCCGCGAGCGCAAGGTCTACATCTTCGATGAGCCCACCGCCGGTATCGACGTCGGCGCGCGTCTCGATTTCTACAACCAGCTTCAGCGGCTATGCGCGGAAGGCGCCGCGATCCTGCTCATCAGTTCCGACCTTCAGGAACTCGTCCACCTCTCCCACCGGGTCTACGTAATGCACGAGGGTCTGTGCACGGCGGAACTGGAAGGGGACGAGATCAACGAGAACGTCGTGATCGCCTACGCCTTTGGCGAAACGCCGAAAGAGGAAATCCAATGACCGAGAACCGATCCCAGGCCGGAGCCGCTTCTTCGGCGGGCGCCAACGCCCTGTCGAAACTTCTGACGTTCGGGGCGCTTCCCGTCGTCCTCGTCATCTGCGTGGTGGTGTTCCAGATGGGCAATCCGCGCTTCCTGAGTTCCGCCAACATGCTCAACATGCTGCAGCAGGGCGTATTTCTGATGCTGATCGCCTTCGGCCAGATGCTGGTGCTGCTGGCGGGGGGCTTCGACCTTTCCGTCGGCGCGGTGGTGGCTCTCACCTCCATCGTCTCGGCGCAGGTCATGGTGGCCGTCTCGGTCGCCTATCCCGACGCGCCCGGCCTCGCCATCGCCGCCGGCTTCCTCGCCACCGTCGTTGTCGGCGTCATATGCGGGCTGGTCAACGGTTTCGGCGTCGCGGTGCTCAAGGTCAACGCCTTCATCGTCACGCTCGCCACCGCCTCGATCTTCCATGGCGTCACTCTTGTCATCTCTCAGGGCCTGCAGGTCAGCGGCCTGCCGCGCGATTTCGTCTATGGCATCGGCTCGGGCTTCTTCCTCGGTCTGCCGGTATCGGTATTCCTCACCGTGCCGGCGCTGGCCGTCGTCTATCTCCTGGTGCGTCACATGCGGTTCGGCCGCTACATCTACGCCATCGGCTCGAACCTGCGTTCGGCCGTCGTGGCCGGCGTCGGCATCAACCGCTATCTCATGGCGTGCTATGTGCTCTGCGCCACCATCACCGCCTTCGCCGGCTGGCTTCTGACGGCGCGCGTCTCCTCGGGCGAGCCGATGCTGGGCGGCGAGTTCCCGCTCAACTCCATCGCCGCCGCCGTCATAGGAGGGTGCTCGCTCCGGGGCGGCGAGGGCACACCGGTCGGCGTCTTCATGGGCGTGGTCTTCATCACCGTGCTCGCCAACGGCATGGACCTGCTGCGCATCGGCTCGAACTACCAGATGATCGTCCTGGGCGTCGTGCTAGTCGGCGCGGTGGTGCTCGACCGCTACCGGCTCGCCAACGCGGCCAGGCGCTGAGGAGGAACGGACATGACCAGACAGCTCTCCAACTCGCTTGCGCATACGGACATATCCACCACCCTGCATCCCTATACGGACGCGCGCGCCCATGAGCAGCAGGGGCCGGTGATCGTGGAGCGCGGCAAGGGCGTCTATATCTACGACGACGCCGGCAAGGAATATATCGAGGGCCTCGCCGGCCTGTGGTCGGTGGCCATCGGCTTCGACGAGCCGCGCCTCGTCAAGGCGGCGGCCGAGCAGATGGCCAAGCTGCCCTATTACCACACCTTCAGCCACAAGGCGCACGAGCCGTCAATCCGGCTGGCGGAGAAGATCGTGGAGATGACGCCGGAGCCCCTGACGCGCGTCTTCTTCACCAATTCCGGCTCCGAGGCCAACGACACCGTCGTCAAGATGGTCTGGTACATGAACAATGCGCTGGGCCGGCCGGAGAAGAAGAAGTTCCTCGCCCGCAACCGCGCCTATCACGGAGTCACCGTGGCCTCGGGCAGCCTGACCGGCCTGCCCAACAACCACCGCGACTTCGATCTGCCGGCCATTCCCGTGCGGCATCTGACCTGCCCGCATTTCTATCGCTTCGGCCTGCCGGGCGAGACGGAGGCGCAATTCGCCGAGCGGCTTATCGCTGAGGCCGAGGCGGTGATCCTCGAAGAGGGGCCGGAGACCATCGCCGCCTTCATCGGCGAGCCGCTGATGGCCGCCGGCGGCGTCATGCCGCCGCCGCCCGGCTACTGGCCGGGGATCGAGGCGCTGTGCCGCAAATACGATATCCTGCTCGTTGCCGACGAGGTGATCTGCGGCTTCGGTCGGCTGGGGACGACCTTCGGCTGCGAGCGCTACGGCTTCACGCCGGACCTCATGGTGATCTCCAAGCAGCTCACCTCGTCCTACATGCCGCTCGCCGCCGTCGTCTTCACCGAGGCCGTCTATGACGCCATCGCCGACGATTCGGCCAAGATCGGCACCTTTGGCCACGGCTTCACCACCTCCGGCCACCCGGTTGCCACCGCCGTGGGGCTGGAGAACCTCAGGATCATCGAGGAGCGCGACCTGATCGGCGCCGCCGACCGCATGGGCCGCGTCTTCCAGGAGCGGCTGGCGGCGCTGGCCGACCATCCGCTGGTGGGCGAGGTTCGCGGCGCGGGCCTGATCGCCGGCGTGGAGCTAGTGGCCGACAAGGCGACGCGCCGGCCCTTCGCGCAACCGGGCCGCATGGGCGCGCGCGTCTTCGCGGCAGCCCACGAGCACGGTCTGGTGGTGCGCGCCATCGGCGACGTGGTCGCGCTGTGCCCGCCGCTGATCGTCGACGAGGCGCAGGTGGGCGAGATCGTCGCGCGGCTCGGCAAGGCGCTCGACGACGCGGCGCAATGGCGCATCGCCGAAAATCTGAACTGAGACCACGAGGAGAACGACGTGATCTACGAACAGCCCAGATTCATGCCCGCGGGCGACAGGTACCTGCTCATCGAATTCGGCAACGAGATGAATCTCGACCTGAATTTCATGGCGCAGGGATTGGCCACGGCGGCGGCCGAGAACGTCAAGGGCGTCATCGAGACGGCGCCCTGCTTCGCCTCGCTGCTGGTCCATTACGAGCCGACGCTGATCGGCTATGACGACGTGGTGCGCGAGTTCTCGCGGCTCGCCGCCTCGCTCGGCTCGTCGGAGGACATCGAGCTGGAAAGCCGGCTCTTCTATCTTCCCGCGCTCTATCTCGATCCGTGGACCAAGGCCTGCGTCGAGGATTATTGCGCCAGGATCGCCAGGAAGGTCCCCGATCCCGAACTGCTGGTGCAGGAGAACGGGCTCGAGGACGTCGACCATCTGGTCCGCCTCCATTCCTCCTCGGAATATTGGGTGGCCTCGCTCGGCTTCTGGCCCGGCCTGCCGTTCCTGATGCCGCTCGATCCGCGCGCGCGCCTCACCGCGCCGAAATACAATCCCCCGCGCACCCACACGCCGCAGGGTGCGATCGGCCTCGGCGGCGCGGCCAACTCGATCTATCCCGTCGCCACGCCGGGCGGCTACCAGATCTTCGCCCGCACGCCCGCGCCTATCTGGGACCCGTCCGGCAAGCGCCCGGCCTTCGAGGGAAGCCTCTGCCTGTTCCGTCCCGGCGACCGCATCCGCTTCGTGCCGGTGACGCGCGAGGAATACGACGCGGCCGAGGCGGCGGTGAACGAGGAGCGCTACGAATACACCATCGTCGAATATCAGAAATTCGTGGTCCGCAACTACAACCACTGGGTCGAGAAGGTGGGCGCGGGCGCAAAGACGGGAGCGACGGCATGATCAAGGTTCTCAAAGCCGGTCTCGAAACCTCGATCCAGGACTATCCGGGCCGCATTGGCTACTGGAATCAGGGCTTTCCGCCGTCAGGCCCCATGGATAGCTGGTCCTTCCGCATGGCCAACGTGCTGGTCGGCAACGCGCCGGGCGCGGCGGGGCTGGAATGCCAGCTTCTCGGCCCGACGCTGGAGTTCGGCGCGGACACGGTGATCGCCGTCACCGGCGCGGACATGCGCCCGACGCTCGACGGCGAGCCGCTGCCGCTGTGGCGCTCGGTCGCCGTGAAGGCCGGCCAGACGCTGGCGCTCGGCGCGGCCCGCATCGGCGCGCGCGCCTATATCGCGGTGGCCGGCGGCTTCGACAATCCGCCCATTCTCGGCTCCCGCTCCACCTTCAACAAGGCGGGCGTCGGCGGCATGGACGGCCATTCCGTCAGGCCGGGGCAGGAGCTTCCGGTGGCGGCCGGCGAAGGCACGCCGGGCCTGACGGTCCCGGAGGAGCATCGCCCCGACATCCGCACCGACCGCAACTGGACCGTCGAGGTCTGCGCCGGGCCCAACGACGACTGGATCGACGAGGCGGGCCAGGAGCGCTTCCTCACCTCGGCCTGGACGCTGTCGGCCAAGTCCGACCGCACCGGCTTCCGCCTGGAAGGGCCGGAATGGACCTTCGCGCCCAAGGCCTACGACAAGCCGAAGGAGCACGGCTCGCTGCCCTCCAACATCATCGATCACGGCTATCCGATGGGGGCGATCAACCTCGCCGGACAGACGCCGATCATCCTGGTCAATGACGGGCCGTCGATGGGCGGTTTCATCAACCCCTACACGGTTCCGTCGGCCGCCTTCTGGAAGCTCGGCCAGGGCAAGCCCGGCGAGCAGCTCCATTTCCGCCTCGTCAGCGTGCAGGAGGCACAGCGCATGGCCGTCGCGATCGCCGAACGCTGCGTGGTCGCCAATCTCGTAAAAGCTTAAACAAGAGGGAACGAAACCTACCATGGCGAAGCAACTCCTCTCCCCCCTTCCGGGCATCTTCTACCGCCGTCCGTCGCCCGACGAGGCCCCCTTCAAGCAGGAGGGCGACACTGTCGCCGCCGGCGAGACGGTCGCCCTCGTCGAGGCAATGAAATCCTTCTTTCCGGTCGAGGCGGAAGCCGCCGGCACGGGCCTGCGCTTCCTCGTCGAGGACGGCGAGGCGGTGGAGGCCGACCAGGCCGTCGCCGAGACGGAGTAGGGCACGATGGCCATACGAACCCTGTTCATAGCCAATCGCGGCGAGATCGCGGTGCGCATCATCCGGGCCGCCAAGGCGCTCGGAATCCGCACCGTGCAGGCCGCGAGCGAGGCCGATACGGATTCGCTCGCCTGCCGGCTCGCCGATGAGGTGGCGGTCATCGGGCCACCGCAGGCGGCGAAATCCTATCTCGACGCCGACGCCATCCTGCGCGCCATCGAGCAGAGCGGCGCGGACGCCGTCCATCCGGGCTACGGCTTCCTGTCGGAGAATCCGCGTTTCGTCGCGGCCGTCGAGGCGGCGGGCGTCACCTTCGTCGGCCCCGACGCCGACACCATCGCCCGCATGGGCGACAAGGCGCAGGCGCGTGCCGAGGCCGTGGCCGCCGGCGTGCCGGTCGTGTCCGGCAGCGAGGGCCGCATTGGTGATCTCGACGACGCCCGCAGGCAGGCGGCGCGCATCGGCTATCCGGTCATGATCAAGGCCAGTGCCGGCGGCGGCGGCCGCGGCATCCGCATCGTCGAGGACGAGGCGGCGCTGGAGAAGCTGGTGCCGCAGGCCATGGCCGAGGCGCGCGCCGCCTTCGGCGACGATGGCCTCTATATGGAGCGCTATATCCAGAACGCCCGCCATATCGAGGTGCAGGTGCTGGGCGACGGCGTGGACGTCGTGCATCTGTTCGAGCGCGAATGCTCGCTGCAGCGCAAGCGTCAGAAAGTGTGGGAGGAAGCCCCCGCCGCCATGCTGCCGGAAGCAGTGCGCGACGCGCTCTGCGCCTCCGCCGTGGCGCTCGCCAAGCGGGTGAACTACCGCAACGCCGGCACGCTCGAATATCTCTACGACAGCCGGACGCAGGAATACTTCTTCATCGAGATGAACACCCGCATCCAGGTGGAGCATCCCGTCACGGAGGCGATCACCGGCGTCGACCTGGTGCAGGCGCAGTTGCGCATCGCCGGCGGCGAGCGGCTCTGGTTCCGCCAAGAGGACGTCAAGCGGCGCGGCCACGCCATCGAGGTGCGCATCAACGCCGAAAACCCGGCCAAAATGTTCATGCCCTCGCCGGGCCTTGTGACCGGCTACGCCGCCCCGGAGGGCGCGGACGTGCGCTTCGACACGCTGCTCTACGAAGGCTACCGCATCGCGCCCTATTACGATTCGCTCGTCGGCAAGCTCATCGTCTGGGCCCCGGACCGCGCGGCGGCCATCGCTGCGCTGCGGACGGCGCTTTCGGGACTGAAGGTGGAGGGCGTTCATACGACCGTCCCGCTGCATCAGGCGCTGGCCGCCGATCCCGAGGTGGGCGAGGGGATTTTCCACACCGCCTGGCTGGAAGGATGGATGGCCGCCGGCAAGCTGGAGGCGGGCCGGACTTAGCAGGGCCGGCCAAGGTCGGCCAAAGCCGGCTCGACCGGCGCAATGAAGAGGAGCGGTTCTCTTCCGGCCGCCGCACGGCCGGGCGCAGCCGCCCGCATTTTCGGAAAGATCGTGCAGATGAAGACGTATTCGATAGGTTTGATCCCGGGCGACGGGATCGGCGTTGCTGTGACGGCTGCGGCGTGGTCGGTGCTGGAGAAGGCGGCGGGGCGTAACGGCTTCCGCCTGGAGAGCGAGAGCTTCCCGTGGTCCTGCGCCTATTACAAGGAGACCGGCGCGATGATGCCGGCCGACGGCATCGAGACGCTGCGCCGGTTCGACGCGATCTTTCTGGGCGCGGTCGGCTGGCCCAAGGAAGTGCCGGATTCCGTCTCGCTGCACGGCCTCTTGCTGCCGATCCGCAAGGCCTTCGTGCAATACGCCAATATCCGCCCGCACCGGCTGCTGCCGGGCGTGACGGGGCCGCTGCGCGCCGAAGGCTTCGACATTCTGTGCATCCGCGAGAACACCGAGGGCGAATATTCAGGCGCCGGCGGGCGCGTCCATCAGGGCACGAAGGACGAGGTGGCGGTGGAGACCTCGATCT